>WBZO01000127.1_pt1 | contig 204162 bp, 145 predicted proteins | sample 5204261 | NCBI WGS metagenome assembly WBZO01 (sample SAMN12412400, study PRJNA552823) | activated sludge metagenome | isolation source: activated sludge from anammox sidestream of wastewater treatment plant... | place: USA: North Carolina | collected 2017-09
CGTATGGGTGGCCTTCTTGTAACTCTATGATCGATGGTGTTTGTCCATAATCGTCATAGAATGCTCCGACATTATTAGCTGATGGTCCACCTGTTCGGCTATCCACATCCTTAAATGCTGCTACTGCAGCAGGGCTTGTGTCCTCGCCACATGACAACGTTACTAGCGCTGCAGGTGGTGTCAAATCTTCCACACTTATCGGATTGAATGTAAAGATTTGTGTACAGGTTGCTGTCCATCCTGCTGCATCTGTAAACGTCCAGTGTCTAAGGATTCTCTTGCTTCCACATGCACCATGATTTATTATTTCATCCGTAAAGGTACCATTTACTGGCCCACATGCATCAGTTGCTGTAGGTGGTGTCGTTAACTTATATTTATAATTTGGATCAAACAACTTTGACACTGTCTCCTCTGATACTACGTCAAATTCATAGCACTTAAACGAACAATCCTCTACCTCCATTATATATCTCTGTGATCTATTATTATTTGAATCATTCCATACTCCTGGATTGGTCAAATTACCAAACATTTCTACATAATCTTCATTGCCTGAATTATTTGGTTCTCCATTATTCCAGTTCGTATAATTTACAGGTTCTCCACTTGCCCATACCCATCCATTAACCTGATTTGAGCCAGCTTCTGTGCCACCATAATTCTCGTCATCTGTCAGACCTATCCATATTCTAAAATCAGTTGTATATCCAGCATTGCGCATCGCATTGACGATAAATGTATTTTCATCAGCACTACCAATGCTCAACATTGTCCCGTTAACCGAAGTAGCATGTGCATATGCACCTGTCCATGTATAATTGTTATTAGAAAGATAATATATTTTTCCACCAAATCTTCCTATTTCTGTAAAGCCACTAACATCTGCAGGTTCACTTGAACAATTACATTCTACTACCGGAGGCAACTTATCCTCTACTGTAAATGTTCCCCAGCATCTATTGCCAGTTACAGGGTCAACCACCTCATAAGTATGCTTACCCAATCCCAGTGCTAATCCTTCTCCTTGTGGTATTGCCTGACCATCAACAATTAACTGGTAATTCCAGTAACATCCATAAGGTCCTCCTTCCAAAAACATATCTGCATAAAGCGTTACTTCGCAATGATCATCTGCTGATATGTAGATGTGGTTGTTACACGCTAGAGTTCTAGAAGGATTTGGGTAACCCACAACTGTAACGGTTGTTGTACATTCATCCATCACTTCTCCATTACTTCTCCTTCTCAATTCCCATTTTAGTTCATATGTCCCCGGAGCAATAAAACTTCCTGCCGTAGGTCCTGAAATCTGGACAATCTCATAAATTTCGCAGATACCTGCCAAAGTAACAAGATTTGGTAATTGATATTCACAGTTGCCAGGCGCAAGTGTAATTTGTTGATTACCTGAACATACTAAGTTACATGGTGGAGGAATAACTATAATATCTTGACTTGCTATTGCTGTACATCCAAATTCATTTGTAACTGTAACTGTATATGTATAAGTACCACTTACATTATTAACAACAGTGATAGAAGGTGTGGTGGCACCTGTGTTCCAAAGGTAACTTCCTCCTCCTGTTGCTGTTAAAGTTGCAGGTGCGCCTTCGATTACAGTCCCGTCATTTGGTATAAGTGAATTTTCAGTTACAGTAATGGAAGGTGTCGGTACAGGATGAACCATTATAGTAACAGATGCTGTAGCTGAACATCCTTGAGCATTTTGGCCTGTGACTGTATATACTCCACCTGCAGTAACAGTGATAGATGGTGTAGTAGCACCTGTGTTCCAAACATAACTAGTAGCACCACTAGCAGTAAGTGTTGCACTATCTCCTTCGCAAATCTCTCCATCATTATCTAAATTTCCGGAAGTATCCTCAATACTAATACTAACTGTAGGTGTAGGATGAACAGTGATTGTGAAGGTGATAGAATCATTACTACATGTAACACCATTCACAGTTAGTGAAGGTGTAACTGTTATTGTGGCTACCTGAGTAGTAGAACCATTATTAATGGTTACAAAAGAAGGAATATCTCCTGTACCACTAGCTGCTAAACCAATACTAGTATTGTCATTAGTCCAGTTGAATACAATCATACTATCAGCAGGTGTACCTGTAAAATCAATTGCATCAGTTAAAGCTCCAGCGCAATGCTCTTGATCAGCTACATCATTAATTGTTGGTGTTATTCCAACATTCACTGTAATTTTACTAGCAGGTCCTTCACAACCATTTAATATTGCAGTCACCCAAATTTCATCAGGTGAAGTAAAAGCAGTTGTGCCAGGATCATAGCTATTGCCAGTAGCAACAGGAGTTGCACCAGGGTTTGTAGCAGGATCAACATTATACCAGTTATAGGTTGCTCCACTTGAATATTGCGCAGTTATCGCAAAGTTATCTATTCTCACATTGCCTAAAGCGCTAGATGCATTCCAATAATAAATTCTATAACACGTGTTTGTATTTATGGAAATAGCTCCTCCTCCTACTTTACAACTTCCTCCTCCACTGATGGTACCACTTAAAATGGTAGTACCAAGATCTGTGGAAGCTAATAATGCCCAAGATAGTGGACCTGAGTTTGATGCTCGGTGTTCCCAATCTATCGAGGTCACACCATCAAAGGTATAGCCAGGTTGAGTAGTTCCTAGGCAGAATTCGATGTATTGATTTGCAGCAATAGCTTGTGCTAAAGTCGTATTTGCAGGGTCAAACCCTGACATAGATATAGCATTGCTACAACCGGAGCCTGCTGATTGATGAACGGGCGACCCCACTCCACTTCCTAGTGTATGCACAGGACCATCTGATGTAACACTTGGATCCTCTGAAATTCCATTCTCAGTAAGTCCACTTTCAAATCCCCAGTTCGTAACAACATTTATAGGGCCATCATTGACCGTGATCAAGGTACTCTCCCCTGTACACACATTCAATTCAGATGGCACATCTGGTGCAGGAGGCAATGCATTGAAAACAAAATTAATTTGCTCAATAACATAACAACCAGTAGGCAATTCATATCTAACAAAAACAGTTAGATTTGAAGTGATATTATCTAACCCACTAGTTATAGGATTAGTTTCTGTCTCAGCATCACTAAGAGAAGCATAGTAACTAAAAGTTCCGCCTGTAGGAGAAGGAGTTAGCACAACATCAGCAATGTCAAAGCTATCACCTTCACATTTTGCATCCGGTTGCATCACATCTAAAGTAGGATTGGCATGGACTGTCACGACTACCTCAGTAGGCAAACTTTCACAACCTCCTTCAACAACGGTAACCCATATTGTATCTGGGCTTGATGAAGGAGTTGTTCCAGGGTCATAGCTAGTACCCATGGCAACAGGAGTAGCGCCCGGATTACTCACGGGATCAACATTATAGAAATTGAAAACTCCAGTAGGAACTTGGTAATTAGCTGTGATTACCATCTCAGATACGCGCAATGTCCCAGATGCACCTGATGCTCCCCAATAATACAATCTATAACATCCGTCAGTATTCAAGGTAATAGCTCCTCCTGCTGAAGTACAATTATTATTACCTAACATACCTGTGAGTAATGGAGTATTAATGTCTGAATCTGACACAAGTGCCCAATTCACAGGACCGGAATTTGATTTTCTATGAATCCAATTCACCGCACTCACCCCATCAAATATAATTCCTGATTGTGGAGTTCCAACACAGAATTCAAAATATTTATCTTCTGCTACCGCTGTTGCGAAATCAACATCATCAAAGCCGGTCCCTGAGATAGCAGCAGTACAACCTGCACCTGCTCCCTGCGCTATAACTCCATTTACGCCACTTCCTACACTTTGAGTAGGTCCATTGTCTGCAATTGTCAAGTCTTCAGATACACCCGGACCAGTAATTCCTGCCTCAAAATCCCATGTAAATGTGTTGGTTGTATCTATACTTCCACTAACTCCGGCTATTATTAATGTACTTTCGCCTTCACACACCTCAATATCATCTATATCAGGAGCAGGCGCTCCTTCAATAATATCTACAGATTTTTCAGCAGGCTGGATACAACCCGGATAAGCAGGTGTTATACCACCATCTGGAGAAATATTCCCATTATTTACACCAGTGTAAGATAACGAGATAGTGATAGATCCAACAGGTAACCCTGATGGATTAAATACATTACCTGTAACCCCTGTGCCTGACCATACGTAAGTACCTGACCCATCATCACCTGAAATCGTTGCAGTCAGAGGAATATCATCACTGTTAAGACAATTTTCTATTGGCCCAGTAATATCAATAGCTACATCTGGATAAGCACATTTATTACTAATCGGTCCTATTAAGATTCCATCAGCGTAAATTAATGCCGTATATCCAATATTATCAATATGTTGAAATGGTATCGATACATATACACCTGGAGTACTTTCAGTAAATGTAATGCTTGTTGGAGTTCCGCCTGTGACAGAGGCAGTAATGATATGACCGGTAGGACCCGTTACAGTTATCACCTCATCAAATGTACCATCATTCCCCGCTACAGTAGCGTCATTATTACATGAACAAGGGTCTGTAATCTCAAATGTATAAAAACATGATAAAGGACATTCGCCCGGTACTGTTGTTACAGCGGCACTACTAGGACTTACCATTGTTGGATCCTTCTCACATACACATCTTGTTATAATTGTCTGGGCAGGACCTTCTTGATTATAAACAGGTAAATCAGTAGTCCAAGTAACCCCACCATCAGTGGAATATTCTAAATCACTTCCTCCTGGACATGGGGCAACAGGAGCTATTATAACTCCACCATCAACTACACAATCTGTACAAGAACTATTGGTAATTGTTACATTTTCCGGTGCTACTGTTAAGCCAGGGCAGTCACATTCCGATATATGTTCTCCTAACCCATCAAATGTATTGACCGGCTGTGGATCCCATTCTATGGCAGGGTCAAAGGCGTCTAATCCATTGGTATCTCCTTTTTGAACTGTTGATTTTCTACGAAGTGTTTGGTCTTTTGTTCTTAAGCCGGGCCCACCCCATTGACTACCAGGATCAAAACCAATCTGCCCAAAAACATCTAATATTGTGTTATTGTATTCCAAGACAATGGCGTCATCCCCATCATATAGTAATCCAGCGTCGAGCATATCTGCCAAAGCTTGTAATGAAGGATTTGCTAATGTAGATGCAACTACAAATGACTCAAATGGAGGAATACTACCTGAAAGTGTAATAATTTTAGTAGGCGTCCAAGATCCATTAGTATATAATTTTATGTACCCTCCACTCAAATTAATTGTACTTGAAGTTGGGTTATAAATTTCAATAGCCTTATTATTTGAAGTACCCTCAACATATTCAGAAATAAACATACTTTCGCAATCCCCTATGATTGTGCATGATTCAACATTCGTAGTTTCGTTGGCTATGGGACTAATACATCCTGTCAAGGTATCTACACACCTTGCATAAACAGGAATGGAAAACAAAGCATAATTAGGTGTAGTTGTACTCCATGGTCCTGTAGGATAATGCGACCATTCTAGTATTGTTCCTGGGCCACAACCTGCAGCCGCAATCGTTCCATCTGTAGATGGGCAAACATTGTCTGTAATTGTAATAACCGGTGCGGCAGGTAAATCATTTACTGTTACTTCTATAAATGCTGTACCTGTACAGCCATTGACACTTGTAGCTGTAACTACGTAGGTTGATGTTGTTGTGGGTATTACATTAATAATTGCAACAGTATCCCCTGTACTCCACAAATATGTCGAACCTCCACTTGCTGTCAATGTGGTACTATCTCCTTGACAAATTTGCGCATCTCCTGTTATATTTACGACCATTACGTCACACTCACATCTTGAGAGATGGAGTCCGAGACCATTAAAAGTATTTACCGGGTATGGATCCCACTCGTCAGCAGGGTCAAAGGCGTCAGAACCATCCGAATCTCCTTGCTGAACAGTCGATTTTCTCCTGAGTGTTTGGTCTTTTGTCCTTAAACCTGGACCTCCCCATTGACTACCAGGATCAAATCCTATCTGCCCTAAAACATCTAATATGGAATTATTGTATTCCAAAGCAATGGCATCATCTCCATCAAATAATAATGTTACAGCAAGCATGTCTGCCATTCCTTGCAATGTAGGATCTGCTAATGTAGATGCTACAACAAATGTCCCAAAAGGCATAATTGTTCCTGAAAGAGCAATTGATGCAGTAGGTGTAGATGATCCATTATGATAAATATGTATATATCCTCCACTCAAATTAATTGGACTTGAAGTAGGGTTATATATTTCGACTGCCTTATTATTTGAAGTACCTTCAATATATTCTGATATAAACATATTCTCACAATCTCCAGGACTACTACAATTAGTCGGATTTGTCGTAGCACTGGCGACACTACTTACACATCCTGTGACATCATCAACACAACGTGCATATACTGTGATTGGCGATGTAGTATATGTCGGCGTCGTTGTACTCCATGGTCCTGAGGCACTTGTCGCCCATTCTAAAGTAGTTCCTGTACCACAACCTGTTGCAGTGATCGTTCCATCTGTTGATGGGCATACATTGTCTGTAATTGTAATCACCGGTGTAGCAGGTAAATCATTTACTGTTACTTCTATAAATGCGGTACCTGTACAACCACTTCCATCTGTAGCTGTAACTATGTAGGTTGTTGTTACTGCTGGATTTACAGTAATGTTATCACTTGTGGCACCCGTACTCCATACATATGTCTCTCCACCACTTGCTGTCAATGTTGTACTTTCCCCTTGACATATTTGTGCATCTCCTGTTATATTGACTACAACAGAAGGACAACATAAAACAGGATTTGTCGTAGCACTGGCTACACTACTTACACATCCTGTGACATTATCAACACAACGTGCATATACTGTGATTGGCGATGTAGTATATGTCGGCGTCGTTGTACTCCATGGTCCTGAGGCACTTGTCGCCCATTCTAAAGTAGTTCCTGTACCACAACCTGTTGCAGTGATCGTTCCATCTGTTGATGGGCATACATTGTCTGTAATTGTAATCACCGGTGTAGCAGGTAAATCATTTACTGTTACTTCTATAAATGCGGTACCTGTACAACCACTCCCATCTGTAGCTGTAACTATGTAGGTTGTTGTTACTGCTGGATTTACAGTAATGTTATCACTTGTGGCACCCGTACTCCATACATATGTCTCCCCACCACTTGCTGTCAATGTTGTACTTTCCCCTTGACAAATTTGTGCATCTCCTGTAATTTCTACATCAAGTGGTGCACAGCCACCATTTGCAGTAATCGACACATCATCAATACCTAATGCTTGAGCATTTGAAGTTGTGCTCCCTGATGTAACAGAATAGTTCCACGCAAGATAAAGGTGACTTCCAGAAGAAAGTGACACATTTAATGTCTTTGCACTGACAGAAACTGTTGATCCAGGTGCAGAAGCAAAGCCATTATTATTACCATCTGCAGTAAAGGAAGTTAGAAAATCACCTCCTGCAGAAGTCCAATTACTTCCATCCGTAGAGTAATACATTTGAATACTAAACCCAGAAGCATTCGTACCATTACGATATTTTTCCACTTCATAAGAGATAACGAATTCGTCTATATCATCGCTACCATTATTGTATAGATCAACATATATATTAACGCTTCTACTAGCACTGGATGAAGATAGTCCACCTAAAGCTCTATCTGGGGCAGAAGTAGGATCACCTGCTGCAAAGTTATATAGACCATTTGGTGCAGAACTTGACATATTATCACCGGCCCTTTGTTCTGTTGCTGTAACAGCTGAACTATATGAATTCACGGTTCTAGCACTGGTACTCTTACTCATTTTCCATCCGGAGGGTAAAGTTGCATTAGCATTGGTGCCTATACCATTAAAATCCTCGGTCATAGTATTACCTACAGAAACATTAACCTGACCATATAAGAAGGTTGTACCAAACATAAATAAAAATAAACTAACCAAAAATGGTAGGTTTATGATCAACAATTTGTTTGAAAGTGTAAGCTTTGGCATAATTTTAAATTGTAAAATGTTCTCTCTAAATTTTTAATAAATTTTATCATTAGCAACTAATTCGTCTTTATTAATTGCCAATGTTGATTGATGGATAGTAAATATATAAAACAATGAATATTCCGGAATGAAGCATATTCATTCCTATTCAACTTTTTAACTCTTGTAAAATGATGTGTAGCTTTTTCTATATCGATCCTCTTTGGCAAATAAATCGCCTTTTGATATAGAGATAAGAAAAAAAATATCGCCCCAGTATTACTGGATTGAGACATTCGACACCACGATAGTAGTTTTGAGCATAACACTCTCATTCTCAGGCATTTATTTATGGTTCTATCTATCAGAATCGTGCACAATATACACTTTTCTAATGCAAAGGTATTACCTTTCTAAATAATTACAAAATATTTGAATAAAAATATATTATATAAATCATATAACTATGTATCTTATTGATAACTTTTATATTACGAATAAAATAAATTATAATTAGAAAAAATTTATCATATATAAAAATCTATCATTTTAGTATAAAAATACCCTAATTTAACTCATGAAATCCTATTTTACAATTGAAAAATTAGTTTTGGCACGGTTTTGGATAATAATAAAAATGAGATTGAGTTATGAGTAATTAATTAAGCAAATTGTTTACTCGGGACCGGTTCTGTAGGGGGAATCGGTCTTTTTTTTTGTAATTATATTTGAATGTTAGATGCCCATTGGATAAGTTGGTAAATGATATTACCAAATTATATTAAAATTAAAGCTCAGAATCATCAACCCAACTGGCTAATCTTTCTGAGCTTCAATCTATTATTTATAATTTATAAAATCTTCCTCTACTCTATCATTCGACCCAATCTGCCAGAAAGAGATTTGTGTCGTGTGTGCCCTTATTATTTCTATTAGATGAAAAGATTAGTCTTTTACCGTCTCTAGAAAACATAGGAAATGAATCAAAAACCTTATCAAAAGTAATCTGTTTAAGTCCGCTCCCATCAACATTAATCATATAAAGATTAAATTCAAACCCGCGTTTAGACGCATGATTGGAAGAAAATATTATTCTCTCACCACTTGGGTGGAAAAAAGGTGCCCAATTAGCCTTTCCTAGATTGGTAACCTGACGAAGATCAGATCCATCTACATTGCATACATAAATTTCCATATTAGTGGGCATCACAAGTCCTTCTGCAAGCAAATCTTTATATACTTTAATATCCTCAGCCGTCTTCGGACGTGAAGATCTAAAAACGAGTTTTGTACCATCAGGCGAGAAAAATGCGCCGCCATCATATCCTAACTGGTGCGTGATTTGCTTTACATCTGAACCGTCAATATTCATAGTATAAAGCTCAAGATCACCACTACGCAATGAAGTAAAAACAATTTTATCGCCCTTAGGTGAAACCGTCGCTTCAGCATCATAGCCAGGTTCATTGGTCAATTTCCGTATAATATTACCTTTTAAATCAGCCTCATATATATCAAATGAATCATAGATAGGCCATACATACTTACCATCAGCCCTTCGTTCAGGTACAGGTGGACAGTCAGGATCTGCTTCGTGCGTAGAAGCATAAATCACGGTCTTATCTCCGGGCATAAAATAACTGCATGTGGTCCTACCCAATCCAGTACTTACCATAGGTGGCGCATCATTAGTTTTCCTCCATTTTTCAAAATCAAATACATAAATCTGATCACATTTTGCTCCCCATTTTTCACTTGATGCCTGAAATACAACCTTTTTATCATCAAAGCTCCAATACGCCTCAGCAAAATCGCCTCCGAATGTTAACTGCCTGACATTTTTAATATGTACCTCTTCAGCGTACTTGAGAGAATCTAGAGCATCAGGTACCTTTTGTGTCAGTAAATTAATGTGAGTAGATTTACAAGAAAAAAATAAAAATACAATTCCAAAATACAAATATCGCATGTTTAATAAAATTTTAATGAGGCGGCAAAATTATTTAATAAATCAAATTTGACTAACAGCGATAGTTCAAAATACAGCAATATGACTTTTATTTTACAATTCAATTACATTACAATATCGGAAGGAATATGCATATTTGCCAAAATTTTTCAAATACATAAAAAATTATTTAAAATCATGACTTTGCGATTTTTAATCTATTTTCTTTTTAGCGTATTAATACTATCATCATGTAGCACAGCTAGCTACCCTATCAAGGAACCCAGACAAATGATGACTCTGGATCTGATCACACTGGCTTCTGATGATATGGAAGGTCGTGAAGTTGGCACCGCCGGTGAGCAGAAAGCAGCCAAATATATAGTCAATAGATTTAAAGATATAGGGTTAACACCTGCAGGGGATCATAACACCTTTTACCAACGATTTACAAGAAAGGCCAATAAAAATCCTCATGGGGGCGACTCAGGAACGGGGCCGGATATAGAAGTCACAAACGTGATCGGTATGATTGATAACCATGCTCCGTACACTGTTGTAATTGGAGCACATTATGACCATCTAGGGTATGGCGATGAAAATTCGTTACATACTGGAGAAAGAGCCATTCATAACGGTGCTGATGACAATGCGAGCGGAGTGTCCGGGTTAATCAATCTTGCAGAAAGCATCAAGAAAGGAAAGTTAAAAAACTACAATTATGTGTTTATCGCCTTTTCCGGAGAGGAACAAGGTCTTTGGGGGTCAAATTACTATGTCAATAAATCCGGTATTGACGTAAGTAAAATAAACTATATGCTTAACATGGATATGATTGGGCGTCTCAATACCGAAAGACAACTTGCAGTCAGCGGTGTCGGAACGTCTCCGGTTTTTGGCCCAGTTCTGGATAAAATTAAAAAGCCGGAGTTTAAAATAAAGAGAGATTCCTCTGGCCTAGGACCTTCTGATCACGCTTCATTTTACAATGCTGGAGTGCCTGTTATTGCTTTATTTACAGGCCAACATAAGGATTACCATAAGCCTAGTGATGATTTCCCATACATCAATTATAGTGGCCTGATTGATGTTGTTAAATATGCTTATGCTTTCATCTATAAAATGGACAAAAAGAAGAAGATTCCATTTACTAAAACGAGAGACGAAAGTCAGCAACGCATGTCTTTCAATGTAACACTGGGTATCATGCCGGATTACCTATATGATGGTGGTGGCCTCAAAATAGATGGCGTAAAGGATGTAGGCCCAGCTGCTCAAGCAGGAATAATGAAGGGCGATATTATCACAAGAATGGGAGATTTAGATATTAATGACATGAATGCTTATATGCACGCATTAACGGTATTTAAGCCCGGAGACACAGTGGAAGTATCGGTACTTAGAGATGGTCATGAGGTCAAGTTGAGCGTACATTTTTAGACTATGCAAGACACCTATATTGAAAGACAGAGAATGGACACATTGTGGCCATTATTTTTGATGACAATCATCATGGTTATCAATTGGTGGGTGTACATTCGAAATGGATACCCAGATTTTTCTTTTCTTTATATTTCCATCACAACAGGTGGCATTTTGTGTTTATTCTGGTTGATCCAAACTTTGAAAACGGAGATTTCAACGGACCAAATTCGATTCAGGCTATTTCCATTTCAGAGTAAATGGCAAAGCATATCCAGGTCTGAAATTGAGTCTCTTGAAGTGCGAACGTACAACCCATTTAAAGAATATGGCGGATACGGAAAACGTTCAGGATCATCGGGCAAAGCTTTTACCATATCCGGCAAGTACGGACTTCAAATAGTCCTAAAAGACGGATCAAAAATCCTGATAGGGACGCATCAGCAAGAAAAACTCTTGGGTTTTATTCAGCGTGTTTATACCAATAAGTCGGTTTAGCCCATTACTTTTTTCATTAAATTCAGCTTGCCGTCCGTGTATGGAGGATACCAGATATGTGTATCCACAATACTCATGGATTTAAGTATAGGCTTAGCATGAGAAAATGTTTCAAAACTACTTTGACCGTGATACCTGCCCATACCACTACTCATCACGCCTCCGAAACCAAAATGGTTATTAGCAAAATGTATGATGCCGTCATTAACACAACCTCCACCAAACTCAATATTGTTATGGACATAATTTATCATCTCCTCATTTTCTGAAAATACATAACAAGCCAGAGGATATCTATTTTTTCTTACGATCCTGACGATGTCTTCTTTATTGCCCCATGTAATAATAGGTAATAAAGGTCCAAATATTTCTTCCTTCATAATAGGTGAATCAAGATTATTGACTTCTATCAAAGTGGGTTCAATAAATCTATCTTCCAAATTGTAGTTTCCACCAAAAATTATCTTCTCTCCTTCCATCAGGCTGATTATTTTGGCTGCCCTTTCCTTATTCACAATGCGACAATAATCAGGTGAAGTAGCAATATCAGTCCCATACCAAGCTTTAATCAAACTTATGATCTTAGCAACAAGTTTTTCCTTGACTTTCTCATGTACCAATAAGTAATCAATTGCAAGGCAAGTCTGCCCTGCGTTAAAAAGCTTTGACCAAACAATTCGCTTTACTATAGAATTGATACGGGCCGATCCATCCACTATTGCCGGACATTTGCCACCTAATTCTAAAGTAATCGGAGTAAGATGTTCTGCCGCTTTAGACATAATCCACTTTCCTGTTTTAGCCGAGCCGGTGAAAAATATATGATTAAAAACAAAATTGTCCAAGAGCATTGGACCGATTACTCTGCCATCACCCATCGCCACTGCTATATGATGAGAAGGGAAAGTGTCTGAAATCAACTTTTGGATGACAAGTGCGGTATGTGGTGTTTCATGTGCCGGTTTTATAACAACACAATTTCCTGCAGCAATAGCACCAATTAATGGCGTCATCATGAGATTAAAAGGATAATTCCAAGGTGAAAATATCATCACCACACCTTTAGGCTCATAAATAATCTTACTGGAGCCCGGCATAAAAGTTATGGGTGTCAAGACTTTTTTGTCCTGCATCCAGTATTTCAAGTGTCTTATGGTATAGTTAAGCTCTTCCAGTACTACACCGATATCTCCCAAAAATGCCTCTGTTTTTGGCTTGCGATAATCGAGAGCCATCGCTTCCATCAAATCTTCCTGATAAGTTCTTACGGCCGTTCTAAGGGATTTCAAAGCATGCAATCTAAACTTATAAGACCTCGTATGACCAGCATCAAAAAAGGTTCTTTGCGAGTCAAAAACTATCTTCATATCTGAAAAAGAGGTATTCAAAATGTCAGGAGATTTCATACACAAGGATTTATGTCAATATAACAAGTAGAGACCATTATAGTTTGTCAAATTATTTAGCTATACATTTGTTTACAAAAACAATAATATAAAAATGTTTGTTGGTTTATTTTGTATTGCCAAAAAACAAATTATTCAAAATCTGAACGCTCCTGTAAAATCAATAAAATAAAGGACAGCTTAATGATGTATAAATTATGATGAATGCCATTAGCCTTGAGCCAAAGCAAATATCCCTTTTTGCAAGCTTTGTAGATAAAAAAAATACATCATATAAAATTGTAGCCAGTATCATAGATTTCAATACAAAATCTAACTGTAGGGCGCACCCCATCAACCGGATAGCAAAATCCGGCATTTTCAATCCACTTTCAAAATGGATAATTTTCTTATTTGACCGTTATCAACGCTTTACAGCTACCTCTTCAACTAAATACTTAAAGGCAAACAATAGAGCTACTGACACGATTAATCCTAAGATTAACATGGCATTGAGATTTGAATGTTGCACTGCAAAGATGATTAATAATTTTATATATTTACATTTTCTTAGAAATATTTTTCGCCATAACTTAAACAATTAAATAGTTGACTCAAAACATTTAATATATATGCAAAAATTATTTAATCTGTATTTTGTTGTCTTTTTATTATTTATAACAAATACCGATTTATTATTTAGTCAAAAAACAAAGCAGCCTACTTCAGCAGAGATTTATCTTCAAATGGAAAAATTAGGTGTGCTAGGATCAGCTCTTTATGTAGCAGCACATCCTGATGACGAAAACACAAAGCTCATAGCATTTTTGGCCAATGACAGAAAAGTATTTACAACATATTTGTCTTTAACCCGAGGTGATGGAGGTCAAAACCTAATTGGTCCGGAAATGTCAGAACTTCTCGGTGTCATAAGAACCCAAGAATTGCTCCAAGCGAGGTCTGTTGATAATGGCCACCAGTTATTTTCCCGAGCCAATGATTTTGGCTATTCAAAAAATGCTGAAGAGACCATAAAAATATGGGATACTGATAAAGTCAAGGCCGATGTAGTTTGGGCAATTAGAAATACTAGGCCAGACGTAATCATTAATAGATTCGATCATCGGTCTTCAGGCAAGACGCATGGACATCATACCGCTTCAGCCATGCTTTCCTATGAGCTTTTTGAGGCAGCTGCAGATCCTTCTGTGTATCCTGAACAACTAAAATACGTCAAGCCTTGGAAGCCTCAACGATTGTTTTTCAATACCAGTTGGTGGTTCTATGGAAGTATGGAAAAGTTTAATAAAGCAGACAAAACCGCTCTGTTGGGAATAAATATAGGAACTTATAATCCATTGCTCGGCAAGTCCTATTCTGAAATCGCAGCTGAATCTCGTAGCAAACACAAATGTCAAGGTTTTGGAGCTACCGGTTCAAGAGGTGAACAATTAGAATACCTTGAGCTGTTAAAAGGCGATATGCCAGCTACAAAATCTGATTTATTTGAAGGTATCAATACGACCTGGTCTAGAGTAGAAGGTGGCGATGTGGTATTACCTCTTTGGCAGCAATTACTTAGGGAATATGACTTTAAGCATCCTGAGCGCTCAGTTCCAATACTGACAAAAATATATGAAAAGATAAAACTCGTGAAGGACCAATTCTGGAGAAATAAAAAAATGGCTGAGACTAAAGATTTGATAGCTGCATGTCTTGGACTATATATGGAAGCAATAGCTGACCAGCACAAGGTAGTACCAGGCGATTCACTGAACATCAGCTTTGAAGTGACATCCCGATCTATTGCGGATATCACTTTACAAAAAGTATCTTCTATTGGTTTTGAAATGCAATCGACCTCACCTCTAAAACTTAAAAATAATGTACCCGTCCTTTGGACTGATACCATAAAAATTCCTGATCATACCGCTTATACTGCACCTTACTGGTTGACTAGTCCTCATGAACTAGGTCTGTACACCGTAGAGGATCAGATGGAAATAGGACAACCTGAAAGTAAGCGAGCTCTTCAGGTACAATTTACATATTTCATAAATGGCGTGGAGATCCCTTTTGTCAAAGATGTAAAATACAAATACAATAGTCCAGAAAATGGGGAAACATTTAGGCCACTTGAAATAGTACCACCATTATCTGTTGCTGTTAAAGAGCCCGTTTATATTTTTGCAAATGGTAGCAGTCATGATGTGGTTGTTTCTGTTCATGCGTGGACATCTCATCAAAAGGGCATCGTATCCATTCCACTGCCTGAAGGATGGTCAATTACTCCTACAAGTTATGAATTTGAATTATTGCAAGCTGGACAAAGTCAAGATTTCACCTTCAGGGTAACACCTCTATCTAATCAATCAAGTGAAATATCTATAACTCCCGTGGTTCAATCATCTGGCAAAACCTATAAAAAAAGCATTATTGACATACACTATGACCACATACCTTATCAAGTAGTGCTGATGGAATCTGCTGCTAGGTTTTCAAATATTGACATTGTCACATTATCGAAGAAGATAGCGTATGTAATGGGTGCAGGTGATGAAGTTCCTACCAGTCTTAAACAAATAGGTTGCCAAGTAGATTTACTAAAACCTGAAGAACTTCAGTCAGATAAACTGGTAGGATATGATGCGCTAGTTATGGGCGTCAGAGCTTATAATACCCAAGAAGCTTTAAAATTTAAGCAACCAGTCATCGATGAATACATTAAGCATGGTGGTACCGTTGTGGTTCAATATAATACCAATTCCTCATTAATCACACAAGACATTGCTCCATATCCCCTGACTATTTCAAGAGATAGAGTCACTGTAGAAGAGGCCGATATGCGATTCCTTGTTCCTGACCATGTTGTACTCAACAGTCCCAACAAGATTACAAGCAAGGATTTTGAAGGATGGGTGCAAGAACGTGGGTTGTATTTTCCATCCCAATGGGACGATGCCTATACGCCAGTGCTATCTTGCAATGATCCTGGTGAATCACCGAAAAATGGCAGCCTTCTGATCGCCAAATATGGTGATGGATATTATGTTTATACCGGTTTATCATTCTTTAGAGAGCTTCCTGCCGGTGTGTCCGGAGCTTATCGATTATTTGCTAACCTCATATCTTTAGGAAAATGATGTATGATGATCAAAACGAAGGCAAGTGGCAACCCATATACACATGGCTCATTTTGCTCAATGCCCTTTATATTTTTATTTTTTACCTCATTATGAAGTGGTGGTCTTAACGCTGAATTGAAGATATGAGTCTGTTAGATTGGTCTGTATTAACCGGCACCCTACTTTTTATCGTCATTTATGGCGTATGGAAAGTGCGTGGTAATAATAGTATGCAGTCCTATCTGCGCGGTGACAATGAGTCTTCATGGTGGACGATTGGTCTGGGCGTAATGGCTACACAAGCTAGTGCCATCACATTTATGTCCACCCCCGGACAAGCTTTTCATGATGGTATGGGTTTCGTCCAGTTTTATTTTGGGTTACCACTAGCCATGGTCATCATATCTATCACCTTTATTCCGATATATCACCGACTAAAAGTATATACAGCCTATCAGTTTCTCGAAGACCGATTTGACCTAAAGACACGTACTTTAGCTGCACTTCTTTTTCTTGTACAACGAGGACTTGCTGCCGGTATCACTATTTATGCACCTGCCATTATTCTTTCCACCATCTTAGGTTGGAATCTCAACCTTTTAAATTTTATCATAGGTGCTCTGGTAGTGATATATACGGTGAGTGGAGGTGTAAAGGCAGTGAGTGTGACTCAAAAGCAGCAGATGTTTGTGATCATGGCAGGTATGTTTTTTGCATTTTATGTTATCGTACGATCGTTTCCGGCTAATGTAGGCATGAGCGATGCATTACATATTGCGGGTGCTGGAGAAAAACTCAATATTCTTGACTTTTCTTTTAATCCTGAAAGTAGATATACCTTCTGGTCGGGCATCACAGGTGGACTTTTTCTGGCGCTCTCCTACTTTGGTACTGATCAGTCACAGGTAGGTAGATATTTGCATGGAAAATCCATCAAAGAAAGCCAGATGGGACTCATTATGAATGGTCTGCTCAAAGTACCGATGCAGTTTTTCATCTTGCTAGTTGGAGTCATGATTTTTGTCTTTTATCAATTCAATCCTTCTCCTGTATTTTTTAATCAACCGGTCTTAGATAAACTCGAAAATACATCAGCTGTCAACGAACTCCACCGTTTAAATCAAAAAAATGACTCTATTTTTATACTAAAATCACAGATAGCCTCATCTCTTGCTTCACAAACAAATGATGCAACACAAAACAAGTTTAAAGCTTTATTGGTGGAAGAAAAAAATATTCGAAATGAGGCCAAACAACTCATTGCTCGTGAACTTCCCAACGAAGAAACCAATGACAAAGACTATGTCTTCATCTCATTTATACTCAAACACCTACCCGAAGGTTTGATTGGGTTGCTCATGGCTGTCATCTTTAGTGCAGCTATGTCGTCCACTTCATCTGAACTCAGTGCACTGGCGTCCACCACATGTGTCGACCTCTATCAGCGCAATGTGCGAAGACCCAGATCTGATATACACTATGTAAAGATGACAAAGTGGTTGACGGTATTATGGGGAGCAATAGCCATAGCATTTGCGAGTTTTGGAACGTTGTTTGAAAACCTGATTCAATTTGTCAATATCATTGGATCTATCTTTTACGGTACGATTTTAGGGATCTTTTTGATAGCTTTTTATATTAAATATGTAAAGGGTAATGCCGTATTTATAGGTGCTCTGCTATCTGAAATCATCGTCATTGGCATCTATTTATCTGATGTTGTCGGATATTTATGGCTCAATGCTATCGGCTGTTTACTGACTATCATTTTCAGTGTGATTATTCAGTATTTCTACCATCAAAAAGCTAACCAGTCGTGATATTGCCACCATCATTTATGCGAGGACTAGCTTCAAAAATCGGAGAGGAAGCATTTGATCAGCTTGTGGAAGCACTCAGTCAACCGCCAACAACCTCTATACGCATCCAACCTACGAAGTATCATGAACATCATGAACCATCGGCAAAAGTACCATGGTGTCCTTTAGGTATTTACCTCAATGAGCGACCTATTTTTACCTTGGATCCATCTTTTCATGCCGGATGCTACTATGTTCAAGAGGCTTCTTCTATGTTTTTATGGCATGTGCTAGAGTCTCTACAGCTAAAGGATAAATCCACTGTAAGAATACTGGACTTATCTGCCGCTCCCGGTGGTAAAAGCACACTGCTTCTGTCATGGCTCAATGGTGATGGCATGCTTTGCGCTAATGAAGTCATCAAAAATAGAGCCTATACCTTGAGGTACAATATTAGCAAAGAAGGTTATGACAATGTTATTGTTACCAATAATGACCCCGCAGATTTCAAACATTTAGAAAACTTCTTTGATATCATTCTTGTAGATGCGCCATGTTCGGGAGAAGGTATGTTTAGAAAAGATCCCAATGCAATTCATGAATGGTCAGAGGACAATGTAGATCTATGCAGTTCCAGACAAAAAAGGATAGTTTCTGATATTATTCCTTTATTGAAACCGGAAGGACATCTAATCTATTCCACTTGCACCTTTAATGATCACGAGAACATTGATAACGTCCATTGGATGGCTAATCGATACAATCTAGACAGCTGTAAGGTTGTAATTGAAAAAGAATGGGATATTGTAGAAGAAAGAAAAGACAATGTATTTGGGTATCAATTTTACCCACACAAAATAAGAGGTGAAGGTTTTTTCATCGCCGTCTTACAAAACAATAAACCCGAAACCATAAATAGCCATCATCAGAGAAAGGGCAATAAGTCGATGATGAAAGCAGAGAAAAAAGTGACTGCATTAGCTGCAGACTGGATATCTCCAACTTCCGGTCAATACATGATAGATAAAGGGCAAAACATTCATTTCATTCCTAGCCACATGGTTGAATTTGCAGAGATGATTGATTCCGGTTTAAGAATTATCTACTGTGGATTAACAATAGGCACCCTCAATAAAACCATTATAATCCCCGATCATGCTCTTGCTTTCTACTCTTTTCTTACACCATCAATAAATAAAGCAGATCTGAATAAAGAACAAGCGCTAAAATTTTTAAAAAAAGATTTAAGCGAAGTGGATACCCTCCATAAAGGATGGGTACTAGCTACTTATCAAGGCTACGGCATTGGTTGGTTTAAAAACTTAGGTAATAGGATAAACAATTACCTACCGAATGAGCACAGAATTTTGATGAAGATCGATTAAACCCCGTTTAATCCTTAATTATTTGGTTTAAAATGGATCTTACGCATACGCAAACTCAGCGGTGTCACTTCTAAGTATTCATCTTCCTTAATATATTCCATCGCCTCCTCTAGCGAAAACTGGATTTTAGGTGCAATTTTGACGTTTTCATCCGACCCCGAAGCACGCATATTGGTCAGTTTTTTACCTTTAATCACATTGACATCAATGTCATTATCTCTTGTATGTTCTCCTATCACCTGTCCGATATATACTTGTTCGCCCGGGTCAATAAAAAATCGGCCTCTATCTTGCAGTCGGTCTATAGCATAAGGCAATGCCTGGCCTTGTTCCATAGATACTAAAGAACCCTTCCACCGTGTAGGCAAATCGCCTTTATATGGCTCAAACTGATGGAAGCGGTGCGTCATTACTGCTTCACCTGCTGTAGCCGTTAGGATATTGTTTCTTAATCCGATAATCCCACGTGAAGGAATCTCAAACTCCAGGTGTTGTACATCACCCTTTGGTTCCATCACTTTAAGCATTCCTTTACGCTGGGTGACTAATTCAATCACCTTACCAGAAGAAGTTTCAGGAACGTCAATCACAAGAATTTCGATAGGTTCACACTTGACGCCATCTATTTCTTTGATGATCACTTGCGGCTTACCCACTTGAAGTTCATATCCCTCACGTCGCATCGTCTCAATCAATACACTCAAGTGCAAGACCCCACGACCGAAGACATTGAACTTATCCTCAGTATCGGTATCTTCTACACGAAGAGCAAGATTTCTCTCCAGTTCTTTATACAGTCGATCACGAATATGGCGAGAGGTCACAAATTTACCTTCCTTGCCAAAGAAAGGTGAAGTGTTAATGGTAAATAACATACTCATCGTCGGCTCATCCACTTCTATCCTAGGTAGCGGTTCAGGCTGATTGATATCTACTATAGAATCTCCTATTTCAAAATCTTCAATCCCCACAATAGCACAAATATCTCCACTTCTGACAGAAGCAACTTTGACACGACCTAGTCCCTCAAAAATGTAAAGTTCTTTTGCTCTTACCTTTTTAGTAGAACCATCTTTTTTACATAATAGATAGTCTTTATTTTCTTCAAGATCTCCTCTAAACACTCTTCCTATAGCTATTCTACCTTGAAAAACATTGTAATCAAGTGAAGTAACACTCATCTGTACCGGACCTTCCTTGTATGGTGCTTCAGGTATTACATCTAGAATCGACTGAAGGAGTGGTTGTAAATCCTTCGTTCTAACATTAGGGTCAAAACTCATCCATCCATTGCGACTGGAGCCAAATAATGTTACAAAATCCAGTTGATCTTCAGTAGCATCAAGATTAAACATCAGATCAAATACATCACTCTGTACTTCCAGTGGGCGGCAGTTTTCTTTATCCACTTTATTGACTACCACAATAGGCTTTAAACCCAGCTCGATCGCCTTATTTAGCACGAATCTGGTTTGTGGCATAGGTCCTTCAAATGCATCCACCAGTAACAATACACCATCAGCAAGGTTCAATACACGTTCTACTTCTCCTCCAAAATCAGAGTGCCCTGGAGTATCTATAATATTAATCTTTACTCCGTTATAGTTAACAGCAACGTTTTTCGACAGAATGGTAATACCTCTCTCACGCTCCAGATCATTATTATCTAATATGAGCTCTCCTGAATCCTTACGTTGATCAAGTGCCTTACACTCGTGAATAATTTTATCCACAGTAGTGGTTTTTCCATGATCTACGTGAGCAATGATGGCAATATTTCTTATTGACTGCATAAAGTATTTTATCAAATGTTAACGATGAGCACCATCTTTTTTGATGGTGATACGGCGACCTCGATACTTGAGGATCTTACCATTATCCATAAATTTAGAAAATTTTCTGTCGAGTTCCACTAAGCAATGTCTTTTATGGATTTCAATAGTACCAATCTGCTTTTTAGATAGACCTGCATGACTGGAGAGAATATCTACAAGAACTCCAGGATGAATATTATCTATCTTGCCTATATTGACAAAATAAGTGTCTGAATGGGGATTGCTACGGCGGTCAGCATTGGGTTTGCCTTTACCTTTGCTATCTCTTCGACTATCACGATGATCCATCTTTTTACCTTTGGTCTCCTTCTCACCTATGGGTACATTGAGATCATCTTTTTCTTTTTTCTTATAAAGCTTATTAAACTCCATCGCAAGCATTTTTTCAAGAATCTCACCTCTGGACATAGAGGCAAAGAGTTCTTCAGCGCGAGCAATTACATCCTCACTTAATTCGTGCGTTTCTGTTATTGCTACTTTTTCTGCCCACTTTTCAAGCTTTTTGTGATACATCTGAGACTGTAGTGGCACTTTGATATGTTTAATATCTATACCAAGATTCTTCTCAAAATATCTAATTCTCCGTATATCTTCCGGGGTAACGATAGCCAGTGAGGTTCCTTTTTTACCAGCACGTGCTGTACGGCCACTCCTATGCGTATAATATTCCGGATTTTCCGGTAGTGAGTAATGTACAACATGCGTAAGAGAATCAACATCAATACCACGTGCCGCAACATCCGTTGCTACCAGAATAGGCGTTGTTTTATTTCTAAACTTGGCCATGACAGCATCTCGTTGTGCTTGTGACATATCTCCATGCAGTGGTTCTGCCCGATATCCTTCACGTTCCAGATATTCAGCCAGATCTTGAGTATCCATTTTTGTACGGCAAAATATCACACCATAAAAATCCGTCAAATAATCCAGTACCCTTTTCAGAGCAGCTTCTTTATCTGATTTTCTGACATAAATATACTTATGATCGATATTTTCGTTAGTCTTGGTCTCAGCATGGATTTTAACTTCAAAAGGCTCGTCCATATAGGAATTGACGATACGTCTGATTTCAGGAGGCATGGTGGCAGAAAAAAGCCACAAAACTTTTTCATCAGGTGTAAACTCAAGGATACGATCAATATCTTCTTGAAATCCCATATTTAGCATTTCATCTGCTTCATCCAGGACAAGATATTCTAACTGATCCAGTTTTACTGCCTTTCGCTCAATCAAATCCTGAAGTCTGCCAGGTGTAGCTACTAGAATATGTGGCGTATTTTTCTTGAGTTCTCTTATCTGTGGTGTTATAGGTGTGCCCCCATACACTACTTGTACACGGAGGCCTTTGCTATTCTGTCCGAAGTTTTGCAATTCTCTGGCTATCTGTTGAACCAGCTCCCTTGTCGGAGCTAGGATCAGTGCAAAGATTTTATTTTCATTCTTATCAAAAAACTGAATAAGCGGTAATCCAAAAGCTGCTGTTTTTCCAGTTCCTGTCTGAGCAAGACCAATAAAATCAGGTCTATCACTGAGCAAAACTGGAATCGCCTTTGACTGGATTTCTGTGGGTTGTACGAAGCCTATACTGTCTAAAGAAGCAATAATATCATCCCGTAAGCCCAGATCTTTAAATGTCTGCAAGATATTTTTTATTTAAGGGCGCAAAGGTAATGAAATTATTCCCTCCTTGTTTGTCTGCTTAAGCAATAGTTACCTAACAGAAATGTTAATCATTTGATAATAACAATGAATATATTAAAGTATCTGCTTCACCACCCTATAATAGATTAGGTCAATTTCAGATTCTTTCTTCAACGTAAGTATTAAATCGATCCTGCCTTTTCTCGTCTATAAAACTCAGAAAAAGTAATCATTTTTTGGGTGGATTCATCCCACAACTTGTAGAAAGCGAGTTTCAGGCTTTCGCCGAAAGTAAGAGTGGTTGTATATTCATTGATCCATTGATTAGAAGCGAGAGCATCCTGCAAATTATAGTTAGGAATAGCCGGATTTAGATGATGAATATGGTGAATACCTATATTACCAGTCAACCAATTGAATACTCGAGGTATCTTATAATAGGTGCTACCTTTAATAGCAGCTGTAACAAAATCCCATTTGTCGCGCCACTGCTTGTAAGTTTCTTCATGTTGATGCTGGATGTAAAAAAACCAGATCGCAATAATGGCAAACAAGGCAATGATAGTAAAATGAGTTATAAAAAACTTAGCCCATCCTAGAAAGTAACCTAAAGTAAGGAATAATGTAATCAATACCAGATTATTAAGGTACAATCTCCATTTTTCGTTTTTGAATATATCCATTTTTATCAATGCGAGTCGATTATGGATGACAACATAATAAATCGGTCCTAGCACAAACATCACTGGAATAGAGCGATATAATTTATACTGAAAGCGATTCCACTTGCTAAGCATGCTAAATTCCTTAACTGTCAATGTATTAATATCTCCAATATCTCTAATCTCAAGCTTACCGGTATTATTGTGATGAACGTGATGAGATTTTGCCCAATAATGATAAGGAATTGTACTAAAGACACTGCATACATATCCTACTACATTTCGAGCAGTCGCATTACTTAAAAAAGTACGATGGCCACAGTCGTGCTGAATTATGAAGATCCGTACCAGGAAAAATGCATTTAAAATACCTAGTGCGAAAGTAATCCAGTAGCTGTAATCTAGTGAAATATACATCAATATCCAGATAGCTATAAAAGGCCCAAAAGAATTAATAATCTGAATTATGGCTTTTGTCTTGTTAGTTCTAGTAAATTTATTCAACCCTCTGATGAGGGATTTATCGATATTTAAATTCTCCATTACTGACTTTTAAGATGTTGGTGATTTATGGCACAAAGTTAAATCATTTATATTATTGTTTTTGAATATTCTTCAAGAAATAACATTGTATAATTGATGATACTCATCATAGAATTGCAATTTTTTTACTTACCTTCGCATTATAAAATTTAAAAGGTGAGGTATTCTGGCTATTTATTCTTTATAATTTTGATACTTTCCAATGGATGCTATAGCTTCAAAGGAATCAGTATTCCTGCGGATGTTCATACATTTTATGTAGATAATTTTGAAAATAATGCACTTGCTGCTCCTGGCGATATCCATCAGAGATTTGCAGAAGCACTAAGAAATAAAATCCGCAATGAATCTCGGTTAACTTATAATGACCAGAATCCAGATTTAGAGTTTTCGGGAGCTATCGTCCGGTTTTCATTGACTGCAGAAGCACCACAAGCCGGAAATACTGTAGCACTAAACAAACTCGACATAACTGTGTCAATAGATTATATTAATCACAAAGATGAAACCAAAAACTGGAAATCCAAGCAATTTTCTTTTTTCAGAACCTTCGAAAGTGACAAAGATTTTATCAGTATCCAGGAACAATTGATCAATGAAATCTTTGACCAAATCCTCGAAAATGTTTTTAATGAAGCATTTACAGGCTGGTAATTACATACTCTTCATGTGAAAAATCATGGTTCCACACTGTGAATCATACTTACCGGGAGCAAACTCAAACTCTTTAGCTTTCCTCAAAGCTAGCGATACCAGACTTTTTGATGCGATAGTTGACATACCTGCATTAAATTCAGTAGAAACTACTTCTCCCTTCTTATTAACACAAAAATCCACAGTAACATCGCCACTTTTATCTGTTAATATGATTATACTAGGCACCTCTATGATGCGTCTTAAGCCTAATTCTTGTCCATAAATATCTATAGTCAGATCCCCATCAATCTCTATGGTATTTACTGTGTTATCATCCGAAGGAACATTGTCCTCTACTACTACTTCATTAGGATGTTCCACAGTACCATCCGTGTTATTGTTAGGATTCATTTGACCTTGATCAGTAGTACTTGTATTTCCCTGATTATTATCAGTCAAAACCTCTCCATCATTTACATCTGTTGTAGGTTGTGTTGTGGTGGTTGGCTTATTAATGACAGGTGGCGTAACATTGCCTGGTTTTGGCACTCTACCTCCACAAATATTACTTACTTTAATACTGGCCTGATTACTACCCAAAGCCGCTGCGGACTGATAATCTTCACATGCCTTTGATAGTTGTCTCTCCTCTTCATAGAAACTTCCACGCCATTCAAAATAATCTGCCTTTTGATTATCCAGAGCAATCGCAGCTGTGAGGCTATTGATAGCTGCAAGCATATCTCCTTCTGCTCCAAAAGCCCTTCCTAGCAACGCAGCAGATGAGGCTGTAATACCATTGTATTCAATGCTTTGAAGTGCATCAGCTTTAGCTCCTTTATAGGCACCCATAGCATACTTAGAATATCCACGATGTATAAGCGCCTCTTTGTATTTTGGGTCACGAGCTATCAAGGCATTATATTCATTGATGGCTTCTTCATATCTACCAGTTTCGTACAAATATTCTGCTTTTACATACATAAACCCAATTTCCTCTTCCAGCGTTTGCCCCATAACACTAACAGATGCAAACAAAATCACTAAAAATAAATATATTCTAGATTTCATGTGTTTATTTTTTTACTATTTTAACCAATGTAAGTATCGATATCAACCAATCGCCATCTATATAATAACAAGAAGCGTAAGATTATTGTTACTTAATAAAACATTAATATTTTATTTGAATATTAATGCATTGTTCTATTTCAAAAGTCTTCTATTTTTTCTTGCTCGCCTTTGGTTTTTTTACTACGGCTGAAGATTTAAACGCATCAGGCAATTCAGCTTCTATCCACGATTTAACAGTCTCCAAATCAACGGTCTTTAAATAATCAACATCCAGTTTCTCTCCATTGATTTTAGGAATTTTGATATTGTTCTTTCCAAACCTTATAAATGGTCCCCATCTGCCATTTTCAATTGAAATCGATGGATCAGTCCAAGTCTGGATATATCTGTTCGCTTCCTTATCCTGCTTAGCATGAATCAGCTCAATGGCTTCAGGTTCGGTTATCGTCTCCAGCTTGTAACGAACCGGGATATTAACATACAAATCATTCCATTTAACAAATGGGCCGAATCTACCTTTTCCTTTAGTTATAGGCTTACCATCCAAATAGCCAATAGGCGCATTTTCTGCTTCCTTAGCTTCGATTAAAGATAGTGCATCTTCTTCTGTTACATTCATAGGGTCTGTGCCTTTAGGTAGATTGACATAAGTATCCCCGTATTTTATATATGGACCATAACGACCTGTATTAACAGAAATTTCTTCATCTTTATACGTACCCAACGTTCTGGGCAATTTAAATAGGTCCATTGCCTCCTCAAAAGTAATTGTTTCAATAGACTGTCCCGGCTTCAAATTAGCAAAACGTGGTTTTTCATCATCACAAAGCTCATCTTTATCACCTATCTGTATTACTGGCCCGTAACGTGTAATTTGCACAAGTACCGAGTGTCCTGATTCAAGATCTTTACCAAGAATTCTTTTACCTTTAGCTCGTTCAGCATGTTCCATTGTGTCTTCAACACGTTGATGAAATGGCTTATAGAAATCTTTGAGCATACTTCTCCACTCCAGATCATTGGAGGCAATCTGGTCTAGGGCATTCTCAACCCTGGCTGTAAAATTATAATCCATTATGCGACCAAAATGCTCAGTAAGAAAGTCAGAAACCAGAATACCCATATCAGAAGGATAGAGTACATTTTTAGTAGCACCATGATTCTCGCTCTTCACAATCCTAGAGAGGACTCCATCTTTTAAAGTCAATACCCGCACTTCTCTCGATTGTCCTTCCCTACTTTCCTTCGTAACATAGCCTCTTTCCTCTTCCATAATCTTGGAAATAGTTGGTGCGTAAGTGGACGGTCTTCCTATACCTAACTCTTCCAGTTTTTTAACAAGGCTAGCTTCTGTGTACCGCCCAGGCGCCTTGGTAAAGCTCTCTTGAGCCTGCATATGATTGAGTTGTAACACCTGGTTTTTCCTAAGTGGAGGCAACATCCCTTTTGTTTCGCTTTCATCTTCATCATCAGTTGACTCCAAATACACCTTAAGGAAGCCTTCAAATTTCAATACTTCACCCACAGCTTCCAGTTGTTTGTCTATCATGGTGGATATACCTATCTTGACAGTCGTCTTTTCAATCTGGGCATCCGCCATCTGAGAGGCAATTGTACGTTTCCAAATTAGATCATACAATCGCATCATATCTCTATCAGGGCCAATATTTTTTCTTTCGATGTAAGTAGGTCGAATAGCTTCGTGGGCTTCCTGTGCATTAGCTACTTTTGACTTAAACTTTCTAGGGTGATGATATTCCTTGCCAAAAGCAGTTTGTATCTCTTGAGCTATTGAATCCATCGCTTCATTACTCAGATTGGTCGAATCGGTTCTCATATAGGTTATCAATCCTTCCTCATACAACCGTTGGGCAACAGACATAGTGCGATTGACAGAAAAGCCCAGTTTTCTAGATGCTTCTTGCTGTAAGGTAGAAGTAGTAAATGGCGCAGCAGGAAAGCGTTTCAATGGTTTCTTTTCTATGTCATTGATAGTAAATGTAGCTCGATTGGCTTTTTGAAGAAAATCCTCGGCTTCTTGCTCATTATCTATTCTTGTGGTATATTCTGCTTTTAAGGACACTTGTTCTCCTTTATCATTGACTACATCAAAGTATGCATTCACCTTAAAAAAAGGAGTCACCTTAAAACCCTGGATTTCGCGCTCGCGGTCCACAATCAATTTTACAGCTACCGACTGCACTCGACCAGCAGAAAGCTTATTTTTTACTTTACGCCACAACACTTCTGACAATTCATATCCTACTATTCGATCCAGTACTCTCCGAGCTTGCTGGGCATTGACTAGATGGACATTGACCCTTCGTGGATTAGAAACTGCTTTCTGAATGGCAGGTTTAGTGATTTCTGAAAAAACAATCCGCTTAGTACTTTCAAGATCGAGATTGAGCTCTTCACACAAATGCCAAGAAATAGCTTCACCTTCACGGTCATCATCCGTAGCGAGCCATACTTCCGAAGCTTTTGCCACTTGTGATTTTAACTCTTTGACTACTTTTACCTTTTCGGGTGAGACTACATAATGTGGTTCAAAATTATTCTCTATGTCAATACCTTTAGTACCTTTCTCAAGATCTCTGATATGACCGAAGCTGGATTTTACAGTAAAGTCAGCTCCAAGAATCTTTTCAATAGTTTTTGCTTTGGCAGGGGACTCTACTATCAATAAATTTTTACCCATAAATTGTTGTTTATAAGGCTATTACTACAGCAAATACTGCTATAAATTGCCTATTTTCATACAATAGAAAGCGCAAAACTATACATTTTATTAAATTTTAGTGGTAAATTAAATATTTTAATTTTTTTTCATATTTGAATTGTTGAGATTTTTCCTAGCAAAAAAACTACCTTTGTTTATCCAAATAAATATCGAAAATCATGTCTCAAATCAATGCACTTAAAAAGCTTTTCTATCTCGATAAAGACATTACATATCTAAATTTTGGAGCTTTTGGAGCCACTCCAATAGACGTAATGAAAAGATATCAGTCCTACCAGATCGAGTTAGAGCATAATCCTGTACAATTTATTACCCAAAAAGGGCTTGAGTATCTTTCTGCATCAAGACAAGCGCTTGCTGATTATATTCATTGTGATTCGGACGATATTGTGATGATGACGAATCCATCATATGCCGTGAACACTATAGCTAAAAGCATTAAACTCATGCCTGGTGATGAAATCCTCACCACAAACCTAGAATATGGTGCTTGCGATAAAACGTGGAATTTTGTATGTAATGAAAAAGGTGCAAAATACATAAGACAACATATTTCACTTCCTTTGACCGATAGCTCTAGTTTTGTCAATGACCTCTTTTCAGGAGTATCAGATAAGACTAAATTGATTTTCATAAGTCATATCACTAGTAGCACAGCGCTGATTTTCCCAGTTGAAGCAGTCATCAAGAAAGCAAAAACACTCAATATTCCTGTATTTATAGATGGTGCACATGCTCCTGGGCATATCCATTTAGATTTAAAAGCTCTAGATGCTGATTATTACACTGGAGCTTGTCATAAGTGGATGATGGCACCCAAGGGATCTTCATTTATGTACGTAAGAAAATCATTGCAGGAAACCGTCTATCCTCTAGTTGTCAGTTGGGGGTATGAGGCTTTGTTTCCTTCTCATTCTATTTTTCTTGATTGGCATCAAATGAATGGCACGCGTGATTATTCCGCATTATTATGCGTACCTGAATCAATTAAATTTATGGAACGGCATGATTGGGCACAAGTTAGTACTGCATCTAGAAAAATGGTAAAAGACAATGCAGAAGCATTTGCTGCATCATTAAATAGTAGTCTATTAGCACCTCTGGATGATGAATTTATAGGACAGATGCTGAGTGTAGAAATCCAAACACCTGACCCTGATCGCCTCTATCAAACCTTCGTACATCAGTACCATATTGAAATTCCTGTAATGCGACAAGCTGACAAGGTCTATTTGAGGTATTCTATTAATGGCTTCAATAATCAACAAGACTTAGATAGACTATTTTATGTAATCAAAAAATTAAAAGGAGAAGGCCTTATTCTCTAAAAAGCCGGACCAATAATACGTTTTATATTATATAGACCTAAAAACACTTTTAGAAGCATTTAGGGCCACCACCTATAGTTTGAACTAAATCCTCCATGCATGCTCCATATGACTGCAAAACAAGGCTCAACAGCATTGAAGCTGTCGAACCTTGCCTGATCTGACTCAACTTATATCCTTTTACAATTTATTATCATTGCATAAATCGAATATAAGCGATTCGGTTAATTACTACTCTTCTTCATCTTCATAAAAATTAGATGATGTATCTAGATTTAAATCTAATTTCTCACCGTAACTGCGCCTTGCACGTGCCTCCTTTGCAAACATTTCTTTAACGCCATATCCGCTTTTCTCAAAAATCATTGTATTATTGATAGAGAGCGAAGTTGCGACCTTATCTACATCATGGTCGGTGCCAATGTAGGTAAAAGTCCATCTTTCCATTTTCAGCTTTTCAATTAACTTCTTGATGTCATTGCCCGAAAACTCTTTTGAATCATTCTCTTCGCCGTCTGTCAATACTGTAACAAGGACATTATAATCCTTCTTGCCTTGTAGAATTTGACGTAACTTAGTAATAGCATACCCCATGGCATCATACAAAGGTGTACAAGAATTTGGATTATAATCATCGGCATTAATCTCCTCAAGCTTGCTAACCGGATCAATAAGATGAAAAAGCTTTGTCCCCAAGCTATTGAATGAAATAAATGAAATAAAATGCTCTTGATCGGGAAATTGCTTCTCAATACCTTGAATGGTCTGTACTAATTCATTGAACCCTGAAATAATTGTGTCTTTTATCGGATCCATAGATCCGCTTTCGTCTAAAATAATGAGGTTGTGAACTTGATGTTTCTGTTTCATGCTTTTTTGATTAAAATTTGTGATAAAATGTTGTTAAAATAGTGTCAATATCACGTGCTTACCGACATATAAAGATACGAATTTTTACTCTAACTACAAAGCATTATTGAATTGTTTTTCAATAATTTATGTAATTTTTTCGCATAAAATACTTCATTTTAAAAACCTCTATAATGAGTCTAAATATGGTATTGGATTATTGACTAAAATCAGGCATAAGACTTTATAGTTTATCTGTAATATTCAATAAAAAATACATCCAGGCCTGACTTATTATGATTCAAAATGAAAGGATTTACCACCTTGTTGCGATTCCCATAATTCGTTTTCAAACCGGCTAAAAAAACGAATCTGAACAGCATTGCAATTACACTCTGAGAGTGATTGGCAATACTCTTTTTGTTCAAATAGTAGAGACTGTTTTCATTTTATTGCATTGTATTTGTCTATTTCAGATTAGGTCCATTGTGTTTTGTCTCAGTCCAATCCCATTGTTTAGCCCATATTACCCATTGGACTTTGTGGCGAAAGGATATGATACAAATTACCTATGAGGCTCGAAGTTTTTATTTTGCACGCATAGTTTTACTATGTCGAGGTCAGAAAAATAAGTACCGAAATAGATATGAAGTAACAATTTCATGTAGTCGATTTCTAAAGCGTAATTTGGGTTTAAGCAATTGAATTGAATACATTCATCAGACAACATCCGATTTGCCTCGATTAGAGACGACAGATGCGCTTCATTTGAAAGTATTAACATAGCGAGCCTCGTTGTCCATCGTAATAAAGTTCTCGTAATCTAGATGTTCATTGATGCCATCCTCAAATTGCAATAGAAAAGATACTTTGATAAATAATTGACAAGATTCCAAAAAAAACTAGAGCTCATTATTTCTTTTCAATTCCAGTTCCATTGTATCGCCACCATTCAAGATGACAATCTATCCCCTTTTTATGTGAGGCTAACCTATAGTATATTCATAGCTATAAGCAAATAGCTAACCCAATCTCAATCTACGAGTTAAAAAAAACGAATTTCTACCTTACAGCCGTAGCCTTTTCAAGAAGAGACCATGCTTTAAAACCGTCAGTGACTTCATATACTTGTCTGAAACCCATCTTTTTAAGTAAAGCTACCATCTTGCCACTTTTACCACCTACATAGTCATAAACCATGTACTGCTTTGTATTATCTAAAGAAAGAAGTGATTCTTCAAATCCTGGTTGAGACATATCCACATTAACAGCATTGCGAATCCTACCCAACTTCTGTACTTCTTCAGTTGTTCTCACATCAATCAGAACTAGATTGCTTCCTTGAAAGTCAGCTATTTGCTTTGCTCTCGCGGCATCTATCTTGATTGTGAATGGTTCAGGCAGCGAATTACGCACAATCTCCTCACTTGGAGCCTGACAAAATGCAACAAAGCCACAAAAAACGAAAAAGATGGAAAGTATTTGTCTCATATCGATAAAATATTCGGAATTTAAACAACAAAAATAATGCAATAAACTAAAACAAACAACTCTTTATAGGATTTATTTTAGGATAACTCCTTCAAGTCTATGAATAGAAATGAATATTTACCTTTTTACTACACGAATGATGACATAAATATATGCGGCCTCATTATATAATAACTCAATTAATTCCCCACTTCATGTAGCTCCAGACCTTCTTGAAAACCTATCTTTAGGCCATGTTCATGATAAAGTCTCTTAACACGAGCCATGGTATCATAATATACCTCCCAGTAGTGATCCGGATGAACATAAGGTCTAACCGCCACAACCAGGTTGGTTTCTCCAAATTCTTCTATGCCAACCTCGGGTACCGGTTCCTTTAATACTTTATCCATTTTAGATAATTCCTTTAACAGAACATTGCTAAAAAATTGATAATCTTCCTGATATGACAATAAAACTCTCATCTCAATGCGGATATTCCCCAATCTACTAAAATTCGTAATCACGCCACTGATCACCTCTCCATTAGGAATGATAAGCGTTTTATTTCCCGGAGAATTGAGAACGGTATTAAAAATCTGAATATCAATAACTTTTCCAAATTTCTCCTTGATCTCTACCCAGTCCCCGATTTTGTAAGGTTTAAACATAACAATAATGATACCTGCAGCAAAATTCCCAAGGCTTCCTTGCAGCGCCAAACCAATAGCCAGACCTCCGGCAGCCAGTACTCCAACAAAAGCAGCTGTATTCACACCAACCATTCCTGCTACACTTATTACTAAGAGTACTTTGAGACCAATACTTATTAATGTATTCAAAAATGAGGTAATCTCTGGCGTTAGCCCAGACTTTGACATTGTCATGTCCATTACCATGATCAACTTTTTAATAATCCACCAGCCAGCGATGAGTACAAAAAGGGCAAGTACAAAACCTGGTATTGACTCAATCAGCCAATTGGTGGCCTTATCTACATAGGAAGTCATTTGATCCATTCAGATTCCTTATTAATCAAAGGTTCAAATATATTTTAATTCAATAAAACGAACCATATTTTGAAATGAATAATTTTTTATAACTTGATTAATCCCTTATCTTTGCACGCAATAAAAATCAACGAATATGAATTTTGACGTTATAGTACTAGGAAGTGGCCCAGGAGGATATGTAACAGCCATTAGGGCATCTCAATTGGGTATGAAGGTCGCTGTAGTAGAAAAAGAAAATCTTGGTGGTGTTTGCTTGAACTGGGGTTGTATTCCTACAAAAGCACTGGTAAAAAGTGCACAAGTATTTGACTACCTGCAGCATGCTGAGGATTATGGCATCAAGGCAGGAAGCCCTAAAGCTGATTTTAAAAAGATCATAGCTAGAAGCCGTGGAGTTGCAGATGGAATGTCAAAAGGTGTAAACTTTTTGATGAAGAAAAATAAAATCACTGTAATAGAAGGTTATGGTCAACTAGCAAGAGGCAAAAAAGTAGTCGTAACGGCAAATGACGGTTCAAAAGCCGAATACACAGCAGAACATATTATTATTGCCACTGGAGGCCGTGCTAAAGAATTACCCAATCTTAAAATTGATGGTAAAAAAATCATAGGTTATCGTGAAGCGCTGACTTTGCCGGAACAACCTAAAAAAATGGTAGTTGTTGGCGCAGGTGCAATTGGAGTAGAATTTGCATATTTCTATCATACTCTAGGTACTGAGGTTACAATCGTAGAGTTCATGGAGCAAGGATTGCTGCCAAGAGAAGACGCTGATGTCTCCAAGGAACTAGCCAAAATATACAAAAAATCAGGCATTAATGTATTAGCTAATTCAGCTGTTGAAACGGTAGAAACTTCAGGTAAGCAATGCAAAGTCACTGTTAAAAGTAGGAAGGACGAATCTGTGCAAGTTATAGAATGTGATGTCGTTCTTTCTGCCGCAGGTGTTACCGCCAATATCGAAAATATCGGTCTCGAAGTCTTAGGTATCGAAACAGATAGAGGCACCATCAAAGTTGATGAATTCTACAGAACTAATGTACCAGGTATTTATGCTATAGGTGACGTCATACCTACTCAGGCCCTTGCCCATGTAGCCAGTGCAGAAGGCATCACTTGTGTTGAAAAGATAGCCGGCCTCAATCCTGAGCCGATTGATTATTCTAATATTCCGGGATGTACATACTGCTGGCCTGAGGTCTCTTCTGTAGGATTGACCGAGCAGCAAGCTAAAGACCAAGGTTATGAATTAAAAATAGGCAAGTTTCCATTCTCAGCATCCGGAAAAGCGAGTGCAGCAGGTTCGAAAGATGGCTTTGTCAAGGTCATTTTTGATGCTAAATATGGAGAATTGCTCGGTGCCCACATGATTGGCGCTAATGTTACTGAGATGATTGCTGAGTTAGTTTTAGCCAAAAAACTAGAGAGTACAGGACATGAAATTCTCAAAGCCATCCACCCACACCCAACAATGAGTGAGGCTGTGATGGAAGCAACAGCAGCAGCTTACGGAGAAGTTATCCACCTATAAACGAAGTAGTTTTTGGCAAAAATAGCGGTAATTTCTGATAATCACTCCTATTTTGGTGATGAGATAATCGAAGCAGTGGCCGGTGCAGATGAAATATGGCATGCAGGTGATATCGGAGACTTAGTGTCTGTGGAACCATTTAAAAAGATAGCTTCATTCAGAGCTGTCTTTGGAAATATAGATGACAGCATTGTCCGGAGCGAATTTCCTCTGGACAATGTTTTTTTATGTGAGCAACTTACTATTTTTATGACGCATATCGGCGGATATCCCGGCAAATACACCGCAAGAGCATTACAAAAAATCAGAGAAGTTCAACCTGATATTTTCATTTCAGGCCATTCGCACATTTGTAAAATCATGCCCGACAAAGTACACCATTTATTACACATCAACCCGGGTGCGTACGGGCATCATGGTTTTCATCGGATTAGAACGATAGTACGTTTTGAAATCAATGGAAACAAAATTGAAAATATGCGTGTCATCGAGCTAGGTCTAAGAGGAAGAGGCGACCACCTGCATTTAATATAAAGATTTAATCTATCCCATCAAGGCGATTTGATAATAAAACCACATTTTTTTTAGAAATTATTGGTAAATTAACTACTTTTAAACCCAAAATCTAAGAAAGTTGATACAAAGATTAATTTTACTACAGATATGTCTGGTTTTTGCTTGGACAAGTGTCATGGCCCAGACTTCATTTACTAGTGCTGGAGGAGCTAATTATCTTGGTCTAGCTAGGGCTGGAGTTGCTATGCAAGGTATGGAAAGTATTTACCTCAATCAAGCAGGTATGGTCGATGTGGAAAATTATGGGATTGATCTCAGTATTGAAAGAAGGTACAATCTAGAAGAATTAACCCAACTTTCTGTATCTGCCATTAAATCGTTTAAAATAGGTACAATAGGCCTTGTGGCATCAAGTTTTGGATTCAGTGAATATAACGAACAAAAGTTTGGCTTGGCTTACGCTAGAAGGCTATCATCACGCATTTCTATTGGCGGACAGTTTGATATGTTACGATATAATATCGAAGAAATAGGAAGTAAAAATCTATTTTCTTTTGAAGCAGGCATGCAGCTAAAAATTAGCAGAGTACTCTCTATGGGCGTCCATATCTTTAGTCCAGGCAAGGCCAAACTGGTAGAAGGCGAAGTCATCAGTACACGATTCAGAACTGGCCTACGATACGCTCCTTCTGAAAAAGTATTTTTGCTGGCAGATCTAGAAAAGGGAATTGACAAGCCTTTAGAATTTAAAATTGGAATAGGATACTCACCTATCAAAATGCTTCGTGTGATGGCAGGTGCCAATCCAGTGACTTCATCCTATTATTTCGGAGCACTGATAAATCTCCAAGATAGATTTAGAATTACGGCTGCTTCCGGTATCAATCAGGTTTTAGGTAACACGCCAGGCTTATCGATTCAATATCAAAATTAAAACCTCTATTCGTCAACTTGAAGATTCTTTACCTTACATCCAGATTTCCTCATCCTTTGGAAAAAGGCGACAAATTGCGTGCCTATTATCAAATGAAAGCGCTGTCCAAAGAACATGAAATCTACCTTGTAAGCATCATTGACCAAGATCCTGACAAAAAAGACCTCGAAAAGCTAAAAGAGATATGCACTGAAGTGTACTGTATCCACATCAAACCCATGGAAAGATATGTATCGCTTGCGCGTGCAGTATTTTCTAATCTGCCTTTTCAAATTGCTTATTTTTACAATCATCAGGCGGCAAAAAAAATCGTGCAGATCGCAACAGCCATACAACCGGATCATATCTTTTGCCAGCTGACCAGAATGTCGGAATATGCAAGAAAGCTACCCTATCCTCGCACGTTGGACTACATGGATTGTTTTAGTGTCAGCATGCAGCGTAGATCAAAGGTAGCTGCTAAATGGCAAGCATGGCTTTACAAGAAAGAAGCTTTGAGGATGATGGATTATGAAGCAACGATTTCGGATGAATTTGATCACCTGACCATTATATCGGAGCAAGACAAAGATCAATTTAAGTTTAAGAATGCCAGTAACATACAAGTTATTCCTAATGGCATCAGCCCATCTTTCTTTGATTATAATAATGTAATAGATAAAATGTACGACATCGTTTTTGTCGGAAACATGTCTTATTTGCCTAATATTGAGGCAGCAGAATATATCATACATCAGATCTTGCCTCAATTAAATAGCGACATCAAGGTGTTATTAGCAGGTGCTCAGCCTTCACCGCGCATCCACAATCTAGCGGGACCACATGTTCATGTATCTGGATGGATGGATGATATCAGAGTTGCTTACGCTTCAGGCAAAATCTTTGTAGCACCTATGTGGACAGGTACCGGACAGCAAAATAAAATCCTAGAAGCGATGGCTATGGGTATTCCTTGCATTACCACTCACGTGGTTAATAATGCAATCTTAGCTACCGAAAACGAGGAAATCTTACTAGCAGAAACAGACAAGGAATTTGCAAATGCTATACTCAAATTGCTTTCTGACGCACAACTTTATGACAAATTAAGTGTTAAATCGAGGAGATTTGTCAGAGAAAATTATGACTGGAATAAGACTGGTCTTCTCTTGGCACAACTTTTCAAAAATAATTATAAAAGTAATGCTTCCTGACACCCATACTTTTACAGATATTAAACTCAATACGATAGAAGAAGCCATTGAAGACATAAAAAACGGCAAATTAGTCATTGTTGTTGATGATGAAGACCGTGAAAATGAAGGCGACTTTATTTGTGCTGCAGAGAAAGTCACCCCAGAGATGATTAATTTTATGTCCAAGTATGGTAGAGGACTAATATGTACGCCTATTCTTACTCAAAGAGCACAAGAACTCAACCTTGATCTGATGGTCAAATCCAATACAGCTTTGCACCATACTGCGTTCACCGTATCTATTGACCTCATCGGGCAAGGTTGCACCACAGGTATATCTGCGTACGATAGGGCAACCGGCATACGGGCAATAGTTGACCCTAAAACAAGAGCTGAGGATTTTGCACGCCCCGGGCATATATTTCCATTAATTGCAAAGGATGGAGGTGTTTTGCGACGAACAGGCCATACAGAAGCTGCTGTTGACCTAGCCAAGCTAGCAGGTTGTTATCCTGCCGGTGTGCTGGTTGAAATTCTCAATAATGATGGTACAATGGCTCGATTACCACAACTCGCTGTTCTAGCCGAAGAAATGAATCTAAAGATAATCACTATCAAAGATCTGGTTGCGTATAGAATGCAAAATGAAAGGCTTGTGGTCAAAGAACTAGAGAAGGAAATCATGACACCTTACGGCAACTTTATCGTAAGTGCATATAAGCAATTGACCACAGGTGATATCCATCTTGCATTTTCTAAGGGAAGTTTTTCCAATGAAAAGCCAACACTTGTCAGAGTTCATTCTAATACAGAAACTGATGGCATCTTTGGTTTATTATTTGAAGGTTATGGTGACCAATTGACTGCGGCTCTCAAGATGATATCACGAGAAGGCCACGGCGTTTTGCTGATTATGAAGCACTCTGATGACCCACAATCACTGATAGACAGATTGCAATCTCTCGATAGCCAACAGCTATCAAAACCTAGTGCTTCTGAAGAACAAAGAGATTTTGGCACAGGAGCTCAAATTCTAAGAGAGCTGGGTATATCGAAAATCCGACTTATATCTAATAGCAGTAAAAAGCGGATAGGTCTCATAGGTTATGGACTGGAGATAGTAGAGAATGTAGCTATTGATCAGGAGGTTGATCTGTGAGCAAGAACAATAAGTTTAAGAAATTTATACCTGATGGCTTCGTCATAGGAACATTTTTAGCCATCATTGCTGCTTATTATTATCCTTATTTAGGATCAGCAAAAAGTCCAGTTCCACTAGGTAAAATTACTGACATTGGCATCATAATTATATTTTTTTTGTATGGTCTGAAACTAGACCCATCAAAAATCAAAGATGATTTGTCTAATTACAAATTGCACTTGCTCATACAGACGGTCACTTTCCTATTATTTCCACTAGTTATCATTTTATTTTATCCCCTTGTATCCACACCGGAGTCAAAAGAAATATGGTTGACTTTTTTGTTTTTGGCAAGCTTACCGTCAACGGTGTCCTCGGCTGTTGTGATGGTATCTATCGCTCATGGCAATGTGCCTGGCGCTATATTCAATGCAAGTATTTCAGGATTACTAGGAGTGATCATTACGCCACTATGGATGGGACTTTTTATACAAGGAGCGCATACTGGTGATTACGACTTACAGCATATTTACATACAGTTAGTTACAAATATTCTTTTACCAATCATACTAGGCTTACTGCTTGAAAGGTGGTTTGGTAAATATGTCAAAGAAAATCAAGCCATCCTGTCTAATTTTGATAAGGCAGTCATTGTTTTGATTATTTACAATAGCTTTGCAGAATCCTTTATATCAGGCGTCTTTAATGGTATTCCGGTAAAATATCTGCTCAAAATCTCTTTTCTTTTGGTGATTTTATTCTTTGCCATGTATCATCTGACCGGTTATATAGCCAGAAAGTTAAAAATGAAGCAACCTGACATTATCACAGCTCAGTTTTGCGGTACTAAAAAATCACTTGTTCACGGAACTGTATTTGCTACCATCATCTTTCCTGCTTCCATATCTACCGGCATCATTATTCTACCGTTAATGCTATTCCATACATTTCAAATTTTTGTACTTGGCATTATAGCAGCGCGATATGACCGTGCCTATGATTTAAGTCTTACGAATGGAGCAGAAAACTAATTGTACAAGCTTAATCTTCTAGTTTAAGTACCTGCAAGAAAGCCTTTTGTGGCACCTCCACATTGCCTATTTGTCGCATTTTCTTCTTACCTTTCTTCTGCTTTTCAAGGAGCTTACGCTTTCGAGTAATGTCACCTCCATAACACTTGGCTGTAACATCTTTGCGTAAAGCAGAAATCGTTTCCCTGGCTATAATTTTTGCTCCTATAGATGCCTGTATTGCGATGACAAATTGCTGGCGAGGCAATAATTCCTTAAGTTTCAAGCACATCTTTCGACCTATGTATTCTGCTTTAGAGCGGTGTACTAATGAAGACAGTGCATCCACCGGTTCACTATTCAGCCTAATATCTAATTTGACAAGATCAGAAGCACGATAATCGTGAGGATGGTAATCAAAAGAGGCATATCCCCTGGAAATGGACTTCAATCGATCGTAAAAATCAAAAACAATCTCTGCCAGCGGCATCTCAAAGGTCAACTCTACCCTATTTTGAGTCAAATAAGTCTGCCTAGTCATAATACCTCGCTTATCCATACATAAGGTCATAATCGCACCGATATACTCCGGCTTTGTAATGATATTTGCTCGTATATAAGGCTCTTCCACTTTACTGATATGGGTAGGATCAGGAAGATCATTTGGAGTATTTATGATAGATTTATTACCTTTATTATCATAGGAAAAATAGGAAACGTTAGGTACAGTCGTTATGACTTCTTGATCAAATTCACGTGAGAGCCGCTCTTGAATGATCTCCAGATGCAACATCCCCAGAAAACCACACCTGAAACCAAATCCTAAAGCAATGGATGACTCAGGTTCAAATACTAGAGAAGCATCATTGAGCTGGAGTTTTTCAAGGCTATCTCTCAAATCTTCGAAGTCTTCATTTTCAATAGGATAAATACCTGCAAATACCATTGGTTTCACCTCTTCAAACCCTTCAATAGCCTTATCACACGGTCTTTCTTGATGGGTTATGGTGTCACCTACTTTGATTTCCTTTGACTCCTTAATACCTGTGATGATATAGCCTACATTTCCAGCAGAAAGCGCTGCTTTTGGCATCTGTTGCATTTGCAATATCCCGATTTCATCTGCTTCATATACCTTGCCTGTATTAAAAAAACGCACCTTATCGCCTTTACGCAAAGTACCATTGATTACACGAAAATATGCAATTACACCCCTGAAAGAGTTAAACATAGAATCAAAGATCAATGCTTGCAATGGCGCTTCAGTATCTCCTGTTGGAGCAGGAATTCTATCTACAATCGCCGCCATAAGTTCTTCTATACCAACGCCAGTTTTTCCACTAGCAAGAATGATTTCTTCCCTTTTACAGCCAATCAGATCTATAATCTGATCAGAGACTTCATCAATCATGGCGGATTCCATGTCCACTTTGTTTAAAACCGGGATAATCTCCAGATCATTTTCAATTGCTAAATATAGATTAGATATCGTTTGTGCCTGAATCCCCTGAGAAGCATCAACCAGAAGCAATGCACCTTCACATGCAGCAATAGATCGACTCACTTCATAAGAAAAATCGACGTGTCCTGGCGTATCAATCATATTAAAAGTATAAGTCTGTCCGTCTGTGTGTGAGTAATACATCTGGATAGCGTGACTCTTGATGGTGATGCCTCTTTCTCTTTCCAGATCCATGTCATCAAGAGCCTGATTTTGCATGTCACGCTCTGAGATGGTTTTAGTAAACTCAAGCAATCGGTCAGAGAGCGTACTCTTGCCGTGATCAATATGGGCTATAACACAAAAATTTCTTATATTCTTCATCGGCGCAAAGATAATTGAATAGTTGCAACCTGCAATATTGTATATCAATAAAAATTAAATGTATCAAAGCCCTAAACTCTACATCCAGTATTAATAAAACTGATGAAGCAAATAATTTTACATTTACTTAAATGCAGAATTAGTTGGCTATGATAATGTTATTCTCACCAATGAGATTTAGACCTGCATATCTCAACATGATCTGAGCAACGGTGACAACATCTTTTTGGCAATAATGGACAATGCGTTCTAAATCGTGATCCTGCCAGTACACTTGCCCGACCATGCTACCATCAATATCGTCTTTAGGTGAATCTATTCCTAGTGTGCCTGCTAGTAATTGTAGAGAAGTATAGCTCTTATAGTCGCCAAATCTCCACATATCCATCGTGTCTTGTATATGAGTTGTTTGCCATGGTTTTTTACCACTTATATCTAGCATAGCTGGAAAAGGAATCTGATGAACAACCAAGCGACGGCATAAAAATGGAATATCAAATTCTTTAATATTATGTCCAGAAATTCTACTAGTTTCCGTGTCTCCAAAATGAGAATTTAACAACTTTGTAAAATCCTCCAATATTGCTTTCTCATCATCGCCAAATAGTGATTTAATTTTAATTTCTGTAGGTGCATCATCCTTAAAATTTAAAAAACCCATAGAAATACAAACCACCTTTGCAAACTCAGAGAAGATACCGGCTTTCTCTACGTAAAGGCTTGAAGCATCAGGCGGTGTGTCTGTCAAAGGTAGAAGCCTGGAAAGCTGTTGTGCCTTTAAATCCCATAGATGCTTTTTAACATCAGTTAAATCATTATACTCAGCACATTCAGAAACCGTTTCTATATCAACAAACAAGCATCGTTTTAACAATGATTTATCTAAAAACATAAATTGAGGGTTTTCACTAGTTAATTGGTTAATGGTAAATAACCATTTTGTATAATTAATGTCAAAAATAACAATAAGTATGTATATTTACATCGTTATTTAAAATAATTAAATTTTAATATTATATGAGTACATCACAATCAAAACACAACTTTCAAGCTATTGCGATTACTATTATCATAGGATTACTGGGATTAAACGGTTACCAGTGGTTCCTCAATAGAAAACTATCAGAAACCAGCCAAGTTCAAAAGGTAGAAATGATGGAGTTTCAAAAGGTACAAGAAGAACTAGATCAGGACTACCAGACGGCTTTAGAAAGTCTTGAAGAAATGAGAGGTAACAATGAGCAACTCAATGCCATGATAGACAGCCAGAAACTTGAGCTCAAGGCACAAAAGGATAAAATCAATAACCTTATCTGGACTAAAAAAGAGCTTGACAAGGCAAGGCAAGAAATCAAGAATTTAAATTTAAATGTTACTAAGTATCTTGCCGACATCCAGCAACTGAAAGAGGAAAACAAAATACTAACTGAATCTAACGTCGAACTCACTCAACGTGTTGAATCAGAGGTAAAAGCTAAAGAGGAAATTATTGAAGCAAAAAATGCACTGGTGGCAGAAAAGGAGAATTTGGCAAAAGTCAATGCTGCTCTTGATTCAAAAGTGGATATGGCTAACGCCATTAAAATTAATTTTTTAGAGATAAAAGGTTACGAAGTTAAGAAAAATGGAAAACTAAAAGAAAGATCAAAAGCCAAAGATGTAGAAGTACTGAGAGTGTGTTTCCTGACTGAAACCAATATGGTTACTTCTCCAGGTAGGAAAAAGTTTTACATACGCATCATCAATCCCCAAGGTGAAACTATCGCTGTTGAGGACTCTGGAAGTGGGATCATCACTAATAAATTGGACAACTCACAGGTAAGATTTACTACTTCAGGTGAGATTGATTACAAGAATGAAGACACCAACGCTTGTATAGACTGGACACTTCCGGTACAGCTTGTTAAAGGTGAATATAAAGTTGAAATGTTTAACAACGGTTTCCCTATTGGTAAAGGGTCATTCAAGTTAAAATAAGGAAATTATAATGATTACTAACAATCAGGAAAAGCTTTCTTTCCTGATTGTTAGTATTTTACAGCTACTAATAAACTAAAAGAAGAAACTAATTTGCTATTGGCTAAATTTTGATCTACTGATTAAGATTTATCGAGCTAATAGTCCTATCTTGCACAAGAAAACAAACGATACGCGATGTATCAAAACAATGTTAGACCTTTACAAAGATCATAATCCAATAGTTTCAATCATAATGGCTACTTTCAATAGAGTTGATTATTTAGAAAGAAGTATTGGATCATTTCTCAATCAGACTTATAAAGATGCCGAATTATTGATCGTGGATGATGGAAGTACCGATGCTTCTTTTGATGTTGTGAATCAATACATACAACAATATGATCGCATAAGGTATTTGAAACACTCCAATCGTCGAGTGTCCATAACAAAAAATGTGGGAATTATGGCTGCTTCAGGACAATATCTTGGATTCTTAGACAGCGATGATGCTTATGAGCCGGACTATATTGAACATCGATTTCAGTTTATGCAGGCGCATCCGGAAGTGGATCTACTCGAAGGTGGAATACGCATTATTGGTGATCCCTTCGTCAAGGACAGAGATAACCCTTCAGTCAAAATTCACCTTTCCAAATGTATAGTTGGTGCGACATTTTTTGGCAAAGCAAAAGTGTTCAGGCATCTGGGCGGGTTTAATAAACACGTCCAGTACAGTGAAGATAGTGAGTTCTGGCATCGTGCAAAATCAACCTGCAGAGTACACAAAATAGAACATCCCGGATATATATATTACAGAAATACACCTGATAGTATCTGCAACTCAATTTAAACCTGTGCCACCCAAATGACATTGTTATGAAGGGGAATGATACAAAAAAGCTATGAGGCGCAGCGATTTTATTTCACAGGTATAGTTTTAAATTGTCAAGGCCAGAAAGACGGCTACTGGAATAGATATGAAATAACAAATTCATGCAGTAAATTTCTTATACGTAATTCGAGGTAATAATCAGCAACATGATCGATCTTTTAAAAAAGGTAATTTTCTTCTGAAGGTTGTCAGTGCATTGAGGTCAAGTATCACTTCGCCATAGGCAGCATTGTGCCCTAAATTCAATATTTCTGAACCATTAAAATCAAAGACTAAGGATACACCCGGGTACTCACTGCCATTCTCATCAAATCCAGTCCTATTGATACCTATCACGTAACATTGATTTTCAATCGCACGTGCTGCAAGCAAAATTTTCCAGTGGTGAATCCGCTGTACCGGCCAGTTAGAAGAATAAATAATGACATCCGGAATCCCGGCATTATATATTAGGTCAGCAAATCTCAAGTCATAACATACCAGTGGCAAAAGCTTGAATGCTCCATATAGGAAAATTTCTCTTTTTGTGCCTGGCGTGTAATATTCTGCTTCTCCTGCTAGTGAGAAAAGCTTTGATTTATCATATCTAAAGGCTATTCCATTTTTATTAATCAGCAAAAAAGCATTGTACCATTTGTAATGATCAAAATATGGTATGCTGCCACCAAAAGTTATTTGATACTTATCTGCCAGATTTGCCAAATAGTCGATCGTTGTATCTTGCCATGATACCGGAATTGTAGCCGGTTTCAGCTGATATCCGGTATTGAACATTTCAGGAAGGAACACCAATTCTGTGTCAGTTGACATGTTACTGCACATTTCAGCGATGGATACCAAATTCTCTTCGGGTTGCATCCATTGTGGAGCGTACTGCAAAATACCGACTTTCATTAAAGTGTCCATTGATCAGCCTGTTTTATAATTCTTTTCTAAGCCATCCTGGAACCTTCTTCTTACCTTTTGCATGTGACCTTAGGAGCCTAGTTATGGACGAATCATTTACCTTAGTTGCCGTTTCTTTTTTACTCGTAGCCGGAAGTACCTGAATCTTCCTACCTAGATGCTCTGATTTATCCAATGCTGCAATGGCTTTTTGAGCAGCTGCTTCAGATGCCATCGCAACAAATCCAAATCCTTTGTTTTGACGAGTGGACTTATTGATAATAATGGTAACTGATAGGACATCACCAAACGGCTCAAAGATCGCCCTTAAGTCCTTTTCCTTCCATTTAAAAGGTATACTTCCTACATAAATGTCCATAAAAATTAAATTTGAATGCAATTTAAACATTTTACATCAGTATTGAACATTTTATAAAATAATCCAATGCAAATAATGATTTGTGGGATTGTCAAAATTATGATAGTTTTGAGGCATTAATGTGATAATACCCGCTTTTCATGACGAAGAATTGCCCACTTTGCAACCACCAGGTTAGTAAACTATCGTTTACTTTTAAAGATAGGAAATTCTATCACTGTAGTCAGTGCCTGCTCATTTCTGTAAGTGAAAATCATTTGCCTATTGCTGAAGTAGAACAATCCAGATACTTACTACACCAAAACGACTCCCAAAATGAGGGTTATCTTCAGTTTTTAGAACAATTATGGGGCCCATTACAAACTTTCTTACAACAAGGTGGTGTAGGTTTAGATTATGGTTGTGGCCCAGATCCAGTATTATCAAACCTGATTATTACTGCTGGTCACTATTGTGATATTTACGATCCATTTTTCTTTCCGGTACTTCAGGATAAACAATATGATTTCATTACAGCTACAGAATGCTTTGAGCATTTTCACTATCCATCAGCAGACATCAATATAATATGCAAACACCTAAAACCTCAAGGTATATTAGGCATCATGACAAATACATGGTGCCATCTTGATACATTCCCAAGATGGCACTATATACGTGATCTTACACACGTCAGTTTTTACCACAACAAAACTATTGATTGGATAGCAAAAACCTATCAACTGAAATTGCTCTACACAGACGATCAACGTGTGTTTATCCTACAGAAAAATTAATTCCATTCTACAATAAAAGGCATGCGTGCTTGAGGCTCCTTCATCTTGATTATGGATTGTGCTTGACGTGCCATTTCTAACCATTTTTGAGCATTTTTATCATTGGCTACATTCAATAAAACACCTTCATCATCATCCCCATTTTGACCTTGTATTATCCCTTTTATGATTGAGGTGAAAAAATCTTCTTTTACAAATGGATATTCAACAATCTTGTAAGCATCCATACCAGCTTTTTCTGCTGCGATACCGATAGCATCTTCAAGGCTTCCTAACTTATCCACTAGACCAATCTTTTGAGCTGCACGACCTGTCCATACTCTACCTTGAGCTATAACTTTTGTACTGTCAAGCGGCAAATTACGACCCTTTGACACTCTTTCAAGAAATAAGTCATAGATGTCAAGTGTGGACTCTTGAAGCAAAGCTCGTTCTTTATCAGAGAGAGGTAAAAATGGACTAAAACCAACTGCTAGATCATTAGTTTTAACAGTATCAAAATTGATTCCTAGCTTATCATTAAATAATTTTGTAGCATCAGGCAAAATAGAAAATACACCGATGGAACCTGTTAGTGTATTCGGCTCTGATACGATCACATCGGCTCCTGACGAGATATAATATCCACCTGAAGCAGCATAATCGCCAAATGAAGCAATCACAGGTTTACCGGCAGCTTTGATTTGCTCTAATTCCCGCCAAATCATTTCACTAGCAAATGCGCTTCCTCCAGGGCTATTGACACGCAAAACGACAGCCTTTATATTATCATCATTACGAATTTTTCTCAACATTTTCATATAGCGTTCATCTGAAATAACACCAGGCTCATTACCACCATAGGCTATTTCTCCTTCAGCATATACTATCGCAATTTTATCTTTGCCTTTTGATTCTTCTTTGATATCAGCCAAAGTATTATACTTAGACAATGAAATGGTTTTTAGCTTTTTATCTTTTTTCACTCCTAACTTTTCTTTTAGAAAATCTTCCATTTCGTCCTTGTAAAAGATCACATCAACCAAACCATTTTCAAGAGATTTTTCAGCTGTCCGCCCGCCAAGTTCATTCATGATATTATCTATTTTTTCTCGTGACAATGGCCTATTTGCACTGATTACGTCAATCATAATATCTTTCATATCGTCGAGAAACGCTCTGGTCTGAATACGGTTATACTCACTCATTTCGTTAAGTCGATAGGGTTCTGTGGCACTTTTGAAATTTCCTGCATAAAAAATATTCATACCTACCCCTATTTTGTCTAATGTATTCTTGAAAAATGGGATTGCCACTGCAAAACCTTTTAAATCAACACCTCCTTGTGGATTTAAAAACATAGAATCAGCTACAGAACATAACATATAAGAAGATTGGCTGTGATAATCTGCATAAGAGTATATAAACTTACCACTCTCCTTAAATTTTTTCAAACCTTCTGTCAAGCTCAATAAAGTAGCCTGACCTACCGAAGTACTACCATTTTCAATTAAAATACCTTTGATCTTATCATCCTTTGCAGCAGCATCTATCAATTTTAAAATCCTCCTAAGGCCGAGGGCTTCTACTTTACTAGAAAACACAGAAGAAGACTGCACAACATTATCAGTTTTTTCAGGCACAATTTCTTCCAAGCTGAGCTTCAAAATACTATTGTCAGAATACGATGTTGATGTACTCATGCTTGTAGCAGCAAAAATCATAATAATCAAGAAAATAGCTGCAAAAGCAATGACGATACCTAAACAAGATGCAAATACAGATTTGAAAAAAGACTTCATTATTGATTCAAATTTTTAAGTTGATATAATTATTTACAAAAATAACTAAGTCCATCACAAAACATAAAACTTATCGCTGAAGGAGCAAAAAACATCTACCAATGGCCCTAAACCATAAACAAAAGGCTAATAGTCCGGTTATTTTTTACCTTAATAAGGTCACATCGCCTTTATATATCCACGTTTGTCCATTAGAAAGCAACAACTCTGCAATAACAATATAAACACCCTGTTCGCATTCTTTGCCATTGAAAGTACCGTCCCATCCTGACTCTTTCAATCCTGGGCTCAGATGATAAGCTGCATATACATTTTCAGCCCATTTGTCAAATATCAAAATCCGCTTGATTTGTTTTATACCTCTGGTTTGAGGAATATAAAAACGCTCATTGCCTGAGCTTGATTCTGGTCTAAATACATTGGGTATCGCATCATTCATATTGGTCCGCACTCTTACTAGGACATGCACTGTTTCTTTACACAATCCTTCTATAGATTGCTCAATTGTATAGACCGTATTAACAAATGGCCTTACCCATAATTCTGTACAACCTGTACAAACCAGAGTATCTCCTTTAAACCAACGCAGAACTGCTTTCCCAGTTAAATCATTCAGTCCTTCAGGTCTGAGCAATAAGGAATCACCAAAAAGGATGAAATACTCATCATCAATCGTTACCTCAAGATTGCCATTGGAAGGTACCTCTACATATTCTATGACAGAACATCCATGATTGTCAATAGCTTCAACCTTATAAGTGCCTGCTGATAGATTTTCAAATAAAACTTGATTGCCCTTATTTTGGCCATTCAGAAAAAGCACATATGGTGGAATACCGTTTAATTCTCCTATTCTAATACTACCATTAGGTACAGCTTCACAATAGGGTATTTGAACCTCTGCAAACATTTGGTTGAAGGAGGAAGGTGTCTCATCGATAAATATAGACTCTGTACTCACACAGCCATTTACAATATTGGTCAAATCAAAATAATAGGTTCCTGATTTATCAACATTGACAATATAATCCGTAATCACACTGGAAATATTGCCATCTAAAGTCGTCCATCTACCTCTATAGATCTGTCCTGAAGGTGAACCACTTGCATCTAAAAGTACATTTCTATGGGTGCATTGAATCAATCCATCTGAATGTAAAGTGATGCTTGGATGAATGGTATCTATAGGTACATTGATTATAACGGTATCTTTACATCTTCTTATATTTGTGACTATCAGGGTATAATCCCCAGCTTCTGTACCATTAATATGCGACGTATATAGTCTGTTTCCATCCGGAGATATCCATTCGTATTCGACAGATTCCTCACTTGATGCACTTAATGAAATTACGGTTTTCTGGCAAGTTAACGTATCCGTAGTGTAATCAAACGCGGCCGGTGTCGGATCTTTATAAACCACAAAATTAGCAGACTGACTAGGGCAACCATAATTATCTACAATCTGGACAGTACCTGCACCCTCAGTTAAAGCAATCGGCGTTGAATCAGCAGATAAACTTCCATCAGGTAGTATCCAAAAATACGTCCTAATTTGATCTTCTGATGCTAGATTCAACTGAACACCACTCAGGTCACATGGCATATAAAAAGTGTCCTGCACTATAATTTCAGGATGTGTAATAATTTGATGGACATCAATAGAATCTTTGATGACACAACCGTTTTTACCGGTGATCGTCACGACATACAGTCCCGGTTCAAATACTTTAGGATTATGTAAAGTGCTTGAAAAACCACTAGGTCCTGACCATAAATATTCCAATCCCAGAGTGACCGCGTTAATTCCAATGTTAATTTTGCCCTTATCGCACGTCAATGTATCTGTGAAAACTGAATATTCAGGGTCATTTTCATCTAGAATAACTTCAAAATTTGTCACTGTAATACAATGATTTTCTCCGGAAATCTGGACGGTGTACCTGCCAGGAGTTCTTACAGAAATCACCGAATCTCTTGTAATAAAATCAAATAAGTTGGGACCATTCCATAGGAATGAACTCGCAGATTCATTCAGAACAACTCCGATATCAATCACTTTCCTATTACAATCCAAGGTATCGATAATTTTCTTTAATACTTTTGGCATTTCAATATCTGCTATGACTTCAACTGAACCTGAAGTTACACATCCTTCATCATTGGTAATAAAAAATGTATATACTCCGGTAAAAGAAGTTACCTTTTGAAGAGAATTATCATCTATCTGGTCGGGATTATTCAGATTGTCCCAATTTATCATTTCATATGGACTCGTGGGCGTAATTGTAATGGTTGAAAGCCTATCCTTACAATTGATTGTACTAGCATCTGACTCATAAGTAGGGAAGTTTTTAGATTCTATCACCTCAACGCTATCCAATGTACTACAATTGTTTTCGCCTGTTACTTTTACGTAATAGATACCCGGTGATTTTACTAATAATTGATTATTCTTTACATTCCCAGGATTCCACTCGATTGTTCCATTACCCTTATATTCAGTTTTCAAGGTCACTTCTGGTTTTGAACAAGTTAGGGTATCAACAGGAAGTACCATAAAAACCGGATGTATGGTATCAAAACCGATGTTGACTTCCTGAATGGATTTGCATCCGTTAGGAGCCAACCCTTCCAGCTGGTAAATACCAGCATTTTTAATAAATACAGCGCTTCCCGTTAATATACTTCCACTTTCATGTTTCCATGTAAATTCAGTTCCACTCATATTGGAGGTCGCATTAATCAATATTGAATCTTGATTGCATTTAAAATCAGTCTTTTGTACGCTGAGTTGTGGTGAATTTACATTTTTAACAATCTGAATATTGCCTTCTGTAATACATCCTTTTTCATTGATTAGCATAAAGTGATAGACGCCTGATTCCTTTACAAATGGCGATAGCGCTTCAGAATGAAAATTAGGTCCATCAAATGTTGCCTTGACCACCTCCGGATTATGGACTATTATTCTCACACTATCTCGGAAACAAGTAATCGTATCTGCTGTAACATTAGCCATGGTGTATACACGAGCATCACCTATCAATACACTGGTAAAGTACTGGCATCCTGTTACATCATTAGTCACTGTTACAAAATATGATCCCGGTTGATTGATGATAGGATTAGGACTACCATTCGTTAATAATCCAGGACCTGACCACTGATATGCCCTATCGGGAAGATCAGGTTCAATGTGGATAGTCAATTCTGCAGCAGTACACCTGATACTATCCGTTCTAATCGTGATTTCTGGGACAATATGTCGATTGACCACTTCAACTGCTCCAGTTGCTGTGCATCCATTATCTCGGGTTACGGTTACCCTATAAATTCCATCTGTATAAACATAAGGAGATCGTAATGTAGATGTGAATTGATCAGGGCCTGTCCATACATAAGAAACCAACTGATGAGGTGAAACAATCTTGAGCTGAACTGAATCCACTCTACAAGTAAGTGAATCAGCTGAAAGCTGTATCGCTGGCAAATCAATATTTTGAATCACAACAAATGTTTCACTAGATTTACATCCATTGTCTGCTGCAGTTACTTCAACTGTATAGATTCCCGGAGCATTAATCTGAGGTTTTTCAGTGAAATTATCCAGTCCAGGGCCTGTCCAGTGATAAGCTACAATAGGTACATCGGTATCTACAATTGGGTTAGTTATTTTATTTATGCAATCAATCGTGTCAGCAATCACCTCTAAAATATTAGGTGCCACCCTATTTTCCTCCACTTCAGCTGCAAAAGTAGCTGTACAGCCATTTTTATTATCTGTTATCGTCAGGATATAGCGCCCTGCTTGCTTGACTTCAGGAGATTGCTCATTTCGCTGATCTGGAGACATATTACTCCATTCATATGAATAATCACCATTAAAACCTTTTGTTGTAACCTCAATTGTTATACTATCATTTCTACAGTCCAAAACATCATATGAAAGAGATGCTTCAGGTTTTTGAATATCTTGATGAATGGTCACCGTATCTCTTCCAATACACCCATCATTAGTTGTGATTTTAATAAAATAAGAGCCCGGCTCCCAGACGCGGATACCATTACCTTGAGTCTCATAACGATGGTTTTCTAAGGAGCCCCATTCTACAGTTTTCACACCTACAGAAATATGAGGTACAATGTTAATGGTATCATGGATACATGTCAAAGTATCGCTATCAAAAGAAATGACAGGAAAGGAATCATCTTGCCTCAATACAAATGAAGCAGTATCCACACATGTCTGACCATCCATAGATGCAGACACTTCTAGAAAGTATGTACCAGCTTTATTAGCATCAATAATAAAAAAACTAGGGTCACCCGAAAGGACGCCATCAGATGTAAACCAGTTATAATTAATCATGCCAGGATAATCTGTTGTATTGCTACCTATGAGTCCCACTGTATTACTGATACAAGTAATGAATGGTCTGTCACTTGTTATCATCGCATCCAGATCTATGACTTTTAGATCTAATTCAATAAGCGAATCACACACGCCATTGTCGATAGAAATAGTATAAATCCCTTGTTGGAAATAATCCGTTCCATTGATTGTCACCTTTTCTCCCTTGCAAATGGTCTTCGAGAGAGAAATCGGCTCCGGTTGTGGCAAGATATTGACTTCAATACAATGATCAGACAAGCCTGCGCAAATATTATTGACACCAAAAAAGGTGACTAATGCTGTATGATCCATCGGTGTACCAGAAGTGGGCAATTGACTCAACTGACTTTTAGCGATTTGAAGACCACAAATTTCATACTTACCCGGTAAAAATGGCCTCAAATCAGGTGTCACCTCATAACCCCAAATTATATTATTACCAAAAATCACATTAGTATATATATAATTGACAGTATCGTACTGACTGGGTGGTACAACTTTATTGATGTTAATTTTCAATTCATCACTTCCTTCACATACAGTTAAGTCCTCATTAAGGATAGTACCGGGATGTACTGAGCACTCTGTGCATGAAACACCCCGATCATCGCAAAAAATAATTTTAGCATCTAGCAATTGACCTGCACCTCCATCTTCAAAATCAATACATCTGAATGTCCATACACCATTCACACTTCCTTGATTAAAATCTTCCAGACAACCACGATAAGGATAATACTGCCCCGTGTAAACCGTTAGGTTTTGCCACAATTGGTTATTCTCCCACTGAGCATTAAATCCAGGATCCGGAGCTGCTGCTGCTGCACAAGGTACAAATGTAACATCCCATGTAATCAATTGAGTATTAGTTGCTACTATGTCTCCACCTGTCAAGTGCACCACTTGTCCCGATGGTGAAATGAGATCAATGAATAGTTCTTTCATAAATGGGTGCTTAAATTTTAATTGCACACCACAAACGCCTTGTTGAGGTGAAGCGAGGTCATTACTTGTTGCATTTCTAACCAAGACTGAAATATGGGTTGTGTCATAGATGTCATTATACTCATCTTTAATATTCACAACTTGGTCTAAGCCACATTGAGCCAATACACTCTGTCCCGTCATTAGTAAAATAAATAAGAAAAAAAACCTCATACTTATGATTTATGAATCAGTCATACCTAAAAATACTATTGAGGGACCGTAATAAATACAAAGGTAAGATATTTTTGGTTCAACTAACAAAAATTACATATTAAAATATATATTAATATAGTACAATATTCACCAACACTTATATTTAAAAGACGCAGAAATCTTAATTAAATACTTTTAAAAAATATACCACATGTTACTTCAAGATTTATCCCTTTCATCCTATATATTTACTCCAATAATCTTACCTTAGCGCATTATTTTTGATTCAGATGCGTAAAATAAAAAGATATTGATGAAAAAAGTATTGGTTGCTAATCGAGGAGAAATAGCGTGCAGAGTGATTAAAACACTCAAAAAAATGGGAATAGTAAGTGTAGCTATTTATTCTGATGCCGACAAACAAGCATTGCATGTTAAAATGGCAGATGAAGCGTATTATGTAGGTGCAGCACCGAGTACAGACTCCTATTTACAACAAGATAAAATCATCAGTATCTGTCTAGAACACCAAGTGGATGCCATTCATCCTGGGTATGGATTCTTAAGTGAAAATGCAATATTTGCACAAAAATTAAGCAAGAATAATATCAAGCTCATTGGTCCGTCAGCTTATTCAATGGAAATAATGGGCGACAAGCTATCAGCTAAACAAGCAGTCAAAGATTTTGGAATTCCGATGGTACCTGGTACTGATTATTCGATTGAGGACGTTGCAGAAGCTAAGAAAATAGCGATCAACATTGGCTTCCCTGTTCTTGTCAAAGCGTCAGCTGGCGGTGGTGGAAAAGGAATGAAATTAGTCAATAACGCAGAAGAATTTGAGGATCAAATGCAACTGGCGATTAATGAGGCTAGTTCAGCTTTTGGGAATGGCGCTGTTTTTATTGAAAAATTTGTCACTAGTCCGCGACATATTGAAATTCAGATTTTAGCTGACAGTTATGGAAATACAGTTTACCTTTTCGAACGTGAATGCTCTGTGCAAAGAAGGCATCAAAAAGTTATCGAAGAAGCGCCAAGTGCAATTCTCACCCCAGAACTAAGAAAAAAAATGGGTGAAGCAGCGGTCAATGTAGCTAAAGCCGCTAAATATGAAGGTGCAGGCACTGTGGAGTTTCTGGTTGATGATCAACTCAATTTTTATTTCCTAGAGATGAATACCCGCCTTCAAGTAGAACATCCTGTTACTGAAATGATAACCGGACTGGACCTAGTAGAACTACAAATTCGGATTGCTAGGGGTGAAAAGCTCACATTGAAACAGGAAGACTTGCAAATTGATGGCCATGCAATTGAGTTAAGAATATATGCCGAAGATCCTTTTGACAATTTTGTACCAAGTATTAACACCTTAAAGACGTATAGCATTCCTAAAGGTGATGGAATTAGGGTGGACAATGGTTATGAACAGGGCGACAGCATACCCATCTATTACGATCCAATGCTGGCTAAACTAACCGTACATGCAGCCACCCGAACAGCAGCTATTGATAAAATGCTGAAGGCCATTCAAGATTATCGCATCGAAGGGATTAGTTCGACATTGAGTTTTGGATCCTACGTCATGAAACATCCTGATTTCTATTCAGGTCATTTTGATACAAATTTTGTTAAGAAAAATTGGAACCCTGAAGCGATCTCAGCTCATTATAAATCACAACGTAAAGTGGCCGCATGGGTCTTTAAAACCATGTTTGCGCAAAAAGATTCAATACTCCAAAAAATCAAATGTTAATCATGCTCACATCGATTGGGCTGATAAGTTACTGACCTTCAAAACAATAACACCATCAAAACAATAATAAATGAGGTTAAAATCCATACTTCTGATATTCGTTTCATTGATTTTTAGTCTTATATCTTCACAACATTTATATGGACAAGAGCAAAGTAAAGGACTAGATCAACGCATAAATGAAGCATTTACACCTTTTTCACAAGCTATTGAAAATATTGTCCTTTTTACAGTACCCATTGGCAATACAGATGTTCCATTTATTGTCATCCTACTAAGTTTGGGAGGATTATTTTTTACAATATATTTTGGTTTTCCCAATATTCTAAAATTCCGAACAGCCATCAATATTGTACGTGGTAAATACAATCATGTACTGGGTGATATCGAGTCCGATTCAGAAGATGAAAAAAATCAACAAATTGCTAATGCAGACAATCAGCACGGTGAAGTCAGTCATTTTCAGGCACTAGCAACTGCACTTTCAGGTACTGTTGGGTTAGGTAATATCGCCGGTGTAACCATAGCCATCACCTTGGGTGGTCCTGGAGCTACTTTCTGGATGATCGTCAGCGGGTTACTAGGAATGACTTTAAAATTTGTAGAGTGTACCTTAGGCGTAAAATACAGAGATATAGGAAGCGACGGTACTGTATATGGTGGCCCAATGTATTATTTGTCCAAAGGATTAAAGGCGAAAGGTTATGATTCACTCGGCCGAGTTCTAGCCATTATATTTTCGGTTCTTTGCATCGGCGGTGCACTCGGTATCGGCAATGCTGCACAATCTAACCAAGCCACGGCACAAATTATCAGCACTTTTGGAATTGAGGGTTCTTTTTCACGCACTGTAATAGGAATTTTAATAGCATTAGTCGTAGGACTGACATTGATAGGCGGCATCAAAAGGATAGCAAGGGTAACTGAAAAGTTGGTACCTTTCATGGCATTGGTTTATATCCTCGCATGCTTGGTTATACTCATGATCAATTTTGACAAAATAGGTGCGACCATCACACAAATCATTACAGAAGCATTTCAACCTCAAGCAGGTCTTGGTGGAATCATCGGTGTGTTGATTATAGGTTTTAGAAGAGCTGCATTTTCAAACGAAGCAGGAGCAGGCTCCTCTCCTATTGCTCACTCAGCAGTACGCACTAAATATCCTGCGTCAGAAGGCATTGTTGCTTTACTGGAACCATTTATCGACACAGTCGTCATTTGTACTTTGACCGCTTTAGTCATAACTATATTTAATATAGATGGTGCATTTGCCTATGGACAATCAGAAGTTATTATCAATGGCGAAGTGTTAAAAGGAGCTACCTTAACTTCATATGCATTTGAAAGCACCATTTCATGGTTTCCATACGTGCTGACATTAGCAATAATTCTCTTTGCTATTTCAACACTGATATCCTGGTCCTACTACGGACAGCAAGCATGGGCGTATATTTTTGGCAAGAAATATATCCTGATTTACCAGATTATATTTCTGATATTTACAGTCATTGGCGCTTCTTCTGACATGGAGTCCGTCTGGGGTTTTGCTGATGCCATGATACTGGCTATGATCTTTCCAAATATGATCGGTTTGTTGTTTTTATTCAAAGAAGTGGGTGAGCAGGTAAAGACATTTGAAAAGGTCATTAAGAATAAACCTGACAATGTGAATCAATAATTTTTAAAATTAAAAATTTAACCGGATGCACACATATTATTTTCTGTTAGGTTCAAATGTAGGTAATCGCAAAGAAAATCTAACTAAAGCTATTGATGTCATACATAAGGAAATAGGTACTGTCATCGCGAGATCTTCTGTATATGAGACAGAGCCGTGGGGCTTAAAAGATCAGCCTGACTTTTACAATATGGCTATTGAGGTACACTCAGCTATGGATCCCGAGAAAGTTTTTGTCAAAGTGAAGGAAATAGAACAATTACTAGAGCGTGAGAATAATATCAAATGGGGTCCACGCAGCATTGATGTTGATATTTTATACTGTGACCAAATAGTCATGAAAAAGGATCATCTTCAAATACCTCATCCTCAGATCTACAACCGCAATTTTGTACTCATTCCATTGATGGAGATTGCTGGAGACTATACTGACCCTGTGAAAAAACATACGATTGAAGAAATCTACGATGCGTGCGAGGATGAATGCGAAGTTTTTATGCTAGACGATTAAAATATTATAAATTAATTACATATTTTTGTGTCACTAAAACCATTACTCTATCAAAACTCAATTTCCATACAATTATATTTGTATTGAAGGCAATATCGGAGCCGGAAAGACGACATTTTGCCGTATGCTCAATAAAGAATATAACTGCAGATTGATACTAGAAGAATTTGCTGACAATCCATTTCTCCCATTATTCTATCAAGATCCTGAAAGATTTGCATTTACGGTTGAGTTATTTTTCATGACTGAGCGACATGAACAAATGGAAAGACTATTGATGAATCGCGATTTATTCAATGATTTTACAGTGGCAGACTATACATTTACAAAAACATTGCTTTTTGCCAGTAAAAATCTAAATAATGAAAAATTCAGGTTATTTCAAAAGATGTTTAATGTTTTGAATCAATCATTGCCCAAACCGGATATCATGGTTTATTTCCATAGGAATGTGGACATTTTGCTTCAAAATATAAAAAGTCGCGGTCGTGAATTTGAAAAAAATATCACTGGTGATTACCTTACACAAATTCAAAATTCATATTTCGAATACTTTAGAAATATACTCTCCTTCCCTATTTTAATTATTGACCTGAACGCCATAGACTTTGTCAATAATCCAGAACATTATGATCAGGTCAAATATCTCATGTCTAAAAAATATTCACCCGGAGTCCACAGAATTAGTCTAGTTATTTAATTGTACTTGATATTTGTGAACCTTTATATTATAATTGCAGCATGTTAAAAACATATTGCTAATACTACTGACATGACTGAGTGGATGAATAAGGCTATATACTCTAAGCATCAATACTGATATACCAATTATAAAAAAAGCAGCCCATCGGCTGCTTTAGGATTATTATTTATCTCAGCTTGTTATTGATGGTATTATCTACGACGAAGGTTAACTTACCGCACTGCTCTTTAGGAGCTGTCATATCCGGCTGGAATTTATATCCACGTGCAGCTTTTAAGTACAATTTCAAACCTGCTCTGTCAGTCAATGTGGTTTCTCGCTGTAACAACTCAGCATAGGTGACAAGACCTGCTCTATTTATACACACTTTAACCGCGACTTTTCCACTGGCGTTGATAGCTGCTTTAGCTGCTGATAAATCTCGATAGGTAATCTTCCTTCCAAAAATACCATCACCTTTACCATCATACATGCCTGTGCCATCACTTGAATTTCCGACACCTCCGTCGCCATCATTGCCTGAGCTCATTCCGACACCACTCCCTTTCTTACCTTTACCTGTTCCTGTACCGTCAACTGTGGAAGGCTTATTAGGTGAGGTGCCTGTAGTTGATCCACTCGTAGGGCTATTACCCGGCAAACCAGATCCAGAAGAGGTGGAACTTGATGATGAAGGACTAGATTTCGTACCTGAAGATTCAGGAGCTTTCACAGGCACATCACTTGTTTTGCTGGAAATTACTTCATCATTGGGTGATGCCTTTGGTCCCGGTACTTTAATATTTGGTGAGGGCGGAGTGATGACCTTAGGTCTTGTTATATCAATCACATCTGGTTTTACTACTTCCGGATTGGGTGGTGCGTCCTTTGAAGGTGCGCTATTAGGAGCACTTTCTGATTTCGGACGTAGCACACCTTCATCTGCATCCATTTTGCGGCTATTTGAACTCTCCTCATCAAACGCTGACAATGGTGGTTCACTTTGTGGTTTTGGTTTTGGTTTAGACACAGGAATAATCTTTCTAAATTCCTTCATATCTAAGTCCACCTGATATATTGGTTCTTCATGTTCAACTTCAGTCATTGGTGGTGGAATGGTATAAAAGAAGGCCAGTAATAATAATGCTAAATGAATCAGCAATGATATTACTCTACTTTTTCCTTCATTTTTGGCTTCCAATACAGATGTGCTTCCCATTACAAATAAAATTACTTTTTAATAACTATGTTCGATAAATTGTAAACGAAAATAAAACGCCAAATATTCTTAAAATTTTATTAAATGACCACAAATTTATAAAATACTTCTTATCAATCCAACGAATCATTAACCATCTTACAACTTCCAATGCAATTGATAATAATGAATATTAAAGAAAGTGTGATTTACTTCTTATTAATTAAAAATATATTATAAATAATAAATATCTCTCAATTACCTATGGTCTTGTTCGAGATAATAACCTATATATACTTCAAAGCCTGGTCCCGTTTTAGCAAGTTTTGCACTTAGACCATAGCTTCCCAGTACACCGATTTTCATCACAGCGTCATTTTCTCCTAAATCACTCAAAATCACACCACCCTGTACAGCGGCCATTCCTCCACCTGAAAAACCTACTCCTGCCCAAAAAGCATCACGCATTTCATATTTCACACTGTATAATACATCAATCAGATCAGGCTGTACAAGGTTTGCAGTTATCATGGGTTCAAAATAACTGTCATAATAATAGATTTTACCACCTAGATTAAAGTGATAATGTTTTTGTCTTACCTGATTGAAATCATTGACTAATACCTCTGTAGTAAATACTTGGCTCATAGCTGCTCCAACAAAAAATGAATTGCCGCGATATGGTCTAATGTTTGAAGTATAGAAAAAACCTGCACTCAGCGACGGAAAAAATGAGCTAGCTCGAGCGTTATTAATCAAAATGTCATCCAGGTCATTAAATACTTCACCGCTGCCATTAAAACTGTATTGTTCAAAATCAGCTCCTATACCGAGGGATAATTGTCCATATCTGCTCAATACTTGTCTAAGTTTATAAGCATAATTAAGTTGTAAACCAATTTTACTCACAGGACCAGTTTTATCATAATGGATCAATCCTCCTGCTGACATATTATAAGTAACAAACGGATATTGTACGCCAGCAAACCCAGTGGCAGGAGCACCCGAAAATCCAAGCCATTGCGTGCGAGCAAATGCATCAATTATCATATTGTTTTCATTTGCCGTATAGGCAGGATTCCATATTGTCCGAGTTTCTGATAGCATCGAACTATTAGGGAGTTGTTGTCCTGCTACATTCATTGAAACGAAGAGCAATATGATACCAAATATATACTTATTTTTTGTTTTCATCTTATTCTCTTTTAATATCATCTTTTAATCCCATAGAATCGTTAACGCACTCTTATAAGTTTGCCCATCAAAGGTCAAAATGTAATAGTATGTGTCTGCTGGCAGTCGTTCTCCATTTCTAATACCATCAAATAGTTTATCATTCTGTTGATAGCCTTCTGCTTCAAAAATCAAATTGCCCCACCTATTGAATATCCTTAACTGGTTATCAGGGTAATTCTCCAAATCATTGAAATAAAGAACATCATTTTTGCCATCTCCATTTGGTGTGATAATTGTTACCGCCTGGAATGAATCTTCTTTAACACAAATGCTAATCTGATCAGTGTAAGTACATCCATTTATATCTGTTATGGTAACGGTAAATGTAACTTCTTGAGTGATCTGGACTTCTGGATGAGCGCTATCAGCACCGCTAATGATAAGTTCAGGGTGGTCCCATTGGTAGCTAACACCTCCTTTAGCATTCAACCTGAATGGTCTTCCTGCTAAAACACAAGTATCGTTGCCAGCTGAAACATTAACCGGTTCAAAAACAATAATCTGGATAGATTTTTCATCTTTATTATCCGGGCATATCCCATCACTCACCACCACTGAATAAGTAGTTGTCTTACTAGGTGTTGCAATGGTTTCTGCAGTGTTTAATGAAGAAAGTGTGTTGCCCTCTGGATCATTCCACTCATAAACTATTCCGCCACTGGCAGTCAATTTCACGGGAGCGCCATTACAAACGCCTGGCTGATCAGATGAAATCGCTGCTTTGATCACAGGGTAAATTGAAACTTCAATTGAATCTGTATCAGAACAACCATACTCATTAGTCACTATAACCGTGTAAAGCTGATGAGTAATCTCATCAAATTCGTCAGCAGTCACCTCTAGCGTAGCGCCTGTAGAACTATCACTCCAAACATATTGATCGTGAACACCTGCGTCCAAAATTCTAGAATCTCCAGGGCATAAATTAAAATCATCTCCCAGGTCAACAGAAGGCTTCGGTCGTTGAGTCACTGTGAATGTTGCTGAGTTTTTACATCCTGATGGTGTACTTACGATAACCTCATAAGAACCTGGTTCGGTAATATTGATTATGTCAGCAGTTTGTCCTTGAATGGTGTTATTATTCAGTTTCCATTCGAATATAGATCCATCAGACTCCAAGTCTATAACCAGTGCTGTACTGCCTTCACACAATGCGTAGTCACTTTGTAAATTATCAATGGAAGGTATCGGCTCGTAAGTGATGGACACTTTTTCAGTATTTTCACAACCAAACTGATTTTTAACTTTAACTTCATAAACACCTGATTGAGTTGCAGTAACATTTTGAGTACTTGCAAGCGGATTACCATTGAGTGTCCAAGAATAAGATACATTACCTGGACCTGCATTAAGAACAGGAGCAGTATCACCATCACACAGAATCCTATCGTTACCGAGATTAATTTTAGGTTTAGGATTCGTAGTAATATTTACTTCTTTAATCACTTCACAAGCAGGTGTACCACCTATTACAGAGACTTTATAAGTACCTGGCTCAGTCACAATCAATACATTTCCATTTTCAGGAAGAATATTGCCAAATTGGTCCAACCAAGTTATCACAGGGTCTGTAGCATCAGTCGTCATGATTATTGAATGAGATTCTCCCTCACAAAAAGTAGCATCGCCATTCAAAGTCACTGAAGGCCCGGGGATAAAATTCACTTTTACTTCATCTTGATTCATACATCCATATTCACTTGTCACAGTGACAGCATAAGTGCCATTTTCGATAACAGTAAGCTTCCTTTCTGTATTAGGTAATGGGTTGCCGTCCTTTGTCCACTCAAATTTAACTCCTTCAATTCCACCATCCAGTACCAACGGATTTCCGATACAAAGCGTGAGGTCATCACCCAACTCAATCGTAGGTAACGGTCTGAATACAGCTTCCACTGTTCGTGACACGGTACAATTAGCTAAATTAGTGACTTCAACAGTATATAAACCTGCCTTAGCAACTATAATCGTAGGATTATTATCAAAAGTAGGCTGATGTACTTGATCAATGTACCACTTAAGCGTCTTATAATCTTTTGCCTGAGCAGTAATCGATCCTCCTACACCTTCACAAAAATCTATAAATGGTGGCAGTGCTTCAATACTTGGGCTTGCAAAGAAGTCAACTTTTACAAAGTCTTCTGTAGAGCAACCGGTAGAATTGGTCACTACGACTTTATATATTCCTGATTGTTTTGCCTCATATGTGGATTCATTCCCTCTGCTTATTTCTATGTTATTCAAATACCATACGTATGAAACACCATCCGGACCTGCATCAAGCAATGCTATCTCTCCATCACACTTTCTCTGATCAGCACCTAACTCAACAACCGGGAGTGGTATTTGCCGCACTATAACACTCGCCTCATTTTTACAATCATAGTCGCTATATACTACAATTTTGTATACGCCTCCTTCTGTGATTTGGATATTGTCTTCTGTTTGTCCATCTATCAATTGACCATTCATATACCATTCGTATCTTGCTCCATTAGTAATCATAGGTCTTAAATCCAGAACATCACCGGCACAAAATTCAACTACAGCTGGAAATACTATCTGAGGAAGTGGGCGGAAAGTTATGGCTACAGTATCTGTTTTTTTACATCCTGAAGCATGTGTGACTTCTACAGAGTACACACCTGAGGCATTTACCGGATATGTCTTTGAATTATTGCCGGCTATGACCACTCCATCTTTTTGCCAAATATATTCGGTCCCATTATCCCCTGCGAAGAGCAACACTGACGCACCATCGCATTTATCTACATCTTCCCCTAAATCTAGTACAATCGGACAACAATTAGCTGGGGCTGTAAATAAATTATTTCTGGTGGTACGGCATTCAGGCACTTCGCTAAAGAATATTGTTACATCAACAGGTTGACCGTCAGAATCAAGTCCTTGAAGCACAATAGTCTGTGGGCTGGTCGTCACATCAAATTCCTGGCCATTGACATTAATTTTACCTGTTGTTGGTGCTCGCTCATATGATATGGTCAGTTCCTGTGTATAGGTATTGGGGCCGATTACACATGCTGTCTGAGTACCTACCACCACATCACTAAAAAAACATGCAGGTGTAATTGTCAATGGTTTACACTGTGCACTCGTCAAAATACATGCTCCTTGCACAATAATTTCATTTAGTGTTTTGCCTATCCAGGTATCGGGATTCTGGTCATTTCTATATGCAGCTCCATACACACAGTAAGAACCCGCTCTAAGTGTAGTAAAGTCAGAATCTTCATTATGCCCTGCTATAACCCCATCTACATTGCTAATGGCTATGTAGGTATAATTATACCCGATAGGCAACTGGATACCACTATACAAATTAGCACCAGCAGGCTTATTGGTCAGTGTCACACTATAATTTGATGGCAGAATAGGTAAACTCTCTGAAAAACTACTGACAATCATAAAATACTGAACCCCAGCAACTAAATTTAATGATAAAGTCTGGTTTAAATCTATCGATCCTGTACCAGATGGCCGGGTTGCATTACTCCCAATATGATTAATACAATTCGTACCCGTAAAAAAATTCTCATACACATTCATGACTGTTCCGAATTTTCCTCCATGATCAAATGTGTATGAACCTGAAATATCAACAGTAAAAAAGTGTACGTCATATTTCACAGCATTAGAAGGTCCTGCACATTGTGCCGGAACATTATCTAAAAAGATAAGGTTACCGGAAACATCATCTGATCTAAGAATGCCACTCAATTTTGTAACTGTGTTTCCTAAGTTGTTTTTTAGATTAAGTTTCAAGCCCTGATCACTTTCCTCAAATGTTTTCGGATCAATAGGGCTAATTTCTGTGAGAGGAGCTTTGCAATCAGATTGGATGGTAAAATTAGTTTTCGAAACAGTATAGATCTTAAAACATGAATAATCCATACACTCAACCATCACTCTAACATTTTCAGATCCCGGCATGGACATAGGAAGATCAACATCAACTCTGCCCGCACTATAATCTATATTCTCAGCTAAAATATAATCAAAACTTTTACCACTATCATAAGACAATCTGACTCTTACTTTAGAACACAAGCTATTTGAACCATTTGTATTCCAACTGATCGTTTCCATATTTCCTGCGACCAAAGTTTCACCACCAACGGGTCTTATCATTTCAAGTGGACCTGAATTATCGACAGTAATGACTACATCATCACTGGCTACAGCACCACCATCCTTATTATTATCTCTAACAGTTACACTAAGATGAATGGTCCTAGGCACTAAAGACAAGACATCAAAAGTATTTACCTTACCCTGCACTACACTGGTTAGATTAGGAAAATATCTGTATGGAACATCCGTAGGTGGATAAGATCTAAATATGGGCGCTTTGGGGTCAATGGCAGCTATTAACCCAGCTTTACCTTGCGTAGGTTTTCCTGCGCCATCTTCATCCGTCTGCTCCCAACAGTAAGTATGTCCATCTTCATCATCAAAAGACCCCTCAGCCTCAATATAAAACGGAGTATTCTTTGGGATAATATAAGTTGCATTGCATGGATTAGCAGTGACCTCTGGAAGTAGATTGGATGAAGGGTCTGGATTCCCGCATGAGCCACCACTTCCGTTATACACGAAATTGTATATCTGCTCTAAGCTAACAACATGAAAATAGTTATCCAGTTCACCACTGTTTGGGATATTTTGACCTAAGCCACAAACACCATTATAAGACATAATAGTCGTGCCACTACCTATTTCAACCGCAGTAGTAGTACTAATATTATCAGTACAGCTACTACCGATACCATTGAAAGTATGAGTTGCACTAAATTGATGTCCAAACTCATGCGTCGCTAGATTAATCCATCCATTGCCCACATTGGAATACGAGCCACTCCAACCTCCACCTTTTGCAGGTGGATTCCCAGAATTATTACAGACGCTGGACAACAGTGCAACACCACCATTTTCCCATCCATCTCCATCACGATGTTGATGAAAAACATGGCCAATATCATATCTGTTACTTGTAAAATTATCACTTACCACTTGTCGCGCCTGTAGTGTTCTATCCGTACCCGGACTAAATGGGTCTGTGGCAGGATCTGAATACATCTTAATGATACTGGAAGAAGTTTTTAATGAGATTGATGCTTCATTTTTAAAAATTGCACTGATTGCATTGACAGAATTGACTATGGAGACTCTCACAGTATTATCACTATTCCCGTTATTAATATAGTATTCTCCCGTGGCTACAATCGCAACTTTATATGAATAATAATTTGATCCAAGTGACAACTTAACACGTTTACTACCCGCTTTAGTGTTGTGATGAATCATCTCTTCAATACTATTATCTTGCGAGCAATATTGTTGAAGACTTTTAAATTCTGGTTGAATGCCGTATTCTACCCAGTATCCACCTTCATTTGTTGTGAGGTCAGGATAAACACTAATCATTCTACCAAAATTAAATAAATGAACGTAAACCATACTGCTACCGATAGTGAGGGCACCATAAATAGCTTTGTCATCTGATTTAAATACATCATAAGTGTAAATTTCATCCTGAATACCGCTGTCATTTACAAAAACATCATTTTTAACAGCCGTAAACTGAACAACATCACCATAAATAGGAAGTGAAAAATCAAATGTATTATTATTTCTACCGGACAAACTTTTAAAAGTTCTTATATCCAGTTGGATTTTTTCCTTCTTTAAATCTTTTCCTTCATGAACAGTATGCTGAACATAGAATTGCCCTGCTATTCCGATTCCTGTACAAAAAACCAATATTAACAAAGTAAAAACAATCGAGCGCATCATGCTTGATAAAATTTAGTTTAACATTCAATATGAAGCCATAAAAATATAATATTTTATGATAAAAATGAATTTTGTTTCTTTAAATATTATAATTTAATATATATTGCTTGTTATATAACATACCATCGTAGGGTTGATACCATCATAAATATAACTATCAACCTATAAATAAGCCTATTCTAAGCAAAACAATGAAAATTTGTAAATGAAAAACTAAGTAATTCAGTCAAATAGTAAGTAAATCTATGCGCAACTTATTTACTAAAATGTAATGCTCAATAAAAGACAAACCATTCGTTGAGTATTAACCATTGCAACCTACATTACAGTCCGATACACACCTCTTCACAAAACCTTAATATTTTACGAATCTGACCCTGTAAAATTCACCATTCAGTTCATATATCAACAAATACATAGCTGATGGCAACTTTGAGATATCCAAGGAAACACTATAGGCTGAGCGATGGATTGGGTATAACTCAAACACCCTTCCTTCTCCATTCACTGCTTTAAATGACCCATCTGATAGATCTTTACTTTCTGCTGTCACCCTTATCATTTGGCTTGAAGGATTAGGATAAATCATCAGTTGGCTAGTTATAAAATCTTGAGTAGCAACAATGGTTACTGTTTCCACTGCAAGACAGCCATTAGCATCTTTGACTTCAATTTCATAAGTACTAGGATCTAACTCAGTAAACTGATTTGTATCTAGAAATAAATTTCCACCATCTATGCTATATTGATATGGAGGCGTTCCACCATGCGCCTGCAATAAAATGTCGTGGCCAGAAAGCTGCACCTCCAGCGTGAGTGAGTCCGGATTGATGATAGTTACAGTGCCTGAAAGAGAATCACCTTTGCTCTCTTTGACAACGAACGTATAATCGCCTGCTTTTAATCCTGTCCACTCTCGAGCAGTACCGTAGGATCCATTATTGAGTTTAAATTGATATGGAGGAAATCCGCCCTTCGGGTTTAATTTGATGGTCCCGTCAGTTTTGTTATGACATGTAACGTTAGTACTTATAACATTTACCTCCTTCAAAACATTGAGAACAATCAACCTTGATTTAGTACAACCTAAATCATCTCGAACATATAATCGATAGGTACCATTGTCATCAAATGTAAACACATTAATAGTGTCATAATCCACCTTGTTATTGCTATACATTAGCGTTCCAGTTCCTCCAGTGGCTATGATTGTAACTACAAACTTTTCATTGGTATAATCCATTTCTATTGGAGCAGGATTACGTGTAAAGATTGTATCAGCGATGGCTTTTTTTCCTCCCGCATCCTTAACATAGATTACAGGGTTAGGCATCGTTGTTTTGATCACGTCGGCTTCATTATAAGCTATGTCATCTACACTAAAAGCATAAGGCGGAATGCCACCTAAGGCCTGACCTTCAATTGTAATAGTCTGACCTGCACATTCAGCATCAGATATCAGCGCGCCACTAACGGTTAATATAGGAATATCAATCTCTATGGTATCTTCTTTAGTACACCCAAAAATATCCTTAACATAAACCGAAAATAGACCGTTCCCTGGATCTAAAAAAATAGGATCCTTAAAATAATTGACACCATCAATACTATACTGTAAGTCGCCCGTACCACCAGAAGCTGAAAGTACAATATCGTAGTTACTTAGTTGGGAAGTAAAAGTCAAATCATTAGGAGAAACAAACGCAATTTCATTTGTTGATCTTATTGTATCCACAGCATCACGAATATAAAACTTATAACTACCTGAAGCGAGATCAGTAAATGTGTCTTCATTGACAAAGTTAACACTATCCTGTGAATACTGATATGGAGGTACACCACCATAACCTATGATTCGGATACTGCCATCGTTATCACCATAACACTCTATATTCTTGACTTTAAGCGCTACACCTCCTAATTCTGCTTGCTTAATTCTAATATGAATTGGTATATCAGGTATCCACCTATTCGCATCATCTATCACACTTACTCTAATTACATCCGAATCATTTTCGCCACCGGCATGCAAGTATCCTATTTGACCTGATTCAATATCTTTCATAGTAAAAAATGCACCAGCACCTAGGTCTTCTCCACTTTTCTTTAATGTTCCTTCTAAAGGTGCTTCGATAACTGTAAAAATAATAAACTCAGGCTGCGTTCCGGCCACATTCAGTTCTTCCTTAGTGATTATTGCTTGTTGACCTTTATCTACTATCAAGTAATTATTTTTAAGCAATAATGCATCACCTACTACTTTGCCTTGAGTTCTAAACGAAAATATATCAGAATATTCCTGATCAAGGCAATTGCTATTTGGCTTTACACGCCAATAATAAATCATACCTTCTTCTAGATTAATGGTCACACGGTTGTCATTCACTGTAAGGATTTGTGGTTCCTTATCAAAGGTGACAGATTCGCTTACTTGGAAGGTATAATTTTGCACACCATCCAGTGCTTCCCACTCTAGTGTCAAACCCCGAGCGGGTGTATCGAATTGGTTATTAGTCGGATATAAAAGTGCTACTGATTTAGCCTCAGAAAGCGCTCGATAAATAGTGATCACCTTATTCAGTACTTCAGCTCCTGATGCTGCTTGTACAATGATGCGATGACCGCCATAACTTAATTGATCTACATTCTTTATCTCCATCTCAATATTGTTAGGAAATGTAGTCACATTATTTTCAGAAAAGCTAATACTAAGGGCAGCGGGAGCGTCCACGATACTCAATTGTACTGGCTCAACCACATTTCCATTTTGGCTCAGAAGGATGTCCACATTAAAAGAGGATTGCGTACAGATTACGGTATCGATAACAGATAAATCTAAATTATAACTTGCTACAATCTTGAAATTAAAATTTGAAATATCATAGAAAATATTATCTGCAGCCTTCACCATGATACGTGCCACTTGGGTTTGGAAAGAAGGTACTGTTATTTCATGACTGCCAGTATTATCAACTCCCGATACTAGCAAATGCGGATAAGTTTGACCTCCATCCGTTGACAAGTAAATATCTACTTTCTTACAATTGACGGGATCTTTATCTGTATTAGCGACATCCCATAACACGTTCTGTTTGGACCCGATTTGCCATGAGACCCCTGATGAGTTTGGATAAGTTACAACAAAAGGCCCCGCCTGAATGGTAGTATTGACCGTAACTTCTGCTTCATCCGTACATCCTTTACTCAAATGATTATCTCTTACGGTACACCTAAAATTCATTTTCCTTGATACTGATGGTAGCACTTCCCATCGACTGTATCGGTTTAATAAATCGGGAAAATATCTGGAGGGGCTTATGGATGGAGGCAGCGACCGGAATGAAGGCCCTTTGGTGGCAGTAGCAACCGGTGGCATCGTTGCAATCTCGGCATTAATTTGTTCCCAACAATAGGTCATTGCATCGCCATCGGCATCAGTGGCAGTTGCCGACAAAACAAATGGTGTCGCAATAGGAATAGTATAGTTTGTTTCGGATACAGTGACTTCAGGTGCAAGGTTGTTTACTTCAATATGTTCAGCACAAGCATCTCCATTTCTAGTGACAAAACTGGCTATTTCAAGCAAACTAATACCATTAAAGTGAGGGTCACTATTGTTCTGCACATTCGGATCACAAATGCCTGCATACCCCATAATTGAACTTCCACTACCTGGCTCCACTGCTGTTGAATTATTTCTATTGCAATTATTATTCTGTACATGATTAGCACCAAATTGGTGTCCCATTTCATGTGCAACATAATCAATATCAAACGGATCTCCTATAGGCTTACTTTGTCCGGTGACTCCCATTGCCTTGCTTCTACCACATGGTGATCTCAACTGAGCAATTCCTCCTCCTCCTGTACTGAATACGTGTCCGATATCATAATTGGCAGTACCTATGATATTGTCCATTGCAGTTTGATTCTGTCTGAGCATGAGCGCTCCATCTTCATTGGAATATGGGTCTGAATTAGAATTGAGAAAAATCATTTTATCTGTATCCGCAATCAACTTCATTGTAATGCCTGCATCACGTTCATAAACACCATTAACCCTTGTCATTGTAGTATTAAAGGCAGCGAGCACCCTTTCTATTGTGCCACCATGAAAAGCAGCATACTCTCCTGTACAAGCTAAAGCCAATCTATAAGATCTAAGTTGGCAATCCCCTATAGCTCTTGAAGATGCATTAATATCCACAACATGACCATCCTCGTTATGGTCATCTAAAATTTCACAAACCCACTGATTATCCGTATTACTCAAATCTTTCTTATAATAAATCAGATAATTATCATCAGTAACCAAATGTGAAACTGGATCAATAAAGACAGTATTATGAATAGCTGATAATACCATAGCATGAATACCAAAGGGCGAGACACTCATCTTCAAGGTGGCTGATGGATCGTCTGCACTTCTTCCGGTATAAGACATAAATCCGGGATATTTAGCAGACAGCCCTTCATCAAAGACAGGCGTTTGATAAATCTTGAAAGTTCTAAAATTTCCATCCGGGTAAGGAATTTCAATTACTCTGTCAGATGTTCTTTTTTGAACAGCCAACTCTTCAGATTTAAAATGCTTCCAATCTAATGAATAAACAAGATAATTATCCGGTTTTAGATCATGCAAAGACAATGCACTCGCATTAGTAACTGGTGACCATAATTTATCCTGACCTTGTGATGTCAGCGAAATCAATAATATCAAGAGGATAAAAAAATGCTTCATAATAGTCAAATAAATGAAAGATGTGTAAATATACCAGTTACTAGTAAAGCCTTTAACAGAATCAACCAATGTGTATTTCAGGTGACAATTTTTTACCGGCTGTCGTTGATCAAACGATATCCAGCGCCAGACCAATCATATTGATTAGTGTCTGTTCGCGGTCTTTGGCTTCCATGCTTTCTCCAGTAATAAATGAGTCAGTTACCGTACAAATTGTTAGTGCAGAGGCTCTGAGATTCGTTGCTGTCATGAATAGCGCATATGCTTCCATTTCAAAACAAGCAATCCCCATCGCAGCCCACTGCTTCCAGCTATCCGGATCATCATCATAAAAAATATCAGAAGATAAAATATTACCTACGTGATAGTTGAGTTTTAATTCTTCTGCCCTGCGGGCCGCATCTGAAAGTAACTTAAAATCTGAAGTCGCTGAAAAAATACCCGGTAGATTAAATTGCTTTCCAAAATTAGAGTTAGTTGAAGCGGCTTGAGCAAGCACAATATCATTGACTTTGATATGTGGCTGAACAGATCCAGACGACCCTACTCTGATCAGCTTTTTTACACCATAGAACTTGATCAATTCATAGGAATAGATACCTATGGAAGGCATACCCATACCTGTACCCATAACAGACACACGTTTACCCTGGTAGTATCCAGTATAACCTAACATATTACGTACCTTATTAAACTGTTGTACGTCTGTCAAAAAATTATCTGCTATATACTTGGCTCGTAGTGGATCACCAGGCAGTAATATGGATTCGGCAATCTGACCTTCTAGTGCTTCGATATGTGGTGTGGGCATAATATTGATGATTGATTTAATAATTTAATTGCAGAGGTAAAGATAGATATTTTCAAATAACCAAAGAAAAAGATAAGGAAAGATTAACCGAAATAATCATTTCCCGCGTGTTAATCTATAATAATAGTACGATCTAGTAGTCGCCAAAGTCAATGATCCTTATTTGTCCGGCATTACTAAGGATGATATTATAAGTCTTACTGAAGAAACCATTAACCACCTTCCTTCTCTGTTGAAAAACTCAACCTAGACAATTGCCCTCTAACAATTGATTTATATAATGAATTGATAAACCCTCAAAAAGCCATCATTTATACCAATATTAATTAAAGCAATGTAAGTAAATATCACTTGTTCAAAAAAAAATTGAAGTTTTGCGATGTTAAGTAAAATAATTCAATAAATTTGTAACGATTAGACAAATGCCCACAATTAGTGTACGTTTTTACTAATCTGAAGAAGGTACATAGTGATGACTTTTGTATAATCATTGTTGTGAAGGCAGCCATTATATAGCTCCTTTTTTAGACTATATAAATGTGTTTTAACTTAATAAATATGCAAAACTCTTATTAAACATAAAAAAAATAGTACCTTACATCAAATTAAACCTTAACAAATTACAATAATATGATCACCCAAGTCGGATTTGAAGAGCACTTAGATGCACATGTTAAAAGAGAGAGAGCAGCTGTAAAGCTTGCAAGTAAAACAGGTCAACTGCTGTATGACAAAGGAGTTGAGCTCGTATTTTTCAGAAATCATCTCGTAGATTTATCCATTGCAGAGATTTTAAAATTGCACGAATATGCTAGGGATGTAATTGAAAAAGAAGTTGACATAGAAACTTCATCTGCCCTAGCGGAAGCACTAAATACTATTGATCTTGCACCGTCCAAGCTGGATATCGGTCGATTGTCCTATGAATTCCTGAAAGCAAAAGACAAGTACAATGGCGATAAAGTTGCTTTTCTTAAGGATACACTAAAGGATTTCATTGGCCAAGATAAGTTTCAGATGATTCCACGTGATGTAGTATTATATGGTTTTGGCAGAATAGGTAGATTAGCTGCGCGGGAGCTCATCAAGCAAGCGGGCAAAGGACAGCAACTGCGACTGAGAGCAATTGTAACGCGCGACAAAGACCCTGAAATGTTAGAAAAAAGAGCTGCATTACTGAGAAGTGATTCTGTCCATGGTGCTTTTGACGGAACTATAGTTGTAGATAAAGCAAACAACGTGCTTATCATCAATGGCATGCGTGTTCAAATGATTGGAGCTAACAATCCAGAAGATATCGATTACACTCAGTATGGAATAAATAATGCATTAGTCATCGACAATACCGGAGTATTTAAAGACAGAGAAGCACTCAGCCGACATCTAAGCGCCAAAGGAGTTTCTAAAGTGATACTGACTGCACCAGGAAAAGGTGTACCCAATATCGTGTATGGCATCAATCAAGGCACCATAGACATGGAAAATGAAAAAATATTTTCAGCAGCGTCCTGTACCACCAATGCTATCTCGCCTATACTAAAAGTCATGGAAGATAAGTTTGGCATCGTCAAAGGCCACATCGAAACTGTCCACGCCTACACCAATGATCAAAACCTCCTCGACAACATGCATAAAAAGCCTAGAAGAGGACGATCTGCTGCTATCAATATGGTCATCACCTCAACCGGAGCAGGAAGTGCAGTAACTAAGGTAATTCCTTCATTAGAAAATAAGCTCACCGCTAATGCAGTACGTGTGCCCACTCCCAACGGATCACTAGCTATTATGTCACTTGAACTGGGCAAGGAAGCCTCAATGGAAGAAGTCAATAATGCAGTAAAAAATGAAGCGCTCAATGGCAATCTAATTAATCAGATTCACTATTCTGTAGATGATGAAATGGTCTCCAATGATATCATCGGAAATACTTGCTGTTCAGTATATGATTCTCCAGCAACAATCGTTTCAAACGATAAGAAAAATGTAGTACTCTATACATGGTATGACAACGAATTTGGCTATACGAAACAAGTCATCAGACTAGCCAAGCATGTAGCAGGTGTAAGACGATTAATTTACTATTAATCTTTAACTAATAGATCATTAGAAAACGGCCTGTACAAATATTGGCCGTTTACTTTTTATAATCAAAGCCGATCATCTCGAAATGTATATCAAAGTAAATAATCAGTAGATTGAGCCCATGCCTGAAATAAAAAATTATGCTCTGCTGCCTGCCTTTATTCAAGAAATATTGAAGGGGCTTAGTCAAATTATGCTACAAGAGAATAACTGGACAGGACTTCTATTTATATTGGGCATTATGTATGGTTCTCCCATCATGGCCCTAGCTGCAATTATAGCCACAATGGCAGGTACGATAACTGCCCATCTTTTCAATTACGATAGAGCAAATATCCAACAGGGACTTTTCGGGTTTAATGCAGCATTAGTCGGTGTGGCTATGCTATTATTCTTCAAGCCTTTTCCCATCACTTGGTTACTATTAATATTGGCATCAGTGGCCAGCACTTTACTACATCGCTTTTTTATCAAAAAAAAGATTCCTGCCTACACTTTATCATTTGTCATCGTGGTATGGATCCTAATCTTTAGTGTAAAAGCATTCATACCTCATCTCCTACATGGAGACAGCCAGTCATCATTTCAGCCTGAAAACTTGTTTTCTTTTCCAATCTATGGCTACGCTCAAGTTATTTTCCAAGACCAATTTTTATCAGGAGCTATATTTTTTATTGCAGTCTTTATTCACTCGCCTAAAGCTGCTTTATTAGGACTGGCTGGCGCCACTATTTCAGGGATAGTTGCTGCCCTTATCGGAGTACCGGATACCACGATTGCAACTGGATTGACGGGATATAATGCTGTACTTTGCGCTATTGCATTGGGTGGTGAAACTAAAAAGGAATTAATCTGGATGACTTTCGGTGTGGTGCTGTCACTATTTATAAGTATCTTAATGACCCAGTATAATGTGATACAACTAACTTTTCCATTTGTTGCAGCTACGTTCTTAACTATCATTTTAAAGAATAAAATGCAATATCGATGCGATCAAACCTAACACAAAAGACTTACCACAGATTGCTGTAAAAAGGCCAAAAATCATTATACAAAGAAGCTTACACGATCAATCATACACATAAACATCAACTACAAATTAATATTGCATTTTAAATTAACTGTATTCTGTGAAATTTTATTCTGACAAGCTGCTTTGTTAAAACTATTAACAAAATGTTAAACGGAAAAAACTTTGGAAACTTTTAGCATTCCAAAAGTGTAATTGGCCTATATTTGCGCCATGACTTTAGATGAACGTATCATAAACCACAGTAAAGAATTATTCCTAAAATATGGAATAAAAAGCATCAGCATGGATGATATATCCAGTCATTTAGGTATTTCAAAAAAGACATTATACAACTATATTAGTAATAAAGATGAACTTGTAGATAAGATTGTAGAACAACATTTAGCTCAAAATAAAGAAGAGATCAATCAAATCATTGAATCGTCAACTGATGCAATCGATGAAATGGTCAAAATGACTGATCACATTTTACTCTTTTTAGCCAATATGAGTCCATTCATCATTCACGACCTAAAAAAATACCATCCTAGGACGTGGAAGAAAATAGTGGCTTTCCAAAATCTATTCGTAGAAAAAAACTTACTCAACAATCTTCTTAGAGGACAACAAGAAGGGTTATACAGAAAGAATATGAATGGTGAGATTATATCAAAATTATACATCTATAAGTCTAATGCGCTGACTGATACGAGTTTATTTCCACCGGATCGGTTTGATAGAATCGACTTGTTTAAAGAAACAATAAGATATCACTTATTTGGCATTATTACAGATGCCGGGCATCAATTAATATTAAAAAACCATAAATCATACAGCTAAAATATGAAGCAAATACCCACAACATTAATGATTGTTTTTATGGTGTTCTTTACGTCACATTCATCTGGGCAGAATATAGTCAAGCTTTCTGTTAGTGATGCGGTCAATATGGCACTGAACAATTCAATTGACCTCAAAAATCTAAAATTAGATGAAGAAATTCAGGCATACAAAAACAAAGAATACGTAGGTGCAGCATATCCACAAATAAATGCTTCAGGAAATGTAACACATTATACTAACTTACCTCAGTTTATCTTCCCTACTTCAGACATCCAGGTCTATCAGGTACTGGCTAAAGAAGGCGTGAAAGACAAAAATGGAAATCCTATTGACATCAGTCAAGCCACTTTTGGATTCCAGCCCATTTCTCTCGTAGCGCCATGGAATTATCAGGCAGGTTTAGATGTGCAACAGGTACTATTTCAACCGGATCTCTTCATTGCTATTCAAGCTCGAAAAGCCGTATTGGACTTTGCTAGAAAAAATACTGAAGCGGGCGAAGTTAATGTTAAAGAAAATGTCACCAAATCATATTACGGAGTGCTCATTGCACGAAAGCAAAAAGAAGTAGCCCAAAATACACTTACCCGGTTGACTCAACTCCATACTGAAATGGATAAAATGTACCAAGCCGGATTTATTGAAAAATTAGATCTTGACAAACTTTCAGTTACCATTAATAATACCTCATCAGTCATCCACCAGCTCAACAATACTATTCACATAACTGAAGCTGTACTCAAAAATACACTGATGATCCCTCAGCAAGATTCATTAATTTTGACGGATGCTCTGACCATGGAGAATATTGAGTCAGAAATCATGGTAGCAGAATCGGGCTTTAGATATGAAAACAGAAAAGAATATGCCGTTCTTGAATCAGCAATCCAATTACAAAAACTCGATCAGCGCAGAAATAAAATAGCCTATGCGCCTACTTTGGCTGCATTTTATCAATTACAGCGTTCAGGTTTAAGAGATAACAAATACGATGTCGATGGATCAGGACCATGGTTTTCTTACACTTCAGGATTGATTGGTCTTTCTATATCTCAGCCCATATTTGACGGGCTACAGAGAAGATCCAGAATACAACAAGCACGTTTATCTATCGAAAAACTTGAGAACAATATGATACAGCTTAAACAAGGAATAGATCTGGAGCAAACGGTCAATAAGAATACCCTTAGAAATGCCCTTGACAACCTCAAAATGCAAGAAAGGAATATGCATTTGGCAGAAAATGTCTTTGAGGTGACCACTAAAAAGTATCAGTCAGGTGTGGGTTCTAGTATAGAAATGCTGCAGGCCGACACAGAGTATCAGCGTGCCAGTGGCAATTATTTTCAGGCCCTTTATGATGCAGCTATAGCCAAAGTATCTTATCTCAAATCCTTAGGCAAATTATAATTTTTCATTCATTTAGCAATAAAATACATACGATCATATCATGAAAACATTATTGAAAATCTTACTAGTCATCAGTTTAGCTTCCTGTTCTAAAAACGGAGACATTTCAGATAAGTCATCAGCCATCAATGCTAAAGTAGAAGAACTTACCACTTTAAAAAAGCAGGTGGCAGCACTTAATGATAAAATTGACAAGATTGAAGAGGAATTAATTCAGTTAGATCCATCCCGAGGAATTCAACCTAAACTAGTCGCTACTGCGGTGATTGAACCGGAAGGTTTTAAACACTTTATTGATCTACAAGGAATGATTAGTTCAACTGCGACTTCTTATGTTGCGCCGAGAAATGGTGTAGGTGGTTATGTGCGCCAGATTTATGTAAAAGCAGGTGACCACGTCAAAAAAGGTCAATTACTCCTCCGTCTGGATGATGCCGTGTTACAGCAAGGTATTGAAACATTAAAGACTCAATACAAACTTGCTAAAGATGTATATGATCGCACCAAGGCACTATGGGATCAGGGTATCGGTTCAGAAGTACAACTATTGACCGCCAAAACCAATATGGATGCCCTCGACCACCAGATAAAGACACAGCAAGAACAAGCCAAAACCTTCTTAGTATATGCTGATCAAACTGGTGTTGCGGATATAGTCAATATCAAAGTAGGCGAATTATTTACAGGAATGACCGCTCTAGGACCACAGATCCAGATCGTAAGCAATCAAGATTTTTCGGTTTTTGTGGATGTTCCTGAAAATTATACAGGTAAAATCAAAGCTGGTGCAAAAGTAGAAGTAGAAATACCTGCTCTTGACAAAAAAATATCCAGCACCATTTTCAGGTTAAGTCAGTCAATCAATCCTAATTCGCGTGCCTACACTGCCGAAATCAAAGTGCCTTCTGTAGTAGGCATTAAACCGAATATGGTAGCTTATGTCCACATTCTCAATCATGCTAATGCTAATGCAATAGTTGTTCCTATTAACATTATCCAAAGTGATGATAAGGGTAAATATATCTTTGTGATGGAGAAAGAAGGTGAAAGGAATGTCGCTAAAAAAAGACATATTACAATAGGACAACTCACCGATGACAATATCGAAGTATTGTCAGGATTGAAACCTGGAGATGTCTTTGTCACCCAAGGCTATCAAAGCTTGTATGAAGGACAAGTGATAACAGATAAAAGTATAACCTTATAATTTCGGTACCAATCAAAAACACATCAAGTGGAGAACCCATTAAAACTTTTAACCGACAAATTCAAGGAGTTCCTGCCTACAAGCTGGTCAATAGATAACCGTACTTCAATCTATATCATGACCCTGATGGTGGCAGGCTTTGGCATGTACACGTTTTTTACGCTTCCTAAAGAGCAATTTCCTGATGTAGTAGTACCTACTATCTCCGTCACCACTATTTATGTCGGCAACTCACCGACAGACATCGAAAACCTTGTCACCAGACCGATTGAAAAGCAAATCAAAGGAATTTCTGGTGCCAAAGTAAATAAAGTCAACTCCATTTCACAGACAGATTTTAGCTTAATCATCGTAGAGTTTGACACTGACATCAAGCCCGAGGTAGCCAAGCAAAAAGTAAAGGATGCAGTAGATAAAGCGCAGTCTGATTTACCTACAGATTTGACTCAACTGCCCAATGTTCAGGAATTTTCAATATCAGACATGCCGATCATGTTTGTCAATCTCAGTGGACCATACAACGGACTTGACCTTAAGAAATATGCAGAGTTAATGCAGGATAGGTTTGAAGTACTACCTTCCATTACTCGAGCTGAAATTGTAGGTGCACCTGAGAGAGAAATTCAAATAAATGTAGATCCACTCAAGATGGAGCAATCTATGCTGAGCTTTGATGATATTGCTAATGCAGTCAAATATGAAAACATGGACATCAGTGCCGGCAAGCTTTCTGTGGGAAAAATGGACCGAACAGTTCGACTGAAGGGCCAACTCGAAAATGCGCTTTCGCTCAACCATATCCTACTTCGCACGCCGATGGGTGGAACTGTATATCTAAAGGACATCGCAGAGATAAAAGATACCATTAAAGAGGCTGAAAGTTATGCCCGGCTAAATGGAGAAAATGTAGTGACGATCAATATCATCAAACGCGCCGGCGAAAATCTTATCGATTGCGCAGATCAGGTTAAAGAGATCGTCAAAGAAATGAAGAAGAGCGATCTGCCTGGAGATTTGAACGTCACCATCACAGGTGATCAAAGTAAAAATGCTGCCACATCATTTGAAGAACTGGTTAATACCATCATCATAGGCTTTTTGCTGGTACTGGTCATATTGATGTTTTTTATGGGTGTTACTAATGCATTTTTCGTAGCATTGAGTGTGCCCTTGAGTGTATTTCTTGCATTTATGTTTCTACCTTTAGCAGATTTGATTATTGGTACTAAGGTTACACTTAACTTCATTGTGCTTTTTGCACTGTTATTTGGACTGGGTATCATCGTGGATGATGCGATCGTGGTGATTGAAAATACGCACCGACTATACCAAAATGGCAAATCAGACATTATCAAAGCTGCAAAAGCGGCAGCTGGTGAAGTTTTTATTCCTGTTCTAGCCGGAACACTCACCATCATTGCACCATTTGTGCCACTTCTATTCTGGAAAGGTATCATTGGTAAATTCATGATTTATCTACCGGTGATACTGATATTTACATTATTTGCCTCGCTGATTGTAGCTTTTATTATCAATCCTGTTTTTGCAGTGAGTTTCATGAAACCCGAAGGTAAAGAATACGAAGAACCTAAGCCAGCTATATTTAAAAAATGGTGGTTCTGGGCACTAGTTATATTGAGTGTTGTGTTTCACTTCACCGGTCATCCCGGCCTAGGTAATTTCTCTGCCTTAATGGTGATTTTGGTGATTATCAACAAATATGTATTGACGGATGTAATTCATTTTTTCCAGGATAGAATATTGCCTGTATTGATGCATTCTTACGAAAAACTACTTAGGTGGCTCTTGGTCGGCAAAAGGCCTGCTATTGCATTTACATCTGTATTTTTCTTATTTGCTTTTTCATTACTAGCCCTGATTTTAAGAAAGCCTGACTTTCCATTCTTTCCTAGCGGTGAGCCCAATATCATCTATGTGTATCTTAAAATGCCAGTTGGCACTAAAACTGAAGAGACCAATAGAGTACTCCAACAACTGGAAATGAGGGTTTTTGATGCTTTGAAGGATTTAAAACCTACTGAAGAAGGCTCTATAGTAGAGAGTATCTTGTCCAATGTAGCAGTCAATGCTAACAATCCAATGGACAATAACCAGAGTACTCAATCCAATCTAGGTCGTATTCAAATATCTTTTGTAGAATTTGCAAAGCGCAATAACGTATCTACTAAGCCTTATCTTCAGGCCATCAGAGAGGCTGTAAGAGGCATTCCAGGTACACAAATCACTGTCGAACAGGAAGCACAAGGGCCACCGACAGAACCTCCTGTTAATATTGAGATATATGGTGATGACTTTGATAAAAATGCTGAGGTCGCACAAGCTTTGTATAACTATCTGGACATCAATAAGGTGGATGGCATAGATAATCTGGCAATGGATATCGACCTTCACAACCCTGAAATCACCATCAAAGTCGATAAGCAAAGAGCTTCGATTGAAGGAGTGAGCACAGCACAGGTCGGATCAGCATTAAGGACGGCTCTTTTTGGCCTTGAAGTCAGCAAGCTCAAATCAGGTGAGGATGAATTCGAAATTAACCTCAGGTATGATGATTTGAAACGGAACAATCTGCAAAGTCTCATGAATATGCGGATTACCTTCAGAGATTTTAATACAGGTCGAATCAAGCAAATACCGGTCAGTGCAATTGCTTCTTATGATTTTACTAATACAACTGGAGGCATCAAACGTAAAAACACCAAACGTACCATTCAATTACAGTCCACAGTGACAGATCTAACAGCAGTGGCAAGAGTCAATCAAGAATTGAAACAAAAGATTGAAGAATTTAAGGGTTCGTACACCATGCCTGATGGTGTTTTCATCAAACAAAGTGGAGAAAGTGAGCAGCAAATGGAAACAAACGCCTTTCTGGGCAAAGCCTTTATCATTGCATTGGGTTTGATCTTCTTGATTCTCGTGCTTCAATTCAATTCACTCAGTAAGCCTTTCATTGTGCTCTCAGAGATCTTTTTCTCTATTATAGGCGTTTTCCTTGGTTTTGCCATCACAGGAATGACAATGCCCACGGTCATGGTATTAGTAGGAATTATAGGACTGGCAGGTATTGTGATCAAAAATGGAATTCTGCTAATAGAATTTACTGATGAGCTAAAATCAAGAGGTGTAAAGACCCGAGAAGCAGCTATCCAAGCCGGAAAAATCAGGATCATACCTGTGATGCTGACTGCGATTGCAACAATACTAGGGTTATTTCCACTTGCTATTGGTTTCAACATCAACTTCACTACCCTTTTCACAGAGCTGGACCCTAAGATTTTTATCGGTGGAGACAGTGTTGTATTTTGGGGACCGCTTGCGTGGACGATCATTTTCGGACTTATCTTTTCATTCTTTTTAACCCTGCTGTTAATTCCAAGTATGTACTTGCTCTCTGAAAGATTAATAAGGCCTATGGTCAAGTTTTATGGTACTAAATTTATAGCATTATTAGGATTTTCAGGACCATTCTTCTTTATCTTTGCAGGGATCATGTATTTAGTACGCTGGATAACGGGCAGACCAGTTTGGGACGGCACATATACATCAGATTAAAATCAATCATCATGAGTGACTATTCAGGATTAAGAAAAGAGTACAGCAAATTTGAACTGCTGGAATCCAATGTGGACACCAACCCATTCAGACAGTTTGAAAAATGGTTTAATGATGCTGTTGAAGCCAATCATCCTGAGCCTAATGCAATGACATTGGCAACAGTGCGTAGTGACGGTATGCCATCAGCCAGAACAGTGCTACTCAAAGGTGTAGATGATCAAGGATTTGTGTTTTATACGAATTATACAAGCGCAAAAGGTCAGGCTCTTGCATCTACACCAATGGCTTGTCTAAATTTTTTATGGTTAGGCCTCGAAAGGCAAGTCAGGATCAGTGGTCATATCGAAAAAGTAAGTAGAGAAGAATCAGCGGCCTATTTTCATTCTCGATCTCGCGACAGCCAGATTGGAGTTTGGGTTTCTCGCCAGAGTGAAGTGGTACCTTCAAGAGAATATCTTGACCAAAAGATGGCTGAAATGAAGGAACACTTTTCCCAGTCTGAAATCATTCCATTGCCTTCGTATTGGGGCGGATACAGGCTTTTACCTATCGAGATTGAATTCTGGCAAGGCCGTCAAAACCGACTGCATGACAGATTATTATATTCAAAGAGTCATTCAGGGCAATGGTTTATCAGTAGGCTTTCTCCTTGAAAACAATGTTTGTCCCGAATTACACATTCAGAATTTACAGCACCAAAAAAAATCTATTTTGCAACAAATCCATATAAATAGTGGGTCAAATGTACATATTGATCTGTTTGGAGCAAAGTTCTAGGTCAAAAGGATCATTGGAAGCTATAACTATAAGACGGTCATTTCGGTATTTCAATACCATGTCGTGAAACCATGATTTAGCGTTTTTATCCAGAAATGAAGTAGGTTCATCCATCAATAATATCGGTGTATCACTTAGAATGGCAAGTGCGAGCTGAATTTTTTGTTTCATGCCTGAGGAAAACTGGTTAAGGGTTTTGTCTCTGCTTACTTTAAGTCGAATGATATCTTCAAAATCAGAATAGGACACATTCACCCTCAATTTTTTAAATTTTGAATGGAATTGGAGCATTTCGTCCAATGTAAATTCATTGATTAAATCAGTGTAAGGCGCTGCCAAAGATAGATATTGATAAATCCTAGAAACGGGAATAGTATTGCCATTAATGGAGTATTTTATAGTACCTTGTGACTGACTGAGATATCCAGACAATATTTTCATCATCGTTGACTTGCCGCTCCCATTAGCGCCTGCAATACCATGTACATCCTTACTGGTCAGCTCAAAAGACTGGTCTCTTATAATCCATTGGAAACCGTATCTTTTGGAAAGGTTGCTGGCTTGTATTGTTGTCATTACTGTTTAAAACCTTTCATCAGTCCACGATCCGAGTCGCAAACAAAACTCAGTATTCTGTCTCTTTCTGCTGACTCATGAATTTTAACTTCAATCGTTTCTACCGACTTTTTAACATTTGTACCATGAACAAATAAAATCCTATAGATATCTTGAATATGGTTAACCTGCTCAGTGGTAAATCCCCTCCGCTTCAGGCCAATCGCATTAACACCCACATAAGAAAGTGGAGTCCGTGCAGCTTTTACATAAGGAGGCACATCTTTTGACACCAATGAACCTCCACCAATCATAGCATGCTCGCCAATCTTTACAAACTGATGTACTGCCGTCAATCCACCCAAAATCGCATAGTCTCCTATCTCCACATGACCAGCTAAGTTTACATTATTAGCAAGAATACAATTATTGCCCACAAAACAATCATGCGCTACATGCACATAAGCCATCAGGAGTGTATTATCTCCGATTTTAGTTGTCATACTTGCCTCTGTACCACGATTGAGTGTGCAGCATTCTCTGATAATCACATTGTTGCCAATGATAAGTGTAGAATTTTCGCCATGATATTTTAGATCTTGCGGTACTGCTCCTACAACAGCACTGGGGAAAACCTTGCAATTAGTACCCATCACAGTACCTCGTAATATTGTAGCATGAGGCCCTACCCAGCAACCATCACCTATTTCTACATTTTCATCTATATACGCAAAAGGTTCTACAACTACCTTATCTCCCAGCTTTGCTGACGGGTGCACGAAACTCAATGGACTAATCATCAGATCTTTTTATAATTTGAGCAGTTAATTCTCCTTCTGTTACCAGTCTTGAACCGACATAGGCACTCGCTTTCATCTGGACAATCCCTCTACGAATTGGTCCCATCAATTCCATCTTCATAATCAGGGTATCACCCGGTACTACTTTTGATTTAAATTTAACATTATCAATTTTCAAAAAATAAGTATCCCATTTTTCTGTTCCATCACTAACCGTGGTCAATGCCAAAACTCCACCTGTCTGCGCCAGTGCTTCGATTTGCAGTACTCCGGGGAATATAGGATTATCCGGGAAATGTCCCATAAAGAAAGCCTCATTAAAAGTTATATTCTTAATCCCTACAATATGCGTATCGGACAATTCAATAACTTTATCTACGAGAAGAAAAGGATATCTATGTGGAAGATACTTAACAATATCTTCATATTCAAACACAACCGGACCGTCCGGATGATAAACCGGAACGCCCTGTCTTTTTCGTTGTTCCACATATCTAGCCTTCAGTTCATGTACAAACTCAACATTAGCAGTGTGCCCTGGTCTTGTGGCCATGATTTTTGCTTTGACTGATCGACCTAAGAGCATCAAATCGCCCATCAAGTCAAGCAATTTATGTCGTGCAGGTTCATTTTTATATCTGAGTGGTGTAATACTCAACACATTATCTTCAATCACTGCATTAGGTCTATTCAATTTTGTCTTCAACCGATGTACTTCTTCCTCAGAAATTTGTTTATCCACGATAACGATGGCATTGTCAATATCACCGCCTTTTATCAATCCTTTATCAAACAGTGGCTCCAGATCGGACAAAAACACAAAAGTCCTTGAATCAGCAAAATGATCAGCAAAATCATCTTTGTCTTTCATGACTGCAATCATGTCGCCGAGTGTGTCATCTGAAAAATCAAGGACAACACTTAATTCAAACTTATCAGATGGGGACACACGATACTCCGATCCTGTCGCTTCGTTGTAAAATACAAATGGCTCCTTAACTTCAAAAACTTCCTTATTAGAATCTTCCTCTTCCAGCCCAGCATTCTTTAATTTTTGAATAAAACCAGCCGCACTTCCGTCTAAAATAGGGATTTCGGGCCCATCAGAATACACCACTGCATCCTCAATACCTAGCGCATTGAAAGCTGCCATCAGGTGTTCTATAGTAGAGATTACCGCCTCGCCACTCTTCAGTGTGGTGCCACGTTCTGTTGTATATACACAAGACACATCACCTGCAATGGTCACAGGAGGCTCCATATCTTTACGAATGAACTTGATCCCGGTTCCAACTTCACCAGCCGTAATTTCCAGATGAATCTGTTTACCGGTGTGTAAGCCTACTCCTGATATTTCCACTTTGTTTTTTAAAATACTCTTTTTACTCATTCTATTGTTAATTTTTCCGGTAAAATCTTTTTTTATCGGGAATTAGCAACATCATCCAAAGCATTCTGTAATGCCTGTAACTGCGCTACCAGCTCTGGCAGTTTCTTAAACCATGCATACGATTTAAGATAATTTTGATATTCAATGGCAGGAGATCCATAGAGTTTTGTCCCGTCCTTCTTGATCGTTGATGCTACTCCGGACTGTGCCTGAATCATAGTGCCATCAGCGATTTGTATATGGCCAACAATGCCTACCTGACCACCAATGATACAATCCTTGCCCACACTCGTACTACCTGCTATACCTGCTTGAGCTGCTATGGCCGTATTATTGCCAATGTGAACGTTATGTGCTATCTGTATTAGATTATCCAGTTTCACACCAGCGCCAATGACCGTAGAACCCATAGAGCCTCTGTCAATAACCGTATTGCTACCAATCTCAACGTCATTTTGAATCACAACGTTGCCTATCTGATGTATTTTTTTGTAATTTCCCTTGTCATCACGCACAAACCCAAATCCGTCACTTCCTATAACAGCATTAGCGTGAATGACACATCTATCACCTATCTCACAATTATGATAAATCTTTACTCCCGGATATATGGTGACATCAGCGCCTATTTTCACCCGATCACCTATATATACCTGGCCATAGATTTTAGTATTGTTGCCAATAGTGACACCTGGCTTGATAATAACATAATCATCAACAGCCACATTGTCACCAAAAATCACCGAATCATCAACCACAGCAGTGGAGGCTACTTGTGGGCGAACACTAATCCCTGAATTAAACTGTTCCATAAGTTGAGACAATGCAAGATAAACATTATCAACCTGAATTAAGGTAGTAGAAATTTCATGTTCGGGTTTAAAATCATTGCTAACTAATACCACTGAAGCCTGCGTAGTATAAATATAATCCTTGTATTTAGGATTGGCCAAAAAAGTTATCGTACCGGGTTTCCCTTCTTCAATTTTCGAAGGTCCAGTGATAACTGCATTATCGTCACCTACGACTTTTCCATTGATTAATTGAGCTATTTGCCAGGCTTTTATCTCCATCGTGCAAAGTTAATATAATATCCTCTACTTATATTAGGATTTATAAATATTTAAAAATTATTGACAAGTTGCAAAAAAATTACTATATATTTGCACCCGTCCAAGTGGACAATTACAACGTTTCAATATCAAATTTATATACTGTGGCGACTAATAGCATTCGTATCGTCAGCACTGAAAATAATGTCTGGACAGAAGAAGTATTCAATGAAATTCTATTGCATTTAAAATCTGTAAATCCCGAGATTGAGGTTGTATTTTCAACGGAAAAATCATACCAAATTTACGACATATTGAATCATAACATTGGCGACATTGTCTTATTACCACTAGAGCGGATCGGAGTCAATCTACCAGAAAATGTAGCCATCACAGCATTGAGTCGCCGTAAAGAGGTGCAGGAAGTATTACTACTTACGGATGATGCTTATGATGAAGAAATGGATTTTAGAATTAAAAGTGGTGCTACCATAATGGTCAAGACACCAAGACAACAACATCAGCTAATAGCATTACGACCAGATTTGAAATTGACTCAAAGCCCATTTGACCTGAGTGATGGCATATTATCTACTTTAGACAAACAAGTACCCGAGGGACATTCCGTTGTCAAACTCAATCCCCGAGAATATAATGGGGAGCCAGGTTGTGGAACGATGGCTTGCCTCGTGCTGAAAGAAAATGTTCCTATCAGAAAGCTGCTAAAAGGTTTTCACCATCGTGAGACAGCAGAAATCACCAATCTAGAAAGAGGTCTGATTAAATCTAATACTAATCCTGACTTAGAAATTCTGGGCGCCTATTGTGAAAAGAGAAATGATCATTCCTTCCACTTATATGCTTGTGGATTATTCCAACATCGTTTTGTAAAAACCAAAGTATCACAATCCACCTCAAGCGGACTGGTCGATAATACACTGAAAGCACTTCAGGATGCTTAATCCAAAAATCACAACCATATGTATCTAATTTTTGATTGTTCATCTCTAGCCGGATATACTGACTATAAAGCTAACTTCACTGATACTCAGGCATGGCCTCGGCTTATTCATGTCAGCTGGATCGTATTGAATGAAGAATACAAGCCTATCGGTGACTTTGATTACATTCCAATACCTGAAGGGTATAATATTGATGATAAATCAAAAAAGAAAGCCCATATCGATGATGAAGATATTGTCAAAAAAAGTGTACCAATGGCACAGGTTTTCGAAAAGTTTAGTGAAAGTGTGAATAAAGTGGAATATATCTTTGCACACAATCTAAATTATAATGAAAACATCCTGGCTGCTGAATATGTAAGAGCCAAAGTAAGCATCAATATGTTTTCAAAAAAAAGATTTTGCCTTATGGAAGAAGGCACTTATTTTGCAAAGATACCAGGACGCGGCGGCAGCTTTAAATATCCTACACTTCCTGAACTACATGCTGCTTGTTTTGCTCAAACGTATGGCCCTGCTGGCAATGCAAGGGCGGATGTCATAGCTGCAGCAAGATGTTTTATCAAGCTTAAGAAAACAGGAAAGTTGGAGGATTTGTTTGAAGAATAATCTTGCTAAGGTTTAATAGCCGTTATCATTCGGTCCTTGCCCTGCATATCTTTGTGAACTTGTACATTTTGCAAGCCATTTTTAGTTATTACTTCCACAATTTGATGGGCATAGTGTTCATTAATCTCAAACACGACACAGCATCCAGGCATCTGATGCTCAACAACCATTCTGCTAATTGCATCATAAAATTGCTCACTTGTATCTGAAAACAAAGCAAGATGAGGTTCGTAATCGAGGACATTTTTGTGCATACTCTCCTGCTCTGATCGGGTGATGTAGGGCGGATTGGATATAACCACTTCAATTTGAGGCAATTGTAGCCATCCATTTTCATCCAGAATATCACACACTTGAAAACTTACATTCACACTGTGTCGGTGGGCATTTCTTTCGGCAAGAGCCAAAGCAGCTTCACTGATATCCACTGCATATATTTGATTTAAAAATGTCAGTTTTTTCCCAATGGCCACTGGAATAATTCCCGATCCTGTACCAATATCTAAAATAGAGGAAAGTTGTTTTGCTCGTATATAACCCATGGCGAGATCAACCAATTCTTCTGTTTCCGGGCGAGGTATCAAAACAGATTGATCTACATAAAACTTAAGTCCATAAAAGTCTGCCTCACCAGTGATATATTGCCATGGCTCACCTAATGCCAATCTTCGGCCTGCATCTTCAATTAAATCGAACTGCAGACTATTTAACGCTTGCATTGAATGCTTTGGTAGATGTAATAAGTCTTCAATAAGATATCCTGCAATGATGGTAGCTTCTCGATCGCTGTACAATCCAACCATACTTGACCTTAACCGATTAAAAGCATCATCTACATTCATGTGTAAATCATATAACTCAATATATAAAAAATAATCATGGCAATGGTATAAAACCCATAGATTTTCAAATCAATATACTGCCCGGGTGATATGCCGTTCTTTCGCCAGATGTAAAGCATCAATACTATCTTTTGAATCATATATGCGACAACTGTTCCTAGTGCAAGACCCAAAACACCCCAGTACTGCATCCACCAGAAGCTCAAGAATATATTAGCGATAATCTCAATGATAGATGAAATGACAATAATCTTATGCTGGTGCAATGCCAGACAAATAGTTTGTGGAAGTAACACTCTACTGATTAAGATCAGAAGATATATATTAAAAATAAATCCTGAGTCTCTATATTGATCATCATATACCAAAGGAAAAATGAAAGGTGCGACCATCATCAAGATAAGCGATAGTGGCGCTAGTAAATGCAAGTGCCCTATCACTTTTTTCTTCAGAATATCCAGGTTATTTATATTTTGACTAATCAATGGTACCATGGCTATCGACAAAGAACTATACAATAAAGATGACAGTGGCATTTCTCGTGCTCCATATCTAAAAACAGGAAAATAAGACTCGTCAAAAAAATGAGCTACAAACAATCCGTCTATCATATCCATGATACTACCTAGCAACATATTTAAAATCAATGGGATTGAATAGATCAAAAAGGTCTTGATTTGGACATGATGGAAAGTAAATATATTACCTTGAAAAATCACCACCACTAAATACACATACCTAATGAAGGACCAAAATAACAAAATATAAATATACCATTGTAATTCAGGAGAAAACACAGCTGTAATCAACGTTAAAATCAATATACCGCCCTGACTCCAGTGTGTGTACTTAAATAGTTTTAATCGCTCATTTCCTAAATACAATATACTCTCAATAAGGATAATCGGAACAGACAGAAATAAATAGACAGCCATCCATCCTTTGTAAGGCTCCAAAAACGAAGCAGAAAAAACATCTAGAAGATTAGGTATTGATAAAAGTAGTAAGATTCCGATAGCAGAAAATAGCGTGAGCAAATGAAAAACGGTAATAAAAAGCGACTTTTTCTCTCCTTCCTCAGCCGAATGATAGTACGAAAATAAGGCATTCTTCAGCCCTGCTGACCAAAATGCAGAAATACTCACTACTACAAAAATCATCAGTTCATAATAGCCTAAATCTGTCTGCGGCAGTGCGCTTCGCACCATGATGACTGAAACTAAAAAGCTCACTATATATCGAACTACGAAATAATACTGATACACAGTAACTATATCATTCAATATATTTTTAAGCCTTCGTACTATTCCGATGTTCATTGATAACCAGCTATTAAGCAGCGCAAGTTAATTAAAAACTATGATCTAGTATATATCGGTTGCTTAAACTCACTGTAATAAATAAAAAAAGCGCCTTCTAATTAATAAAGAAAGGCGCATATTATATGACTTAAGTGAAATAGTATTTTGAGTCTTATAACTCATAGTTTTGTTTAATGGTATGTGATGTACCATCATAGAAGTTTCTGATGATTTTTACCACCTCGTCAGGATCATCTGTTATAGGCATCAAATCTAAATCGTGAGCAGACACATTGTTAAATTTATTTAGCATAACATCAACTATCCACTGTTTCAGACCTGACCAAAACTCGGTTCCTACCAAAATCACAGGCACTTTAGAAATCTTATTTGTCTGGATCAAAGTAAGCACTTCAAATAGTTCGTCCATAGTCCCAAACCCACCCGGACATACAATAAATGCCTGAGCATACTTCACAAACATTACTTTCCGTACAAAAAAGTACCTGTGGTGCAAAATCTTACTTGGATCTATATATGGATTATTAAACTGTTCGAATGGTAAGTCTATATTTAACCCCACAGACAGTCCACCACACAAGTAGGCGCCTTTATTTGCAGCCTCCATAATTCCAGGACCTCCTCCTGTAATGACCCCAAAACCCTCATCTACACACTTGGATGCTATCTCAGTGGCTAAACCATAATATTTATCATCGGGCTTGGTACGTGCTGAACCAAAAATTGAAACACACGGAGCAGACCTATTTAAGACCTCAAAACCCTCAACAAACTCAGAAATCACCTTGAACATTGTCCAAGAGTTTTCTCCTTTGACTTCACTCCATTTTTTAACAGGTTTGCCAATTTCTTCTATTGCCGGATTCACTTCATTATCTTCCATTATATTCTTATTTTCATGATCAATAATAGTTTGAGCAAGTACATTAAAAAACCTGCGCAGCTAAAAACAAACGCAGGTTTGGGTGAATTTGTTTAATATCCTGCTTTTAAACCAGGACACCTTTGTACTTTTCGTATTCTTCTTTGATATAATTCATTAAACTACCGTAATCATCAAACTGATTAAATAATCGTTCCATTGCTGAGGATGCAGTACCAGCATTTTGTACATAATTCTCTACATCTTTGGCAGTTATACTCTTGCCGGAAAGTATAATCAGTCGTTCCACAACATTGCGCAATTCACGAATATTACCAGTCCAATTGACCTTTTGTAGCAATTTTAAAGCGGCAGGTTCAATCTTCTTTCGTGCTGTATTATATTCATCACAAATCAGACCGATAAAATGTTCTACAAGATCAGGAATATCATCAGCACGATCATTGAGCGATGGTACATGTACAATAATGACAGCAAGCCGATGATATAAGTCTTCTCTAAAATTACCTTTAGCTATTTCCGCTCTCAAATCTTTATTCGTTGCTGCAATTACTCTCACATCAACAGAGATATCTTTTTCACCGCCAACACGGGTAATTTTATTTTCTTGCAAAGCCCTCAGTACCTTAGCTTGTGCTGACAGACTCATGTCGCCTATCTCATCAAGAAATAAGGTGCCGCCATGAGCTTGCTCAAATTTACCCAATCTTTGCTTGATGGCAGAAGTAAAAGATCCTTTCTCATGACCGAAAAGCTCACTTTCTATTAATTCTGATGGTATTGCGGCACAATTGACCTCTATGATCGAATGGTCATTTCGTCTGCTCATCTGATGAATCCATCTTGCCACTAACTCCTTTCCAGTACCATTCTGGCCTGTGATTAAAACACGTGCATCTGTTGGAGCAACTTTCTCAATGGTTTCTTTTATATTACTGATCCCCTGAGAGTTGCCTATGATTTCTTGAACCTTTAAATTGGTTACTTTCTTTTGTAAAACCTTCTTTTCAGTTATCAGGCAAGATTTGTCCAGTGCATTGCGCAAGGTGATCAAAAGCCTATTAAGATCAGGTGGCTTCTGGATAAAGTCAAATGCTCCTTTCTTAACTGACTCCACAGCAGTATCAATGTTTCCATGACCGGAAATCATCACGACCGGTGTATCCGGAGAAAGTGCCTGAATTTTTTCAATGGCTTCCATACCATCCATCTTAGGCATTTTTACATCCATGATGATGACATCATAACTACTTTGTTTGATCTTAACGATACATTCCAGGCCGTCTGCAGCTTCTTCTATCTCATACTTTTCAAACTCCAGTATGTCTCGCAGCGTTTTGCGGATACTCTTATCATCGTCAACAATCAGAATCTTAGGCATAAGTGTCTAATTTTCAATATCTTTTAAAATAAATAATTTACTTTTCTTCTTTGAAAAATCTATTTGACTGACTTTTCAAAACGTAAAGATACATAATTATTTTTAATAATAGATAATTTTCAAATAATCAATTTTATAAATATGACAAACTTATATAATTTGATATACCCTATTCATGGTTTTAAAGTATATTCTGTCATCACATGAGTATTGTCAATTCTATTTGTAAGCTTACATACTGTTCAACTGAAAATATAATTTTTATCTTTGAAAATATTTTACCGTCATAAAATAATCCTTTATGAATGCCCAAGATGTGAAAATATCGCCGGAATGGCAACAATCGCTTTCTGTTGAATTTGAATCACCCTATTTTGATCAGATAAGAACTTATCTCAAGCAATCACTGGCTCAGGGAAAGATCATCTATCCACCTGGAAAATATATCTTCAATGCATACGATACTGTACCTCCTAGCAAGGTCAAAGTCGTCATACTAGGACAAGACCCTTATCACAATCCCGGAGAAGCGATGGGACTGAGTTTCTCTGTTCCTAAGGGCGTCAAAATTCCTCCCTCGCTTCGCAACATATACAAAGAACTGCAATCAGATATAGGTTGCGAAATACCCTCTCATGGAGACTTGACAAAATGGGCACATCAAGGTGTATTCTTACTCAATGCATTTCTTACTGTCGAAAAAAATCAAGCTGCATCACACCGTAATATTGGTTGGCACCACTTTACTGATGCCACCATCCAATATCTCTCCAGTAATTATGACCATATTGTTTTTATGTTGTGGGGAAATTTTGCCAAAAATAAGCGACACCTTATACATTCCGAACGACACCTCATTCTTGAGGCTGCTCATCCGAGTCCACTTGCAGGCAATGCATTTCAGGGATGTAGGCATTTTTCGCAAGCCAATCATTATCTGATAGAGCATAGCAAGGCCCCTATAGACTGGCAAATTGACTAACCTATTGTTTAGGCTTTTGTATTTTTATCCGACTTGCCATCCGTTTTAGGATAGCTTTTATTCGACTTGGAGGTATGTTTTTTCCGTTGATGACGATTGTTATTGTGCTTCTTAGATGTCTTCAAGTGGCCATGAGTATGCCTAGACTTCCTCTTTACAGGATTCCATTCTGGACTCTCTCCTATCTCAGCAGAAATAGGTAGTTTCGTGATTTCTGCTTCAATGAGATGCTCAATTGCAGCAAACTTTCGCATTTCTTCTTCATTGATGAGCGTAATGGCAACACCAGAGGCATCAGCACGAGCTGTACGACCTATCCGATGTACATAATCTTCAGCGTCACCAGGCACATTATAATTAATGACGAGATGTATATCTTTTATGTCGATGCCTCTAGAAAGCACGTCTGTTGCTACAAGGACTCGTGTTTGTTTAGCTCTGAACCGATTGAGCACTTCTTCACGTTGTTGCTGATCAAGATCTGACGAGATACCTTCCACTTGATAGCCCTGACCACTAATGCTTCGAATTATCGAATTTACAGATTTCTTTGTCGATGAAAAAATAATGATACTTTCTACAGATGGTTTATTCTTAATCAGATTCCTTATCAAAGCAGCTTTATGTCCATCATTGACCAGATAAGCCACCTGTAGTACACGTTCTGATGGTTTAGAGATAGCGATACTGACTTCATAAGGATTGGTTAAGTATTGCTTAGCCAGCTTGCGCATCTTAGGTGGCATAGTTGCACTGAACATCAGGGTTTGCCGATTTTTAGGAAGTGAATCAATTATCTTTTTTATATCGTCGTAAAAACCCATATCCAGCATTCTGTCTGCTTCGTCCAGAATAAGGTATTTGACGTCCTGAAATCGCACATGTCCCATATTTATATGGCTAATCAATTTGCCTGGAGTAGCCACAATTATATCTGTATTAGAGAGTGCTTTTTTCTGTTGTTCCCATTCACTGCCTGAACCACCGCCATACACGGCAATTGCAGATACTTGTACAAAATATGCAAAGCCCTGAATTTGTTGGTCAATTTGTAGTGCAAGCTCGCGCGTAGGTACAATAACCAGTGTACTTGTACCTTTATGGGGTTGTTGAGTCAGTTTATGAAGCAATGGCAGCATAAAAGCCGCGGTCTTGCCAGTACCAGTTTGTGCACAAGCGATCAAGTCACGCCCCTTGATAATCTCCGGAATGGTCTTTTCTTGTATCGGAGTAGCCTGATCATAGCCCATATAGGAAATGGCCTCCAAGATTCTATCATCTAATCCCAATTCTTTAAAAGTCATCCGGTACGGTCTTCATTTTTATATCTTGAAAAATGCTACTTACTTCTTCATTTAGAAACCATTTCAAAGTATCCGTTGAACTGGAAACATGAAGGTAAGAGTAATTGATTTTACAATGGTTGATTCAACACAACATCGGTTGAAATTGCAAAGATATAGATAAATAGTGAGAATAGTACGGTTCATTTCATTATCGGCAAAAATGTGTACATTTGCAGTTTACTGCTGCATCACAAAATGTCTGATTTTTCTAAAAATATTGAACTATTATATGATGACGACCTGGTACTGGCCGGCGAACATCTATGGGAAGAAAAAAAAGTCACAGATGTAACACCTATTCAGAATAACATATACATAGCTAAAGTAAAAGATGGCCGGTCTTATGACATCGAAATTAAATCTCCTTTGGCAAAAAGGCAAAAAGCAACCTGTGAATGTGGTTTTTACAACCAACATGGTATATGCAAACATATTATAGCCGTACTTTATGCCATAAAAGATATTCAAAAAAATGTTGCCAAACCAGGTAAAAAACATATTACACTCCATATAAATCAAATCTTACAGGATGCTGATACGGATGATTTGAAAGAATTTGTAAAAGCTTACGCAAAAAGAGATAAAAAATTTGCTACCCAACTCAAAGTTCATTTCGCACGTAAAATTGACATCAGCAATAATGAAGAAAAATATCGAAACATTCTGAATACCATCGTCAAACCAGTCACTGGAGCTACCCAAAAAGTAAGTGTGACAGATGTCAGGGAACTGACAAAAGTACTTGACGATTTTGCCGGTCAGATCAATGACTGTATTGCACTAGGTCAGTACAGAGAAGCGTTGAACATTTTAAATGCTACTTTTGCTAAACTGGAATACGTAAGAAGTAAATACAATATTAACACGGAAGCGCTTACCACACTTAGCAAAACGTACCACAATATCATAGGGTATTTTTTTAGCCAAAAGATTCCTGCAGAATTAAGACAAGATCTACTCTCCTTTCTATATGATTTATTGCACAAATCTTTTTATGTCATCAATGATTACAGGCAAAATATTATTTACTGCCTCAACGAAGTACTTAAATCGAAGGAAAAAAACATCCTCATTGACCAGATTGAACCACTACTGAATACTGACAACGGATCAGACAAGACTATTCTCCTGGCATTGTGGATCAAGCTAATCGGAAAAGTAGATAAGAGAATTATGGAGCACCTGGATAAATACCCTTTGCTAAAAATAGGCGTCGCAGATCTTTTGATTCAGGATACTGAAAATAAAACTGCATTACAGATTCTAAAAGCTATCCACCAGCAAAAACCTAATGAAAAAAACATCATTAATAGAATGATATTCATTCATATAGCCGAAAAAGATATTTCAGCCTTAACTGCGCTTGTGAAAAAGACCTACTTTATGACAGGAGACACGATGTACCTCTCCATTCTTAAAAAAGAAATTGCTGCAGAAGATTATCAGGTATTTTCTGACAATGTAGAGAAGACAATATTTAAGGAAAAAGAAATTGACGCTCATATTTCTATGAAATTTTTCAAAAATGAAAATAATTGGGCAGCTATGATTATCTTTTTAGAGCATCAAGCAGATTTACAACTTGCACGTGCCTATGATACTTATTTATACAAGATGGACAAGTCAGCCATTGCCCAATCATACATTTACCTACTGGAAAAAAATATAGCCAGTCAGCCTGAATCGATAATGAAAACGCTTGAGGATCTCAACCATCACTGGCGTCAAAACAAAATGATTGAAGTGAGAAAAACTGTGATAAAATTTCTTAAAGAACAACACCCCGATCAACCAGAACTCGCCGGTCAACTTACATCTGCATGAAATTGTAAATTTGTCCGCCTTACTTAAGGTAAGTAGCCTTAATTTCATCCCATGATGGGAGCTTTTTATAATGCCACTTGTGTAATAACACCCCATTTTTCCACAGAATGATACCAGGATTAGATCTCATAATGGTCTTAATAAGCTTTTCATCTGCTGTATAATACGGACAATCTATACCAGTCACTTTGGCAAGGTCATCAGCTTTCTCCTGATCAATACCTGTGACCACTATCGACATTTTTACATTATCCTTTGCGGCGGCATCAAACAATGGTTTAATTACATTTTTGAGTGTATTGATAAATTCCGGATCCCAGTTAATTTTATATCTGGTTTCTTCTCTTTCTTTAATATCCGCCAGCTTCTTAATCACTTCAAAACTATCTTTGACCACCAAGATAGTATCCGTGGTGAAAACAGAATCTCTTACTATGACCTTTTCAGGTTCAGCATGATATTTTGCTTTAGAAATCTGTACCATGATATGAGGTTCAGGATTATGCAGATAGGTATCTGTCATATCATCACCATTAAAATCTTGAATAATGAACTCTGATATTTTAGTGGCAGGTATAGACGGGTCAGTCTTTATTTGCTCCACCGTTTCATATTCGTCACTGATTGAAGAAAGGTTTTTCATGTATTTATCATAATTAAACAGCTTAATTTCGCCTGTTTTCTTGTTCTTCATTCTCATAGCCAAAATACTTACGTTATTAGCCGCAGAGATCTCCGCATCTTTTATAGCTGCAATATTAGCCCCATTCTTAAATGGTCTGAAGTCCACATGAGGTTCATTCCAATAGAAATTATAAATACAATAAATAATCAGAAATACAATTGCAAATAAATTAATCAAATTGCGCTTTTTCTGTGTCAGCAATTGATGCATATCTTTATATCTGAATATAAAATACAAAGCAGGAATGAGGAGGAACAAATCCTTATAAAAGGAAACCCTAGGTTCCAGCTTTATAAAATCACCAAAGCATCCGCAGTCTGTCACCCTCATGTTGCTTGCTTTGTATTCTGTCCAATCTGAAAAAGAAAAGAAATTAACATCCAAAGGCACATAACCGGTAAGAAAAGTAAATCCGGTGAGGAAGGTAAAGAAGACTACAATCAAAAAAAATAGCCAAGCCGTCAACTTTGGTCGATCACCTAATATCAGCATTATACCCAGTACAATCTCAAGTATAATCATAAATATGGCAAAAGCCAAAGAATAAGATGACAAAAATGGAAATAATGGAGCTATAAAGCTCATTGCTGTATCCGCAAATGTGGCATGGAATTCAGCAAAATAATCTTCCATTTTTATTGCTGTACCCATTGGATCCACTGCTTTTACCCATCCTGAAAATATAAACAATAATCCGGTAAAATTCTGAGCAAAAGTCATCAGCCATGATTTGTGTACCTTAGCTATGAATGTTAGTATTAATGTAAGTGCAAGTGCTACTACGCCTATATAACCCATTAACGTTACAATCGTCATCTTATCAATTCTTTAATTTTTGCAAAAATAGGCTTTCAGACTGACTTTATAAACTTAATATATGGTAACAAATGTTAAATTGATGCTAAAATCTGTCCAGAATGGCAAAAATTTTCATTTATAGCTGATAATTTCTTCTTCTTAATACAACCAACCGCAGAAATAAAGTTGAGTTGCTTAAAAAGAGAAAGCTCCGGCGTAAGATTATCACCGAAGCTTTCTTATTTGTAATTCTTGCTTTACTTATGAATTAAACAAGCCATCGTACTCAGAACTATCTTCTCTCTTGAGCGGCTCTGCTTGTTTAAGATTCAATATATCATCTGCCTGCTCTTTTCCTCCGAGCAATAGCAACGTTGATTTTTTCTCATATTCCTCCAGCATCTTCAATCCTTGCTCTTCAAATACACCGTTTTGCAGATCAATAGACTCCATAAAGCTAGATGACATTTCCATAAAGCGCTCCATCTCTCCTACTTTATTCGCTACATCATCAGCTATAACTTCCATAGCCTGGTCAAACATCGCTCTCTTGTCTGCATCACCCCTGATGATACTCATAGCTGATCTCATGGCAGAATGACTGGCACGTATCGCTTTACGTTCTTGCTCTTTCACCTTGACCTGATCTTGCGTATCTTCAATCAATATTTCAGAATTAGAATACATTTTAGTCAAGACCCTATAAAGAATAGACATTTTGCTATGTAACTGAGTGTATTTTTCATTGCTTTCTTTCAGTCTTGCAGCCTTTCTACTCGCAAGAACCATAGCACTTTCATTTCCTTGCTCTTTAGCTTTCTTAGCAATAAGCATACTATTATTAATCTCTTTATTGTTTTCATCCACAATAGTTACGAGCTTACGCATCTGCCCTTTTAGATTACCTATCTGAGTACCCATCTTTTCGAGGTTATCCTGTAAGTCACTGATATAGTTTTTGAGAATACCGATAGGATCAATGGTTACAAATATCCCAGTAATCCACCTCATAACACTCTTGTAAAAGTATGAAACTAACGTGCGTACTTTTGGATCAAGTACCATGTAAATAATAACTCCTAGCACACCGAGTAAAATGATAATACCCGTCAAATTAGTCAGCATGCCCAAGATAGCAGCGCTGTATTTAAAAAGCAAATATCCTGCACCACCTATAATAGCTAAAAGAAATAAAGTGCCCGTTTTACCTTCAGGTTTTTGCCAGAAAGATTTGGGTTTAAATTCTGTATTTGGAAATTGAGCCATGATTTAAGTTTTTACAATTTTAATAATATATTTAATACAAAACTAAAGTATAGAGTTAAACAATTCGCCATCAGCTTCAATCTCCTGGTATAACTTATCAAATGCACTTTTAAACTGATCGCGAGTGTCTTCAATTTTCTTTTTAGTACTGTCTAAACCTTTTTCAATTTGGACGATTTCAGCCTCCATTGTCACAATATCTTCTTGGAGTTGCTTAATTTTATTTTGATTTTCTGTTATCTTATCATTATATTTTGAAATTTGCAGTACTTTGCCATCCACATTATTAGCAATTTGGTTTTTAAGTGCCAGTGCAAATTTTTCTTTCTCCTTATTCAGTACTGTTTTATAATGCTGAACATTCTTAAGTAGTTTTTCTTTAGTCAATCCCATTGTTTTAGCAGTAAGAAAAGCACTTTTGGTCGCAGTATTTGCATCCATACCCATAGCGACTAAAGCCTTGTAGGAATGTTTCAGTTTTAAATAATCAAAATCATTTGTCTGACCATTATTAAGAGCTGACAGTAATTCTATCATTGCTTTATCAAACAACTCTGAATCTCCGGTAGTATCAAAAAGTTCTCTCAGGTCAATGGTCATTCTGCACAATTTTTATTTTGACACAAAAGTAAGATATTCACTCTATTTTTATAAGATTATTTCGATAAAATGGTGATATTGACGTACTAATGCTTTCTTTTTCGCCTGATATGCTCAAAATGTCTTTCAACAAATTGATTATACATATCCTTGTGAAAGCTATTATTATCATCAAATACACCCTCATACATCCCTCTTTCAAGTCGTTGCCGTGAGGCTTCAAAAAGTGATACAGCACAGGCTACACTGATATTCAGGCTTTGTACCATACCGTACTGAGGAATTATAAAATTGCCATCCAAAATTTTTAGAGCTGCTTCTGAGAGTCCGTCTTTTTCATTTCCAAACATCAATGCTAATGACTCTGTTAAATCCAAATCATATAATGACCTGCTTTCAAAACCCAGATGTGTTCCATAAATTTTTTTATACTTTAATCTTACATCTTGGACGCATTCCATCAAATCTCCATAATAGTGTGTTTTGACATATTTTTTAGCACCGGAAGAAGCATTTTTACCTACTTTTTGTGAAATGAGATTATAACTCCCAGTGGTGTAAACAATATACATTTCACTAATACCCACTGCATCACAGCTGCGCATCACAGCTCCAATATTGTGTGGGTCATGAACGTTTTCAAGAATAACAGTAAAATTCTGTCTTTTACTAATAACTTCTTTATATCTATCTGAGCGTTCAGGTGTGATCAGCTCATCATCTAATCCATTTTCACCCATTTATCACCTTTAAAACCAATAATATCGAGATACTTATTTTCATAATAATCAAAATGTTCAGGATCATCCATCATCTTATCTACATCTATATATGCTCTCTGAATATCATAAGTACTTTGAAGGTAGGAAGTCGATTCTCTACTTAAATATTTAGCAAATTCCTTTCCGTAGTGATAAAGATTTCTACCCATATACATAATTAAATCGTAACCTCTGATTGCATCGGTCGTCGGTATTTCTCCGTATTTATCCAAAAAGGTTCTCCTAAAAACCTTGATTTTCTCTTCATTTTTATCTACAAAATCAGAGATTGCCACCTTAATTTGCAATGCATGATAAAATTCAAATTCGACCTTATCAGAATCAAACAGGAGTGGCATACCTATGACTGAAAACGTTTTATTGCCCTTCTCAGCTGCTAATCTTCTTAAACAAGAATAAACAAAATTTTCATCTTGAAAAGAATAATTAGGCAATATGATCGCTTTTACATTTTTGCCTTTAAATAAATTATAGAAAGCAGTCGGACCTTTTTTTAAACTGTCCAGATTGACAAAATAAGAGCCGAAAAATTCTTTTTTGTTTTTGTTTATTAATTGAGCTTCATCTTGAAAATATTGAAACCATGCCTTTGTCTCGCCAGAATTTTGTCCTACGAGCACAACTTCACCTTGCTTGTAATTGGTAAGGCTATATTGAACTATTTTATTAAAGTGCTCGCGCAAATTAGGTTTCATTTGAATATAGTAGGGATTTTGCTGAGTCAACTTAGAGCTGGTTTGCCAAGGCGAAACCAAGTAAACCTGTTTTTCATTACACTTCTCGGCCAGGGTTCTCAACTGATCCCTATCAAATGGACCGATAATCATGTCAATACTGTCTGATGTTAATTCATCTAAATGTCGCTCAAGTTGATAGCTGCCTTCATCGGTATCGATCACACGCACATTCAAACTCACCCCTTCTTGTTTAAGTTCCTCAAATGCCAGCAATGCGCCCGCATAAAACTGAACAAATCGGGATGCAGCAGGGTCAACAATTTCATCAGAATTAAGAGGAATCAACATATTTATCCGATAACTATCCTTCTTATTGAAGTGTGCATCTCTTGAATTCTTATCATTCACAGCACCTTTTTCATCGGAAATGTCATGCCAGATAACGGTATCCATTTTGGGCTGATTTTTCAAAATATCGTCCCTGATTACACCATCTTCAGGTCTAATGGTATCTCTCTTTATTTTCTTGTCTGAATCAGACTTGACAATCTGAACATCCTTTTTGTTGACGACTGACTTTGAAGCAGAACAAGCCATTATCGACATCATCAGCAGCAGGAAGAAAATTCTATTCCCACTCAATAGTTGCCGGTGGTTTCGTACTGATATCATAAACAACTCTGTTTAGTCCATTTACTTGATTAATAATTTCACTGGAGATTTTAGCCAGTAAATCATAAGGCAGTTGACTCCATTCGGCTGTCATGCCATCAATGGAGTTCACACATCTTAACGCAATAGTATAGTCATAAGTTCGCTCATCACCCATCACTCCTACTGTCCTTACCGGCAACAAGATGGCTCCTGCCTGCCAAACTTTCTCATACCAACCTGATGATTTGAGGTGGTTAATAAAAATATCATCTGCTTCTTGACATATTCTTACCTTCTCTTTGGTTACTTCTCCTAACACCCGAATGCCTAAACCCGGTCCAGGAAACGGATGCCTGTCAGTAAGGTGAGGAGGAAGACCTAGCTCACTACCTAGTGCTCTTACTTCATCTTTAAAAAGAACTCGAAGCGGCTCGACAAGTCCTAACTTCAGTTTATCTGGCAGACCACCCACATTATGATGAGATTTAATAGTGGCAGAAGGGCCATGCACAGAAACGGATTCTATAACATCAGGATAGATGGTACCCTGTCCAAGCCATTTAGCCTCAGGTATATGATGAGATTCATTTTCAAAAACATCAATAAATACCTTACCTATCGCTTTTCGCTTTTGCTCGGGATCTTCTACACCTTTCAAAGCATCGAGGAACTGATCTGATGCATCGACGCCTTTTATATTCAATCCTAAATACTTATAGGAATCAAGAACTTTTTCAAATTCATTTTTACGCAGGAGACCATTATCTATAAAAATACAGTGCAACTTGTCTCCTATAGCTCTGTGAATAAGTGTGGCTGTCACTGTAGAGTCAACACCTCCTGACAACCCCATAATAACGTGGTCATCACCCACTTGATGCTTAATATCTTCTACCAGTTCTGAAACCATAGCTGCCGGAGTCCAAGACTGTGAACATCCTGCAATATTTATAATGAAATTATTTAGTATGTCCTTTCCTTGCAAACTATGGGTTACCTCAGGGTGGAATTGAAGACAATAAACCGGATAATCAAATTGTCCGGAAACTGACTTATATGCTGCAATGACATCTTCGGTTCTTGCAATGACTTCAAAACCTTTAGGTATAGCTTTGATAGAATCTCCATGTGACATCCATACTTGAGTGACCTGGTCAACTTTCTCAAAAATTTCATCCTGCTCGATGATTGACATCTCTGCTTTACCATATTCCCTTTTATCAGATTTCAACACTTCTCCACCATAGTGATGCGCGATCATCTGAGCACCATAACAAATCGCTAGTACAGGCCATTTATTGATGACGGTGTCTAGGTTGAAGTTCAAACCATCTTTATTTAATACTGAATATGGGCTACCTGAAAGGATCACAGCCTTAATGTCCTCTAATTCAGGCATCTTATTATAAGGCCAAATCTCACAATAGATATGCATCTCACGCAAGCGTTTTGCAATGAGTTGAGTGTATTGGGATCCAAAGTCTAGTATTACAACTTCACATTTCATGTGTGCAAAGATACTATTTTGATTGACTATCTACGATACACACAAGAAAATAAATCTCAGAAATGCTGAACAGATCCCGACTAACTACCTTAGTCAACAATCTGTAATTTCACCAAATTCAAGTCTATGTCTGCAAAGTAAGACTGGAATAAAAGTCGGTCTTGATCGATGCCACGGATATTCAAATATAACCTAATGGAGTTTTGACGCCCTTGGCTCATTCTTGAATTTTCGTACCGAGACAACGTCATAGCAATTACTTTCTTACCTTGATTCTCCTTAAGATATGCAATCACCTCATCCAGTACCTTGATGATACCTTCAGTCAGTGTGGCCTTATCATTTTCAAACAAAATAGACTTAGTAAGCCTATCATTCTCAGCTATATAGCTTACATTAGGAGCATCGGCTTTCTTTTCTACAATAGTTTCAGCTGGTTGACTCACTTCTTTCTCATTTGCAGTATTAACCACCTCTGTCCCACTACGCGTCTGAGATAAATTTTGATTATGAGCAACTGCTGATTTAGCTAATAACTCTTGATAATGTGCATAGTCTTGAATCGTCAAAACAAATCCAGACAGAAAATTAGGTTCTTCTGAGATAATTTTGTTTACAAAACCGTCACTGGTGATCTCAGCCTTCACCGGTGAGGAATTATACAAAATGACAGCTTGCTTAGTAGTTTGGGCTGACAGAACGGTACAGGCCATTATAGAAAAGACCAGCACCACAAATCGGGGGATGTTTGTGTAAAGCATGTGTATGGTTTGTCAAATTAAAAATTCTCGTCTCTGCGTCTTAGTCCACCAATCCTCGTCCTTCCTTTTGAAGAAGATTTTTGGCTTTCAGGTCCTGCATTAATTTATCTAGAACACCATTGATAAATTCCTTGCTTTTGGCTGTACTATAACTTTTAGCTAGTTCAACATACTCATTAAGTGTCACTTTTGCAGGGATGGTCGGACAATGTAAAAATTCAGTAACTGCCATTTTTAGCATAATCATATCCAGCACTGCTACTCGATCAGCATCCCAGTTATTCAACACAGGTTCAATTAAATCTAATAACGCTTTATCGTCAGCAATAGTTTTCTTAAGCAAATACTCTCCATACTCTTTGCAGGTCTCATCATCAGGGTAATACTCCATGATGAACTTTTCATTGTCATTGGGGACTGACTTCAGCACCTTTTTAATCGTACCTACAATTAAAGATTTGTCATCTTCCCAGTTTGCAAACTGGTCTTCAATTATTTCATTAAAAAGTTCGCTTCTCCTACAAAATCTAAATAATTCTAATAAAATCTCCAGAGTATCATCATCGTTTGTTTCCCTACTAATGTACTCTGTATATGGTTCTTCCTTTAAAAATTCAAAATATATCGTCCTAAAATGATCTTTATCAATTAGGTTTGAGAATTTTTTTTTCTCAAATGACTGGTTCAAAAAACCATTTCTCGCCAGTGCCTGAATCATCTTATTATCCCATAGTTTCGGTTTAAAAACCTTGTCTAGATCGGATGGAAGATGCTTCGTCTGCCGCTTTTCATAATCATCTGTAGCGGTCTTTGTTATCTGTAATATATCATATAAACTAAAAAGTAAAAGATCAAAACTACTCTCTATTTTCTTCCAGTATTCCTTAACCGCACCCTTTTCATCGAGGGAACTGTCTCTAGAACAAGCGTACAATACCTGCATTACCTTAACTCTTACATTTCTTCTACTTAACATGCTATCGACTATTACTTTTAATGACTTATCAGCTATTTCTAAATTCTATCCAACGTGCAAATATATACAAAGGTTTAAAATTAAATATTTTTAATATGTATTTATCATCAAATTTAATTCAAAATCATCTTATCAAGGTCACATTACCGCGCTTTCGATAATCTACTGCATTGATACATATCACCTTTAAATAATATGCATACGAATCAGGTGGTAGCGCACGACCATTGAAAGTACCATCCCAACCTTGATTTTTATCAGTTGTCCTGAAAACCTCTTGTCCCCAACGATTATATATGACGAGTTCATATTCATCAATAAAGTGACTGCGTGCTATAAAAATATCATTAGCTCCGTCACCATTAGGGCTGAAAGCATTAGGCAAATACACATCCGATTCGTCACACTTAGCCTTTCTAACTGCTACTTTTACTACATCTGTAGCTGTACATCCATTTTCATCAGTAACCGTAACAATGTACGATGTTTCATCAATAGGACTAACTGTAATGGAAGTACCCGTCTCTCCTGTACTCCACTCGTAAGTAGCCCCTGAGATGATATTTTCTATGTTTAACTCTGCTGATTCTCCTTCATAAATAATGGTATCAGGTACTATTTGAACATTAATCTCAAGCGGATCAGTTACTGAAACAGGCACTTCAAGTTCTTCTTTACATCCACTCGATATTTTTGTCACAATCACTTTAACGACATTATCACCTTGGACTACTAAAACTGGATTAGGTGTATTTGTACCATCAAAAAAGAATTCTTGTGGTGTCCACTCGTAGGTATAATCTGATGGGTTATCTATAATCAAATTCAGAATAGTCGGGGCTTGATAGCAGATTAACTCAGGGTACTGAACATCAAAATCAAAAGGCTGAGTCACTATCACATCTACACTGGATGTGTCAACACAGCCATTCGTTTTATTCACAAGGACCACAAAAATCTTTTCATTCTTAGAAGGAATAATGACTGGATCCGGCGTGTTTTGACCTGACTGAACGATACCGGCGGGTAACCATTCAATTATATAATTTTCAGATGTATCCAGATTAAGGTGAATACGGCTAGGTTCGTCAACACAAAGGCTGTCTTGAGTATCAATTGAAAAATCAAACTTAAATACGGATACATCTATAGTATCGGTAACCGTACATCCAAAAGCATCAGTTCCTATAATAATAAATCTTGTGTCATCACTAATAACACCATTAAAAGTATGGTCAGTATCTAAAACTGTACCTTGGTCATCTTGCCATTCAAAATTAATATTCTCAATATTAGCAGCTACACTCAGTGTGAGCGAATCTCCTAAACAAATTTCTCTGTCTTCTGTCCCTATCAGTGCTAACTCAGGATTAACTACAATTTCTTTGACCACATCCTTGAAAGGACAGATGGCTGATGTATTAGATAGTTTTACCGTATATGTTCCGCCCTCTGGATATCGGTAACAAGGATTATTTTCAAGTGAAAAATCATCTTGAGATGTTGGATCTCCAAAATCCCATGTCGGAATTCCATTAAAGGTACCTGAAAGTTCAAAACACAGCATCTGCTGTCCACAATCCATCAGATTATATGAAAAATCAACAACCGGATTGTCCTGAATATTGAATTCCACAGAATCTCTCAAAGTACAACCATATTGATTGATTACGGTAAAATATAGTGTAAAGCCATCATTTTCATCAGGTCCAATTCCTATTAACGGTTCTGTGGTATTGCCACCTGAGATGATATGAGGATCACTATCCCAAGTGTAAGTATTATTATGATCATCAATTTCATTAAGTATTATGATTTTTGATGTATCTTCTCTACAAAACCCTATAGGTGAGAAATTATCAATAACAGGCACTTCATTTCTGACTTTAATACCTGTTGGGTGCGTTGAACATGCAGCACCAATGAATGAAACATAAAAAGTCTTTTCACGGCCTGTAAATGGTATAGTCACTATTTCACCCATCGCAACTATATTTGTATTGGTTGAATCAGTAGCCCATGAGTACACGCCTAATCCTACTCCTCCAGTCGCCGTTAGCGTAATACTACCATCACAAGTTATTGTATCACCCAGTATGTCCACATCTACTCCTCCAGCCAGTGCTATGACATCGACAGAACCTGTCGATGTACATAGTCCGTCCGTCACCGTCACATGATATGTCCGATTTATATCAGATGAAACAGTCGGATTTGCAGGATCTGTCAGATCAAGACCATCCGTCGGAGTCCAAGTGTATGTCCAATCCGGATTGCCATTGGTCAAAATCCTCTTTATATCACCAGGGCATAACAAAATAGTGTCACCTACAAATTTGATTCTTGCAAATGGCCCCGGCAATGTATCTAATGATAATGTATTTAAACACCCATTTTCATAAACCGTGGTGAGTGTGTAGTGCAGCACACTATCTTTAGGTATCACTATATCCACAACACTCGATGTGTAATGATTTAGATTAGAGCGAATACCAGCATCCCAGGACCAAGAAACAGCTTGTAAACCATTAGCTAGATGATCATTATAAGACAACTTGATACTGACATTATCATCATCGGGACAACCAGGATATTCTAAAGTTGCGTCTGTAAAAGGCAGAATATTTTTTATTTCAAAAGCTTTCTCAATACTGACTTCGCACGCCTCCCTAAATGACGATGTGAGTGCCACATTGATAGTAGGAGTCTTTTGATTTAATGTAATCTCAATGGGTGATCCGGTATAAGTCTGTCCATTGACATCCCATGTTGAATTTTCTAAAATACCAAATGGATTCAGCCCTGGAGATAGATCAGTGAGTATAAAAGTGGCTTCTTCTTCTGTCGGACAATCTTTAAGCTTCAAACTAAAATCAACATTAGGGATAAGCTGCTGAATATCTATGATCTTAGTTAATGAAGATTCACAACCATTTTCTGCTCCTACATGCATTTCTATGGTTACATCACCAGAGTTGGACACTTTCACACGTGCAGGGTTTCCTGATAAATTAATTTCCTTACCATTTTGAGTGGCTTTCCATGTCCAGTCAGACAAATCAAAACCCGGCTCATTAAATTCAGAGCTATCCGTTAGAAGTATCTCTAATGAATCCCCATCCATATCACAACCATTGAGCTTGTAAAAGAATCCAGGTTCAATTTTATTTTCAAATACAGCAACTTCCTGAATCACTTCATCAGAGCATTGATCCGAACCTCTTACTGCTCGTAAACGTACTTTATAAATTCCAGAAGTCGGGAAAGTGAATACCGGATTTTTCTCTGTTGAAATAAAATCGGGACCTCCATCCGGATAATTAAAATTCCATTCAAAATCACTAGAAGCCAAGCTATTGTTATAAAACTCAACAGTCAATCCATCACAATTTGTTTCCGAAGTGGTAAATTGTGCCAGAGGAGGTTGTGAACATATTCTAACATTAAATTGAAAATCTCTTCTTACCAATCCAATTAATTGGCCATCACGATACTCTTCTACTGCTACACCGACCAGGAACTGTCCAACCAGATTAGGTGTTGCTGTCATTAGACCTGTCTTTGCATCAATGGTCAAAGGCACTCCACCCATCAAGTCATTAAGATTGTATGGTGGTGCAAATTGAACTAAACCATATGGAGGCGGAAATGCAGGTTGAGGCCGAGGAAATACTCTGGTGCCACCTGTGTTAGGAGTCACAAGTTTGTAAGCAAGAGAATCCCCATCAGGATCCACTGCAGAATGATCAAAAATGAGTGGCTTATCAGCACATATATATACATCCGGCCATTGCTTGAATGTAGGTGAGGAATTTTGAATCCGAAGTGCATCATCATTGATCGCTACCCAATAAGTTGACCCAGTTTCAAGCGGATTGAGCACATTGTTTAATGATGCATTTCTACAACATCGCTGATAAGCCAAAATATATCCACCAGGTCTATCTGGTAGCGCTACTACTCCTTGATAAATGGTCTCATGAACACAGACTTGAGTACCCTCAAAGCCACAATCTGACTGAATGTACTCATTTAAAGTATCTGAAGCCATAAACGGTATTCTCAACTCTCCTGCAAATAGCCCGGGCAACCACGAGGCTAATGCTCCTCCTGATGTAAATACAGCTATTGATGCGGGATTATCAAACTCAGCTTCAGGTGATCCTAAAAAACAGTCCCGCCTTAATGTGAGACGCACCTGATACTGGCTGACGCCGTATTGATTTTTACCAATATACTTATAAGTGAGATCACCTCCCACTATGTGTGTTGCATTGAGGTCTCCAGTAATGGATAAACTCATTAAAACAACCAGACAGAAAATAAAAATTCGCCCCATTATGGTATATCTTGACTTTATCATTTTCTTGACTTTTTACTGTTAAGCTTAACATCAGCCCTCCTAGACGCCCTCAAAATTTCTACCCTTCGCTCTAATGCCGCTTTCAAATTATAGATTGAGTTACGCTCATCATTCAAATCAGCTGGCACATCAGGGGGTGCTAGATTCTTACCAAACGAAATATCCGTCAATAATAATTGACCACTTTTGAAGTAAGGCGCTAAAACTCCTCCTTCATACGTCATCATATCATTCTTAACAGAATTAACTCTACGTTGACCCAATGTCAGGTTGTATCGTGCGTCTGCTCTAGGAGATGTATATCCTTTGAGTACTAACTCGACTTTATTCCCTGCTTCAAGTTCTTGTCTTAATCTCTCCAGAAATAACTTAAACTTATCATATCCACCTCTAACATCCCCTTCGAAGAAGGTTTCATACGCTGAAGTTACCTTTGACTTTTGATCATCAGGAAGTGGCTTTGAATACACTTCTTTATATTGTTCCTTCTTACTCATATATTCGCCTACCAAATCTCCATATACAGCATTGGTCGTTGTCTTTTTACTACGCAAGTCAGGTAAGTCATTATCAAAATACAAGGTTATAGGAAGTAGGTCAGGCAACATAAACTTATCAAGGAACATATCCTGCCGAAGTAATCCGGACTCGAGATATGGCCTTGTATCAATTTGAGCTATATCCTCTGTAAATCCTTCCTTCCGTGCAATCAATCTATAGGTCTTTCCTCTATCCAGCATAAAATAAAAATCATTAGAAAGTGGATTAACCTGAACTTCCTGCTTGGATGGGTCTGTCTCGTCTATCAATGTTATGGTAACTCCTTCAAGCGGTAACTTTCCAACTTTGGTAAAAGTAAAAACATCCAGAAGCATCATATCTGTCTTAAGGAACATCTTTTTTTCGATGGTGCGAGATTCTTCTTCACCAAATGTTGTAAACTCTAAGGTATCCGGATAATACTTATCCCGCTCTGCTATAATGATATAATTTCTGTCTTCCTCTAAAGGGAAAATATGTTCATTGCCGTCATCATTAGATTTACGCGCTAGTTCCAAGCCGGTATCTTTATCCAGGAGAATGACTGTCGCATTTTTAAGCGGCCTACCTGTAAGACTATCAAAAGTAAGTGCATTTAAGTCCAGATCCAATGGATTCAAATTTACCTTATAAATATCATAACAACATGATTCAAAATAAGCATCAACATAAAGAGAACCTTCTCTATTTGATGATAAATAAGCTATCCTGCCGTTGGCCTCTCCATAGTAATAAATATCATTGTAACTACTATTTATTGGAACACCTGCAGATACAGGATTACCAAAAGAATTGTTGATTCTTGCGCACTTATATACATCATATCCGCCTAATGTCTCTCTTCCGTCTGTACTAAAATAAAGTATCTCTTTGTTTTGATCATAGAAAGGTGTGATATCATGACCAGGAGAATTAATCTCCACCATATTTACCGGTTCAGAAAACCCAAACTTTGGATCCAGTAAACTATACCAGATATCCAGACCACCCTGTCCGCCTGGTCTATCAGTAACAAAATATAATATATCCCTTCCTATACCCTTATCTTTTGTGATGAAAGGATGGGTAGAGGTGTATCCTTCCATATTTATCGGGTCGGGCAACTTCATTTCGTTAGACAAAGTCCCATCCTTGGCAAGATCACTTTTATAAATATTACACCTTATATCTGATGCATTGAGATAATTGCATACAGTATAATAAATTACTGTTCCGTCGGGATTAATAGTTGAATTAGAAATCAGCTCTTGCCGTTCATTCAGGTAGCCTTCAATCATCAAAGGGGAATCTTCTTTGTGTTTTCTAAATAATTTAGAAATATCCCTTGCAGGTCTTCCTTCTTGGTTTGTTTCCTTAAAATTCATGGACGAATAGTAGAAATCATCATTGTAAGTATTGCCACTTACTTCAGAGGCGGGAGTATTGATGTCATCACCCATCCTTTCTACAATGACATGTTTTTTAGCCAATGCCAGCTGACGCTCAGCATAATCCAATGATTTCATTTCAACGTGTGCCCGCTCTGTCATTAATGAATCCTTGCCACTATACTCCGAAAGGTAAAGGTTGTAATATACTTTTGCTTCCTCATACTTACCCATCCGTTGCTTCATTTGTCCTAGCCAAAAAAGTGCTTCAGGGTGTTGGTCATCATGAAGCGTATCCAGTAGGTACTGATATTTTTCCGCAGCTATTCTGTAAGCATTAAATAATCTTGCTGATTCAGCAGATTTAAATAATACTGCTGCATCTTGATCATCGTATTCCAAGGCTTCATTAAAATATATTAAAGCACCATAATAGTTCTTATCTGCAAATTCTTGCTCAGCTGCTACCAATACTTGCTTTTTAGACGGAGATTGTGCCCACGCCATTGGTATAAATACCGCTAAAAATAAGAATGTGAGTATAATATTAAAATGTTTTATCTTCATGATAATGATGCTGCTGAATTTAATAAATAGGACAAACTTTAACTTGCTTTAATGGCTTTACATTAGCAATATAATACTTCACATGAAGTTCTGGTCCTCCTTTGCGGGAACCTATAAGTTTATTGAAATCATTATTATCTATGTCATAACTAAATGAGGCATAAATATTATTGTATTGAAGTGCTACTGTAGGGATAATTGAACCGGCTGTCCTATACCCCAGTCCTAAGTGTAGCTGCACTTCCTTTCCTTTTTTCTGACTGATATAAATCTTACCAAGTAAGCCAAGAATTGTCTCATGATACTCGCTCTGTTTTTGATATAATCCACTCAACTGCAAATCCAGTGCGTCTATCAATTTAACATTTCCTACTAGAGAAAAGGTATATCTTTGAGGAAGTTTTGATATATCGCTGCCAACAAATCCGGTATTAGGCTTTATAATATGCAACCCAGAAGCGCCCAGATCAGCATATGTCCTCGGTGATGCTTGATATCTATAATTAATCCCTAGGCCACTTTCCATAAATGTAACGCGTTCAAAATTATCAAAAGCCTCTCCTGAACCTAGATTCGGATCAAATGCATCACCATTCCACTGCTTGTCCCATGTTAAGGTTTGACTGTTAAAACCTCTTGAAGCAAAGCCCAAGGTAACTCCACCACTAATTATATGCTTAGGTGTTAAAAATCTATGGTATGCGCCATTCACACTTATTGAAGTCAAAGTTAAAGGTGAGTCACCTTGTCTATCGTGATTGATACTCAGTCCACCGCCTACAAAATGCTTATCACCTTTTAGCAAATTATAAAATTTAGTGTCATAAGCTGCACTAAATGTTGTCCAGGGTACTGGCACAAATTGCCACTGATCTCTCAATGAGCCTGAAAAGCGATGATCTCCTTTAAATACACCGGTCAACGCCGGATTGATATTTTGAGGAGAATTGTAAAATTGACTGTAATGAAGGTCCTGACCTTTTGTTTCTGAAAAAATAACAAAACTCAGGACTACAAGCAACCATCCGAAACTAAATTTTGTATTAAAAATACGCATGGTGTTTTATATTATTATTTTTTATAATGTCTATTCTCCTTATATGCAACCTGATAAATAAAATAGGTTAAAAATTATATGTATATATATATTGTATTACAAAAACCATACTAAAGACGTCAAAAAATCAAAAATACACATACAATAAATCTGACTACTATGTCAAAGACTGAAAATAAAACGCTACATTGCTTACAGACGAAGCCTTATATCCATCCACCATCTCAACATTGATCATTTCTCTTGCAAGTGGATTATTAAACACATCATCCATTTTAGCAATAAGACAAAAAGGAATATTATTTGTCTTTAAAATTGCTTCTAATGCATTATACAACATCGGCTCTATGAGGGCCTGTAAATACTCTACTAATTGGGATCGGTTTTTGACTCTGCTTGAATTGAATTCAAAATTATCATAAAATGAAGTATCTTCAGTCAGGGAAAACCATAGTTTTTCAAATTGTCGATCACTCCCGACAGCCAAAATCACCTTCTTTTTATCTTTAGTAACAAATACATCACCATATGGAGCAATATTGGGATGGAGTGTCCCCATGGGGCTCGCAACTTGACTAGCAACTAAAAAATTTGAAGCTTGGTTTGCTAGAGCCGAAATCGCGCTTTTATACAATGAAACATGTGCAACACAACCTTTACCGGTTTTATATTTATTGAACATTGCTATCAAAATAGCTTCCTTAAGCTGATGTGCAGCTATAACATCTACAAGAGCAACCGGAAGTTTAGATAAATGGTCTTCATCTGTACCATTCATTGAAATCCATCCTGTTTCGCCCTGCATCACCAAATCGTAACCTGGTCGAGGATCGTCATACTCATATGCACTTAACTGGGCAATAATTAAATGCGGATGTCTATTTAATAAATCATCAGGTTCGAGCCCTAATTTAATAGCTGTTTTCTTTTGAAAATTTGAAATTACAATGTCTGCATCTGATATCAGTGTTTCAACTTGTGCTTTATCATCCAGATCTGACAAATCGAGCAATAATACTTTCTTGCCAAAATTAGCACTGAAATAATAGGCACAATATGGATCCTCCGCATTTTCAGAAGGTAATTTCCACTGACGTGTAGCATCACCGCCAATTTTTTTATTCTCAATTTTCACTACCTCAGCTCCTAATTCTGCAAAAAAGGAACCTGTCAGAGGACCTGCCAGAACAGAAGACAAATCCACTACTTTCAATCCCGTGAAGGTAGTGTCTGTGCGAGACATCATTATAAATTAAATTACTTATAAGAATTTAGACGATACAATCAGTTCTTTAGAGCCTTCAGTATAACTATAAAATCCTTCTCCTGTCTTTCTACCTAGCTTTCCAGCTGTAACCATATTTATGAGTAAGGGACAAGGTGCATATTTTGGATTGCCCAATCCTTCATGCATGATTTGCAATATTGAGGCGCACACATCAAGACCGATAAAGTCGGCCAAGGCAAGTGGCCCCATAGGGTGAGCCATACCCAATTTCATAACTGTATCTATTTCATTGACACCAGCGATACCCTCAAACAGTGTATAAACCGCTTCATTAATCATAGGCATCAAAATTCTATTGGCTACAAATCCAGGATAATCATTCACTTCGACAGGCACTTTACCTAGCGTTTGGGACATTTCCATTACAGCCTTCGTTACTGAATCACTCGTAGAATATCCTCTGATGACCTCCACCAATTTCATTACAGGGACTGGATTCATAAAGTGCATCCCAATGACCTGCTCAGGTCGTTGAGTCACAGCAGCTATTTTTGTGATAGAAATAGAAGATGTATTAGAAGCCAGAATACAATGCTCCGGCGCTTCGCTATCAAGGTTTCTGAAAATGTCAAGCTTGATATCTATATTTTCTGTTGCTGCTTCAACGATAAGATCAGCATTGTGAGCAGCAGCTTTCATGTCAGTAATGGTAGTGATATTACCTAATGCCGTATTTGCTACTTCCTGAGTAATGGTCTCCTTTTTGACCATTCTATCCAGATTGGCACTGATTGTTTTCATGGCTCTTTCAAGTGCGGGGGCTGAAATATCACATAAGAAAACATCAAAACCATATGTTGCAAACACCTGGGCGATACCATTACCCATGGTGCCAGCACCAATTACGGTAACATTTTTGATTTTCATGGTATGTCATGGATTAATGAAATGCAAATTTAATAATATCTATCATCCCATCAAAATATTTTACCATGTATTCATCACTAAAAAACAAGCAATACGAGGTAAACTACTTTCTAAAATACCAAACCAAATATTACGGACTAATCAACTCAATTGAAAGAAATTTATTATCTTCAAAATGCAGTTTTTATAAGCACTTAAATTGCATTATTTCTTTCCCTGATCGGCAAGAAACTTAGCTAGACCTATATCGGTCAGTGGATGATTGAGTAAACCCAGAATGCTGCTCAATGGACTTGTGATTACATCAGCACCTGCTTTAGCCGCTTGAACAATATGTAATGGAGACCGTATAGATGCCGCAAGAATTTCCGTATAATATCCCTGGATGGAATAAATCTGGGCAATTTCTTTGATAAGCTTAATTCCATCCCAAGTGACATCATCAACACGGCCAACAAATGGAGAAACATAAGTAGTCCCTGCCTTTGCAGCTAATATGGCCTGGCCAGCAGAAAATACCAGTGTACAGTTAGTACGTATATCCAATTCTGCAAAGTGAGTCATAGCTTTTACTCCATCTTTCGTCATTGGCACTTTCACAACAATATTCTCAGCAATATCAGCTAACTTCTCGCCTTCTTCCACCATCTTCTTATAATCTACTGATAGCACTTCCGCACTTACATCGCCATCTACAATCCCTGCAATCTTTTTATAATGAGCTATGATGCTTTTATCACCGGTGATACCTTCCTTTGCCATCAAAGAAGGATTAGTTGTAACACCATCAAGGATACCAAGTTCGTTTGCCTCTTTGATCTGGTCAAGATTGGCAGTATCAATAAAGAATTTCATAAATGACTGATTGATTATTGTGAGCGGAAATGTGAGGAAACACACCGCACCGCTCAACCTCCTACCCTTGCTGCATTTCTGCCCTGGGGGAGTTCAGAAGGAGCTGGTCGTATGTCCCTCACAGTGCAAAGATAAATCTATTTTTCCATTGTACAAGAAATCTGAATATAGATTTAACTTAAAATGTAATCTTTTTACACTTTTAACTAGAATATAATTTTCCTATAAGTCAAAAGCGAAAACATATCAATATTTTATTTTGATCAATAAGCTTAACACTATACAAATAAATAAAATATAGACTATATTTAAGAAATAGTTACAATGGAATATAAGACAAACAAGCTTTAAGACTCACCACTTTTATTCTGCAAATATTGAACTAATCATGCTAGTAGTGAAAAGGCAAGAGCCGAAATAAGTATGAAGTAGCATAATCATGAGGAAAATTTCTAATGAGCTATTTGGAGTGCACAACCTAAAAAAATTATATCAAAGACAAACCAAGAACATGAAGAATAAAATGAAAAATTTTGATATTTTCATGATGCAACATGCTCAAAATTTGTCCAATAAACAGTTTATATGTCATCATGAAATCACTAAAAAACAAGTCAATCATTTTTTGTTAAGTTATTATATTTTTCAAAACAGAAGGATCAAATAACAATACTAAGTCACGCTTCATCGTCCCTGATAGAAATTATGATTATCTTTGTTGCCAAACACACCTTTCATGAAAAGTATTTCCGGCCAAATAATCAATATCCTAGAGAAAAAAATCTATCCAGGCAAAGTTACAATTAATCATCAAGGGAAAATTGAATCCATACAACCGACTGATGAAGCCGACGACCACTATATCTTACCAGGCTTTATAGACGCACACATTCATATAGAAAGCAGTATGGTCACGCCGTATGAGTTTGCAAAGATTGCATTAGTACATGGTACGGTGGCTACAGTAAGCGATCCACATGAGATAGCCAATGTATGTGGTATTGAAGGCGTACAATATATGATTGACAATGCAAAAGATGCAAGACTAAAATTTCATTTTGGAGCTCCTTCATGTGTGCCTGCTACTGCATTTGAAACGGCAGGTGCTATCATCAATGCAGATGATATTGACCGGCTTATGCAATCTGATGATATATGGTATTTGTCCGAGATGATGAACTATCCCGGAGTGCTCAATAACGATTCTGAAATACTCAAAAAGCTAGATTCTGCCAGAAAATACAACAAGCCCATTGATGGCCATGCACCAGGACTAAGGGGAGACCAAGCTCGTGCTTATATAGAACATGGTATTACCACTGATCACGAATGTTTTACACTGGATGAAGCTATGGACAAACTGCATTTTGGTATGAAAATCATCATAAGAGAAGGTTCAGCAGCTAAAAATTATGATGCATTACATACGATAATAGGTAGTCACCCTGATATGGTAATGTTTTGCAGTGACGATAAGCACCCTGATGATTTACTTGAAGGTCACATCAACTTACTAGTGAAGCGCTCTTTGCGCTTAGGATACGACCTTTTTGAAGTCTTACGTATCGCTTGTATCAATCCTGTAAATCACTACAACTTGCCTGTTGGAATCCTCCGGCAAGGAGATCCTGCAGATTTTATAGTGGTAAATAATCTCAAAGATTTTGATATACTTTCAACTTACATCAATGGCCATAAGGTAGCAAGCGGAGGCAAATCCATCCTTGAAGATAAGAAGCACGGGTTAATTAATCAGTTTTTTGCTCATAAAGTAACACCATCAGCATTTAATCTTCCAGCTAGAAAAACAGAATTTCCTATTATCAATGCAATAGATGGATCATTGATAACCGAGAAATCGTTTGCAAAGATACCAGTTAAGGATGGTCTCAGTGTAGCTGATCCAGACCAAGATATTCTAAAAATTACAGTTGTAAACAGATATCAAACTGCTTTTCCAGCTCTAGGATTTATAAAAAACTTCGGATTGAAAAACTGTGCTATCGCATCAACTGTAGCACATGACTCTCATAATATTGTAGCTGTGGGTGACGATGAGTCCTTAATTGCTTCAGCAGTAAATTTGTTGATGGACTCTGAAGGTGGCCTCTCTGCTGTAACTAAAACCGATCAAAGGCATATTCCACTACCAATAGCAGGTCTAATGAGTGATCGTCCGGTAGCTGAAATTGGTATTGCATACAAAGAAATCAGTGATTTTGCCAAAAAACACGGCTCAAAACTAAAAGCACCATATATGACTTTGTCTTTTATGGCTTTACTTGTAATACCTAAAATTAAAATCAGTGATCAGGGTATGTTTGACGCGGAACAATTCGTGTTTTACTGATTCACCCTACACATATAAATATATAGAATAAAGCAGAACAGTTATCTAATCAAGGTAAGATCCTGACTAATGAGTTGTCGTTTTCCTGCATAATCAGTCAGTTCAATCAACATCACATAAACACCTTGTTGTACAGGTTGTCCATGGAACGTACCATCCCACTCTACTGTTTCTTGACTGAAGTCAAATCCATCAACAGCATAAACCATATTACCTAATCTATCATAGATAGCTATTCTATTAATCTCAGCAGGAATTTTATTCTTAAAGATCACAAGTCGATCATTGACACCATCACCATTAGGTGAAAAAATATTAGGAATATGAACCTTAACATTATTGTCAATTTCGACTCTGATTTGGGCTTTTGCAGTACATCCGTTTATAGTAGTCACTTCCACAGATATGATATCTGATTCTGTAGAAGCAAACTCTAATTCAAAATCATTACCTAGAATTTTTCCATTCTTGTCTGTCCAGACAATGCTTGCTATTTCGCTATCAGGATAATTTGATTCAAATGTCAGAGTTTTAACATCGTTGAATGTGATACTCAGCTCTTCCTCTGTTTCAATATCAAACAATTCGGGCTCATGGATTTCTAACTCTTCTGAGTGTTCACATCCATATTCATCCAGTACCTTCAAGTGATATTTACCTTTTGGCAAGTTCGTTATAGAAGTATTACTTAATACATTATCATTTAGATAGAATGTATATGGCTCAAAACCACCATCTACATCAATAATGGAAAGAGTTCCGTTATTCTGGCCATAACATAGAATATCATCTTTCCTGAAATGAATTGACCTAGGTTTATTTTCTTCTTCCTCAATCACGATGCTTTTTGTCCTGGCACATCCATTATCAATATTAGTTACTACCAATCGATAAGTACCCGGGCTACCTGCCTTCAAAGCTGACTGGGTAACCTCTGATAATATATTGCCATCCGGTGATCCCCATTTGTATTGAATATTATTGCCGGTAGACACAATAGGAATTATATCCAAAGAAGTAGAATTACAATGCCATTTTTCAGGATTTGCAATGGTGAGTTCCGGATATACCATCTTGTCTTCTATAGCAATAGATTCACTATTCCAGCACTTGCTGGATGAGGCCATGACATCTACTCGATATACTCCCGGCTCAGTGACATCATGTGTGGTTTTTGTTATGTGGCTACCAAAAAACTTTTGATCAGGAGATACCTTGTTCCATCTTATGGAATCAATTGAAATATCTGTAGATGCAGAAATAGTTACTTTAGGTCTATAGCAAGTTAGATCATCCCCCGTTAATTTAATTTCCGCTTTTTCAAAATTGGTGGATAGTACAAAGCTGGTATCTAGAACGCAACCATTTGCACCTATCAGTTGTAGAACATACGGCATGCCTAAAGCCCCATTTAAAGAATCTACTTGTATATTTAAAGATTGAATCTTTTGTCCGGTAGGAGTCGTCCACTCTACGTTGCTGTATGGATCTGCAGTCTGAATGGTTATCACCGGTGGAGCATCAAAAGGTCTCAAACATCTAATAATCGGTAAGAAGGCCGTAATTTGCGGTTTTCTTTTGTTTTCGGTAATACGGATGGATTTTGTATCTCGACAAACACCACTTGGGGTAATCACTTCTGCTATCAAATGATATTCTCCTGGCTTGCTAACTGTAATAGAACTACCTTGTCCTAAAATTGTATTATTTTGGTCTTGCCATATGTAATTAAGTCCGGCAGGGTTATTAGTAGAGCCTGTACCTGATAATGGTATCTGAATTACATTACAGTTTAATTCCGTACCCGGCGAAGACAAAGTCGTGCTGACTGAAACTGTCTCAATTTTAAACTTATGAACCAATGCACAATTATCAGCATCCACCACTTCATAGTCACCAGGTGTAGTGTAATCTATACCCTGAAAATTAAATGATGAACCTGCGCAAATATATTGTGTACCTAAATCTGACTCTTGACTTGTTCCAAATACAAAACGTTTTTTCCTGATGTGACAAGGATCCTCGTCACAAACTACGACAGTATCCCTGGTAATCAACTGGCCACAGTAAGTCACTGAATTACCAGGACAGACATATTCTGGCTGAAGTATAGTTGTATCGCCCTTTAGAACAGAAATATTCCATGAAATTATATCACCGGCTGCAGCATTGGCACAACTACCTACGTAGTAAGGATTAAACATAGTAGTAGCAGATATTGTATAGTCTCCTTCTTCAGTAAAAACAAGATTCACATTTTTACCATTAGCTATATTATTTTCAAAATGCGCACCTGTGGTTGGAAATACAGTCCAAGCATAACATACACTGTCTGCGGGGTTGAAATCTGCAGGCGGTTGGCAAGAATTATTTAGATTGACCGCTCTTTCGGGTTCTGTCAAGGAAAATAGAACAGGAGTGTTCTTCATATCGCATGAAAGTGAAGAAGGCCCTGTGATGTATCCTTTCTCTAGTTTATCAGGATCTGGTGCTTCTACAGGCGTCATATCGATACCTTCAATAATCTTCACAGAAAAATCACAAATAGAGATAGATGTTAAACTAGTATTATATCCATCTATATAGAAATATGCCAGCCTGCCCGGCTCAAACTTATCTGATGAAACTCTAAATGTACCTGTCATTCCCGGAGGATTAACTGGACTCGATGAGCAATCGAGCCATTTATCAGGATCACAATCACTAAACAAACCTACTTGCAATCCGGCATGCGGATGTGCACCTAAAGACTTTTGAGTCAGTGTGTCAAATACGTAGCAGTTTGTAGCAGTAAATTCCAAAGTCACCTTATTAGAACATGGAGTAAATGAATACCAGATAATGTTTTGAGCTGATCCATTTTTATTGCAAAGTCCTCTCCACTCTTGTTCTGCGCTAATTTTAGCCGGGAGGGTTCCGGTTAATCCGTTGAGTTCACTACCACAAATATAATGGGCAGTGCTACAGATCTCACCAAATGGTGCTGTATTAAATGTACATTGAGCTGACGACCTATTGAAAACGGCCAGCAGCATTGTTACAAAATACCACTTTATATATCTCCTCAACTCAAAATTCAACATCCAATAATTTTTAAATTCAGCATTCGGGAATTAATTAACCTTCTGATTACCAATAAGATAAAAAATATGATAATTATTAATATTTCACCTTATATAAAATCAGCGTAAAGATAGAGTTAAAATCTGTATTCTCCCTAATATTTATCAATAAAAATCATACCAAAAATAATAAAAACTTTGACACCGGTAGCGTGTTAGTATGGTGTAAATCTTCATTATTATGAACATTAAAGATCACACATTAGTCATAGGGGCATCAGAAAAACTAGATCGATATTCCAATAAAGCGGTCAAATTATTACTTCGTAAAGGTAAGAAAGTATATGCCCTTGGAAATCGAGATGGCAAAATAGAAGATGTCAACATTACAAAAGAAAGGTTGGCATATGAAGATGTACATACTATTACACTGTATATCAACCCGACGATTCAGAAGACATATTACGATTATATACTCGGATTACATCCGATACGCATCATTTTTAATCCAGGAACAGAAAACCCCGAACTCGAGTCAATGGCTAAAGATCGGGGTATCCTTACTGAAGAAGCTTGTACATTAGTACTACTGAATACGGGACAGTATTAGTCCATTACTTTTTTCTTCGAGTCTTGAACATATCTTGGAGCTCTTTTTCGGTTTTGAATCCAAGATCCAGGAAGGTAGCCGTCACAAACTTCTTTATATCTTGATAATCTCTACCTCTTTTATCTGTATAGACGGCGAGTAATTTTTCAATATACCTCAGACTTAAGTCCTTAATACTTTGATTAAATCGCTCATTGTCAAAAGTATTAATATAGGATACAAAAACCTTGTTGATGTTAAAATATTCTCCATAACTATCTGTATCGAGATTGTTCAGAAAACTCTCACAATAGCTAAAAATGGCATCTCTTAGGCATTCATTCTCAAGACTCAATCCTTTTTGCTTAGTATAATATACCCCTACAGCTTCGATGGTTTCCTCGTGCACATAACCTTTGGTATGTACTACATCCATAAGAGTGTAATAGTCTGATATACTGTCTTTTATACTCTTATCTATCACTGTTGACATTCTCTTATCTGCATCAGGAGATACCTCTACCGCGGGGCTTCTATACAAACTGAGCAATACTTTAAAGAATGTCTCCGGAAAATGCTCATTGCTCTTCCTTTTATTGCTTAGAATAGTGGTAATTTTATCTTGTGCTTTTGGGCTGACATCATAAAACATTCTTACGACCATAATCATCTCTAAAAAAGATGGCTCATTAACAAGCGCATCGTTAAAGATCAGCGTTTCAAGATGGTTAATAAGCGATTCGTTGTTAAACCTCCTCTTTGTTCTATATTTGATAAAATCTAGCAATACATTGGAATGCGTATTCAATTCTATTGCTGTGGTCGGGAATTCCGTTGTAAGATAATTTTGATCCTTAAACTGCAACAAATAATTATTATATAGTTGAATCCGATGTTCAAGATCCTGATACTTCTCCATACGCTGGAAATTCAGGAATGACTTCACCTTCTTATTTGAAATAGAATCCAAAAGATTCGTCAACCAAATATCACTACTCAGAGCAAATCCGACCTGTACAGTCTGACCTATCCTTGTTTTAATAAAATCAAAATTAGCAGATTCTGATATAGCCAGTAGAATATCTTTAAAATGATTCTGTGGTCTTACATATTTGTATTTTTCATCAATTTCACCACGTAATACAGAATAGCCAAGGATCTTAGGCAAGAAAAGGCCTTCAAAACCAGGATCAAGTAACTCTTTTTCTAAAGCAATTAATTGTAAAGGTGTCTTGTTTGCTACCAGTTCATATAGCTCCAAAATATGAGGCTCAAAACCTTCAATCAATTGTTTATAGAGGTCAGCTGATTCTTCTTCAAGGTAGGCTGCTAGTAGGTCAGAATGCTGAATAGCTGCCTTAATCTGATCTAGGTGATTTTTATAATTCGCTGCTAAAGCTTCCATGTCTGTATATTTTAAAAATTTATTAAAACTTTTAGTATTCTATTATCTTCATCAATTAAACCTATATTATACATAGCGTATTGTCACATAACTGCCTAATTTCACTATGTTTTATATCAAATTTATTAGTCAGGTTAAAAGAAGACCTGGTAAAAAACATCTTTTACCAGGTCTCTTTATCCTTAAATGATGGAACATTATGCTCTCATCAACTCAACTTTAATAAGCCAATTTCTTATTCTTCCTCTCCTCCCGCTTTGTATGCTTCTGATGTCTCTTTTGTTTCCTCATCAGCTATAACAACTTTAGGCTTAGCATCACCTGAAACCATCTTTCTAAATGCGTCCACCTCAGCCTTTGTATTTTCTCTTCTAGAAGCAATTCTAGCTTCCTTTGAATCAATCCATTTAGTTAGCATTTCATCTGCTTGTTCAAGTGTCAATGCTCCTTTACTTACACCTCTCATCAAGTGCTTCTTATAATACACGCCTTTGAATCTCAAAATCGCTCTCACTGTATCAGTAGGCTGAGCACCTTTTGCTAGCCAGTCAAAAGCGGCATCTCTATCGATTTCAATGGTTGCTGGTTTTGTCATCGGGTTGTATGTTCCGATTTTTTGGATAAATTTACCATCTCTAGGAGCACGAGCATCTGCAACTACAACGTGATAAAAAGGAGCTTTTTTACGACCTTTGCGGCTAAGTCTTAATTTTACTGCCATGTTAAAATTTTATAATTATTTGAAAATCAAACCGAAATCCACTGAAAAACAGCCTCTCGGTTTTTAACGGCTGCAAAGGTATGACAATTTAATATATCTCACAAGCATTTAGAAATAAAATTTCGCACTCATGGTTGGCAAAATTGGTAATTGATTTACGCGTTCATAATTTAACCGATCAAAGTAAAAGATATTTGGACGGTTATAGGCATTGGTTACACTCAAATTGACTTGTAGCCCCACGTACTTTGTAAACTTGAAGTCTTTCTGAATAGATACATCCAGTCGGTGATAATAAGGAAGGCGGCCACCATTTCTTTTTGAAGAATAGATAATGCCTATATCATCAGGATTATTGGTTTCATAATCAGTGGTAACACCGGCAAGATAACTCTGATAGTTATAAAATCCACGGGTCTTTGTGAATGGAAAGCCAGACCCCATATTCCATCTAATACTTGCTTCCCAAGTGTCTTCTTTATCTAGACTATAAGTAGCTAAAAAATTGACATTGTGCCTTCTATCAAAAATGGTCGGATAAATCTGCTCTCCATCATTTCTATTGACAATACCGTAACTGTAAGTTCCCCAAACATATAAGCGAGGCACATCATATTTGACAGAAAAATCTACCCCATAGGCCTCTCCAGTTTCAGTAGTATAATCGGTATCTTCAGCAGTTTGCTTATTTCTATTGACTACCAAAATCTGAGGGAATCCCTTGTAATAACCTTCAATATTGACCTTAAGGTTTTTAGTTAGATCGTGCTCGATACCTACAATAGCATGATTAGCTATCTGGAGTTTGTTATTAATGACATTACCATTCTGATCTCGCACCAGTGTTTCAGGACCTGTCAGATAGCCATTAAATAAATTTACTACATCTCTTTCATTTGAGGTACTTAGCAAATTTTGAGTATATCTTCCGGCAGCCGCCTTAATTCTCCAATTATCAGAAATATTAAACTTCAGTCCTAGACGAGGCTCAAAGGTAAATGCTCCAAGTGCAGAATAATACTGAAATCGAACCGAAGGATCTATAATGAGCTTTCCAATAATTTGACGATATTTAGCATATACACCCAACTCTGTGGAATTTTGCTCATCAGCAAATCGAATACCGAACGGATTGACGAATTCAAAGTCTGTTCTGAGGCTTTTCATTTCAAGTCCGTACTTTACCTCATTTTTATCACCAAAAAATGTAAATCCAATATTAGCAGTCAATTCATCCACATCTGATCTTCTGGGTTCTGTGTCTTGCTCTCCTATACCTACAGTATAAGTCGAATAACCCACTACTCCATCTACAATAATACTAGACTCGGCAGGTATCATATGGAAGTTAATTCCTGCACCTGTATTCTGCCAGTCAATAGTTGCAAGCAATGGATTAGCATAAGCATCGTTATAATTAAAACCAAATACATTAATACGACTCCCATTACTTGTATTGATGGACACTTTGCCATAATAATCGCTAAAAGAGAATGGAAGTCCCACCTCTTTGTCGTCCGCTGCATAAGAGTATAGGCCTTTGGAGGTTGTTTCCAGAAGTGATTTCTTGGCTGTCAGTACATAGGATACCGAAGTGCCACCTTCTGTAAACTTCTTCAAGGGACCTTCAACCAACCCCTTGATCATGAACGGTCCACCACTGACTGAACCATGCACCCTACTTTTACTTCCTTCACGTGTGGTAATATCCACCACTGCTGAAATCCTGCCTCCTTGTTCTGCTCCGAACCCACCTGTTAGTACATTTACATTCTTAATCAAATCGGTCTCAAATACTGAATAAAAACCTATAGAATGGAATGGATTGAAGATGTTTAATCCATCCAGCAATATTTTATTTTGAATAGGCGAACCACCTCTGATATAGATTTGACCTCCTTGATCACCCGTAGAAATGATACCTGGAATGACCTGAAGATACTGCACGATATCAGGCTCTCCACCTACTGATGGCAAAGCCTTGATTTGTCTCTGGGAAACCGCAATCTGAGAAATATTGACCGTGGTGCGGGCATGTTCTCTTTCAGCCGAAATATTTACTTCAGAGAGTGCCACTCCGCTTTCTGCCAGATACATCGCCTGATAAGCAATACCATCCGGCTTAATCTTGATATCAACTACTGAACTATCATAACCCACATAAGATGCTACTAACTTATAATCACCTGCTGGAACATTGGGGATCATAAAAAATCCATCTAGATCCGTCATTACCGCATGTTTGGTACCCTGAATTTGAACAGTTCCATATATTATTGGTTCTCCACTTTCCTTCTCATATACATTTCCTCTGACAGCACCGTTTTGTGCCTCGAGTACCCCGATACTGAGTACAATGAAAAGAAAAGAAACTAAAATATTTCTCATATTTAAATTTTATCTGAAAGCGCAAAAGTAACTATTATTATGAAAAAGCATATATCTAAAACTGTCTTAATGATGACTTATCCATAGATTTTAAAGTCCATTTACTAGTATATCCATGCTTCAAGGCACCAAATGACTTTAGGGCGATCTCGTATTTTTAATACATAATATCAAGTTACATTTAGCCCATCATATACTAACTCATCACGATTTGAATAGAATAATCCTCATCCACTCCGATAATCCATTGACGCAAATTTTATTTTGAAATTCACACAAAATAACTCAATTGAAAAAATATTTAAGATAATTTTGTCTTAAATTAAAAATTGATATATCTTTGTGGTGTAAAAGCAAAAATAAAGTATGTTTTCAAATGCTTGTGAATATGGTCTTAAAGCGCTTGCATACATAGCGTCTAGGTCTATAGAAAACCAGAGAGTAAAAATCTGGGATGTAAGCAAGTATGCAGGCTCACCAGCTGCTTTTACTGCCAAAATCTTGGGTAAGCTTTCCAAAGAAAATATTTTGAATTCATACACAGGGCCAAATGGTGGATTTCAAATGAGTCCAGACCAGCTCAGAGACGTAAAAGTGGCAGATGTGGTACGGATCATTGACGGTGATGATTTGCTTGTTAAATGCATAATGGGCCTTGATGGATGTAATGCAGACAAACCATGTCCACTACACTACCAATATGCAGGAATCAAGCAAAACATAAACAAAATGTTAACAAATACCTCCATTTATGACCTTGCGGTAGGTCTGAATGCAGGAGAAACAATGTTAAGAAGAGAAGTTAAGTAATAATCTAAGCCAATAAGTTTGAATTATCCCAAATTAAAACAATGTTAAAAAAAATATTTCATAATGATTGCTTAATGGCCTGATTAAAAACAACAAAAATGATCAATTTATACTTAATAACATATAAAAATTGTAGATTATGGCAAGTAACGAAGTTTGGCTGGAATCATTGATTACAGCAACACCACAAGAAGGAAGAGCGTTAGCAATCTTAATGGCAAGAAAGACGATCGGAGCAATTCAGTCTGATCCAGAAATCAAGAAAGCATTGCGCGAAAAATACGCAACCGACTCTGCTCAGTTGATTGCATCTGCTGAAGTAGTGGCCATTGAGTTCAGAACTGTTGCAGAAGCCAACAATTACTGGAGAAAATAATAGCTAAATAAAATTAAGCAGAAATATCATGCAGGTATTTCTGCTTAATTTAAGAAAAACGTACCTGTCCGGAATCAATGGAGCAAAAACGAGATATTGATACTTTAGACGATATAAAAGTACTTGTAGATAAATTTTACGAAAAAGTTCGTAATGATGACTTGCTGGGTGAAATCTTTGACAATGTGATTCTGGATAGATGGCCTGAGCACCTTGAAAAAATGTACCGTTTCTGGCAAACCATTTTGCTAGATGATCACACCTATTTTGGAGCACCATTTGTGCCACATGCAAAGTTACCTGTTGAAAAAGAGCATTTCAATCGATGGCTTGAATTATTTTTTGAAACCATAGATGAAGATTTTTCAGGTGAAAATGCTAATAAAGCAAAATGGCAAGGCAATAGGATGGCCGAAATGTTTCATTTGAAAATAATGTATAGAAGGTCTAATCCTTCCATGTTTCCGTCATGAACAAGTCAAAAACACCACTTGCATTAGCTAGCTTGTTCTTATGGGTAGGCTTTGTCGGTGCCATCAGTTTTTTAGAATCGTGGCTTAAATTTCAAGCCCCAGGTATCACAATACCGCTTGGGTTAGGTATTGGCAGATTGGTTTTCGGAGCATTGAATAAGGTAGAATGGGTATTTGCAATATTAATTTTTATAAGTTTATATAGAGCTAAAGAGCCAGTATTTTCATTGAAATACACTTATTTTCTGATTCCGGTAGTGATTTTGATATTGCAGACGGTTTGGGTACTGCCTGTAATGGATGCAAGAGCTGAATTACGCTTACAAGGCAATGAAGTCTCACCATCAAATCTCCATTATTATTTTGTAGCAATGGAAATAATTAAGGTGGCTTGCTTATCATTACTTGGGATTAGGCAGCTTAAATTATGGGCAGGTAAAGTGGATGAATGAATTTGAATAGGAAAATTACTCAACATAAATAATAAATATAAATCAATTATCATGAATATCACAAAAGACACGATCATAGGAGATATTGTCGCAAATGATTATAGAGCTGCCGCAGTATTCAAGGAAAGCGGTATAGATTTTTGCTGTCATGGCAATAGGACAATTCAGGAAGCTTGCAATGAGGATAATATTGATGCTGACAAAGTCATCGAATTATTAGTAGCGGGGCCTCAGGGTAGCACAGCAGCTGTAGATTATAGAACATGGCCTCTGGATTTACTCGCTGACTATATTGAGAAAAAGCATCACAGGTATGTCCGTGCTAAAATTCAGGAAATACAGCCATATTTGAGTAAAATTTGTCGAGTACATGGTGACAGACATCCAGAATTATGGGAGATCAATGATCTCTTTAATGAATCGGCAGAGGAACTCACTATACACATGGAGAAAGAAGAAGATCGAGTATTTCCGATTGTGCGAAAAATGATGGAAGGCAACGTCGCAAATGCAGATTTAGAAAATCTTCAAGCTTCCATTGAAGAAATGATGTCTGAGCACGATAATGAAGGAGAAAGATTCCGTAAAATTTCAGCATTGAGTAATCATTTCACTACTCCTGCAGATGGATGTAATACTTATAAAGTAACGCTAAATCTCCTACATGAATTTGAGGAAGATTTACATCTTCACATTCATCTGGAAAATAATATTTTATTTCCAAAAGCACTGGATGGTGCAAAATCAATTGTAACTATTTAACTTTTTTATTCATTAACTAAATTTATTTTAAAACATGAGAAATTTAATTTTTTTATTTGCTGTATCAACAATGTTTTTCTTGACAGCTTGCGGTGGCGAAAAGTCTTCTTCTGCAGCTGCTGAAACTACTACAACTGAAACAACAGAAGCTACTCCATCAACTGACAGCGCTGTAGCTGAAGTAGAAATCCATGGAGATGACAACATGAAGTATGACAAGTCTGAAATCGTAGTTAAGGAAGGTCAAACTGTAAAACTGACATTGGTTCACATTGGTACTCAATCAGTTGAAGCAATGGGTCACAACTGGGTTTTATTACAGCCAGGTACAGATGTTAATTCATTTGCAACTGCTGCTATAGCTGCTAAGGATAATGACTACATTCCTACTGATATGGCTGGAAGTGTTATTGCCCACACTAAAACGATTGGAGGTGGCGAAAGCACAAGTATCGAATTTACTGCACCAGATGCAGGAGAGTATGACTTTATTTGTTCTTTCCCAGGTCATGCTGCAATGATGCATGGTAAGCTCATCGTACAATAATCCAATAGTCGTTCGTGATAAGATAATGAATTTTTCATAATCAGAATCAAACGAAAATTAAGAAAATCCGACTTTGACGTTTCTAAGTCGGATTTTTTTATGCATCATATTTTAAAAAGGCTGTTAATCAATGATCGTAGTACAATGATAGACCATTTTAAGCATACACTTTTTTAGCAAATCGGGCACACAATTCTCGATTACAACACCAACCTTGTCGCCGATGAAGTGTTTATTTTATATCAGATCAATGCATAAAAATAGAAAACAATGTATGCCATAAAAATAAAACGTGTGTATGAGCCACCTTTAGATGATGATGGTTTCAGAGTCCTAGTGGACAGATTATGGCCAAGGGGTATCAGCAAAGTATCAGCCGCTATTAACGAATGGAATAAAGAAGTGGCACCTTCTAATGAATTAAGAAAATGGTTTGACCATGTACCAGAACGATTCGAAGCATTTAAAACAAAATATATTGAAGAGCTTAACCACAAAAAAGATCAAATTAATCATTTGAAATCATTGGCTGAAAATCAACCTTTGACTTTGGTTTATTCAGCTAAAGATGAAAAACACAATCAGGCAGTTGTACTGCAGCTAGTACTTAACCAAAAACAATAAGCTTTCCCTTTTGATATTTCTTTTTGGAAAAGCTTATTATTTGACGATTATGGTCTATCGCCATTGAACGTCATATAATTAAAGATCTCTATTCACAAATTTCTTTAACGAAATTAAGAATGGCACTAAAATCCACACCAGCATCAACCCAAATGAGAATATAAGTCCCCAGTTAGTGCCAAAATAGTTTTTAAATATAGCCCCTGTATGGCCCAACATGGCTGAAACATCCATGCGCAATAGAATCAGAATGCGGGTCATGTCAATCGGACTTAATGCACTCAGACCTACCACCATTTTTTCAATTGGATATTCAGAAAACTGGAAAAACAAAAAGAGTACCAAAGCATCAAAAAGCAGTGCAAAATATAGCCATAACATAATGGAAATACCTATACCTTTGGCTTTATCTCTCGCAAGGATACTACAAAGAAATGCAATCGCTACAAATATCATGGACAACATACATCCCGATACAATCATCATCATTGCTGTGGCAAAATCTGCAAAAAGTAATAATGGAATTCCAGTACCAATAATGTAGGCAAGACTCATCGCTGCAGATAGGCCAATAAACAATGCAATCCATATTTTACTTCGCTTGACCGGGTGGCTGACCAGCAACTCTATAAACTCACTACTATTATACACATAGATGGTAGAAAAAAGCACAGACACCAGAGGAACTGTAAGTAAAACTATATTGAGCACCGTCAAAAGACCTTTTGCTTCATTTTCTTCCAAACTGAAAGCACTCCATGAAAAAAGGGCTAACATCACTGCATAAGCGATGACAATCTTATTTTTTAATATATCAAGAGCAACAAACTTCAATACGTTAATCACAGCGCTTCTGTTTTTAAAAGGTGAAGAATAGATTTAGCAATAGTAGGTTGCCCTGTAGACTCCTTTAGTTCACCAACGTTCTTATGTAATATCAACTTACCTTCTTGCATAAATATAATCTGACTGGCCAGATCTTCCAGCTCACTTAAAAGGTGAGATGTAATAAGAATAAGGACTCCTTTATTTTTAGCCTCAATGATTTTTTCTTTCAATATCTCAGAAGCTATTGGATCTAGCCCTGCTGTCGGTTCGTCCAGGATCAACACTTTGGAATGAAACATAAAAGCCAGTGTAGCACTCACCTTCTGAGTTGTTCCCCCACTCAGTGTACCCATTCTCTTCTCCAGCATTTTATCCAATTCAAATCTATTGTAAAGGTCAAAATCCAACTCTCCTTGTTGATTTCTAATGCTCTGAATCATTGTGATGACCTGACCTATCGTCATATTAACGGGATAACGTCCTATCTGCGGCATATACCCAATTTGATTACGGTAAATATCATCATTCTTTATGCTTTTACCATCAAATAAGATCACTCCTTCCTGAGGAAGTACCATGCCTAGAATCGATTTAATTAGTGTGGTCTTGCCACATCCATTTGGGCCAATCAGCGCAATACATTCACCTTGATTCATATGCACACTCACGTCGTCAAGGGCCTTAAATTTCCCAAATTGCTTTGTTATATTTTCTACTTTAATCATAATTTATGAGGTATCATTCTCGGTCTGTTATCAACAAAATTCTCAGGTGTCAGTGATGGTAATATCTTTTCTGACTTGTCTAGTAAAGTGATCATAAAACTTCTATAAAGTAACATTGCTGGTGGATTTTTCTCCACTATAACTGCATACAAACTCAGTGGATGATACGGGACATCACCTTTTTGGTCTTTATCTAGGTCATATCCTTCATATTTATCCCAATAATTACCATCGAAGAAGTTTTCAACGAGTGTGCCGTTAGTTGTAATATCAAAAGTATTGCCCATAAAGTTATTATCTATAAATTTATTATCCAGACAATTGGCTTGAAGCCGCACACCCCATCCATTACCTTTAATGGTATTTCTTTCCATGGTAATACGGTTTGTCCCGTCAAAAAATATACCTGTAGTATTGTTGATAAACGTATTTCCAGATAGATAACAATCGGACAATTCTTTAAAAAGCACACCATAAGAACCATCACCCCAGCTATCTTCAAAAGTATTAGCAATCATGGTGACGCGCTTAGTATACATAACCGCAACACCTGCTCCATTATTCTTGAAATAGTTTGCAATGTATGCGTTACTATGAGAAAACATAAAGTGTAATCCATAACGAAGGTTATCATGAGCCACATTACGCCATATCAGGGTTTCGGTGACGAATTCAAAATAAATACCATCTCTATGGCCAAACACCTGATTGCCTATTATCTGTAAGGAATCACTCCTAAAACAGTGGATGCCATTGCCAGACTGAGATTCTCTTTTTTGGCTAGCTTCAATAATGTTGTTCTTAATAAGACAGTGCTCTGAATGCTGAAGATAAATACCAAAGTAATTGTCATGAAAGACGTTGTCTTCAATAATCACATGACTCTGACCATACACCTTGATGGCAGCAGGATCTTTCATGACCTGCCGTCCACAATTGCGAAACTCTAGCCCTTTGATAGTTACATTGCTAGCTTTAACCGAAAATATCTCATCTTCAATCTTCCCATCCAGAACCGGCCGATCAATGCCTATTATAATTATTGATTTATCTATTGAAATATTGCCTTCAGTATAGACACCCTTATAGATACGAAGTGTATCGCCATCCATTGAAGAATCTAATGCTGCCAGGATAGACTTAAATTGCTTATCTTGACCTACCTCAAGAATTCTTGCAAATGAAAATTGGGAAGTGACTAGTATTAAGAAGAAGAGAAATAATATATTATTCCAGATCCTCATCATCATTCATATCTATTGTTGATTCGGCCTGTAGATCGTTCCATCCTATCACTTTTGCTCCAAATTCTGATGCAACCTTTTGAGCTGATTCTTGTGTCAAAAATGCGGCAGTATTTCCTGCCATAGGGCTACGCAATTCTGCAGCTTTTACATACCATGCTTTTGTCGCATCTATGAGTGAATTCTCCTGCATATAATTGCCTACCCAAAAACTCTTGATGGGGGTCTGATCATTTTCATCTGCGTAATGCATCATACAACTGAGGTCATCAAATTTATATATCCTACCCTTTTCGGTTATCACCTCAGCAGCAAAATTTCCCGCAGAGATTGACATTTTACAAAATTCACATGAGTCCTGATGAAGATTGATCGGATCTGGTCCCTCAGGAGTACAGCTGGTCAAAAAGAATATTCCCATAGTCATAATTGTTACCTTAGCTGAAGTCTTTTTAAAACGATCCAGGTAGCCTGCTTCTTTTAACACACCAATTAACAACATCAGTCCAGCTCCAATAAAAAGCCACCCTCCCGTAGCAGGAATAGAAAATGCACCAAAGTTGAGTAACTGTTTAAAGCCAATCAGTGGAGGTTGATAAGACATGCCCGGTACCTGAATAGCAGCATTGGGATCTAGATCATGACCATATTGATATTCCCAGTGCCAGAAATCAACCATGGCGATGATACCAAAAATTAAAAATAAAAAAAATGCAGCATTAAGCCAACCTCGCTTTCCGATCCAACCTCCAATCAAAAAGAACACTGCAAATGCTCCCAATAAATAAGGCAATATAGTAAACTCCGGAAAATCCTCTACATGTAATGTCTTCATACCAATGTAGTGATTCAATCCATTAATAATTTCAACATCTCCCGTCAAGTTATTTGCCCAAATTTGCATCCGCAAACCTTCAGGGTACTGTGGCGCATCGAGATATATACTCCACAATGGAAAGAATAAAGATAAAATTAATGCCAGAGCCGCACCAAACATTAAATATTTTGAGAGATTTGAAATTTTCATTTTTAAAAATTTAAAATTAGATTATTTTACAATAAACGAATCGAAGTCCATAAGGTTTAAAAACAATAAAAAAAGGGCAGCATGACTTTCTGCATCAATAGCTGCCCTTTGTATTATAATGTCATGAACTAATATTTAGCTATGCTTAAATGTTAATTATTGGTTCTTTTTGTCTAACCACCATTTAAGCGGAACATCGCTTCCTTTACCTGAAACTCGTACATATCCAGACATTTCCTGGTGTAATGCTGAACAGAAATCTGTACAATATATTGGGAAGATACCTATTCTATCAGGAACCCATTTTAACGTTGTTGTTTCACCCGGCATAACAAGTAACTCACCATTATCGGCTCCTTTTACAGCAAATCCGTGAGGTAAATCCCAGTCCTGCTCAAGGTTAGTAACATGGAAGTAAACTTCGTCACCTAATTTAACACCTTCAATACAGTCTGGGTTGAGGTGTGAGCGTATCAGTGTTAGATAAACATGAACTTTATTACCTTCACGGACTACCTTTGCTTCTGATTCACCTTTAGTAGCTTTAGGGTGTTTATTAGCATTAATGTCATAAATCTTTAATTGCTTGTCCATTATTAAACTTGCAGGAATGGCCTGTGCATAATGCGGTTCACCAATAGTTGGAAAATCAAGAATTAACTCCATCTTATCTCCGCTGATATCAAATAACTGTGCACTCTGACAAAGCTCTGGTCCTGTAGGTAAATAACGATCTTTTGTAATCTTATTATAAGCAACAAGATATTTACCAACTGGCTTAGCAGTATTACCTCCAACTGTCATAAGGTGACCTGTTGAGTAGAAAGTAGGCTGGCGATCCAAAACCTCGAGTGATTTAACATTCCACTTTACAATTTCTGATGACACAAACATAGATGTATATGCATTACCTTTGTCATCAAACTCTGTATGCAAAGGTCCTAAACCAGGCTTTTGCACTTCACCATGTAGCGCAGACTCATACTTGATCACAGGAATACCTCCATATTCTTCGCTTTCAAAATCTTTATTAGCAATAGCTTTTTGAATTTTCTCAAAGCTAAATACAGGTAACAAAGCAGCAAGCTTACCACTACCAACAATGTACTCACCTGTTGGATTGACGTCACAGCCATGTGGAGACTTTGGACAAGGGATAAAATAAACTAGGTCTTCAAAGTCATTTACATCAAGGACAGTTACTTCTGTTTTTATCTCTGAAGTAGCACTATGTGTTTCGTCGTTCCATTTATTATGAGCATACTTGACCGCCTCTTTTTTACCTTTTCCTGCCTTCACATACTCTTCAGCTTTCTTCCAATTTACAGCCATAATGAAGTCCTTATCATTTCTTGAAGCATTAACCTCAAGCAAGGTATTTTCCTGCTCAGTGTTATAGCAACTAAAGAAGAACCATCCTGATGAAGCTCCCTTTCCACAACGAGCAAGGTCAAAGTTCACGCCTGGTGTTTTTAATTGGAAAGCAATATCCATTTCTCCAGATTCTTTGTTCACACTTACGAAACTGATATGACCTTTAAAGTTCTCTTTATAAGAATCAATTGGAACATCTCCATTTGAATAATCAGCCGGAACACTAAATCGTGTACCTGCTACAATATACTCTGAGTTTTCTGTTCCAAATGGTGAACTGTGGTTACCTCCACTATTTGGTAATTCAATAATTTCAGCTGTACGGAAGGTCTTTAAATCGATTCTTGCCAATCTAGGAGTATTGTTACCGTTAACAAATACCCACTTACCATCGGCTATACCGTTGGTCATTGACATCTCTACGTGATGTAAGTCATCCCAAGGAACAAAACCATGAGATGTATTCAACATAGGCTTTGTTTCTTCACTAAATCCCCATCCTTTTTCAGGATCTAATGAGAATACAGGAATCACTCTGAATAATCGTCCACTTGGGAGTCCATAAACACTCAACTGGCCACTGAATCCACCGGAAACGAAATTGTAAAACTCGTCATATTTACCCGGGGCAACATAAACTTTTGATGCAGCATCTCCGCTAACAGCGTCACTTGCACCTTTTGGTCTACACGATGTCATATACAACGTAACCAAAGCGAGTAATGCGAATGTTATTTTTCTGTTAAGCATAAAAAATAGAATTGGTTTGTAATAAAAAAATTTTGTCTTAAAATTGCATTTTATAAGGCAATCCTTATAAATCTCACAACAAAGGTATAGTGTTAGACCTGCCATTTTACTGATCTAAATCATACTCATTGGGTATTGTTATCATATAATAAGGAAATTTTATAGCTATTTTAATTCTTTTTAATCTTTCGTTTATTTCATTTTTTCTATAAGTCTTTTTATATCAACATTTTAGATTAAAATAGAATACAGCCTTTCGTAAGTATTTAAATCATTCATGGTCATTTTTTTAAAAAATAGTAATGGACTCAATATTACACAATTTGCAAATCATTAACGAAAAGATCCACAGAGCAACACTCCAAAATGGCAGAAATCCCGAAGATATTAAGCTTGTGCTTGCTACAAAGACTGTCTCTCCTGAGCGTATTATCACCGCTTTATCTACTGGCGAAAAGTTTATAGGTGAAAATAAGATACAGGAAATCATCAGCAAATACGATGACTTACAAACTGTACCACACAAAAAGCATTTTATAGGTCATCTGCAAACTAATAAAATTAAGGACATCATCAAATATGATGTGGCATGTATCGAATCCGTGGATAGACTTGATCTCGCACAAAAACTCCAGCAACGATTAACACTTGAAAATAAATCGATGGACATTCTTATACAAGTCAATACTTCTGGAGAATCAAGCAAATTTGGCGTAAGGCCTGAAAATACCCTTGATTTAGTACGGTCTATTGCTTCAATGGACCGACTTCACATCAAAGGATTAATGACCATCGGAATTTTTAGCGATGATCACGTCAAAGTAAGAAAATGCTTCAAGCTATTGAAACAGATTAGGGATCAAATAGCAATACAGCATATAGCCGGAGTAGAAATGAAAGAATTATCAATGGGTATGAGCGGTGACTTTGAAATCGCCATTGAAGAAGGGGCTACCATAGTTAGAATCGGCACTGCCATTTTTGGCAAAAGAATTTATCCGGATAGCTATTATTGGAATGAAAGTAAATAATTCATTATTGTACTCTAAAGTCAATCGTCAACGTTCCACACTGAGAATCGATAATACTCTTTGCAAATCTATATTTAACCGCGGTTTTCTTTGCCAGATCGACCAGATACGGGTCAGAAGTAGTAGAACCTTTTTGAGTAAAGTCAGCGCTAATGACTTTACCTTCTTTATCTACACAAATGGTAAGGCTTACTTTACCGGTTTTTTGAGAATTGTCAGAAAATACAGGTGTATAAACTACTCCTCGACCATTTAGACCTCCTCCTACTCTTCCTGAACCCTTCGCTATTCCTTCAAGCGCTTTGCCATCTGGTGTACCACCATTATCGCCTTTAGTGCCATCGGGATTATGATGACCTGTACCTGATCCAGTACCATTTGCGCTACCTTTGCCAAATAGGTCAGAGTATTTTTTCTTCTGATTAGCTACATACTCAGCATTAGGATCGGACAGAAAATCTTCTTGTCCGGTACTCGTGCCATTTTTATTACCACTTGATGCACCTCCAGCCTGAACAGACGCCGGCTTTGTGTTTTTATTGGTACCATTAGATGCTCCAGCAGTCTTATTACCACCAGTGTTTTTTACACTCCCATTATCCGCATTGGGTTTAGGAGTCGTATTCCGTTGTTCGCTACTAGTAGTAGTTGATTGATGAGGCGTCAATGGTGCATCTGTCCGACTATCTACTGGTTCTGCTGGAGGGATAGGTTCTTCTATCCTCTCTAGATTCAACACATAGTCATGTGATTCAGTGGCTTCAACCTTGTGCAATATAGTATAAAAGCCAATCATTGCCAGTGCGAAATGTATGACAACTGTGTATATCAGTGCCTTATTTTTGTTAGTGCTTTCAAGATTGTAATTGGCTGTATCCATATATTACTTATCTCAATTCTTAAGTCAGTGTGCATTCATTATACTATTTGATTTATAATCTTTTTCTCTTTTAACTGATCACAAACCTGAATCCATTCATGCACAACAAGTTATTCCTAAGACGTCATTTTTATTTAAAAAGTATGCTACCTTGTGTTAAACAATTCTCAAAATCGTCAAACGATGCTGCAAAATTAATACTTTTTACAATAACTATCAATAGTTCAGCTATAAATAAATATAATTTTTTGCTAATATATTTAAATCATCTAAAGACTATGTCATGATTCCTCCATTCTTAACTATAAGAATAACGTCCAAACATAGATTGCATCGGTCATTTCTGATCCTTGCATAGAAGTATTATTATGTATTCTAAATACTGATAAGTGTGGGTATTTTTTTGTAATTTTGCAGTTTTATTTAAATTTTTAAAATCCGACTATACGATGTTGTACCATCCGGAAAATATAGAAGCTAAATGGCGTAAAGAGTGGAAAAAAACCGGACTCTACAAAGTATCTAATCATAGTAACAAACCCAAATACTACGTGCTCGACATGTTTCCTTATCCTTCAGGTGCAGGACTGCATGTAGGCCATCCATTGGGTTATATCGCATCAGATATTTTTGCGAGATACAAGAGGCTTAAAGGTTTCAATGTATTACATCCCATGGGATATGATGCGTTTGGGCTTCCAGCAGAACAATATGCGATCCAAACAGGCGTTCATCCTGCCAATTCTACTGAAACCAACGTCAATAGGTACCGCGAACAACTTGACAATATAGGATTTAGCTTTGACTGGAATCGCGAGGTTAGAACTTCTGATCCATCGTACTACAAATGGACGCAGTGGATTTTTCTCAAGCTTTTTAATCACTATTATGATTTAGTCACTCAAAAGGCTGCACCTATAAGCGAGTTGATTAAAATATTTGAAACATCAGGCAATTTTCATCTTCAGGTTGCCAATAGCCAGGATGCTACTTTCACGGCAGAGGAGTGGAAGGTCATGTCAGACAAGGAGAAAGATGCAGTGCTGATGAATTATCGCCTAGCCTACCGCAAAATAGGTTATGTCAACTGGTGTGAAGCGCTCGGCACAGTACTGGCCAATGACGAAGTAAAAGACGGGCTCTCAGAAAGAGGCGGCTACCCAGTAGAAAAAAAGGCTATGATGCAGTGGTCTTTGCGTATCACTGCCTATGCTGAGCGTTTGCTGGCTGATCTGGACACTTTAGAGTGGACAGATGCACTGAAAGCCATGCAGCGCAACTGGATCGGCAAGTCAGAAGGTGCTCAGTTGTTTTTTGAAGTAGCTCAAAGTCATCAAAAAATTGAAATTTTCACTACTCGACCTGATACGATTTTTGGCTCTACATTTATGGTACTGGCACCGGAACATGATCTAGTCGATATTCTAGTGACTACAGATCAAGCTGAAACTGTCAAGTCCTATAAAGAATATGTAGCCAGCCGGTCTGATGTGGACAGAATGTCTGAAATTAAAGAAGTCACGGGTGTATTCACTGGCGCTTACGCTACAAATCCATTCACTGGCAAAAACGTCCCAATTTGGCTAGGTGAGTATGTGCTCAAGGACTATGGCACCGGTGCCATCATGGCCGTACCTGGTGATGATGAGCGAGATTATAATTTTGCTAAAAAGTTTGGGCTGGAAATCATAGATATCGTGGACAGAACGGATTATCCTAATGCTGCTCCTCATGAAAAGGTCGGCAAAATGATCAATTCTGACTTTCTCACCGGAATGGAAGTTAAGGATGCTATCACCGCCATGCTCAACAAAATTGAAGAAAGAGGCATTGGCACTCGGAAGACCAATTACAAACTCAGAGACGCAAATTTCAGTCGGCAGAGATACTGGGGTGAGCCCTTTCCTATTATGTATAATCATAACGGAGTAGCAATACCACTGACTACACAGCAGCTTCCACTAATATTGCCACAACTTGAAAACTTCAAGACTGCCCCCGGTGGCAAGTCTCCACTGGTAAGAGTAGAGTCCTGGGTCAATCAATTTGAAGGTTTTCAACTGGAGACGGATACCATGCCTGGATTTGCTGGCTCTTCATGGTATTTTCTGCGATATATGGATCCAGACAATAAGGACAATTTTGCGTCAGAACAAGCCTTAAATTACTGGCAAGATGTGGATTTGTATGTGGGTGGAACCGAGCATGCAGTTGGTCACCTTATGTACAGTCGTTTCTGGCATAAATTTTTGTATGACTTGGGTTATGTGCCTACTACGGAACCGTTTAAAAAATTGATCAATCAAGGTATGATTACCGCCTATGGATATTATGCTGATCACCTGAAGATGCCTGACGGTTCAATACTTACAGGAAATATCAAAGACTTGGTCAATATAGATGAAATCACCGCCGGCAATCCTGTGCGCCTATCTTATATCTATGATTATTTGGATAGTCAAAATCGCATCACCCAAAGTAAGTTTAAAGAATACTGGGAGCATATCGGTAAAGATTATCACGTAGATGGTAATCTGAGCAAGTATTTCTGGATAACAGAAGATGGAAGCGAGCCATATTTTACGGTTAACATTGTCCAGGAGAAGATGTCAAAATCAAAATTCAATGTTCAAAATCCTGATGAGATCGTAGCCAGATATGGGGCAGACTGCTTCAGAATGTACGAGATGTTTTTAGGGCCTATTGAGCAATCTAAGCCTTGGGACACGAAAGGAATCGATGGTGTAAACAGATTTTTGAGAAAATACTGGGCGCTGTACTTCAACAATAATGAATGGAGTGTTTCTGATGAGAAACCGACTGGAGAAGAGTACAAAATTCTGCACACAGCCATCAAAAAAATCACAGACGACATAGAGCGTTTTTCATTTAATACCTGTGTGAGTGCATTTATGATGTGTGTTAATGAATTGAAACGTATAGAGTGTAATAATCGAACAATCTTAAATTCGCTTAACATACTACTTGCACCTTTTGCGCCATTTATCACTGAAGAATTGCATCACCTCTTAGGCAATGATGGATCTGTTCACGAGGCAGCATATCCCGAATATGATGAGCAGCACATGATTCAGGATGCAGTAGAATATCCTGTCTGTGTCAATGGTAAAAAGCGTGATGTCATTGCTGTAGCATCGTCTATGACTCCTAAGGAAATCCAGGACTATGTGATGACACTTGACGCAGTAAAGAGACATGTAGGTGACAAGGCTGTTCAGCGTGTTATCGTTGTACCAGGCAAAATGATTAATCTAGTAGTAAAAGAATAAAAAGATATTCAGAAAATCGATCAGATAGCTTCATAAAGCCTATTCAATTACTTTAAGTTAAATATTTCTTATTATTATCATTTTTTATCGATTTCATATTACTTTTGCCGTCATATACATAAAATAAAAAACGATGAATTTTTCCGGAATCAAATTTTCTGTAACATTAGCGCTATTTTTGCTGAGTGGTTTTGTTTTAAACAACTGTGTAGTTGCTCAACATTCCACTAACGCCGCAACTTCAACATCAACAACCGAGGAGTACAAGGCTGAAAATCCAGGATGGCTTGTCAATCTTGACGATGCCTATGCTATCTCCAAGAAAACTGGTAAGCCAATAATGGCCAATTTCACCGGTAGCGACTGGTGTGGATGGTGTAAGCGATTAACAGCAAGCGTTTTTAGCAAACCTGAGTTTCAAAGTTGGGCAGAGAAGAATGTAGTACTACTTGAACTGGATTTCCCTAGAAGAAAGCAAATTCCTTCTAACATTCAGCAGCAAAACTTCAATTTACAACGTGCCTTTCAAGTTACAGGCTACCCTACCGTATGGGTTTTTAACGTAACAAAGGATGATGCAACGAATCAGTATTCTCTTGAGGCACTTGGCAAAACAGGTTATATGGCTTCAGTAGAAGAATTTATTGCAGGTGTGGAGCAAATGCTTAAAAAATAAGCATCTACGCCTAAGCATAAGAATGAGTATATGTAAATCCTGTAATCAGTCATGGTTACAGGATTTTTTTTTGAATTCTACAGCTTGAAGTAGGCTTACTTTCCTTCGATTTTCTTTGCCTTATTCCACAACATATCCATTTCATCTAGGGTCATATCAGCTAGTGGTTTGTCAGCATGTGACTCTATGTATTCAAACCGCGACTTAAACTTTCTATTGACACGTTCAAGTGCCGTTTCTGGATTGACTTTAATATAGCGTGCATAGTTGATGAGCGAGAAAAGCACATCACCAAACTCCTCTTCTATCTTTGTCGCATCACCACTTCCTGCTACTTGTCTAAATTCTTGAATTTCCTCTTCCACTTTATCCCATACATCTAGTTTATCTTTCCACTGAAACCCTACTTGAGCTGTTTTCTCCTGCATTCTGTATGCCTTGACCATAGCAGGGAGTCCATTAGGTACACCTCCTAGTACCGATTTTTTACCTTCAGCCAGTTTCAACTGTTCCCAGTTGCGCTTGACATCTGCTTCGTCTTCCACCTTTACATCTCCATAGATGTGCGGATGACGTTTGACTAATTTATCACAGATACCTTGCAGTACTGATGCCACATCAAAATCATCTGTTTCTGACCCAATCTTGGAATAAAACACCATATGGAGCATCAGATCTCCGATTTCTTCTTTTATGTCCTTCATATTTCTACTTAGGATGGCATCTGACAGCTCGTACATTTCCTCAATCGTCAAAATACGAAGCGACTCCATAGTCTGCTTTTTATCCCAGGGACACTGAGCTCTAAGATCATCCATAATATCCAGCAATCGTCCGAATGCTTCCAGTTTTTCTGCTCTTGTTGTATTCAAAATATTGAAATGTATTATTCTCAAATAAAGATAATCAAGGCATTACCCTTCCTGCCTCAATGATGCATGCAAAGATAGTTTTTTAATGACAATTTTCTTGTAAGAATAAAATTATTCACTACCACATTCAGCCCATGAATACGTATTACAAATATATCCAACAGGCTAATCAATTGTATTGTTACTTTTTTATCAATAAATCAGTAGAAATTACATTATATTTACATTTAAATCTTAAAACTCACTAAAAATGAAGGAGCGGTTATACTATTTATTGATCTTTATCATGCCTTTATGTACAATACATGCTCAAGAAAATCTTAGTAAAGTGGATTATAAACTTGGAATTGGTGGAGGATTGATGGGGCTAGGAGATGGCCTGGTAATGAGTATAGAAAATGAGGTATCTTATAAATTTACACCTTATATCAGTGCTTCTTGTTTTGTCAATCTAGGACAAGGTGGATATATTGACAACGCCAAACCTTTACCTAATCAATCTCAAGGCAACTATTTCCTTGGTGGTGTAAATCTCTTGTTCTCCCCATTTAAAAACAACAAAATCAATAATTTCAAAATCGGTGGTGGTGCTGGATATTATCATGGTTCTAATACCTATATAAGTCAATGGGACTCTAAAGGCAACTACGTAATTGATGTGGTAAATGATAGAAATATTGGCTTTAATATTGTCATCGAAAATGATTACGCCATCAATGAAAAGTTCTTGATCGGTGCAAAATTATACACCAATGGAGTGCGATCAGGTGCTAACATTACAGGTGCCTTAATTCGTCTGGGTATTATGCTGTAAAATCATCAGATTATTCTTTATAGTTAGCTTTTTGCAATGCTTTACACCTGGTAAAATGTTGTAGTAAAAATAATTATTCTTAAAAAGAAGCTCAATAAACAATTTAATGGTATTTTTGACCAAACAATAAAACCCTACCATTATGAGTAAGTATTCTTTTTTGACTAAAACTCCTAAGCAATGGAGTGACTCTGGCCTATTAATTTTCCGTGTGGGTGTAGCATTTTTGCTCCTATATGGACACGGCTTTGACAAACTTTCCACTATTTTAAGTGGGCAGGAAATTCAGTTTTTTGATCCTATAGGTATTGGTGCCAATACATCCTATTACCTGGCAGCTTTTGCTGAAGGCATTTGTGCTATTTTATTGGTCCTTGGGTTGTTTTCACGGTACGCAAGTCTGATTTTGGTCATAAATTTCCTGGTTATCGTTTATGCACATAAATTTTTATTTCAGGAAGGGTTTGACATTCTAGAATTACGTTATTTCTATTTATTATCTTTTGTGGTTTTGACCCTGCTTGGACCAGGAGGCTATTCCTTAGACCAAAAGCTATTTGGAAATAAGTAATAATCCTTTGTCTCCCTCAAGCATGTAGAATTTTAAAAAAATCAGTGTCTTGATTTTCAATCAATGGCACCGAAAGAATATATCCATGAATCCTCTATAGGATTGTACCTTCTGCTGGCTTGTTACAGTTTATGCTAGATTGGTATAAACTGCTTGCACATCATCATCGTCCTCCAGTTTGTCCAGGAGTTTCTCGATATCCACCATATGTTCATCTGAGAATTCGACCGGGCTAGTAGGTATTCTTTGTAGATTGGCTTTAGTGATGTCGATATGCTTCTCTTCAAATGCCTTAGTCAACGTACCAAAATCAGTGTAGTCGCCATAAGCATACACTGTATTGCCATCAAGCTCATAGCGCTCCAGACCGTAATCTATCATTTCAAGTTCGAACTCGTCCATGTCCATACCTTCGGGCTTCTCAAACTCCACCACCGTTTTTCTATCAAACATAAATTCCAGAGAGCCTGATGGTACTAATGATCCACCTACCTTATTAAAATAGGATTTTACATTCGCTACTGTTCTTGTCGTATTATCAGTAGCACATTCTACAAATACCAGCACACCATGCGGTCCTTTGCCTTCATAGTTTACCTCTGTATAATCTTCGGCATCCTTTCCGGCAGCACGCTTAATTGCATTGTCCACATTATCTTTTGGCATATTGGCTGCTTTGGCAGCTTGAATTGCGAGACGCAGTTTTGAATTTACTTCAGGATCAGGGCCACTTTCTTTTGCGGCTATTGTGATAGCACGTGATAATTTAGGAAACACACGCGACATAGTTGCCCATCTTTTTTCTTTGGCTGCTCTTCGATATTCAAATGCTCTTCCCATTTTATAAGTTGTATTTGATGTGACGTTTTAAAATTGGCTGCAAAGGTAGTCATTTCTTATAAAAAAATCCAGTAGCATTTACAAAAAAAAGAGCATCAATAGATGTACTTATTGATGCTCTTGAAGCGGAAGAGGAGGGATTCGAACCCCCGGTGGTGTTACCCACGCCGGTTTTCAAGACCGGTGCATTAAACCAGCTCTGCCACTCTTCCTAAACTAGCTTTCTAAAAAAAGCGACGCAAAAGTAATCATAATTTTTTAAATTCATAATCTTTGTTGTAAAAAATACTTTTTTTTCACTAACGTATTAGAAACATTTGCCACAATGACCACCGCTATTATAAAAGATTAATTGTTTTTATCAACTTTTACTATAAATTGACCATTTATATTGACATCGTTTCATCTTTAAAATCAAAATTTACTTTTCCGCTTGATGGAGTATAACGCACCGTTTCTATGTAATGATTTTCGCCTCAATGGCGCACCTGATGCCTATAAGATGTGCGTGTATTTATCCATAGAAGATGTTCATCATACATGGGATGCATTCAAGCCTCATAAAGATATATTTTTCTCTTCTGAATTTCTCGGTGCTATCGAAAAAAGTTCAGCAAGTGGAATTACTCCTTATTATATAGTCGTTAAAAAGTCAGAACAAATCATTGCCTTACTATATTTCCAATATAAGTTTGTGCGTCTTAGTGATAATCTTCGCTATACCGATAATGCAGATACCTCGTTGATTCATCAGGTCATTAAACCTTTCAAAGACTGGCTAATTAGCAAACTCAATTTCAGGACGCTCATTTGTGGCAATCTGCTACTGACAGGTAGCTATGGTGGTTGTTTTAGTGACCATATCCCTAATAATGAGCGGTTCGAATTGCTCAATGAAGCGACCCAGTGGATGCAGGAGGTTTTGAAAAGCAATCATATTCAGGTTGACCTGATCCTGATTAAGGACTACTTTGAACATCAACTGCCTTCTGAGGCTCAAACAATCAAAAGCTTCACACAATTTTCTGTGCAACCTAAGATGATTTTTTCCATATCTCCAGATTGGAATTCATTAGAAAACTACTTAGACGAACTCAAGTCTAAATATCGAATAAGAGCCCGAAAAGCACTGAAATCAAGCCATTCACTACAAAAATCCGAACTTGACTTAGCGGCTATTTATCGCCATCAGAATCAGCTGCATGCGCTGTATAAAAATGTATCCGACCAAGCAGGATTTAATGCTTTTGTGTTACCGGCTGAATACTTCTCAAACTTGAAAGATGCTTTAGGTGACAAGATCACATTCATGGCATACTGGAAAGATCAAGAAATGATTGCTTTTTATACGATTATTCGCAATCAAGATGTGCTTGATGCTCATTTTCTGGGGTATAAGCCAGTATTAAATAAACAGTATAGTATATACTTGAATATGCTCCTCGACTTGATTAGTGAAGGTATCAAGCGACGTGCCTCCATGGTGGATATGTCTCGTACTGCCATAGAAATCAAGTCATCGGTCGGCTCCAAGCCTGTAGAAATGTTTTTATACCTTCGCCATACTCACCCTATGGTCAATCTACTGGCATCGGTCATCATCCGCATCGTCAATCCACGTTTCAAATATACCATCAGGCATCCATTTAGAGACTGATGACATAGGTTACAAGCTCACTACCTGTTTAAAATATTCATAGGTACGTTTTAATCCTTCTGCTCTGTCCACACGCGGCTCCCACTGAAGAATTTCCTTAGCTCGCGTGATGTCAGGCCTTCGTTGCTTAGGGTCATCAATAGGAAGTGGCTCGTAAATAATATGAGCTTTAGGGTTATTGACAAGTGCAAGGATCTCTTGTGCAAACTGCATAATTGTAATCTCTGATGGATTTCCTAGATTGACTGGCAGATGATAGTCACTCAACAACAACCTAAAAATACCCTCTACCAGATCATCTACATAGCAAAATGACCGAGTTTGCTGGCCTTCACCAAATACAGTCAGCCCCTCTCCACGAATCGCTTGAGAAAAAAACGCCGGTAAGACCCGACCATCATTCACTCGCATACGCGGACCGTAAGTGTTAAAAATGCGTACAATCCTCGTCTCCAGACCATGATAATTATGATAGGCCATTGTGATTGCCTCCTGAAATCGTTTGGCCTCATCGTACACGCCCCTTGGACCGATAGGATTAACATTGCCCCAGTATTCTTCTCTTTGCGGATGTTCTAGTGGATCTCCGTACACCTCTGAGGTAGATGCGATAAGTAACCGAGCTTTTTTAGACTTGGCTAGGCCTAGCAAGTTATGAGTACCGAGAGATCCTACCTTCAGGGTTTGAATCGGCATTTTCAGGTAATCTATAGGGCTTGCCGGCGATGCAAAGTGAAGAATATAGTCGAGTTCGCCAGGTACGTGGACGAATTTTGACACATCATGGTGGTAAAATTCAAAGTTTTCTAGAGCGAACAAGTGTTCAATATTTTGAAGGTTTCCAGTGATGAGATTGTCCATTCCGATAACGTAGTATCCTTCCTTTATAAACCGATCACATAGATGTGAGCCAATAAACCCTGCAGCACCGGTGATTAATACTCTTTTCATTTGCAAATTGCCTTTTTTATTAATTCAAACCCCAAAGATAAGTTAATTTGCGCAATCCATATTCCTATGATTTTTTATAATAAGTCAGATAATTACATCTATCCATGCTTTAAGCAATATTCCTTCAACAATAAAGACTTATGCTTTAATTTCATTTTATTATCAATGCATTGATTTACTTTAAAAATACACCTTAATCACATTGATTAAGTGAATATTATACATTACATTATTTAATCATATGAATTCAAACTCATTAAATTTAATCACCACTTTGTTCTTTCCCAAAAGACCTACTATATTTTTTTGTCCTGGTACATTCTTAATTTAGATGGTCCTACAATACGGAATTTTAAAAGCATGGTTAAACATCTAACTCAAAGTGCCATCGACTTAGATGAGCTCCTATTTTTATACTTAGATCATAATTCAAATTAAAAATAATAGTAATATGTAATTATTTATAAATATGTCATAACTTCGCATCTAAATTGTCATCACAAAAAAGCAATGAAATGTCCAAGATAAATCTAGCAGTCATCATAGGCGGTAAATCTCCTGAACACGCCATTTCACTACGCTCTGCATATAGCATCATTCATGCGCTTGATAAGGATAAGTATGATATCACCATCATCGGAATTGACAAAACCGGTAAGTGGTGGTTGCAGGATAATGACCGATACATTGACTATCATGACGACCCCAAAGCAATCGTACTTTCGCCTTCTGATAAGCAGGTCTTTCTAGATACGGATGGAAAGAAAACATTCTTAATAAATAAGAAAGGTAATCGCAAACTAAAAACAATTGATGTAGCATTTCCAATGATACATGGTGCTTATGGTGAAGATGGCATAGTACAAGGATTATTCCGCACTGTCAATCTAGCATTTGTGGGTGCAGATCTAACAGCCTCTGCCGTCGGTATGGACAAAGACATTGCTAAACGACTGTGGAGAGATGCCGGAATTCCAATAGCTGCTTTTGAAGTTGTGGATCAAAGCAATAAATCCAAAATCAGGTTCGAAAACGTTGTTAAAAAACTTGGCCTACCGCTCTTTGTCAAACCTGCCAATGCTGGATCATCAGTCGGCGTCAGCAAAGTGACCACTAAGGAAGAATTTAAGACTGCTATACAGCATGGATTTCAGTACGACCGAAAACTCTTGATTGAAGAAGCGATCACAGGTATAGAGGTCGAGTGTGCCATCCTCGGCAATGCAAACCCAAAGGCTTCCGTCGTAGGAGCTATCATTCCTACCGATCAGTTTTATTCTTATGACGCAAAATACATATCTAGCACCGGAGCTAAACTGATGATTCCAGCAGAGATACCCGCAGAGATTCAAGCACTCATTCAGAAGGTAGCCATCAAAGCATATCAGAGTCTGGGTGTTGAGGGCTTGTCTAGGGTAGATTTCTTCCTTAGGCCTGACCATAGCATTGTACTCAACGAGATCAACACAATGCCGGGTTTTACTAGTATCAGTATGTATCCTAAGCTTTGGGAGGCTTCAGGAATTCCTTATTCACAATTGCTTGATGAGCTAATACTGCTTGGACTGGAACGCCATAAGCAGGTCAAAAAATTGAAGACTTCCTGGCATGTCTAAAGCCTAGAAGACCCTATCACAGGATTTAGATCTATATTTTTATCTATCAGATCGATAGCCATACGGATTTTCCATGGTGTACTACGATTGATTTTTACTTCTATCCTACTGATATGAAGTACCGCTCCATAGGTATCTAAGTCTGTTCTTATCAGAGGTAATTTATGCTTTTCAATATATCGGATGGTATGCGTATCCATTGTACCCTCTCCTGTGGCCACGATGCCCGACAGTGGGCAATTTTCTATACTATGGTTTTTTGCTATAAATTCAATCTTGCGAATAGCTTCATTGATAGACTTGGTGGCCACTACCAGCAACAAATCGTGCGAACTCTTCAATTCATCCAGCTCTATGAGTGATCCTGCGATAATGTTTTCTACTTTGTTGTCAATTTGATCAGCATTGTAAGTCACCACTCCTCTGACAGCATCTGCCACTGATTTTATCAATGGATATGCCAGCGTTTTCTCATATGGAATCAATCCTAGCAGTGGCAAACCTTGTCGATCAAGCCATTTTCCAACATAATGGCGTATTTTTTCTATTTTTTCAGGAATGACTTTGTTTATAATCACACCGATAATGGGCACGCCTTCTTCTCTAAACAAGGCTGTTGTCATATTGAGCATATCAATGGTGCTACCAATGCCACCTTCTACTACCATGATGACTCCAGCATTCATAATTTTAGCTACGTGTGCATTTGAAACACCTGCCACGCTACCTACGCCCGGATGTCCGGTTCCTTCGTAGATTACAATATCGTTTTCAATAGAAAGCGCTTCTTCTGCATTTTTTAACCATGCTTCCAGGTTGACTCGATGAGGATTGTCAAGATATCTCTCTGTCGCTCCCGGTCCGAGTATGACAGGACTGTGGATCTCGGGAACGATATCAAAACCTATTAAATCAGCAAATAAGATAGTATCTTTATCCACTCTCAGATTCTGAACATTGAGAAATTTTTGCCCTACCGGCTTACAGTATCCTACCTTAAACCCTCGACTCATGAAAGCAGATACCAGACCCAAGGTAGAAGTGGTTTTACCTACATGCTGACTGGTCGCTGCTACATAGATATTTCTGAATTTTGGCATCCTCGGTTATTTTGAAGGTGCAAGATATTGATTCTTTTTTAAAATCAATTATCCTAATCCATTGCTTTAACAAATTTTGAAAAGCTCATAATTCCTTTACATGTATCGAGCTCTATTCTTCATATTTCATACTCATTTTAAAAATGTAGCCTGGCAGTCTGAAAGTTATTCTTTCATTTTAAATTTATATGCAACAAAAAAAAACGCACTTCGGATTGTCGAAATGCGTTTTTCAATATACTTATGAATCAGATATTAAGCGTAAACTGACTCTTTTTTAAACTTCATCACCAGCAAAGCATAAACAATTGCTCTATGCTTATTTCTATTAGAGGTACCCATTTGGGTAACGGCTTCTGAAATCGCTTTATCCAATTCAGCGCTATCTTTCAACCCCAATTTTTTAATCAGGAAGTTATTTTTAACTCTAGCAAGTTCTTCAGGATCTGTACCAGAAACTAGAGATGCATCTCCTAAATAAATCGAAGGGCCTAAGCCTTTAGCTACCTTAGTAAGTAAATCAGTAGGAATTTTCAATCCTAATTCTTTTGCATTCGCTACATACATAGCTACTTTGTCATCAAATTTGCTCATTGAATTATGTTTAAAAATTAAAAATTAGATGTGTTATATAGAATAAAATTTCATTGACTATCTATAAAAAGCAAAATTATACAACTTTATTGTAAAATGTATGAAAATTTTTTAATTTATATGCCAATTATTCTCAATCATAACCCTTTATCATCTATAAGACTATTGAAAATAACAAAAGTCACATTATTTCTCTCAGATTTCTGTTTTGTGAATAGTATAACTATATGTAATATCAACAGACTTAGAGAGCATAATAGAAACGGAACAATACTGCTCCATTGACATTTTAATGGCTTTTTCAGCTTTTTCTTCTTTGATATCACCATAGATATTATAATGTAGGTGAATCTCCTTGAAAACTGCCGGAATAGCATCGACTCGTGTACTCGTAACTTCAACCCTTAACCCAGTCAAAGGTTGTCTCATCTTTTTTAACAACATCTCTATATCAATGGAACTGCATGAAGCCGCAGCCATCAATACTGCTTCCATCGGGCTAACTGCTTGCTGACTACCCGAGAGTTGAATACTTTGATTCCTTTCATTGGTGCCTTTAAAATTCATATCACCAAAAGTAGATTCAATTACAACATTCATAAGATTGGCTTTTTATAATATCATTATTTATATCTTTCAACAGAATAACTTTAAAATAGCTGACTAAATACGTGAAATATGTCAAATTTATACCAAAATAAAGGTAAATAAATCTAAAATCGGCTTATTTTCGCAGTTTATAAAATCAAAGTTAGCCTAAATACATTTAAGAATTATATGTTTACTATCAATATTTATATAAAGTTTGCACTTATTGCCATTGGATTTCTAGGCGGCATCATATTTACGATGATATGGGGATTTGGATATTCATGGATATTTTTCCTAATTGGGATTATTTTCCTGGTGAGCTACCTCATGCTCGGCACGATACAATCTAGTACTGAATTACTTCAGAAAATGGATTTTGAAGGTGCAGAAAAAAGACTTAACCTTACCTTTTTCCCAAGATTATTGTATGTGACTAATAGAGCATTTTACTACATACTCAAAGGCTCGCTTTCAGCACAACGAAAGGAGAATGCCGTAGCTGAGGGCTATTTTAACAAAGCGCTTTCGCTTAAATTGCCATCTGACAATGAAAAAGCAATGGTACTACTTCAAATGGCCGGGATACAAGCTCAACGCAATAACTGGACCGGAGCCAAAAATTATTTTTATCAAGCCAAAAAACTAAAAGTCACTGAGTCTCAACTTAAAGAACAAATGCGTCAGTTTGAAACAGCTATTGACAACAGAGGACAGATGAAGGTTGCTCAGTCTATGGGTATGAGGACGAATCAAATGACTGGTGGTGGTAAAAGAAAGAGACCTAGAGTGAGATAATAGCTTCATGCTTAAATTTTTATAAACATTTTAAGGTTTAACGGTAAGACATAGGAGATCTAACAACTATTACTATAATTTTTTTTTATAATTACATTTAATTTTTTATATTAGTAGTATAAATATTTTGTTGTACTTCTAAATTTACAGCTTATGTCTCGCTAAGCGGTCATCACTTATGTAATTATTATAATATTTAATATCGTTTTGTTCTATATTGTATTTAATGGCGAAAAAGTGGCCGATCATTTTGTGATACGTAATAGTTCCAGTGGTTTGATAAAAGCATTGATACTCGGTCTCATGATAAGTTTAATTCCGATTGTGAGTCCAAAAATATTAGGCAATAAAAGATATAAGACACCATAAAGAACGATAGGCCACTTATGAACGTCAGCAGACCAATCATCATATAGACAAAAAGACTTGCTGATATCTCTATATTGTATCAATAATGCAAATATCAAGACAGAATTGTATTAGATTTTTTGCATCCTGATACAGACCCATCCATCTTTCATCAATGTCTTTTCTGTCTGCCAGCCATAACTTTCATAGCACTCGATGACCTTGTCTTTGTCATCCTCCAGAATACCAGACAGCAATAAAACAGAAGAAAGTTGCGACTTGATAGTCAGGGTTTCTACATTTTTGATCAAAATATTCCTATTAATATTGGCTAGGATGATATCATATTTTCGTTCCGGAACTACCTCGATATCTCCTTTGTAGGCAGTAATATTGGTCACGCTATTGACAGCTGCATTTTCGATTGTGTTGAGATATGATTCGTCTTCGATATCGACGGCATCAATGGTCTTTGCGCCAAGCTTAGAAGCCAAAATGGCTAGAATACCGGTACCACAGCCAAAGTCAAATATGTCTCTACCCTTAAAATCTATCGCTGACATTTGATCTATCATCATGTGCGTCGTCGCGTGATGACCAGTACCAAAAGCCATTTTAGGATTGATAATCAAGTCAAACTCTACTTGTTCATCTGCTGGATGAAAATCCGCTCTTACCCTACAAAAATCACCAACGACAACAGGCTGAAAATTGGCTTCCCATAGTGCATTCCAGTTTTGAGGCATGATTTCTTCTACTGAATATTCTGCATTAAAATCATGGATTGTAGCTAATATTTCCTCCTTGTAGGTTTCAAAAGTAGATTTCTTAAGATATCCGGTAAAAGAATCATCTTCTTCAAAAAAAGATTCAAAATCATAAAAACTCAGTAAACCCATCAGGGCTTCATCAGTGCTTTTGATTTTAATAGCTACATATATCTCCATCTCTACAGTTTCAAGGATAAATCTCCTTTTTTGCGGCCTTAAAAGTATTGAGCATCAGGCCTAAAACTGTCATTGGCCCTACTCCACCCGGCACAGGTGTGATATAACTGGTTTTGCTACGTACATTTAAAAAATCAACATCTCCAGTCAGTTTACTTCCTTTAGGCTGATCAGGTGCTGCCACTCTATTGATACCTACATCAATGACGACAGCATTGTCCTTAACCATATCCTCCTTGATGAAGTCCGGAATTCCTATAGCCGCAATGAGAATATCTCCTTGCAATGTGATTTCACTGAGGTTCTTCGTCCTACTATGCGCAAGTGTAACTGTAGCATTGCCTGGATTGGCTTTTCTGGAAAGTAGAATTGAAATCGGCGTTCCCACAATATTGCTTCGACCGACGACGACAACATGCTTCCCACTCACCTCAATATTATACCGATCTAATAACAATAGAATACCGTATGGTGTCGCTGGCAGATAACAAGGCAAGCCTTGTGCCATCCTACCAAAATTGACCGGATGAAAACCATCAACGTCTTTCTTCGGATCTATGGCCAGTGTCACCTTGACTTCATCAATATGAGCTGGCAATGGCAACTGGACGATAAACCCATCAATATCCGGATCATTATTAAGTTTTTGGATCTCTTCGATCAAAAGCTGCTCAGTAATATCCTCAGGCAACTGGATGAGTGTAGAACGAAAACCTACCTGATGGCATGATTTGACTTTATTGCCTACATACGCTTTGCTGGCCGGGTTATTGCCTACGATAATAGCGGCAAGATGAGGTGTACGACCAGTCCTTTGTTGATACTCAAGTACATCTTGTTTTAAAGTATTTTTTAGTTCTTCAGAAACAGCTTTACCGTCAATGAGTTTCATAATTGGGGGGCATTAGTTATTGGGCAAATTTAGTATTAATTCCGTTTAATTACCAAAGTTATGTATTTATATTTTTCTCATAATGAAATTCAGGGTTTACCATTAGAAAACAAAGATTAGGATTACAATTTCTATACGCTTGCAACAGAATGGTCAATAAACGCTACAATTTCCTCAATATTAAAGGCATCTTTGACTGAAAAATCACCAATTGATTCCCTCCGCAAGGAAGAAAGATAAGCTCCTGAATTCAATGATAGTCCAAAATCTCTCGCTAATGAACGGATATAGGTGCCTTTACTGCACGTACAGCTAAAAGTCAATGTCGGCATATCAATACTAGCAATCTTAAAATCATAAATTTCAATCTTTCGAGGCTTAATCTCTACTTCATCGCCTTTACGAGCTAGCTGGTAGGCTTTCCGTCCATTGACTTTGATAGCTGAATATATAGGTGGAACTTGCTCAATCGTACCGATAAAAGACTTTCTATGCTGATCAATGAGTTCAGGTGTGATGTGCGCAGTGGGAAAATGAGCATCCGGCTCAAACTCACTATCGCAAGTAGGAGTCGTAGCTCCCAGGGTGATAGTTCCACTATATTTTTTAATCATAGCCTGGAGACTGTCTATCTCTTTTGTCAGCTTTCCGGTACAGACTATTAGCAATCCTGTAGCTAATGGATCGAGCGTGCCCGCATGGCCCACTTTAATTTTTTTGATACCCAAACCATATCGGATTCTAGACCTGATTTTATTGACCACATCAAAGGAAGTCCATTCTAAGGGTTTGTCTATTAGCAATACTGCACCGGACAAAAAATCGGCGCTACATTCAGATTGTTTTTTACCAAAAATCTGATCAGGTAAGACTGGCATATACGATTCCAGCTAATCCAATAATGAGGCAATACAAGCCAAAATATCTTAAATTACTATTGCGTACCAGCTGTATCATCCAGGAGCAGGCAAAGATACCAGTAACAAATGCAGCTAGAAAACCAACGAACAACTCAATCGCAGGAATCGTACTGGATGTCAAATTACCATCAATCAAATCCTTTGCTATCTTTCCAAAAATGAGTGGAACCACCATCAAGAATGAAAATCTAGCGGCTTTTGTCCTATCAATACCTAGTAAAACTGAAGTAGCAATCGTGGATCCCGATCTCGATATTCCGGGTATAATAGCGATAGCCTGAGCTATACCAACCCAAATTGCATCAGAATAAGTAACATTTCTTGTCGTATTTTTTGCTTTATCTGCGACGTATAATAGAATACCGGTTATGATCAGCATGGCACAAACAATCATAATATTTTGAGTAAACATTTGCTCTATTTGCTTTTCAAAAAGAAGCCCTACGAGCACTGCAGGTATCATAGAAAGTATAATTTTATAGGCAAAGGACTTGTTCTCTGACTGGCCCTTACTCAGTAATGATTGTAATATTTCAAATATTTCTTTGCGGAATACATACATGGTAGATAAGGCAGTTCCAAAGTGAACGACTACTGTCATCAAGAGGCTTTCATGAGCTGTAGCATGGTCACCTAAGAAATATTTTGCCAGTTCAAGATGACCACTACTACTTACTGGCAAAAACTCTGTCAATCCCTGGACAATACCAAGTATCAACGCTATAATTATCTCATTCATGATATTAAAGACAGGAATTAATCCTTTGTAAAGATGGCATAAACACACGAAATCAACCCCAAAATGATCACAATCGGAGCAAGGGTGATCCTTCTGAAGCTATAAATCAATGATTCGTCCCAGACATCTGGTGATGGCATATGACCGCCTGACATGAGTGCCAAGCCCAGAAAAATCAATCCTATTCCTATCAGGATAAACATGAAACTTCTTTTTCCAAAAACCAATCCTCCACTCTTGTTAGGAGTGGTATCTGGCTGAACTCTGCTTTGATATGCTTTTTCTTTAGCCATCGATAAAAATTTGAATGCTGAATGGTGGCAAAGGTATGAATATTTTTTAATATGTAATAATTATTTTATGGGTGCAATAAGAAACCTTTAACATCTCATATTAGCAAAAATCATTATCTTTGCGCCTACTTTATTTTTTAATCATTTGGTTTTGAGTTTATGAGTATAAAAGAACATCAGCTCCATATTTACAATAGTCTGACCAGACAGAAAGAAAAGTTTGTTCCACAAGTGGATGGCTACGTAGGTATGTATGTGTGTGGACCTACCGTATATAACAATGTACATCTAGGCAATTGTCGTACGTTTATCAGTTTTGATGTCATCTATCGTTATCTTCTATATCTGGGTTATAAAGTGAGGTATTTAAGAAATATTACAGACGTGGGACACCTGCTAGATGATGGCGAAGATAGAATGTCAAAAGGAGCAAGACTTGACAATCTGGAGCCGATGGAGGTAGCACAAAAATATACGCTTGGCTTTCATGACATTATGCGCGTTTTCAATACTTTACCACCAAGTATTGAGCCCAGAGCAACCGGACACATTTTAGAGCAGATAGAAATGGTTCAGCAAATTCTTGACAATGGATATGCTTATGTAAAAAACGGATCTGTGTATTTTGATACCTTAAAATTTGCAGAACAAACCGGAGAATATGGAAAACTTTCCGGACGTGTAATCGATGATCTTATAGCTGAATCGCGCGATAACTTAAAGAACCAAGATGAAAAAAATCATCCATCAGACTTTGCGATATGGATGAAAGCTTCTGATGAACATATCATGAAATGGAACTCTCCATGGTCGCTAGGTTTTCCTGGCTGGCATCTAGAATGTAGCGCTATGAGTACAAAGTATCTAGGTCAGCATTTTGATATACACGGCGGTGGCAATGACCTAAAATTTCCACATCACGAAAATGAAATCGCCCAGAACCTGGGTGCATGTCATACTCATCCGGCTACTTACTGGTTACATACTAATATGTTGCTGATGAACGGTAAAAAAATGTCTAAAAGTGATGGAAACACCATCTCTCCTGACGAACTATTTAGTGGTGAGAGCATCCATGTATCGAAAGGTTACAGTCCTATGATTGTCCGCTTTTTCATGCTTCAGTCGCACTATAGATCTACTAATGACCTCACTGATGAAGCGCTTCTGGCTGCAGAAAAAGGATTCAAAAGGCTGATGGAAGCTAACAAAACCCTTCAACAATTAGCCACCAACAATAACGCTACGTCACCACTTGATGATAAGGTCAATGAAATCATCAATGCAGCATTTGAAGATATGGATGATGATTTTAATACACCTCGAGCTCTAGCAAAGCTGTTTGAACTGGTTACGATCATCAATAGTCTGAAAGAAGGACAGTTGAATATCAACGATATTTCTGTTTCAGTTCTTGAAAAGTTAAAATCAGCTTTCAGCACAATAATTTTTGATATTTTCGGATTAAAAGACGATGCTGAGTCAAGTGCAGGCCCGGTAGATGGCCTGATGAATCTCATCATTGAGCTACGTCAAATCGCTAGAACCAATAAAGACTGGCCTACTTCTGACAAAATCAGAGACACTTTGAGTGAACTGAATATTCAGATCAAAGATGGAAAAGAAGGCAGTTCCTGGAGCTATAAGTAATACATATTAAATTTTTATATAATATAAAACACCATGAAACAATTTATATCTTTTATTACAATCCTACTATTTGCAGTCAATCTACTTTCTGCTCAAGAAATTAATAACAAGCAATGGACGCTCATCCACGAACGTACAGCTACTTGGTGCCCATTGTGTGGTAGTTGGGGCTGGGATTTTAAAGACAAGATCCTGAATGAGTTTAAAAATGATAATGTCGTTTATATGGCGGTCAACTACAGTGGCGACCTGGTCAATGAGACAGCCACAGCGTTTGATTCTAAGTTTGGAGGTGTAGGTCAGCCCATATTTTATGTGGATAATACTGACATCAAAGTCAATTCATCCAATGGCGATAGCAAGCTGCAAGAAACAAGATGGGAAGTTGATTTCAAAAAAGACCTACCACCCTATCAAGGCATAGGTATCGAAGCGTCAATGGATGATGATGTACCCGGTACGATTAATGCAAAAGCTATAGTTGAGTTTCTGGACGATCCTGGTAGTGGAGAGTTTTATTTCAGCTTACTGCTTTTAGAAGATGTCATGAATGCTCAAGCTTCGCGAACAGGATTGCAGTTACATAAAAATGTACTCAGAAATTCATTTTTACCTACAGTCTTTGACAATTTTATCGCTACAGGTCCTATTTCAAAGGGAACAAAATTTGAATTCTCAGGCAAGATTGAAAATCTATCGGGAGAAGCTAAAGATTATAAAGTGCTAGGTATAGTATGGGGAAAAGCTAACAATCAGTATTTATTTAACAACTGCTTCATCAGCGATGTAAAGGTACTTACTTCAACAAATGACGAAATCCTTGACAATAGTTTTTATACCTATCAAGCTGAAAGTGGCAGTATAGTTGTACAACTTGATAAAAAATTTGTGTTGCAGCGAGGAGCTGAAATTACTGTTTCAGATTTATCAGGTCGCATCATCAGCAGAACAGCCATCCAAAACGGACAAAATTCAATCCAGATTCAGGCTAGTTATAATCCCGGAGTACATATTGTAACCTTGACTAATGGCAAAGACATTTTGTCTAAAAAGATAACACTACTATAATAAAATAAAAAGAACAACCCATTTAAAAAGCGATTGTAGTTTATTGATAGCTACAATCGCTTTTTTGTTGTCACAGCCATATAGACAGCATCACCTAACTTCCACATTAGGATTAGGTAAGAATGCAAAATATTTATAATGCTCGTCGTTTTTACCACACAAACATAATTTTATACTATGTCGTGGAAAGATAACCTTGATTATAACCATATAGATATCAAGAAGCACATCATACAGTATATTTCTTTTGCGAAATATAGGTTAAGAACAAATGATATCTATCAAGCGTTCTTATTCATATAAATAATCTTGAAATGAAAATACCTCCATATTATAGCATCGCCATTTTACTAATGATAGCAACAACATCTTACGGTCAATTTGGCATAAGAATTAAATACAATAATAATAGTTATGATAACTGGAGCAAGGTATTTCAGAATACAACTCAAGATAAAAATCTCCAGATTTACCATTCAGGTTATGAAGCAGGCCTAGACTATTGGTTCAGACTTAAAGATAGGCGAATTGAATTTTTGCCAGAGATATCTTACAGCTATGCCCAAAATGATTTGTCAAAATATCAGGGTTTGATCAACACTGCAATAAGTACTCTCAATTTTAATTTTCACACTCAGATCTATGCTTTAGACATGGAAGGAGATTGTGATTGCCCTACATTTTCAAAACAAGGACCATCTATAAATAAAGGGCTATTTTTTCATTTCACACCAGGTATAGGATACTACAAGACCAGCATAAAACTTGATGAGCCCTCATTTATTTCCGGTCGCAATGTAGATGGACTAGTATTCAGAGCCGGCTTAGGTATCGGACTGGATGTAGGTTTTAGTGATTTGCTCACAGTTACGCCCATCGTATCTTATTATTTTCATTCAAAGCAGCAGTGGGAAGGAATGCCTGCCGATGAAGATATACTCATCAATGAAAGTGACAATCCAGGTATATTACAATTTACGTTGAGATTTGGCTTCCGGCCGGATTACAAATATGGAAGGCGTCGTTAATTTCAGTCAATGAAACTATGAAAACACCCATTGTACTCAGTGATGACTTTTCCGGCATTCTGGATCAGCTAGAATATACACGAGACAACCTTTTTATCACAGGGCGTGCCGGGACCGGCAAGTCCACGTTGCTGCAAGTATTTAGAAACACCACCAGAAAGAGAACAGTCGTCCTGGCGCCTACAGGCATAGCAGCACTAAATGTTAGAGGTCAGACCATTCATTCGTTTTTTGGATTTCCACCCCGAATCATCAATAAAAGTGAAATCATTCGCCGCAAAAAATTTAAAATTTACACAAACATAGACTTAATCATTATAGATGAGATATCTATGGTACGTGCAGATTTGCTGGACAATATTGATTACTTTTTGCGCATCAATCGCAGTGTCAACCAACCTTTTGGTGGCGTCCAGATGGTGTTTTTTGGCGATCTATTTCAGCTACCACCGGTAGTAGCAACAGCATTTGAAAAAGAGTATTTCAGAACGACCTACCCTACACCGTACTTTTTCTCTGCGTTTGTACTCCAAGCAACTGATCTAAAAATGCTTGAATTAACCCATGTTTATCGACAGGAAGAAAAGTTATTTATACGACTCTTAGACAGCATAAGGCTCAATCAAATGGATTACGATGATTTGATGGGTATCAACGAGCGACACCTTCCTATACCTGAAGATAAATCTTTTTATATAACACTTACTTCTAGAAATGACATAGCCAATAGGATTAATGATAATGAATTACAAGCAATTCCTGAAGCTCCACACATATTCCAGGCTGTGATCTCCGGTGAATTCAACCCTCAATTGTATCCTACAGAGATTCACATGGTACTAAAAAAAGGAGCTCAAGTAATGTTTGTCAAGAATGACACTCAAAAGCAATTTGTCAATGGCACAATTGGGATTGTTTCGGATATTATTCAAGATGAAATTTATGTGGATATACTAGACGAAAATGAGCATAAAACCACCATCAAGTTAGAGCATCAAGAATGGGAAATCATCAGGTATGAAAATGATACCAACAATCCGGGCCAAATCACATCAAAGGTAATAGGCACATTTAAACAGTATCCGGTCAAACTGGCATGGGCCATCACTATTCACAAGAGTCAAGGCAAAACTTTTGATAAAGTCATTATTAATATGGGTGGAGGTGCATTTGAAAGTGGTCAGACGTATGTTGCATTAAGCCGCTGCCGTACCATGTCAGGAATTATTTTAACGCATCCTATCCAAGGTCGTGATATTATTGTCGATGAAAGAGTGAGCGACTATTATGAGCAAATCAAATATCTGAGTTAAACGCATTCGTTAATTAAATATTAATATTAGCTTAAATTATTTATCTAAAAAACTACCCAATTATTACGAAATGATACCAAAATAAGACACATTATTAATATATCTTATTTGTATTACATTAATTAGTAGCAAAAAATACATAAATTGATTAAATCATATTTAAATTCATATATTTGTACTATACTGATTATCTGCGTTTTACAAATACCATTAAAAAAATATATTATTTTTTGAAAAATAATTCAATTTATATATACAAGTTTAGGATAATATATACTACATTTGTGATGTGTAAGTTTTGGTTATTAAATTGTAAAATTCGTAATTGCTCGTGAAAAGTCACGAGCTTTTTTAAGACAACAAACCTTCTGAATAAGAGGTCAAAATATAAAAGTAGTTCAAATACACATAGTCATATTAAATCATTTAAAAATGTTTGGCATGAAATTTGAACTATAAAGAGTATATGAGTTTTGGTTATTAAATTGAGTAATGCCCGTGTTTTCGTCTTACACGGGCTTTTTTATTTTATTACGCATTCCTATCAAAATAAAAATAACTGCTGACCATCATTATCCTGATCTCCCGGTTGTGTTTCTCCCTTTACTTTCTCAATAAGTGATGGTTCGTTGATTCTTACATTGTTGACTTTGTCAGACACTTGATAATAATGCATCAAATCAGACGGATAAGGCGACAGAAGTTGCATCGCATCTTTAGGCTTGATGCTTATATCTAGCCAGTGTTGTTCATTAACCCTACTTAATATCGCCGGCATTCGTTCATGGATAGGACATAATGCCTCATTAGCAGGTATTGTGATTACCGTGTATGAGTTGATGACAGCTCCTCTATCTGAATTGTGCCACTGATCCCAAAGACCTGCAACACCAAAAATCGCTTGATCCTTTGTTGTAATCCTGTATGGCACCTTTTGTTTTCCCGACTTTTTCCATTCGTAGTAACCATCCATAGGGATAATACATCTCTTTGACTGGACTAAATGCCTGAAAGAAGGCTTATCCATAATTGATTCCACACGAGCATTAATCAATTTATTGCCAATGGTCAAATCTTTAGCCCAGAATGGCACAAGACCCCATCTAAGCATATAAAAATGCCTAGAACCTGAAATAATTGCAGGCATAATGTGAGTAGGTGCTACATTATAATTAGGAATAGGATTATATCTTTCTAGATCTTCAGAATAAAAATCAACCCCAAAACGTGCTTCCAAATCCTTTTCAGTCTTAGTTAGTGATGATCTACCACACATGACAAGTAAGGGGTTCTATTTTGTTTTAACAAAAGAATCTATACCCTTACTTTTTAGTTCTCGTACAGCAGCTTGTGCAGCATTAGAAGAAGATGATCTTAAAGCAATAACAGAATGATATTCAGAAGCATTAAACACTACAACCTTTGCATCTTTAAATCCTATTCCATGCAATTTCTTAACCATATCTTTTGCATTATCTTCCAAAAGAAAACTACCAGCCATAACCATATACTGTCCATTTTCATCATGCGTAAAAGTGTTCGTATTTTTAGGTTGCTCAGATAACTTACCTTTTGCTACATTTGTGTTTTGTTGAAGCGATTTCTGTTTATCTTCCAGTTTTTGGACTTTCTCATCTAAGTGTTCGTAGTCAAATTCTTGGCCTACAATCTCTTCATTAGAAATGACATTTTGATCTATATCCATAGAGTCAGCATTCGCTTCAGGACTGACAACACTATGATCATTAATACCCTCAGATACAACGCTTGTTGATGGTTCCATGGTAGGTTTCGGAAGATATGAATTAAGTATAGAAGTAGCCCAGAAATACAAAATCAATATAACTACTGCATAAAGTACGATGCGAATGATTCTGCCCATGTTCCAATATTTAGCCGAAAATTATTTAAAATCTTGGATATTTTCAAATTATTACAAAGTAAACTTTTAAATATATGAAATTGGAGAGTGGATTGACCCCTAAATCAAACACATAGCAACTACCAAAAGTTGGACAATATGGTAATGAAAATGGCATCCTTCGCCTATGTTTAAAAGCAAATCATCTATTATAAATTAATGTTTAGTGTAAATAACATCTCATCAACTATTGCAAAGGATAGTCGTATAAAACCATAAGTATAAATAGGTAATTTGATAATCAATCCTTGGTTTTTCACTTGTTTGGAATTGATTACGCTTCAAATACTCAATATGAATAAAAACATACTATAAACTATACATCAATAAAAAATGGGGATCAAAATATAATCCCCATTTTAGTAATAATTCAAATAAGGTTCGGATTATCTGATTACCGTTACATCACCGGTAGCAATAATCTCTTTATTGGTATCACTTTCCATTTCGAGAATATAGACATACACTCCCGGAACGACATCACGACCAGTTGTACCATCACAAGGCTCAGCAGTACAGAATCTTCCATCCCAGCCCTTAGGATTGTCATACGCACTGAAATTTTCGCTCTTATAGACTAGGTTACCCCATCTGTCGTAAATTCTCATCTTCTTCACCCAAAGCGAAGGATCCTGTGCAGTAATCTTGAAAGTAGTGTTACCCGATTTACTGTTAGGATTGATGATATTCGGGAAGAAATATTCCGGCAAGTCAGTCACAACGTACTTATAAGTAGCAGTAACAATACATCCGTTATTATAGAACAATGTCACTAAATAATTATTCTCACCAAGAGGTGGTGTATTGGTCACTGAACTACATGTCAGCAAGGTACCGCTACATACTACATTTCCATTCCATTCCCAAACTACAGAATCCACTTGATTTGCATAAACTCCCATCTTAGATAAGTCAAGGGTATGGGTTGCTGACTTACCTAATCCCAAAATGGCAGGACCAGTAATGGAGAATGATGGCTGTGGTGGAATGGTGATTGTAAAGTCTTGTGTTGCACTACATGTATTAGCATCCGTCACAACAAATGTATGTGTACCTGCAGCTATATTAGCAGCCGGACTTATCGTAACCGGATTTCCATCTATAGTCAAGTTGTAAGGCTCAGAACCTCCCTGAATCGTAAATAGGAATGATCCTGTTACTTCATTATAACAATGCGGATCTACTACTTCCCAAACTATTCTAGGCAATTCATTTACATTAATGGTAATAGACTCTTCAAACGGACATGTAGAATCTAAATAACTATAAGTTATTACATGGCTTCCTACTCCTGCAATTGCAGGATCAAACACACCATTTTGATCTACTCCAGTTCCACTCCATGATCCGACTCCGTCAGGTGTATTACCTGTGACTGTTGCTGTCAATGGAATCTTGCTTACATTAGGAGTAAGACATATACTTGTTTGTGGCGCCGATAAGTTAATCACCACTTTAGGACAGGCCTTTGCTTGACATTGATGAGTTACAGGAGGCACTGGACATTCACATGTAGAAATAGCCCTTACCTCAATCTCAACAATTTCATCCTCAACTAACCCATCTACTTTATAAGTTGTTTCTGTCTGAGTACCTTTAGATACTCCATTGATCAACACTTCATATTCAGTAGCACATGGTATAGCATTCCACTCAAAGGTAACAGCATCAAGGGAAGTAGCTGCACACTTCACTACAGGAGCTGCAGGAACATCTTCAACTATAATCGTTTTAGTAAAGGTTTCAGACTCGCATCCATTTAGTGTCACCTTCAATCCAATAGTATAAGTACCAGGCGCAGGGAATCGGTAACTAACAGAAGTAGCAGTAAGATCTGTCCTCACGCCTCCTCCATCATCCCAGGTTAACACGCGTCCATTAGTACTTGTTCCTGTGTAAGTCACTAGTAGTGCATCGGAAATACAAATCTTATCTTCAGATGTGAATGAAGCTTGTGGAACAGGCTTCAGTGTTATCAACAACGAATCTGACCATATACATTCTTTTTGCTGATACGTCAAAATTAGATTATATGATCCCGGAACTGCTTTTTGAGGATCAAAAGTAGCAGGATTGGTATTATTGTTAATAGCTCCAGCAACTACAGGATTACTTGTCCAAGTGACTGTAGGTACAACACCAGGTAAATTATTTGTAATCGTGTAAGGTAATGGGATGAGTCCCAGATTTTCGGTCAAGCACTCTGTGATTACATATTTAGGGAATGCTATAATGGCACTAGGACAACTTGTTGCTTTACATTCATGAGAAGCGGTAGTTGAAGGACAACCATTGTTTGATACTGCAGTCACAGTAATACGAACTATTGTACCCTCAGGAATACTATTCACATCATACATCGTATTCGTTACGTTACCCTGGAATAAAACAGAACCGCCTACAATTTCTACCACAATATCATAACTTGAGGCATTGGCCACAGGATCCCAACTAAATGTAACTCCATCAATACGCTGATCAAAGCAAATTATCTTAGGCGTTGTTAATAATGGCTGTAAGGTAACAGTGTGTGTAGTAACTGATGAGGTACAACCATTTTTGGATACTGTAAGTGTAATAGTTTTAGTACCTGGTTGTGACCATGTTACTTCATGTGGGCCGGCACCACTATAAGTACCTACAACATCTGGTCCGAAATTCCATGTATAGGTTGCACCTGTTGTTCCTCCGGTATAATTTACTGTGACAGGATCCTGAACACAACCGTCTGGACCTACCGTAAAGTCAGATAATGGGGTCTCATTAACCACCACTCTGGTTGTACCAGATTGACTACATCTACCATTATCCCAAGTGAGCAGATAAGTAATCGTATGCGTTCCAGGGCCTAGTGCAACTGGATCAAATGTAGTAGCAGGTGTGCCATTGACCGTAAACGATCCGGTACTTCCTGCAACCACAGGATCTACTGTAACTAGTGATTCATCTAATGTTATAGGTGTTCCGGGCAAGCAAATAGGTGGAATTGATTGAATTGTTATCGTAGGCAAATCTCCACAATCCTCAGCTGTACAAGTATGCTCAGCAGAAGAAATATTTCCACATGGCCCAGGTATGACTGCTTCTACAACTATAGTAACGCTCTGTCCTAGTGCCAGACCAGTCACAACAAACTCATTTTTACCAGGTGTGATTGTTCCTGATACATTTGACGGATTGATTATTTGAACATTATATGATGTAGCACCGACTACATCTGTCCAAGTGAAAGTAACACTGGTCGAACTTGTACCTCCACAAGATACAATCGGTGGTGGTGGCAACTCCTTAACTTCAATAGAATCCTGTACTGGATCACCCACGCAGCCATTCTCTGTCACATATAATGAGACAATCTTAGTACCTGAAGTATTCCATCTTACATTGTGTGGACCGGGTCCATTATTTGTAGGAACATCAGGATTTCCACCATCAAAATTCCAGTTATACACAACAGGAGTAGCTGTATGCGTACTTGTAGCAACAATCACTGTTGCATCGTCCTTACATACCTCAAGTGCCAGATCAAAATCAGGATCAATCTGATCAACATAAACTACAGGAAGGCAAGTCTCCGGCCCATCACCACACAAATTCCTTGCTTTAACACATATATCACCACCTACTGGACCATTCCACCTCACAATGAGTGTTCCTGAACTATCATCCTGAATCTTAGTTGCCGTTGCGGGAACTGTCCATAAATAAACAAGGCTAGGATCTGGTGTCAGTACATTATATGTAGCTTCAGGGGAACTCTCACATATTTTGACCGGCCAATTATCAGCAAGTGGAGCAGATGGAGTCCTACCTGTCAAATCAACTGTGTGTGTGAATGTAAAAATACAGGATTTTCCGTATTTAAAAACTTCAATATCCACACTGTAAACTCCTTCACCAGGAACTACTATTGTAGTTGAATCTGAATCATTATCTACAATAACATTACCTGATGCATCTCTCCACACAAACTTAATGGAATCTCTGTCTGCATTTACAAATTGTAATCCCATATTAAACTTTATCTCGACACCTCCATCGACACATACATCCCTAAATGTTCCTCCCATATCCAAAATCCTGGCATCAATACTCACCACAGAGTCACATCCATTTTTAGTTGTAATGTCTTCAAAAACGTAAACAAAATCATTTAAATCTGAATCAATATTTAATGTATGATATTTATATGGCACTTGGTTTTTACAAATTGCCAGAGAGTCTTTACCCAAAGAAGATTTAGACTCTCTTATATCCAACTCCTGTAAATAATCACATCCACACTCGTTCTGATAGTAACTATAGAATGCTCGTTGTCCACTTCTCACCATTTCCAGCGTGATATCGCCACCTACCCAGATGAATTGATTTCCATAATCATCTTCTATTGGCTGACCAAATTCATCATAAGCTCCACTCCAAGGAAAATCACTCGTACACAACACCAAACTCAAATACTGAGGTGGCAATTCTTCAAAGGTGAATTCTCTACAAATTGGACCTTTATACCCATCACATGGGTGGTAAGTGGTCAAACACACTTCATATGTTCCAGTCTCAAGAAAAGTATGCTCAATTTCCAAACCATCAGGACCTTCAATCGTATAATTCGTGACATTGCCACTTGGAGAAGTAATCTCCCATGTGTAAATTGCACCTGTAATATTCTCAATTGGAGGATCTGCATTAGGATCTGCTATAGCCTTTAGAGTATAAGGGTCAAATGAAGGACAAGGAGGATCACATCTAGTATCTAAGATAATATCTTCGATTTCAGGGACAGAGCAATTATTCCATGTGCCTGACACCCATGCATAGTAACTACATACAGAACCCGAAAATCCATCAATCCAGAATACATAAGTTTTGCAAGGCTCTAATTGATCACCAGGAATAGTGACAGTACCTTGATTCGCATTTCCATTACAAATGACAAAAGGACCTCCTGGACTACAGACATCCATAATACCGTATTGTACTCCGCTACCTGCACATGCAAAAATTGTAAAATTAATATCATAATCTCCTGATCCAGCTACAAAACCATAAAATGAGGTATTATGATAAACTCCATTACAGTGACTTTGATTCAACCATGGGCCAAATTCTGTCGGATTTTGTCCACAAGGAAAAGTTTGAATTACCCTTAAATCACAAAGCGGATTTTGGTATGCAATATCACATAGGTTATCAACAGAAAATGGATTTGAAGAACAGTTAGGAGGAGGACAAGGGAATAAAATAGGATCTATTACTGTCTCACAAGGATCTAGTTCGACACACTCCTTTACCCCTGAATCACAATCCACATCGCCATTTGGATCTATCATGATTAAATATCTCACTGGTGGAGCAGGTAATCCCTGAAAAACAAAGTTTCCATTCGCATCAGTTTGAACAATAATTGGAGTCCCATTTTCATCACAATCAGGAAAAGCTGCAACAGAAACTGCTTCTAGTGGTATATCTGAGCCTCCGAAAGTTCCACTCATGTCCAAATCCACAAATACAGAACCCGTAATATCAGGTACCATAAAGATTGGCTCTAATGTTCCTGTAAAGTTATTTTGATTTGCCTCAGTCGAACTTACAGTGATATAATATGTAGCTCCCTTTTCAGGACAATCTACTAAAGCTCTTTCGGGTTCGCAGCTTCCTCCTCCACATGAAGTGGAAATAGCTACATTAAATCCCGGCACTGTCACTTGAAGACTGGTCAATCCTTCTGCAGGTACAGTGTATTGGAAATACACTGCATGCTCATTAGCACATGGTCCCCCTAATGGTGCACAAATATTATTACCTTGGAAATTAATCGGATTAAACCCTGTGCCTAAATCAAAAGCACTTCCGCAATCTTTGTTATCAGGAGCAGGATTGACAGTAACCTGAATATCATCTTCACCAGTACAACCATTAGCATCTGTAACAGTCACGGTCCAAGTACCATCATGAGTTAACTCAGCAGGAATAGTTATAGGGTTGCCTGTCATAGTAGTTCCATCAGGCAACTCCCAATCGTATGTAAAAGTACCTGATCCTCCTGTTATAGTTGCATCCAAATCTAATGGTTCATCTTCACAAATTTCAAAATTATTGGCTGATCCATCATGTTGAATTTCTACTTCAGGTGCGTCATTTACTATGATATCAATCGTTACTATGGCCGAACAATCATGGTTATAAGCCGTAACTGTATATGTTCCACTTAAGGTCATATCTATATTCATTATATCCAAACCTGTGATGCTGGTACTTGCATCTCCATAGTGAGTTCCATCAGGTGCATCCCACTCAAATCTTGTATCAGAGTTAACATCAGTAACTGCAAGCATTACATCCGCACCTTCACAAACTATTCCATCATCAGGAGTTAAACCACTCATCTCAGTTACAGTGATTACAGGGGTAGGAAATGCAAATACTTCAACGTCATAATCCATTTCATCTGTACATCCATTAACATCTGTAACTGTAACTGTATACGTATAAGGCCCTGGCGTTTCGGTTACTGTCATGGTAGCGCCTGTCTGACCATTGTTCCATTCGTATGTAACACCTCCTGTAGCGTTTAAAACTACTGGGTCACCTTCACAATACTCAACATCTCCAGTTATATCAGCTACTGGAAGATCATGAACTGTAATTGTCACTACAGCCGTACTTGTACAGCCATTGTTATCCACAGTGACGGTGTAAAGTCCAGTATGCGTAAGACCAACATTTGTGATTGTTATCGGGTTGTTGTTAAGCATGGAACCATCTGGCAACTCCCATGTATAAATTAGCCCTGTAGCCGTGATTTGAGGATCAGCAGTTAATGTTAGGTCATCACCCACACATAATTCTCCATCATCATCATTATTACCACTTGTTTCATCAATAGTAATAATCGGATTAGGCAATTCATATACATCAACTGTATAATTCTCTTCATCTGTACAACCATTTACATCTGTTACAGTAACTGTATAGGTATATTGACCAGGCACTTCAACGATCGACATTAGTGCTGTATTCTGGCCATTACTCCATAAATAACTTACACCACCACTGGCTGTTAACTCTACTGGATCTCCTTGACAATATTCTACGTCACCAGTAATGTCAGCCGTAGGTAAATCAAAAACTTCAAAGGTAACCTGTTCTTCGTTTGTACACCCATTAGCATCTGTGGCAGTAACAGTGTAAGTACTAGTACCTAACACAGGTGTGAATGTATATGGGTTACTAGTACTACCGTCAGACCATACATAAGACACTCCACCTGTAGCCGTAAGTGTAATATCATCACCATTACATAAGTTTCCATCATCTGCTACATTTCCACTTGTCTCTGTAATTCCAATAGTTACTACAGGCTGAGGATCGACAGCAATATTAATAGAACCAGTATCCGTACATCCATTATCATCTGTAACTGTCACAACATATACACCTGCTTGTGCTACCATAATGTCTGTGATAGTTATGATCTGGCCATTATCACCATTTGACCAAGCGTAAGAAGCAACAGTACCCGGTATTCCGGTTACATTAGCCTGTAACGTTAAGTCCTCACCCTCACATACGGGATTATCTGAGGGTGTGATAGTTATGTTAAATTGGTAAGTATCAACATTTAAATCAAAAGTAGTAGCATTTCCTGCCGGACTAGAAACTCTAATTAAAAAAGTACCCCCATCGCAAAAAGGAGGAGGCATCACTGTTTGGCCGATACAATCCGAGATAATTTCTGCCACCAAATCTGGATCGCTAGTATTGAATAGCAAACCATTCAAATGAGTCCCAGCAGGTATCGTAACTGTATAATATAAGTTTGTACCAGTATAATTTATACCGGTAACTCCTCCTCCGGGCAGTACTGTTGGGTTATTACAATCCGTACTTAAAAAAGAATGGCTCTTAAGATCATATAAGAGTATCTTCTTTAAGTCATGACTACTATCATAACATAAATTAGTTAATACAACATTTTCAGATGAAATAGTTGAACTGCCTGGTGAAAAACCAGAACAAACTAAAATTACCGCTGGTAAAAAAAATCGAAGTAAAAACTTTATCATTCTAATAAATTAAATAAATTGAATAACAGAACACAATCAAGAAACCTATCCCTGATTCTTATTATCATTCGTACGGTGGGAACCGCCTGCGTGAGCACTAAAATTAAATTCAGTGGTAAAGTTATTATAATAGATGCTACTAAACAAAGAAATGTGAAAAAAACGTTATCACATTATTGTCTAAATCCGATACGCTATAATCTAGGATTATACTCATTTCGAAATTAAATATTTAATAATATTAATTTATGATATTTTATTCTAAAATATGAAATTTAATTTTATTTCTAAAAAATATAATTTTTTTTATTGGTTAGTTAAATTTTCATTGAAGATTCATAATGAAATACTAATACGTTCTCCGGCCTCAGATGGAAAAGGATAGTTCGATATCATCATTATCAAGTTAATGTACTCATCAAAATCAGTATCTAAACCCGCGATTTTCTTTCAAAATATCCAAATATTAGTCTTTTGATTCTGCTTTTAAATATGGTAAAATCCTAAGCCCATCTTCTTCTTTAAGTGCAATGATGCGACTTATATGGCGGGCTTCCTTAAAAGGGCCATGTTGCTTTCGGTATTTTAAAATCGCATTTGTAATCTGCTGATTAAAATAAGGATGAGCAATTAGTGTTCTATAGTCTGCCCGGTTAATATCAATTTTCTGAACCAAGCTTCGATCAACAGTAATATGGGGACTCAACTCAGCATAAAGACTATCACTTATTATCTGAAGTTCTTTAAGTTGTTCAATAGCAATGTATCCACCTAGCCGCCTTTTGAATCTAAGTATGCGCTTAGTATAATAAACTCCTATACCAGGCAAATCTATCAAAGTTAAACTATCGGCATCATTTAGCTCAATGGGATGAACAGGCCAAGTCTTTCTATTATACCCTTGTGTTTCAAGAGCATGAATACTTAAGCTATTCTTCTCTGAATTTAATGGCCTCGCCGGAAAAACTATGTACTCTCTCAGCTGCTCGATTCTTTCTTTATCCAGGCCGTAAATCGTTTTCAGTTTTTCGATATCGTAAATTTTTCCACCTTTGGCAATGTAATTAGTTAGACTCCTCGCTCCAAAATTGCTAAATCCCAGCATTAATAAAGAATCATAGCTAATCTCATTAGGATTGAATGCAAAAGTTTTTATTATTTGCCTTGAAGGTTGGTAACCAGAATCAGAGATATCATAACTTCTATCTTGTCCTTCTCTGTCCTCTTGAGGAGATATAGTATCAGATGCAAAAATAAATTGACTCAAATCTGGTTGAGTACCTTGAGAATAAAATGGCCACCACTCACCGACTGCATAAATCAACCAAAGCAAAATAAAAAATAAAGCAATTCCACTTCTTTCTTGAAGCGAAAACCCAAACCAGTCCCTTGGCGTCAGGCGTGTCATAGCTTAATTGATTAATTCCATTTCTTTAGCCTTTTTCATCATCAATGCATAAGCTGCCTCATATTCATTAGGTATCTCTCCATCAAGGATGGCATCGCGTACAGCTGTTTTCAAGATACCTACCTCAGGCGAAGGCTGAATTTTCAATACTTTCATAATTTCATCACCACTAATAGGCGGCTGCCAATTGCGCAGACTATCCTTTTCCTCCACTTCTTTAATCTTTTCCATCAATAACTTATAGTTTTCTTTAAATCTAGCTACTTTGCCTTCATTTTTAGAAGTAATATCCGCTTCACAAAGCATCATTAAATCATCAATATCTTCTCCAGCATCAAAAAGTAAGCGTCTGACGGCTGAATCTGTTACATCTGTACCAGTCAATGCAATAGGTCGTAAATGGAGCAGCACCATTTTTTGAACAAATTTCATTTTATGATCTTGTGGCAACCTGAGGTTCTTAAATATCCTGGGTACCATCGCCGCCCCTAACACTTCATGACCGTGGAATGTCCATCCTAGTGCAGGATCAAAACGCTTAGTAGGTGGCTTAGCTATGTCATGTAAGATGGCTGCCCATCTCAACCAAAGATTATCTGTATTTCGGCTGATATTTTCCAAAACCTCTAGTGTATGGTAGAAATTGTCCTTATGGCCGATGTTGTTTCTGACTTCAACACCCTGAAGGGCTGCCATCTCCGGAAAAATAAGGTGAAGCAATCCAGTATTGAACAAGAGCTTAAACCCTCTTGAAGGATAATTGGATACAATTATTTTTTCCAATTCACTGCTAATCCGCTCCTTGCTGATAATAGAAATCCTATGTTTATTTTTAGCAATAGATTGCAGCGTCTTTTCCTCAATATTGAACTCTAGCTGTGTGGCAAATCTGATAGCTCGCATCATTCTCAGCGGATCGTCAGCAAAGGTTTTGTCAGGCTCTAATGGTGTTCTGATGATTTTTTGATTGAGGTCATTAAAACCATTAAAACTGTCTATTACTGTGCCATAATCTTCTTCATTTAGACTAACGGCCAGCGCATTGATCGTGAAGTCTCTTCTGTTTTGGTCATCTTCCAGAGTACCTGTCTTTACTAAAGGCTTCCGTGAGTCAGGGCTATACGACTCTTTTCTTGCTCCTACAAATTCAATTTCCAGGTCATTATGTTTAAACATCGCTGTACCGAACCGGCTATAAACAGCCACATGGGGTGAAGGTCTTAGTTTTGATGCGACTCTTTCAGCAAGCTCAATGCCATCACCCACGCATACCACATCTAGATCTGTGGAAGGTCTACCCAGAAAACGATCTCTCACATAGCCTCCCACAATGTACACCGGGACATTCAACTCTTTGGCTGAGGCCTGGATTAGTTCAAAAATCTTATTTTCATACGGTTTTACATTAAATACCATGTGTACTGCTGTTTATACAACTATTTCCTGATAGTGGTTTCTGATATCTTCCAGGGTTTCATAGAGAGCTTCGAAATTCATCTCTGTCACAAGTCTAGATCTAAACTCCTTGATGCCTGGCAAGTCCCTAAAGTAATTTGTATAATGTCTCCTCATTTCGACAATACCGAGCTTGTCGCCTTTCCATTCAATACTCATCTTGAGATGACGGATGGTAGTATCAACACGTTCATCTATCGTAGGTGGTTCAGGAATTATCCCTTTCTTCAGATAGGCCTTGATATCTCTAAAAATCCATGGATTGCCGATACTGGCTCTACCGATCATTACACCATCTACACCATATCTGTCCTTATATTCCTTGGCTTTTTGAGGCGTATCAATATCGCCATTACCAAAAATCGGAATGTGTATCCTCGGATTATTCTTAATCTTACCAATCAATGTCCAGTCTGCTTCTCCTTTGTACATTTGCTTACGAGTACGACCATGAATACTCAGTGCTTTGATACCTACATCTTGCAATCGTTCTGCTACTTCTTCAATAAAAATGGAATGTTCATCCCATCCAAGACGTGTTTTCACAGTCACGGGCAATGCCGTTGATTTAACAACCTGCTCTGTTAGCTTTACCATACGATCCACATCCTGAAGTATGCCCGCGCCAGCCATTTTGCACACCACTTTTTTGACCGGACATCCATAATTAATATCCAAAATCTCAGGCCGTGCTTCTTCCACTATGGCTGCCGCTCGACGCATAGAATCCATTTCAGCACCAAATATCTGAACACCTATAGGACGCTCACCCGGATAAATATCAAGTTTTTTAACACTTTTATCAGCATCTCTAATCAAACCTTCGACTGACACAAACTCAGTAAACATCAAATCTGCTCCTTGCTCTTTACACACAGCACGAAAAGGTGGATCGCTCACATCTTCCATTGGCGCAAGCAGCAAAGAAAAGTCATCTAGTTCGAGATTGCCTATTTTAACCATGAATGCCGGTTTTAAAAATTATAGCTCGCCCCAAACCAGTATTCTACTACAGCGCTTTGAAGATCACGCGCCGTTTCATTAGCAATATACATCAATTGGATACCAAATTTCCACTTGCCAACTCCACTCATATATCCGAGTCCAAATAATGGATAATTAACCTTAACATCTTCAGTCAATCCTCTGATACTATATCCTACTGGGTCCTTTGAATACTTCATAAAAGCGTATTCTGCCTGAAAAAAGATATCATTTATAATCCTTGCTCTACCCATAAAATGACCTCCAATATCAAATACTGACGGATCAGGCCCTAGAACTGAGTACTGATCATAAAACATTTTTGAGCCACCTCCGAGAGCGAATCGATCGTTTATTTTAAAGGCTGCATCCAGTTTTGCCGATATCGTCAAACCATTAAAAAACCCTACATTACCCAGCATAATATCTCCACCAAGCCTATCTACAAATGACGGCTTCACTACTCTTTCCTTTTTAGTCTTAGAGGAAGAACCTTCCGGCCTTTTTCTCAATTGTGCATCTGCAGTAATGGTCATTGACACAAAGCAAATAATGAGGATAATATATTTATAACAAAAATGGGCTTTCATCGAAATAAAAATTTTCAAAAGGTAAAAATAAAAATTAAAAACAACATGACATTTATAACCACAGGATTTAACTAAAAATTATATTTAATATTCATACTTTAGTGTGATACCAGCTTAGTGAATTATTTCTAGCTTTACTATCAACAAAGGTTATAAATATATCTATCTTTACGGCACTATTTATTTTGTTTTAATAACTTATATGATACCCAGATGATGAATATCGATCCGAGCAAAATGATATCAGCCAAAGTGCAAGCCATGGAAGAATCAGCCACAATCCGCATGGCTCAAAAATCTAGAGACCTGGCAGCAAAAGGTATAAAAGTAATAAGTCTAAGTCTGGGAGAACCCGATTTTGACACGCCTGAATTTATTAAAGACGCAGCTTATGAAGCACTAAAAAAGGGCAACACCAAATATACTCCGGTACCTGGAGCGATGGATCTACGCAATGCTATTTGTGACAAATTCAGAGTTGAAAATGGTCTTGATTTTAAACCATCACAAATTGTTGTATCTAATGGAGCAAAACAAGGTATTTTTAATATCTGTATGGCAATGATCAATCCTGGCGACGAAGTCATCATACTGGCTCCATACTGGGTTTCGTATATTGAAATTGTAAAATTTGCCGGTGGTGTTCCTATCGTTTTAAGTGCGGGAATTGAAGATGATTTCAAAGTGAATGCAACCCAAATCAAGGCTGCCATCACTGCCAAAACTAAGCTGATGATATATTCATCGCCTTGTAACCCAACCGGCTCTGTTTATACTTATGATGAACTCAATTCTATCGCTGAAGTGGTATCTAAACATGATATCTTGGTGGTTTCAGACGAAATATACGAATATATCAATTTTACGAACAATCATGTCAGCATAGGTTCATTTGATAATATGCAAGGACGTGTTGCAACTATTAATGGATTTTCAAAAGGTTTTTCAATGACTGGATGGCGACTGGGTTATATGGGTGCGCCTCAATGGCTCGCTGACGCTTGCAACAAAGTTCAGGGACAAGTCACTTCAGGTGCAGCCTCATTCAGTCAGGAAGCAGCTGCCGTAGCTCTAAGGAGTAACAGAACTGAATGTATGAAAATGAGAGAAGCATTCCGAAGAAGGCGCGATCTTATCATCTCGCTACTCAAGGAAATACAGGGCATGAAAGTTAACCATCCGCAGGGTGCATTTTATGTATTTCCGGACGTAAGTCACTATTTCGGAGTGTCCAATGGCAACGTAACCATCCATAATGCAGATGACTTTGCGGAAGCGATGCTTACGGAAGCGCACGTAGGCACGGTGTCAGGATCTGCTTTTGGAAATGATAACTGCGTACGTCTATCCTACGCTGCCTCTGATGAAAACCTGATCGAAGCAATACGAAGAATAAAAGATTGTCTAGCTGGTTTTAAAAAAATATAAGGAGTACTCTCATCCATTAGGAGGTGCAGATTTACAAGCCATGCAACTGGTAATATGAAGGATGCAGTCTTAGCTATTTTAATTAGAATTTTGACCTTCAAAATTCAAAATGTACTTATTGTTCCGTTGGGTTTAAAATCATTTCAGCCACGCGTCTGCCCGTTTCCGCAGCTCCATTCATAAATCCCTGAAACAGTTCACTACAATGCTCACCAGCAAAGTAGAAATTACCAACAGGCACCATCTCCTGACCTGCAATAGTCGTCCACTGACCTGGCTTATAACAACTATAACTTGCTTTAACATAAGGGTATTCAATCCAGTTGACAAAGACGTGTTTATTCAAGAACTTCTCCTTCGAGTGTTTAAAGATTTTATCAATATCATTAACAAAACCATTCACTCTAGCTTCAGGTAATGCCGTGCGCCACACATGATTCTGAGGTGCTAACGGGCTTTTGGAAGATTCGTCACAAAGACTTTGAGAAAACGATCCACCAAAATACGCTACATAAGCACCAAACTTGATACCTTCTGCCCTATTGATACTTCCATCCCATCCATTGGTCATATTGGTCGTAAAAATGTAACCCATAGCGTTATTTTCTTTACTCCTCCATGGTTGTCCATCGTAACCCAGCACTAGTTTTGTATTCTTTCCATAACCGAGTTCATCAATGCACTTTTTCTTTTCCTCGGTCATACCTTTCAAATCTAAAGGAATCGTCCGCAAAATTGTAAATGGAATGGTACACACTATTTTCCTCGCAAAATGCGACTCGCCGTTCTCAAAAAGTATATTATAAATCCCATCTTCACCTTCAATCACCGACTTGACCTGGTAGTTAAGCAGTATGTTATCAGAACCCACTTTTTCTACAAGTTTATGGATCAACTGGCTATTGCCACCTTTGATTCTGTATCGTTCATCGCTGTCACCAAACACTTGAAAACCTTCTGAAGTATCAGGATTGAGTATGTCCAGCATATTGAGAGTAGATTGTTCTTCGCAATCAAGACCATACTCTGCAATAAATGCGGCATCTAACAAATCCTTCAACCATGAAGCACACTTTAATTCTGAAATATAATTGGCCAATGACGTATTGTCCAATTGCACAGCCTCAGGTGTATCATAATTTTCGCCTAGACTGGCAATGTCAGAAGCAATCTTGCCTGATATTTTCTTAAACTCTTTTATGATCTCCTTTTCAGAAATTTTTCGATTGTCAAAGTAAAAAATATCTTTAACCCAGTGATTGTCTTCCTGTTCTTTAATCAGATCCAATGTTTCTAGTCGAAATTCCTTTGCCAGATTCAGCATATCTTCATGATTGCTATCAATAAAATCACCTCCAAACTCAGGATAGATACCGAGATGCATCGAATCATTATAATGGGTAAGTATGCGACCACCTGCTCTTTTGCTAGCTTCAAATACCTTAAAGTCGAGCTGAGCGCCTAAAAGGTGGTTGGCACAATTTAGCCCGGCCATTCCTCCACCTAAAATGGCAACATCTAGAATTGATCTTTTATCTTGTTCTTGACCAGGTTTGCAGGTAGCCAACATAGACGGTAGTCCCAGACCTACAGCTAAGCCTGCAGCACTTAATGCAGAATTTTTGACAAATTTTCTTCTTTCTTTATTGAAATGCTCGGATTGTCGTATAGTATTTTTTCTTAGTCCTTTCATTTCACGCTGTAAGATGGACAATAGTAGATTTGTTAACGGATGTCTTGGCTTTGTCATAAGGGTTTAGTTTTACTGAATTGCAAAATTAAAAATTAAATATTAAATATTAATCACATTGAAAATTTTTTCACCCCTAACGTCAAGGAGAGATAAATGCCCTACTCATTTCAAAAAAAATAAAAAAAATAATTGTAATGTTTTCTTTACATTATGTAAATTTTACTTTACATTTGTAAAAAAATATTAATCCATATGAAATCTTCAATATTGCTTCCTTCGAAATTCAAGAAAATCGGATGGTTTATACTCATTCCATCTATGATTGCAGGGTTGCTCCAAGTCTCTAGTGAATATGAGTTTGTCTTCACAAGTAAGGTCTTTGCTTTTATTTACGATGAAAGTCTTACGGATACTAGATATTTTGGTATAACCGAAACGGATATAACCAATACTCTCATAAGTGTGTGTTTCATTGTCGGTGCATTACTAGTCGCTTTCTCAAGCGAAAAGTCCGAAGACGAATATATCGCCAGTCTGCGGCTGAATTCGTTACAATGGGCTGTTTTAGTGAATTATCTACTTCTTATTGTGACATTTATATTTATTTATGGAGTGAGTTTTCTCAATATCATGCTGTATAATATGTTTACCATACTCATCATCTTCATAGCAAGGTTTCACTACCTACTTTACAAAACCAATCAATTGACAAAAGATGACGAACTCTCTTAAAATAGAACGTGTAAAACACGATTTGACTCAGGAGCAATTAGCAAAAGTAATAGGTGTCAGCCGCCAGACGATACATGCCATTGAAAGTGGCAAATATATACCATCTACCATGCTGGCATTAAAACTGGCTCGTTTATTTAATGTAAGTGTAGAAGATGTCTTTATGCTGGAAGATGGTGATTGATTAGAATGGATAATTTACCGCCACCTGTACATTTCCAAGTCCCTGCTGCCGAATTTCTCTAAAATTATACCAAGATCTGCCGGTAAATTCATCTTTGTAAGGGTTGCGCAGTTTATATCCAAAATCAAAACGAATCACAAAAAAATTAAAATTGAATCTGATACCATAGCCGGCACCGATAGCGATCTGATTGAAAAAATGTTTCGATATTTCAGCATTTGGTCTTGCCTCATCTGGTCTAAGCAACCATACATTACCTGCATCAGCAAAAATCGCACCATCAACAAAATAGAAGATATTAAACCTATACTCGGCGTTCATCTCTAGCTTAATATCACCTTGATTAGTATAAACTGAGAGTGGTGTTTCAATCTTATCGTGAGGATCTCTATATGCTCCGGGACCTGGTTCTTTCAGATTCCAGGCTCTAAGGCTATTAGGACCTCCTACTCCAAACTGACGAACAAAAGGCACTGAAAGACTCTCACCAAAACCGGAGATGATACCTGCATTAAATCTCGCTGCAAAGCTCTGTGTCGCTGAAATCTCTTTATTGTACCGTGCATCCAGTTCATATCTAGCATACTTAGCAAATGCCAATTTGTCAAGTGTCCATACCTTATCTTCTCGCTCTATGAAATTATATATTTTATTAGCTAGGTGAACTTCCCATCCTGACAGTTCCAGATTATTGATTAGAAGAAAAGAATTACCTCTTTTATCCTTCTGGCTATTGTAAATATAGGTCAAGTCTCTGAATAAAAATCCTGTACCGAGATTGTCTTTAAAAGAAAGCCTCACTAAAGGCAAAGCTGCAAATCTTCCTTCGTCAATAATCTTATACAAGTCCAAATTAAAACCAAGAGGGCGATAAACATATCGATTATTTTTGGGTGATACATAATCAAAACCATACGATGCATTGAACGAGGTGATGCCATACAAATCGATAATGTTATTGTCACTGTAGCCTAGAGCGATATTCGTATTTGCATCTTCTTTAAAACTATTAAAAAACTTAGTTTTGATAATGCCAACTTTATTAGCAAAATGGCCTAAACCTATGAAATCTCTAAAGGTAGGAATGGTCAAGTTATTCTGTACAGAAATATTTGTTGTCCGCTTTACAAAGCCGGTTTCTTTACCGTAACCGAGTTCAGTACCTATTTCAGCACGAAGTGTATATCGTTCAGAACCTCCCAGCAGATTCCGATTGACAAACTGGGATGAAACCGAAAACCCAAATAATCTAGCTGCACCTAGTGTGCTGAAATATCCTTGTAATCCACCATCCCATATCCACTTCTTCGGATAGGGTGTCAGCAAGACATTAAAATTCATAATAGAATCACGTTCCTTATCCTGAAATGAATTAATGGTGACAAATCTATAAGTACCCAGCCCATTGAGTTTTTTAAAGGTCTTTTGTCTGTCTTCTCTACTGAGTAGTCTTCCTTCCTTAAAAAATATGTTATCATTGATCAATTCTTTCTTGACTAAAAACTTTTTAGATTGGCGGTAAAACTGAACTCCATTTAAAGTATCGACAGAAAGTACCGACATAGGTTGATTATTGTAATGATCTGTAAATACTTGCACTTCTCCGGTTCTAAACCTAGTGTGGGTCGAATCCGGGAGTGGTACGCGCACATGAATAAAAATATTTACATCTTTTTTAGTTTGACTACTATCGCCGGAAATTTCAAAGTAGTAGTTTGAAAAATTAATATATCCACTGTTCTGGAGTTCCACTGTCAGCCTGCTTTTTTCCAGTTCAAACTTATTGTAATCAATATAATCTCCCTTCTTGATAATTGCATTTTCTTGATGATCTTCTATAAATTGAAGCACTGCATTATCTAATGATTCATAGGTTATTTCTCGTATTCTATATCGATCACCGGTAGCGACTAGAAATGTCAATTGTGCTTCATCCCAGATCTCAAGGCCCCGGGAAGTAGTCAATCCATGTTGCACTTCATTTACTAAAAAGTCAACCCTAGCATCATAATAGCCCTTTTTGTATCTAAGGTAATTTTCCATATTAGATACGATGGTTTTTGCTTTTTCTTCGTCGTAAAGAACCGGTTTTTCACCCAGATTGCGCAATGCTTTATTATACCAGTGATTTTGGGTAGTATCGGCATTGGCTAGATATAGATATTCCCTTGGTATAAAAAATAGGATTTTATTATTTGGCTCAAGAGTGATGAATGGTTCGAGTTCTTTCAAAAGAGTAGATTTATCCTTTACATCTTTTTCATTTTTAAAAACTATCTTTGTCTTTTCTAATAACATCTGATTAGTGGTCAGAAAGCGGCTTGAAGTACAAGAAGACAACATAGCTAACGCTACTAGAGTTAAAAGCAAACCACACTGTCGGATATTTAGTAACAATTTCATTCCACTCATCTAAAACGAAAACCTTGGTTTCGAAAGCACAAATTAAAGAAATTCGTACACTGCATCTACCTAAATTCAGGCAAATTTATAACAAATTCATTGCCGAAGGCGAGAAAGTATGTACCGAATTTATAAAATCGGGCAAATTTCCCATTGATGCTATATTTATAACGAATGCATCCAAAGAAAAGTACGCAGACTTAATGATAAAATACGGTCTAGAACTGGAATTGATTTCCGAAAAGGAAATGTCACAACTTTCAGCACTAAAAACCCCTTCCGATATTTTGCTCATATTAAAAATGGCAACTTCAGATCTTCGCATCATGAACAACCCTAAAGTATCTGCCATTTACTTAGATGGTGTGCAGGATCCAGGCAATACCGGAACTATCATACGATTAGCGGACTGGTTTGGTATAGATGCTGTCATTAGATCAACTGATACGGCTGATTTTTTCAATCCCAAAGTCGTACAATCGACTATGGGCAGTATGGCAAATGTGCATTTGATTACTGCAAACTTAAAGGATCTGAAGCCATTCGAAAGGAAAATTTTCGGTACCTACATGGATGGACAATCTATCCATCAAACAACTATTGACGAAAATGCCATCCTTGTCATGGGTAATGAAGGCAAGGGCATCCGTATTGAAAATGAGCAGTGGATCAGCAATAAAATCAGCATACCTGGCGCTGTAGGAAGAATTGCCGAATCCCTCAACGTAGCTATTGCTGCAGGCATCATCTGTGCGCACTGGAAAGTATAAATTTACCCCTGTAAAATTGTACCGTCGCAAGGTCCAAAACCTACCCTGACACCCTCTTTTTCTGCCCAACCACGCATTTTGACCGTGTCACCATTATTAATGAAGCGACGTTCTGATCCATCTGTCATCAGAACTGGTTTTGTACCACGCCATGTGATTTCCAGCATGGAGCCATATGTATCAGGAGTAGGGCCACTGATTGTACCGGATGCCATCATATCTCCTACACGAATATTGCAACCATTGACTGTGTGGTGAGCTAATTGCTGACACATATTCCAATACATATATTTAAAATTTGAGGTGCTAACACGCACTGGTTCACCATAAGGCTCCATGATGTCCACACTTAGATGAATGTCATAGTTTTTGAGTCCATTAAACTCCAAGTAAGGCAGTACTTTTACTTCTTGTTCTGGTCCTGCTATTTTGAATGGTTCGAGTGCTTCGAGGGTCACAATCCATGGAGATACTGTAGATGCAAAATTCTTGCCAAGGAATGGGCCGAGTGGTACGTATTCCCATCGCTGTATATCTCGTGCAGACCAGTCATTAAAGAGCATCAAGCCAAAGATATAGTCTTCTGCTTCATCGGTCGAAACGGTCTGACCTAACTCGGTATTCTTCCCAATGACAAAGGCCATTTCTAGCTCAAAATCGAGCTGTTTAGTTGTTTTATATACTGGTGATATCGGATCGTCCTGTAGAATTTGTCCTTTGGGTCGTTTGATTTTTGTTCCAGAGACTACGATGGATGAAGCGCGACCGTGATAACCTATCGGCATGTGTAGCCAGTTAGGCAAAAGCGCATTATTGGGATCTCGAAACATTGAACCAACGTTAGTGGCGTGCTCTCTGCTACTGTAAAAATCTGTATAATCGCCTACGTGCAGTGGCAATAACATCCTGACCAGGTCTTTAGATATAAAAATACCAGATTTTTCATATTTATCACTGTCAAGTGCACCACCCTGTTGAAGTACATCTTGCAGCCTGAGTCGAACTGCTGACGTTACGTTCTTGCCCAGTGCAATAAAATCATTGAGTACAGGACGTAGGAAAACATCAGATGGCAGGTCTATACCATTAAAAACACCAACTTTCAGACATTTGTCAAGGTCAACAATGGTATCTCCTATTCGAGTACAAGCGGCTGTTACTTCTCCTTTATTATAGATGCCAAAAGGAATATTATAAATTGAAAAATCACTTTCTTTTGCTACCTCAATAAAACTCTTCATTTTCTCTTTTATTCAATATAAATTAGATGTAATTTTTGTATTGGATTTTCTAATGAATGGCTATTTTGTGCATACGCTTGTGACCATTGCCATCCGAAAGCCTTAGTAGATACACATTTGGAGTGAGATGCTCAATGCTAATATTACAATTCTGGTTGCAATCAGAGGACAAAATCCATCTACCCTGATTATCAAACAAATCTGCTTTCAGGTGCTGAGTATCGCTTTCTATCCTAATGAAATCAGATACAGGATTAGGAAAAATTCGCACGCTTTCCAGAAAGGTGTCATCAGTAGCAGTAGGATTGTTCCAAACTGAACCAGTTTTATCGCCCCAAATATATTCAACCAGATCAGGCATATCAATAAATGGATTTCTGTTGAACTGCCATTTTTGAACAACATTGTTTCTATGCATCTCAAAATCATCAGGCGGATCATTACGATGCCACTCTAGTAGTGTCGCAAGATCGCCAAATTTCCCTACTTCGCCCTCAGGAAATCCATTGACCAACTCCAATCCATTGTATCGTATAGCCATGTAAAATATGCTACGGGCCACATCACCTCTAAATCCTCCCAATGTATTATCCGGGCCAGTGTACTGACCATAAAACTGATTGCCTCGCTTTGTATTTTCTTTTCCATCAACGGCCCTTATATGATGTGCATCAGAATTGCCATGTCGTATTGAGTCTGCATTAGTAGGTGTAAAGATTTCAATACCATCGAATACATCATCACCTGCAATACTAAAGAATCCTCCACGGGATCTCGGCCAAACGTGCTCTCGATTCCATTTACCGGCATTGTCAGAATTGAGTTGAACATCAAGCTTAGATCTACCTTGTTCCAGATATACTAACCAAACCTGATTAGAGTTTTCAGGATTTACATCAGATTCTGTCAGGATATCCACTACGTCATTATAACTCTGACAGCGCACAATGTCGGGATTGGCAATAATGCTCTGCAGTGCATTTTCAAGATCAGCGCCAGACTTACCATTTATCGTATCATAATAACCTTGCTCAATGGTGCCGATTACCTTCCCATAAGTTGGATTGATTGGTGTACCATAATTGGCCACCTTAAAATCATTATCCTCTACACGAATTCTAATATTATTATTTAAAACCAGATACCCGGTCGGCAAGGGCTCCATTCTAAATATCATATCTTCATCACCTTCGTCTAGATTGTCGTCAATAATCTGAATCGTGGTTGACACCGAAGTCTTGCCCTTCTGTAAAGTCAACAACGTAGTCGCTGCATAATCAGCACCATTAAATGCGCCATTATCAAGGGAATATTTAATAATCAAGTCATTATCCACTGGGCGCTCTGATTGAAAAGTCAGTTCAAAGACATCGCCTTCTGTAAAGACTGTCTTAGGAAAGATAGTACGGACACCAATTAAGTCCACTCCACTTCCATCATTGTTTTTTCTAGGAGTGGGTGTAGCCGTATAATAATTTCCGTTATTATCTCTCTGGATTGAATTTGTATTATTGCTTTTCCCTTCGTTTATCTGGTATATAGCAGGGTTAAAAGCTCTGAAAATTTCTAGCATAGTTTCTGCATCAGCATCATTAGTACCATAGACGATCACATCAACCAGGGTTTCGTCCACAAATGCAGTTGTTCCGATAGGAAAGTCAACATCATTACCACGATAGATAGCCACGCCATCTGCACCATTTTGAATCGTATTGTCAGGAATGATGTGCTGAGGAAAAGGTACTACAGCTTCATTGCCTATTAAAAACAAACCATTGATATCAGTTACATAACCATCCAGGTCAATCGCCCAGTAGGAAGAATTATTAGCATTAGAAGACCCATTGAAAAAAACAACGACATAACCATCCAGTGGAAAATTAGGCTGAGCGGATTTGATTTCAATAAATTCTTCTGTATCCAGTCCAGGTGTATCGCTATCTAACTCGTTGATCCAGATCGCCTGTTGTGCTGACATCCAGACCGGCACAATCAACAGAAGTAATAACTTTAATATTCTATTCATATCAATGTTGTATAAGTTTTGGGTGATTGCAAATTTAAGTAATTTAGTATAAACCTACCTACAAATCACGATAAATACCCGAATAAGAGGTAAAAAATCTCAGTTACAAAGGTATATTTCCATGCTTTCTTGCCGGTAGCAAGACCTTTTTATTGTTCAGCATCGAGAAGGATTTAATCAACTTTCGGCGCGTTTCGCGCGGCTCGATGACCTCATCAATAAAGCCACGTGCTGCGGCTCGATATGGATTGGCAAATTTCTCTTGATACTCTGCTTGCTTTTCTTCGAGTTTGGCTTCAGGATCATCCGCTTTTGCTATTTCATTTTTAAAGATAATCTCACTGGCACCTTTTGCGCCCATCACTGCAATCTCTGCTGTAGGCCATGCATAGTTCATATCTGCTCCGATGTGCTTAGAGTTCATCACGTCATAAGCACCACCATAGGCCTTGCGAGTGATTACCGTTATCCTCGGCACTGTAGCATCGCTAAATGCATAGAGGAGCTTCGCTCCATTAGTGATGATGCCATGCCATTCTTGGTCTGTTCCAGGTAAAAACCCAGGGACATCAACCAGCACCAGTAGAGGTATATTGAAGCAATCACAGAAGCGCACAAATCTAGCACCTTTTTTTGAACTCTCTACATCAAGGACACCAGCTAGTGAAAACGGTTGATTAGCTACAATACCTATGGACTGACCACCTAATCGAGCAAATCCTACCACGATATTATCCGCATAGTGTTCATGGATCTCAAAGAAGGAATCTATGTCCACTATACCGTGGATGATTTCCTTCATATCATACGGCTGCATCGAACTTTCAGGAATAATATTAGTTAGCTCATCCCTATATTCATCTCCTACCTCATATGGCAAGTCTTTAGGTTTTTCATTGCAATTTTGGGGAATATATGACAGCAACTTACGGATCTGGTGGATACAATCTAAATCATTAGCAGCTACGCAATGTGTCACACCGCTCTTAGTGGCGTGCGTCATGGCACCACCGAGATCATCAGAGCTCACTTCTTCATTTGTCACCGTTTTGACAACGTTGGGTCCGGTCACAAACATATAGGACGAGTTTTCCACCATAACGATAAAGTCGGTAATGGCCGGAGAATAAACTGCGCCCCCAGCACATGGTCCCATGATGGCAGATAACTGCGGAATCACTCCGGAAGCGCGTGTATTTCTATAGAAAATATCAGCATAGCCACCGAGGCTGTCAACACCTTCTTGTATCCTTGCTCCTCCTGAGTCATTGAGCCCAATAACTGGCGCTCCATTTTCGATAGCCAGATCCATAATACGGCATATCTTCTGCGCGTGGGTTTCAGACAACGCACCACCAAAAACCGTAAAATCCTGAGCAAACACATAGACTAGTCGGCCATCTATCGTACCATAACCAGTCACCACACCATCACCTAGAAATTGTTGCTTTTCCATTCCAAAATCATATGAACGATGTTCCTTGAGCATACCGATCTCTTCAAATGAATGTCTATCCACTAGGAGTTCAATCCGCTCCCTTGCTGTCAGTTTACCTTTGGCATGTTGTTTTTTGATACGTTCCGTACCACCGCCAAGCATTGCTTTGGCCTTTTGCTCTTGTAATCTCCGGATCTTATCATCCATACTTTATCTGGTTTAAGTAGCAAATGTAGTCACAAAATCGGTTTATGACAATTTTTTACAGCAGAATTGATGGATAGCAGATTAGTGAGATAAAATGAGAAAACGAATAAATAGGGCTCAACCTCAATTATTATTGAAAATTACAGAGACGAAAGCACAGATTTTTTTCTGCATTACATTCTGATACAGGAACAGACCAATTGCAGTATTTATTCCTGAAACCATGCAGCAAATGGATAAATTTATTCCAAATTTTAATAAAGATTATAGCTAAATCAAAAAAAATAAATTAGAAGTTAATTAGCATGATCTTCAATAGGCTGTGGCTAATTTGAGCGTTTTAAACACTTCATATTTCAGCGATCCTAAAATCCGTAACATAGGTCGGAAAGGAAATATTGTTATCAGATGATAGGATGATTATTTGTGATAACTATTATCTTTACGCTTAAATATCGGGCAAAAAATGAATATAGAACAAAAGATTATCACTACTTTTATATTTCTACTAGGGATTTTGAATTATAGTACTGCCCAAGATATTTCTATCAATACAGATCGTCCCGACCAGAGTGATGGTGTCGGTACAGTGCCTTTCCAAACAATTCAATTAGAAGAAGGCATCACCCTTTCAGAACATGTATTTACAAACAACTTGGCAGTAAGGTATGGCTTGACCCATTCCACAGAGTTGCGTATATTATTGGATTTCGGAGCAGAAAATTCCAGATCTGGTTTACAGCCGGTCACACTGAGCCTCAAGCAAAAACTAATCAACCAAAAACGAATTATTCCCGCCATTTCATTTGTAGGCTACGTTTCATCCGGACAATTATCCAGCAAGGATTATCGGAGTAATCAATGGCCTTTTCAACTAAAACTTGCATTTGAAAATGAAATTTCTGAAAAGTGGGCACTGAGCTATAATGTCGGCACTTCCAATCAATTTAAAAACCTAGATCTTACTTTCAATTTAGGCTTTTCCCCAAGTGATAAAATATCTACCTTTTTAGAATATTTTTCAACACTGAATGATCTTTCTTTTAGCCACAACCTGGATGCTGGTGTTCTTTATTTATTCACACCATTATTACAGGCTGACCTCGCTTTAGGAAGCTCTATTTTCACTAACAACAACCAGCTTTTTACAACTATCGGCGTGTCTTATTTATTCTATTAATCAAGGAAATCGATGGTGTTGGATTATATTCATTACTGATGTTCCAGATAATTTGAATTGTACTTCTGGTAAGCATGATCTTTGCATCCGAATCTTTGAGTCATATAGGTAAGTGCTTTTCGTATTTAATTTAAAATTTGGCTATCCTATGAACTCTTACCTAGAATACCAGGGCACACGATTTTAAAGAAATGCCTGAAAGGATGCTTTTGAACCAATTCATTTATACGCTTGAAACACCGAATATCTCAGCAAGTCGCAATACATTGGTCAATACTACCCCAATTGTGCTTAAAACAAATGATTGCATAGTTTATAAAAATTCCCCCAGGCTAAATTTAACCGTCATTAAACTTTCAATTTCATCAGGACAAGATATCGACAGCGCAGGCTAAAACACTGAATATTACATTTAAACCATTTTGAGTAAAAGACCTTTGGGTTGATTTTAATTCGTACTTATTTCTTTGCCCACCCTATTCCAACTAAAAATTACAGATACAATCCATGCTAAAAATGAGGATAAACAATACCTTTGTTCTATGAATATGTATGCTATCAAGTCATTTATTGAGTTCTACCTTAAGGCCAATACCCATTACAATGTGCAGTCTGATTTTCTGCACGACTTTGTAAATACGGTATTAGACACAGATAAGGAGTACTACATATTCCGGCAGCTAGAAGGAATAAGAGCATGGTTAAAACAATCTAACCAAACGATACCAATACAAGATTTTGGAGCTGGTAGCCATAAACTTACTAATAACAACAGAAAAGTAGCAGATATAGCCTCCACATCATTATCCAGACCTGATAAGTGTCGTATGCTTTTCCTTCTTGCAGAACACTACCATTGTATGCATATACTCGAGCTAGGCACGTCACTAGGGATTTCATCTGCCTATCTGGGAGCAGCTAGCAGCAAGGCAAAAGTGACTACCTTAGAAGGAGATCCCATCCTAGCCAGCATCGCACATGAAGTACATACTCGGGCAAATCTTAAAAACATTCACATCCTCACGGGACCTTTTTCTGAAACACTACCAGACTACCTATCCAATTGCAAAACTATTGATCTGGCGTTTATAGATGGACATCACCAGAAAGAAGCTACCCTCCGGTATTTTGAGCAAATAAAGCTTAAATGCAACAACGACAGCATCATTGTGCTGGATGACATTTACTGGTCTAAAGGTATGACAGAAGCTTGGCAGACGATTTGCACAAATAGTGATGTGACACTGAGCATTGATTTATTCCATATAGGTATTGTATTTTTCAAAAAAGAATTAAGTAAGCAATATTTTCCTTATTTGCCTTATTTGTACAAGCCTTGGAAAATTGGGCTGTTCTCATAATAGGCCAGAAAACTTTAGAAGTCACAAAATGGATAATTTCCTTTTTCATAACCAAATTCTTGTATTAATTTTATTTATACCCTACATTTGTTAAAATTTGAAGTCATGCTGGATGCTTTTTTAAAAGATAATGGTCAATTTTCTAATTATGGTGTAGAACATACTATCGCCTTTACACTATGTATCGCTGCAATATGGCTAATGCTTTATCTAGCCAAATACAAGTGGAATGATGATCAGAAATATCGGTACATGGTATATATCAGTGTATTTGCAGCTAGCACCCAGCTCTTTAAAGTGTTTTATCGGGTATATAATGGTACTTTCAATCCTACTGAAGACTTTCCTTTGCATCTATGCAATCTTATGGTCATCTTACTACCATTTACCATGATCTTCAAATGGCGAAAACTGTGGGGTATTACCTTTTTCTGGATTATGATAGGCTGTGCTCAGTCAATTTTCACTCCAACACTGACTGAGTCTATGCCGCACTATGAGGCTGTCCGTTACTGGGTGATACATTCAGCTATTATTCTGGGAGCACTATATGGAATTTATGCATTCGGATGGACCATCACTTGGAAAGACACCATTCGCTCTATCCTAGGGATGAATATACTGGCAGCTATCCTCTTTCCTATCAATCTAGTATTGCATTCTAATTATATGTATCTAAACGCTAAACCACCCGGTACGACCTTTTATGATTTGCTTGGACCATGGCCAGGATACATCATATGGCTAGAAGTACTGGTCAATGGCCTATTTACCCTAGTTTTAATTCCATTTTACTGGAACGATATCAAGCGTTATCTTGCTAGAGTAGTGGCATAATTTTCTTTTCATAAAGTTAACTTAGGAAAATGTATATATTTTAGCTTCATACTAATAGTTGTCTTCTGATATACATTTAGATCATAATTGCTTTCAAAAGATGCTGAAACCACCTATATTCTGCTTAATATTTTTAATTTTGTACAAACATATACCATTTTTAAATCAAAAAATTAATTTCTGATGCGTAAGTTTTTGTTTTTGGCAATTATAGTGCTGTTTGGAGCAACCAATTCTAGTGATAAAGGCTTGCTTAAAGTGTTTACAGCTATCAATGAAGATGTGATGCAAAATGGTCGTGCTTATGAAACGCTGGGAGATGCCATTGACAAAATCGGACATCGGCTCACCGGCAGTGAAAATGGTGCCAAAGCAGAGCAATATGCTTTAGATCTACTCCGATCTTATGGTTATAGTGATGCAAAATTTCAGCAATTCAGTGTAGAAGCATGGAGTAGAAACAAAGTATCTCTGCAAGTAGAAATGAGGGACAAAACCAAAGATGTTGCTGCTCGATTCCAATACAAAGTTGTCTCACTGGCACATTCGCCAGTATCGGCACATGTTACTGCTGAGATAATTGATGTAGGCGATGGGCTTAATGAGGATTTTGAAGCCGCCGGCGAGGCCGTTAAGGACAAAATCGCTCTAGTCAATATCAATATCCAATCACCCGAAAATAAAGGAAAGCGAAATTTACACCGATCAGAAAAAACAGCACTTGCTATTCAATACGGCGCCAAAGGAATCATCATTGCTAATAGTGTTCCGGGAGGCGTTTTACTCACAGGTACGGCATCCGTCACAGGCTCTCTGATCCCGATACCGGCAGTTTGCATTTCATTGGAATCCGGACAAGGCATCAGGCGCCTCATTGCTGAGAATGGCCGTCTGATAGGAAACATAGATATGAGCAACTTCAGCAAACCTATCACAGCACGAAATGTAATTGCTACATTGCCTGGTACTGACAAAAAATTGAGCAAAGAAAAAATTATCATTGGTGGACATCTGGACTCATGGGATCTAGCCACCGGCGCTATCGACAATGGAATAGGGTCATTTTCTATTATGGATATAGCACGAGTCTTCAAAAATCTCAATCTTAAAACAAAGCAAACTATAGAATTCGTACTCTTCATGGGAGAAGAGCAAGGCCTACTGGGATCTCAACACATGGTCAAAGAATACGAAAAAACAGGAGAACTTGACAAAGTACGGCTGATGATTAACCTAGACATGACCAATAATACCAGTAGTTTTAATGCAGGCGGCAATGAGGATCTGTCCGCATTAATGACCAAAATCGGCACCACAATCCGTAAAATTGATACAACCTATACCAATATCAACCGAAACTGGGTTGGTTTGCATAGTGATCATCAGCCTTTTATGCTTAGTGGTGTTCAGGTAGCTTCTCCCATAGGCAAACTTCCTAGTAAAGCTTACGGATGTTATCACGCTGACTGCGATCATTTTGATCTAGTATCCAAAGATGATTTAAATAATAATGTACGATTTACAGCTATGATGTTATATGCTTTGGCCAATGAAAAAAGATTACCAACACAACGAATGTCCAGTAATGCAACGAGAGATTTTTTAATCAAACATAACCTCAAAAACGAACTGATCTTAGGGAATGCTTGGAAATGGGAAAAATAATGTTAGTCATCTATGTCGTATTTCTGTTTTTGAAATGCTAGAAAATCATTCTTCAATACGTATATTTGCTATTATTAATATTTGTCAATCATCTTACCATGAGAAAATCAAGATTATTACTTAGCATTACGCTTTCACTGATTTTTATTGTCATTGGTCTGGATCTAATATTTTCTCGCTCGCTGCAAGAAAACGCCGCCAATCCACTCATGTTTAGGATAATAGGAATCGCAATGGTTGCATTTTTTAGCCTGATGATTGTCAGCGCAGTAAAAAAATATTCGGGAAAATAAACATTAATTTTCATCAAGATTACGTGTAAGAGAGATCTAAGACATAGTGTATAATGTTATGAAAATATTGAGACATTTACTTTATTCATTTTAAAACAATCTATCATGAACTACTATATAGATTTTTTAGCATTAAATCAGGTGTTTTCTAAAAAAGTACGCATCGGGCTAGGGATTATTATCATAATTGATCTCACATTAATGATTGTAAATGCCAATTATTCGCCTCCGATTATAAATTGGATAACCAGAGGAATATTAATTATTATGCTTCTGATTGTTATTATGAATGATTTTTTCAATTATAACATAGCCAAACTTTTTGGTAAAGCATTCATCGACATCAATGAAAATGCTATTTCAATGAAGCCTTCTATCCTGACGAAAGAACAAAAAGTCGTGTGGAGCAATGTAGAATCATTACGATATGACAATAATAGATTAAAATTCCTTCTGAAGAATGGAAAACCATCGACAATTGATTTATCAAAGTTGGAATATAAAATAAAAAATGATATAAAAGATGCCGTTCGTACTATTGCTAATAAGAAAAATATATCCGCAGTTATTTAGTATTTGAACTGATTAAAACAAAAGCGAAAGATTAATTCGCTTACGCTCCTTTTCTACACCAATGACTTTAACAGAAATAGCCTGCCCTAGATGAAGCACCTCCGCAGGATTATGAATAAATCGATCCGTAATCTGAGATATGTGCAAGAGACCGTCCTGGTGTGCGCCAATGTCAACAAAGGCACCAAAATTGGTCATATTTGTTACAATCCCTGGCACAATCATCCCATCTTCGACATCATTTATACTGTGGATGCGATTATCAAAATTAAATGCATGGGCTTCACCGCGCGGATCCAGGCCAGGTTTATCTAATTCCTTCATAATATCAGTAAGTGTAGGCATACCCACTTCCTCAGTAACAAAATCTTTCAGATTCAATGTTTTGCGCAGCTCGGACTGATCTATAAATGCAGCCAAATCCAATCCAACAGCACGGGCCATCTTATTGACAAGATTATATCGTTCAGGGTGCACACCGGTATTATCTAGCGGATTATTACCATCTCTGATCCGAAGGAATCCGGCTGACTGTTCAAATGCTTTAGCACCTAACCGCGCTACTTTGTTGAGTGTAGCGATTTCTTTAAAATCTCCATTCTCCCGCCTATACATGACAATATTCCTAGCTAAACCAGGTCCCAATCCGGCAATATAAGTCAATATGTGTTCACTGGCTGTATTGAGATTAACACCCACCTTATTTACACAGCGAGACACGGTCATATCCAAATTATCCTTAAGCTTTCCCTGATGAACATCATGCTGATACTGTCCTACACCGATGGATTTAGGATCGATTTTAACTAGCTCGGCTAAAGGATCCATCAGTCGTCGCCCTATCGATATCGCTCCACGAACTGTTACATCGAGGTCAGGAAACTCTTCCCTGGCCAGTTCAGAAGCGGAATATATAGAAGCTCCACTCTCACTAACGATATATACTTCAATCCTCCGATCAAATCTAATACCATCCACTAAGGTCTTGGTTTCTCGCGACGCTGTACCATTGCCAATAGCAATAGCTTCTACATGATATTTATCAACTAAAAACCTTATGATGCTCTCTGCTTCTTGTGCCTGCCGCTGTGGTTCATGAGGAAATATCGTTTTATACTCCAAAATATCCCCATTAGCATCCAAACAAACTACTTTACAACCGGTCCTGAAACCAGGATCAATAGCTAGAACGCTTTTTTGTCCGAGTGGAGCTGCCAGAAGCAGTTGCTCCAGGTTATTAACAAATACGCTTATAGCTTCATCGTCGGCCTTTTCCTTAAATTCATTGAGAATCAATGTTTCAATTGACGGATATATCAATCTCTTATAACTGTCTTCAATAGCTGCTCTAATCAATGTCGCTTCTTCTCCATAAGAACGAATATATTTACGTTCTATCATCTGCAGATTCTTATCGTCATCAACATCTAGACTTACTTTGAGCATACCCTCTTTTTCACCACGCATCATCGCCAAAAACCTATGCGAAGGGCACCTTGCAAGTGACTCACTAAAATCAAAGTAATCTCGATAATGGTCGGCTTCTGCTTTTTTCTTCTGAACCACTTTAGATTGGATAAAAGCATACTTTCTTAGGTGGATTCTCAGCCGTTCTCGCACCACCTGGTCTTCACTTATCCATTCAGCTATAATATCCAGTGCTCCTTCGATGGCTGTGGAAACATCTGCCACTTTTTCACTGAGATATCTACGAGCTTGGCCTTTGACATCCGTGCCCTTCTGACTCATGATGATTTTTGCTAGTGGTTCAAGTCCCAGTTCTCGTGCTACATCAGCTCGTGTCTTTTTCCTTCTCTTGTATGGTAGATACAGATCCTCAATTTCATTGCTATCATAGGAATGAATCAGCCTTTCTCTGAGCTCAGGTGTCAATTTACCTTGTTCATCTATTGAAGCTAGAATGCTTTCCTTGCGTTCCTGAAGCTCCTTTAGCTTTTTTAATTGCTTAAATATTTCACCTATCTTCACCTCGTCGAGACTTCCCGTTCGTTCCTTTCGATAGCGAGCTATAAAAGGTACTGTGGCGCCTTCGTCTAATAGTGCAATTGTATTCCGTACTGAAGAAGTATTTATCCCAATTGTCCCTGATATTATTTCTATGATCTTATTGTCCAATTTTTTATTATTGCTCAAATTTTTCAATGCGCAAAAATAGAACAAACCGCTTAAAACCCTTGAATAAATACGGATTAATAATAATACACTAAGCTCATTAGTTCTAACCATTCAAAACAAGTACACTGGAATGATTGTTATTTTGCTACTTCTGTATATTTTTAGTAGGTTTGTATTGTGAAAGAGCGATTTAGTCATATTATCCTTATTGCACTTGCCGTCATGCTGAGCTCATCGCTGTCAGCCACCCATAATCGTGCTGGAGAAATCACCTACAAACAAACTGGTCCTCTCACCATTGAGATGACCATCATTACTTACACAAAGGCGAGCAGTGTCGCTGCTGACAGAGATAGCCTTGATGTATTCTGGGGCGATGGCACACATCAACAGGTCAGAAGGGACAATTCCCGAACGCGTTTTGAGCCTAATGATATCAAAATCAATTACTACATTGCTTCCCATACTTATCCAGGTGTCGCTACTTATACCATATCATTTATCGATCCCAATCGTATAGGTGGCATTTTAAACGTTAATTATCCTAATTCCATTGATATTCCTTTCTTTTTGAGTACTACCTTCACCCTACTCGACCCTCAGTTTCAAGGCTATAACAATTCAGCTATACTCTTACAACCTCCTATAGATATTGGTTGTGTGAATAAGGTTTTTATTCATAATCCTAATGCGTACGATCCTGATGGTGACAGCTTGGCATTTGAACTAGCCGTACCTTTACAAGATATCAATACACCGGTGCCAGGTTATAAATACCCAGATCAAGTTGGCGTTTCGTCTGGCAATGACATCAGCATCAACTCCAGAACCGGTGAAGTAATATGGGATAGTCCAAAACTCCAGGGCGAATACAATATCGCTATCAGAATCAAGGAATATAGAAATGGCCGACTCATTAATGTTATACTCCGTGACATGCAGATACTTATTAAAGCCTGTGATAATGATCCGCCCACGATAACTTCCGAAGATGAACTTTGTGTTGTTGCCGGAGAAAACATCATCATCCCTGTACAAGTCAACGATCCTAATCCACGGCAAAAGGTAAGATTATCGGCCACCGGTGGTGCTTTTTCGGTACAGCATCCGGCTATCCTGAATGGTCCAGTTTTTTTTACAAATCCACCCTTCAATGCAACGATCACATGGCAAACCAATTGTAATCACATTTCAGACCAATATTATCAGATCGTACTTCGAGCGGTTGACAATTTTTATTCCGATTCTACCGGCCTCGCTACTTTAAAAACGATCAGGATAAAGGTCGTAGGCCCTGCACCTAAAAATCTAACATCTGAAGCCGTTGGTAGTCAAGTACAGCTCAGTTGGGATGCCCCATATTCATGTGAACAAACTGACAATAATTACTTTCAAGGATTTTCAGTATGGAGAAAGATTGCTAGCACCGTGTATGAACAAGACACTTGTAGTCCGGGATTGACAAGCGGACCTTATACAAAAATAAGCTTCAAAACTCAAAATTTAGACGGCGATCATTATACTTATTTTGACAATACTGCTGAAAAAGGTAAGACGTATTGCTACAGAGTACAGGCAGAGTTCGCCCAGCTGACTGCTACAGGCAATCCATTCAATAAAGTAGAAAGCCTCGCATCTAATGAAACTTGTATTACTTTAAGTCGCGACCTACCTATCATCACTAAAGTATCAGTACAAAAAACGGACGATATTAATGGAGAGATTCACTTGAGATGGACAAAACCACTTGCTGATCAATTAGATACGCTTCAAAACCCCGGACCCTACACCTATATTATCGAGCGATCCACAGACGGCGTCATTTACAGTTCAATTCACGAAGTTCAACATCAATATTTCGGTGAAGTGACGGATACAAACTACATTGATGTCGGATTAAATACTGTGGCAGTACGTTATTTTTATAAAGTACAGCTAAAGACGGGCAATCAAAACGTCTTTTATGCTGAACCGGCATCATCAGTTTTTCTAACCATTCGACCCACTGATAAACAAAATAATTTGTCGTGGACCTATGAAACACCATGGGCAAATACCCAATATAAAATATATAAACAAGATAATGCAGGTCAGTTCATTTTGATTGGCACTTCAGATTTACCAGAGTTTACTGATAAAAACTTATCAAATGATTCGACTTATTGTTATAAAGTAGAAACCATCGGTACATTCGGTATTCAAAACATTGAAGATCCTATTATCAACTTTAGTCAGGTAGTATGTCAGCAGCCAATAGACAATGTACCATCATGCCCGGTAGATATCAAGGTTGTAAACATTTGCGATCGATTAACCGGTGATGTCAATACGGACGACCTTTACAATACCATCACATGGTCCAACCCAGACGATCTTTGTCCCAACCAATCCGGAGATATTGATAAATTCATCCTTTATTATGCTGAGACCATTGATGATGAATTGAAGAAAATTCAAGAAATTCCGGCATCATCCTCATTGCTGTCTGTCCATTATCCTAAAAATGGTCTCTTAGGATGCTATGCTATATCTTCAGTTGATTTTGCTGGAAATGAGAGTGACTTAAGTGCAATAGTTTGTGTAGATAATTGCCCATATTACGAATTACCTAACACTTTCACACCTAATGGTGATGGACATAATGATTTCTTTACACCCCGGCGTAGTATATTTATTGCAGCAGTGGACTTTAAAGTGTATAACCAATGGGGAAATCTCGTCTTTGAAACCAAAGATCCAAAAATCAACTGGGACGGTAAGACATTGGGAGGTCGCATGCTCAATGATGGTACCTATTATTATACCTGTCGTGTATTTGAGCAGCGTGTCACTGGCCTAGTCGAAACTGAAAAGCCACTTTCAGGATTTATTCACCTAATCAAAAACTAATGTTCAGCGGAATTATAGAAACTTTGGGCGAAGTCACCAAAATCGAAAAAGAGGAAACCAATACGCACTTCACTATTGAATCTCAGCTCAGTGCGGAAGCATATATTGATCAGAGTATATCACATAATGGAGTTTGTCTGACAGTAGTAGCGCACGACGACAAAAGTCATGTAGTTACTGCCATTGACGAGACTTTAAGTCGCACTAATTTTGGGCAACTGTCAGTAGGTGACAAAGTAAATCTAGAACGTGCTCTAAAAGTAGGAGCCAGACTTGATGGTCATTTTGTCCAGGGCCATGTGGATACAGTTGCTACCTGTACCAAAATTGATTCGGTCGAAGGCAGCTGGATGTTCCATTTTAAAACTAACCCTGACTATGAATTAAATATGGTTGAAAAAGGGTCAATATGTATCAATGGCATCAGCTTGACACTGGTAGATGCTTCTACAGATAATTTTTCAGTAGCAATCATTCCTTACACTTATGAACACACTAATCTACGCTGGCTAAAACCATTTGACGAAGTCAATATTGAATTTGACATCTTGGGCAAATACATACTCAAAACGCTCAAACATCAGTTTAATAAAGCAAATCATTAACTTATAGGAGCCAATTTCCAAAATACTCAGGTTTTAAAATGTAATTTAATTTTCTGTCAAAGAATGGATGAATTATGTACCTTTGCGCAATTTTTAATTTCAAAGTTTAAAATCATAAAATGAAATCATTGTTTTCCATCCTTATGTCATGCATGCTGATCACAGCTATCCAATCTTGCAAAAGTGATACATCAGCTTCTAATGCGGCCGGTTCAACTTCGACCACAGCGCCTACCAAAAGCAAAAACGACACAAAAGCGCTAGAAGGTAGTGGAGCTGTGGATATTTCGGCTACACACCCGCTAGAACAAAATCAAATTGTTCAGGAAGGTAATGTTGCTTTTGGCTTCAAAACATTAAATGCATTACAAGTGTATATCAAGTCTCCTGACAACAACAAAATTGATTTTACCAATAACGAGGTGTTCGCCATTTTTGCTGAGCCGACCGTTAAAGAAACTAATTTCAAAGTTCAGAGCATTGATTTATCAGGAGAACAGCCGGTATTAAACGTAGAATCTATCATTACTACTAATACTGTGGCTGAATATAGACCATCATTTGTAGTGACCGTCCCTAAAAAGGATATCAAAGGTTTCCCCATCATTAGACTGGATGGAGCAGAACTTTCAGTATTTTTAATGGAGTGATAACTAGTTAAATAATCATATTGAGGGCCATCAGATTTTCACAAGTTTGATGGCTTTCGCATTTTTACTAACCGGCCTAATAAAGTAAATACCTGACTCCAACTGACTCACTAAAAAGCTACCTCTATCTGTGATATTGATATTTAACTGCAATACTTTACCATTTATATCATACAATACAAATTGTTGATTCTTACATTGTTGGCAAAGAATAGTCACTCGTTGATCATCTGAAATTAAAGTAGGATACACACTGAAATCCAGCCCTGTCACATCACTTACCTGAGTGGTAGATGGGTAATTAATCTGACTTAAATCAAAACTCTGAATACTTCTACCAAATGTGCCTGCAACAATCTGATTGAATGCAGGGTTAAAACCGACATCATATACAGTGACATAAGGCATATTATTCCCCAGTCTCAGCCAGTTTTTCCCATCATTTCTAGTGTAATAGACTCCAGCATCAGTAGCAATAAAAATCACTCCATTCTGACTTATAGCATCTCCATCCAGAACAAGGATATTATTGATTGCGACTGGTGGCATATCTCCTTGCTTAGAAATCCAATGGACACCTAAATCGTCCGACTGAAAAATATATGGTGTGTTGTCATTGCTCTTATATCCTGTAAAAGACACGTAGATTGTACTATCTCTTACGGGAGAGAAAGCAACAGAAGACACATATCTTGATGGCAATCCTTCTGTGACATTTGTCCAGTTTTTTCCTTGATCAGATGAAACCCAAACATGCCCGTCACTCGTACCTGCCATGAGATGATTTTTATTTAGAGGTGACTCATCGATAGTAGTAACGGTATGATCCAGAAAGTCAGATTTATCATCGGTCAGTACCGGACTTATAGCCGTCCACAACACATCCGCACCCGTGGTATTTCTATATATCCTATTCGTACCTGTATAGAGTACATCCGGGTCGGAATGACTCATGATGAGAGGTGTGTCCCAATTCCTAGGATCTGTCCCTTCTATGCCTTCTGTAGCTCTATCAATTTGTTGTCCTCCGGTAGCTGTCACATAAATACTACCTCCCTGGGTTTCAAAATAATAAATATTGGGATTCGTTGGATGAAAAACCGGTTGAAAACCATCTCCACCTGCTAATTTCTCCCACTCATTTATGATATCAGCATGTCCACCACTAGTTCCATTATCCTGAGCTCCTCCATAATACCAATCTGGCTTATTAGGATTGAAAGCTATCCTATAAAACTGAGTAGCAGGAATATCTTCAATATCCTCCCAATTTTCATTATTGATATCTGCCCTATACGCTCCTCCGTCAGTAGTCAGATACATATTTCCATAAGAAAACACTAGATCGTGCTTGTCTGCATGAACCACATCATTCCACCACTCTGAAGCAGCCAGTTGCCAGGTTTGGCCTCCATCCCGCGATCGGTGTAGGTCAACAGCTAGTAAAAACACATCATTAGGGTCATTAGGGTTAATTCTAATTTTACCAAAATACCATCCAAAACCACCATAAACACCCCTTGCTAAACCTTTTGATTGATCTACTTTCAAGTCAGTCCAGGTTTCTCCTCCATCAGTACTTTTAAATATACCTTTCAGATTTAAATCTTTATGATCTGCATAACAAGCATACAATACATTAGGATTTGACGCAGAAATGTCAATCCCTATTCGGCTTGAACTATCAGAAGGTAGCCCCTGAGTCAGAATCTTCCAGGTCTGCCCTCCATCTGTACTCTTATAAATACGACAAGTCTCACCGCCTACGATAGACTGATAATGATTTCTAATACGTGTCCATGTAGTCGCATAAAGAATATCACCATTTAAGGGATGAACGACCAGGTCTGCCACTCCAGTCTGCTCATCTATAAAAAGTACTTGCTGCCAGGTTGCTCCACCATCAGTTGACTTAAATACACCTCTATGCCTATCAGGTTGGAAAGGAAGCCCCATAGCCGAAACATAAATAACATTATTATTATCAGGTGCGATTCTGATTTTAGATATAGTGCGTGTTTCTCTCAAGCCAGAATACTGCCATGTTTTACCACCATCAATGGATTTATACAGCCCATCGCCTATAAAAGGAAAGCCGGATATATTTGGATCCCCTGTACCTACATATGCTACACCATCGGCCACTGGGTCAAAGGCTACTGCTCCCACTGACAAGCTGTTTTTATCATCAAACACCGGACTCCAGCTTTCACCACCATCATCAGTTAGGAATAGTCCTCCTTCAGAAAAGCCTACTAATATCTTCTGTGTATCAAAAGGACTTACTGCTATACAATTGGCACGAGCGCCCAAGTTACCTGGGCCTTGTACGATCCATTCACCAGAATTCCTCAATGATTGGTTTTGATCAAAATGCCTTAATTGTTGTAGTGCTTGTTCATATTCATTGATATCAGCCTGATAAAAAGGATATTGCTTCATCAAAAAGAAATCCTCAGATGGATATAGTTTACCAAATTGAGCCACCTTGCTTTCAGGGTTATTCTTACATTGAAAAAAGAAGAAAAAACAAGAAAAAATGATTAACGAGGTAATGCGATGCATGAAATAAAGGGTTGTAATATATTTCAAACTTATAAAGTTCTGTATTGGTTCAAAAAGGTGACTAGTCCTAAATAACTGATACAGATTTTAGGGTAAAGTTAAATAATTAAACCCGGATTATGCATTAGAAAAATAAAAAACATCCGGTGTTGTATCTATTTTTGAAAATAGTCCATCCATCCACTGTCTCTTTTTGACAGGTAAAGCCAATTTCAGAACCTTTCTATTGGCG
>WBZO01000128.1_pt1 | contig 202213 bp, 194 predicted proteins | sample 5204261 | NCBI WGS metagenome assembly WBZO01 (sample SAMN12412400, study PRJNA552823) | activated sludge metagenome | isolation source: activated sludge from anammox sidestream of wastewater treatment plant... | place: USA: North Carolina | collected 2017-09
CTCAGAGCTGGAGCGCGTCCGTGCGCTGGACAGGTGGCTCCACCGGTATAACCATCACCGAGGACACACCGCCCTCGGCGGACTCCCGCCGGTCAGCCGTACCAACCTCTCGGTACAACACAGCTAGGCTTCCCCGGCACGTCTGAACGCACGCAACGAGGACTACCGATGGACCTGCAACTGACCGGCAAGCGGGCGATCGTTACGGGCGGCAGCCGCGGCATCGGCAAGGCGATCGCGCGTGTCCTGGCCGCGGAGGGTGCCGACGTGGCGCTGGTCGCGAGGAATACCGATGCCCTCGAGGCCGCGGCGGACGAGATCGCCGAGGCGACCGGACAGCACGTCATCGCGATCCCGGCTGACACCGGCGAGGACACCTCGGTGCGCGCGATGGTCGAGCGGGTCGTCGCTGAGCTGGGGGGCGTGGACATCCTCGTGAACTGCGCGGCGCAGCCGGGTGGCCAGGGCGGGGTCCCGTCGCTCGAGGAGATCGATGCGGCCGCCCACTTCTGGCCGGACATGAACGTGAAGGTGATGGGCTACCTGCGCACGGCGCAGGCGGTCGCTCCGCACATGAAGGCGGCCGGCTGGGGGCGCATCATCAACATCTCCGGACTCGCGGCACGACAGGCCGGCTCCACGATCGGCTCGATGCGGAACGTCGCCGTCGCGGCGTTGACGAAGAACCTTGCCGACGAGCTCGGGCCGCACGGCATCAACGTCACGGTGGTCCACCCCGGCATCACGCGCACCGAGGCGACCGCGGGTGTCCTCGAGCGCCGCGCGCAGGCCACCGGCACGTCGCCGGAGGAGGTCGAGCGCCGCATGGCCGAGGGCAACACCGTGCGCCGGCTGATCGACGCCGAGGACATCGCGTACATCGTGGCCATGCTGGCCTCGCCGCGCTCCATCGCGATCAACGGCGATGCGATCGCCGCCGGCGGCGGCGCTCCGAGGGCAATCCACTACTAGCGCCTGCTCGCGGTCGGCCGCACCGGCGTCGTCCGCGCGAGGTTGCCCGAGCGCGTACCCTCCCTCCCATGTGGCCCAAGACCGACGACCAGGTACGACTGCTGGCGACCGCCGAGGGCCTGGCGGAGCGTATCGCGCCGACGGCCGCGCAGCACGACCGGGACGGCTCGTTCCCGTTCGAGCACTTCGAGGCGATGCGGGCGGCCGGTTACCTCGGCGCGGCGGTGCCCCGCGAGTTCGGGGGCGGCGGGCACGGGCTCGACGATCTCGTCCTCGCGCAGCTCGCGCTCGCCCGCGGGGACGGGTCGACGGCGCTCGCGGTGGGCATGCACCACATGGTCATCGGGACCGAGGTGTCGGCGCGGCGCTGGCCGGACGCCGTCCGGGAGCGCGTGTTCCGCTCGGCCGCCGAGACCGGCGCGCTGATCAACGCGATCTCGGCGGAGCCGGAGATGGGATCGCCGCGCGGTGGCGGGCGGCCAAAGACGACCCTCACGCCCACCGGCCCCGGCGAATGGCGCCTCGACGGCCACAAGACCTTCGCCACGATGTCGCCGGCCCTCACGTTCGCGATCTCGCTCGCCGCGGTCGAGGATGGCTCCGGCGACACCGCCCGTGTCCTCGTGCGAATGGACCAGCCCGGCGTGCGCGTCGAGGAGACCTGGGACTCGATGGCGATGCGCTCGACCGGATCGCACGACGTCCGCTACGTCGGCGTCCGCGTCCGCGAGGAGGAGATCCTGGACCGGACGAACCCGGGAGCGCCCTCGCGGGGAGGACGACCCGAGGCGTGGTTCCCGCTGCTCGTGGCCGCGGCCAACCTCGGCGTGGGGTACGCGGCACGGGACTTCGCCGTGCGGTTCGCGCAGACGCGCCAGCCGACGGGCGCACCGCACCCGATCGCGAAGATCCCGCACGTCCGCGAGCAGGTCGCCCGCATGGAGGCGTCCCTCGTCGCTGCGCGCACGATGCTGCTCACGGCCGCCGAGGACTTCCAGCACCACCCCGAGGCCGACCGCGAGCTGGCTGTCCAGCTTCCCGTCGCGAAGCGGCTCGCCACCGAGGCGGCCGTCGAGGTGACGGACATCGCGATGCGTATCGTCGGTGGCGTGGGTCTGCACCGCGCCGAGCCGCTCGAGCGCTACTTCCGCGACGTCCGCAGCGGACTCGTGAACCCGCCGATCGAAGCGCGCGCGCTCGAGCAGATCGCGGTGCGTGTCCTCGACCGCCCCGACGGTGGGCCGGGCCGGCCGGACTGACGCCGACGGCCGGCGCGGTCGAGAACATTCCGCGGCTCCTGGCGGCGTAGTCCAGCCGAGGCACCACGGACGTCGTGCGCCCCGGTAGCATGCCGACCGGGCCGGAGGAGGACCGCGATGACGACCAGCACGCCGAATTACTCGGCCGACTTCCCGACCATCAAGGACGAGGTCAGCCCGGAGGAATGGGCGGCTCGCGTCGAGCTGGCGGCCTGCTACCGGCTCATGGACCGGTACGGCATGACCGACCTGATCTACAACCACATCAGCGCGAAGGTGCCCGGCACCAACCACTTCCTGGTGAACCTCTACGGCCTGCTCTACAAGGAGATCACCGCCTCCTCGCTCGTGAAGATCGACGAGAACGGCGAGATCATCTGGAAGCCGGACACGGACTACACGTACAACCGCTCGGGGTACGTCATCCACGGCGCGATCCACGCCGCCCGCCCGGACGTCGGCGCGATCATCCACACGCACACGCGCGCCGGGATGGCCGTCTCCGCCCAGAAGCAGGGGCTCCTGCCGCTCACACAGACATCGATGCGGTTCCACGGGCACATCGGCTACCACGACTACGAGGGCCCCGCGATCAACCTCGACGAGCAGGAGCGGCTGGTCCGCGACCTCGGCGAGCACAACGCGCTGATCCTCAAGAACCACGGCCTCCTGACCTGCGGCCCGTCCGTCCCCGAGGCGTTCAACCTCATGTACCAGCTCGAGAACGCCTGCAAGGCGCAGATCGACGCCCTCACCGCCGAGGTGATCGTCCCGGACGACGAGGTGGTCTCGTACACAGCGCTGCAGTACCAGCCCGGCTCGCGCCGCCCCTACGGCATCCTCGAGTGGCCGGCGATGCTGCGACGTCTGAAGTACGAGCAGGACGGCTTCCCGCCGTACGACTCCTAGCAGGCGCAGCGCGCCCTCCCTCAGTTCCCCATGGCGGGTAACGCCTCTCGTCCCTCGCGCTCCTCAAGGGGGATTGTCCGGACGAACAGCACCGCTGGGGCGACGAGCAGCGCGCCGACGGCGAGCGCCACCCCGACGCCCCCCACCGCGGCGCTGCCCGCGAGGATGAGCGTCGAGACCACCTGGCCCAGCGAGTTGGATTGCTCGACGCTCGAGAGGACGGTGGCCCGCGTCCTCGGGTCGAGCCCGCGGTTCACCCACATCATGAAGAACGGGCTCTCCGCAGCGCTGATCCACTGGACCGCCGTCACGAGCACCACCGCGACGCCTGCGCCTGGTGCGAGGGCGAACGCGAGCGGCAGGATGACCGCGGCGGTGTAGATGCCGGAGAGCAGGCGCGCCGCCGTCGCGCGCGTCCGGTCGCGCGTCAGCCGGCGTCCCAGCGCGACGAGGCCGAACCCGCCGAGTTGGCCCGCGATCGCGATCGCGCCGAAGAGGATCACCTCGTCCGCGTCGCCGACCCCGATGTCCTCCAGGAGGTGGAAGCTCCACAGCCGGTCGAACGCCTCGGACGAGGCGCCCCAGAGCACGGCGACCGCGATCGCCGCACGGACCATCGGGCGCGAGCGAGCGGCGGAGAGTCCGTCGCCCGCGATCCGCCGCATCGAGGCTAACCGCGCGGCGCCCCCCTCGACGGCCGCGGGACGCCATCCCGCCTCGGTCATCGTGAACAGGCAGAAGATGGCGAAGCCGATGCTGCCGGCGCCGCCGACGAGGAATGGCAAACGCGTGTCCAGCAGCGCGAGGGCCGCGCCCGCCAGGACGCCGGCCACCCGCGCGGCCTGCCGCCACTGGGCGGCGGCCGGGTAGACCCCGGCCGCTTCGTCCTCGCCGATCTCGTCGGCGAGCCACGCCTCGCTGGCGCCGCTGATGAACGTGTAGCCGAAGCCCCAGAGGAGCTGCCCGCCGGCGATGCCCTCGAAGGATGGGAAGAGTCCCATCACCGCCCAGCCGGCGCCGGACACGGCCAGCCCGAAGATGATCGAGATCCGCCGGCTCAGCGAGTCGGCGAGCACACCGGTCGGGATCTCGAAGGCGACGACACTGAACTCGAGCACGGTGCCGACGATGAGCAGCTGGAACGGTGTGAGGCCCGCGTCACGGACGACGTAGAGCGCGTAGAGCGCGAATGACATCCACAGGAAGAAGCCGAACGCGGCAGCGCGCCAGCGGTAGAGGAGGCGGGGCGGTACGGGGTGGCCCGGCAGTAGGGTGGGCTGCCGGTGGATCCAGGATGAGTGTGACAACGGTGTCCCTCGCAACGGTCCGGTCGGACTGCACGCGGCAGCGACCGGCGGTCAGCCGGTGACGCCTCCGTCCATCCGCGAGCGAGGGAGGTCCGCGCTAGCGAGCGGTCGAGGCGGAAGCGGGGGTCATCGAAGCCTGCATGTGGCGCCCCTTCTCCGTCGCGAGGTGCTGACCGTCACGGAATGCTGTCCGTCACGAGACGCGGGGAGCATCGTCGGCCGCTCGAGGCGCGTCAAGCGCGGGAGGCGCCTCGAGCGGCCCACTCGTCCTCGGTGATCGCGTACCAGGCCATGTCGTGCCACGCGCCGCGGTTGAAGCGCGCCTGGCGGAACAGGCCCTCGAGGGTGAACCCGAGGCGCTCGGCGACGGCCCGGCTTGCGGTGTTGCCGCCCAGCGCAGCGATCTGCACGCGGTGCGCCCGCTTCTCGCGGAAGAGCCAGTCAACGAGTGCCGCCGCGCACCGAGTCACAATCCCGCGCCCGGTGTATGGCTCGGCAAGCCAGTAGCCGATCTCGTATTCGCCGTGCGCTGGCTCGGAGCGTGGGACGCCGATCGAGCCGACCGGCGTGCCGTCGACCTCGATCGCCCAGTCAAGGCGGCCCGAGGGATACTCCCGCTCGCAGCCGGCGAGGAAGTCGTGGGACGCGTCGATGGTGTACGTCACGTCGGCCCAGGCCATCCACCGGGCGATGTGCTCCTGGCCGGACATCACCGCCTCGTACAGCGCGGGTGCGTCGTCGACGCGCCACGGGCGTAACCGCGTGGTCGCGTCGACGGTGAGGACAGGCGGCGTCACGATGGCGTGCCGGTCCGCCTCGCGGCCGGCCTATCCGCGGGGAAGGCCAAGGCCGCGCGTCGCGATGATGTTGCGCTGGATCTCGCTGGTCCCGGCCGCGATGGTCAGCGAGACGGACGACATGTAGTAGCGACAGAACTCGCCGCCGAGTGGCGCGTGCTTCGAGCCGGGACGCAGGCCGCCGAAGAGGCCGAGCATGTTGATGCCGCGCCGGGCCATCCGCTGCTGGAGCTCCGAGCCGAACATCTTCGACATCGACGATTCCTGGTTCGGGACCAGCCCCTGCGCCTGCATCCACGTGACGCGGTAGCCCAGGTAGCGGGCGACCTCGATCTCGATGGTGGTGTCGGCCAGGGCGAGGCGGTGCGGCTCGGTGTCGACGATCCGTCGCCCCTTCGCCGCGGAGTCCGGCTTCGGCGCGTGCTCGATCATGCGGGCGTACGGCCCCAGGACCCCGGCCATGCGGTTGATACCGCTCCGTTCGAAGTCGAGCGCCGTCGCGGCCACGTACCAGCCGCGGTTCTCGTCGCCGATCATGTTCTTCGCCGGGACGCGCACGTCCTCGAAGAACGTCTCGTTGAAGCCCGTGGCGTCGTGGATCTGCGTGATCGGACGGATCGAGATGCCCGGCGTGTCCATCTTCAGCATGAAGTAGGACACGCCTCGGTGCTTCGGCGCCTCCGGGTCGGTGCGGGTGAGGATGTGGATCCAGTCCGCGTACTGCGCGCCGGAGGTCCAGATCTTCTGTCCGTTGATCACGAACTCGTCGCCGTCGCGGACGGCGCGCGTCTGGAGCGAGGCGAGGTCCGAGCCGGACCCCGGCTCCGAGTAGCCCTGGCACCAGAACACCTCGGCGTTCGCGATCTTCGGGAGGTGCTCCCGCTTCTGCTCCTCGGTGCCGTGGATCATCAGCGTGGGGCCCACGCGGTCAGCGCCCTGGCCGCCGGTGGGGGCGCCACTGCGCGCCGACTCCTCCGCGAAGATCATCTGCTCCCAGTGGCTCGCAGCGCGGCCGCCGTACTCCTTCGGCCAGGCCATCGTCAGCCAGCCGTGCTCGGCGAGCGCCTTCGTGTACGCCACGGCGCGGTCGTCCCGCTCCTCGTGGTTGTCGGGGTTGGATCCCCAGTTGTCCCTGATGAAGTTTTGCACCTGCGCTCGGAAGTCGCGGTGCTCATCGCCCCAGGAGAAGTCCACGGATGCCCCCTCGGATGCCGCCCCAGTGCGGAGCCGGTCGGCGGCGTGTACAGCGGTGGCATCGTACTGCCCGCGCCGAGGTTCGAGCAGAGTCGGGACTCCGCCCCGCCTGGGCCGGGACCCTCGACCCTGCGTGCCGGCACGCACGGTCCGAGATCATGCCCGCAGGACGGACGATCGGAGGACGCGCCATGCCCAACCCGACAACCCACGCCGAGATCCGGACCACGACCTCGCTTTCGATGGCGGACGCGGAGACGCAGCTGCGCGACGCACTGAAGGCCGAGGGCTTCGGCGTCCTCACGGAGGTCGACGTGCAGGCCGTCCTCAGGGAGAAGCTCGGCGCGGAAACCGAGCCATACCGCATCCTCGGCGCGTGCAACCCGACCTTCGCCCAACGCGCCCTCCAGATGTGGAAGGGCTTCGGCCTGATCGCGCCGTGCAACATCGCGATCTACGAGGCCGCCGGGCACCGCGTGGTGATGGCCTACAACCCCGCCGATCATCCTGAGGTGCGCCAGAACGCCGACCTGTACGCGCTCGCGAAGGACGCGAGCGCGGCCATCCGCCGGGCGGTGGAGTCGCTTCCCGCGTAGGCGGGATCAGCCGCAAGAACGTCCCGCCCGGACGTCGCAGGGCCCCGAGGGATACCTCGGGGCCCTGTCCATCGCTCCGCCGAGGAGTAGGACGGAGCGGCAGACTGCGCGGCCGCTACACGGCGCGGGCGTGCGAGTGCTGGAGGTCGGCCGCGCCGCCGTCATTCAGCACGCGCGGACGCGATCCCCGCGCCTGGAGGATGCTCGCCACGGTCGTCGCGCGACTGCCGCCGCCGCAGACCACCAGCGGTGACGGGTCGGTCGCCCCCTCGACCCAGTCCTCGAGCCTGTCGATCGGAAGAGCGCGCGCTCCGGGGAGGGCGAGGTCGTGCCGGTCGCTGTCGAAGCGGACGTCGTAGACGGGAAGGCGGCCCTCCTCGTGGATCCGGACCGCCTCGGCGACGCTGGCCGTGTCGAGCGTCGCGACCGGCCGGACCGCCTTCCACGCCTCGAACGGCAGGTAGCCGCGCAGCTCCTCGTAGCCGATCCGCAGCAGGTCCGCGGCAAACCGGTCGGCCTGGACGCGGTCCTCGGTGACGATGACCAGCGGGCTGTTAAACGGCGTCACCCATGAGAGGTAGGCGAGTGTCGCATCGCCCTCCTCAAGAGAGATCGAGCCGGGCACGTGGGCGTGCGCGAACGCGAACCGGTCCCGCACGTCGACCACCGGCGTGCCCCGCCCCGCCTCGTCCTCGAGGGACTCGGGGGTGAGCAGCAGCGGCAGCGGGGGCGTGCCGTACAGGCGGGGGCCATTGCGGTTGATGGGGGCCATGTGGCGGTAGTACGCCGGGATAGGTGCCGGGTTCGCCAGGTGCAGCACCCGGAACGACTCGAAGTCCGGGCTGGCCAGGACGATGTTGCGGGCGCGCTCCAGCGTGAGCGGTGCGCGCCGCTCGTCGCTAGACGGCTGGGATGAGCAGAACGACCCCGCGCCGTGCGTCGGCAGCAGTTCGGCGTCGTCCGGCAGGAGCGACTCGATGCGCTTCGCCGTCTCCCACTGAAGACGCGTCAGCTCCTCGGTGTGATCCGGGCCGAGCAGGTCGGATCGCCCGGCCCCGCCGATGATGATCGATCCGCCCGTGAACGCGCCGACGGTCTCGCCGGCCTCGTCGATGCCGAGGTAGGCGGTGTGGTGATGGGTGTGGCCGGGCGCGCTGACCGCGCGGAGGCGAGCGCCGCCGAAGGCGACCTCCTCGCCGTCCGCGATCGGTAGGTGCGGGAACTGCAGGCCGCTGTCCCGCGGTGCGACGATCGTCGCGCCGAGCGCCGCCAGCTCGGGCCCACCGGAGATGTAGTCGTTGTGCACGTGCGTCTCGAGGACGTACCGGATCGCCACGCCGAGCTCCTCGGCGGCGGCGAGGTACGGGCGCACGTCGCGCTGGGGGTCGATGACGGCAGCCTCGCTGCCGGAGGCGACGAGGTAGGACGCGTCGCCGAGAGATGAAGCCACGAACTGCTTAATGAGCATGCGATCCCCCTTTGAGGGTCAGATTCCAGTATGCCCCGCCGGGACTCGCGTCCGGATTACAGAGCACCGCCCAGTTGTTGCGTCGCGGTCACGGCGGCCACGATGACGAGCAGGCCAGCGAACGACCGCTGTAGCCGCCGCTCGCCGGCGATCCGCCCGATTACGCTCCCCGCCGCGACGCCGGCGAGGGCGCCAGACGCGAGGACCAGCACGAGCCGCCCCTCGATATCGCCCCGCAGCGCGTACGCCGGGAGCGCGGCGAGCGCGTTCGCGACGATGACGATGAGCGACGTCCCGACGGCTTCGCGCATCGGCAGGCCCACGGCCAGCACGAGGGCGGGGACGATCACGAACCCGCCCCCGACGCCGAGCAGCCCCGTGAGCGTGCCGGCCGCGAGGCCGGCACCGACCACCACGATGGTCGGACGCTGGCCCCGCGCGGCAGCGGGCCGTCGCCACATCCGGACCGCGACCGCCACCATCAGGAGCACCACCGCCCCGACCAGCACCCACTCCGGCAGGCGCGCGTTCACGGGTGCCATCGCCGCGGAAGCGAGGACGCCCGGCGCCGCGAAGAGCAGTCCCTGCCGGACGCGGACGGAGCCCGAGCGCGCGTGCAACGCGCCGCCCACCGCGGCGCTGATCGCGACCACGCCGAGCGCGGTGCCCGTCGCGGCGTGCGCGTCCAGGCCGAGCCCCACGACGAGCAGCGGGACGAGGAGGATGGAGAACCCTCCACCGACCGCGCCGAGCAGGAGCCCGGTGATGGCGCCGGCCACGATTGGCAGCATTCCTGCGCTCCGGCCCGCTCTGCTGCTCAGACCTGCATCGGCAGGCGGTGGAGCTGCCACGCAGCCGTCCCGCCGGCGACTGAGCGCGCGTCGTACCCGAGCGAGCGGAAGTAGTCCGCCGCCTGGTACGAGCGGTTCCCGCTCGCGCAGATGAAGAAGATCTGCTTGTCCTTCGGCAGCTCACTCACGCGCGCCTGGATGTTCGAGAGCGAGATCAGCGCGGCGCCCTCCGCATATCCGCCGGACCACTCCCAGGCTTCGCGGACGTCGACGATGATGCCGTCCTTCGCCAGGACGGCCTCGCGCGCCTCCTGCGGAGTGACTTCGATGCGCTGGTGCGTGACGGTCATATTATCTCCTGTATGCCGATGAAACGATGTATTGCGGGGCGCGTGCCCAGGCCGGGCAATCGCCCCTTACCCGCGGTTGAGCGCCGCGGCTTCTGCCCTGACCTGGGACTCGATCCGGTCGCAGACGATCGCGCAGAGCTGCTCCACGCTCCCATCCACCACCGAGTAGTACGCGCTCGTGCCCTCCGCTCGGCGCGCGAGGACGCCCGCGTCCAGGAGCTGCCGGAGGTGCTTCGAGGCGTTCGCCTGGCTCATTCCCAGCTCATCGACGATCGCGCCCACGCTCAGCTCACCACGGTCCACAAGGAGTCGGAGGATCGAGAGACGGGTGGAGTCGCCGAGCACCCGGAACCGCTGTGCGACACGGTCGAGCAGGGCGTCCGGGACGAGTTCGTGATGGGGTACCTGTGCCATGAGTGAAACTATATTCCAATATAGCGATTGAAGCAACCCCGGGCGAACGACTCCGGCCGGCGCGGGCGTCAGTCCAGGCGCGCCTGCCTGAGTCGCAGGCTGTTCGCCATCACGGACACACTGGACATCGCCATCGCCCCGGCAGCCACGATCGGGTTGAGGAACCCCTCGTGCCCGAAGATCGGCTGCAGGGCGCGCGGCACCATCCCCACGTCCAGCACCTGCTGGAAGACGAACCAGCCCAGGCCGGCCGCGACCGGGATGAGGACGACGTTGTAGCCGAAGGCCCAGCCGAGGTTCTGCCACATCGTCCGCATCGTGGCGCGTGAGATCGCGATCGCCTGCGCGACGCCCCGGAGGTCGGCACGCATCAGGGTGACCGGTGCCGCCTCCATCGCGACGTCCGTCCCACCGCCGATGGCGATTCCGACGTCCGCCTGCGCGAGTGCGGGAGCGTCATTGATGCCGTCGCCGACCATCGCGACCACGCCGCCCTGGTCCTGGACCGACCGGACGACCGACGCCTTCTCGTCCGGCTTCACGTTCGCGCGCACCTCGTCGATCCCGACGCGGGCCGCGATCGCGAGCGCGGTGCGCTCGGCGTCGCCGGTGAGCATCACGACGCGAAGCCCGAGCGCGCGCAGCCGCGCCACGCCCTCGGCGGCGGAGTCCCGCAGCTGGTCCGCGACCGCGATGACACCCGCGGCGCGACCGTCGACGGCCACGAGGAGGGCCGTCTCGCCGCGCTGCTGCGCCTGTTCCGCCTCGAACGTGAGCCGCATCCCGCCGCGCGTCGTCCCGTCGACGCCTCGCGCGGTCATCAGGTCGGGGTTGCCGATGAGCACCTCGTGAACGGCGCCGTCGATCGCGACGGACGAGGTCACGCCGCGGCCCGGATCCTCCTGGAACGTCAGTGGCCACTCGAGGTTCACGGCGCGGCGCTCGGCCTCGCGGACGATCGCCTCCGCGTACGGGTGCTCGGACCCACGCTCGGCCGAGGCGACGAGGCGGACGAGGAGCGCCTCGTCGACCGGGGCGTCGGGCGCCAGGCGGATGCCGACCACCTCCGGGCGGCCCTCGGTAATGGTCCCCGTCTTGTCGAGGATCACCGTGTCGATATCGCGCGCGCGCTGGAGCGCCTCGGCGTTGCGGATCAGCACGCCGGCCCCGGCAGCCCGGCCCAGACCGACCATCACCGCCGTGGGGGTCGCGAGGCCGAGGGCGCACGGGCAGGCAATGATCAGCACGGTCACGGCGTTCACGAACGCGAGCGTGAACGCCGGCTCCGGCCCGAACGCCCACCACCCGGCGAAGGTCAGCGCCGCGATCGCCAGCACGACGGGGACGAAGACCCCGGCGATGCGGTCGGCCAGCGCCTGGATCGGGGCCTTCGAGGTCTGGGCCTCCTCGACGAGCCGGATGATCCGGGCCAGCGCCGAATCTGCGCCCACGGCCGTCGCGCGGACCCGAAGCAGTCCGGTGCTGTTCATGGTCGCGCCGAAGACGGTGTCGCCCGGCTGCTTGGAGACGGGGACCGACTCCCCGGTCAGCATCGACTCGTCGACGGCGCTGGTGCCCTCGATGACCTCGCCGTCGACGGGGATCTGCTCGCTCGGGCGTACGAGGACAACGTCGCCGGCCTGCACCGCGCGGACAGGGATCTCGTACGGCTCGCCGTCCTCGATCACGCGCGCGAGCTGCGGGCGCAGGTCGATGAGCGCGCGCACCGCGGCGGAGGTCCGTCCCTTCGCGCGTGCCTCCAGCCAGCGCCCGAGGAGCACGAGGCCGATGATTGCCGCCGACGCCTCGTAGTACGTGTGCGACTCCGCGCCGTGGACGCCCTCGAGGAGCCCGGGGGCGAAGGTCGCGACGACCGAGTAGCCGAACGCGGCGGAGGTCCCCACGGCGATGAGCGTGTTCATGTCGCTCACGCCGTGCCGCGCCGCCTTGAACGCCGCACGGTAGAACTGTCCGCCCGCCCAGACCTGCACCGGCAGCGTTGCGAGGAACATCAGCGGGTGGACGACGCGGAGCGGGACGTCCTGTGCCCAGCCGACCCTTACCCCGGTGACGGCATCGCCGTCGCGGAGCAGCATCCACGTCATCTCGATCGCGGCGACCACGAGCGCGAACACCATGCGGTGGCGCAGCCGGAGCTCGTCCGCGAGCCGCTCACGCTCCAGCTCATCGCGCGCCTCGTCCTCGTCACGCTCCGCGCCCGGGAGCAGGAGGTCGTACCCCGCGTGGTCGACGGCGCGGCGGAGCTGATCGACGTCCACCCCGGCGGCCGCCTCGACGGTGGCCTGCTCGGTGGCGAGGTTCACGGATGCCTTCGACACGCCCTCGACGCTGCTCAGGGCGCGCTCGACGCGGCGGACACACGAGGCACACGTCATACCGCGCACGGCAAAGCGCATCCGCTCGGCGGAGGTCGAAGGGGTTGGCTGGGTTCCGGCAGGGGTCTCGGTCGTCATCGTGCCCGGTCCGCTCACGCGGGCCGCTCCGTTCCGTGTCCAGGTGATGTGCGCTGCCGCGGCTTCGCGCTCCTAGCGGTTCGCCATCTCGTACAGCTCGAGGAGCTCCGAGAAGACCTCCTCCTGGCGGCCTTCGCCCACGGCCTCGAGGACGCAGTGGTGGAGGTGCCCGTCCAGGATCTTCGCCTCCGCCTTCTCGATGCCGCGGCGCACGGCGTACATCTGCTTGAGGACGTCCACGCAGTACGTGTCCTCCTCGATCATCCGGCGCACGGCCGCGAGGTGGCCCTCGACGTAGGCGAGCCGCTTCAGGACGTCAGCCTTCGAAGCATGGTCCACGGTGCACCTAGCTCTTTCGGGTTCCGAAGGCAGCCTCCATCGGCTGGCCCCACGGCATCTGGACGGTCTGGACGTTCACCTCGTACGCGTCGCCCAGCCGCTGGCGGAGGCGGTCACCGGCGTTCGGCTCGATCAGCAGGTGGTGGTCACAGCACGAGCCGAGCGCCTGCTCCGGCTTCGAGCGGTCGTAGGTGTAATGCTCCGTCGTGCTGCCGCAGGGGCAGTCGTAGGTGACGAGCGCACCCTCGGGTGACTTCTCGATCGCGTACTTCGGCGCGAAGCCGGTGGTCGCCGCGGTGTGCGCGCCGTCGCCAATGCGGGCCGGCGTGGCGGGGCCGAGGGGGTAGCCCTCGGACGCGAGGACCTCGGCGACGCGGTCGAGGACGGCGCCCTGCGACACCTCGATCGCAAACGACTTCGAGTCCGGGTCGCCCTCGAGGAACGTCGCACCGTCGACGGTTGCCACGGCCTTCCGGATGGTCGCGATGCAGTGGTCGCAGGTCACGTCAGGGGCGAAGAGGGTCATCTGGGGCATCGAGGTGTCCTCCCGGGGTGCGTGGTAGACCGATGGCAGCAGTATACACCCCTACCGGGGGGGTAGGGGTACGGTGGGCTCGTGACACGCCTCGCTACCGTGGGAGGGCAGCGTCCTGGAGGCCCATCGCCTCGATGAACCCCCGGCTCCGCCTTCCCACTCCGTACACCTTCCGCGAGCGCTGGCGCTTCCGCGGCGGTCCGCGCGCCGACAACCACCCGATGACCTCGTTTCAGACGAGGATGCTCGGGACGCCCTCCCAGCGCTGGTTCTACTTCGAGGGGATTCTGTCCTCCATCACCGACGTGCCGGCGGTGCAGTTCATCGCCGTCTATGCGATCGCCCTCGGGGCGTCGGACGCGGAGGTGGGGCTCATCTCGATCGCCACCGGCCTCGCGGGCGTCCTCGCGCTCATCCCCGGCATCCGGATCGCCGAGATCGCGAACTCGAGGAAGCGCGTGGTGCTCTGGGGCGGCAGCGGCGTCGCCCGGGTCGCGCTCCTGGTGATCGCCGTGGCGCCGTTGTTCATGCCGAGCCTGCATGCGGCGTTCTGGGTGGTGGTGGGCGCGGTGTTCGTGCGGTCGTTCATGCAGAGCGTCTCGCACCCGTCGTGGGTATCCCTGCTCGCGGACATCATCCCGATCGACCTGAGGCGCTTCTACGTGGCGCAGCGGATGCTCGCGATCACCCTCTCAGCGGCCCTCGCGGCGCCCGTCGTCGGCTTCACGATCCGCTTCATCGGTGGCGTCGAGGGCTACCAGTGGGTCTTCGTCGCCTCGTTCCTCGTGGGCTCAGTCGCCTGGTACGCGTACTCCCGTATCCAGGAGCCGCCGCGTCCTCCCCAGGCGGAGCGCCCGAAGGGCTCGACGCGCGGGATGCTGCGCGACCGCCTCTTCATCCGCTACTTGATGGCGCTCCTGCTGCTGAACACGACAACGATGATCGTCGGGCCATTCCTCATGGCGTACTTCATCCGCGACCTGCACGCCTCCGTCTCGGACGTGGGCCTGATGGCGACGCTCGAGCAGTCCGCAGCGGTGGGCGGGCAGTTCCTCCTCGGGATGTGGGTGACCAGGGTCTCCTCGGAGCGGCTGTTCCGCTGGATCCTGTTCTTCCCGGCGCTCATCCCGGCGTTGTGGTTCGTCGCCGGCGAGCCCTGGCACGCGGCCTTCGCGTTCGCCGCCGGCGGTCTCGTCTGGTCGATTTACAACGTCGCGGTCTTCAACCTCCTGATGGAGTACGCGCCGAACGAGAACATCCCGCGCTACGCCTCGGTCCAGCAGATCGTGATCCTGTTCGCGCAGCTCCTGGGCCCGGTGATCGGGACCGTGATCGTGGCGACCTGGGACATCCGTGCTGCGATGGTCGTGTCGTTCGCCGGTCGGCTGCTGGCGGCGTTCGTGATGTTCATCCCCGTGCGGTGGATCCCGGCGATCCGGACGCCCTCGGTGCCTCCGCTCGCACCCGGTAGCGTCACCGTCCCGACGCCGCCGCCCGAGGGTGGCGGCACCTAGCGGCGAGGCGCCCGTAGACCCCGCATTACGTGGCCGACGCGCCCGGCGCAGCCCGGTGGGCGGCCGGTCGTGGTGCGTACAGCCGGGCGAGCGCATCATCAGTCGTCCACCCGCGAACAGGATCGATGATGGCGACCACGCCCTCGGGCGGCACCACCGCTGCGGACGAGCCCGATCCCGTGTCCCCGGCGGGGGCCGAGGTCACGCCGGGCCTGCCGCCGGTCTACGGCGGCCCCTTCGTCTCGCTCAAGGATCGTGACTTCCGCCTGCTATGGGTGGGGACGGTGTTCGTCGGCTTCGGGCAATGGGGCCAGCAGATCGGCCTCAACTGGCTCGTCTTCCTGCTCACGGACTCCGCGGTCCAGCTCGGCGCGGTCTCCTTCGCCGGCGGCATCCTCTCCCTGGTCCTGACGCCGTTCGCGGGCCTGCTGGCGGACCGCTACTCGCGCCGCCTCATCATCCTCGCGGTCACGATCTTCGGCGCCCTGCAGGCGGCCGTCCTCGCGGTGCTCGTGCTGTCGGACACGGTGCAGGTCTGGCACGCGTACGTCTTCGCGATCCTCACGGCGACGGCGCAGGCACTGAACATGCCCGCCCGGCAGGCCTACGTGAACGACGTCTCCCGGCCCGAGACGCTCGCGAACGCGATCGCGCTCAACTCGCTCGCGCAGAACGCCTCGCGCATCGTGGGACCGCCGCTCGCCGGCCTGATCGCGGGGTGGAACGTCGGTGCTGCGTTCGTGTTCGTCGCGGTGGTCCGCAGCATCGCGTCCGTGCTCACGATGATGCTCTCTCCGCGCGAGCAGGCACCGGAGGACGCCGCCGGGAACCCGCTGCGTCAGATCTTCCGCGGCTTCGCCTACCTGGCCCGCGAGGCGGATTTGCGCGCGCTGCTCTTCGTCAACGCGATCACCGCGCTGTTCGTGTACCCGTACGTCTCGTTCATGCCCGTCTTCGCCGAGCGCGTCTTCAGCGGTGGTTCCTCGGCCTACGGTCTCCTCGTCTCGATGATCGCCGTCGGATCGATCTTCGGGCTGCTGGGCCTGGCCTGGTTGCCCAACCTCAGGCACCGCGGGCTGATCATGCTGATCGGGTTCGTGGGCTACGACGTCTTCCTCATCGGATTCACGCAGACACCAACCCTGTTCCTGGCGATGGCGGCCGTGGCGCTCGCCGGGCTCTTCTTCGGCGTCGCCTCGGCGCTGAACCAGACGCTCTTCCAGGTGCTGGTGCGGAACGACATGCGCGGGCGCGGCATGGCCTCCCTGCAGGTGGCCGGGGGGCTCTCCCCGATCGGCGCGCTGCTCATGGGATACCTGATCGAGGCCATCGGCATCCGTGCAGGGGTCGCCGCGCCGATCGGCGTCGCCCTGGTCGCGATGGTGCTGATCGTGGCGTTCAGCCGCCCGCTCAGGCGCCTCGACTAGCCCTCAACCGCCTCGTGACGTCCACCGGCGGCGGGGCTTGTGTCCCGGCGGATAATGCTCGTCATACCGGGTTCCGTCCTCCTCGGGGAGGCCGCTCGGGCTAGAGAGCAACCACGTGGCCACGATTGCGCCACCCACGGTCCCCGGGGCTGCCCCGGAGGAAGCTCCTCCTCGCAAGCAGGGGCCCTTCGTCTCGTTCCGCAACCGCGACTTCCGCTGGCTGTGGGTCGGCACGATCACCGTCGGCTTCGGCCAGTGGGGCCAGCAGATCGGCCTCAACTACCTCGTCTACATCCTGACGGACGATGCCGTGCAGATGGGCATGGTGACGACGGTCGGGGGCCTCGGGTCGCTGTTCGTGACCCCCTACGCCGGCGTGCTCGCGGACCGCTACTCGCGACGCAAGGTGATGCTCTGGTCGACGCTGTTCGGGGCGATCCAGGCCGGCGTCCTCGCGCTGCTCGTGATCACGGACCTCATCGAGGTCTGGCACGCCTACGTCTTCGCGATCCTCACCACGTTCACGCAGGCAGTGAACCAGCCCGCGCGCCAGGCGTACGTCCACGACGTCTCGACGCCTGACACGTTCTCGAACGCGATCGCGATGAATTCCATCGCGCAGAACCTCTCGCGCATCATCGGGCCGCCGGTGGCAGGCATCATCGCGGTCTGGAACATCGGCGCCGGGTTCCTCTTTGTCGTGGCGGTACGCGCGATCGCGACCTTCGCCACGTGGGTGATGTCGGAACGCCCCCAGGAGAAGATGGTCGGTACGAGGAACCCAACCCGGCAGGTGCTGGACGGCTTCGCCTACCTGCTGGCGGAGCCTCGGCTCCGGCTGCTGCTCGCGGTGAACGCGGTGCCCGCGCTCCTGGTCTACCCGTACATGAACTTCATGCCGATCTTCGCGGACGAAGTCTTCGGCGAGGAGCGGGCCTACGGCTTCCTGGTCGCGATGATCGCGGTCGGGTCGATCATCGGGCTGTTCGCCCTTGCCTGGTTCGGGGACGTGAGGCGCAAGCCGCAGATCATGCTCGGCTGCTTCCTCATCTACCTGGTGCTGCTGCTGGTGTTCAGCCGCCAGGACGTGCTCGCGTTCGGCCTGCTCACCCTCGCCACGGCCGGCATCTTCCACGGCACCGCGCTCGCCCTGAACAACACGGTGTTCCAGAGCGAGCTCCGGCCCGACATGCGCGGCCGAGGGATGGCTGCGTGGCAGATCGGGATGGCGCTGATGCCCCTCGGCGGCCTGCCGATGGGCCTGCTGATCGACCACTTCGGGACGCAGGACGGCGTCGCGATCTCGCACGCGACCGCGCTCGCGTTCTTCATCCTCGTCGCGATCTTTGGCCGGCCCCTGACGCGCTCAGCCTGACGCGCCCCGACCTGGCGCGCTCGGCTCTCCGGGACGGCCGGCTTATGCTCGCGGCGAAGCTAGGAGCACGCAGCGCCCATGGCCCCACCGATCGTCCACACCGTCTACCACCCGGGCGCCGAGGGCCCGCTGCCCACGGTCATCGCGATCCACGGGCATGGCGCCAATGGCTTCGATCTCCTCGGCCTTGCGCCGTACCTCGCGCAGGGGCGCGTCCTCACGCTCTGCCCGGAGGCGTCGTACGTCCTCCAGCCAGGCCTGCTGTCGTTCACGTGGTTCGACACCGTCCCGCCCGCACAGCGTTCCGAGCACGAGTTCGAACGAGTGGCCGCGAGCCTGCGAGGGTTCATCGACTGGGCCGTCCCCGCGTACGGCGGCGACCCGGAGCGCGTGGTCGTACTGGGGTTCTCGCAGGGCGGCTCGCTCGCGTACCGGCTCGGCCTCGGCGAGCCTCGACGCTTCCGAGGGGTGGCCGCGCTTTCGACGTGGATGCCGCCCGAGGCGGAGACGCACGCCGACCGCGCGGCGCTCGACGCCGTCCGGCTCTTCGTCCAGCATGGCTCGGATGACCCGCTCGTGAGCGTCGACCGCGCGCGTGACTCCCGCGACCGGCTGGTGGCGATGGGCGTCGAGCCCATCTACCACGAGTACGCGATGGCGCACGAGATCCGCCCGGAGAGCCTCAGCGACCTCAATGGCTGGATCGAGGACGTGCTCGATCTGCCCGGCCGGGAGCGCTGACGGGAGCGGCTCGCTCGACCAACGGTGGAGCTACCGGGGCCGATAAACAACGCCCATGGTCGCGCGTGTAGACTTCGCGCGCCGCTCCGAGCATCGGGCCGACCGTGGCCGAGCCGGAGACGCGCGACGGGAGGGCGCGAGCATGACCACCACGACCGACTACCTGGACGACATGAAGGCCTGTGCCGAGGCGATCGGCATGGACGTCCCCGAGTACGTCCTGCCCGAGGATCGCTGGGTCCACCTCAATGGCATCGACTTCCACTACCTCGACTGGGGGAACCCGCACCTCCCGCCGCTCGTGCTGCTGCACGGCGGCTCGCTGACGGCACACACGTGGGACATGGCCTGCCTCTGGCTGCGCCAGTACTACCACTGCATCGCGCTCGACCAGCGCGGCCACGGCGACACGGGCTGGACGCCCGACGGTCAACTCGACCAGGACAACTCGGACCTCATGGCGCAGGACACCGAGGCGTTCATCAACTACCTCGCCTACCCGCGGGTGATTCTCTGCGGCATGTCGATGGGCGGGATGAACTCGCTCCGCTACGCGCCGACGCACGCCGAGCGACTCTACCGGCTCATCATCGTGGACATCGCGCCGGTCACGATGCAGGCGGGCATCCTCGAGATGGAGGCCTTCCGCAAGGAGACCGAGACGATGCGCAACTTCGAGGACTTCCTCGAGCGCGCGGTGAAGTTCAACCCGCAGCGGAAGCCGGCCCACCTCAAGTACTCGCTGCTCCACTCACTGAAGCAGGTGGAGGACGGCTGGACCTGGAAGCAAGATCACCGCCGGCGCGAGTCGATGGACTCGCTGTCCGAGGAGGAGCAGAAGGCCGCCCGCGAGAAGCGGACGGCGGAGCTCTGGTCCGACGTGAAGGGCATCACCACGCCGACGCTCCTGATGCGCGGCGAGATCAGCAAGATCCTCTCGAAGGAGAACGCCGACGAGATGGTGGCGGCGATGGTGGACGCCGAGCACGTGATGATCCCTGGGGCCACTCACTCCGTGCAGGGCGATAACCCGCGTGACTTCGCCCGCGAGCTGCACGCCTTCATCGAACGTCGCGGCCTGGAGGGCTAGAACTCGTCCATGACGTGCGGGCGGTAGGCCGTCGCGAGCAGCCGGTCTGCCGTCCGCAACGCGGCCGCTGAGCCCTCGATGCGTCCGGCGCGCGACAGCTGCGTGGCGGAACGGAAGCCCGAGTAGAGCGAACCGAGCGCGGCGACCGGCAGCGTGAGCTGAGGCTTCGTCCGCACACGCTTCACGCTCGCCTGTCCGCCCTCGACGGTCACGCGGTACGCGCCGTCGTTCCACGGGCACAGCTCGTCCCGCACCCCCAGGACCACCGCGCCCTCCGCGTCCGGCTCGTATCCGCGCCCCTCGAGGGCCTGCGCGACGTCGACGACGCGCAGCCACATCGCGTCGCCCGTCCGCCGCCGCAGGGCGCGTGGTTCGAGCAGCAGATCGACGGCTGGATCATCCTCAGGCGCCCAGCGGAACTGCACGGTCTTCACCAGGTCGTGGCCTCGGATGTAGTTCCACAGCGCGCGCCAGGCGTCCAGGTCGAGCGCGACGAAGTCGCCGGTCTCCATCTCCTGGTTCGGCCCGGGCTCGAAATGCGAAAGCTCCTCCTTGAGGCGGTAGTCCACGTATCCGCGCGGCCGGCCGGCCTCGTCGTACGCGACCGCGAGGAAGGCGCGGCGCTCTTCCTTCTTCTCGAACTCCCAGTACCAGCGGTGATCGCTCCACCACCAGTCGGCGCGCTCGATCGCGAGGTTCCTCGGCGCGACGTACTCGCCGTACAGCCGCTGCACGAGGGCGCGCGTGTCGGGGTCGCGCCAGTCGGCCAGGCGCACGGTCAGCTTCGATGCGGATGCATCGCGGAGCGCGGCCCACATCGGCTCGTACGTGTACGACGTGTGCGCCGAGGCGAGGCCGTACCCGTAGCGCTGGTAGATGGCGCCGAAGGACGCCCACAGCATCGCAAACGCCTGGCCGCACTCGTGGTGCCACTCGAGCGCTCGCGTCATGACGCGGCGCTGGAGGCCCTGCCGGCGGTAGCCCGGGTTCGTCCCAACGGTGGTCACTGCTGCGGCAGGCACCAATCGGCCATTCACGCGCACCCCGACGGGGTATGCGCCGAGGCTCGAGATCGGCTGCCCGTCGCGGATCGCGGCGATCACCCACTCTGGGCGGATGACCGGCGCTTCGCTCCGCAGGGACGCGACGAGCTCGTCGTGGTTCGCTCGGCTGTTGGCGAAGACGTACGAGACCAGCTCGCCGAAGGCCGGGGCCTCCTCCGCGGTGAGGTGACGGATCTCGAGGTCCATGTGGGCTCCTCCTCGTGCGCCCTGTGGCGGCACGAGGTGACAACGCGAACACGGCGCAGTGGGTTGCCCTCGTCGCCCGTATGGACTCGAGGTCAGACCGTAACGGGCACTCCCGGCTCAGCCCAGACCACCCCCTCGGCGCGCAGCCGCGCCACCTCGGTGGCGTCGTAGCCGAGCTCGCGGAGGATGGCCTCGGAGTGCTGTCCCGCCATCGGTGCCGAGGCGATCGTGTTCGGGGTGCCGTGCATCCGGGCCATCGGACCGTGCCGCTCCATCTCGCCGTGCGCCGCGTGGACGACGGTCTCCTTGAAGCGGTTCACGGCGACCTGCTCGGCCTGGTGCCAGTAGTCGCCCGGACCGGGCCCGTCAGCTCGTACGCATCCCAGCCCGGCGCCGCCGAGCAGACGCTCCCAGTCGTCGGCACTCCGCTGCGCGAACAGCGCCGCGAGGACCTCCGTGAGCGCCCCGGCGTTCGCGGTGCGTGCCTGTCGCGACGCGAAGCGCGAATCGCCTCCGAGCTCCGGCGCCGCGAGGCGGACGAACTGCTCCCACTCGACGTCGAGCGGGAGGCAGAGCACCACCCAGCCGTCGGCCGCCTGGTAGAGCCGGTTGAGCGGCCCGTTGCCATAGAGGTTCTCATCGAGCGGCGCGCGTGGCTCCTTGCCCGGGTAGGCGAGGAAGTCGTCCCAGTTCGCGTAGGCGTTCGCCCCCATCATGTCGACGAAGATCTCCTGCCCGACGCCGTGCCTCTGGCGCGCGTACAGCCCGAGGGTGACGGTCGCCGCGACCACCGCAGAGGTGTTCGGGTCAGGGTTCACCTCGTTCGCGCGGAACAGGCGTCGCGCGCCCTCGCGCAGCTCGGGGATGCTCGTCCCCGCGGGCATGATGCCAGCCTGCCAGGTCGCGCCGCCCAGGGCGGCGCCGGGGATTGGGTGCGTCGCCGGCCGGTGCGCGCTCGGGCCAAGCGGGCCGTAGCCGTTCACGTTCACGTACACGATGCCGGGGTTCACCTCGGACGCGTGGCCGTAGGACATGCCGAGCCGCTCGGGGACGCCCGGGCGGAAGTTGTGGACGATGACGTCGGCCTGCGCGATCAGGCGACGGACGACCTCCTGACCCGCGGGGTTCTTGAGGTCGACCGAGAGGCTCTCCTTGCCGCCGTTGGTCTTGATCGCGCCGAGGCTCCCATTGCCCATCCAGCGCCAGGGGTCGCCGCCGATCTGCTCGACCTTGATCACGCGCGCCCCGAGGTCGGCGAGGTGCGTGCAGCCGAGCGGCGCCGCAATGATCGTGGAGAAGTCGAGCACGGTGATGCCGTGCAGCGCGCCGCCCTCCGGCCCGCTCGTGACCGGCGGCCGCCAGCCCTCGCGCGTCGCGTCGAGGATCGCCTGGTGCTCGCCGATGGACGGCACGGCGTCCGTGATCTCGGCGGGCGTCTCGGTCATCCGCGCCAGGGGGCCGATCAGCTTCTTCCCACCGGGGAACTCGACCACGTGGCCGTTCTGGACGAGGTCGGGGTCGCTCAGGGCGTCCTGCGTCGTCTGGAAGATCGTGGAGACCACGCCGCCGTTCTCCACGAAGATCCGCTGCCACTCAGCGGAGTCCTTCTCACGGATGCGATTGAACATGCGATCGCGGAAGGCCTCCCGGTCCGCCTCAGCCCAGGTCGCTGGCGATCCGGCGAAGCGCTCGTCCGCGAAGATGTCGGCGAGATCCGCGGCGGCGACGAAGTTGTCGAAGAGGTGCTGGAGCAGGTTGCCCAGCTGGATCCACTTCCCGTCCTTCGCCATCACCGGCTGGTAGTTGATGGTGGGCATGCGGCTGATCGCGCCAGGCGGCGCCGCGCCGGCCCACTTCTGGGCGTCACGCGCCATGAGCGAGGCCAGCGCGAGCCCGGCCATGTCGTACGGCATCAGGCCCTGGAGGAGACTCGTCTCGACCAGTTGTCCCTCGCCGGTCCGCTCGCGCGCGAGGAGCGCCGCGACTGTCCCCATCACCGTGGCCTGTGTCGCCGCGTGGTGCGTCACCTGGAGCGCCGAGAACACCGGCCCCGTCCGCGGCGGCGTGCCCTCGAAGGCCATCATGCGGCCGCCCTTCGCCGCGACGACTGCCTCGTACGGCGGGAGGTTCGCCAGCGGGCCATGCGGCCCGAACGCGGTGAGGTGCGTGTAGACCAGGCCCGGGTTCTCCGCCTTGAGCGTCTCGTAGTCCGCCCCGAACTGCGACGCGGATCCCGGCCGGAACGACGACACGACGACGTCCGCCGTGCGCGCCAGCTCCCGGAGCCGTCGCTGGGCGTCCGGCTGCGAGAGGTCCAGCGCGACGCTCTTCTTGCCGCGCAGCCACTGGGGGGCGCTGGGCAGGTCGCGGAATGGATCCCCCGAGGGTGCCTCTACCTTGATCACCTCGGCGCCGAAGTCGCCCATGATCATCGTGGCCATCCCACCGGCCGGTCCGTAGGACAGGTCGATGATGCGGATACCGTCGAGCGGTTGAGGCATGTGGGGCTCCTCCCGGAAACCGCGGGCCTCCCGAGGCGCGGCTCGCGGGTACGCGCATGTTAGGAGCACGGTCGAGCATGTCCAGCGAGAACCCGAACACGCGAGGTTCGCCCTAGGTCGCGCGAGCGCGGCACTCCCAGGTGCGCTTCACACGGCCGTACCAGTCGATCTCCACGTGCGTGAGCGCCTCGATGTCGAACCGGCCGGTCAGCGCCGCCCGCACCTCGTCGGCATCGAAGAACCGCTTCAGCGTCTCGTAGCGGCCGTCCGGGTAGCGCCGCAGATGCCGACCGACCTCCTCGCCGTCCTCGGCGCCGTGTTCGACGTCGTCCGTCGCGTTCACGCGGAAGACGAACGCGCCCTCGGGTCTGAGCACGCGGCGGATCTCGCCGACGGCAGCGCGGGTCACGTCCCACTCGAAGTAGTGCAGCGTCAGCGATGCGACCACGGCGTCGAACGATGCGTCCCGGAAGGGCAGTGGCCGTGCGTGGTCGACGCGGAGGACCGCGCGCGTGCCGAGGCGTCCCGACGCGCGTCCGAGCGCGGACGTGCTGAGGTCCGTCGCGACGACGTCCAGGCCCGCTGCGGCCAGTTGCGCGGCGTCATTGCCGGGGCCGCAACCCAGCTCCAGCACGAGGCGCGTCGGCGGCACGAGGAGCGGGAGATGCCGGTCGAGCCAGGCCATGTCCGCCTCCGGGGCAGGAGCCTAGCGCACTGCCGTCACCATCGCTGCACCGTCCTCGCGCGACACGCGGCGGCCGAGGTCGGCCGTGAGGGAGCCGAAGGCGGCGACCGCCGTCGCTTCGCTCGCGTGGAGCGCGCCGCGGCCCGCGAGGCGCGCCGCGTCGCCGGCGTGGGCGGTCGTGCGAGCCTCGCGAAACCCGGCCTCCACCAGCGCCTCCGCCAGCCACCCCGGCGTCCAGCGGCGCAGCTCCACGAACGACGACGCGAAGGCGTGCGGCGCGAGCTGTTCGAGGATCGCGATCGCCGCGCCGTCCTCGACCCGGGTCTCGCCGTAGGCGCGCGGCGATGTCGCCGAGGCGATGAGCGCATCTCGATGCGCCTCGGCGGCAGCGCCGTCGACCGGCAGCGCGAGCACGTACCGGCGTTCGCGAGCCGGTTCCTGCGTCCGCCGCGCGTAGGTGAAGAGGAGGCAATCGACGCCCTCGGTGAGGGTCATCGTCTCGAGCTCCTCGGCGGGCAGGGCCCAGACCTGCGACTGCACCCGCAGGACGCCGCCCGGACGCACCACCCGTGCCAGCTCGCGCATGGCCGCCTCGGGGTCGGCGCACTCCTCCAGGGCGTGCGATGCGACCGCGAGGTCGATAGCGGCGCCCCGCACCGGGAGCGCCGTCCCGTCCCCGGCCACGAACCCGGCGTTCGGCACGCCGAGCCGCGAGGCGTTCGCGCGGCTCACCGCGACGCGTCGAGGCGACGGATCGACGCCGAGCAGTCGCACGCCCGGGAGGCGCTGCGCGAGCGGGATCGAGGGCCAGCCGTCGCCGGGGCCGAGGTCGAGGACGCGCGTCCCGCCCTCGGGGAGGTGCGACGCGAAGTCCTCGACGAGCGCGGCGTAGTGCCAGTGGTGCTCCTGGCGTGCGTCGTACGGGACGTCGACGCCCGGGAGGTTGCCGCTCGACCAGAGGCGCACGCGCTCGTAGAGCGCGCGCGCCGAGGCCGTGGTCTCGGGCGACGCCAGCTCGCGCCAGCGCCGCTCGGTCAGGGTGAGGTCGTCGAGCTCCGGCATGCCCTCGATGCTGACACAGCCGGCGGCTAGGTGCGTCCGGCGAGGCGGCGCATCAGGAGTGAGCCCGCCGCTTCGTGGGCTTCGATGCTGCCGGGGCGATCGCCAGGCCGACGCGTGTCACCAGGCCGCCGACCAGCAGCCCGCCGCTCACCGCGTACAGCCAGCGCGCCCACTCAAGCGACGTGTCTGTGCCGGCGGTCCAGCCGTGCGCGAGTGCCATGATCATCGTGCCGAAGGCGAGGGCGTGAATGCCGCGCCACGCGTCGTACGGGATCCGCGTCCGCAGCCACGACGAGCCGGCCACGATCAGCAGCCCGAACAGCGCGATGGTCCCGACGCCCACCGGGCCGGTGAGGCGCGCCGAGGCGAATGGGACGATCGCCGCCAGCGGGCCGACGCCGGACTCGCTGTGGAACACGAGCGTGAGGACGTGCACGACCGTCGCGACGACCGCGGACAGCGTCCACTGCTGATGCATGTCCATCATCAGCTTCTTCGGCAGCAGGCCGCCCATCCCCTTCGAGGAGACGGCCATCCCGAACATCATGGAGAGCCAGAGCGCGAGGTAGGCGACGAAGCCGGACGCGCGGCCCGCCCACCAGATCAGCGGCTGCTCGGCGCTGGCGGCGGAAGTCCAGAGCGTGAGCGCCATGCTCATCGCCAGGACCCCGGCCGCGGCCGCGAGCAGCGCCTGCATCGGCGCGCTGAGTCGCATCTCGTTCATGCCAGCCAGCCTCTCATGCCGGGGGTCAGTTCCCAGGCGCCGTTCCGCTGCAGGAGCACCTCCGCGCCGAGCGCGCCCGCCACGCGGAGCGTCGCCGGTGCCGCGATGACGGCGGTCGCCAGCGCGTCGGCGGTGGTGGCGTCGGGAGCGACCACGGCAGCGTTCGTGACGACCTCGACCGCGGGGAGGCCCCGGGCGGGATCGATGATGTGGTGGGCGATGCCGTGTGGCGTGGCCCAGCGTCGGCGCTGCGTGGACGAGGTGCAGACGGCGCCGTCCGAGAGGCGCACCGCCAGCCCGTCGCCGACGCCCACCGCCCACGCCTCGCCTGAGGCGTCTCGCCCCCGGGCCCGGATGTCGCCCCCGCCGTCGATGAGGTAGTCCCCCAGGCCGGCGGCCTCGAGCGTCTCGGCGACCCGGTCGATCGTCCACCCCTTCGCGATGCCGCCCAGGTCGATGAGCCCGACGCCGTCGAGGACGACCACGTCGCCCTCGACGCGGACGTCGAGCATCGCCGCTGGCGGCGCGACGCGGTCGTCCGCCGCTACCGGCGGCAGTTGCTCGAACGAGCGGTCGTACCCCGCCGCGATCACGGCGGCGCCGACACGGATGTCGAACGCGCCGCCCGTCGCGCGGCCGATCTCCAGCGCCCGCCGGACCAGGCCCGCGATCCCGGCGTCATCAACACGGCGCTCGATGTTCAGGCGCGAGAGCAGCGAGTCCGGACGGAAGCGCGAGTAGCGGCCCTCGGCGTCATGCACGGCCCGCTCGATCGCTTCGATTAGGGCCGGTGCAGCCGACGGAGCGGAGATCCACCAGTCCGTGTTCATCGCGCGGAAGGCGAGCGCCTCAACGGCGGGGGCGACCATCAGGACGCCCTCGACTGCCGGACCACGACGACGCGCCTGGGCGCCGGCGTAGGCGCCGGCTGGGTCAGCGTCGCATCCGACGCCGGCGCGGCGGCCGTGAAGGCTGGGATGGTATTCAGCTGCGCGACCGCCGCGGAGCCGGTCGTGGTCTCGGGGATCGAGACGTAGTCGAGCGACGAGTCAGGCGACGTCCGATCGGCGCCGACGACGCCCAACCATGCGGTCGCGAACATCGCCGCGGATCCCGCGAAGACCGAGAGGTTCACCAGGGTCCGACGTTGTCTGTGTGACATCAGTCGTGGTCCTCGTGCTCGCGCTCGTGCTCGTGCTCGTGTTCTTCGCGCTCGTGCTCCTCGTTCTCCTCGTGTTCGTCATCGTCGTCGTCGTCGTCGTGTCCACTGGCGGCAGGCGCGTCGACGTAGACGTACTCGACCTGCTCGCCGGTGTCGGTGGTGACCACTTCGCTGGAGACCACGTTCCCGGCCTCGGTCACCGAGCCCAGCGACGTGTCCGCGGGGGCAAACCCACCGGACAGCACGCTCGTGGCTTCGGTGCGTTCCTCGATCTCCTCGGCGCCGAAGCCGACCGTCGATCCCACGACTGCGATGACGGCCGCGGCTACCACGGCCCCGGCGGCGCCGAACCCCAGTGCAACTGACTTCGCCAATCTGGACTCCTTTCGTCGTGTCCGATGGACTCAGTCTGGGCGACGATGCTTGGCCGTCCCTGTGATCCGCATTTGAGTTCTCAAATCCGGCCGGCGCGTCTCTTCTCGCATCCGCAAAGGTTTGGGCCCTCACAGCCGCTTCAAAGACGCCGGACGTAGAGTGCGGACGTGAGGTTGCTGATTGCGGAGGACGATGTGCGCCTCGCTCGCGTGGTGAAGCGCGGGCTCGAGGGCGAAGGACACGTGGTGGAGGTCGTCCACGACGGCGATGCTGCCGTCGCCGCCGGCCTCGACGACGACTTCGATGTGATCGTGCTGGACGTGATGATGCCCGGCATCGATGGCTTCGAGGTGGTCCGCCGCCTCCGCGAGCGGCGCGTCGGGACACCGGTGCTGATGCTCACCGCGCGCGGGGAGCTGGAGGACCGGGTCCACGGCCTGGACAGCGGCGCGGACGACTACCTCGTGAAGCCGTTCGCGTTCGAGGAACTCTCCGCGCGGATCCGGGCGCTCGGCCGCCGCCCGTCGCAGGGCGAGTCTCGCCTCGTGGCCGGGGAGCTGGAGCTCGACCAGCTGCGCCACGAGGTCCGCCTCGGCGGCGCGCCGGTGGACCTCTCGCCGACCGAGTACCGGCTCCTCGAGACGCTGCTGCGGAACAGCGGGCGCGTGCTGACGCGCCAGAGCCTGCTCGCGCGCGTCTGGGGCTACGACGATGAGCCCGAGTCGAACGCCGTCGACCTGTACGTCCACTACCTGCGCCGGAAGCTGGGCGACGCCGTGCGGATCACCACCGTCCGCGGGGTTGGCTACCGGCTCGATCCTCCCGTCGAGGACAGGTGACGCGATGATCCGCCGCGCGCGGTTGCGCCTTACCGCCTGGTACGCCGGCATCTTCGCCGTCATGCTGCTCGCGCTCGGGGCGGCGGCCTACTGGACGCTCACGCGCAGTCTCAGCGACGAGGTGGACCGCGGGATCGAGACGGTGGTGGACGCCTGGATCTCGACCGCGCCGCGACGGCTGGAGGAGCTGCGACCGCTCGACGTGGAACGCGACTACGAGGGCGAGACGGCGGACGTCTTCCTCGTCGTGTTCCGAGCGGACGGCGCCCTCGTCGCGAATCCCCGCGACGTCGAAGCAGATGAGTTCTGGGAAGAGGGGCTGGTCGAGGCCGCGCTGCGGGGGCGGACGGTCTGGGAGACGATCCGCGAGCATGGCGACAACCTGCGGCTCCTGGCCGTCCCGCTGACGGACGACGGGCGCGTCGTCGGAGCGGTCGTCGGGGGGCGGAGCCTGGAGGCGTACGAGCAGCAGGTGCGCCTGCTGCTGACCGTGCTCGGCGGCGTCGCCGGGTTCGGCCTCGTGATGTCGGTGATCGGGGGCTACCTGGTCGCCGGCCGGGCGCTGCGGCCGATCGCCGAGGCGTACGACCGGCAGCGCCGCTTTGTCGGCGATGCATCGCACGAGCTGCGCTCGCCGCTCGCCGTCATCCGGGCCTCGTCCGAGCTGCTGCTCCGCGAGCCCCTCGAGGAACGCGAGCGGGAGTCGGCACAGGAGATCCTGGACACCTCCGTCGAAGCCACGACGCTGGTGGAGGACCTGCTGGAGGTCGCTCGGCTCTCGAGCGGGACGAGCCGGCGTCCCGGCGTCGCCGATCCCGCGGTGGTCGTCGAGGATGTGGTCGAGCACATGGCGCCGCTCCTCGAGGAGCATGGGACGGCGGTCCGGGTGGCGGGCAGCACGCGGTCGATGGCGTTCGCGCCGGCCGACCTGCGACGGACATTGCGTGCCCTGCTCGAGAACGTGCTCGCGCACACGCCGCGCGGCACGCGTGTCGAGGTCGCGCTTCGGGACGAGGGGGCCGACTCCCTGGTCGTGGTGCGCGATTACGGCCCCGGCGTGCCCGCGAGCGCCGTCGAGACGCTCTTCGATCCGTTCACGCGCGTGGACACCGCCCGCACGCCCACCACCGGGCACGCGGGACTCGGCCTCACCATTGCCCGGCGCCTCGTCGAAGCGAACGGCGCGAGCATCTCCGCGCGGAACCACCCGCAGGGCGGCCTCGAGTTCACGATCCGAGCGCCGTCCGCCCGGCACTAGGCCGCTACTGGTGCCGGCACAGGCCCGTGCGCGGGGTTGACGGGCGGATCAGAGTCGCGGGGTGAGCGAGGCGAGGAAGTCGCGAGTGCGTTCCTGCGTGCCCGGCCCGGCGTCGAACAGCCACGCTGAGAACGAGGTGACGCCGGCGTCGCGTAGCTCCTCGAGCTGGCGGCGGATCGCGGCCTCGTCGCCGACGATGGCCACGTCGCCCGGTCCGTCGGCGCCGGACTCGTCCAGCATCGAGCGATACGAGGGCAGACGCCCGTAGTTCGCGAACTGCTCCTGCGCGGCCGCCCATGCCGCCCCGGCGTCCGAGGTCAGCGCGAGCGGGAGCATCGCGACGATCTCCGGGGCGGGGCGTCCGGCTCGCTCGGCGGCCCTGGTGAGACGCGGCGCGACGTGGGAGCTCACCGCCCGTGCTCCGGCCATCCAGAGGATGGTGCCGCCCGCGCGCTCCCCCGCGAGGCGGAGCATGACCGGGGCCATCGCCGCGATGAGCACCGGCACCTCGACGCGATCGCGCGCGCGGAAGCCGCCGCGGTACCGGAAATGCTCGCCCTCGTGTTCGACGGGCTCACCTTCGAGCAGCGGCAGGACGATGTCGAGATACTCGCGCATGTAGGCGGCCGGGCGCTCGAAGGACATGCCATACACGCCCTCGACGACGGTCCGATGGGACAGGCCGATCCCGAGCGTGAACCGACCTCCCGAGGCGGCGCCGGCGCTCAGCGCCGCCGAGGCCATCGCGGCCGGGTGTCTGGGGTAGACCGGGGCCACGCCCGTGAGCAGACGGATGCGCGAGGTGTGCACCGCCGCCACGGTGCAGATGCTGATGGGATCGTGGCTGTAGATGCTTGGGACCGCGTAGTGATCGAAGCCTGCCGCCTCGGCAGCGCGAGCTTCCTCCGCCATCCCCAGGATGCCGCCGGATCCGGAGGTGACCAGACCGATCTTCACGTCTGCCTCCGGATCCGGGGTGAGCTTCCGTGCCTAGTCGACCCGCGCCGTGGCGTGTCCCGTGGCGACGGCGGTACCGTCCTGGTTCACCGTCTCCACCTCGAGGTCGACGAGCTTCTGCCCGTTCTCCTCGCGGACCTCCTTCACGGTGGCCTTCGCCGTGAGGGTGTCGCCCGGCCACACCTGGGAGACGAAGCGGACGCCGAACTTGGTGAGGCGGCCGTCGCCGACCCAGTTCGTGAGCATCTTGCCGGTCAGGCCCATGGTGAGCATGCCGTGCGCGAACGCGCCCGGGTACCCGGCGGCCTTCGCGAAGATCTCGTCGGTGTGGAGCGGGTTGTAGTCGCCGGAGGAGCCGGCGTACTGGACGATCTGGGTGCGGGAGAGGTCGTAGCAGACCTGCTCCTCGTGGACCTGCCCGACCGAGAGGTCGCTCGCCTTGAGTGCCATCGCGATACCCCCTAGCCCTGCGTCGCCGGGCGCTCGGTGCGGACACCGACCGAGCGAGCCGTGATCACGAGGTTGTTGTCCTGGTCGTAGTACTTGGTGATCGACTCCGTGAAGATGAGCTTCCCGGCTCGACGCCCCTCGCGCTCCCAGGTCTCACCGGGCTCCCGTTCCCAGTGGAGCACCATGCTCGGCGTCAGCGGCCGGTGGTACTCGTAGTGCTGCTCGGCGTGGAGGCCACCCCCGCCCCCGCCGCCACCGCTCTCCTGCGCCGGCGGCTTGGGAGCGCCGGAACCGCGCGGCTCCTTCCCGGAGCCGAACCACCACTCGCCGACCTTCGGGCGCAGTCCGTAGTCCTCCGTGAACTGCGCGGACGCCTGGACGAAGGTCGGCGGGGCGATGATCTGCCCCGGCTCCGTCTTCTTCGCGTACTCCTCGTCGTAGTAGATCGGATTCGCGTCGCCCACGGATCGGGCGAACAGCAAGATGTGTCCCGCTTCGATCGGGAACCGGTCAGCCATCGTCATCCCCCTTCAGCTGCGGTACGCATCCATCCCCCGACGTCGCGTCCGCGCGGGGAGAGTAACCAATGCCGCCAAGCGGCGTGGCCCCGTTATGGGGGTGGCAACTGTCAAAATCAACGCCCGCTGAAGGCTTCCGCGCCGCGTCACCGGAACGGGGGAACGAAAACGGCCCCTGCCTGATGGCAGGGGCCGTCTCATCGATGGGCGTCCGAGCGCGCTACTCGAGCGCGCCGACCTCGCGCAGCAGGTCGAGGGTGCCCTCGAGGTCCGTGAGGTCGTTGAGGTTCACATCGGGCGCCTCGAGTTCGTCGAGCGGCTCGACGTCCCCGGTCGGCGGCACCGAGGCGATCACCGGGTACTCGAACGTCTCCGACGAGAAGTACTGCTGGGCCTCCTCGGACAGGAGGAACTCCAGGAGCTGCTGGGCCTCCTCCGGGTGGTCGGCGGTCTTGAGCACACCGGCCCCGGCGACACTGATGAGCGAGCCGATGTCGCCCCCAGGGAAGTGGTAGTTCCGCGCCCCGTAGCCCTCGCCGCGTTCCGCCAGGAACTGGTGCAGGTAGTAGTGGTTGACGAGGCCGACCTCGATCTCACCGGCGGCGACGGCCTCCACGATCTGGACGTTGTTGCCGTAGGACTGCACACCGTTGGCGAGCATGTCCTCCAGCCACTGCCTCGTGACGTCCTCGCCTTCGTGCACGCGCATGGCGGTCACGAATGCCTGGAACGAGCCGTTCGATGGCGCCCAGCCAACGCGCCCGCTCCACTCGGGAGCGGTGAGGTCGAACACCGACGCCGGCAGGCCCTCACCGTTCGGGAAGGCCTCCACGTTGTAGACGAGCACGCGCGCGCGGCCGCTGAGGCCCGCCCAGCCGCCCTCGCTGGAACGCCACTGCTCCGGCACGGCCGCGATCGCGGCCTCGGGCAGCGCCGCGAACAGGCCGGCGGCCTCGACGGCACCCAGGCCGCCGGGGTCCTGAGCCACGAAGAGGTCCGCGGGGCTGTTGTCGCCCTCTTCGAGCAGGGTGGCTGCCATCTCAGCCGTCGAGCCGTAGCGGCCCTCGACGATGATGCCGGTCTCCTCCTGGAACTTGTCGAACATCGGGCCGATGAGGTTGGCAGACCGGCCGGAGTAGACGACGAGGCGAACCTCGTCGTCATCGCTGCACGCCGAGATCAGCAGGGCGGCTGCTCCCAGCACCAGGCCGAGCGCCGCGAAGCGTCGAATCATGAGTCCCTCCCGTCACGTCCACGAACGCGCGGACGTCTAGCCATTGATGCTGAGATAGCTCAGGCTTAACGTCAAACATAGGTAAGGCTTAACCACGCGGACAGCGCGTGGACGCCCGCCGCGGCGCTGGGCCCTGCGGCAGTTGCCAGGACGGTGACTGAACGGTCGGTCTGAGGAGACTAGAAGATCGAGCCCTCGCGGAGCAGGCGCTCGAGGCCGTACACGACCAGGAGGACCGCCGCGACGGCGAACCACTTCCAGTAGAACGGCCCCGGATCTTCGAGCAGGTTCATGCTGCACAGCCTATGCGGGCGTGCCCGGATGAGCGAACGTGCGCGATCCTCCCGCGCCGCGTGTCGGCGCCGTCTGCCGAGCGTTGCGCCAGCAAACGCTTCCGCTACGCTGACTGTGATCGCCCTCACGCCGAGACGTAGTCGAAGCGAAGTCGAACGCTGCGTTGGTGAGCAAGTTCCGAGAGAGAGCACGCGTGGTCTCGATCCCGATTCCCGCCCGCTCCGCCCTCGGCAGCCGGCGCCGTGGCCCCGGCCCGGTGCTCGTGACGGCCGGCGCGGTGGTCGCGCTGCTCTGCCTGGTCCCTCCGGCGTACCTTCTCGTCCGTGCGGCCGGATCGTGGGACACCGCTGTCGAGACATTGCTCTCCGGGTCGGCGCTCGAGACCACCCTCAACACCGTGGGGCTGGCCGGCCTCGTGACCGCCTTCGCGATCGCCGTGGCGCTGCCGCTGGCGTGGCTCGTGGAGCGCTCCGACCTGCCGGGACGGCGCGCGATCGGCATCCTTGCCGCGCTGCCGCTGGCCATCCCGTCGTACGTCGGGGCGATGGCGTTCATTGCTGCCTTCGGTCCGAGGGGGATGGTGCAGGGGTGGCTCGAACCCCTCGGCGTCGAGCGCCTGCCCTCGATCTACGGCTTCCCCGGCGCCGTGCTCGTGCTGACGCTCTTCACCTACCCGTACCTGTTCCTCACCCTCCGGCCAGCGCTCGCCGCGGCCGACCCGCGCGTCGAGGAGCTCTCGCGCACGTTCGGCTACTCCGGCTGGGTGACGTTCCGGCGGGTCGTGCTGCCCTCGCTGCGGCCGGCCCTGACCTCCGGCAGCCTGCTCGTTGCGCTCTACGTGCTGTCCGACTTCGGCGCGCCGACGCTGCTGCGGTTCTCCTCCTTCACCCGCGTGATCTTCGCCCGATACACGACGGCCTTCGACCGCTCGACGGCGGCGGCGCTGGCCCTGCTCCTCGTGGCGCTCGCCCTTGCCGTCGTGGCGCTCGAGGTCTGGGCGCGCAGCAAGCGCCGCCTCGACGCCATCCGTGACGCCGGCCGCCCCGCGGCACCGGTCGCGCTGGGGGGATGGCGGTGGCCCGCCTACGCGTTCATCGCCGTCGTCCTCCTGCTCGCCCTGATCCTCCCGATCGGCGTGCTGCTCTACTGGCTCGGCCGCGGCCTCGAGCAGGGCGTCGCGTTCCAGGACGCGGGCAGCCTGATCGCCGACTCGGTGACCGCGGCCGCCCTCGCCGCGGGCGCATCGGTCGTCGTCGCCCTGCCGGTCGCGCTGCTCGCGGTGCGACACCACGGCTGGTTCTCCCGCACGGTGGAGGTGGCCTCGTACACCGGGTACGCGTTGCCGGGGCTCGTCGTTGCGCTGGCGCTGGTGTTCGCCGCCGTGCGGTTTTCGTGGCTCTACCAGACGCTGCCGCTGCTGATCGCGGCGTACGTGTTGCTGTTCCTGCCGCAGGCCACGGGCACCATGCGCGTCTCGCTCGAGCGGATCCGGCCGTCCATGGAGGAGGCCGCGCGCGGCCTCGGACGGTCGCCCTGGCGCGTGCTCACCTCGATCACCCTCCCGCTCGCGGGCCGCGGCATGCTGGCCGGAGCAGCGCTCGTCTTCCTCACGACGATGAAGGAACTGCCCGCGACCCTGATCCTGTCGCCGGCGGGCTTCCACACCCTCGCCTCTCGGACGTGGAGCGCCAGCAGCGAGGCGCGGTTCGGCGAGGCAGCCGGCCCCGCGCTGCTGCTCGTAGCGATCTCCGCGGTCGCCCTCGTCGCGTTCCGCCTCGGCACCACGCGCTCCAGCAAGGACGCGCGCTCCGGCAAGGACCCGCGTGCCGGTAACCACGCACCGGTGCGAACATCGGATCGTGGCTGACCCGCTCAACCGTCCCATCGCCGTCCGAGCCGACCACGTCGCGTGTCGCCTCGGCGACGTGGAGGCCGTCCGCGACCTGAGCTTCGAGGTGTACGCGGGCGAGCTCTTCGCGATCCTCGGGCCGTCCGGCTCCGGGAAGACCACGGCCCTCCGCCTGATTGCCGGCTTCGAGCAGCCGACCGCGGGCACGCTCTCGCTCTTCGACGAGGAGGTGGCGAGCGCGACCCGCCTGCTACCGCCCGAGAAGCGGCGCGTCGGGATGGTCTTCCAGGACTACGCCCTCTTCCCCCACATGAGCGTGGCCGAGAACGTCGCCTACGGACTCCCGAAGTCGGCGAGCCGGAGCGAGCGCGTGGCGGAGGTCCTCGAGCTCACCCGGCTCGGTGGGATGGGCGACCGCGATGTGCATCAGCTCTCAGGTGGTGAGCAGCAGCGCGTCGCGCTGGCGCGCGCGCTCGCGCCGGAGCCGCGTCTGATCCTGCTCGACGAGCCATTCTCGAACCTCGACCAGTCCCTTCGCGCCCGCGTGCGCGGGGAGGTGCGTGAGATCCTCAAGCGCGCCGGCGCGACCGCGATCATGGTGACCCACGACCAGGAGGAGGCGCTCTCCATCGCGGACCGCGTGGCGTTCATGTGGGGCGGCCGTGTCGAGCAGGTGGGGACGCCGGACGAGATCTACACGGCCCCGGCGACCGTCCACGCCGCGGAGTTCATCGGCGACGCGAACATCCTCCGCGTGCCCGTCCAGGACGGCATGGTCCACCTCCCGTTCGGGAACCTCCCCGCGCCGGCGGGCGCGCGGCAAGCGGAGGTGATCATTCGCCCCGAGGACATCCAGGTGCTCCCCGGCGGCGTGTTTGGGCACGTCGTCTCGCGCGAGTACTACGGGCACGACCAGGTGCTCCACGTGCGTCTCGATGAGTCCGGGTTCGAGCTCCGGGTGCGCGTGGCGCCGCACGAGCGCCTCGGCGGCGCGGGTCCGATCTCCATCGGCCTGCGCACCACGCCCCTCGTCCTCGCGGCCGACGAAGTCGCGGCCGACTGAGGTCCCGGCCGACTGAGGTCCCGGCCGACTGAGGTCCCGGCCGACCGACTGAGGTTCACGGAAGTCTCACGGCCTCCGAGGTTCCGCGCTGAAAATGGGTTCGCTATCGCGCGCGGACTAGGATCGGTTCGATGAACGGGCAGTTCGCGACCACCTCGCCGACGCCGTCCCGCACGGCCCCGCTGCCAGCTCCCGTCGAGGACACGGAGGCCGTCCCGGAACACCTGTGCCGGCTCGTCCTCCTTGATGACAACGAGCACACGTACGAGTACGTCATTGAGATGCTGGGCACGGTCTTCGGGTACGGCCCCGAGAAGGCGTTCGCCCTCGCGCGGCTGGTGGACACGCAGGGGCGGGTCACGCTGATGACCGCGTCACGCCCCGACTGCGAGGCGAAACAGTCGCAGGTGCATGCGTACGGTGCCGACCCGCGCATCCCGACCTCGAAGGGGTCGATGACGGCGATCGTCGAGGACGCGGGCGCGGCACCCAACTAGACGCCCACAGCAGCCAACGACGCTACGGCGGCGGTTCCGATGCCGGCGTGACGGCCGAGCCGTGGAAGACGGGGACCACCACCAGGTCGAGCGAGACGGGGCGCCCGAGGTCCTCGGCAAGCCGCGCCGCCAGGGCGGCCGCGGCGTCTGCTCCGCGCAGCGTGGACGACTCGATGCGGACGCGGACGGCAAGGTCGGCCCCGGCCTCCTCAATCTCGATCGCGTCGAGTTCCTCGTTCTCCGCCAGCCACGAGTCGACGACGCCGGCGACGCTGCGCTCAAGCCGGGCCACGGACCGGTCGCGGTTACCGAGCACGACGACGGTGGCCGTGATTCCCGCCACGAGCAGGCTGATCGCCGCGAATCCTCGGACGAACGCGCGCATGCGGCCCAGCCGCTGCCCCTCCGGCCGGAAGCCAAACCAGAGGAAGATGACGGCTGCTGCCGCGGAAATCGTCGTCACGTTCAGCACGTAGAGGAGCGCCGCGCCCGCGGCCGCCTCGTACTCGCCGGAGCCAAGCGCGATCGCCGATGCCGCCAGTGGCGGGACGAGCGCGGCCGCGATCGCGACTCCCGGAAGGGCGGCCGAGAGGTCGCGACGGGCGTACGCGTACGCGCCGGCCGCACCGGAGAGCAGCGCCACGACCAGGTCGAGGCCGGACGGCTCCGTCCTCGCCAGCACCTCGCCGCCGAGGTCGACCGGCGGCACGAGCACGCCGAGCGCGATCCCGATCGGGTATGCCAGGAGCGTGCCCCGCAGGATTGCCGAGACGCCCACGCGCATGAAGCGGGCATCGCCGTAGACGATGGCGAGGCCGAGGGCGATCAGCGGCGACATGAACGGCGCCACCAGCATCGCGCCGATGATCACCGCGGTGCTGTTCAGCAGCAGCCCCAGCGCGGCGATGCCCGTCGATAGCACGGTGAGGGTGAGGAAGTCCCGGTCGGCACGCGCGGACCGGCGGAGGTCGCTGTAGACCTGGATGCGCTGCTCGTCGTCCAGCGACTGGGTCCACTGGTAGATGCGGTCCCACCACCGGCGGAACGCGAGGACGGCGCGGGCCTGCGGGCGGTTCACGACCACGGTGGGCACGTCCACGCGCGTCATCAGGTCCGCAGGCACCGCCGGCGCGGCCAGCCACGGCACTACGCCGTCCTCGGGCGCCTCGACCAGCAGCAGGTCGTACGCGTGGCGCCCGAGTTCGTCGAGGGCCGCCCGCTCGCGGGACTTCGCCCGGGCGGTGCGGACCTCGAAGTGGTCGTGCCCGAAGGCGTCGTCGAGCCGCTGCCGCAGCCCGGCGGTCGGAGACTCGCCATCCGTCGCGTGGACGTCGAGGGCGGTCACGCGGCCGTCGGCCCCGCGCAGGTCGCTCGCGGTCCGGAGCGTCCCGGAGTGCGGGATCGCGCTCGCGCCGACGAGCAGCACCGACCGGATCGGCCGACCACCGAGGCTCCCGTGCACCAGCCACGCCTCGCACGGCGGGTCCAGGAAGAGGCGCTCGGTTCGCTTCGTCGCGCGGCGCCAGGCGGCGCGTTCCTCGGCGGTGCCCGTTCCCTCGTCCGGTGGCCTGCGCCACTCGAGGACGATCAGCCCGGCGTCATGCTGACGCACGGCGGAGCGAATGGCCGACTCCGCGTGCATGGTGTACCGAGCGACCCTGACGCGTGCGCTCATCCCCTCCGGGATGAGGTCGCGGTCCTCTGCCGGGGCTGCATGCTCGCCGTCCGGGACGGGGTCGGGGACATAGGCCAGGACGATCTCCGCCCCGCGGGCACGTGCGACCGGCCCGGCAATTGCGAGCAGCCGCCGAGCCTCCTCCGGGCGCCCGGCTCCGACGACCACCGGTCGCACGGCAGCACGAGGTTCCTCGCCCGGGACGTCATCGGTGGCAACACTCACCGGCCGAGTATAGGAAGCGCCTCCTGCCGCGCCTGCAACTGGCCCGCCGGGAAGCACGGAGGCCGGCTCATCCGAGCCGGCCTCCGTGGGTCGGACCGAGGTCCGGGCTAGTTGTTCATGCCGCCCATCGAGCCGCCCGTCGAGGAGGCCTCGCGGACCTCGACCTGCACCTCGACCTCGCCGGCCTTCTCGAAGACGAAGGTCGCCGTGAACATCTGGCCAACCTCGAGCTGGCTCGGGACGTTCATCAGCATGACGTGGTAGCCGCCGGGCTCGAGCGTGGTCTCCGCGTCGGCAGCGACGGGGAGGCCACCTTCGACCTCCTGCATCACCATGTTGCTGCCCTGCTGGACCATCTCGTGCACTTCCGTGCGGGCGGCGATGTCCTCGCCCACGCGGACCCCGGTCAGGACGTCGTCCTCGCCGGAGTTATTCACGACGTGCGCGTAGATCGCGGTGTTCTCACCGGGGTTGCCGGCGGTCGCCCGCGCCCACGCGTCCGTGACCTCGATGCCGCCCGCGGCCGCCTCCGTCGCGGTCTCGGTGGCGGTAGCCGCCTCAGTGGCCGCCTCCGTGGCCGCCTCAGTCGCCGCCTCCGTCGCCGTCTCCGTGGCGGCCGCGGTCGCCTCGGTGGCCTCGGTGGCCTCGGCGTCGGCGTCGTCCTCGGAGTCCGAGCAGGCGATGAGGGCGACGAGTGCGACGCCGAGCAGCCCCACGAGGGCGAAGCGGCGCCAGATCTTGTTGGTCAGGTTCATTTGGTTCCTTCTTCCACGATTGCTTTGAGATCCGTCGCGAGTGCATCCGTACCGGTCATGTGGGCCACCTTGATACGAAGGCGTCCCTGCTGGTCGACGATCCAGCTCGCTGCGGGATGTTCGACTTCATACGCACCAATATCGTCCGGAGTGCCTCGCGAAACCTGGATGTCCCAGGCGGTGAGCACGGCATTCACGTCGTCGAGGCTACCGGTGAGGCCAATGAACCGTGGGTTGAACAGGTTCATGTACCGCCCCATCACCTCGGGAGTGTCTCGCTCGGGATCGACCGAGACCATCACGACATTCACCTGTTCGCTGACCTCGGCGGGCAGGCGGTCGAGCGCCGCCTTGTACGTCCCGAGTGTCAGCGGACAGACGTCCGGGCAATGGGTGTACCCGAAGTAGACCGCGACCACCTCGCCTCGGAAGTCCGAGAGCGAAACGGGTTGGCCGTCCTCGCCGGTGAGCGTGAAGCCCGCCGAGGGCGGGGGCGGCTCGAAGAGCGTCCCCGAAGCGCCGAGCGTGGTCGACGACGTGACGCCGCCGGAGGCCGACGGGTCGGTCGTGCCTTCCTCGGCGTCGTCGCCGTCCGAGCAGGCGACGGCAACGCTCGCGACCAGCGCGAGGGCGGCCAGGACGAGCCTGAGTCGCTGAAATGACATAACGAATCCCCGAATGCGTGCCGGGTTCGGCCCGGCGCCCGAGTGGCTCGGGCGCTAGCGCGGGGGAGGCGTGGGGATGCGGGCGAAGACCGGAAGCGGTGCAACCGGTCGGACGCGTTCCAGCGCGACGAGGATCGTGGCGGCCGCGCCGAGCACGACGATGACGGGGACGGTGACGGCAAAGACGGCGCTTACCTCGTCCCAGGTGAACGTGACGCCTTCAGCGCCGGCCTCGTTCGACGGGCCGTCCCAGGGGTGCGTGTGCTCGACCGCCGCGCCGTCGGCGTACACGTGGCCGTGCGAGGGCGACCACCCGGCGAGGCCGGGCTCGATCGCGGTTAGCGATGGCATCAGCAGCGCCAACGCGGCCACCCCGAGGAGCAGCCGGGCGAACCAGCCCCGACCCCGAAGGCCGCGCAGGACGACGTGGAACGGAGCAGTCATCGCTTCCATTATCAGGCCCCCTGACTTGCGGTCGAGGGACCGAGGGACCGCCCTCCGAGGGCCCGGCGTCCGCTACGCAATCGTCACCAGCCGCTCGCGGGCTTCCAGCACCAGCTCGCGCCGCCCGAAGAGGAGCATGCGGTCCCCCGTGCGGAGGAGGGTGTTTCCGTTGGGGACGAGGTCGCCGTCGTCACGGACGACGAGCAGCACGAGCACCCGCTGCGGCAGGCCGAGCTCACGGATCGCGCGGCCGCTGAGTGCCGGGCCGACCAGCACCTCGACGGTCATGCGGTCACCCACGCGCGACACGAGCGTGTGCTCCAGCGTCGGCGCGCCGACGAGCTCCGCCATCGCTGCCGCCAGGGTGTCCACCTCGGACAGCACCGTGGCGCCCGTCTGCCGGAACGCCTCGACGGCGCCCGGCTGTGTGACGCGGGCGAAGAGGCGCACCTCCGGGTTCACGCTCTGCAGGTACTGCGTGAACAGGAGGTTGGAGTGGTCCAGGTTGGTAAGGGCGAGGGCGACCTTCGCATCTATCGCGCCGTGACGGTTGAGGAGTCGCACGTCCGTGACGTCGCCGACCTCGGCCGTGAGGCCCTCGGCGCGCGCGAGCATGACGGTCTCCTCGTCGCTGTCGATGAGCAGGACGTCGTACCCCTCTGCCTCCAGCTGGACCGCGACTCGCCGGGCAAGGGCACCGGCTCCGGCTATGAGTGCGCGCATCGCCTTCACCCCCAGCAATCTCGCGACCACGTCGGCGTACGTCGACTGGATCGCGACTGTCATGAACACCGTGAGGAACACCAGGGCCGCCAGCGTCGGGCCCGCGTTCTCCTCGCCGAGCTCCGTCGAGGCGAACGCGGCGAGGGACGCGGCAACGACGCCGCGCGGGCCGATCGCGCTGACGTACGCCCGCTCCTGCCAGCGGAGGCCCGACCCGATCGAGCAGGCGAACACCACCAGGGGACGGACCGCCACCATCAGCAGCAGGACCACGATGAATCCCGCCGGCCAGAGCTCGCCGACCACGCTGAGCTGCACCGTCGAGGATGCGAGGACGTAGATCGCTCCGATCAGCAGGAGCGAGATGTCGTCTTCGTAGGAGCGGACAGCCTCGGCGTGCGGGATCTTGATCCAGGCGAGGGCCAGTCCCATGGTCGCCATCGCGGTGAGCTGCGACTGCGGCAGGGCCAGGGATGTGACGGCGTAGAGCGCGACGCTCATGCCGAGGAGAAGCAGCTGGATCTCGGTCGCATTGATCTCGCGGTTGAGCTGCACCACGCCCCGTACGAGGGCGGCCCCCAGCAGTCCGAAGGCGAACCCCGCCGCGAGCCGTGTCGGGATGAACACGAGCGGGTCGACCGCCACGAGGCCGCCCACGACCGCTTCGAGGACAACCACCGCGAGGATCGCGCCGAGTGGGTCGATGAGGACGCCCTCGCCGATGAGGACGGCGCGGACGTGGTCGTTCAGGTGGACGCGCTTCACCAGGGGGCCGATGACAGTGGGGCCGGTGACCGTCATCAGCGCCCCGAACAGTGCCGCGGTCTCCCACGGCAGCACCCCGAGGCCGCCGGCGGCGAGCGTCACCAGGCCCCACGTCATCAGCAGTCCGAGCGTGAGCAGGTTCCGTACGAACCGCCCGACGCGCCGGAGGTAGTCCGTGTCGATGGCGAACGCGCCCTCGAACACGATCAGGCCGACCAGGACCTCGAGGGCGGTTTCGAAGAGCGGCCCGAGGTCGTGCGGACGGACGATCCCGAACACCGACTCGCCCGCCAGGGTGCCGAGCACGAGGTAGACGAGGATCGGCGGGATCCGCAGCCGCTTCGCGACCTGGTTCGCGAGCGCGAGACCGAACCCGATAACACCGAGGGCTGCGAGCGCCGCGCTCTCCATGCGTTTCTTTCAGGCAGACGGGCATGTGGAAGGTGCGGAAGGGCTCGGGCAGTCGGAGTCCGCGAGCGCCCCTCAGGATAGCCGGAGCGTCGCTCTCGGTTTCTCGGGCCGCCATCAGCGCCACCACTCCTCGGGCACGCTGTGCCGCGGGGGTTGCTAGAGTCCGACATGGCGCGGGCGCCACACGGCGCCGGATCAGCAGGGTCGGTGCTCCGTGGATCCAGTCGAGTACGCCTTCCTCGCGGCTGCCGCGTTCGTCGCCGGCGCTATCAACGCCGTCGCGGGCGGTGGATCGCTCGTGTCCTTCCCGGCGCTCGTGGCGGTGGGGTACACGGCGAAGGTTTCCAACATCACGAACACGGTCGCGCTGTGGCCCGGCTACGTCGGCGGTTCGATTGGCTACGCCGCGCAGCTGAGCGGTCAGCGCCGCCGCGTCCTCGTGCTCTCGGTCCCGAGCATCCTCGGCGCGATCGTGGGATCGGCGATCCTGCTCTACACCCCGGCTTCCTCGTTCGAGGCGATCGTCCCCTTCCTGATCCTGTTCGCCGCCGGGCTCATGGCGCTCCAGACGCGGCTCGCGGCGTTCGTCGCCCGCCACCGGCCGGAGCGCGACGACACCGACCTGAACGTCGAGGTGCTCGGCGCGGTCTTCATCCTCGGGGTCTACGGGGCATACTTCGGCGCGGGCCTTGGCATCCTCACGCTTGCCGTGCTCGGCATCCTCCTCCCGGACGACCTCCACCGCTCGAACGCGCTCAAGGGCCTCCTCTCCGCGATCATCAACGCCGCGGCCGTGGTCTACTTCGCGCTCTTCGGCCCGGTGGAGTGGGTCCCTGCCGCTGTGATGGCGGTCGCCGCGCTCGCCGGCGGCTACTACGGCGTGGGCGTCGCGCGGAAGCTTGCCCCGAAGTACCTGCGCATGGTGGTGATCGCCTACGCGATCGTCGTCGCGGTCGTCATCCTCGTCACGTAGCCTCCAGGGTCGTGCGCCCCCTACGTCCCGCGCTGGATCGCCAGCACAAGGAACGCCGCGTACAGGCCTAGGAGGAGCGCGCCGTCGACGCGCGTGACGCGAGAGCGACGGGGCAGGGCGAACGGGGCCAGCGCGAGCGTGCTGACGACGAGCGCTGGCGCCTCGACGCGGAACACGCCCGGATCGACCTCGACGGATCCGACGAGGGAGACGACCCCCATCACGCCGAGCAGGTTGAAGATGTTGGAGCCGAGCACGTTCGTCACGGCGATCTCGACCTCGCCGCGGATCGCCGCCACGACGCTCGTGATCATCTCGGGCAAGGAGGTGCCGATCGCGATCACCGCGACGCCGATCGCGACCTCGGAGAGCTCGAGCGTCTCGGCGATGCCGACCGCCCCCTCGACCGCGAGCGAGGCGCCGGCGGCGAGCGCGACGAGCGCCCCCACCATCGATGCCCAGTCCCGAGTCGTCACTCGGGGCTGTGTTCGGACCTCGGTGACCTCGGCGGCGCGCCCGAACTCCGGGAACAGCCGAGGCGACAGCAGCGTGACCGCGACGAGCCCCGCGATGAGCAGGCCGCCCTCCCAGCGGGCGATGTGACCTCCCGCCGCGACCGCGAGGAAGAGCACGTTCGCGGCCACGAGCACCGGGACCGCTGTGCTCCGAAGCCGCGTGAACAGCACGGACGGATTGATCATGGCGGCCAGCCCCAGCACCAGTCCGACGTTCCCGACGCACGATCCCATCACATCACCGACCGTGACGCCGTCGGAACCGCGGAATACCGAGCTCAAGCCAACGGTCAGCTCGGGTGCCGAGGTGCCGAACGCCACGACCGTCGCGCCGACGACCGCGCGGCTCAGCCCAAACCCGAGTGCGATAGCCACCGCCGACTCCACGAGGAGGAAGCCGCCAAGGAGCACGATCGCGATCCCGCCGGTCGTCATCAGGAGGTCGAGGGCCATCCGTACTCCCGCGTCCCTCGAGTCCCGGTGAGGGGGCTGACCGCTGCGGACGTGGCTACGCGCCGCGGACGATGGTGACGATGACGGCGAGCGCGTAGCCCGCGACGAGCGCCATCCCGGTGAAGCGTCCCACGTGGTACCTCGGCCAGGCGAGCGGGACGAGGATGACAGAGCTCAAGATCATCACCGGCAGCTCGAATTCGAACAGCGACCGGCTGACGGGGATGCCGGTGATGACGGCGCCGGCGCCGGCCACGGCGAGCAGGTTGAAGATGTTCGAGCCGACGACGTTCCCGACGGCGAGGTCGTGTTCCTTCTTGAACGCCGCGATGGCGCTCGTGACGAGCTCCGGCAGGCTGGTCCCGACGGCGACGATCACGACACCGACGACGAACTCGCTGACGCCAACCTCGAGGGCGAGCGAGGACGCCGAGCGCACGATCAGCTCCGCGCCGAGCGCGAGCGCGGCCAGCCCGCTGCCGACGAACGCGGCGGCGTACACGAGGTGCCGTCGCGCGGGCTCTGCCTCCGGGGCGGCGACGTCTGCCTCGGCCTCCCGGCCGACCTCGGGGAACAAGCGCGGCGAGATCACGACGAAGAGGAGGAGGCCGGCGAGCATCACGAGGCCCTCGGCCGGGCCGATCCGTCCGCCGAGCGCGAACCCGACGGTCAGGACGGTGGCCACGAGCAGGACGGGGATCTCCCAGCGGATGAGCCGCTGATGCACGGTGATCGGGCTGATCGCCGCGGCCAGCCCCAGCACCAGGAACACGTTCGCGATGTTCGAACCGACGACGTTGCCGATGGCGACGCCGGTCGCCCCTCGGGCGGCGGCGGCGACGGTGACCACGAGCTCCGGCGCCGACGTGCCGAACGCGACCACCGTCGCGCCCACGATCACCCGGCTCACGCCCGCGGCGACCGCGATCGTCGTCGCGCCCCGCAGGAGGATCCATGCTCCACCGAGGAGCACCGCCACGCCGACGCTGAGCACTGCGAGGTCAAGGAGCATCCCCCTCAGGATCGCCTGCGGGGCCGTCCCACACAACCCGCGAAACCCGGAAACCCGGCCGTGCGCCGGCCTAGACTGGCGACGTGAACGGCCACTCCGCATCACCCGAGCTCGTGACGTCCCGCCGCTCCCCGCACGCGGTGTCGGATGCGCCCGTCCGCGAGGCGGAGCTCCGGTCCCTCGAGGAGACCCTGCCGCCGTACGTCGTGGTGCTGCACAACGACGACCACAACGCGATGGACCACGTCGTGCGGGCGCTGCTGGTGTCGATCCCGGAGCTGGACCTGGAGCGGGCGGCGGAGGTGATGCTGATCGCCCACCACCACGGGCAGGCGGACGTCGTCGTGTGCCCCCTCGAACGGGCCGAGCTCTACCGCGACCGTCTGGAGTCGCACGGTCTCACCGCGACGATCCGGAGGGCCTGAGGGCGGGCTCGATGGAGGCTTACGCCCTCCCGGCCGGCGGTACGTTGGTGACGGTGGCCGTCTCCGGTGGGAGCCGCACCGGCCGCCTCGGCTGCTTCACGAACGAGATGATGAGCGCACCCGCCAGCCAGCAGCCTGCGACCCCGAAGAACACCCCGATGTAGTTGCCGACGGCGTCCCGGTAGTAGGCGACGATGAATGGCGAGGTCGCACCGATCGCCAGCGAGAGCGGCATCGCCATGCTGCGCACCTCGCCGATGTACCGCCGTCCGAAGTACGCACCCCAGATCGTCTCCTGGAGGGGGATCTGCCCCCCGAAGCCCCAGCCGAGCAACACGAACGCGAGCAGCAGCGGGATCAGCGCACCCTGGTGGGCGAAGATCACCACGAGCGACATCCCGATGCCCGCCATGATGAACGCGACCGCCGCTCCGCGGTTCGGGGCCCAGTGGTCGGTGGTCCAGCCCCAGAACGGCTTGCAGACCAGCGCCGCGCCGGACATCACCGCCACCATGAGCGCCGCGGTCCCGGATGAGAACGATTCGTCCTCGAGGAACGGGAGCATCTGGACGAGCACGACCTGGATGCCGACGCCGCCGACACCGAACCCCAGGACGATCAGGTACAGGGCCTTCGTGCGCATTGCCTCCCGGCGCGTGAACGAGTTGTCGAAATCGGCCTTCACGGCGGCGCGCTGCTGGCTCTGGACCGAGTTCTCGTCGCCGTCGTCGTCCGCCGAGAGCCCGTCCGGCAGCCACCCGTAGTCCTCCGGCTGACGGCGCATGATGAAGGCGATCGGGATGATGGTGACCAGCGCGATCAGGGCGAGCAGCCGCCAGGCGTTCTGCCAGCCGAAGGTCTCGACCAGGAACACGCTGATCGTCGGAAAGATCACTCCGGCGAACGAGACGCCCATCGCGGAGAAGCCGATCATCCGGCCGCGCTTGGTCACCCACCACTTGGACATGGTCACGTTCACGACGAGGTTGCCCACCATCGCAGCGCCTGCGGTGAACAGGAATCCTCGGACGATCCACCACTGCCATAGCTCGGTGACCGACCCGGAGATAAACAAACCGGCTGCCAGGCAGAGGCCGCCCGCGATCTGGAATCGACGCACCCCCCACCGTGCCAGGTAGGTGCCGACGAAGAACCCCATTACCGCCGTCACGATGCGGCTGAGTCCCGTGGCGACGAAGAACTCGGACGTCTGCCAGCCGAGGTCGCGCGTCATCGGGCCGACGAACGCCCCGACCGCCGAGGTCATCATCCCGACGCTGACCAGCTGCGAGAGGAACGCCCCGCCGAGGATCCAGTAGCCGTAATAGAAGCCGGGCCAGGGCGGCGGGTTGGGGACACTGGGCGGCGGTTCGAGCTCTGGCGCGGCGGCGGTCGTGGCCATGTCGGACTCCCCGAGCCTGCGCCCCGACTACCCCGACGGTGGCGCGGCATTGATAGCCCGCGTTATACGCCCGGCTCACGTGTACGTAAACGTCCGCAGGTCCGTAGACCTGCGCCCGGACGCGAACTCGCCTAGCGCCCCGGTCGGAGCGCTCCCAGCCCCAGCGCCGCCCGTCGCTCGTTCGCGGCCCGGAAGACGACGGGGTCGCCCTCGAGGAAGCGCCCAAGGGCCGCGGTCGTGAGGCCAAGGAGCGGCGCGGCATCAGAGAGGCGCCACCCGCTCGCCTCGATCACGTCGAAGACCTCGGCGACCACCTCGGGGTAGGCCGGGTTCTTCGTCGCGATCTCGATGCGCTGGCCGCGCATCCGCCCCGCGATCGTCTCGCTCGGCTCGTAGGCCTCGAGGGCGACCGGCGCGCGCACGCCGAGGGCGATCGTGAGCCGCAGGCGGCGCAGCGCTCGCGCGCGGTTCTCGTGTTGCGAGCGCGACTCGACGGCAACGGACTCAAGGCCGGTCGGGCGGTGGCGGAGGCGGACGGCGGAGTCGGTCTTGTTCCGCTTCTGGCCGCCGGGGCCGCTCGCACGGAAGCGGTCCACCTCGCACTGCGCGAGGAGGTCGTCGTCGCTGAGCGCGAGGCAGGCGCGCCAGCCGGTCGAATCGTCCGTCATGGGGCGACTATCGCCTGTTGCGAGTCGTGCGCCAAACCTACACTGGCGGTTCTCAGCCCACCGGAGGAACTCCCATGGCTCCCATCCGCGCTCAGCTCATCGGCGCTACCGGCTACGGCGGACTCGGCATCCTCGAGCTGCTGCTCCAGCACCCGAACTTCGAGGCGTCCCAGCTCGTGGCCCGCGACGACGCCGGCAAGCGCATCGCCGACGTCTACCCGCACCTGGCCGGCCGTACGGACCTCACCGTGGAGGCGCCAGACACCGTGTCCGTCGGCGCGGACTGCGACGTGGTGATCTTCGCGACCCCCGACCGCGTCTCGCAGCAGTACGCGAGCGACCTGGATGCGCGCGGGGTGAAGTTCATCGACTACTCCGGGGACTTCCGGTTCACCAGCACCGCCGACTACGCGCGCTACGCCGAGCGCCACCCCTCGATCAGCGACACGAGCCACGGCGCCGCCAGCCTCCTGGGCAAGAACGCCTACGGCGTTTCGGAGCTGAACGGCGAGGCCGTCGGCAACGCGAGCATTGTCGGCAACCCGGGCTGCTTCGCTGTCGGCATCATCCTCGGCCTCGCCCCGCTGTATGCGGACGGGATCGTCGAGGCGGGCACGGTGCAGGTCGACGGCCTTACTGGCTCCAGCGGCGCCGGGAAGAAGCCGGCTCCGCTGCAGCACTTCAGCCATCTGAACGACAACGTGATCCCGTACCGCGTGCTCAACCATCAGCACGTCGTCGAGGCGGAGATGACCCTGTCGCGCATCGGGAAGTCCTCGGGTGCGACGGTCGACTTCATCCCGCACCTGCTCGGCACGACGCGCGGCATCCTCAACACGATGCACCTGACGCTGACCCAGACCGTGACGCGCGAGGCGCTCCTGGAGCGCTTCCGCGAGTTCTACGCGGGCCAGCCGTTCGTCCGCGTGCTGGACTCGCCGCCGACGCTGAAGGGCACGCTCGGCTCGAACTACATCGACCTGTCGGTGTTCGTCGCCGAGGGCGGGCGTCGCGTCGTGGTGATGTCGTCGATCGACAACCTCATGAAGGGCCAGAGCGGCTCCGCGATGCAGAACCTGAACCTGATGTTCGGCCTGCCGCAGACCGCCGGCCTCGATCGGGGTCCGCTCTACCCGTAGGCCACGCGAGCTGCGGACCAGGCGAGTCGTGGATCAGGCGAGCGCGGCTCCGGACAGGCGACGCCGCGATGACCGAGGGCGACCAACGCAGCACACCGTCGAGCACGCGCTATCTGCGCCTTGCGGATGCGCGCGCCCTGGAATGCAACGGGTGCGGTGACTGCTGCGACTCGCGGCGTACCGACGGCTTCTGGACGTGGGGGCATCTGCCCGAGGACGGCTACGCGTCCAGGGCCGGCGGCCAGCCGCTCATCATCCCGATCGAGTTCGTCGACGGCGAATGGCGCGATCGGCCCCACCGGGTGTCGGACCTGGGCGAGCTGAGCGGGACGCGCTTCCGCTGCTCGGCCTTCGTTGAGACCCCCGCGAGCGACCTCCATCCCGCGGGAGGCGGCGCCTGCACCCGCCACGACCGATGGCGGCCCGCCCCGTGCCTCGAGTTCCCCGTCGGTGCGCCCACGCTCGAGGCGGACGTCGAGGCGATCGGCGAGGTCGCGCTCGAGACGAGCGCCTTCCCGCGCTGCACCTGGTATCAGGTCACCGTCGTCCGCAACGGCGATCCGCGCGCAGAACTCGACAGGGCTGAGGCTGACCCGGCGGGCTGACCGCGGCCGCTAGGTCGACAGCCACGGCTGGGTGTAGCGGCCGTGCCACGCTCGGGACGCCCTGGCGACTCCGAGCGCGACGACGAGCAGCGCGAGCGGTGCGAGCGTGATCACCACGCCGACGCCGGTGACGGCCGCGACCCCACCGAGGATCAGCAGGGGCGGGATCGCGAGCCCGTCCTTGAGCGCCCCGAGGATCGCGAAGACGCGACCGTGGATCGGCACCGGGACGTACTTGCCGATGTACGTCTGTGTCGCCGCCGCCGCGATGGTGATGCCGGTGCCCACGACCAGGGAAAGCGCCGAGGCCATCTCGACCTCGGCCGGCGCGGGAATCGGGAGGAACAGCGCCCACCCGAAGAGGTCCGAGGTCCATGCGACCTGGCCCATCGCCATCATCGCGGCCGACATCAGTGTGAACCCGCCCACGGAGACCGCCCGCTCGCCAAACACGCGGATGGTCAACGGCGCGACGAACAGCCCGGCGACGACGCCCAGCGAGGCCGGCGCGAACACGTAGAACGTGAACGCCGGGTCCACCTCCAGGACCTGCTTCACGTACTGCGGCCCCAGTGTCCCGAGGACGACGTTCGTCGTGCTCGCCATTCCGGCGAGGAGCAGCATCCAGAACGCCCCCGGCTCGTCGAGGAGCCAGCGGAGCGCCTCGCCCACGCCGGCGCGGCGGATGCGCCTCCGGTCGAAGCGAGCGCCGCGCTCGCGGTCGGGCTGAAACTTCACGACGCGCAGCGCGGAGAACATGAACATCAGTCCGGCGATCACAGTGATGGGCCGCAGTCCCCAGAAGCGCACGACGGCGGGCGCGAGCAGCGCCTTCCCGGTCACCTCGCCCGCGGAGGAGGCCAGCGACATGAACGAGTTCGCCGAGGCCAGCTCGGCGTGGCTCGCGACCATCGGTGCGGCGGCGGCCTCGGCGGGCTGGGAGACCTGGTGGAGGATGCGCACGAAGAAGATCACCAGGAGCATTGCCACGAAGCCGGTGCCCGTGCCGAACGGGATGAGGAGCGCGAGCACGCCCATCGCCAGGTACGCCCCGATCAGGGCGAGGCGCTTCGGCATCGCGTCCGCCACGGCGCCGCCCCACGGCCCGAGCACGACCCCCGGGAGCAGGAACGCCACGCCGATCACGGCCGCCTGGAGGGCCTCGTCACCCGCCTGCGCGCTGGCGATCAGCGCTGCGTAGTAGATCGCCTGCAGCGCCATGTCCGCGAAGAACCGCGAGGCGAGGAGCGCCTGGAAGTCGAGGTTGCGCGCGACCGACTGCGGCGGAACCGCGAACCAGAGCACGCGGAACAGGCGGTCCTGCCCTCGGCTCACCGCATCGTCGAACCGCTGGAAGGATCGACCAGCGGGCTGGTCGAACTCGGGGCCGAGTGCCATGCAGTCATCGTACGGCGGCGAGGTCGCACGAGACGGCGAGGTCCGCCGCGATGAGCGGCGGGCCTCCGGGTGTGCGGCGGTGGTGCGGGCGCGCTACGTCGCGGCGGGGGAGCCGCGGACCGGACCCGGAGCCGGGTGAGGTTCCTCGGCGCCCTGGTCCAGGCGGAATGGCGGGTAGTCGTCCGTCATCAGCGCCGCGTAGACGACCACGCGGTAGATCCAGCGGTTGACCCCCATCAGCAGGTTGAACAGCCCCTGCGGGTAGCGCCCCCGGAACAGCAGGGCGATGCCGGCGATGAGGATCGCGATGGCGAGCAAGCTCGGGCCACTCGCCTCCCAGCGGTCGTCGTTGTCGATCGCCCAGCTCGGGCTCGAGGTGAGAATCGCCAGGATGACGTAGTGCGGGATGGCGAGCAGCCACCACTTCACGAGCACCAGCCCGCGCGAGAGCCGTTCCGGGTAGTCCACCTCGAGCGTCGCCGGGTAGTCCGGTTCCGGCCCGAGGCTGAACGGCGGGTAGCGGTCCGTGGCGATCGCGGAGGTCGAGTAGAACCCGACCCGCCAGGTCCACCGCAGGACGCCGACGTTGAAGTCGAAGATGCCGCGCGGGTAGCGGCCCGTGAACAGGATCGCGACCCCGGCCACGAACGTGAGGACGCCGAACGCGATCCAGAGGAAGAACAGCACCACGAAGTGCGGGATCGCGAGGAACCACTTCACCATCCAGAGCCAGCGGCTGAGCGAGGGGTCCAGGTGGCCCTCCAGCCGCACCGGCTCGACGCCTGCGATCGCGAGAGACCCGGCAACGCCACCGGCGGGGGCGGGTGTGGCCGCCTCGCGGACACCGATCGCGCCGAGCAGGATCAGCCCCGCGCCGCCGGCGAGGAACACCAGCCCGAGGACGAGCAGGATGAAGATCGCGGCCGGGAGCAGGCTCGACCGGCCCCCGGCGGACAGCTCGGCGGCGACGCCCGGGGACCCGTCCGCGTTCATCAGGACGACCGTCCAGTGCCCGCCCTCCAGCTCCCACTCGAGCGTCTGCACGCCGTCACCGGACGCCTGCGCCACCCAGAAGTCCTGCTCGCCCGGGGGTGAGGGGACGGCATCACCGGGGATCTCTCCGTACTCGACGTCGAACCGTCGACCGAACTCCACGTCGCGGACGACCGAGCGGGACACGCCTTCGAGGTACGCCTGGACGTCATCCTCGTGGCCGATGCCGATGAAGATCGGTGCCCCGACGCCCTCCGCGCGGAAGCGGACCTCGGCGAGGTCGGAGGGCAGCCAGTCGGCTGCGTCCTCGTCGACGAGGATGTCCGCGTCCTCCGAGGTGATCGCGCGCGCGTCCGAGCTGAACCGCTCGGTGGACGTCGTGAAGTACCCGTCGTCGTCGCGCTGCGTGCCGAACGCCCAGCCGAGGAACAGGCCCGCGATCAGGACCGCGGCACCGGTGAGGGCGGCCAGGCTCCCGAGGACGATCAGGATGATCTTGAGCGGCTTCACTGTGGGCCTCCCGTCAGGCCTGTGGTGGGGCGTCATGCCTGGCAGCGACGGGCGCGAGGCAGTCGTGCGCATCCATGCACGATGGCGCCGTGGGACTCTGCTCCGGCGATCGTGCCGCTGCTCCCGGGCCTCGACCACGGACGGAGTGACGAGGGCAGGCGGGACGTTGGTCCTGCGTCTCCCTCGGACGTAGGCCTGAGGCGCACTCCGTTCTGACGTTCCGATATGCGCGATGAAACGCGCCGAACGCTCGCGAAGAACCGCTCGTTATAAGACTGCAACTCTGTGGTCACGAGCGATCCGTGACGCGCTCGAAAACGGCACCGTTCCGATGCGACGAACTCTGTTGACCCTCTACCCCGCCGCCGTCGCGCTGATGATGGCCGGGGGCTTCGTGCTTGCCTCTCGCGCTCCCGTCCGGGCCGCGTCGGACGGCCGGGCGACGACCGCTGCGGTCGACGGCTCAGCCCCCGGGTGGGGCATCCTCGAACAGCTGGTCCTGCTGCGCGCACTCCCCGAGCCGGCCGAGGACGCTCTCGTCCCCGACCGTGCCGAGTTCGTCGAGAGCGCACCCCGTGCCGTCTGTCGTCGGGTCGCAGCGGCGAAGGCTGCTCCGGCGTCCCTCGTCGCGCGACACTGGCCCCCGAGCCCGGCCGACGCCTCGCCGGCGCCCGGGCAGGTCTGGCGCGACACAGCGACCACCACCGACGACCCGGCCACGACCCTGGAGGAGCGCAGCCGCGAGTCGCTTGCCACCGGGGATGCGGGCACGGACGCTGTCGTCGTCCGCCGGCGCATCCCAGCAGCCGAGGCTGCGGGTGACGGCAGCGTGCAGCGGTGCCGCGATGTCCTCGGGATGGAGCGCTCCGCGAGGCCGCCCGTGCCGGGCAACGGCGCCCGCGCCAGGGCACGGGCGCCGGCTCTGCGCCGGGCGATCCGCCGACCCCAGGTCGGCGCGCGACCCGCCGGACGGCGTAACAAACCCGTGGTCGATGGGAGGCGAGTTGTCCTCCCATCGGCAGCGCACGTTAGGCTCGAAGGGAATTCCCGGCGAAGGCAGCGCAGCGTTCCATGCCTGCGTGAGCTCCTCCGCCGATGCGCTTTCCCTTCCGGGTGACCGTACCGAGCGCGGAGACGGCACCGGAACACCTCCGGTGTCGCCACGATTGCCGAACGGAACGGGGCATATTTCGTTGGATCAAACGGAAGCGCGAAGGCGCGCCGCACAGGCGGCGGATGAGGAATCGGGGGTCATCCGTCCTCTCGTCGACCGCGCCCGGGAAGGGGATGCCGAGGCCTTCGGCGCCCTCTACGACCGCTTCCAGCCGGAGATCCTGCGATACCTGCTCGTGCGCACGCGCGACCGGGAGGTAGCGGAGGACCTCGCACAGCAGGTGTTCTTGAAGGCCTGGCAGGCCATCCCCCGGTACCAGCACCGTGGGGCGCCGTTCCGGGCATGGCTGTATCGGATGGCCCACAACCAGATGGTCGACCACTTCAGGACCAGCCGACCGACCACCGATCTCGAAGGAGTCGACCTGCCCGAGGACGCCGAGGCCGAGGAGCGCGTGCTGACGGCGGAGACGCACGAGGTGCTGCGCGAGGCGCTCGACCGCCTCTCCGAAGACCACCGGCAGGTCCTGGTGTTGCGGTTCCTCATGGAGAAGTCAGCACGAGAGATCGGGGAGATCATGGACCGCAAGGAGGTCACCGTGCGTGGCCTCCAGATGCGCGCCCTCCAGGCCCTGCGCCGTGAGATCGAGTCGACGGGAGGGCTGCCGTGAGCCACGAGCAGAACCTCGCCGCCGTCATCGACCGCTGCCTCGAGGACATCCTCCTGGGCCGTGCGAGCGTCGAGGAGTGCCTCGACCGCTGGCCCGAGCACCGCGAGGAGCTCGGCCCGCTGCTCCGCGCCGCGGTGGCCGTCACGACGATCCCACGGCCTCCGCTGGAGGCGCCCGATCCCGCTCGGCGCGCCGCGTTCGTGGCGCAACTGCGGCAGACGCCGCAGCAGCGACGCCGCTTCCGCCTCCCCGCGTTGCCGGGCATGGGGCTGTTCCCCGGACTGAGTCTCGGACCGTCACTGGTGCGCTTCGCCTCCCTCGCCGCTCCGGCGGCCGTCATCGCGCTCATCGCGATCGCCCTCGTGTGGAGCAGCAACCCGTCGACCGCGTCAGCCGCGACCCTCACCGTGTTCGCCGGGCAGGTGGAGCAGCAGGTCGAGGGCTCGTGGCAGCTCGTGGAGGACGGCGCCCGGCTCGACGAGGGCTCCGTGATCCGGACGGGTGATGGCTCCTTCGCGATGCTCACCTTCCCGGACGGCTCGACGGCCAGCGTGGACGCGCTCACGCAGCTCGCGCTGGAGCGGATCGCTGTCGGCGCCGAGCGCCAGATCGACCTGACCCAGGCCTCCGGCCGCGTCTGGAACGACGTGGTCCCGATCCAGTCGGGCGACTCGTACGTGATCCGCACCCCCCACGCTGTCGTCGAGGCACACGGCACTGTCTTCGAGACGACGGTGAACGGTGACACCGAGGTGGTAACCGCCGAGGGCGTGGTCAGCCTCGCCCGGGCGAACACGTCCATCGAAATCACCGCCGGCCAGGTCGTCCGCGCGGGCGCTGCCGGGGTCAGCGCCCCTGAGCCGGTGACGACCGCTGGCGAGATCCGCGTGGCCGGCCCCGTGGCCGCCTACCTCACCTCGCCCCAGGGTGCGGCGACCGGCGTGCTCCTCAACGGACTCGTGTTCCGCCAGATCCCGGGGGTGACGACGTCCGGCGTCACCCTGCTCGACGGCACCCAGGTGCAGCGCATCGTCGTCGCCGATGCCGAGCTCGGGGCGTACTCGCTCGTCCTGCGCCGCTACGGGACGGGCGCCGGCACGGTCACCGTGAGCTCCGGCGGCACCGAGTTCACCCTCGAGGTCCCACAGAGCGTCGAGATCGCGCGCCTCCCGCTTGAGATCGGCGACACCGACGCGGGCGACGCCGTCGTCCGCGCGATGAGCGCCACGCTTGAGTCCGTGGGCGAGGCGCCCCAGGTGCGCGTCGTCGAGAGCGAGCGCACGCGGGAGGTGAAGGACCAGCAGTCCCCCGTCCGCGTGACGGAGACGCCCGAGGTGGTGGCGACGCGTGAGACGAGCAGAGGGAGTTCGAACACGCAGCCGAACGCGGTTCCGAGCCAGACGCCAAGCGTCACGCCGACCCCGCCCCCGGATCCGTTTGAAGCGGAGCTGGTCGAGGCGCTCGCGAACGGACGCAATCGCCAGCTCGACGACGTGCTCGACGAGATCCTCGAGGGCGACGACGAGACGAAGTTTGCGCGCCTCGCCGTGCTTGCCGCCGCGATGAGCGACCCGGCGAACGCGGCGCGCATCCGCTCGCAGCTCAGCCCGCGCGAGGTAGCGGCGCTGCAGGCGGAGGCGGCGCGCCTCACGCCGGGCCTGACCGGGGTGATCGCGTCCGCGCTGAGCGTTCCGGCGGAGGAGAACACCGGCGGATCGAGCGGTCAGCCTGGCTCGGTCGGGCCCGACGGCAGCCCCGGTGGGAGCTCCGGCTCGAGCGACAGTAGCTCGGACCGCGGCAACTCGGACCGCGGCAACTCGGGCCGCGGCAACTCGGACCGCGGCAACTCGGGCGGCGGTGATTCGGGCGGCGGTGATTCGGGCGGCGGTGATTCGGGCGGCGGTGATTCGGGCGGCGGCAGGACCACTGACCCGACTGCGACCGGCACGACCGCGCCCTCGACATCGACGCCTGCCCCGACCGCGAGCGCATCCGCGCCGACAGCGACGCCCTCCCCGACCGCGACCAGCGCGCCGGGCGGGAGCGGCGGCCGCGACACCGATCGCGGGAACAACGACCGCGGGAACAACGACCGCGGGAACACCGACCGTGGGAATGACGGTAGGAACAGCGGCGGCGGCCGGGACAACCTGATCCCCGGCTGGCTCCAGGACTGGCTCGACGAGCTCAAGAACCGTGGACGCAGCGGCTCGACGCCGACTCCGACTCCGACGCCCGCTCCTCGGACGCCGCGCGCGACGGCCACGCCCACGCCGACTCCAGCGCCGAAGGCGACGTCAACTCCGACTCCAACGTCGACGGTTGCGCCGTCGGCGACGGCTACGCCGTCCCCGACGAGCAGCCCGCTGGCGTCTCCGACGGCAACCGTGACGCCGTCCGCCACGGCGACGCCCTCCGCCACGACGACGCCCACCGCGACCGCGACGCCGTCCACCACTGCGACGCCCACCGCCCCGGCGACGCCGACCGCCACAGTGACACCGTCGCCCACAGTGACACCGTCGCCCACGAGCACTCCCGCCGCGACGGCCACAGCGATCCCGACATCGACCCCCGCGCCGACGAGCACGCCCACGCCCGACGCGCCGACCCCCACGCCGACGCCGAGCCTGCCCTGGTGGTGGGGCTGGTGGGACTGGTTCGACTAGCGGGGACGTCGCCGTCCCGGCTGAGAGCCCCGGGAGAAGTCGCGCAGGCTGAGGTTCGACTCGAGCGTCAGAGGCCGGTGGCCCCGTTCGACTCGCCGGTCGCGTGGATCGCGATGCGGTCCAGCCCGTCGACGTCCGCGCGCTGGAGGAACAGGCGGCGCGTCGGGTAGTTGATCGTGATGCCCTCGGCGGCGAAGCGCGCGTGGATACGCTTCATCATCTCGTGCTTCAGCGCGAGCGAGTCGGACCACGTCAGCGCCCGCAGCTTCAGCAGCAGCTGGACGTTCGAGTCGCCGAACGCGGTGAAGCTCACCACCGGCTTGTGTGTCTTCACGGAGGTCTCCCACTCGTCGCGCAATGCGGTGAGGAGCTCCGTGCATACGGCCTCGACGCGGTCGAGGTCCTCCTCGTACGCCACGCCCACCTCGACGCGCGCGTCGGCCTCGAGAGAGGAGAGCGAGTAGTTGGTGACGGTGGAGTCCGCGAGCACCGAGTTCGGGATGATGACCACGTTGTTGTCGAACGAGCGGATCCGCGTCGCGCGCCACCCGATGTCGTCCACGACGCCGGTTGGGCCACCCTCGACGGCGACCCAGTCGCCGATGCGGATCGAGGCGTCCGAGAGCATGTAGGACGAGGCGAACACATTGGCCAGCAGCGGTTGCAGCGCCAGCGCGACGGCCAGGCCTCCGATACCGAGCCCGGCCAGCAGCGGACTGATGGCGACACCGAGCGTGTCGAGGATGATGAGGAACCCGGCCGCAAAGACCAGGATGGACGTCCCTCGGCGGATCAGCGGGAGCGATCCGGGGTGGAGCTTCCCGCGATGGATTCCCGGCCGGTCCGCCTGCCACTCCAGCAGGATGATCAGCACGCGCCGGGCGGTGATGGTCACGACGAGGACGGTGAGCGCGAGCGCGGCCTTCCGGACCACGCCCCGGCTGTCGTCGAGGTACGACAGCGTGTGCAGGGCGATCGCGACGCCCCAGATCGCGACGAAGAGGACAAACGGCCGTCGCAGCGTGTCGCCGAGGAGCTCGTCGAGGTCGGTCTCCGTGGAACGGGTGAAGACGTGGACGACGCGCCTGGCGACTGCCGCGAGGATGAGCGCCGCGCCGATCGCGCCAAGGGCGATCGCGGCAGCAACTGCCGTCTCCGTCCACTCGTTGCGGGTCAGGCTGATCTCCACGGCTCGACGCTAGCAGACGACGAATGGGAACCCAAGCCTGTGGGAAGTCGATAGACTGGGTGCGTATCGCGCACGTTCCGACACGGGCTCACCCCGCGCGAGGGGCGTCGAGATAGGGGTCTGTTCATGTTCGCCAACATCGGCCACACGTTCTCGCTCATTCGCCAGTCCTGGCGCGTCCTGATGCAGGATCGGAAGCTCATCCTGTTCCCGATCATGGGCGGCATCGCGCTGCTCGCGGTCATCGCCGTCTTCGCCGGCATCGCCGCCACCACCGGCTCGCTCGACCGGCTCGACACCGCCGCCGGCGGCGCCGAGGCCGAGGCGACACCAGCCGACCTCGTGCTCTCGGGCCTGCTGCTCGTCTCCACCTACTTCGTGGTGATGTTCTTCAACGCCGCCCTGATCGCGACCGCGATGGAGCGGCTCCGCGGACGTCCTGCCACCATCGGCTACGGCCTCTCGAAGGCGTCGGGTCACGTCCCCGCCATCCTCGGCTGGGCGATCATCGCCGCGACGGTGGGCCTGATCCTGAACGCCATCCGCGACCGCACGGACAACTTCCTCGGGCAGATCGCGGTCGCGATCGCGGGCGGTGTCTGGGCATACATGACGTTCTTCGTGGTGCCGGTGCTCATCGTCGAGGGTCTCGGACCGATCGCTGCGATCAAGCGCTCGGGCGCGCTGCTGAAGGGCACCTGGGGCAACCAGGTGACCGCGAACTTCAGCTTCAGCCTCATCTATCTCGGCGCGGCGGTCGTCGCGTTCCTGCCGGCGGCACTGCTCTTCGCGGTCTCCCCGCTGCTCGGCGTCCTCGTCGGCGTCCTGTTCATCGCCCTTGCCGTGGGGACGGTCCAGGCGCTGGAGGGCATCTTCAAGGCCGCGCTCTACGACTACGCCACCGGCTCCACTCCCGTCGGCTTCGAGCAGGCGGACATGCGCTCGGCCTACCGCGCGCTCTGACGCCCATGCTGGGTTGATGCACGGCGGGCCCGGCGGCTGCCGGGCCCGTACGTTTGTTTGGGCTTCCTTCGAGGGCTCCATCACGCGTGGTAATTCGCGCGTATGCTTCCTCCGACGCCGTATTCTGCGGCGTATACGCGGGGGGTTGGGGCGGCAGATCGGGAGCCAGACGTGAGGGCACCGCGACACATCGCGGATTCCACGGCTCGGCGGTTTCGCGAACGCACCGCGAGACGCGGGGGACGTCTCGACGAGCTGGAGCGGATCGCGCGGACCGGGTGCGGCGACTGGGCGCGCGTCGAGGAGCCACGGCGGCTCGTGGAGCGGGCGCGTCGCCTCGGACTGACCGAGGAGGTCGGCGAGCTGGCGGTGGAAGCCGACCGCGAAGCCGCCGGGACGCGGCTCCTGGAGCTGGTCATTGGTCGAAGCAACCTGCTCGGCGCTCGCTTTCTCCAGGACGGGGCGCGCGCGGCCCGCTCGGTCGGGCGGATTGTGCTCGACATCGGCGCGGAGCACCGCCTCGGCACCGGTGTGCTGGTTGCGCCGCGACTGCTGATGACCAACCACCATGTGATTGCCGACGCCGGCGAGGCTGCGTCCGGGAGCGTCCAGTTCAACTATGTCGAGCAGCGCGATGGCTCCGTTGGCCCGGTCGTCGAGTATGCCCTGCGGGCCGACGAGTTCTTCGTCACGGACGAGATGCTGGACTTCTCGATCGTTGCCGTCGAGGAGACCTCAGCGGAGGGGATCCCCTCCTCCAGCTGGGGATGGCACCCGCTGTTCGGTCAGACGGGGAAGGCGATCACGGGCGAGCGGGTGAACATCCTGCAGCATCCGGACGGACGCCCGCAGGAGGTCGCGATCCACGAGAACCTCGTCGTGGACGTCTTCGACGCATGGATGCACTACACGACCGACACGCAGGCCGGCTCCTCTGGTGCCCCCGTCTTCAACAACAGCTGGGAGCTCGCCGCCCTTCACCATGCGGCGGTCAGCCTCGACGAGGAGGGTGGCGGGACGCGCATCCTCAACGAGGGCGTGCGGGTCAGTTCGATCGTTGCGCGCCTCGTGGAGCTGTTCTCGGAGGAGGCGAGCGCGGACGGGTCCAACCGGTTCCGCTCGGCCCTCCTCGACCCGCAACGGGCACCGGCGATCGCGGCGACGGCCTCGGAAGGTGGCGCCGAGCCGGTCGAGTGGGAGATCCCGCTGACGCTGCGCCTGAGCGTGCGCCACTAGAAGCAATCAGGCGCCTCGAGGTCCACCGAGATACGCAGCCATCGACGCCAGCAGGCTGCCCCCGCGCCCGGGGTCGCTGATGCGTTCACCGAGGACGCGGAGGTCGTCGAAGCGCTGCGCGAGGTAGGCGAGGGCGTGGCCGCTGTCGGCGGCCGCGGGTGGAATGCCGCCGCGCCACTCGGGGCTGTCCTCGAGCGTGTTCGCGGTGAGGGTCCCCAGCACTGACGCGAATGACGCCGGCTTGAACACCAGGTTCACCGCGACGCTCTCCTCCTCGCCCACGACCTCGTGCCATGTCCCGGCCGGAAGCACCAGCACGTCACCGGCGTTCAGGACCACCTCGTCCATCTCGGACGCGACCGGTGGCGGTGGGGGCGTCGCGTTCGCCAGCAGGGGGTCGGACCATTGCGTCCGTCCGTCCTCGAGCTGCACGGCGGCAGCGGCGGGCCACGGTGCGAGCGGCCGGCGGCCGACGCGCCAGGCCTTGCGCCCGCTGACCTGCGTGATGATCGCCAGCTGGGGGTCGAAGTGGGTCGGGGTGTGGCTCCCCGGCCGTGAGACGTACGCCCTCATGTCCAGCGTGCCGACGAACAGCAGCTCCTCGCGGATGGCTGCACGGAGCGCGCCCCATGGCTGGCCGTGTCGGTCGAGGTGCGGGATGCACACTGTCCGTTGAGCGTCGAGCGCCTGCTCGAACTCGGCGCGTGTGACATAGCTCGATCGCGGCGTCGCGTCTCGAGCGGCGGGGAGCACCTGGAACTCGTCGCCGTCCACGTCCGCTTCGAGCACGGCCCACACGTCCGAGGCCTCGAAGGGGGGAGCGTCGCGATGGCTCGTGAGGTGGTGGACGTCGCGTCCCCACCCCGCGCAGAGGTCCGCGAGGCTGAGCGGAGCGACGAGCGCCGAGAGGCTCGTCCGCGCGGCCGGGCTCGAGGGGCGGTCGGTTATGGTCATCGAGGCACCTCCTCAGTGTGCGTCGTCAGTCGGTCCGCCGTGCGTCATCAATGCACCGTCAGTCCGCCGTCGACCGTCAGGACCTGCCCGGTCATGAAGTCGGAGTCCTCGGACAGGAGGAAGACGAGCGTGCCGAGGAGGTCCCGCTGCGACTGCGGGCGCCTGATCGCCTGGAACCCGACGATGCGGTTCAGCGTGTCGGCGCTCTGGCCCTTGAGTGCGTCGGGCTGTCCGATGACCGCGCCGGGCGCGATCGCGTTCACGGTGATGCCGTGCGGACCGACCTCCTTCGCCAGCGAGCGCGTGAACCCGAGGATCGCGGCCTTCGCGGTCACGTACGGGACCATGCCCGGCAGCCCGATCCAGATGAGGTTCGTCGCGATGTTCACGATCTTGCCGCGCCCGCGTTCGCGCATGGTCGGGAGCGTGGCCTGCGAGCAGAGGAATGTGCTCCGCACGTTGACGCGCATAATCCGGTCCCAGTCGTCCACGCTGACGTCCTCGAACGATTGGTGCGGGTACAGCCCGACGTTGTTCACGAGCCCATCGACGTGCCCGAAACGGTCAAGTGCGCACGCCACCACCTCGCGGACCTCGGACTCGTCGGTCACGTCGGCCGTCACGGCGAGCGCGCGTTCGTCCTCCGTCGACGCGTTCACGACTCCGGCGAACTCGTCCACGGCCGGTCCATCACGGTCGACCACAACGACCTTCGCGCCTTCCAGCACGAGCCGTTCGCAGTAGGCGCGACCGATGCCGGAACCGCCCCCGGTGACGATGACGACCTGGTCCAGCAGTCTCACGGGAGTACCTCCATCAGCGGTGACATCAGTTACGGCTCAGGGGAACGGGTGGGGGGCCGCGTGGTAGTCGGCTGAACCGCGCAGCTCCCGCCCGAACCGCCGGGCCACGTCCGCCACCCGCCGGCCGCCGAGGTAGCGATGCGCGTGATCGTTGTCGAGCGGCTGCATGCGCGGGATGAGCGATCGGACGACGTGGAGGCCTGCCTCCGCGACGTCAGGCGTCGTCACGTCCACCCACAGCGCCTCGAACCCGGCGCTGGCGAGCGCTTCGGGGAGGGGGGTGGTCGGTCCGCGGAACGTCGCGGCGTACTGGTCGAAGGACAGCGCCGAGCCGTCGTCGAGGAACGAGAGCGCGCCACGCAGCGACGGCGTCGAGGCGTGCGCGATCATGTGGGCGCGCAGGTCGTTGATCGTGTCGAAGTCCGTCCACGGCGTGAGCGTCTGGGGCGAGCGGTTGAGTAGCACCCGCGTGAGCATCGCCTCCTCCATCGCCAGCAGAAGCGCGCGCGAGGGGTCGGTGTGCGCCGAGATCCCGAAGGACGTCATCGGCGGGTCGGTGTCGTCGACGAGGGCGGCGCTGACGATTGGCACCTCGACGTCGGTGCGGAGGCCGTTGAGGAGCCAGCGCGATTCCCGGCCGGCGTAGGCGAGCATCTCGTCGACGAGCGGATCGCGCCCGGCACAGGACGCCGGATCGATCACGTCCCCACCGAGCCGCGCGTGCCACGACACCATGAACGCGTCGCGTTCGAGGATCTCGAAGACGCCCTTCGCGATCGCGCGCTCGCGCGTCGGGCCCGCTGCGAGCCCGGTGGAGATGGGCATGTGCGTGAACGGCTCCACGTCGCGGTCGAACAGGTACGGCACATAGACGGCGCTCGCCGGCACGAGCACGACCTCGTCCGCCGCCCCGGACGGAGCAGCGGCCTCACCGTCTCCGCTCCAGCGCGTCGCCTCGACCCAGCGTTGAGGGCGGCCCCCGCCGCGTTCGAACGGGAACGCGTCCTGCTCGTACTGCCAGTCGGCGAAGGGATAGAACGCGCCGATCGGCTCGAACGCCTGGCCGCGCTCGGCGAGCTCCGCCTCGGTCGCGAGGTGCATCGCCTCGAAGTCGAAGAAGGCCGCGCAGTAGCGCTCGATGGATTCGCCGCAGGCGCGCACGAACGCGCGGCGCGGGTCCGGGCTGGCCGCGGCGCCGGCGTTCGCCGCCGCGAGCCCCGCCATCGATGTCGTGTCGCATGGCTCCGCGTACACCAGGTGGAGCAGCGGATCGCGCGAGGTCAGCGCGATCGAGTCCACGCGGCTGATAAGGCCCGTGCGGTCGTCGACCAGAGAGGCGAACCGCGCAACGGCCTGCTCCAGCTCGCGCCGCTCGGCGTCGTCGACGATGCCGGTCCTCACGTCGTCCGCCGGGGTGGCTCAAACGTCAGGTCCCAGGGGATCCGAGGTGGCGCCTCCCGGCTGCACGCCGGGCAGCGGGGGACCCGCAGGACGCGGTGAAACCGTCGCTCGGCGCCGCTCGCATCCAGCTCGACGAAGCCATTCACCGCGCGCGCTCCGTAGTGGGTGAGGATGGACGCGACCTCGAGCAGGAAGAGGCGGACGGCCGCGCCTCGCAGCAGAGGATGCGTCGGCCACTCCGGCGAGACACGGCCCGAGTATCGGCGCCCGAAGGCGGCCGCGATGTCGACCTCGTCGGGGCCAGCATTCGAGAGGATGCGAGACTCGGCACATACGAGGCAGGCCGTGTTCCCGGGGATGAGCAGCGGCCCGATGCGCGCGACCGCGCCCTCGGTGGTCCCGAAGAGCGTGCGTGTCCGGTGCTCGATCGCCAGAGCGTTCACCTCCAGCGCGACGGGGCTCCGGTACGGGAACCCCCAGCACGCGACGAGCCCGGGCGACGCGGCCTCGATGAGCGCGCGAAGGTCGGAGGAGACTCGTGCCACCTCCATCCCCGGCTCCGCCGCGATCACCGATCCGGCGATGCCCGCCGCGCGCAGGGCATCGCGAAAGTCGTCAGCCGATGCGGCGGACACGCAGGCCGCCACCGGCGCCTGGGTCAACAGCGCCATGACCGCATCTGGGTCCGACTCGGCGTACGCGTAATAGGACGTCAGGGGGTTGCCCAGGTCGGTGTCGGCGGGATGGCTGCACAGCACGCCGAGCTCGATCAGCTCGTCCACGGTCCGATCCAGGACGGCGACCGGCAGCTCGCTCCGCTCGGCCGCGCTGGCGACGAGGTCCTCGCGGCGTCCGCCCTCGACCGCATCGAGCACGGCCGTGCATCGGGCCACGTGGTCGGCGCCCCGGACCGTCACGCTGAAGTTGGGGAACATGACGGCCAGGCGGTCCTCGGCGAGGAGGAACACCTCGGCGCCGGGTGTCGTCGAGATGATGGCGCCGCCGACGGTCGTGGGAGCAGTCATGCGGGCACCGTCACCGGGCGGCCTGCGCGTACAGCTGGATCTGCTCGGGGGTCAGTGTCGGGACGAACTGCACATGCTGGCGCACCCCGACGTTATCGCCGACGTAGAACTCCTTCGCGATGTTGTTGATGTACGGGTGTCCCTGCTGGGTCAGCCGGTAGCCGTCCTCCTCGCGGGCGACGAGGCCCTGCGCCGTGAGGCGCTCGAGGACGTCGCCGAACACCTGCTCCGGCTCCATGCCGAACCGCTCAACGAAGGGCGCGCGCGGCACGTGGAAGAACTTCAGGCCGAGCACGAAGTAGCGAGACATCAGCTCGAGAGCGTTCGCACGGCGGGCCATCGCGATGGGATAGCGGCCGGCCTGGACCGCCTCCACGTAGTCGAAGATGTCCGCGTGGTTGGTGAAGACGTGCTCGCGGATGAACGAGTAGCTGCTGTTCCCCCACCCGATGTACTCGCCCTGCGGCGCCACGAAGGCGATGTCGTTGTGGCGGCTCCTGAAGCCCGGTCGTGCGAAGTTGAACGAGCCGTAGTCCTCGTACCCCGCGCCGTGGAGCGTCTCGCCCACCAGCGCATCCATCTCGTTCAACAGCTCGTCGGGAAGCCGCTCCGCGAGCAGCCCTGCCCGCTCCTTCAGGTGGAGGGCGGTGAACGGGATGATCTCCAGGCGGAAGCAGGAGACGTGCGCCGGGCCCGCGTCGATCACGTGCTGGAGGTCCGTGCGGAGGTCGTCGAGGCTCTGCCCCGGGACGCCGTAGATGAGGTCGATGGAGAAGTTGGTCCACCCCACCTGGTGGATGATCCGGAGCGTGTGATCCACGTCGCCCCGGCGGTGCGGGCGACCGATCGTCCGCAGCGTCTCGTCGTTGAACGACTGCACCCCGAAGCTGAGGCGGTTGATCCCTGCATCGAGGTACTGCTTCGCCCCGTCGAGCGTGAAGCTGATGGGATTCACCTCGATGGTGATCTCCGCGTCGGACGTCACCTCGAAGCGATCCCGGACCAGGTCGAGGACCCCCGTGAGCGCGCCGGGATCCACGGCCGAGGGGGTGCCGCCACCGAAGTGCCCGCAGGTGAAGCGATAGTTGCCGAGCACGCCCGCATCGGCGTAGTGCTCGATCTCGCGCCGCAGCGCGTCGATGTACGCCAGGGGCTGCGAGTCCTTCACCCGCGCGACGGCGAACCCGCAGTAGTCACAGATCGCCGTGCAGAACGGGATGTGGATGTAGAACGCGGCGTCTGCCGGCTCCCACACGGATGGCGCGGCCTCCGGGCTTACCGCCGGGGGGTACCAGGCGATGAACTCGTTGTCCTTGCGCTCATAGGGCCGCTCGTCGGGCACGGTCACGAGGAGCCTCCCGGCCTGCCGCCGAGGGCCACCGTGTGGGCGACCGCCTCGTCGACGCCATCCAGCCCGAGCGCTTCGCCAAGCGAGTCGTCGCAGTAGCCCGAGACCGGCAGGGCCGGCAGCCCGAGCAGCTCCGCGACCAGCAGCAGATTCTGCCCGGCATGGCCCGCGTCGAGCAGCACCAGCCGGTATCCGCGCTCCCCGTACTTCGACGTGGTCCGATGGAAGACCGCGGCGAGGACGACCACCGCGGCGGCGTCCATGAGGAAGTCCTGCCAGAAGAAGCCGTCGCGCAACGTCTCGTCGACGCCCGAGGCCGAGGGGATCCGCTCCAGCAGCTCGGCGATGGGGTTGAAGTGGTAGAGGCCGGGAGCGAGGCCCTCGACGCGCTGCGCGACGACGTACGCCTCGATCGGGTACAGACCGCCGCCTGATGGCCAGGTCCGGAGGGCCTGGACCGGCAGGCCCTCCGCGTCCTCGATCACCGCCGAGGGGCCGAGGGCCAGCCGCAGCACGGCGCCGAGCTCACCCAGGCTGATGGGCGCTGCCAGCTCGCGTCGCGAGCGGCGCGAGAGGAGGACCTCCGAGAGGCTCGTCAACGGGGGCTCGACATCCGGAAGCTCGACGGTCTCCGCACGCGGGTACTGGCGGAAGGCGCGGCCGGTCAGGCGGGCGGTGGCGTCGTCCGCGCTGCTGAACGAGCGCGCGAGTTCCCTCGCCAGCTCCGGGAAGAGCTTCGAGTTCTCGTGGTAGAGCTCATGCAGCGCCGGCGTTGCCGGTGCGGAGGCCCGCCACGCAGGGATCGACCAGCGGGGCGTCGTCGCCACGGAGGGGACCGGCGGGCTAGCCGGCGGTCACGACTCCGCGGGCGGTGACGACCGACGTCTCGCCGCAACAGCAGCAGCAGCACGAGCAGCAGCTCACGTCGACGTCCGCCGCCGTCCCGATGCCGCGCGTGATCTCGGACGCGCGGAGGCGGTTCACCGCGGTGATGTCCGCGCCAGACAGCTTCGCGACATCCTTCAGGCTCTCCAGCTCACGCACCGTGAGGCGGTAGTCCTGCAGGATGATCTCTGGGCTCTGCATCGCGCTCTTGCGGTACTCCACGTCCGTCGCGAGACGGGTGAGGGCACGCTTGAAGTCGGACGGACGCTCGAGAGGGTTTCTGATCCCGCGGATGGCCGCGGGGTCCGGGCGCGGCCCCGGTCCGACGGGTGTCGGGCCCGGGGGGGTGCCGCCTCCACCCGGCTGTGGCGGCTCCGGCTCCGGAGACGGGGTCAGCGAGGGTGAGCGGGCGATCAGGTCGAAGTTCCGGGCCAGGTTGGAGAGGCTCTCCTCCAATCGCCGGATGCGCTCGTCGGGGCGTTCGGTTCCTTCGGAAGTCACGGGGCTGCTCCATCCTGCACGGTTGCTCAGGCCGCTGCGTCTGCGCCCCCGTCACCAGGGTGACGGCGGGCTCTGAGTCGCACCGCAAGGTGCGGATTTCCGCCCACGGATCCCGTCACGTCGTTTGGATAACTCCAAACTCCAGCCGAATCCGGGCGGGAGAGTACCCGCTCAATCTTTGGCATTTCAATGGTCGCGCGTAACTAATCCATGACAACTGCGGTGAGGTGCTGCCGGCCGCGTCGATTCCTCCACCTGGCCTCAACCAGCGGGAAACGTCCGAGGACCGCGTGACACGGGGCTCCCATCGACGGCCGCTGGGCGTCTCAGGCCTCGAACTGCTCCACGAGCTGGTCGAGGGCGAGCGCGAGCGGGGGACGGAGCGCCGTGCCCGCGAACGCATCCGCGAGGAGCCGCGCCGCGGGGCCGCCGCGGCGATAGTGGCGACCGCCTGAGAGTGCGAACAGTTCCGCGCAGAGCTTCGTCGCCTCGGCGCTCACGTGCGTCTTCGTCCGCAGCACCCGGGTCACGTACGCCTCGCCGGCCGCGGGGCGCCACTCTCGCGCGCTCTCGTGGAGGTAGGCGCTGAGTGCCTCCAGCCGCATGCGCGCCTCCGAGAGTCGCGCGCGCAAAGCCGGCGACGAGGGCGCGGGGGTGCTCATCAGGTCGTACATGCCCCAGGCCGCCCCGAGCGGGATCGCGCAGAAGAGCAGGTACCAGTAGCCGAACGTCTGAGAGTGGGCGATGAGGTTCGGGTAGCCCCACATGCGGATCGCATCGGCGTCCTCGTAGCGGACGCTCTGGCTCTCGGTACCGCGCATCCCGAAGCCGTCCCAGTCATCGGCGATCGTCACGCCCGGCGCGTCGGTGCGCACGAGGAACTCCTCGACGACGCCCGCGCCCGGCAGGTCCTCCTGCGTCACCCGCCCCGTCGAGAAGAAGACGTCGGCGTGCGCCCCGCCCGTCGCGAGGATCTTCGCGCCGCTGAGCCGCCAGCCCCCGTCGGCGGTCCGCGTCGCGACGGTCTTCGTCGCGTCGAGCGAGCCGCCGGCGCCGGCCTCCGAGTTGCACGCCGCGTAGTGCCGGTGTGCCCGGAAGTCCGAGACGATCACGTCGACCTGGTCATGCCAGTCGGCCGCGGACGCTGCCGGCACCACCGGCCCGAGCGCGGCCGTGACGCCGGCGAACCCCAGCGGCATCGCCGCGATCAATGCCGCCGACGGCGACTGCCGCGCCAGCGTCTCAACGGCCCCCGCAGCGTCGAGGCAGCTCCACCCGCTCCCGCCATCCGCCGGGGCGAACGGCGCGGCGATGAACCCGCACTCGTGCAGCTCGCGCATCGTCTCGGCGGGATAGGCCTCGGCGTCCGCGCGCTCACGCTCCCCTGCGCGGAGGGCGACCTCGGAAACATCGCTGGGATGCAGCATTGCGAGCCTCCGCCCGACGCCGGCCGGGGGCATCGTACGGCACCCGACGAGGGATGCGGGCGTACGATCGCGCCGCGGGCGTCGGGGCGCGGTGGGAGGGCTGCCGAGTGCGATACGTCTTCGGGCAGTGCATCCTCGATCCCGACCGCCGGGAGCTCACCCGCGCGGGCGCGACCGTGCCCCTCGAACCGCAGGCGTTCGATGTCCTCCGATATCTCGTCGAGCACCGCGACCGCGTCGTCGGGCGCGACGAGATCCTCGACGCCGTCTGGGGCACGACCTACGTCAGCGACTCGACGCTCGCGACGCGGATCAAGGAGGTCCGGCGCGCCGTCGAGGACGACGGGCGCACGCAGCACACGATCCGCACGCTCCACCGTCGCGGCTACCGGTTCGTCTCGGACGTCGCCGTCGAGGACGGCCCCGGCGACGCCCCGCCGAGCGAGACGGCGGTGCGCCCGGAGCGACCGCTGCCACGGCAGCGCATCCAGTTCTGCACCGTCCCGGACGGGACCTGCCTCGCCTACGCGGTCACCGGCAGCGGCCCGCCGCTGGTGAAGGTGGCGAACTGGCTGAGCCACCTGGAGTTCGACCTGCAGAGCCCGGTCTGGCGGCATGTCGTGACCGACCTCGTCCCGGACCGGACGCTCATCCGGTACGACGAGCGCGGCTCGGGGCTCTCCGACTGGAACATCGACCGCTTCGGCATCGACGCGTGGGTGGGCGACCTCGAGGCGGTGGTCGACACGCTCGGGCTCGAGCGGTTCCCGCTGCTCGGGATGTCGCAGGGCGGCGCGGTGGCGGTCGCCTACGCCGCCGCGCACCCCGAGCGCGTCTCGCACCTCGTCCTGCAGGGCGCCTATGCGCGCGGGCGCAACCACCGAGGCGAGGCGGGGCGCGCCGAGGCCGCCGCCCTCGCGACGCTCGCGCGGCAGGGGTGGGGCAAGGGCGGCGCGTTCGGGCAGATGTTCTCGGCGAGGATGATCCCGCGCGGCACGCCGGAGCAGGTGGAGTGGCTCACCGAGCTCCAGCGCGTGTCCACCTCCACGGAGAACGCGGTCCGCTTCCGCGAGGCGTTCTCCGACGTCAACGTGGAGCACCTCATGCCGGACGTGCAGGCGCCCACGCTCGTGCTGCACTCACGCGGCGACCAGGCCGCCCCGTTCGAGGAGGGCCGCCGCCTCGCCGCGTCGATCCGAGGCGCCCGCTTCGTCTCCCTCGACAGCGACAACCACCTCATCCTCGAGGACGAGCCCGCGTGGTCCGTCTTCCAGCGCGAGGTCCGCGCCTTCCTCGCCGAGGGTTAGCGGCACCGCGCCGCGGAACTCCGGCGTTACCTCCCCACGGTCTTCGACTGCGGGAGCTGCGACGCGGGATCGAGGCCCATGCCCGAGGGCAGGTCGACCTGAGTGATCGACACGGTGATCGGGATCGCCTTGCCGGGGAACGTAAAGTTCAGGAGCACCGCTGTGCCGGGGCCCCCGTCCGAGGCGGAGCAGCACTGCGCCCAGTCCTCCGCCGTGATCGCACGGACGCTCCCCTCCCGGCCTCGGACCTCCCCCGTCGTCAGGTCGAACGGCGTCTTCGTCCCATCCGCGGTCACCACTTCGCCCACCACGTGTGCCGGCGGGTCGAAGCCAACGCCGGGGCGGGCGAAGTCGATGAGCGAGACGGTGAACGATGCCCGGGTCTCCACGATTACATCCGCCCGGCCGCCCGGCTTCACCTGGCTCTCAGGCACCAGCATCGTGCTCGAGGCGATCGCGAGGCGGACCTGTCCCGGCATCCCGACGGACGCGGTGCCGCCATCCGTGGTCGATGGGCTGATGCCGGAGACCGTCGCCTCGGAGGCCGGCGCGTCGGCGCTCCCGGCGCCGTTTCCGCCGTCGTCGGACGGATCGCCCCTCCCGAACCCGATCCAGAGGGCGCCGGCGCCGAAGAGGACGACGACGGCGGTGAGCGCCCACTGCCGGAACGTCCACGAGGCGGGCACGTACCACGGCGGGTCGACCCTGGGAGCCTCCTCAGCGATCCAGGATCGCTCATCGGGCAACTCGAACGACTCAACCGGTGGGGGAGCCTGCCCTGCTGCCCCGGGGTGCGAGATCGGGGGTTGCGCGAGCGGCGCCGCCTGTGGCGGCCGGCCCTCCCGCGTGGCCGCTTCAATCGCCTCGTCGGCGCGGTCCACGTCGTCCTGTGTGCTCGACGGTCGTGGCGGCGTCCCCATCGCCGGCGCGTCCGGGTCGAATGCGCGCTCCTCGATCGCGGGATCGTTGGGGATGCCGGACCGGACCGCGACGGTCGGGTACTCGAGCGCGGTGGGGGAATCGACCTCTGCCCTCGCCGCCGCAAGCCGCTCGTCCACGCGGGCCCTCAGACGCTGCAGCGTGCCCACCCGTCCGTCGTCGTCGGAGGTGTCACCGGCATAGGTCCGTAGCGCCTGTTCGATCCTGTTGACTTGGTCCGCGCGCTCCCGCTCCATCGCGTCGAACACGGACCGATGGTCAGATCGGACTTCTGCGTCCAGCATGGCCTTCAGGTCCGTCAGTTCACCGGTCGACATCTCGTCGATCTGATCGAGCCGCTGCAGGAGCTGCCCGAGGCGTTCCAGTTCGCCGTCTGACGTCACGTCCCCTCGCTCGGCCTCGAACGGCGGTGTCGCCACGCCGTCGGGGAGGCCCCCCGCTTGCGCTCGCCTGCGGTCGGCGAGTCAGCCGCCGCGCGGCCCCGCGCCACGCGAAGCGACCGCGCGGAATCTACTCCTCTGTCTGCCAGTTCGCACGAGATTCCACCAAACCTCGGGCGCTCCCGGCGACACGGACAGCCCCTCAGCCCCGCTGAGCGAGACCGAGGGGCTGTGCGGTAACCCAAGCGTCCGAGGGCGGCCCGGTTAGACCGAGGCGACCTCCGCCTCCACCACCTCCGGCTCCGACGTGCGGGCCGCGCCGGGGTGGCGGGTGAAGGTGAACTCGCTGCCGTCGTGGTCGACGGTGATGCGGTCGCCCTCTTCGTAGTCGCCGCTGAGGACGCCCTTCGCGAGCGGGTTCTCGACGCGGCGCTCGATCAGGCGGCGCAGCGGGCGGGCGCCGAACTCGGGGTCGTAGCCCTCCCGGGCGAGGACGTCGAGCGCGGCCGGCGTGACCTCGAAGTCGAGGCCGCGCTCCAGCAGCCGCTCGCGCACCTGCTCCACCTCGAGGCCCGCGATCTGCCGGATCTCCGGCTCGGTCAGCGGCTCGAAGACGATGATCTCGTCCAGGCGGTTCAGGAACTCCGGCCGGAACGCCTGCTTCAGCGCCCGCTCGATGTCGCGGTGCAACGTCTCGGCGTCGCGGTCGCTGGCCGCGCGGCGGAAGCCCACCGACTCGCGGGTCGCGCCCGTGCCGAGGTTCGAGGTGAGCACGATCACCGTGTTCCGGAAGTCCACCGTGCGCCCGTGGCTGTCCGTCAGGCGGCCGTCGTCCATCACCTGCAGCAGCGTGTTCCAGATGTCCGGGTGCGCCTTCTCGATCTCGTCGAACAGGATCACCTGGTACGGGCGGCGTCGGACCGCCTCCGTCAGCTCACCGGCCTGGTCGTAGCCCACGTAGCCCGGAGGCGCGCCCACCAGTCGCGAGGCGGTGTGCCGCTCCTGGTACTCGGACATGTCGAGGCGGATCAGCGCGTCGGCGTCGTCGAACAGGTACTCGGCGAGCGCCTTCGCGAGGTACGTCTTACCGACGCCCGTGGGGCCGACGAAGACGAACGAGCCGATCGGCCGGCGCGGATCCTTCAGGCCCGACCGCGCGCGGCGGATGGCGTCCGACAGCGAGGCGATGGCGCGGTCCTGGCCGATCACCTGCTGGTGGAGGAACTCCTCCATCTTCAGCAGCTTCTCCGCCTCGCCCTCCATCATGCGGTCGACGGGAATGCCGGTCATCTGCGCGATCAGCGCCGCGATCTCGTGCGCCGTGACCTCCTCGGCGAGCCCGTGCTCGGTGTGCCACGCGGAGCGCCGCTCCTGGTACTCGCGCTGGATCTCGAGGACCTCCTGCTTGACGCGGGCGGCCTCCTCGTAGTCCTGGCGCTCGGCCGCGGCCTCGACGCGCCGGTTCGCGGAGTCGAGCCGCAGCTTCAGGTCGCGCAGCTCCGGCGAGATCGACTCCGCCTCGATGACGTGGCGGCTTGCCGCCTCGTCGATGAGGTCGATCGCCTTGTCCGGCAGGTGCCGCTCGGTGAGGTAGCGCGCGCCGAGCCGGACGGCGGCGTCGACCGCCTCGTCCGTGATCTTCACGCCGTGGTGCTCCTCGTACCGCGGGCGCAGCCCCTTGAGGATCGCGATCGCGTCCTCCTCGGACGGCTCGTCGACGTACACCGGGGAGAAGCGGCGCTCCAGCGCCGGGTCTTCCTCGATGTGCTGGCGGTACTCGTCGAGCGTGGTCGCGCCGATGACGCGCAGCTCGCCGCGCGCGAGCGCGGGCTTGAGCATGTTCGCGGCGTCGATGGCGCCGTCCGCGCCGCCGGCTCCGACGACGGTGTGCAGCTCGTCGATGAACAGGATGATCTCGCCGTGTGACGAGCGCACCTCGTTCATCACCGCCTGCAGCCGCTCCTCGAACTCGCCGCGAAACTTCGAGCCGGCGAGCAGCGCGCCCATGTCGAGCGCGAGCACGCGCTTGCCCTTCAGGCGGTCCGGGACGTCCTCGTCCACGATGCGCTGGGCGAGCCCCTCCACGATCGCCGTCTTGCCGACGCCGGCCTCGCCGATGAGCACCGGGTTGTTCTTCGTGCGGCGGTTCAGCACCTGCATCACGCGGGCGACCTCGACGTCACGGCCGATGACCGGGTCGAGCTCGCCCTGGCGGGCGAACTCGGTGAGGTCGCGCGCGTACTTCGCGAGCGACTGGTAGTGCGACTCCGCGGTGGGGGAGTCGACGCGCGCCGAGCCGCGCACCTGGCGCAGCGCGGCGTAGATGCGCTCCTTGGTGATCTGGAACTCGTCCATCAGCTTCTGAGCGTCGCCGTCGCGGGCGTCCGCGATGGCGATGAGCAGGTGCTCCACGCCCACGTACTCGTCCTTGAGCCGCGTCGCTTCGTTGTTGGCGGCCTCGAGCATCTGGACGATCCGCGGGGTCGTGTAGATCTGGACGACGTCGCTCTGGAGGCGCGCCGAGCGGTCCAGCCGCTCCTTGATCGCTCGCGCGAGCGCGTCGGAGTCGACGCCCATCTTGTTGAGCACCTCGCGTGCGAGGCCGTCGCGACGCTGCACGAGCGCGAAGAGGACGTGCTCGACGTCCCACTGCGCGTGGCGCTGATCGCGGACGAGCTGCTGGCTGGCCTGGAGGACCTCCTGGGCCTGCTCGGTGAATCGGTCCTGTCGCATCATCGGTCGTTACCTCCGCCGACCGCGCGGCCATCACGGCCCGCGGACGGGTTGTTGTCGTGGTCTGGCCCGGCGCTCGACGCCGCCTCGCTGCGGCCCGAGGGCAGCGTGATGCCGTGGCGCGCGAGGGCGGCTCGCGCGGCGTCGAGGTCGTGGCGGTGCTTCGCCAGCTCCGCCTGGAGTTCCTCGACGCGGTTGCTGAGGCGGAGGATGACCTCCACCCCCGCGAGGTTCACGCCGAGGTCGTTCACCAGGCGCACTACCTGGCGCAGCCGCTCGACGTCGCGGAACGAGAAGAGCCGCGTGTTGCCGCCCGAGCGGGCCGGCTGCACGAGCCCGATGCGCTCGTAGGAGCGGATCGTCTGCTGGTGCAGCCCGACCATCCGCGCGACCACGCTGATCTGGAACACCGGCTCGTCGCGAGGGATTTCGTTCGTCACGATGCCTCCTCCCGCCGCTCCGACGTGCCTCCGGCCGCCGCCGGCGTGGTCGTGTCGCGGAGGCGCTCGAAGAGCCGCCGCTGCTCGTCCGTCATCGGCTCCGGGAGCACGATGCGTACGCGCGCGAAGAGGTCGCCGTAGCCTCCGGCTCGTCCGCCATCTCGGCCTCGGGGCATCCCCTGCCCGGCGAGGCGGAACTGCTGCCCGCCCTGCGTCCCGGCCGGGACCCGCAGCGCCAGCGTCTTCCCCTTCAGCGTCGGGACCTTCACCTCGCCGCCGAGCGCTGCCTCCGCCACCGGCAGGTCGACCTCGACGTGGAGGTCGTCGCCCTCGCGCCGGAAGCGCGGATGCGCGCTCACGTGGACGCGCAGGTAGAGGTCGCCCGCGGTGCCGCCGTTCGCGCCGGGCCCGCCCTGGCCGGCGAGGCGGATGCGCTGTCCGTCCTTCACCCCCGCCGGGATGCTCACCTCGACGCGCTTCAGGGGCGCGGCCACGCCGGTCCCGCGGCAGACGTGACACGTCGCGCCGGCGATCTGGCCGGTGCCGCCACACACGCGACACGGCTCCTCGCCGGCACGGATCTCGATGGTGCGCTTCGCGCCCGCGTACGCCTCCTCGAGGGTGACGCGTACCTCGGCCTCGGCGTCCTGGCCCTTGCTGCGGCCGGCGGCGCGACGGAAGAGGTCGCCGAAGATACCGCCGGCTCCGCGCCGGTCGCCGCCGGTGCCGAACAGGTCGCCGAGGTCGAACCCCTCGTCCGAGGAGAAGCGGAACGTCTGGCCCCCGGGGCCGCCCGCGCCGAATCCACGCGGGTCGAAGCCGCCACCGCCCTGGCGCCGTCGCATCTCCTCGATCTGGTCGGCGTGCATCCAGTTCTCGCCGTACTTGTCGTACTTCCGGCGCTTCTCCGGGTCACCGATGACCTCGAAGGCGGCGTTGATCTCCTTGAACTTCGCCTCCGCCTCGGCGTTCCCGGGGTTCACGTCCGGGTGCCACTGGCGCGCCAGGCGCCGGAAGGCGGACCGAATCTCCTTCTCGGAGGCGGTCTTCGGGACGCCAAGGACTGCGTAGAAGTCAGTTGCCATGGCTGAAGTGTAGTCGATGCCTCATGACACGTCCACAAAATATTAGTGCATCACACTCAGATGTGTTGACATGCTGACGGCGGGATGCCATCATCGCTCGTGTCGAGGCTAGCAGCGGCGACCGCCCTGAGATCGGGACTCCCGGTGGGCTCTGTCCGGGACTACCGGCTCTAAGGGCGGACCGGTTCGACGCCTCAGACTGGCACTGCGCCCATATCGAGTTTGGGTACTGGCTCGGGTTCGCACCCCTGAACGCATATCAACCGGGGAGACGCCGAGGGAAAGGACATGACCGTGACCAACGAAGTCGTTCGCCGTGATCCGTTCGCGGCGCTCGAGAGCTTGAGCCCCTTCCGCCGCATGTTTGACCGGGTCTTCGACGACCCGTTCTTCCGCTCGGCCGCCAACGCCTTCAACGACGAGGGCGCCCTGGCGCTCGACGTGTACGAGAAGGACGGCCAGCTGAAGGTGGAGGCCTCCCTCCCGGGCTATAAGAAGGAGGACATCGACGTGCAGGTGCACGACGGCATCCTCTCGATCAAGGCCCAGCACTCCGAGGAGCACGAGGAAGGCGAGAAGGGCAGCAAGTTCTACCGCCGCGAGCGCTCCTGGGGCTCGGTCAGCCGCCGCGTGGCGCTGCCCGGCATCGTGAAGGACGGCGAGGTCGACGCGGAGCTGAAGAACGGTGTGCTGACGCTCACCATTCCGCTCCCGGAGGAGAAGCAGCCGAAGCAGATCGAGATCCGGGGCGAGTAGCCCTCACCCTCAGCCCCCCGATCTCTCGAAGCCCCCGCGGGTCCCCGCCCCCGGGGGCTTCTTTGCGCGTGCTAGCGTCCGCCCGGCGTCGCCCCGGGGGCGACAGGCGGAGGTGCGCGATGGCGGGTATCTGGCCGGGTGAAACGCAGTGCGTGGTGATGCTGGGGTTCGACGTGGACGGGCCGTCCGCGATGATCCGGCGCAACCCCGAGGTCGAGCGCATGCCCTCGGCGCGGTCGATGGGGGAGTTCGGGCCTGACGTCGCCGTGCCGCGCATCCTCGCGATGCTGCGTGACTTCGAGATCCCCGCGTCGTTCTACGTCCCCGGCTGGGTGGCCGAGCGGTGGCCCGGGACCGTCGAGGCGATCGTCGCGGATGGCCACGAGGTCGCTCACCACGGCTACCTGCACGAGCCGCCGGCGTCGCTCCACGGCACCGAGGAGGGCGACGTGCTCGACCGCGGCAGCGAGATCCTCGAGCGGATCACCGGGCAGCGGCCGCGGGGGTACCGGTCGCCGTCCTGGGAGCTGAGCGACCAGTCGCTGTCGCTGCTCGCCGACCGCGGCTTCGTCTACGACTCGAGCCTCATGGGCGACGACGCGCCGTACCTCCTCGACGCGGGCGGCCGCCGGCGGCTCGTGGAGGTTCCCGTCCACTGGTCGCTCGACGACGCGCCATTCTACCCGTTCAACCCCGCGGTCGGACGGACCGAGGTGATGGCGAGTCCGCAGCAGGTGTACGAGACGTGGGCGTCCGCCTTCGACGAGCTGTACGAGCGGGGGCGCGCCTACACGCTGACGATGCACCCGTGGGTGACCGGCCGCGCCGGGCGCCTCTCGATGCTCGAACGCCTCGTGCGCTACATCCGCGCCTTCGACTACGTCGAGTTCGCGCGGACGATCGACGTCGCCGAGGCGTACCGGGAGCGCGCCGGCGCGACCTAGCGCAGCTCCGAGGGCCTCGCGTCCGGGGCGGCCTTCATCTGGCGGTAGGCGTAGCGGGCGCTGTCCTCGACGCGCTCGAAGCCGCGCCAGCCGCCGAAGCGCTCGCGCATCGCCTCGACCGTCCGAGCGCCGGCCGTCGCCTCGTCTTGGCCCTCGACGATCGCGTTCTGCACGGACATGGCCAGCATCGCGATGAAGTCGCGTGCCTCGACGAGGGCGTCGAAGCTGCCGACGGGGCCGTGGCCGGAGACGAACCGCTCCGGCTCGAGCTCGAGCAGGCGGCCGTCCGTGCCGACCCAGTCGCGGACGTACCCGTCCTGGACGAACGGCACTCCGCCGTCCTGTGCGACGTCGCCCGTGAACAGCAGGCGCTCGGCCGGGAGGTGGATGAAGATGTCGCCGCTGGTGTGCGCCCGCCCGAACCAGCGCAGGTGCACCTCTCGGCCGCCGAGGACGAGCCGCATGGACTCGTCGAACGTGAGCGAGGGAGGCGTGACCCGCACCGTCCTCGCCTCCTCGGACCACGGCATGCCGGAGGTGGCCGCGCGGTTCCGCCACCATTCCACGAGGTCGACGTCGAGCATCTCGGCGCGGCAGTTGTCGTGGCCGATGATCGTGGCGTCCGGGAACTCCTCGTTGCCCCAGGCGTGGTCCCAGTGGGAGTGCGTGTCGACGACCCAGCGGATCGGCTTCGGTGTCAGCCGCTTCACGTCCGCGATCAGGTCGCGCGCGAACGAGGGCACCCGGAGCGAGTCGATGACGAGCACGCCGTCGTCACCCACGATGATGCCGGCGTTGGTGAGGCCCTGGTGCAGCCGGGCGAACACGCCGTCCGCCAGCTCGACGATCGTCGTCCCCGGTGTGCTCTCGACCATGGCGCCCTCCCTCGTGCTCGGTGCGAGCGGAGGGTAGTCGGTCGGGATGAGGGCAGGTCAGGTCTGGTTATTCCGTGACTACCCGTCCGATCCCGGCCCGTAGGAGATAGGTGGATGTGGGCGTTCACCCGGCCGACTGCCGAAAGGACCGCAGGCTCATCTGCCTTCGGGTGGCCGATGCCGGCCAAGACGAGAGCCAGAGCACCGAGCTAATCGCTGCGTCGGCGGCGCTTCCAGCACCATCACGACCGATCTTCCATTCACGCGAGTGAATCGCTAGCTCAGAGGGCAAGTGGCCAACAGGGCCACTATCCAGCCACAGTTGTCCCTGCGCTCGCCCCGCCCAGACTACGACGCCGTGAAGCGCGTCGTGGCTCGCCTCGGTCTCGATCACCGGAGCCCCTCCTGCGCGCCACATCCCGGAAGTGAATCCCAGGGCGAAGTCGCCACTCGCGACTAACCCGTGGTCAACGGTGGAAGCAGCGCTCCATCTCGGAGTGAACCCAACGACGACTGCGAACGCGTCCCGGGCTAGACCTGGGATGCATGCGGCAACCTCGGTAGTTGCGCGCGACGATGGCGAGGCATGTTCCGCGCCGAGCCATTCGAACCCGTCGCCCAAGCTCCCGTCGATGTAGCTTCCGCCCTCATCGCCCGGCTCGGTCTGAATGTCAGTGAACCCGTAATCGGCGCCAACAAGCGCTTGCCCATAGGGGGCACCCAGAATCAGCGCGAACCCAGTGCGTCCCGTGGCCTGGATGGTGCCGGTGAACTGGTGCTCCACCCAGTCGGCTGTGAACGTCGCGTCGAGCGAGGCGGTGATCTGGTTCGGGGAGGCGCCGCCGGTCTCCCAGAGGAGCGCCTGGAGCGGCTCGCCGATCGCGGCGGCGTTGAGGGCGCGCGCGTGGAAGTGGGCGGAATAGCGGGTGCCCTGCGCCAGCGAGGGAGCCTGCGACTCGATGGGTTCGTAGATGCGTGCGATGTTCCCCGAGTGGCCGGCCAGGCGGATCGCGGTGCCGTGCGGCGCCGTCCCGTCGACGATCGCCTCGGGTGCGAGGCTGGCGCCGTCGGCGATCCACGGCGCGGTGCTGCCGGCGCCGCCCCGCGGGTTGCTCACGAGGTTCGTCGAGGCCCGTTCCACGAGGAGCGCCGGGCCACGGGTGCCCTCGACATAACGCTCGGGGCCGGTGATCTGCACGGGCACGAGTCCGCGCGCGGTCTGGAGCGGCCCGTGGCCGGGCCAGAAGGCGACGACGTCCGACCGCTCACCGCCCGGGCGGGTGGTGCCGGGGAACCGGGTGCCGGGAAGTCCACTGCCGACGAGCATCGCCGCCTCCGTTCCGGTGCATCGGGTGAGGCGTCACCGTGGCAGGCCTCGAGGCGTCCGCTCAGGGGCAGCTGGCACGCGGCTGAGGCCGAGCCGTTGTACGCTTACGCCGCGATCCGGGGGCAGCTGCGGGGTGACGGCCATCGTTCCACGTGACGGCATGTCCACGACCTTCGAGGTCGGCGATGCCTACTGGCAGCACCGCGCCGCGATCGCGGCCGGCGCCGACCGGCTGCGCGCCATAGCGCGCATCGTCGACGCGCCCTCGTCGCTCAACCCGCCGCAGTGGGCGATGCTCATGAGCGTCGTGCTGGAGTTCCGGCCAGACCTGGTGATCGAGCTGGGGCGGGGGAACGGTAACTCCACCTGCGCCTTCGCGGAGGCCGCATCGATCGCCGGGCTCGACACGCGCATCCTCAGCATCTGCCGGAGCGGCGCCTGGGGCGGCGTCAGCAAACAGCTCCGCCCGATCCTCGGCGACGACTGGTTCGCCCGCATCGACGCGCGGCGCGGGAACATCGTGGGCTTCCCCTTCGAGCGCGAGATCGGCGATGCGAAGCGCGTGCTCGTGTTCTGGGACGCGCACGGCTTCGAGGTCGCCTCGACGGTGCTCACCTCGATCCTGCCGGTGCTGGCGACGCGCGAGCATCTCGTCCTGATGCACGACATCTCCGACACCCGCTATGACGACCGCGATCCGGCCTACCAGCACCCGATCTGGTCCGGGGCGCACGCCGACGGCCACTACTTCCGGATCGCGAACATGGAGAGCAGCGTCGGACAGGCGATCTCGATCCTCGACTTCGCCGGCCGCAATGCGCTCCCCCTCCATACCGCCGACGAGAGCATCGACCAGGCGATCGTGTCGCCGGGACGGGAATCCGAGATGCAGTCCGTGCTCGGCGACTTCTACGCGAGCCGCGGGCACTTCTCGTACTTCAGCCTCGCCGAGGCCGGGCGGCAGCCCCCGACGTTCCCGCCGCCGCTCCGGGGCCAGCCGACGAGCCTGCGACACCGGGTGAAGCGGGCGCTCCTCGTGCTGCTGGGCTACGCCTGAGCAGGGCCTGCTCTGGTGAGCGGCTGCTGGAACGGGAAGGTCCGGCGTTGCGGGTTGGCGTCGTGGCGAGCAGGCAACGGACCATGCATCGCTAGGAGTGGTCTATCGACCACTCGTTGAGCCACGTGAGAAGAGGCATCCCACCAATTGTGAATCGAGCCGCGAAGACGGCAATGACGAACATCGTCAGCAGCACCATCTGGGAGTGCCATCCAGATCCCGCCACCACTTCATCGGAGTTTGCCGATCAGCTTCGGACGGCGACGGGCGACAAGAAGTGCGTGGATGACACTCCTGATGTCGCTCGCGGGCACGATGGGCTCGTTCGGAAATCGGACACAGACCGCATCGGGGTTTAATCCCTTCCGCAGCCCGAAATGGACTGTCGAGTAGGGATCATTGAAAACCTGCACGGTCTCCACGTTGTCGCGGAATGCGCGCTCGTAGTAGCGCATCATCCAGTCCGGCCGATTCACTCCCAGTCGGCGAATGCTGGCGCCTGCGATGACCTCTAGCGAGCTGTGTTCGCTAACGACCGCGCCGAATGGATCGAACATCTGCCAGGATCCATCGAGCAGCACGTCTGCTACGGCATGTGAGTCCCCGGAAGTCGCGAAATGAACGCGGCGCACCACAAGGCCAGCCTGAGCTACATCGTGTGCGAACCTCCATGCGACATCGGCGCACAGTCCGCCATCGGCGGCGAGGAGCTGCGAAAGGCGGGACGACGGCCGTGCGTCTGGCTTGTGTGGGAATCGTTCCCCGACCTCCCGCATGATGCTCTCGGCGGTTTGGTACATGTACTGGTCGCGATTCGAGCGTTGCACTGTGGCCTCAGACTGGGCAGCCACCGAGCTCTCGTCAAGAGCACAAGCAGGCTCGGCGGTGTCTGGAGCCTCCGGTCGGTATCGGGGCCAACAACCGGCCTCGATGCTATTCTCCCCCGGCGCGGGACATCGCGTGGGCAGCGTCGAGTATGGCCCTGAACACCTTCCTCGTGTTGGTGATGTTGCTGATCCTCACGCCGTGGCCCGGGTCCATCGACTCGCCGCTCGTGATCTTCACGCTTCCCGTGTCGCTCCTCTGCGGACTCGTGGTCTCCGGTGTCTCGATCGCGTTCACGAGCATTGCGAGGTCGATCAGCCAGCTCTCGTACGTCTTCAGCATCGACGTGCTCCCGATGTTCCGGCCGAGCGGCGCGTTCTTCCCAACCGACGACCTGCCGCAGTGGGCGGACGTCGCCGCGAACCTCTTCCCGCTCTTCCACGCGGTCGCGCTGAGTCGGGCGCTCACCACAGGCGACTTCCAGTGGAGCCTGCTGGGGAACCTCGCGTTTCTGGTCGCCGCCCTCCTGCCATCGCTGTGGCTCGGCATCTGGGCGATGCGACGGCGCATCATTCGCGGCTAACCTGCGCCGAGGAGACACCGATGACGACCGACGGATCGCCGACCGCCCCGACGCTCGACGAGGTGATCGCCGAGTCCGATCTCCGCTGGCAGCGCCACGTGGACCTCCTCGACTGGGAGCCCGCGTACCGCATCCGCGGGCCGGAGGATCCCTTCACCCCCGGGCAGGAGTACCTCCACCACGCACACTGGCTCGAGTACGCCGCCGCGCACGTCCGCGCGCGCCTCGAGGGCCGCGAGGCGCCGCCGCGCATCGAGGACGCGTCCGCGCAGAACGACGCATGGGCGGCGGAGGATGCCAACGTGCCGCACGCCGAGGCGAAGGAGCGCGCAGGCGCTGCGCGGTCGGCCTACATCGAGGCCGTCCGCAGCATCGGTCGCTCGGACGCGCGCTTCGTCGCAGGCGTCCGCGTGAACCTCGTCAGCCACCTCGACCAGCATTTCGGCTACATGCTCGACGGCACGTTTGAGCATGAGTCGCTGCAATGGGAGCGCATGACCGCCGCCCTGGACGCTCACCCGCGCGGGCCGCTCCACCGCGGCGACGACAGCGTTTCCTGGGGAGCGACGGATGTGTACGCCCACCTTCACCGCTGGATGTGGGTGCAGCTCCCGCGCGTCGCCGCGTTCCTCGAGACCGGGGAGGTGCCCGAGCTGGAGGCGAGTGTCGATGAGCTGAACGCGCGCTGGATGGCCGAGGACGGGAAGCTCGAGTTCGAGGACGCTCGCCGCCGCGCCTTCCGGATGCGCGACCGCTTTGTCCGGACCATGCGAGACGTGCCGGTCGACAGGTGGACGACGAGGCTCGTGGGACTCTGCGCGGGGAACTCCGTCGGGCATTACCAGGAGCACCTCGACTGGATCAGCCGCGGGGTCTGAGCGTCGCCACCGCGGACGGTCCTGACGGTCAGACGGTTTCGACGGCCAGTACTGATCAGAGCCCCCGCCCCGAGTACCGTGGATACCGAGGCGTTCGCGAACGACGTGCGGTATTCCGGAGAACCGTCCCGATGGCACTGCGACAGATGCTGCGCGGCAAGATCCACCGTGTCACGGTCACCGAAGCGGACCTGGACTACGTCGGGAGCCTGACGGTGGACGCGGACCTGCTGCGCGCGGCTGACATCCTGCCGTACGAGCTGGTGCTCGTCGTGAACCTCACGAATGGTGCGCGCCTGGAGACGTACGCGATCGAGGGCGCGGCGGGCTCTGGCGTGGTCTGCGCGAACGGTGCCGCCGCGCATCACTTCCAGCCCGGCGACCTCGCGATCATCATGGCGTTCCAGCATCTCGAGGACGCCGAGGCGCGAGCGGTGCATCCTCGCGTGGTCTTCGTCGACGCGCACAACCGCATCACGGGCACCGCGGACACGATCGCTCCGGGCGCCTACGACGCGCAGTCTGTCGCGGCGCCGTAGGCCCTGCCTACGGGTAGATGCCGCGGAGCTCCGTCGCCTCGACCACCCGCTCGATCCCGATCCAGCTCGCCGCGTCGCGAAGCGTCGCGCCGTCGCGCGAGGCCATCCAGCGGGCGGCGATGGCCTGGTAGCCCGCCGTGATCAGGCGCCGGAGCTCCTCGTTCACCCGCTCCTCGCTCCAGTGGACGTACTGGCGGGCCTGCACCCATTCGAAGTAGGAGACCGTCACGCCACCGGCGTTGGCGATGATGTCCGGGATCACCGTGATCCCACGCTCCTTGAAGATGGCATCGGCCACCTGCGAGGTCGGGCCGTTCGCGCCCTCCAGGACGATCGACGCCCTGACGCGCGGCGCGTTGTCCTCCGTGAGGACATGCTCGACCGCCGCCGGGACGATGACATCGACGTCCGCCGTGAGCACGTCGTCGGGATCGACGACCTCGCAGTGGCCGTGTTCCGCGTTCCACTGCGTGAGCGATCCGCCCCGGCCGACGAAGTTCGCCGCGGCCGCGACGTCGATGCCCGTTGGGAGGTGGATCGCGATGTCCTTGTCGGAGAGGTGCGTCACGACCGCGCCCTCCGCGTGGAGGAGCTTCGCGACCACGGAGCCGACGTTGCCGAAGCCCTGGACGGCGATCCTGCGCCCACGGATGCCGCCCGAGTCCCGAAGGTGGTCCTGCAGGACGTACATCAGCCCTCGTCCCGTCGCCTCCTGCCGGCCGGCGGAGCCACCGAGGGCGACCGGCTTGCCGGTGACGACGCCGGGCACGGTATAACCGCGGGACATGGAGTAGGTGTCCATGATCCACGCCATCACCTGCGCGTTCGTGCCCATGTCCGGGGCGGGGATGTCCGAGTCCGGGCCGAGGATCGGTTCGAGCTCGCTCGTGAAGCGGCGGGTGAGGTTCTCCAGCTCGTTCCGGCTCATCGCGGCCGGGTCGACGATGACGCCGCCCTTTGCGCCGCCGAACGGGACGTCCACGACGGCGCACTTCCAGGTCATCAGCATCGCGAGCGCCTTCACCTCGTCGAGGCTGACCATCGGCGCGTAGCGGATGCCGCCCTTGGCCGGCCCGCGAGCGATGTTGTGATGGACCCGGTATCCCTCGTAGATGTCGAACGAGCCATCGTCGCGCTCTACCGGGAACTGCGTCTGGACGATGCGCTTGAACGCGGTCATCGTCTCGCGGTGGTCGTCCTTCAGGCCGATCTGGTCCGCTGCGTGGTGAAACTGCGACAGCACCGTGTCGAGCATCGATTCGGTCATGGACGCCTCATCCCACACGCCCGAGGAGCCCCTGCCGACCGGGCGACACGTCCCATCGTACGGTCCTGCCCGCCTCGGGCGTAGCCGCGAGCTACCTCGGGCGTCGGGGACGCTCGACTGCGGGGCGCTGCAGGGAGGAGGAGTTGTCAGACATACGGGAGATTCCCGACGGGTCGCGCGACGTGACGGGTGTTACCCTTTTCGGCGTACCGCGGTTGGGACGGCCTCAGTAGGAGGCCAGTAAGACAGCCCTGTGATCCTGCTCGGATACGCCTCGATGGTCGTGCTGGGGATGCTGCCCCTCGCGGCGTTCGCGCGCGTCCTCGGTGTGTCGGACGAGCGGGCGTTCCTGGTCCCGACGCCGTACGCGCTCATCCTCGGGCTCGTCATCGGCGCCGCGGTCTGCGGGATCATCGGACGTTCGATGGGGCTGCTCGGCACGCAGGACATCTCCACGTACACCGAGCGCCACCACCTGGAGTCCAGCAAGGCCGCCGCGGCGCGCCGCCGTGGGCGGCCGATGCGAGGTCGCATCCGCTCGTCGGCCGCCGCGCCCCTCGTCCGCTTCTCCTAGCCGCGGAACCCGCGCGTCCCTCGTCCCGGTACACTCCCCCTCGTGCCGACGTTCGTTCGGTCGTGCGAGGAGGTGCGTGTGAAGGTCGTCCGCATCTACACCGGCACCGATGGCGAGTCGCACGTGGAGCCGATGGATCAGACGGCGTTGCCCTTCACGGACCGTGGCGGGACGAGGACGCCCGTGGTGCCGGCCGTCGGTGTGGAGTTCGCCCTGCGGAAGGCCGGCTTCATCGACTTCCATCCGGCGCCTCGTCGCCAGTACATGGTGTACCTCACGGCCCGCGTGGAGATCGGCCTCGGCGACGGCTCCTCGATCGTCATGGAGCCCGGCGACGTGCTCCAGGCGGGGGACACGACGGGCCGGGGCCACACCTCCCGCGTCCTCGATGAGGGCATCTGCATGGTCGTCCGGCTCGAGGACTGAGCGCTCCCTCGCCACCGCGCCCACAGCGGCGGCGCTGCCTACACTCGCCTCGTGATCACCTCCGAACAGATCGTCGCGATCGTCGTCGCCGCCGGCTCATCGACTCGGATGGGCCGGGACAAGATCTGGGCCGAGATCAACGGTGCGCCGGTGCTGGCCTACTCCATCGCCGCGCTCGCGGCCACGCCGGGTGTCACGGAGATCGTCGTCGTGGCGCCGGCCGCGAAGCACGAGGCGATCGCCCTGCTGCCGTCCCTCGTGCCGATCGTCGCCGTCGAGGGCGGCGCCCGCCGCCAGGACTCCGTCGCCGCCGGACTGCGCGCCGCGCCCGACGCCGCGTGGTACCTCGTCCATGACGGCGCACGGCCGCTGGTCACGCCGGCGCTCGCCGCCCGGGTGCTGGACGCGGCAGGCGCGAGCGGCGCGGCGATCCCGGTGGTGCCGGTCGTCGACACTATCAAGCGCGTCGATGCGCGCGGGCGGGTCATCGAGACGCTGGACCGCTCGGAGCTGCGCGCCGTCCAGACACCGCAGGCGTTCCGGGGCGACCTCCTCCGCCGCGTCCACCTCGAGATGACGGCGGACGTCACGGACGACGCCGCGATGCTGGAGGCGCTCGGGATCCCCGTCGCCACCGTCGAGGGTGACCGCGACAACCTCAAGATCACCACGCCGTCAGACCTCGCCGTCGCGCGGGCGCTGATTGACGTACGCTCGCGCGTGGGCGGTACGTAGCGCGGACTCGAAGCAAGTGACGAGGAGCCTGCCATGCGCGTCGGAATCGGCTACGACATCCACCGCTTCCGCGCCGACGATGAGGGTTCGCTCCGGCTCGGCGGGATCGAGATCAAAGAGGCGCCCTGCCTGGACGGTCACTCGGACGGGGACGCCCTCATCCACGCCATCATTGACGCGCTCCTCGGCGCCGCGGGCGAGGGCGACATCGGCAAGCATTTCCCGCCGGGCGACCCCTCCACGAAGGGCATCGACAGCCGCGAGCTGCTGAAGCGCGTCCACCGGTTGATCTCGGCGCGCGGGTACGAGGTGAACAACCTGGACGCGACCGTGGTCGCGGAGCGTCCGCGCCTGGCGCCGTACATCGAGAAGATGCGGGAGTCGATCGCGATCATCCTCGGCGTGCCGATCAGCGCCGTGTCCGTCAAGGCGACGACGAACGAGCGGATGGGAGAGATCGGCGCCGGCGAGGCGATCGCCGTGACGGCCGTCGGGCTCCTCGAGGAGTCGTAACGCGCGACGTCGTGGACGGGCGGTCAGGCCGCCGGTCGCGGGCGGCCCTGGGTGGAGTCACGGAACCAGCGGATGCTGTGCATGAGGTCGGCGCGTCCGCCCAGGCGCGCCAGCAGCGGGTGTTCCTCCGCCTGCGGCAGCCGGCGCTCCGGCCGGTGGACCCCATCGCCAACGCCCATGTTGCGAACGATCCAGCGCGAGACGGCCAGCCGCCGGACGGGGTCATCCGCAGCCGCCGCCGGCACCTCGTCGTCGGAGATCTCCGTCTCGTGGTGGGCCCCCACCACCTCACCGATCTCCGCGGGCAGGCGCCACCGTTCGCAGATCTTCTGGCCGAATTCCGCGTGGGTGATGCCGAACAGCCTCCGCTCGGCGTCGCGTGCTGAGCCCCCGTTCTGCGCTGCGTTCACTACCTCCTGGTAACGCGTCGGCGCCTGGGCGCCCATCGCGAGGCGTCCGAGGTCGTGCAGTAGCCCGATGGTGAACGCCTGGCGCCCCACCACCTCGTCCTGCGCTTGTGCCTCGCTGAGCAGGGCGCATCCGAGGACGTGCCGCCACAGCTCGTCGGCATCGATCCCGGCCGCCTCGATCGAGGCGAACTGGGAGCGCACCACCGTGGCGGTGATCAGGTGCCGCACCGCCGACGTACCAAGCCGCACGACGCCCTCCGAGGCATCGCGGATGGGGCGCACCGGCCAGGACATGGCGGAATTCGCTGCGCGCAGGACCGCGGCCGTCAGGGAGGGGTCGCCCTCGATGACCGACAGGTAGGCCTCGAGGCTCGCGTCCGGGTTCATCAGGACGAGGAGCGCCCGTTCGCGGGGTGCCGGCAGCAACGGCAACTCGGGCGGGAGCGGCAGGGTCATGCAGCCTGGTCCATTTCGAGGCGTCGGCCCCGCGGCTTCGCGGCCGGCGCGGTTGAGGACGTCGCCCGGGACGTCGCCCGGGACTGGGTCCCAGTCTGCCCCAATCTGGGCCTCAGTCTGGGCCTGAACCCGGGCTTGAGTCTGGCGGCGGCGCATCGTGAGTATCGGCTCTGCATCGTGAAACTTGAACAAGTTCGCGACGTATCAGCCGACGTGTTGAGTGATGTCGCCAGACGGCCAGCTATCCACCCTCGTTAGCCTGTTGGAATGCACTCCACACCGGTCACGCTTCCGGACTATGCGAACCTCGTCCTTCCCGACCCGCCCCCGGACCGGCCGTACGTGCTGGTCAACATGGTGATGTCAGCCGACGGAAAGATCGTGATCGAAGGCACCGAGCGAGGGCTCGGCTCGGTCGCCGACCAGGTGCTCATGCGCGCCCTGCGGGCGAATGTGGACGCCGTCCTCAACGGCGCCTCGACGCTGCGGAAGAGCGGCTCCAACCCGGGGCTGGGTGACCCGGTGCTCGAGGCGTCACGCGGCGTGCGCGGGCTCGCCCGGACGCCGCTTGGTGTCGTCCTCACCCGCAGCGGGGAGCTCCCTCTCGACTCGCCGTTCTTCACCTCGGATGCCTTTGACGCGATCGTCTTCGCGACGTCCGCGATGGCCGGGGGCGCGTTGGAGCGCCTGCGTGGGGCAGGGCGGACGGTCGAGGTCGTCCCCCAGGAGGATGCCGTCTCGGCCATGCTCCGCCTGCTCAGGCAGCAGTACGGCGTCCGGTGGCTGCTCTGCGAGGGCGGCGCGCGCCTGAACGGCCACCTGTTCGACGAGGGGCTCGCGGACGAGTGCTTCGTCACCGTTGCGCCGCGGATCGTCGGTGGCGACGTGACCCTGACGCCGGTGCGGGGCACCCGGCCCGCATCGTTCGCGGAGACCTGGTCGCTGCGCCTGGTCTCCGCGGTCCCGAACCCGGAGACCGCCGAGGTCTACCTGCGCTACCGGGTCGCGTCGGAGCGGGGTGTTCAACCGTAGGGGCCAGTGAACGACTTCAGTGATGCCGTTAGGGGCCGATCGGCGCGCCGGCACCGGGGCTGGACGCTCACTCCACCCGAAGGCGCAAACGCGATCTGATTCGGCTGATACGATCGAGACAAGCAGGGTCGGCTCTAGAGGGATTAATAGATGCCGAAGTTCCAGAAACTCGATCCGAACCAGGTCGTGCTTGGCCGCGGCCGATCGAATGCTCTGAAGCGCCGCCCCTTCGTGGATGCGATCCGCGCCGCCCACGCCGGCCGCATCGAGCTCGACAAGGACGACGATCCCGCAGCGATGAAGCGACTGCTTCGCCAGGCCTCCAAGGAGACGGGGATCAAGGTGCGATCGTCCTGGGAGGACGATACGCGCACCGCTCTGCTCTGGAAGCGCGTGGGGGCGTAGGCCCGACCGCACACGCCACGTTCTCTTTCGGAGTTCCCAGGCGACCGCCCGCAAGGCCGTCGTCCTCGTGCAACACGCGCGGAATCGCGCGTTACGTTCGATCCTGCAGTGACCCGCTCGAATATCGCGACATAAGGCCAGGGCGGTTCCCCGACAGCGATGTTCTTCGAAAGATCAGGGGGAACCCTGACTCTCCCCCGGATCGCGCAACAGGGGGTTCCGTTCTACTAGCAGGGAAGCGGCGGTCGGCTCCCAGGCAACTGGGGAGAAGCGATGTCCGGAAACTACGGCTATCTGGCCTACGAGCTGCGCGACGGTGTCCTTCAGGACATGGTCGCGATCGGCCTGCTGATCGAGGCGGCCCGGGGTGCCCTGCGCTCAGGCGCCTCGCGCAGCGACGTCGACGCGATCCTGGCGCGGGCGCAGACCACGGCCAGCGCTGACCTCGGCGCGTTGCGGTCGATGATCGACCGGCTCAAGCCAGCCGCGTAGCTCGCCTCGGTGGCTCGAGGCGACGGACCGGGCGTCCGGCGCCCTCCAGCGCATCCAGCAACGCCGACTTCAGCGACGCAAACTCCGTCGTCGTCGTGTCGGCGACGGTACGCGGTCGGGCGAACGGCACGTCCACGCGTTGGACGATGTGACCCGGCCGTGGGGACATCACGAAGACCACGTCCGAGAGCACCAGCGCCTCCTCGACGTCGTGCGTGACGAGGAGCACCGAGCGCCGGTGCTCCGCCCAGACTGACTGCAGCCACTGCTGCATCTCGCGACGGGTGATCGCGTCCAGCGCCCCGAATGGCTCGTCCAGCAGCATCACATCGCGAGGCACGAGGAAAGTGCGCAGCAGCGCGAGCCGCTGCCGCATGCCGCCGGAGAGTTGCGCCGGCCACGCCCGCTCGAACCCCTCGAGTCCGAACGATGGCAGCAGCGCTCGCGCCTCCGCCCGTGCGCGGTCGCGAGGCACACCCGCGAGCTCCGCACCGAGGGCGGCGTTCGCGACCGTCCGACGCCAGGGCAGGAGCAGGTCCCGCTGTGGCATGAACGCGGCGCTTCCGGGGCGCCCCTCCACTGGGACGCCCTCGACGCGCACGTCGCCGGTGTCCGGCCGCACGAGGCCCGCGAGCAGCTTCAGGAGCGTGCTCTTCCCGCACCCACTCGGCCCGATGAGGCTCACGAACTGGCCGGGCTCGACGCGCAGGCTCACCTCCTCCAGCGCCCGGACGGGCGTGCCCCCACTGAAGGTGAGGGTCACGCCGTCCACGCTGATCGAGGGGCGGATCGCCGGCTCGGTCACGGAAGTCTCACCACCGCTACTGGAGGAACTCGTTGGTGAAGGCGGCGTCAGAGTCGATCGGCTCGTCCAGCAGCCCCGCGGTCACGAGGAACTCCGCGAACGCCGACCACACCTCGGCGTCCTGCATCCCCCAGCCGCCTTCGCCGACGAACTTGGGCGCGTGGTACTGCGTCGAGGCGGCGACGAGCGACGGGTCGAGCTCGGGCGCGGCCGCGAGGAGCGCGTCGGTCGCGGCCGCAGGGTCGGCGATCGCGGCCTCGTAGCCGCGGGTGGTCGCCGCGAGGAACGCGCGGACCAGCTCCGGGTCGTCCGCGATCAGGTCCTCGGAGGTGATGAAGATCGGCGTGTACCAGTCCGGGATGCAGTCCAGCCAGTCCACGAACTTGATGCTGTTGATGTCCTTGCCCTCGACGTCGCGGGCACGGAGGGCGTCCCAGCCCTCGAACACCCATACGAAGTCGAAGCGCCCCTGCTCCATGCCGGCCAGGTAGTCGATGTTGCCGACCTCGACCATCTCCACGGCATCCGGGTCGCCACCGTCACACGCCACCAGCGTGTGCAGGAGCTCGGTTTCCAGCGAGCCCCCGTAGCCGCCGTACGTCTTCCCCTGTAGGTCGCGAGGGCGCTCGATGCCGGCGGACGCCAGCGACATGAACGACGAGTCGTTGTACGGGAGGATCGTCGCGATCGAGACCACGGGGACGCCGGCAGCGCGGGCAGGGAGCAGCGACTCCGCCTGCGAGATGCCGAACTCCGCGCCACCGGTGCCGACCACCTGGTCGGCGCCGGCCGCCGCTGGCTCGACCACCTCGAGGTTGATGCCGGCCTCCTCGTACCAGCCGTTGGCGAGGGCGACGTAGATGCCGGCGTGCTGGGCGTTGGGTGTCCAGTTCAGCATCAGCGTCACATCGGTCAGGCCGTCGCTGGACGTCGGCGTGGCGGTGGCGGTCGCCGTGCCGGCCGTCGCGGTGCCGGTCGCCTGCGCCTCGGACGTCGCGGTCTCGGTCGGTGCCTCCTCGTCGTCTCCGCCGCAGGCGACGAGCGTCGCGCCGAGCAGGGCGATGAGGGCGAGCGGGATAGAGTGACGCCACCAGCGGTGGCTCAGGAGATGACTCATCGGGGTTCCTCCGGATTCTGACCGTGGGCGTACTGCCACGGCATGGCTGCCCGTGCCGCAACGTGCACGAGCGCGAAGAGCAGGATGCTGACCGCGGCGATGACCGCCACGGCGACGAAGACGCGGTCAATGCGGAACGAGGTCTGTGACCGGCTGATGAACAGTCCGAGGCCGCTCGACGCGCCGACCCACTCCGCGATCACCGCGCCGAGGACGGCGTACGTGGCGCTGATCTGCAGGCCGGCGAAGAACGACGGGACCGCGCTCGGGACGAGGATCGTGCGGAGCACCTGCAGCCGCCCCGCACCGAACGATCGCGCGAGGTCGATGAGCTCGCGGTCCGCGCGGAGCAGCCCGTCCGTCGTCGAGACGACGATCGGGAAGAAGCAGATCAGGGCGACGACGAGCGCCTTGGGCATCACGCCGAAGCCGAACCACACGACGATCAGTGGCGCCATGACGATCATCGGGACGTTCTGCGAGACGACGAGCAGCGGGTAGACCATCCGCCGCAGCGGGGCGAACCCCGCCAGCAGCGCCGCGATCCCCGCACCGAGGGTGCACGCCAGCCCCAGCCCGAGGAGTGCCTCGGTCATCGTCGTGCGGATGTGCGCGGGCAGCGTCCCGCGGACCTCGAGGAAGGCGTGCCAGACCCGCCCGGGGCTCGGCAGCAGGTATGGCTGCAGGTCGAACACACGCACGGCGAGGTCCCACGCAACGATCAGCGTCGCGAGGAAGAGCACCGCCGGGGCGTAGCGCATTGCCAGCCGCATCGCGCGTCGGGGCTTAGCGGAACTTCGAGGTCAGCGACGACATCGTCGCCCCCGTCGCCTCGTCCCGGGACTGCGCGACCTTGATCACGGTCACGAGCGAGTCCGCGCCGGCGCGCAGGCACGCCTCGTGCACCGCCCGCCCGAGCGCCCAGATGGCATCGGGGGCGCCCTCCACGGTGGTGCCCAGGGCATCCACCTCGTACTTGAGGCCGGACTCCTGGATGACGGCGATGGCCGCCTCGACGTGCGCGTACTTGTTCTCGGGGGTGCCGAGCGGGTTCGCCAGGCACTCGATCTCCATGATCACGACTCGACCTCCGACGTCAGCTGCGGCGCGTGCGCCGCCGAACGCCGACCGTCGGTCGCGATGCCCTCGCGGGGCGGAAGCCATGGGTAGAGGTAGGCGACAATCCCGGACGGGGATCCGTCATCACTCGCTCCGCTTCCCTACGCTCGCATTACCGAGGTCAGGTTCCCGGGGTGGTCCTTGCGGATCTCAGCCTTGCGGCCCCCCCAGCGGCGCACCGTGTCCGGTGTGTTAGGGGCAGGCTAGGACGGGCCTGCGAGCCAGTCAACGCCGCCCGGAGCGACGTGGAGGACGCGGATGCCACGCAACGACGGGAACAACGACAGGAAGAAGCCGCCGTCAGGGACGTGGATCGGCACGGGCATTGCGCTCGGGGTCGGTGTGGGAACCGCGCTCGGCGTGGCCTTCGACCATCTCGCGCTGGGTATCGCCTTCGGTGCTGCGTTCGGGGTGTCACTCGGCGCCGCACTGGATGCGAACGACCGTCGCCGCTGATCCCGTGGGTGGTCAGCCTCGCCGACGCTCGCGATCCAGATGCGCGAAGATGTGAGCCGGGGCCGGCTGACAGTTCGACCACGTGGCCGCGGGGCCGGTGGCTCCGGGCGCTCGGGGGCGTGGTCCCCGGGGATGGGGACGGCCTTGGGCAAGCGCTTCCTGCGGACGCTGCTGCAGGTCGGCTTCGCGGCCGGCGCGCTGGGCGTCTTCTTCTGGCGTGTCGATGCCCGCGCCGTCGTCGCCCAGCTCGGGGCGGTCGACCTCCGCTGGGCGCTCGTCGCGCTGGCGGCGTTCACCGCCTCGAAGGTGCTCCACGCCTGGCGGTGGTGGCACTTCCTCGGACGCCCCGAGGCCCCCATCGCGCCGCTGACGGCGGTCTTTCTCATCGCCAACATGGCCAACTCACTGCTGCCGCTGCGCGCCGGCGACCTCCTGCGCGTCGAGGTGCCGGCGAAGCGGTTCGGCATCCCACGGTCGCTGCTCGCGAGCAGCGTCTTCGTGGTCGAGTCCGTGCTGGACCTCTTCGCGTTCGCCCTGCTGCTGGTCGTAGCCTTGCTCCTGGCCGATCTGCCCGCCGCCCTGCGGCCGCTCGTCGGGCTCGTGGGTGGATCGGCGGTGGTGCTGTTCGGCGCGATGGTCGTCCTGGTCCGGTCGCGTGTCGCCGTCGAGGCGTGGTTCCGGCATGCGATGGGGTGGCTGCCGGGCAGCGTCGTGCGTCCGATCGAGGCTCGGCTCCCGGACTTCGTGGATGGCATGGCCTCACTCGGGACGAACATGGAGGCCGCGCGCGTCGTCGGCATCTCGCTCATCGCGTGGCTCGTCGAGGTGGGCGTCTACTTCCTGCTGGCGAAGGCGTTCGGACTCGACCTGCAGGTCTCGCAGGCGCTCATCCTCATGATCGCCGCGAATCTCATCGTCTCTCTGCCGCTCACGCCTTGGAGCATTGGGCCGTACGAGCTGGCCGTGACCGAGGCGCTGGTCGCCCTCGGCGAGCCGCGGACGGAGGCCGGCGCATTCGCCCTCGGCTCGCACCTCATGCTGCAGGCGTGGATCGGCGTGACCGGTGTTGCCGCGATGCTGTGGATCCACCTCGGGCCGCGCGACCTCTGGCCGGGCAGCGGTGAGAGGACGCCCTCGGCCACCTCGCTGGCGGGCGACTCGTCGGCTACAGCCGCGGATACCCCGCGGCGGCCTTGACCACGCGTGCGAGCTCGACCTGGGCGGCCTCGAGCTTGGGCAGCCGCTCGTCGATGGCGGCGCGGATCGATCGCGTGAGCCAGTCCGACGGGTGGCGGTCGCTGATCGCGAGAGCGATGCACGTCGTCCAGAACTCCGCGGCCAGCATCATCGGTGCGACGAGCTTCGCCTCCACCGGGGTCAGCTGCGGCTCGGCGTGGGCCTGGTACCCCGCGATGAACGCATGCACCTGCCACCCGTCCATCCACGCGTCGACGACGAGGCTGCGCCCGATGTCCACGACCCGCGCATCGCGGTGCGCGAGGTCGAAGTCGAGGATGCCCGTGACGTCGTTGCCCTCGAAGAGGATGTTGTTCCCCAGGCACTCGAAGTAGACGACGTCGTCCGGCAGCGACTCGTAGTCGAGCTGGTGCAGCAACGCGACGACGAGGTCGTGCGTGTCCTCCAGCCGCGCGGCGCGCTCCGGATCCGTCAGGGCGTACCACGCGACCAGCGCGTGGAAGTCCGCGAAGCCGTCCAGGCGCAGCGGCGTATCGAGGTCGGTGATGCGTCCGAAGCCCGGGCGCTGTCCCTCGTCCCACTCACGGAGGTCGCTGTGCAGCAGGGCAAGTAGAGCGCCCTTGCGCTGCATGCTGCGCTGGTCGGGCTCAGGGGGCTGCCCCGTGCGGAACGGGAAGAGCGCCCAGCGGCCGGCGTCGGTCTCGAGCTGCGAGCCGCCCGACGCCACGATCGCGGGCGCGACCGGCCAGCCGCGCTCGTGCAGGAACTGCAGGAGGCGATGCTCATACGCCACGGAGGGCTGCGTCTGGCGACGGTGGTACCGACGCAGGACGCGCGGGCCGAGCCCTGGCACTTCCACGCGCCAGTGCTCGTTCGCGGCGCCGCCGCTGAGCGGCTCCACCGTGGACGCGTCGGTAATGCCAAACGCGCGGAGGGCTTCATCGATCGCGGGCTGGTCGGCCGGGGACACGGTCATCGCTCACGCCTCCAGATCCAGAGTACGCCCGCTCCGCCGCACGAGAGACGGGCGCGGAGGATCGGAGGCGTCAGTCCCCGTCGCCGTAGCGGGTACTGGCGGCGGGGGCCGCATCCAGCCGTCTGAACAGGTCGTGCGTGGTGGGCTCAGCGGCCTCCACGGCCTTCGAAATCTCCGCGTGCCAGAACTTGCTCAGCGGTTCGAGGTCATCGCGCGTGAAGCGCTGCTCCTGCAGCTCGAACGAGTCGGTGCGGTAGAGGACCGCGTCCACCGGGTAGTCCACGTCGGACGCGGAGGTCCTGGTGGCATCGAAGGCGAGGAGGCCGATCCGGAGGGCGTCCTCCAACCCCTTCTCGAAATGCCAGGTGCGATCGATGACCGGCTTTCCGTACCGGGTCTCGCCGATGATCACGTAGGGAGTGCCGGAACGGACCTCTACCCAGTTGCCCTCCGGGTAGATCAGGTACATGTGCGGGCCGTCGTCGTCGGACAGCTGTCCGCCGAAGATGCAGTGCAGGTCGAACAGCAGGCCGCCCTGGAGCAGCCACTCCATGTCCTCGGTGCGGACCTGGCGGATCTCCTCCGCGAGCGCGTTGGCCGCCTTGTACATGCGGTCGAGGTTCTCCTCGCCCTTCAGGCGCTCCTCGAAGTACGTGATCGCCTTGTCGCGGATAGAGCGCAGCCCGCTCGTCATGATGAACATCGAGTGCTGCTCGTACTGGTGGATCGAGATCTTGCGGGCCGTCGACATCTCGGTGCCGCTCGTGATCCGCGTGTCGGCGAGGGCGAACAGGCCATCCTCGCAGCGCATCCCCAGGCAGAACGTCATCCGGCGTCTCCCACCCTCGTCGCAGCGTGCTGCCGCGCCAGACGGCATCGTACGGGCGCCCCTGCAAGCGGGCCATCAGCGCCGGACAGCCGTCACGTGGGAAACACCGCCACGTGACGGCCACGGGCCCTCTCCGGCGTGACGATCGCTCCACGTGACGAGCCAGTTGCCGGCGGTACGGTTGGTGCATGGCCTTCGCTCACCTGGTGTTCCGGAACCTTCTCCGAGCCCGAGTGCGCTCCACGCTCACGCTCGCTGGCATCAGTCTCGGTATCACGACGATCGTCGCCCTCGGCGTGATCACAGCCGGATTGAAGTCGACCGGGGGCGCCTGGGTCCGGGCGGGCGGCGCCGACTTCATCGTCGCCCAGGAGGGTGCCGCCGACATGACGTTCAGCATCCTCCCCGAGGAACGCGTCTCAGAGATCGAGGCGGTGGCGGGCGTGCGGTCAGCGGAGGGCGTCCTCATGCACGTCACGCGGGTGGGTGAAAATCCACTGTTCTTCGTCGTGGGTGTGGCTCCGGAGGGCTTCCCGACCGCCGCACCGAGACTCGTCGCCGGCCGATACGTGGGGCTGGACGCACCCACTGAGATCGTCCTCGGCGCAAGCGCCGCCGAGGACCTGGGGGCCGAGGTGGGCGACACGATCGACATCGATGCGCGTCCGTTCGAGGTCGTAGGTGTCGCCGATTCCGAGGTCGTGTGGGAGCAGTCGGGTGCGTTCATGCCGCTCGTTACCGTGCAGGCACTCGCGAACCGCGGGCAGGCCGTGACCCTTGTGCGCGTGTCCGTTGACGCCCGCGAGGACGTCGCGGAGATTGCCGACCGGATCGAGTCGTCCGTGCCGGGCGTTGTCACGATCACTACCGCCGACGAGATCGGCCAGGTCGACAGCGGGTTCCAGGTGCTGGGCGCTGCCAACATCGCGATCTCCGGGCTCGCCGTGGTCATCGGTGGGATCGGCGTGATGAACACCATGGTGATGTCCGTGTTCGAGCGGACACGGGAGATCGGCGTCCTCCGCGCCGTGGGGTGGAGTGGGTGGCGGGTCGTCCGCATGATCCTGCTCGAAGGGCTGATGCTCTGTGTCGCCGCGGCGGTGGTGGGGACGGCGCTCGGGTTGCTGGCCGTGCAGGCGGTCATGCGCGTCCCGGAGGTACGAGGGTTCATCGAGCCCTCGTATGAGCCCGAAGTCTTCGTGCAGGCCGTGCTCGTCGCGGTCGGCGTCGCGCTGGTGGGAGCGGCGTACCCCGCCTACCGGGCCACGCGCCTCACGCCGATGGAGGCGCTTCGGTATGAGTGAGCCGGTCATCCGCATCAGCGGCCTCACCAAGACGTTCGAGGAGGGGCGGTTGCGCGCGCTCGACGACGTCAGCCTCGAGATCGGGCCCGGCGAGTTCGTGGCGATCCAGGGGCCCTCTGGCTGTGGGAAGTCGACCCTGCTGAACCTGATCGCGGCCCTGGACCGACCTGACAGCGGCGAGGTCATCGTCGCCGGGCACGACCTCGGCCACACTCGCGACCTGAACCGTGTCCGAGCGCTGGACGTGGGCCTCGTGTTCCAACTGGACAACCTGCTGCCCGGCCTGACGGCGCTCGAGAACGTGGAAGTCCCGATGTATGGCCAGGGGCTCAGTACAGCGGCGCGCCGGGCCCGCGCAATGGAGCTCCTCGGGTTCGTCGGGATAGCGGATCGGGCGCAGACGCGTCCGCCGCAGCTCTCCGGCGGCGAGCGTCAGCGCGTCGCGATTGCGCGCGCACTCGCGAACCGACCGAGCATCATCCTTGCGGATGAGCCCACGGGACGCCTGGATTCGGTGACGAGCGTGCGCGTCATGGACCTGCTCGAAACGCTGCGCCGAGAGTCCGGAGTCACGATCGTCGTCGTCACGCACGACCCGAGTGTTGCCGCGCGTGCAGACCGGATCATCCACATGCTGGATGGCCGCATCGAGCGGGACGAGCACCGGGTCGCCAACCCCGCACGGGCCTGACCGGCGCACCACGCCCGGGGCCACATGGTTCAGGTCAGAGCGGTTCGCCGTCCGTCCCCGCCGGGCGCGCGCGGAAGATGTCCTCCTGGAGCGCAAGGTCGATCGCGTTCAGGCGTGCCTCGTACTCGTCGAGGAACTGGTGGAGGCCGCCGAAGATGACGTTGTCCGCGCGTGCTGCGCGGAGGTCCAGCTCGATCAGTGCCGCCTCGCGCGCGGCTCGGATCACGCGCGCATCAGGGGTCTCCGTGGTCGCCCGTTCGAAGTGACGTCGCAGCGCCGCCACGGAGAACGCGAGGCTGCGCGGGAAGTTGCGGTCGAACATCAGCATGGAGACCACGCGCGGCCCGGTCACAGGCCCGCGGTGCTCCTTCCGGAACGCCTCGAGGGCGCTCGCGGAGCGCAGCACCGCCATCCACTGGTAGCGGTCGATGGGGCCGCCAACGTCCTGGATCGAGGGCAGCAGTACGAAGTACTTCGTGTCGATGATGCGCGCGGTCATGTCCGCGCGTTCGAGGAACAGCCCGACGCGGAACCACTCGCGGCCTTCCGTGAGCACCACGGTGTTGTCGAACAGACCCAGGATCGTCGCGACCGAGCGCTTCACGTTCGTGTAGAGCGCCGGCAGCGCCTGCTGCTGACCCGCCTGGGAGGTCGACAGGTAGAGGCGGTTGATCTCCTCGAACACCTCCCGCGAGAGGTACTCGCGGGTCTCTCGCGCAAGCGCCCGGGCGCGGCCGATCGTCGACACGAGCGAGGTCGGATGCTGCGTCGAGAAGATGAGGAACTCCGCGGGGCTGACTCCCTGGCTGGCCGCGCCTGCGAGCGCGATCGCCTGCTGCTGGCCATGGCCCTGCTGCGCCTGTAGCTGCGCCTGGGCTGCCTCGTACGCCTCCCGCGCGCCCAGCGTCGCGATGACGGCGCCCCACGCCTCGGCGACCGAGCCCGAGATCTGCTCCGTGGACGCGGCCAGGCTCACGTCCGCGAGACGCGCGACGTTGTCCGCGCGCTCCAGGTAACGCCCGAGCCAGTAGAGGTTCTCGGCCGTCCTCGCGAGCATCTACACGCCTCCCGCCGGTGAGCCGGGACCGTGCGATCCCTCGGGCTCGGCGCGCAGGACCCACGTGTCCTTCGATCCGCCTCCCTGGGAGGAGTTCACGATGTACGACTCGCGCGTTGGCGCCACCCGGGTCAGGCCGCCCGGCATCACCCAGGACGACTCCCCCGTCACGATGAACGGGCGGAGGTCGGCGCGGCGTGGCTCCAGGCGCTCTCCGTTGAACGAGGGGATCGTCGAGAACTCCAGCGTCGGCTGGGCGATCCAGCGCCGCGGCTCCTGGCGCACGCGGAGTCGGGCCGCGTCGAGCGTGTCTTTCGAGGCCTGCGGGCCGACGATGATGCCGTACCCGCCGGAGCCGTCGCTGGGCTTCAGCACGAGCTCGTGGAGGTGTTCGAGCATGTACTCGAGGTCGTCCTCACGCCATCCCGTGTACGTCTCCACGTTGGGGATGATCGGCTCCTCGCCGAGGTAGTAGCGGATCAGGTCGGGGACAAAGCGGTAGGTCGTCTTGTCGTCCGCGACGCCCGTACCGATCGCGTTCACGATCGTGACGTTCCCCGCGAGGTAGGCCCCCACCAGCCCGGCCACGCCGAGCATTGAGTCCGCCCGGAACTCGAGCGGGTCCAGGAAGTCGTCGTCGACCCGCCGATAGATCACGTCCACGCGCTCGAGGCCAGATGTCGCGCGGAGGTAGACGCGATCGTGATCGACGACGAGGTCGCGGCCCTCGACCAGCTCGACGCCCATCTGGCGCGCGAGGAACGAGTGCTCGAAGTATGCGGAGTTGTACGCACCCGGCGTGAGGATCACCGTGCGCACATGGTCCGCCGGGACGCCTTCTGGCCGGACCGCGATCGCCATCTCCGAGAGGTGCTCCGGGTAGTCGTCCACCGGCTCGACGCGGGCAGCGGGAAACAGGTCCGGCACCGTGTTGAGCATCGTGCGCCGGTTCTCGATCACGTAGGAGACGCCGGAGGGCGTGCGGAGGTTGTCCTCCAGCACCTTGAACACCCCGTCACGGTCCCGGATCAGGTCGATGCCGGCGATGTGGGCGTAGACGCCGAGGGGCGGAGTGAATCCGCGCATGCGGCTCCGGTACGCCGGGTGGTCGAGCACCAGCTCGGCCGGCACCACGCCGTCGCGGATGCAGCGCTGCTCGCTGTAGATGTCGGTGAGGAAGCGGTTCAGCGCGGTCACGCGCTGCTGGAGGCCGGCCTCGAGGCTCCGCCATTCGCTCGGAGCGATGATCCTCGGCACCAGCGAGAACGGGAAGATGCGCTCGGTACCGGCGTCGTCACTGTAGACCGTGAAGGTGATGCCGCCGTTCATCGTCTCGATGTCGGCGATGTCCTGGCGGTGGATGTACGTCTGGGCATCCCAGCGGCTGACCTGGGTGTGAAAGTCGCGGTACGCGGGGCGGACGTCCCCGTCCCGAGTGAACATCTCGTCGGGGCCGAGCCCGGGTTCATATCCCTCGAAGAGGCCAGTCATGCGAGCCGCCCGACGTCGCTCAGGCCCCTCGCACGCTCGGGAGGAGCGGGACGGCGGGTTGGCTCGGCGGTTGAGGGCCCTAGCCGCGCAGTTGCGGCAACCGCACCTGGCCGGCGCGCTGCTGGAACGACCTGGCCTGGCCTGCCCGCATCTGCAGGGAGTTCACCTGGCGGCTTCGCGCTCGGAGCGCAGGGGCGCACATCGCGGCAGTGGGAGTGGGGACCTTCATGGCTAGATATTCGGCGAGGCATGAGACACCCGCATGACTTCTGTGTGACATCAGCATGAACGTGCGAACGCGCGCGCCGGCCCTTCCTCGGGGGCTGAGCGGGACATGAAGCCGCGGTGCCACGCGAGCACCTCACGCTCGAGGTGGAGCGGTAGACTCGCGCGGCGTCACGGACGGTATGGGAACAGACCTCGCCACCTCCGCGCGCATGATAGCGACCGTTCAGAGGAGTCAGTATGAAAGCCGCCGTCCTCCGGGGCTCGGATCCCATCGCCATGGAAGACATCACCCTCGACGAACCCCGCGCGGGTGAGGTCCTCGTCAGGGTGGTCGCCTGCGGCGTCTGCCACTCCGACCTCCACACGATCAACCGGGCGAAGACTGCCGCCCTTCCGGCGCCGGTGATCCTCGGACACGAGGTGGGCGGGATCGTGGAGGCGGTCGGCCCCGGCGTCACCACCGTGACCGAGGGCGACCACGTCGTCGTCGCGTTCAAGCCGAACTGCGGCGCCTGCTACTTCTGCGTCCGCGGCCAGCCGCAGCTGTGTGAGCGTTCCGACTATCCGGACCGCCTGTTCAACGGATCGAATCCTCGCCTGCGCGACGAGGGCGGCAAGCCCGTGCAGCAGGGCATCGGCGTCGGCGGCTACGCCCAGTACACCGTGATGCCAGAGCGCGGCGTGGTGAAGGTGCGCGACGACGCGCCTCTCGACCGGATCTGCCTCGTTGGCTGCGGCGTGACCACGGGTGTCGGCGCGGCGCTCCGCACCGCGCAGGTCGAGGCAGGCTCGGACGTCGCCGTCATCGGCCTCGGCGGCGTGGGCCTCAACGTCGTCCAGGGGGCTCGGCTCGCCGGCGCCCGCCGCATCATCGGCATCGACACGGTTGCGTCGAAGGCGGACCTCGGCGCGAAGTTCGGAATGACGGACTTCGTGAATGCCGCCGAGACCGACCCTGTCGAGGCGGTCCGGCGCCTGACGAATGACCGCCTGGACTACGCGTTCGAGGCCATCGGCCTCGGGAAGACGGCGGAGCAGGCGTTCGAGATGGCGCGTCGCGGTGGCACAGCGGTGATCGTCGGGGTCGTCGGCGACAACATCACCGTGCCGGGCCGCGCCTTCCTCGGCGAGAAGAAGCTGGTCGGATCCTTCTTCGGCTCCGCCAAGCTCCAGTACGACCTGCCCGTCTACGTCGACCTGTACATGGAGGGCAAGCTGAACCTGGACGACCTGGTGTCGAAGAAGCGCCCGATGCCCGAGATCAACGCGGCGTTCGACGACATGATGGCCGGCACCGTCGCGCGCTCTGTCATGGAGCCTGTCGCGTAGAACTCCGCCACTCGCCCTCTCCCGCCGGGGAGGGCGAGTGCAGGCCACCCTCGCGAAGCCGCTCCGTGACCCCTGGGACACGAGACGGTCACACGTCCGACCTCGTCGCGCGCGAGGATCGTCGAATCGTCCGAATCGCGACGGGCGCCTCGTGGCACTCATGCAAAGTAAGCGAACCGGGCGTACGCTGCCCTGACTTCGTTCGCACGGCATCGACGACGGGACTGCCTGTGTCCACGATTCCCCCGCCGGTGCGGGGCGAGCCGACGCTCCGCATCGCGATCTTCCTGATCGCCCTGAGCGCCACCGCGCCCATCTCGATCGACACGTTCCTGCCGTCGATGCCCGCGATCGTGGACGAGTTCGGCAGCACCGAGGCGTTCCTTACGCTCGGCGTCACGCTCTTCCTCGTGTCCTTCGCCGGGTCGCAGCTGTTCTACGGTCCCGCCTCGGACCGGTGGGGACGGCGGCCGGTGCTGTTCGCCGGACTCGCGCTGTACTCGGTCGGCGGTCTCATCTGCCTCTCGGCCACCTCCGCGGAGATGCTCATCGCCGGCCGCATCCTGCAGGGCCTGGGCGGCGGCGTCGGGCCGGCCGTCGGCAACGCGATGGTGCTCGACCTGTTCACCAAGGAGGGCGCCACGAGGATGATCGGCTACCAGGCGATCGTCATGCCGCTGGCGCCCGCCGTCGCCCCGATCTTCGGCGGGGCGATCGCCGCGGTCGCTGGCTGGCGCGCGGTCTTCGTGGTGCTGACGGCGTTCGGATTGATCTTCGCTGCCTGGTACGCCGTCACGCTTGGCGAGACTCGACCGGCCCGCGTCGGCCCGAAGACCGGTCTCGCGGGCGACTACCGGACGCTGCTCACTAGCCCGACGTTCATCGGCTTCGCACTGGTGATGGGACTGATGTTCAGTGGCCAGCTCCTGTTTGTCTCGACGTCGTCGTTCGTCCTCATCGACCACATGGGCGTCTCGCCGACGGCGTACGGGTTCGCCTTCGGGTTCATGGCCCTCGGGTTCATGGGGGGCGCGACGATCTCCAGTCGCGTCGTCGGACGGTTCAAGGGGCACCACATCGTGATGGCAGGCGCCACGCTGGCGGGCACGTCGGCGGCCACGTTGCTCCTGCTCGTCACGGCTGGCGTCGAGCATCCGCTCCTCGTGGTCTTCGCGACGTTCCTCTCCGCCCTCGGGATCGGACTGTCGCGGCCGTCTGCGATGGCGGGCGCGCTGGTGCCGTTCCCGCACATCGCCGGCGTGGCGTCATCCACGCTGCTCTTCGTTCAGATGGCGGTCTCGTCCGGCTACAACGTGCTCTACAGCATGACCTTCGAGCCGGGCGTCACTGCCCTCGCGGCCGGCATGTTCGTGCCGATCACCCTCGGGTTCTTCGTTGCCTGGTTCGTCGGGTCTCGCGTCCGGCGCGCCGAGCGAGCCGCGGAAGCCCTGGAGGCACGCACGGACGCCGCCGCCGCGGGTTAGCCGGGAGGGCTTACTCCGCCCCGAGGTGCCGCTGGAGGAACGGCTCCAGCACCGCTGCCAGGCCCTCGGGCTCCTGCGCATGGAGCTGGTGCCCGCCCGGCACCACGGCGCCCTCGCCGCGCGGAAGCGCCCGCACCGCGTCGCGCGCGGCCTTCTCGCTGCTCACGGTGGAGTCCCGTCCCCGTATGACCAGGGCCGGAAGGCCGATTCCCGGGAGAAGCGGCGTGTTGTCGAATTGCGGGAACTCGGCGAGCGTGCGCGGGTCGAGGCGGGGCCAGTAGGAGCCGCCCTCGTCCCGCTCGTAGCCCGCGTCGACCAGCGTCTTCACCATCGTGGGCGCCAGGCCGGGCGTCAGCCGCACGATCGCGGAGGCGACCTCCTCGCGCGACGCGAATCGCCGGGCGGGGCGCCGGCCCGCATCCTGCAGGCGCGCGCGCTGGCGCTCAGGCGGCCGTGGGTCGATGTCGATGAACACCGCCGCCCGTAGCGACTCCGGGTGCCGCGCCGCGAAGATCATCGCCACCAGCGACCCGGTGGAGTGTCCGGCCACCGCGATCGGCTCGTCGGGCGACCGACGGATGGCGGGAAGCACGCGCTCGAGGTCGGCGACGTACTGCTCCGCGCCGTATCCCTGCTCGTGCCCCGTGCCAGCGCGTCCGGACAACCCGTGTCCACGCGCGTCGAGCGCGACGAGGCGGTACCGATCGAGGTACGGCACGAGCGCGTCCCAGTACCGGGCGTGCTGGTTCGCACCGTGGAGGAGCAGCACGGTCCCTCGTCCGTCAGGATTCCACTCGACGGCATGCAGCCGAGGATCGCCCTCGAACCAGAGGTGCTGGGGTTCAGTCGCGAGGCCTCGCGTCGTCTGCATCGCCGGGCATGCTATCGCGTGTGACGCGGGGCGACGGCTGCGAGTCATCCACCAGGCACTCGCGCGGAGGTCCTACGGCGGCAGGTGCTCGCGCTTCGCCGGGATCGCCCGGATCGAGGTGATCGAGGTCCGGTGCATTGCCGCCACCTGCAGCCGCCACTCGTCGAGCTCGATCGATTCTCCGATGGACGGAATCCGTCCCAATTCGTCGAGGACGAGCCCGGCGACGGTCGCGTACGCGCCTTCAGGCGCCCGGATGCCCAGGTCGGAGAGGTCGTGCACGGGGAACCGCCCGGGCAGGATGATGCTGCCGTCCGAGGCCTTCACCACCGAGAGAATGTCGCGGTCGTACTCGTCATAGATCTCGCCGACGATCTCCTCGACGAGATCCTCGACCGTGACGATCCCCTCGAAGCCGCCGTGCTCGTCTACGACCATCGCCATCTGTTGCCGCGCGACCTGGAGGTCACGCAACGTCGCGAGCACGTTCGCCGACTCCGGGAACGCGGGAATGGGCACCATCACCTCGCCGACCGGCTGGCTCACGTCGAGCAGTTCCCGGAGGTGCACCATTCCCACGACGTCGTCAGGCGAGTCGCGATAGACCGGTACCCGGGAGTGACCGCTCGCCGCGATCATTGGCAACGCCTCCCGCGCCGGCGTGTCCTCGTGGAGCAGGAACACGCGGTGGCGGGGCACCAGCACCTCGCGGAGCGATCGCTCGCCCACCTCGAGCGCTCCCGAGATCACACGACGTTCCTCCGGCGTGAACGTGGTGTGCGACTCGATCAGCGCCCGGATCTCCTCCTCGGTGATCTCCTCGCCACGCCTGGATGGGTCTCCGCCGGCGAGCCGGACGACTGCGTTGGTCGATGCTGAGAGCAGCCACACCACTGGTCGCGCGAACGCCGCGATCAGGTCGAGAGGACGCGCGACGAGCAGCGCCCATCCCTCCGCGTGCTGCATCGCGATGCGCTTCGGCGCGAGCTCCCCGAATACCAGCGTCAGGAAGGAGAGGATGAGCGTCACGACGACGATCGCGACGGCTTCTGCCGCGCCCCCGAGGCCATCGAGGACCGGCACCAGCGGAGCCGACAGGCTGACCGCCGCCGCCGCCGATGCCATGAAGCCGGCAAGCGTGATCCCGATCTGGATCGTCGCGAGGAAGCGGTTCGGGTCCCGCGCCAGCCGCGCCACCGCGCGTCCTCCAGCGCCACCGGTGGCGAACCGCTCGATCTGGCCGGGACGGAGCGAGATCAGCGCCAGTTCGCTCCCCGCGAACAGGGCGTTGATGGCGACCAGGACGGCCACCAGCGCCAGCTGCCAGACGTGGTCCATCGGAGGAGGTGAGCGCTCCCGTGTCTGCGCCGCGCGGGCCGGGCGGTGCCGTGGTTCCTGGAACCATGGTACCGGCGGCGCCGCAGGGAGCCGGCGGTCAGCCCCCGAGCTTCGAGGTCTTCGTCAGGCGCGCGCGCTGGTTCTGGTCCAGCACCACCTTGCGGAGGCGGACGGCCTTCGGGGTGATCTCGAGGCACTCGTCCTCGCGGAGCATCTCCAGGGCCTGCTCCAGCGAGAAGGTCTTCGGCGGCGTCATCTTCTCGGTCTTCTCCGCCGTGGAGTCGCGCATGTTGTTCAGCTTCTTCTCGCGCGTGATGTTGACGTCCATGTCGTCCGCGCGCGAGTTCTCGCCCACGATCATGCCCTCGTAGACCTCGGTGCCCGGTGGAATGAACAGCGTTGAGCGCTCCTGCAGGGCCATGATCGCGTAGCTCGTGGCCGGGCCGCGGCGGTCGGCGACGAGCGCGCCGTTCTGGCGCGTGCGCAGCTCGCCGAACCACGGTGCGTAGCCGTGGAACACGTGGTGGGCGAGGCCGGTACCGCGCGTCTCCGTGAGGAACTCCGTGTGGAACCCGATGAGCCCACGCGACGGGATGATGTAGTCGATGCGGATGCGGCCGGTGCCGTGGTTGACGGTGCGCGTCATCTGCGCCTTGCGCACGGCCAGTAGCTGCGACACCGCGCCGAGGTGTTCCTCGGGGATGTCGACGGTCAGCGACTCGACCGGCTCGTGCGTCTTGCCGTCCACCGTGCGCGTGACCACCTCGGGGCGTCCCACGGTCAGCTCGAAGCCCTCGCGGCGCAGCGTCTCGACGAGCACCGCGAGCTGGAGCTCGCCGCGGCCCTGCACGATCCAGGCGTCGGGGCGGTCGGAGTCGAGCACGCGCAGCGACACGTTGCCCACGAGCTCCGCCTGCAGGCGGTTCTGGAGCAGGCGCGCCGTGAGCAGCGTGCCCTCGCGCCCGGCCAGGGGCGACGTGTTGATGCCGATGAGCATCGACAGGCTCGGCTCGTCCACCCGGATCACGGGCAGCGGCTTCGGGTCTTCGATGTCGGCGAGCGTCTCGCCGATCGTGATCTCGGCGATGCCGGCGATGGCGATGATCTCGCCCGGCGCCGCGGACTCCACCTCGACGCGTTCAAGCGCCTCGGTGACGTACAGCTCGCCGATGCGAGCCTGCTCGATCGTCCCGTCCTGGCGGCACCACGCGACCATTTGTCCGCGCCGGATCGTGCCGTTCACCACGCGGCACAGCGCGAGGCGGCCGACGTAGGGGGACGCGTCGAGGTTCGTGACGAGCGCCTGCAGGCCGTGGCCGGGCCGGTGGGTGGGCGCCGGGATCCGTTCGAGGAGCAGGTCGAACAGCGGCTTCAGGTCAGTACCCGGCACCTCGGGGTCGAGCGTCGCCGTACCGGCCCGCGCGTTCGTGTAGACGATCGGGAAGTCGAACTGCTCTTCGTCCGCTTCGAGGTCCAGGAACAGCTCGTAGACCTCGTCGACGACCTCTTTGATGCGGGCGTCGGGGCGGTCGATCTTGTTCACGACGAGGATGACCGGCAGGTGCCCCTCCAGCGCCTTGCGCAGCACGAACCGCGTCTGGGGGAGCGGCCCCTCGGACGCGTCGACGAGCAACAGCGCGCCGTCCACCATCGTGAGGCCGCGCTCCACCTCGCCGCCGAAGTCGGCGTGGCCGGGCGTGTCGATGATGTTCACCTTCACGTCGCCGTACCGGACGGCCGTGTTCTTCGCGAGGATGGTGATGCCCTTCTCGCGCTCGAGGTCGTTCGAGTCCATGACCCGGTCGGGCATCTCCACCCGCGTGTCGATCTGACCCGACTGCTTCAACATCGCGTCGACGAGGGTCGTCTTGCCGTGGTCGACGTGCGCGATGATCGCCACGTTCCGGAGATCGGTGCGTGACGCGATCTCGCCAGTCGCGGCGCTCGCGGGAGCGTTCGAGGTCATGTGACGTCCGAGGATGGTCGAGGGGGTGTTCTTCGAGGATACGGCATGACGCGTAATGTGCTGGCCTCGTCTCGCCCGGGGCGCGCGATGCGCCTGGTGAGCTCTGCTAGGCTCTCGGTGCGGGGTCCCTGGAGGGATCCGTGTCGGAAGCTGCTCCGGGGCGACTACGCTCCTTCAACCTCGCCGCCGGGCTGCTGCACGCCGTCCAGGGTGTCCTGGTCCTCGTCCTCTCCAACGACTTCTCGCTGCCGGTCACCGGTACGTTCATGGAAGGCCCGCCGGGCGCGGATCCGGCCGCGCCGGTGGTCCTGGTCGACATTCCGTTCGCGTGGGGTGTTGCTGCGTTCCTGTTCATGTCGGCGGCGGCCCACTGGCTGATCGCGTCGCCCGGGGTGCATCCGTGGTACCTGCGCCAGCTCGCCCGGCGGCGCAACTACGCGCGCTGGGTCGAGTACTCGTTCAGCGCCTCGCTCATGATGGTGCTCATCGCCCTGCTCACGGGCGTGAGCGACGGCGCCGCGCTGCTGGCGATCGCCGGCGTCAACGCATCGATGATCCTGTTCGGCTGGCTCCAGGAGCGCTACGAGCAGCCCGGGAGCGGGGGCTGGCTGCCGTTTTGGTTCGGATCCCTGGCCGGCGTGGTGCCATGGCTGGCAGTCGGTCTTTACCTGTGGAGCCCGGAGGTCGCCGCCACGCCACCCGGGTTCGTGGTGGCGATCTACGTGTCGCTGTTCCTGTTCTTCAACGTGTTTGCGCTGAACATGGTGCTCCAGTACCGCCGGGCGGGACCGTGGCGTGACTACCTGTTCGGCGAGCGCATGTACATCGTCCTCAGCCTCACCGCGAAGTCGGCGCTGGCGTGGCAGGTGTTCGCAGGGACGCTCGCTCCCCAGGGATGAGTGGACAGGGCGCCCGCTATCCCCAGGACTTCCCCTCCGGCATCGCGAGCGCCTCGGCCGGGAGGAGGGCTTCCACGCTTTCCGCGATGAGTGTCCGCTGCTCGCCGGCCCGCGTTTCCAGCTCCCCCCGTACGCGGACGAAGGCGGCGCCGCGGACGGCATCCCGGGCGGTCTCGGTTAGTTCCCTGCTCACGAGGACGTTTAGCATGCCGAACTCGTCCTCCAGCAGGAGGAACACGATCCCGCGCGCGGTGAGGGGCCGCTGACGGCAGACCACGAGGCCGGCCGTCTCCACGTGGCGCTTGCCGGGCATCACCCGGATCTGCTGGCTCGACACGACGCCCTCCCCCAGCACCGGGCGCAGGAACTGCATCGGATGAGAGTCCGGCGACAGCCGCAGGAGCGCGTAGTCCGACGCCATCCGCTGGTATGCCGAGAAGTCGCCGAGGGCGACCTCGTCCTGCACCGTGGGGAGGTCGAGGCGCATCTGGCGGTCCTTCGGCTTCCGCAGGTTCGACTGCTGGAAGCCGCCGGCGAACAGGCCGAGCTGCCAGATCAGCTCGCGGCGGTTGAGCCCAAACTCGTCGAAGGCGCCGATGCGGATGAGGTTCGTCGTCGCCTCGCGCCCGAGACCGGTGCGCTGCACGAAGTCGAACAGCGACCGGAACTCGCCGCCGCGCCGTCGTTCTTCCTCGACGCGCCGGGCGCCGGCTTCGCCCACGCCCTGCACGTAGCCCAGGCCGACGCGGACCGCGCCCGCCTCGCCGCCGACCTCGCGCGCCGTCTCGCCGGCCTGCCGTGGCTCCGACGGCACGAGGATGTCCTCCACTGTGCATTCGGCGTTGCTGCGGTTGATGTCCGGGCGTCGCACCGCGACGCCATGGCGCTGGCCGTCCTTCGTCAGGACGTGCGGCGGGTAGAAGCCCATCGGCTGCTCGTTGAACAGCGCGCAGAGGTACTCCGGCGCGAAGTAGCGCTTCAGCCAGGTCGACTGGAACGCGAGGAGCGCGAAGGCCGCGCCGTGTGACTTCGGGAAGCCGAACTCGGCGAAGCCGAGGAGGTTGTCGAAGACCTGCACCGCTGCCGCCTCCGGCACACCACGCTCGGCCGCGCCGGCGAGGAAGCGGACGCGGTAGCCCTCCATCACCTCGCGCGAGCGCTTCCGGCTCATCGCGCGGCGGAACTGCTCCGCCTCGCCGGAGGTGAACCCGCCCATCGCCTTCGCGACCTGGATGACCTGCTCCTGGAAGAGCACCACCCCGAGCGTCTCCTCGAGGTACGGGCGCACGCACTCGTGCGGCACCTCTGGGGCGTAGTGCGGGTTGCGTCGCTGCTTCTCTCGCCGCCGCACGTACGGGTTCACCGCGCCGCCGACGATCGGCCCCGGCCGCACGATCGAGACCTGCACCGCGAGGTCCTCGAGGTTGCGCGGCTGCGTGCGCGGCAGCATGGCGATCTGGGCGCGCGACTCGATCTGGAAGACGCCCACGGTGTCGCCCCGGCAGATGTCGTCGTAGATCGCCTGGTCGTCGAAGTCGATGCGCGAGAGGTCGATCACATGCCCGCGATGCTGCTCGATCAGGTCAACGCATTCCTCGACGACGGAGAGCATCCCCAGCCCGAGGAAGTCGATCTTCACCATTCGCGCGTCGTCGATGGAGTCCTTGTCCCAGTGGCAGAGGTAGCGGTTCGGCCACGCCGCGGGCTGGCAGGGGACGCAGTCGATAAGCGGCTCCGAGGAGATCACCATCCCGCCGACGTGCTGCGACATGTGCCGCGGGAATCCCTCGATCTCATTCGCGATCTCGATGAGCTCTGCCCACCCCCGCGTGCCGAGGCGGTCCGCCGAGGCAGCATCGAGCTGCATCTCGCGCTCGAGCTCGGTGCTCTTCGCGAAGCCGCCGGAGCGTTTCGCCAGCCGGTCGATCTCGCTTTCCGGCAGGCCTAGCACCTTCCCGACGTCGCGGACGGCGCTCTTCAGGTGATACGTGGGGAAGATCGCGACGAGGGCGGCGTACTCCTTCCCCCAGTGGTCGTACACACGCTCGATCAGCGCCTCGCGGATGTCCCGCGGGAAGTCGAGGTCGATGTCCGGCAGCGTCTGGCCGAGCGCATCGTTCAGGAACCGGTCGATGCTGAGCCGGTGTCGGATCGGGTCGATGTGGGAAAGCCCGATCAGGTAGCAGATGATCGAAGCCACCGAGGATCCTCGGCCGCGGCCCGGGGGTAGCCCCGTCACGCTGCGCGCGCGGCTCGGGCCGCGCACCTCCTCCGCCACCTGCTTCGCGAGCTGGAATACCTGGTGATAGACGAGGAAGAACCCGGCCAGCCCGTGCTGCTCGACGAGCGCGAGTTCCTCCTCCAGCCGGGCCATCGCCACCTGCGCCTCGCCGGGCCGGAGGTACTGGCGGCGCAGGCGCTCGCGGCAGATCCGCCCCAGCTCCTCGATCGGCGTCTTCCCGTCCGCCACGGGCGGGGAGGGCAACCGATAGCCGAGGTCCTCGGTCAGGTCGAACGTGCAGCGGCGCGCGATGCGCACGGAGTTCGCCGCCGCCTCCGGGTGGTACCGGGCGAAGCGCCGAGCCTGTTCCTCGGGGGAGCGGAGGTAGAACTCCGCGTTGGGACGACGCTCTCGGTGGCTTTCGTCCAGCGTCTTGCGGTGCTTGATCGAGACCAGCACGTCCTGCAGCCGGTGCCGCCGCTGCTCGTGGTAGTGGACGTCACCCGTCCCCACCACCGGGACGCCGAGGCGTCCCGCCAGCGCGACGAGCGCGCGGTTCCGCGGGCGGTCGCCGTAGACGAGGTTGTCCTGCAGCTCGACGAAGACCCGAGGTTCCTCGTCGGACGCGCCGAACCAGTCGAGCCAGCGCCTGAGGGCGGCTTCTGCCTCGACGATGCGGCCCTCGCCGGCAAGGCGCGGCACCAGGCCGTCGCGACAGCCGGTGAGCGCGATGACGCCCTGGGTGTGATCGCGCAGCCGCTCGACGGCGATCACCGGGTCGAGCCGGCGCGCCTCGCGGCCGTCCTGGGTTGGCTCGTGCAGTCCGTAGGCGATGCTCGCGAGGCGGCAGAGGTGGGCGTACCCCTGCCGCGTCTCGGCGAGCAACGTCAGGTGCGAGCGCGTCCCATCACGCTCCTCGACCGTGACCTCGAGGCCGGTGATCGGTCGGAGTCCTGCCTCCTTCGCGCCGCGCGCGAACTCCATCGAGCCGTACATCGCGTCGTGGTCGGTGAGCGCGAGCGCGCGATGACCCTGCACCTGCGCCGTCCAGACCAGCTCGTCGATGCTCGAGGCGCCCTCCAGCAGCGAGTAGTTCGAGTGCGCGTGCAACTCGACATAAGGTACGTCGTCCAGCACCTCAAGCGGCACGGGCAGCGTCGGATCGCGCGGGGCGACCGAGCGCGGCGTGTCGTTCGCCACGGCCTGCTCCGCCTCGGCACGGCGTGCCTCGTAGTGCTCCCAAGACTCCATGAACCCGGGGCGCTGGTCTCGGCCCTGGCGGGTCATCTGGAGTACGTCTCGACGCGGATCTCGCGACGGGAGACCCGGAGTTCGGTCAGATCGAGGGATGACTGCGGCTGCCCCGGTCGCAGTGCCACTCCGACCGCCAGGCCAACCGCCTGTCCGAGCGCTGGCCGGGGCATCAGTACCGCTGCTCGAACCAGACGCCAAAGACGCCGTCGTGGAAGACCGTGATCGGGCGGCCACCCTCCAGCAGCAGGAGGTAGTACGTCCGCTCCAGTGGTGCCTCCCGCCACCATTCCTCTCCGACGCGCCATGCTTCCTCGATGCTCTCGACGGGCACGAGGGCGCCCCGTCCCGAGGGCGTGCGCCCAACACCCGGCGTCGCGACGGCGATCGGGAGGCCGTCGGCATCCGTGCGTACCTCGATGGGTCGGGGCAGGCCGATCGGCTTGAGGGCGGTGGAGTTGTGCTTCGCAGGCATGGCTTGTCCTAGGGGTCGTAGTCGAGCAGGGCGAAGCGGCGCTCGGGCAGGCGGTGCCACGGCTCGACGGCCACGACGCGCGCGACGGGCGATGAGCCGAAGCGCACCTTCAGATGGCGCACCATCTCGTCCAGCTGCTCGCGCCGGCGCGTCTGCTCCTGGAACAGGCTCTGCTGCCGTGCGCTCTCCGCGGTCAGTCCGGCGAGCTCGAGCTCGATGCGCGCAATGGGGCCCGGGAACTCCGCGTACTCGATGTGCGGGCGGAGGGCGGTCCACAGCCGCGTGCGGTCGCCGGAGGGCTCGCGCAGCACCTGGAGCCGCTCCCAGAGCTGGCCGCGCTCGGTCTCGCACCGGACGCGGAGCGTGCGGACGAACCGGTTACGCACCCGAGGATGCCGTAGCGCGCGGCCCAGGAGCTGCTCGAGCGCGAGCGTGGCCGCCTCCTTGCTCACGAGCGGCGGCTCCGCCTGTACCTGCTCGATGACCCGTTCGCGTTCCCACGGCCGGGGAGTGAGCGGGGTGGGATCCTCGCCACGAGCGGCGAGCCACGCGAGGCCGCCGGCCGGTCCGAACTGTGCCTCCACGGCGTGGCGAGGCAGCCGCGCCAGGTGACCGCAGGTCTCGATGCCCAGCAGGAGCAGGCGCTCGATCGCGTCGTCCTCCAGCGGCAGGTGCGAGACATGCTCCGGCGCGAGGAATGCCGCGGCATCTGAGGAGCGGACGGCGAGCGCTTCCCGCGGCCGCGCACGAAGTGCGGCGATGCGGGCGGTAAACCGGTGCTCTGCGACGCCGAGCCGAGGCTGGAGCCCCCGGGGTGCGGAGGCGAAGGCGATGCGTTCGAGGTCCCCGAGGCGCGGAATCAAACGCTCGGTGCCGCGCAGATCGGCGAAGACCACGCCCGGCTCGGCTTCTTCGATGACCGGGCTGACGGAGGCCATCGCCTCGACGAGCGCCTCGGCGATGCGCTGGACGTACGCCGGCCGCGGCTCCACCACCACGAGGGGCGGACAGAGCGCGGCTGCTTCCCGGACGGTAAGCCCGGGACGCACGCCGTAGGCGCGAGCGTTCGAGGTGACTTCGACGACGCGGACGCCGGCCTCGTCGACCAGCACGGCCGGTTCCGCCGCGAGCGCAGGGCGCTCCGCGAGCTCGACGGCGAAGGACAGAGATGGAATCGCCAGGCAGGCGATGGAAGGAAGGTTCATGGGACTACCCCCGCCAAGAGGTGCAGGGGTAGCGTAGCAGAACATCTGTTCCATCAACAGCGCCGCTGGCACAGGCAGAGGCAGGTGACCTCGGGCATACACTTCCCCGGCCTGCACGCCGCGAGGAGGGCGCCATGGAGATCCCAGAGGAGCTGATCCGCCACCTGTACCGCTACGACCGCTCGCTGCCGCTACTCGCGACCTGCGAACCCGAGCCGGCAATCGACCTGGAGACGCGGGCGCCGAGGACGGACATCGTGCGCGAGCGCGTGACGTTCGGCTCGACGCACGATGAGCGGGTCCTGGCGACGATCGTGAAGCCTTCGGGACCGGGGCCCTTCGCGGCGGTCATCGTGCAGCACGGGTCGACGCCGAGCGGGCGCCATCGGAACGTCACCGCCACGCCCGACAACCCCAATCCCGTCGCTGTCGAATGGGCTGCGATGGGGCTCATGACCGTCGTGGTAGACGCCTACGGATTCGGATCGCGGGAGGCTCCCGACAACCGTGGCCGACTCACGCCGACCCGTCCCGACCTCATGTTCCGCACGCGCGACCAGCGGATGCAGGCAGTGCAGGACCTGATGCGGACGGTGGACTACCTCGAGACTCGCCAGGACGTCCGCAGCGACGCGGTCGGTTACCACGGCGTCTCGATGGGCACGCGGATCGGCGTGCCGTTCATCGCGCTGGATCGACGTGTGAAGGCGGCGTCGCTCTTCGTCGGCGGCAGCGGCGACTACTCGCGCTTCGTCACGGCGGGCACGGACTTCGCCGATCTCGCGGCTGACGAGGAACTCATCAACCGCCTGACCGATCCATACACGTTCGCGCCCTGGACCGGCCACGTCGCGAAGCACGTCGTGAACGGCGAGCAGGACCGGACGGTCCGCGGGCGAGAGCCAGCTGAACGCCTGCACTCGGTCATGGCCGACCCGAAGGAGATCCACTGGTACGACGGAGACCACGGCGACTACGCGCCGTCTCTCCCGGGCGCGCTCGAGTTCCTCAGGCGACACCTCGCCTAGCGAGAGGATCAGTCAGGGCACCCTGACGAGGTCGCATCCCCGGGTTACGAGGCGGAATCGGTCACGAGGCGGTAGTTCGAGATGTGGATCGGCCCGGTCTCCTCGCGCAGGCCGGTCCCGAGCTCCATGAGCCGCGCAGCGGCGCGACGTTCGAGCGCGGCGTCGATGGCGGACACGTGCTGCTCGATGAGGAACTCCCCGGGGGTGTCCTCGGACTCGTACAGGACGTACTCACCCAGGGTCGGGTCCTCCTGGGCCGCGGCACGGATCATTGCGCCGAGCGCCTGCCGCACGTGCATCACGTCCTCGGGCTGGGCCTGCAGGCGCGCAAACCTGGTGGGCATGGGAGTCCTCCTTCTCTCGGAAGCCCGCCGCCGGGGGCGCCACAGAGGTTGGCTGGAGTCTGGCGCGGCGTGCCTTGCGCGTCCCCAATCGAGCGCCCTTCAGGCTTGCGAATGACTAACAGCGTCCCCATCTCGCCCAGAACGTCCCTCTGTCGCTCGTAATGTCCGACAGGTGACCTCTCGATGGAGGAATGACACTGCACTGATAGACGCCGCTGGGTGCCTTGACGGACGTGGGAGGAACCTGGGCGCACACTCGGTACTCGACGTAATCCAGCGTCGGGTCGTGAACGTGGGGCGTCATGCTGAGTCTGGGTGTCCACCCAAAGCATTCCATCGCGCAGGTCCGGAAGGACGCCCGCCACTACTTCGGCGAGATGCTGGGGCTCGAGGAGGGCGCGACGGCCGAGCAGCGACGCATGCTGTTCACCGGAGCCGGCGGCTACGTCACCCTCGAGTTCTCGAACAACCCGGCCACCTCGACGCCGAGCGTGCTGATGCACACCAGGGAGTACGAGTGGCACTTACAGGAGTTCGCTCGAATCATCGGTAAGTGACCGGTGGCCGAGGGGGCCACGGTGATGTCCTCGTACCCCCACCTCCAGGAACGTCCTTCTGACGAGATGATTCCTTGCGCCGCCCTCAGCAGCGTGAGCGAGACGTCCGCATCGTCAACTCGCGGCGGAAACGTCACGACGTCCGACGGACATCTGCCCGCCTCGTTACCTCACGAGCACGCTTTCCTGGCTTCGGCCGGGCAACCTGGGACTCCCCGCGCACGGCATGGGCGGGAGGCGGCTGACGGATGACCCAGGTGCTGATCGTGGACGATGACCCCGTCGTGAGGCGCCTCGTGCGCGTGACCCTGGCGGACGAGGGATACGACGTGAACGTTGCTGCCGACGGCGAGGAGGCGCTTCGCTCCGCCTCTGAGCACCCACCTGACGCGATTGTGCTCGACCTCGAGATGCCGCGCCTCGATGGCCGTGCTGCGTATCGCGAGCTGCGGCTGCGGGGTGTGCGGGCGCCCGTCATCATCCTTTCAGCCAACGGCGCCCACGACGCGAAGCAGGAGCTGGCAGCCGATGCCGCGATGGACAAGCCGTTCGACCCGATCGAGCTGGTCCGGCGTCTGCAGCGCCTGCTGCACGCCTGGCCCGACGACGGGGCGGCCGCCGCTGGCAACTGACACCGTCCGGCGGGTTCGCTCGAAGCCAGTGTGCGCTCGGATGCGAACCGGGCACCCCGCCCTGGGGGCGCCTGCCGTCTGTGACTTCATCCCCTGCGCGGCGCTGCCTGACCTGGCGCTACGCGCTCGTACCCGAGGTGTCCGACGTGGTCTCGGCGTCCTCCGCGCTGCGCGAGGACGAGGTGCTGCCGTTCGACTGGCTCTCCTCGCGCGCCCGCTCCTCGGCGTCGATGTCCCGGAACATGTACCCCATTCCCGGGAACGTGCGGATGATCGACTCCTCCGGGCGGTCGGGCTCGAGCTTGCGGCGGAGCCGGGAGATCCACACGCGGAGGTACTGGAGGTCGTCGATGTACTCCGGGCCCCAGACCTTGCCGAGGATCTCCGGGTTCATGAGTGCCTTGCCCTGGTTCCGCACCAGGACCTCCAGCAGGTTCCACTCGGTCCGCGTCAGCGGCACCAGCTCGCCTTCGCGCTCGACGACACGCCGCTCGATGTCGATGACGAGCGGGCCGACGCGCACCGGCTCATCGGTACCGGCCGCGGTCTGGCGGGAGCGGCGGAGGACGGCGCGGATGCGAGCCGCGAGTTCCTCCGGGTTGAACGGCTTCGGGATGTAGTCGTCGGCTCCCATCTCCAGCCCACGGATCTTGTCGCTGTCCCGGGTCTTGCCGGTCAGGACGATGACGGGGACAGGGCCGCGCTCACGGAGCCGGTTCAGGACCTCGAATCCGGAGATGTCGGGCAGCATGAGGTCCAGGACCACCAGGTCCGGACGCTCGTCGATGGCACGCTGGATTGCCTCTTCGCCGTTCTCGGCGATGACGGGGCGGAAACCCTCCTCCACGAGCTGGAGACGCACGAGCTTCAGAATCGACGGATCGTCGTCGGCGACGAGGATCACGGGACGTATGGGCTCGGTCACAGGTTGCCTCTCTGCGGTTCCGATCCGACCACCTCAGGACGCATGATATACGCACGGGGTATCCCAACCCGCGGGCGTGTAAACGCCTGTCCGTCGCGGCCGATCGGAGTCCGCTGCTGATTCCCGACACTATGCCTTCCATCGCCGTGGTCGTGGCGACCATCGCGCTGGCGCTCTCGATGGTGACGCTGGTGCGCGAGCGACGTGCGCTGCAGTCCGCGCAGGTCGCCCAGGCGCGCTTCCTCGGCGTCATCGAAGCGACCGGGTTTGGTGTCTTGATGCTGGATTCGTCCGGGCGCATTGCCTACGCCAACCAGGCGGCCGCCGACATCGTCGGTTACCCGGTTCATGTCCTGCTCGGTCAGGAGAAGCACGCCCTCCTCCATCGTGGTGCGATTGATGAGCCCGCAGGCTGCCCGCTCCAGCAAGCGTTGCAGGAGGGGACGTCCTTCTACGGGCCGGACCACTTCGTCGACATCCGCGGGAACCTCGTCCCCGTGGCCGTCTCCACGGCGCCGCTCTCCGGCGAGGGCGGCACGGCGATCGTCTTCCGTGACCGCTCGACCGAGGTCGCCGAGGAGCGCCAGCGACACGACGCGCTCTCCATGATCTCCCACGAGCTGCGCAGCCCTCTCACCAGCGTGGTGGGCTTCAGCAACCGCCTCGAACGCTCGGTCCAGGCGGGCAGGCTGGAGGTGGCCGAGGCATACGCTGAGGAGATCAGCCTGCTGGCGCAGGAGGCGAGACGCATGCGCGACATCGTGAACGTCGTCCTGGACGTCGCGAATCTCGAACGCCACCGGGAGATCGAGTCGGAACCGGTGCTCCTCCGTCACGTGGTGGACGAGGAGGCGGATCGCCTCTCGCGCGAACGGCCCGGCGCGGCGTTCGCGCGCGGCGGCGACGACGACGCGGTGATCGAGTCCGACGAGCGGTACGTCCGACGCATCATCCAGAACCTGATGGAGAACGCGCTGAAGTACGCCGGCGTCGCCGCGCCCGTGGAAGTATTCATCGAGCCGGAGCACGACGGGTACGCGATCCGCGTCTGCGACCGGGGGCCGGGGATCGCGCCCGAGGACCAGGAGCGCATCTTCGAGCGCTTCTACCGCGCGCCGGGCCGTGCGTCCGGCAGCAGTGGACTGGGCCTGGGGCTGTTCCTGTCGCGCCGTCTCGCCCAACGGCTGGGGGGGACGCTCACCGTCCAGTCGCAGCTCGGCGAGGGCTCGCGGTTCACGCTCTGGCTGCCGACCGAGCCCCCGGCCGTGCTGCCGCGCGAGCAGACGCAGGGCGGGGACCGCCTGATCTGGTGACCGATGCTCGGCCCGGACATACGCCTGCCGCCCGGAGGATGAGCCGCATGCGTTGATCGGGGACATGGTGGGGAATGCTGGAGCCTGCCGGGCTACTCGGCGGCGACGGGCTCCGACTGGCCCTCGACGATGAGCGGGTAGACGCCCTCGTCGTCATGCACCTCGCGTCCGGTCAGCGGAGGCGTGAACACGCAGACCATTCGCATCTCCGACTTCGCGCGCAGGATGTGCTCCTCGTGGCTGTTGAGGACGTAGATTGTCCCGTCCGCGAGCGGGTAGACCGTCCCGTCTGTGAGGTCCTCGATTTCACCCTCGCCCCCGACGCAGTAGACCGCCTCGACGTGGTGCTTGTACCACATGCGCGTCTCGGTCCCGGCACGAATCGTGGTCTCGTTCATCGAGAACCCGACGCCGTCCTTCGCGAGGAGGAACCGTCGGCTCACCCAGTTGCCGTTGTCGACGTCTCGGTCCGTGCCGTACAGGTCCCGAACGTTGCGGACGATCACGCTTGCCTCCCCACTGTCGTCAGTACCTTCGACCGCAGCCCCCGGTCGACCAGCACCCGGTGCAGCGATTCCTCGATGATCTTCACGCCCCGCAGCATCTCGCCTTCCGGGATCGTCAGCGGCGGCAGGAACTTCACGACGTCGCTCGTCGGGCCGGAGGTCTCGGCGATGACGCCCCGGCGGAATGCCTCCTCGATCGTCTGCTGCGCGAGGCCTTCGACGGCGCAGTGGAGCCCCTGGATGAGTCCTCGGCCGCGGGCTGTTGCCTTCGCCTCCGGGAACTCCTCCGCGATCTCATCGAGGCGACGGCAGAGCGTGACCGCCTTGGACTCGACCTCGCGGGTGAGGGAGTCGTCCTGCCAGAACGTCTCGAGCGCCTTCGTCGCCGTCACGAACGCGGGGTTGTTCCCGCGGAAGGTGCCGTTGTGCTCCCCCGGACCCCAGATGTCGAGGTCGCGCCGGAATAGGGTCAGCGCCATCGGCAGGCCGTACCCACTGATCGACTTCGACACGCAGACGATGTCCGGCTCGATGCCGGCGTCTTCGAAGGAGAAGTGCTTCCCGGTGCGGCCGTTCCCCATCTGGATGTCGTCCACGATGAGCAGCGCGCCGTACTCGGTCGCGGTCTGGCGCAGGCCGCGGAGGAAGTCGCTGCTGGCGACGTTCACGCCGCCCTCGCCCTGCACCGTCTCCACGATGATCGCGGCCGGGGCGTCCAGCCCGGACCCTTCCGCGGCCAGGAACATCCGCAGATAGTCGATGGCGCCCACGGCCCGTTCATCGTCGAAGAAGCCGTCGTACGGCATCGAGGTCGCGTACTGCAGGGGCACGCCGCCGCCGCCTCGCTTCATGTCGTTGCCGGTGAGGGCAAGCGAGCCGAGGGTCATGCCGTGGAAGGCGTTCGTGAACGAGATCATCCACTCGCGCCCGGTGACCTTGCGGGCGAGCTTGAGGGCCGCCTCCACGGCGTTCGTGCCGGTCGGGCCGGGGAACTGGACCACGTAGTCCAGCCCGCGCGGCTTGAGGATCGTCTCGTCGTACGCCTCGAGGAACGTGCGCTTGGCCGCCGTCCCCATGTCCAGGCCGTGGACCACGTGGTCGCCAGCGAGGTACTCGAGCAGCGCCTGCTTCAACACGGGGTGGTTGTGCCCGTAGTTGAGGGTGCCCGCGCCGGCGAAGAGGTCGATGTATTCCTTGCCCTCTTCGTCCCACATCAGATGGCCACTCGCCTTCGTGAAGACCGCCGGCCACTGGCGGATGTAGGACCGCACGCCGGACTCGATCGTCTCGAACGCGGCGAGGTCGTTCGCGTGATGGATCATGACTCGACCACCAGGTTCCGGTGCCCCTGCCGGGCCACCTGCTCCGCGTGCTCCGCGACACGCTTCGGGTCGATGGGCCCGATGCGGAACAGCACTTCGTCTTCGTGCGACGGACCATGGAAGCGGCTGCCGGGGAACAGCACCCCCTCCGTCACGGACGTGTCCAGGTCGCGGGCGATGCTGCGGAACGTCCGCATGGAGGCCTCGTTGGACGGAGTGACCGTGGCCTCCAGGTAGTGGATGCGCGGGCTCAAGCGCTGGATGAGGTCGTGCAGCATGGCAGCCGCGAGCCCGCGGCCCCTCGCGCTCTCGTCGACGGCGATCTGCCAGACGAACAGGCTGTCCTCCCGGTACGGCGGACGGAACCCCGCGACGAAACCGACGGGCCGCCCGTCGAGGTCGGCGATGGTCGAGGTTTCCCCGAAGAAGTGGGAGAACATGTGGTACGTGTACTCGGCGTTCTCCTCGAGGACGCCGGAGTCGCGCGCGAGCCGCCACATCGCCCCGCCGTCGCCGTACTCCAGCCGGGACCGTCTGATCTTGATGGTCTCGCCGTCGACCTCGCCGGAGGGATACCTCCCCGAGGCAGACGACGATCCAGTACGCGGGAGCGTCATCGCTCGCACGTCCTTCCTGCTGCCGAAAGCCCTGCTGATGCCCGACCTGGCGGGCGCGGGGCGGAGATGCCGGTACCGTTGCTCGGCACCGTCGAGGCACCTCGACGCCATCGTTGGCTCCCCCACCGTACCCTGCCTTCGCACCGAGGCAACCCGTGGGACGGGGCCGCCGTCAGGATTGCCACGGAATCGACACCGGCTCTGCTGCAAACCGTGGCTGCCTCGACGTTGGTTCGGATCAGCCATGTTCGTACTAGTCCCGGTCGAGCACGGCGCGCAGGAAGTCCCGTGTCCGCTGCTCCTGCGGATCCCCGAAGATCTGTGCGGGTGGGCCCTGCTCCACGATCCGGCCCCCGTCGAACATGAGCACGCGGTCCCCGATCTCGCGGGCGAACCCCATCTCGTGCGTGACGAGCAGCATCGTCATCGAGGTGTTCTCAGCGAGGTCCCGCAGGACGCCGAGGACCTCGCCCACGAGCTCGGGGTCGAGGGCGGACGTGACCTCGTCGAAGAGCATGACCTCGGGCTCCATCGCGAGTGAGCGCGCGATCGCTACGCGCTGCTTCTGCCCGCCAGACAGCCGCCCTGGGTGCTGGTCGAGCTTGTCGCCGAGCCCGACGACCTGGAGGAGCCTTGAGGCGCGTTCGCTGGCCTCGTCCTTGCTCAGGCCCAGCACCTTGCGCGGCGCGAAGGCGACGTTCTCCGTCGCCGTCATGTGAGGGAAGAGGTTGAAGAGCTGGAAGACCATGCTGATCTTCCGGCGCACCGCGCGGATGTGCTTCTCGGACGCCGGGACGAGCTGCCCGTTCCTCGTCTGGTGGTAGAGGTGCTCGCCGCCCACCTCGACGGTGCCACCGTTCGGGCGCTCCAGGGTCATCAGGATCCGCAGGATGGTGGTCTTTCCCGAGCCGGACGGCCCGATGATCACCACCTTCTCGCCAGGTGCGACATCCATCACGAGCTCGTCGAGGACCACGAGGTCGCCGAAACGCTTCGTCACGCGGTCGAAGCGGACGCCGGTGCCGGAGAGGTCGTCGCCGGCGGCGGCCTGCAGGGTCGAGCTGATCGTTGCGCTAGGGCTGTCGGGCAAGGCGCACCTCCAGTTGACAAACGAGGATCGAGGACGGGATCGAGATGGCGAGGAAGAGCAGGCCGACCATCGTGTACGGCTCGACGCACTGGAACGTGCGCGTGCAGGCGGCCTTCCCCTCGCCGAGGACGTCGAGGACGGTGATCGTTGCGAGGAGGGGGACCTCCTTGAACATCGCGATGAGGTAGTTGCCGAGCGCGGGGATCACGATCGGGATCGCCTGCGGCAGCACGACGCGCGTCCAGGTGGTGACCGGGCTCAGGTTCAGCGCCGTCGACGCCTCCCACTGGCCCCGCGGGACGCCCTCGATCCCCGAGCGGTAGACCTCCGACGTGTAGGTGGCGTAGTGGACGCCGAGTCCGATGACCCCCGTGGCGAAGGCATCGATGCGGACGCCGTAGTGCGGGAGGACGTAGAAGAGCATGTAGAGCTGCACCAGCAGCGGCGTGCTCCGGATGAACTCGACCACCCACGCCGTGGGCCACGAGATCGCGCGCACGTCGCTGCGCCGGAGGATCGCCAGGGCGAGCCCGAGCGCCATCGCCAGGACGATCCCGAGCAGCGTCGCCTGGACCGTGACGACGAGGCCGTCCAGCAGGTCCGGGAAGATGTCCCGCGCGTACTCCCAGTCCCACTCGTAGTTCACGAGGACCTCCGCGCACCACGGCCGATCTCGAGGCCGCGCGAGAGGTAGCCCTCAGCGGCACGTACCAGGCCGGTGATCCCGAGGGCGATGAGGAAGTACAGGACCAGCGTGATGCTGAACAGCGTCGTGGTGGAGGCCGTCCCGTTCACCCGCAGCTTCTGCGCCTCGAACGTGATGTCGGAGAGCGTCACCAGCGAGACGAGCGCGCTGGCCTTGAGGAGCTCGATGAGCAGGTTCCCGTACGGCGGGAGCATCGCGACCGCGGCCTGGGGGAAGAGGACGTAGCGCATCCGCTGGAAGTCGGTCAGGTTGAGGGCGATCGCGGCCTCGGTCTGCCCGCGCGGCACCGCGCGGATGGCGCCTCGGACCACCTCGGATCCGTACGAGCCCATGTTCAGGCCCAGGGTCACGATGCCGCCGACGAAGGGCGAGATGGTGATCCCGAGGAGCGGCAGCGCAAAGACGATCCAGAAGAGCTGGACGATCGCAGAGGTGCCACGGAAGAAGTCGACGTAGACCTGGTTCACCCACCGCAGGGCGCGGTAGGGCGACAGTGCCGCGAGGCCGGACAGCGTGGAGACGATGGTGCCCAGGCACGCGGCGAGCACGGTCACCTGCAGGGTGACCCATGTGCCGTCCAGCAATGCGCGCCAGAGGTTCCACTCCAGCATCAACGCCGCCTCACGTCAGCGACGCGGAGCCCGGCACCGACCAGGGGGTCGGCGCCGGGCAGCGTCTCTTCGTTGCCTGCGCTGGTGGCGAGCTAGGACGCCGCTGGCTCGCAGAGGTCCTGCGCCGTGACGTCCTTCGCCGCGCCGATCTCGGTCTCGCCAAAGCCGAACGGCTCCGTGATGCTGACGATCTCGTCGTTGCCCTTCATCTCGGCCAGGACCTCGTTGAACGCGTCGCGGAGCTCCTGGTCCTCCCGGCGGAAGCCGTAGCCGCCGCAGCCGCGCTGCGGCTGGCCGTCGATGACCGGGGTGAAGCCCGCCGTCATCTCCAGGCTGTCGTCGTCCAGGCGGTCAAGCTGGGCGCGGATCGAGAGGCTGGTCGCGGCGATCACATCGACACGCCCGGCCTGCAGCCCCTCCGCGAGGCTCGTCGCCTCGTCGAAGCGGGTGATGCGGTCGTCCGGCACGCCGAGCTCGAGCGCATAGCCTTCCTCGACGCCGCCGGACAGCACGCCGAGCTGCGCGTCGGAGCTGGCGACGTCCTCGTAGCTCGCCAGGCCCATCGGGTTGCCGGTCTTCACTGCGAAGGCCTGCGGGATGCAGTAGTCGGGATCGGAGAACAGGATCTGGCCGCAGCGGTCGGGGTTGATGAACATGCCTGCAGCGATCACGTCGAAGCGACCAGCCTGCAGGCCCGGAATGAGGGACGAGAACGTGGTGACCACGCCCTGAACCTCCGCGATGCCGAGCGCTGCGAAGACTGCCTTGGCCACCTCGGGCGCCTCGCCGGTCACCTCGCCGGACTCGTTCGCGAAGCCGTAGGGCGCCTCGTTCGCGAATCCGACCGTGATGTACCCCTGCTCCCGCGCGCGGGCGAGCGTGCTGCCGCCGGTGGCGCTGGAGCCGCCCGTCTCGCTCGTGCCGGTCGACTCCGTCGAGCCGGTGGAGGGGGATCCGGTGCCTTCGGTGTTGGATCCGTCGTCCGAGTCGTCGTCGCTGCACCCGATCAGTGCGGCCCCGGCCAGGCCGAGTCCGGCGAAGGTGAAGCCGCGGAAGAGTGCGCGCCGTCCGACACGGCGTCCGAGGATCGTTCCGTCCTCGTGGCGCTGGTTCGCCTCTGGGTTGGTCATGGGTGGCCCTCCTCTGGTCTGCCGTCCCGTCTCGGGCCTCGGTTGGGCCCGCTGGGTATCGAGACGCGAGTGGGTCAGGGTGCGCTCGGGGGCACGTCGGCGTGCGTTACGGCACACCGCCCGCGGCCCGGGCCCAGGGGGCCCGCCGCGTCCTTTCCACCCGAGAGGGATGCCGCCGGTTCGAGCAGTTGCTCATCCTGGCGCCGGGAAAGAACGCGAACCGATGCGGCTCTCGCGTCCGTGACACACCCTATTCGCAAGTACCGACATTGTGGAGATATCTCGCGTAACAATTCGATGAATCACTGATGCCAGATTCGTGAGCTCTTCTCGATCGTTATGAGACTGCGAATGGTTACGAATGCTCGTATATGACAGTATTCGTGAGTGTGCGGGATGGTAGAAGCAGTTCGACACATGAGATGGCCTTGAGTGCGGTCGATCTCCAGAAGACCGCGGGAGAACGCGCAAGGATCAGCGAACAGCCTCGATGGTGCACGGATCCGCGTGATTGAGGCCCTGTGGAGTCCGTCAGACTCCTTGCAGCCGTTAGCATGCTCCAGGGCATCCGCCGAGACGCCCGTGGGAGGACGCATGGCCCGACTCGTCGTCTACGGATCCTCGATCCCGTGCCCGGACATGGCGCGGTTCCAGTGGTGGCTCCAGCGCTACGAGGTGCCCTCGATCAAGTTCGTGGACATCCACCGCGAGGAGTGGGCCTACAACCGCGTCGTCGGGTGGACCGGGCACGCGTCTGTCCCGACGCTGGTCATCGCCGAAGACGATGCGCTCGAACCGCTCGTGCCGCCGCTGCCCCTGGAGCAGGGCCAACGCGTCCGGGGCTTCGACCGGGGGGCGATGCTGACCGAGCCGAACCCGGGACAGATCGTGGACTTCCTTCGCCGCGGCGGGGTCGAGGTCTTCGAGCGCGACGCGAGCGAGGCTCGCTGACCCCCGCGATTCGCCAGCGTTGCCTTGCTGATCCCCGCGGCACGGCGCTGCGAACTGCCGGTACGATGACGCGGCACTCCGCTCATCCGATCGGCGGCGACACCACCGGCAGTCCGGCGTCCCGCCCCGTAGCAGTCGGCTCCCGGGGAGCCAGCGAGTGAGCGCGTCCGATGAGAATCGCGATCGTGGGGGCCGGCGTCAGCGGCCTCGTCGCCGCCTACCTGCTTCGTCGTGAGCACCAGGTCCAGATCTTCGAGGCGAACACGTACCCGGGCGGGCACGCGAACACCGTGACGGTGACACGCGAGGACGGCAGCGAGCTGCCGCTGGACGTCGGCTTCATCGTCTACAACGAGCGGACGTATCCCGGGTTCGCGCGCCTCCTCGCTGAGCTGGCGGTCGAGACGCAACCGAGCGACATGTCCTTCAGCGTGCGCTGCGAAGCCGAGGACTTTGAGTTCTCCAGCCGGGGCGTCCGCGGCTACCTCGCCCAGCGTCGCAACCTCCTGCGTCCCTCGCACTACCGCATGCTGGCGGACGCCGCCCGGTTCCAGCGCGATGCTCGCCGGATGCTCCAGCGGGACGAGGGCCACGACGTGTCGTTCGCGGAGTACCTGGAGCGCCGGCGCTTCAGCGACGTGTTCCGGCAGCGGCTCATCGTGCCGCTGCTCGCCTCTACGTGGTCGAACGCGCCATCGCACATCCTCTCGTTCCCGGCGCACTACCTGTTTCGCTTCCTCGAGACGCACGGCGTGCTGGCCGCGAACTCGATCCCGGAGTGGCGGTGGATCAAGGGAGGGTCGAGGTCGTACGTGTCGCGCCTCCTGGGACACCTGCCCGAGGGGACGCTGAACCTCGCGGCGCCGGTGGAGGAGGTCACGCGCAGCGCGGAGGGGGTCACGGTGGACCTCGGCGCCGGTGACCGGCGCGCATTTGACGCCGTGGTGCTCGCGTGTCACTCGGACCAGGCGCTCACACTCCTCGGCGATGCGGACGAGGACGAGCGGGCCGCGCTCGGCGGCCTGCGGTACCAGCCGAACCGTGTCGTGCTGCATACCGACCAGCGGTTCCTCCCGCGCCGCAATGCCGCGCAGGCGGCCTGGAACTACCACGCCGAGACCGCCCGCACGATGGACCTCGACACCCTGACGATGACGTACGACCTGAACCGCCTCCAGGGGATCGAGGGCGATACGCACTACTGTGTCTCCACGAACCCCTCGAGCATGCTCGACGAGTCCCGGGTCATCGCGTCCTTCGAGTACGCGCATCCCGTGTTCGACGCCGGGACGCTCGAAGCGCAGGCGAAGGTGCGCGCCATCAACGGACGGCGGCGCACGTACTTCGCCGGCGCCTACCTCGGGTACGGATTCCACGAGGACGGCCTCCAGTCCGGTGTGGAGGCGGCGCGCCTGCTCGGGGCGGAGTGGTAGACACTCCCCGCATGCGATCCCATCTGCTTATCGGCACCGTGGGGCACCGCCGCCGGCGCGTGCGCGACTACGTCTTCATGCACCGCGTTTGGTACCTGGCGCTCGACCTCGACGAGCTCGACGAAATCGACGCTAGCTCGCGGCTGCTGGCGGTGGATCGGTTCGGGCTGATGCAGGTGCTCACGCGGGACCACATCGGCGGGGAGCAGTGTGGCTGCGGGCAGGGCGTCCCCGGACGGATCGCCGCGGCGGTGCGAAGCCACCTCCTCGCCCAGCAGCCGGAAGCGAATTCGTGGCGCGTCACGTTGATCACCTATCCCCGGGTGCTGGGCTACGTGTTCAACCCGGTCTCGTTCTACCTCTGTCACCGGACCGCCGGCGGCCGCGAGGAACTCGGGCACGTGATCGCGGAGGTGCACAACACGCACGGCGAATGCGAGGTCTACGACTTCGTCCCGGAGGATCCCGGCGCGCGTGTGTTCACGTCGCGCGCGCGAAAGCGGTTCTACGTGTCGCCGTTCATCGGCGCGGAGGCGGAGTACCGGCTGCACGTCGTCGAGGACGGCGACCAGCTCGCGATCGCGCTCGATGAGACCGAGGATGGCGAGCCGGTCCTGGACGCGGGCCTGCGCCTGCGTCGTATCGCGTTCTCGGACGTGCCGCTCGCGAGGCTGTTGCTCACCCAGCCGGCGATGGGAGCCAAGACGATCGCGCTCATCGGCTGGCATGCGGCGAAGCTGTGGTTGCGCGGTGTGCCGTGGGACCGCTTCAGGCCGCGACCGGAGTACCAGCGACGGGTGGAGTAGTACCGTGCCTCCGCTGGCCTGCCTGGCCCTTCTGATGCGCACCGCGGGTGCGTGGAGCGACGACGCGGACGGAGAGCACGAAGCCTGACCGCTGCGACGGCGACGGCCGACATCTCGGTGATATGCCAGCGAGGCTTCCGCACAACGGCCTCCGACTGCCGGCTCTCCCTGGCCTGGGAGTGCCGGCAGCGGCCATGCGAGATCGGTGCCCTACGCGCTACCGGTTTCCCGCCGCTCCGCTTCCTGGCCACGCTCGAGGGCTTCCTCGATGGCCGTGATGAGCGCGCGAGCGGAGTCCGCCGTCAGTTCGACGGCGACGCGGGCGCCCGGTCCCAGGGCCGTGTTCGTGAAGTCGATGTTCACCGCGTGCTCGACCGGAGCGTGGAACGGGTGGTCGTACGAGACGCTCGCCTCGGTGAGGACGAACCAGCCGTCTCCGTTGCGGCCGCTACCGGCTAGCGGGGTTCGTTCGACGACGTATGTGCACATGATCGTGACTCCTCGGTGCTTTGGAGCGGACAGCGCCCCTGGGCGCTCGCGGCTAGGACAGGTGTTTCGTGAGGAAGGCCCAGACCTTCGGCCAGGCGTCGGAGGCCTGCTCCTGCCGGTAGGCCGGGCGGTTGTCGTAGAAGAAGCCGTGGCCGGCGCCGTCGTAGCGGTAGAACTCGTACTGCTTGCCCAGCCGCTTCAGGGTCTCCTCGTGCTGGTCGACCTGTTCCGGGCTCGGTGAGCGGTCGTCGTTGCCGAAGATCCCGATGAGCGGCGCGGTGAGGTCCCCCGTGAAGTCGAGCGGAGCGGCTGGACGCGCGGGCGTCAGGTCCTGCTGGCCCATCACCACGCCGCCGCCCCAGAGGTCGCAGATCGCATCGACGTTGTCGAGCTTGCAGGCGGCGAGGTAGGAGTGCCGGCCGCCGGAGCAGGTGCCCCACAGGCCGGTCTTGCCGTTGGTGCTCGGCTGCGCCTTGAGGAAGCGGATGCACACGTCGATGTCCGCGACCACGGTCTCGTCCGGGACGCCGCCGGCGTTGCGGACCATCGCCGCCACGTCGTCGGGGGCGCCGTGGCCGAAGCGCTCGTAGAGGTTCGGGCAGATGGTCGCGTAGCCGCGGTACGCGAACTTGAGCGTCATCTCCTTGTACCAGTCGTCCCAGCCCGGGGCGTGGTGGACGAGCACCATCGTCGGGTAGGGGCCGGCCCCCTGCGGCCGGGCGTAGAACGCGCGGACGAGGTCGCCTCCGTGGCCCTCGAGTCTGATCGTTTCGGCCGAGATGGCCTGGTACAGGTCGGTGTTCCGTGGCATGCGATCCCCCCTCTCCGCGCGCCCTGCCCGTTGAGCGCGCAGAGGGTACATCCTGCGGATCGCCTGCGAGCGGGTGCGCTCGAACGTGTCGCCGGTCCGAGAAGGCTGCCCTGCGGACGCGGGGTGGCCCGCCCTAGAGCCGGGCCACCGCCGCGAACGCGCGGGCGATCGATCCCTCGCGGTCGTCGCGCTCCAGGAGCGGCGCGGCGAGGACCTCGGCGGCGCCGGCGTCCAGGTAGCGACGCAGCCCGGCCGTCACCTCCTCGCTGGTGCCGCTCACAACGAGGTCGTCGAGGAGCGCTTCCGGATAGGCGTCGGGCGAGGTCGGGTCGCCCATGGGGAAGCCGGCCCGCTCGAACATCGCGCGATAGAACGGCACGCTCGCGTAGCGGCCGAGTTGCTGCCGGGCGAGGTCGCGCACGAACTCGCGGTCGCCGTTCACCGCGATCGGCACGTGGACCACCAGGGGGGGCGTCTGCCGGCCCGCCGTTGCGGCGCCCTCGGCCATGGCGGGGAGTCCCTCATCCACCAGGTACTGGAGCGGGCACATCCACGAGATCGCGCCGTCCGCCAGCTCGCCGCAGAGCGCGAACGACCGCGGGCGGAGCGCGGAGGCCAGCAGCTCCACGCGTGCCGGCTCACGCCAGCGCGCGTGCGCCGGCACGTGCGACCCGTCGAGGTCGACCGCGCCCGTCTCGAAGAGCGAGGCGAGCGCGGTGAGGTACTCGCGGAGGTGGGTGAGCGGGGTGCGCCACTGGACGCCGTAGCCGGCGGTCATCGCCGGCTCGTGCGAGGGGCCGATGCCCAGGCGCAGGCGTCCCGGCGCGAGCTGATGCAGCGCCAGCGCCTGCGAGGCCAGCACCAGCGGGTGGCGTGGCCACGTCGGGACGATCGCTGTGCCCACGCGGATCCTCGAGGTTGCCGCGAAGGCGGCAGCCGCCACGGTCAGCGGATCGCCGCCCCCGGCGCCGCCGATCGTGGTCCACGCGGTGCCAATGCCGAGCTCCTCGGCCTGCTGCACCTGGCGGACGAACTCATCCGCCGTGAACGCCTGGATCGAGACACCTGCTACGTCTGACATCGGATCCTCGCTGTCGTTCTTCATCGTGCCGTTTTTGCGTCACCGAGGCTGCCGGACCCGTGCCCACGGTCGGATCGACGGAGGTCGGCGCGCAACGGGCGTGATTACCGACGACGGTTGTGTCCAGCACGATGTGATGAATAGTTTGCCCTTGCATGCACTTGTCTTAGCATTTTTCCACGTCCGGAGCGGTTCCGGACGGCAGGAGGGAATGCATGGATATCTTGCGGAAGCACCGCTGGTCCCGTCTCGTCCTCCTCCTCGGCCTCGCGCTCTTCGCGAGCATGGCGCTCATCGCCTGCTCCGACGAGGACGAGGGCGACGGAGAGGCGGAGGCAGCGGCCACGGGCGAGTCGACCGGGGAGGCCACGGCCACGGCCACGGCGACCGAGGGCGCGTCAGAGGAGATGACTCCGCTGCGCATCGGGTACCTCGCCGACTTCTCGGGTGCGCTCGCGGAGTTTGGCCCGGCGATCCAGACCGGCGTCGACCTCGCGGTGAAGCACATCAACGAGGCCGGTGGCGTGCACGGCATGCCGGTCGAGGTCGTCGTGGGTGACGACCAGACCGACCCGACCGCCGCCACCGAGGAAGCCCGCCGCCTCATCGAGGTGGAGGGTGTGAGCGCCATCGTCGGCCCGCTGGCGAGTGGCGTGACCATTGCCGTTGCCGAGGGCGTCGCCGTCCCGGCCGGCGTGGTGGTGATCAGCCCGTCGGCGACGTCGCCCGGTATCACGACTGTCGATGACGATGGCTTCCTGTTCCGCTCGACCACGTCGGACGCGGCGCAGGGCGTCATCCTGGCCCAGCTGGCCACGGATGAGGGCATCGACAACGTCGGTGTCGTGTACCTCAACGGCGCGTACGGCCAGGGTCTGGCCGACGTGTTCGAGGCGAACTTCGACGGCACCGTCACCAAGGCGTCGTTCGAGGACGCCCAGGCGAGCTACCTCGCCGAGCTGCAGGCGGCCGCCGCCGGTGGCGCCGACACGCTGATCGCGATCGGCTACCCGGAGCAGGCGCAGGTCTTCATCCGCGAGGCTCTGGAGAACGAGCTGTTCTCGAACTTCCTGTTCGTGGACGGCACGAAGTCCCAGCAGCTGATCGACACCCTGGGCGCCGACGCGCTCGAGGGCTTCAAGGGCACCGCGCCCACGGGTGGTCCGGAGACCGACGCCTACAAGGCGTGGGAAGAGGCCTACATCGCCGAGTACGGCGAGGTGCCGGAGCTCCCGTACATCCGCGAGGCGTACGACGCCGTCGTCGCGATCGCGCTGGCCGCTGAGGCCGCGGGCTCGAACGACGGCGCGGCCATCCGCGACCAGCTCGTGAACGTCGCCGCCCCGGGCGGTGACGTGTTCCTCCCGGGCCCGGAGGGCGTCGCTGCGGCGCTCGCGGCCGTGGCCGCGGGTACCGACATCGACTACGAAGGCGCGGCGACCACGCTGAACTGGAACGAGGTTGGCGATGTGACCACCGGTTACATCCAGATCTTCCAGTACTCGGGCGGCCAGATCGTCGAGCTCGAGGTCGTGCCGTTCGACCTCTCGGAGTAACTCCGAGCAGGTCCACCACCTCGGTGGTCACGAGAGGCCCCTCCGCGAGGAGGGGCCTCTTTCGTTGCCCGTGTCGGGGACGGCGCGGCGCTACTGGCCGCGGAAGCGCGCAGTCAGCCTGGAGGTGAGGGAGGGGCCTCCGACGGCGCGGGGGAGGAAGCGGCTGACGCGGGCTTCCTCCGCGATGAGCCCCCTGGGGAGCCAGAGGATGAAGACGACGACGAGAAGGCCGATGAGGAACTGGCGCCAGATGAAGACGTTGTCGCCGATCACGTCCGGCAGGCTCTCCTGCACCAGCGGCGTCCCGAACCAGAAGAAGCCGACGAAGAGCGCGCCGAGCATGACGCCTCGGTGGTTCCCGGCGCCGCCGACGATGAGCATCGTGTAGGGGAGGAAGGTGCCGAAGAGGTCGCTGAAGCCCGGGGGCGAGATCGCGCCGAGTCGGTGAGCGTAGAGGGCACCCGCAAAGGCGATGATCGCACCGCCCAGCACGAACGCCTGCAGGCGGTACGCCACCGTCTGCTTGCCGGCCGCCTGCGCGGTAGCCTCGTTGTCGCGGATCGCCCTCAGGACGCGGCCCCACGGGGACTGCGTCGCGGCACGCACGAGGAAGTAGACGAGCCCGAGCATGCTCAGCGCGATCGCCAGTAGCACCCACTTGTAGTCGCTGCGGCTGACGCTGTCTGCGAAGAGCCCCGGGATGCCGTTCAGGCCCTCCGTCCGGTTGACCAGGCCCTCCGCGCTCTGAGCGATCGTCCGGAAGATCTCCGCGATGCCGATCGTGGCGATGGCGAGGAAGTCCAGCCGGAGCCGTAGCGTCGGCAGGCCGACGAGCAGCGCCAGGAGGGCGCCCATGGCAGCGGCTGCGATCCAGCCAACGACCACTGGGAGCTCCAGCCCGAGGATGTAGGACGCGAACCCCTCGGAGGGCGCCAGCGTCAGCAGTGCGCTGGTGTAGGCGCCGATCATGAAGAACGCGACGACGCCGAAGTTCAGGATGCCCGTGTAGCCCCACTGCACGTTCAGGCCGAGCACGACGATTCCGAAGATGGCTACGGTGGTGATGAAGCCGACGCTCCAGTTCACGGCGCCCTGGAACGTGACCAGGTAGAGCAGGTCCAAGGAGCCGAAGGGGAGCGCGGTGAGGACTTCGATCATGGGGCGCTCCTAGAACGTCGATCCGAAGATGCCGCGCGGCCGCACCGCCAGCATCATGATCAGCAGGACGAACGGGACACCGGACTTGAAGCCCGAGGGGATCCAGTACGTCGACGTCTCCTGGGAGATGCCCACGATCAGCCCGCCGACGAGCGCGCCCCAGGGGTTCCCGATGCCGCCGAGGATGACCGCGGCGAACATCGGCAGCAGGAACTCGAACCCTGCGTCGAACCGGAGCTGCGCCTGCACGGCGAACATCGTCCCGGCGGCGGCGATGAGGATGCCGGCGATCGCCCAGGTGGCGAGGCGGATGCGCTCGGTGTCGATGCCGGCGACGTCCGCGAGCTGCGCGTTGTCCGCCGTCGCGCGCATCGCCTTGCCGAGGCGGGTGCGGTAGAGCAGGAAGTAGACGCCGAGGGCGATGGCCATCGTCATCACGACGATGAGCACCTGGTCCGGCTTGATGCGCAGCTCGCCGAAACTCCAGGCCGGGTTGATGCCTCCGGAGTACCGCTTTGGCTGCGGGCCCCAGGCCAGCTGGATCATGGCGCGGATCATGATCGCCATGCCGAGCGACGCGATCGCCATCGTGATGAGGGCGCTCCCGCGCCGGCGCAGGCGGCGGTAGACGACGCGATCGATGCCGGCCGCGAGTGCCGCGACGCCCATGCCGGCAACCACGATGCCGAGGACGAGCCCGAGGGGGATGGAGAACGGTTCGAGCTTCGGGCCGGCCCAGCCGAGGTCGCCGACCACCACGTACGCGAGGAACATGCCGAGCGTCATCATGTCGCCGTGCGCGAAGTTCGCGAACTTCAGGATCCCGAAGGTCAGGGTCAGTCCCATCGCGCCGAGGCCGACGACCGACCCCACGATGACGCCGACGACGACCAGCTGAAGCAGGTCCATCAGCTCACCCCTTCCGTCCGCCCCAGGAACATGCGGCCGATGTCCTCGTTCGCGAGCATCGCCTCAGCATGGTCCTCGAGCGCCACGGCGCCAGCCACGAGCACGTAGCCGCGGTCCGAGATCTCGAGGGCCTCGCGGGCGTTCTGTTCGACCATGAGGATCGCGACTCCCGTGTCACGGATCGCCTGGATCTGGCGGAAGAGATCCTGTCGCGCCACCGGCGAGAGCGCGGCCGTCGGCTCGTCCACCAGGAGGAGCGTCGGGTCGAGCATCAACGCGCGGCACATCGCCAGCGTCTGGCGCTGACCCCCCGAGAGCCGCCCGGCCTGCTCGCCCGGGCGGCTTCCGAGGTCCGGGAAGCGTCCGAGGAGCTCCTCGATGCGCTCGTTCGTGCCGGACTTCCGGCGGAACGCGCCCATCTCGAGGTTTTCGCGGATCGACAGACGCGGGAACACGTTGTCGGTCTGTGGCACGAACGCCGCTCCCAGCTCGACGAGCCGGTGCGCGGGGAGGCGCGTGACGTCCGCGCCGTTGAAGCGCACGCTGCCGCCGAGGATCGTGGTCATCCCGAAGACGGCCTTGAGGAGGGTGGACTTCCCGGCGCCGTTCGGTCCAATGATCGTGACGATCTCGGCCGGTTCGACGTGGATCGACGCGCCGCGGACGATGACGACGTCGCCGTAGCCGGCCTCGAGGTCCGTCACCTCCAGCAGGCTCACCGGTACTGGCTCCCCAGGTACGCTTCCTGCACTTCGGCGTTGTTGAGCACTTCGTCCGGGGTGCCCTCGACGAGGACCTGGCCGGCGGTCATCACGATCAGGCGGCTGCAGAGCCGCGCGACGACGTCCATGTCGTGGCCGATCACGAGGAACGTGACGCCCTGTTCACGGTTGATCGCCTGGATGTCCGTGACCAGCCGCGCCGCGAGGGTGGGGTTGACGCCCGCGCTCGGCTCATCGAGGAGCACCAGCTCCGGCTCGGCCATCAGCGCGCGGGCGAGCTCCAGCAGTTTGCGCTGGCCGCCGGAGAGGGTGCCGGCGCGCTCGTGCGCGAGCGGCTCGAGGTCTACCTGGCGGAGCATCGCGAGCGCACGCTCACGGACCTCGAGTTCGCGGGTCCGGATCTTCCACGGGCGAAGCACCGGCTCCCACACGTGTTCGCCCGGATGGTCCCGGGACATCAGCATGACGTTCTCGAGGACGGTCATCCCGCTGAGCTCCTGCGGGATCTGGAAGGTGCGTACGAGGCCGCGATCGTAGACGCGGTGGGGCGGCCAGCCGGTCACGTCCGTGCCGTTGAGGATCACGCGCCCACCGTCCGGGCGGAGAGCCCCGGCGATGCAGTTGAAGCAGGTGGTCTTGCCGGCGCCGTTCGGTCCGATGAGGCCGGTGATCGATCCGCGCTCGACGTCGAAGGTTGCGCCGTCGACGGCTCGGTTGCCACCGAACCGCTTCTCGAGGCGGTCGACCACGAGGATCGGGTCAGCCAATTCACCCCCCGCTCCCGCGGCGCACGTACGCCGCCCGAGCCACGCCGAGCATAGCGGCCCCCGCGAGGACGGGCCGGTGGGTCGACGGTGTGCCGTCGGGGTGCCGCCCCGGGGCCACGGCGAGTCTAGGCGGGAGTCACGTCATCCGCGACCCGTCAGCACCGGCGCCGCCCGGACCGCGCGATTCCCGCAGGAACGCCTCGACGTCCGCGAGGACGTGATCCGTGTCCGGGAGCGACCCGGCGATATCGGGCGCCTCCGACGGTTGGCCCTCGCCCCGCTCCGCGTCGAGGGCGCCCTGCGCATCGTCGTACTGCTGCTCGAGGTTCGAGAGGAACATCCGCAGGTGCTGGGAGCCCTCGAGTTGCTGGGCGGCCTGCCGTTCCACCTCGGCGACCTGGCGTTCGACCTCGTCGAGGTCGAAGCGCACGCCGAACTCACCCTCGATCGCGCCGGCCAGCGCGCGGACCGCGTGCGGGTTCGGCTCCACCCCCAGGTAGAAGGGCGCGATCGCGTTCAGCGTGCCGACGTTCAGTCCGTCGTCCCGGAGCATCGCGCCGAGCGCCATTGGGAACGTGGCCGGGCCCTGGTAGCGCGGGCGGCGAGCCTCGCGGCCGAAGCGGGCGGACGCGTCCCGCGACACCGCGAGCCACTGCACCGGGATCGGTCGAGTGTGGGGGGTGGCACCGGTGAAGGAGCTGATCAGGATCGCCTCGCTGATGTGGAACGCCTCGCACACCTCGCGCACGGCGGCAGCCATGCGCCGCCACCTGAGGTTCGGCTCGATCGCCGAGACGACGACGATGTCGCGGTCGTCGAGCGCCACCCGCTGGAAGAGCACTCGTGGCCATGCGATCTCGCGCTCGCCGTCGACGAGGCGGGCCAGTGGACGGACCACGGTGAAGTCGTAGAAGGAGTCGACATCCACCTCGGCAATCGGCGCGGGTTCGTACCGGTCGAACAGCCCGGCCACGATGGCGGGCGTCAGGCTCCCGCCGCCCTGGAACGCCGCGATCAGGACGGGGTTCCGGAGCGGCGTCGGGTCAGTGATGAAGCGAACGTCCTCCACTGGTGCTCCTCCTCCGCGTGGTCCTCGGTCAGGCCGCCTCGCTGCGTGCGGTCGAGGCGAAGAGCGCGAGCCCGTAATGCGAGCTGACCCAGGGCATGAACTTGGCGAGACGGGTGAAGCCCTCGAACGCGAAGCCGTGCAGCATCGCGTCGCACTCCGCCTCGAAGCGGCGGAGCGCCTGCTCGGCTGGAAGTTGAGCCGCGGCCTCGTCCCAGACGCGGGCGATGATGCGTGCGTCTTCCGGATCCAGCTCCAGCCACGCGCTCAGCCGCGTGTGGATCGCCTCGCGCTGACGGTCCGAGGTGAGCGCCAGCTCGGCGCGGATCTCCTCTGCAGCGCGGTCGCGCAGGTCCGCAGTCGGCAGCGCGAGGTACTCCTCGTAGCGCCGTCGCTCGAGGTCGGCGGGTCGGATGACCTGGATAGCGGTGTCGGTGGCGTGGGGGGTGCGAGCGTTGTCGCGGCCGAACGGGGCCGGTCGCCCGAGCACTGTCGTGATCATGCGAGACTCCCTGTTCCTCCTGCCTCTCGTGGACCCCTCGGAGGCGTGCGCACCGGCGCCTCGCCGTCTCGGCCCGAGGGTGAACAGATTCTAGCAGTCGGAGGTCAAGAGTGCTAAGTGAAGGCTCCCGGCGCCCTATGTGCTGCGTCGAAGCTCCGCGAGGGCGATTCCGGATTCGCCGGCCACCGCGTACAGCAGGAAGAGACGTCCGTCCTCGGCGTACACCGCGGGATCGCGGAGCTGACGGGCGCGCTCGCTGATCTCGCCGCGGATCGAGGCGACCAGCGGCAGGTCGGCACCCTCGTAGGCGCGCTCCGGCTCGAGGACCGGCGCCGCCGGGCCCGTCCGCCATTCCGTCCAGTCCGGTCGGAGGTCAATCGTCGTCGCGAGGATCTTCTCGGGCGGTTCTTCGCCGACGTTCGTGTAGAACACCGTCAGCGTGTCGCCCTCCAGCAGCAGCGCCGAGTGCCGCATGTTCGAGGAGAACAGCGTCGGGCCTTCCTCGAAGGGCCCGAGCGGGTCACGGGACCGGTAGAAGATCCCGGGCATCGCCTGGCCGTAGTACCAGCCGCGATGCTCGAACCCGCGGAAGTACGACCGCCCCAGCACCGGCTCGTACGCGGTGAAGTGCACCCCGTCCTTCGAGGTCGCCACGCGGGTGACCTGGGTCCGGTCGCGGTTGATGCCGTGGTAGTACATCCGGATCTCGCGGCGGTCCTCGTCGACGTATACGTCGGGCGAGGCGATGTGCGGCGTCGAGACGACGTACCCCGGTCGGGCGCGCGCGGGATCCGGCGGGTCGAGTTCGTCCGGGAAATGCGACTCGGCGTGCTGCAGCGCGCCAGGCGTGTGGATGCGCCACGGCCCCTCGATCGCATCGGCGACCGCGAGACGGATGTACGCCCCGTTGTGGTGGGCGAAGTAGAGGTAGTACTTGCCGAGGCGGTCCGGAAGCCACTCCGGCGCCCGGATCAGTGACGGTCCGGCGAGGTTCGCGCCCATCCGGTCGTCCATGTGCGGGACGAGGATGGGCGCGTCGCCGATGCGGGTGACCTCGAACCGGGGGGCTGCGGCCTCCCCCACTACTTCATGACCGATTCGAGCCACTTCCCGACCTCAGCCGGGTTGCCGGGCGGCATGTAGAGCATCTGGAGATCCGCACCGGCGGCGTCGCGTGCCTTGAGCTGCTCGCGGACTTCCTCGATCGTCCCGATCGCCTGGCACTCGCGCACCATGTCGTCCGAAATCGCGGCGATCGAGGCCTCGGCATCGCGCGCCGCCCAGGCAGCGCGGGACGCCGCGACCTCGTCCTCGAAGCCGTTGCGTTCGAGCATCTGCCAGTAGAAGACGCCCATCCGGTTGATGTAGTACTGCAGCAACTGCCGCGCCTCGCGCCAGCGTGCCTCGTCCTCGTCGGTGCCGTCGAGCACCGTGGTCTTCGTGTACGGCGCGATCGTGAATTGCCTGTCGGCGCGGCCGGCGTCGCGGGCGCCCTCGGCGAGCTGCTCGCGGAGCGCCCCGAACAGCCGTCGCGGCCAGTGGATCGGGAAGATCCCGTCCGCGATCTCGCCGGTCTGGTGGATCGACTTGGGCGTGATCGCCGCGATGTAGACCGGGACCTTCGTGCGGGGCCGGTGGTAGTCCAGCCGGAAGCCACGCTGGAGGTTGAAGATCTCGCCCTCGTAGTTCAGCTTCTCGCCACTGATGAGGATGTCGAAGATCTCGACGTACTCGCGGAGGCGACGCAGCGGCTTCTTGAACGGCACCCCGTGGAAGTGCTCGATCACGTACTCGCCGGAGGAGCCGAGGCCGAGGAGCATGCGCCCCCCTGACATCTCCTCCAGCGTCGCGAAGTCCTGTGCCAGCGCGGCGGGCGTCCGCGAGAAGGTGTTGAGGATCGACGTCCCGATCGTGACCTTGCTCGTGTTGAGCGCGATCGCTGCGAGCCAGGGCATCGAGCCCTTGCCCCACGCTTCGCCCGTCGAGATCAGCTCGATGCCGAGGTCCTCGGCGATCCGCACCTTCTCGAGCGATTCGCGCCAGTCGTCGCCGGGTCCCGCCAGCAGACCGAGTCGCATGAGCAACGCCCCTCTCAGTACCGACCGCCCCGATTACGGGCGGCATGGTACCCCGCGACGCAATCGCGACGACGTGCGCTGCGGCTTCGCGGACGGCCCCGGTCGGGCGCCGAGAAGGCTGGCGCTGGCTAAGCTTTCAGCGGCACGGTCGCGAGGACGCCAGCAGCTTCGAGGGCCGAAAGCCGCTCCCCGCTGTAGCCGACGGCCGCGAGGATGTCGCGGTTGTGCTCGCCGAAGCACGGGGCCGGCTTGAGCGGCGGCTGCGGGCGGTCGGCGAAGCGCCAGACCGGGTGTGTCGTCGTATGCTCACCGGCCTCGGGGTGGACGACGGCCGGGAAGTAGCCGCGCGCGGCGAGGTGTTCGTCACGCACGAGCATGAGCGCGCTCATCACCGGCATCGCTGACACGCCTGCTGCCTGGAGGGTGGTCGCCACCTCGGTTGCGTCACGCTCCCTCAGGCACTCCGCCAGGACCGCATCGATCTCGTGCTGGGCGGCGAGGCGGCCCGGCGCGGTCGCGTACTCGGGTCGCGCGAGGCGCACGTCGTCCACGAGGCGGCACAGGGAGCGCCACGCCTCGTTGCTGTCGACCGCAAGCGCGAGCCAGGTGTCGTGGTACTCCTCGGTCGGGTTGCCGAGGACGTCGCCGGCCCAGCGGCCGGAGTCATCGCGCGTCCGGTACACGCCGTGCGGTGCCATCTCGGGGTCACGGTTGCCGATGCGGACCGGGTACTCAAGGCCGAGCGATTCGGCGACCATGAACTCGCCGACCATGCCGATGATGTTGTCACGCTGGTAGATCACGACGTGCGCGCCCTCGCCGGTGCGCTCTCGCTGCAGCAGCGCGAGCGCCGTTGCGCCGGCGGAGACGATGCCCGCCGTCGGGTCGCCGTAGGAGATGCCGCTCTTGTGCGGCCCCTCGCCCTCGTAGCCCTGGAGCGAGACCAGGCCTCCCATCTGCTCGATGGTCGGTCCGAAGCCGACGCGCTCGGACTCCGGCGGATCCTGCGCGAAGCCGGGCATCTGCACCATCACGATGCGCGGGTTGAGCGCCCTGAGGTCCGCGTAGCCGATCCCGAGCCGCTCGGAGACGCCGACGCTCCAGTTCTCCATCACGACGTCGGCGGTCTTCACGAGCTCCTTGAAGGCTTCGATGCCCTCGGGACGGTGGAGGTCGAGCGCGAGGCCGCGCTTGTTGCGGTTGTAGTCGTTGAAGTACGGCGTCTTGTTGAACTGGCGCGGATCAGGCCCGCGTCCCACGCCGCGCACGGCATCCGGGAACGACGGACCTTCGATGTGGATCACGTCCGCGCCCATGTCCGCGAGGAACCTCGCCGCGTACGGCCCCGCCCAGACCTGCGTCAGGTCGAGGACACGGAGGCCCTCGAGGGGGTGGCGGCGGTCCCGGACCGGGGTCGGTGGCGGGGGTGGCGTCGCGCCGATCTCACGGAGGACGTCCTCCGTGTGCTCGCCGAGCAGGGGCGCGCGCCCGAAGTCCCCGCGCTCACCGTCCAGTGAGAACGGGAGGTCGGGTACGACGTGCCGGCCGAGTACCGGGTGGTCCAGGGGCTTCCAGAATCCGCGCCTGAGCAGAGGCTCCCACTCCAGGAGCTGGGCCGGCGTCGCGATCAGCGAGAACGGCGCCCGGTGCCGGTGCGAGATGTCGAAGATCTCCTCCGCCGAGTGGGACATCGTCCATTCGCTGATGAGCGCCGAGGCCACCTCGTTCCCCTCGGGGTGCGAGGTCAGGTCGATGAACACGGGCGACTCGAGCATCTCCGGGTGCCCGATGCACTGGTACACGGAGCCGGTCTGTCGTGGCATGGCCGCGACGCCGACGAAGCCGTCCGCGCACGGGTAGATACCCCAGACCGCGCGAGCCTGGTTACCGGCGCGCTCGGTGTCGATCCCTCGCACCATCGCGTTCGGACCGGCTGCTTCGAGGCTCGCGGCCTGCGCCTCCTGCATCGAGATGTCCACGTGGTCCCCGGCCCCGTCGCGTTGCGCCGCGAACAGTGTCGTGACGATGGAGGAGAACGCGTGGAGGGCGGCCTGTGCGTGTGCCTGGTACCCGGCCGTCTTCAGCGGTTCGCGGAGGGGGGCGCCGCAGAGCATGAGCTGTCCGCCGGCGGCGGCTGCGGTCAGCGCCGTGACACGCCACGAGGCCCTCGGGCCGTCCTGCCCGAAGGGCGTGATCGAGCAGACTACCTGGCGGGGGTGGGCGGCTCGGATGCCGTCGAGGTCGATCCCGCGCCCGGCCCACGCGCCCGGCGCGCCAGTCTCGACGACCACGTCGGCGCGCTCGAGCAGGCTGATCAGTCGAGCGCGGTCCTCGTCAGCGGCCGGGTCGAGGACGACAGAGCGCTTGCCGGTGTTGAGGTAGGCGAAGAGTGCGCTCGTCTCGCCCGAGTCATCGCGGCGAGGGCCGAGGCGGCGCGTCGGATCGCCCTCGGGGGGGCTCGACCTTCACCACCTCAGCGCCGAGCGCGGCGAGCCAGCGCGTGGCAAACGCCCCCGCGACATCGTCGCTGAGGTCGACCACCCGCAGCCCCCGGAGAGCCGAGACAGGCATAACGCGGGTGATAGTAACGCCGGCGACAAGGGGGCCGGGCTCACGGCCGAGCCGCCCTCGCCCGGGTTCCCCGGCGCTCCAACGCTCGCCCGACGCGGCGATGCACCATACCCTTCGGGACTGCATCGAGCCGGTTCGGAAGGCTGTCCTTGTCTCGCACCACCCTTGTGCGCCTGGGCGTCTTCCTCCTCCTGGTCGCGGCCGCGCTCGTTGCGCTCCACGTGTTCGTGGACATCGACCGCTCCGACCTGGAGCGGGCCATCGACCGCGCCGGGATCTGGGGCGCGGTCACGTACGCGGTGATCCTCGCGCTCGGGCTGTCGATTCCGTTCAACCCGGTATCGGACCTGCTGACCGTCACCGTCGCGGCGCTGATCCTCGATCCCTCCGAGGCGATCCTCGCGACGTTCGCGGCGCACTCCTGCGCGATCGTCGTGAACTACGCCGTCGCGCGGCGGTTCGGGTCGGGCATCCTCGACCGTCTCGCGGATCAGCCCCGTCTCGGTTACCTGCAGCGGCTCCGCGAAAGCATCGACTTGAAGACCGTGTTCGTCCTGCGGCTGGCGCTGCCGCTCACCGCGATCGGCGTCGACTTCGTCTCGTACCTCGCGGGCATGAAGCGACTCAACTTCGTGGGCTACTACCTCGCGTCGATCGTGCCGTGGACGGTGATGAGCGTGGTCTACTTCACTTCGGCGGGTGCTTTGAGGGATACCTCGCCGGTGCTGGTCTTCCTGCCAGCCGTGCTCCTCATCGCCGGGACGAGCCTGCTCGTCTACCTGCTCCGCCGTCGCCGCATCATCGACGCGTAGCGGGTGCCCCGACCGTCGCGAGCTGCGCCGGCGACCACGTCGGGCCTTCGAGGATCTCGGAAGCGAGCCGCCGCGCCTCGTCCGGCTCTATGCGGCCCGCCGTCAGCATCACGAACTTCTCGACGAGGTCGGCGTTCGTGATGCCGGTGTCGGGGTCGCCTCGTGGCTGGTCCACGCGCTCCACGATCGTGTCGCCGCTGGTGAGCGTCGCTTCGAGGATGCTCGGCCATCGGGCGGGGTAGAGGGCGCTCAGCTCCTCGTCCGGGGCGAACGTGATGCGGCCGGCCAGTGCGAGCGTCCCGGGGTCGGCGACGGTCTCGTCGGTGAAGCGGGCCAGCCCCAGCTCGCCAAAGCGGAGCGCGGCGGCGACGCAGAACGGGAGCGAGAACTTCGCCGCGTACGGCGTCGTCGGTTCGACGCCCTCGAGGAGGCCAAGCGCGGCGCGATACACGCGGACGTGGACGCGGTCGACCGCGGCGAGGTCGAAGTCCGCCCGCGCACGGAGGGCAAGCGCGGCGTCGACTGCCGGGTGCGTGTGACGGCAGGACGCGTGCACCTTGAACGAGACCCCCTCGATCCGCCAGTTCGGCTGCTCGATCGAGAGGCCGTCCGTGAGAGCTGCGGGGCGGGCGTCGTCCGACATCGCGGCCAGGAGGCCCTTGGGTCCTTCGAGGATCCTCGACGCGCCGGTGAACCCGCGCCGCGCGAGGAGCGCCGCGAGGATGCCGTCGTGAGCGGCCTTCCCCGGGTGGAGCTGCTTGGACATCGCGCCGTCGGCGAGGAACTCCCACAGCCCGGCGGTCATCGTCCCGGCGCTCCCGAGGGCGTTCCGCGTGGCGGTCTCGTCGAGCCCCAGCAGCCGCGCCGCGGCCGCCGCCGCGCCGAGCGTCCCGGCGGTGCCGGTGGTATGCCAGAAGTCGTAGTGCGACTCCCCGAGCGCCTCGCCGACGCGGATGCCGACTTCGTATCCGACGGCGACCGCGTCGAGGAACGCCTCACCGCTCGCGCCCTCGGACTCGCCGAGCGCCAGCGCCGCCGCCACGGTCGGCGCGGCGGGGTGGTAGACGGAGCCGCGGTCGAGGTCGTCCATCTCGAGGACATGCGAGGCAGCGGCGTTCGCCAATGCCGCGAGGGGCGCCGAGGTGCGTTGCGACGAGCCGATCACCGTGGCCTGCTCGTGGCCGCCGAGAACCTCGATGACCTCGCGGACGATCGTCGGAGGCTGCATCGCGCAGCCGCCAATCGCGGAGCCGAGCCAGTCGAGGACATAGCGACGAGTGACGTCGCGCACGGCCTCGGGCACTGATGCGTTCACGACGAACTCGGCGAGCGCGCTGGTCGCAGCTGGCGTCGCGGTCGTCGTCGGTCGCTCGGTGGTAGTCATGAGGCGCCCCCAGGCTCCGACCGGATCGCCTCGAGCAGCTGCTGTGCCAGCACGCGGCGCTGGATCTTCCCGTTCCGAGTCCTCGGGAGCTGTTCCACGAAGCGGTACAGGTGCGGCTGCTTGTATCCGGCCAGGTGCTGCCCAGCGTACTCCCGGAGGTCGGCCTCGGTGAGCGAGGCGCCCTCGTGTGGCACGACGGCGACGGCGACGAGGGTCTTCGTCGGGTCGACCTCGAGGCTGACCGCCGCGACCTCCTGCACATCCGAATGATGCGAGAGCTCGGTCTCGATCTCGATTGGCGAGAGGCGCAGGCCGAACGACTTGATGATGTCGTCGGCGCGTCCGGCGAACCAGACGTAGCCGTCCGCATCCATCGACGCGAGGTCGCCGCCGACGAACCAGTCGCCCTGCATGACCTCGGCCTCCTCGGCAGGGCGGCGCCAGTAGCCCAGCATCAGTCCCGGGTCTGAGCGATGGACCGCGAGCAGGCCGACCTCGCCGCGCGGCCGCTCGACGCCGTCGGTGCGGCCCGGTTCGTCCGGCAGCTCCCCCAGGATTGCGACGCGCCGCCCGGGCTGTGGCCGGCCGGCTGAGCCGGGGCGGACCTCCATGCCCGGTCCGGTGGAGATGTACGTGCTGATCTCCGTCATCCCCAGCGACTCATACAGCTCGGTCCCGGCGCGGCTGCGCCACTCCTCGAGGAGCGCGGGGCGGAGCGGTTCGCCGGCACAGAGCCCGTGGCGCAGCGAGGCGAGGCGCGCGCCCCCGATGTCTCCGTACTTCAGGATCTGTCGGTACACGGTGGGCACCGCGACGAAGACCGTGATGCCGTGCCGTGCGATCTCGTCGGGCCAGCGGGCAGCTTCGAACGGCTGCTCCGCGAGGTGCGCGTGCGCCCCGGCCGCCCACGCGTCCAGCAGCCCGACGCCGAGCGTGTACGACCAGTTGAGCGTCCCGGCGTGCAGCACGCGGTCCCCGGTGCCGAACCCCTGCCACGCATCGCGCATCAGGCGGCGCGCGAGCACGGTGCGGTGCGCGTGGAGGACTCCCTTCGGCCGCGCGGTGCTTCCCGAGGTGTAGATGAGGTAGGCGGGATCGTCCGCGCCCGTGGCCGGCAGCGCGCCCGGGCCGTCGATGCGGTCGAGGTCCTCCGGGGAGAACGTGAGGCCCTGGAACGCCGCGATGCGCGTCTCCGGGGTGCATACGAGCGCGTCGGCGTCGGCGTCCTCGAGGAGGAACGCGGCCTCCTCCGGCGTGAGCGTCGGGTTGGCCGGGATCGGGACGAGGCCGGCCACGGTCGCGCCCAGGAAGGCGAAGGCGTAGTCCGGCGAGTGGGGCAGCCGCACGAGGACCCGCGCGCCCGGACGCAGACCCGAAGCGAGCATGCCACGCCCGATCCGCTGCACGCGCTCCCAGACCTCGGCGAAGGTGAACACCCGGTCGCCGTCGCGCGCGATGAACGTGAACGCCGGACGCCCGGCGTGGACCGGACTGGTCGCCCACGACTCGAGGCAGGCACGCGCGAGGTTGAGGGGGGCGCCCGATTCACGTTCCATGGCGCGCATCGTCGGACGTGGACGCTCGGCTGTCACGCAGCGCTCGGCGGGGCCGGGAACGCCTCGGGTGCGGCGTGTATCCTTCGGCGCACCGATGGGCGGAGGCTCGCCCCGCGCGCCCCGCGGCTCCGACGGTCGAGCGGCGCGTGGAGGCCCCGGGACGCATCAGCGGGGTGCGGTACGCGTCCTGGCCGAGAGCCAACCTCGTGGACCCTGGCGCACTCACGAACGCCAGGGGGCGCCAGAGGGTGATAGCCTCCCGAAGTGACGGGAACCGTGAGCGAATCGCCTCCGATCGAATACAAGCAGTGCTCCACGTGCGGCTTCGCCACGCCCGCGACACGCACGCGCTGCCACAACTGCTGGAACCGCCTCGACCCCGACGCACCGCTACTGGATCCTGCGCACGCGGCGGAGCTGGTCGCGCGCCAGGAAATCTACACGGCGCAGCAGCGGTCGCAGGAGGCCGCGCGGCGCCGCCGTCGCCAGATGATCCTCGGCGGCATTGCCCTGCTGGCCGTCGCCTGGTTCGGGTGGTGGTTCTACCGCTCATTCATCTACACGCCGCCGCCGGTGCCGGAGGCGAGTTCCCCCGCGCTCCAGACCCTCATGGGCCCCGATGCGTGGGCGACCTCGGGCGGTGACCTCCTCGAGAGCCGCAGGGTCGACCTGCCGGTTCCGCTCGAGGGCGATGTCGCCTGGTCGCAGGTGCTGGGCGGGGTGCCGGCGACGCCGCTGGTGGCGGACGCCGAGCGTGTGTACGCCGTGACCGCAGGCGCGATTGTCGCCCTGTCGGTCGAGGACGGCTCGATCGCCTGGGAGTACGCGCTGCAGGGCGCCCCATTCGGGGCCCCGACGCTCGCCGGTGACCGACTGTACGTCGCACTCCGCGCAGGCCAGCTGCTTGCGCTGGAGGCCGCCACCGGCGAGGAGATCTTCTACTCGCTCAACACCGGCACGCGGTTTGGCACGTCGCCGATCGTTGCCGACGGCTACGCGTACGTGTTCGGCATCGGCGACCTCGTCGCGTTCGATGCGGAGACCGGCAAGGTGTTGTGGTCATCGCCGAACCGTGCGGGCGGCGTCGCCTTCGCGAACCCCGTCATCACCGAGGACCACATCGCCGGTGTCACGGGCGACGAAGTGCTGGTGTTCGACCGGAGCAACGGCGCTCAGACCTACTTCTACGAGTTCGCACGCGCGTTCCCGTACTCCACCGTCGCGCAGGACGGCATCATCTACGCCAGCTCCCGCCGCTACACCGTGGCGTTCGAGGAGACGTCCGAGCGGCCGTGGTGGGAGCAGTGGCGGGCCGCCTGGAACCAGTTCTGGATCTGGGGCATGGCGCCGGACGTCCCGATCCCGGACCGCCTGTGGCAGAACAACGATCCGCCGCTCGCGGACGGCTTTCCGGCGGCGATTGCCGGAGACCTGCTGATCATCGCGAGCAACGAGGGCGAGATGCAGGCGCTCCGTCGTGCGGATGGCACCGAGGCCTGGCGCGTGACACCGACGGAATCAGAGGTCGCGGTGCGCGGGCCGCTGAGCACGCAGGACGGCATCGTCCTCCCGCTGGAGGATCGCCTCGCGCTCTACGACGCGACGTCGGGCGAGCTGATCGCGGAGCGTCCCGTCGAGGGTGGACTGTCCGACGTGATCGTCACCACGGCGGGCATGTTCGTCCTCACCCAGGACGGGACGCTGACAGCGATCCGATAGGCGGCGCCGTCTAGCCGCCGTTCTCCTTCGCCTCCGCCGCGGCGCGCGCCTGGAGGACGAGCTCGGGCGTCGTCTCCAGCACGCCGGCGTCACGCAGGCGCTGCACCTCCTCCTCGGACTTCCCGAGGATCTCCTTCAGCACGTAGTCGTTGTGCTGGCCGAGCGCCGGTGCGGCGGAGTAGATGCTGCCGGGTGTGCGGTCCATGTTCCAGGCCACCCCCGCGAGCTTGTGACGCCCGGCGGAGATGTGGTCCACCTCCGGCCAGAAGCCACGCTCGATGAGATGTGGGTCCTCCACGACGCGGCGGCTGTCCGCGCTCACACCGGCGGCCACGCCGTGGCGCTGCAGGATCTGCATCGCCTCGTCCGATCCACGCGTCGAGGTCCACGCCGTGATGGCGGCGTCGATCTCCTCGTGGTGCGCGAACCGCGCGTCGAGCGTCGCGAACTGGCTCCGCAGCTCGGGGCGGCCGATCGCCTCGCAGAGTCCGCGCCACTCGGCGTCGGAGCCGACCGCGAGGGCGACCCACTCGTCATCGCCCGTGCAGCGGTAGCAGCCGGACGGCGCCATGTGCTCATCGCGGTTGCCGATCCAGGTCGGCTCCTTGCCGGTCATCTGGTACTCGAGGACCGACTCGCCGGTCCAGTTGATCGCGCACTCGCGCTGCGAGAGATCGATGTACTGGCCGCGGCCGGTCTTCCGGCGGTGCATGAGGCCGGTCAGGATGTAGCCCGCGGTGTGGATCCCGGCGATCGGGTCGCCGTAGTTGATGCCGGACTTCATCGGCATCCCGTCGCGGAGGTAGCCCGTGCGCGCCACGAGGCCGCCGAGTTGCTCGATGGCGACGCCGTAGCCGACGTACTTCGCCTCGGGACCGCCGTTTCCGGACGGCGGCATCGAGACGAAGACGATGTCCTCGTTCACCGCCTTGAGGACGTCGTAGCCGAAGCCCATGCGCTCGAAGACGCCGCCGCCGAAGTTCTCGATCACCACGTCGGCGATCTTCGCCAGCTCCATGAACACCTCGCGCCCCTCGGGCATGAGGATGTTCATGCACATCCCGAGCTTGTTCCGGTTGGTCTTGTTGAAGTACCCGGAACGGTTCCACGGGTCCTCGCCCGGGTCGTCGTTCGCGTAATGGCTCAGCGGAATCGGCGGCGGGATGGCCGGCCCGCGGATGGAGTCCAGCTGCCGGTTCGCCTCGATCTTGATGATCGTGGCGCCCATGTCGCCCAGCAGCTTCGTGCAGTACGGCCCCGCCCAGACCATCGAGCAGTCCAGGACGATGACGTCCTTCAACGGGCCCTGCTGGCCCTCCCGCAGGGGGACGCGTGGCTCGCCGCTCGCGCCGTCAACGAACTGGCTCATCTGGCGACTCCGTCCGTGACACCGCCGCGCGGGTGCGCGCCGAACGCGCCGGCGGCTGAGAGGTTCGCGCGCGACCCTGCGTCGTGGCCGAGGGACTCGAGGACCTCCAGCGTGTGCTCGCCGAGGAGCGGCGCCCGCTTCGATTCCCAGAGGCCGTCCGTGAAGTGTGCCCCCATCGAGGGGTAACGCAGGGTGCCGGCCACCGGGTGGTCGACCTCGTGGAAGAAGCCCCGGTACTGGAGCTGCTCGTTCTTGAAGTAGTCCGCAGGCGTCGAGACGTACCCGAACGGCAGCCCGAGGGCCTGCGCCTTCTGGTAGATCTCCTCCTTCGTGTGCTCGATGAGCCACGGGAGCATGAGCGCGTCGATCTCATCGCGCAGCTCGCTCTGGGCGCCGGTGCGCTGATACCGCTCGTCCGCCAGGATCGGCATCTCCATCAGCGTGGCGATGTTGGCCCAGCGCCGAGGCGGGCCGGAGACGACGCCGACGAACCCGTCGGCGCAGGGGTAGATGCCCCAGGCGGCGCGGGCGCCGTTGCCGGTGCGCTGGTGGATCTGACCGCCGTAGATCCACGTCATGTCGGTCATCTCGAGCAGGGACGTCAGGCACTCGTGCATCGAGACGTCGATGTGCTGTCCCTGGTCCGAGAAGCTCCGCTCCCAGAGCGCCGCGAGCGTGGCGACGTAGGCGTTCTGCCCGGCGCCGTACTGGCCGATGTAGCCGCCGTTCTTCAGCGGCTCCTTGTCCGGCTCGCCGGTGATGTGCATCTGGCCGCTCAGCGCGTAGCAGGTGATCTCCCACGCGTTGAACTGCGAGTAGGGGCCTGTCTGTCCGAACGGTGTGACCGAGGTGTAGACGAGGCCGGGGTTGACCTCCCGCACGTCCTCGTAGCCGAAGCCGATCTCGTGGAGGGCGCCCGGCCGGCCGGACTCGATGAGCACGTCCGCCGTCGCGACTAGCTCGCGGAGCACGCTGCGCCCGTCCTCGGTTTCGAGGTCGAGCGTGATCGAGCGCTTCCCCTGGTTCAGGTAGAGGTGCAGGGCGCCGGCCTCGGGATCCACGCTGCCGTCCTTGAACGGCCCCCAGTGGCGGACGGGGTCACCACCGGGGCGTTCGACCTTGATCACGTCCGCGCCGAATCCCGCGAGGAAGCGCGCACAGTAGGGCCCCGCGATGTATTCCGAGAGATCGAGGACGCGCACTCCTTCGAGGGGTCCCTCCATGTGGCCTCCAGCCCAACGCATCCGTGTTATTACGTCGCCGGTGGATTCTAGTGGGGGCGTCGAGGTTGCTTAACGCCGCAGACAGGGAACTGAGTGCCAATTTCGGCGCTCACCTCTCATCTCGGCCGCAGCAGGAGGGTGTGATGGCAGAAACGACGGGATCGCCGGAGGACGTCATCCGGCAGTGGGCGAAGGCGAACACCGAGGGCGACGTCGAGACGTGGGACCGCGTGGTCCTCGATGGGTTTTCCTACGTCCACAGCGCGTCCAACCTGGAGCGTAAGCCGGAGATGCTGGAGGCGTTCCGCAACGGCCGGCGCTACAGCAAATGGAACACCGAGGGCATGTCGACCCAGGACTTCGGCGGCACAGCCGTGGTGACGGGGATCGGCCGTCTCGAGGTCCCTCGGGAGCCTCCGGTGGTGCTGAACGTCCGGTTCACCGCGACGCTCCTCGATCGGGATGGCTGGAAGCTGGCAGCGTTCCAGACGACGAGGCTGCCCGAGGGCCAGTAGCAACCCGGGAGGGCGACCTCCGGTGCGAGTCGTCGTGCAGCGCTGAATCCCGGAAGCCCCCTCCCCCGGAAAGGGGAGGGGGTTGGGGGAGGGGCTTCACCCTGATTGATCTCCCCCTTCCCGCGCAGGGAAGGGGGCCGGGGGGATGGGCGCCCCGCGCTCACCTCGACGCGATCGAGGTCAGCGCGGAATCCGCGGAGCGGCCCCGGCGACGCTATTCCCCCTTCTTCGCCACCTTGAAGATGTTCGTGTGGCGGATGCGGGCGATCTCCTTGCCCGACTCGTCGAACAGGTCGCCGTCGACGACGGAGTAGTGGTGCCCGTTCTTCTCGTACGCATCGACCATGTGACCCGTCAGGGTGAAGGTCTGGCCGGCGACGGGACGCGAGAAGTTCTGGATGTGGCTGCTCGCGTGGATCGACGGGTTCCCGTAGTGGTAGGAGTGCGCCAGCAACGTGATCATGTGGCGCGCGATCACGGACGGGTGAACCAGCGGCTGGTCGCCCGTGAAGAGGTCCATCGGCTGGATCTGCTCGTTGCCCAGCGCGCGGGCCTCCTCGGCCGTGATCGTGTAGGACAGCGTGCGGATGTCCTGCCCGACCGGTGCGTTCTCCAGCGTCAGCCACTCGAGGTCATCGGTCTTGGGGTCCGCCGTCATCTTCTTCGAGAGGATGAAGTCCTTCAGCCACGGCGCCTCGCCCATGCCGAGCTCGGCGCGGAGGCAGACCTCGCCGTTGTCCTTCGTCGCCTCGAGGTGGTGGAGGCCGGTGTCGTCCATCGTGATCTCGACCTTGACCTGCTCGTCCGGGTAGGTCGGGCGGCGGAACTGGATGTAGATCCAGCCGCGGTCCAGCCAGTCCTCGCCCATTGCCTCGAGGATCGCGGGGATGCACCAGCCGTAGATGGTGACGCCGCCGATGAGGGCGCCCTGGAAGCCGTACGCGGATCCACCGTCTGCGGTGTGGATCTTGTTCCGCTTCATCATCTCGGGATCGTTATGGTCCTTCATGAACGCAGTAAACGTTTGCGTCGCGACCATGGTGTCGGGCATCGTGTGCTCCTTCGAACGGCGTGGGGCCGGGACTGTCCTCGGGCCGCAGGGTAGCGCGTCCGTGCGAGCGTGTGCGCCCCTGCTCCCGCGTCGCCCACCTGCCCCCGTCGCCTACGTCGAGGCGTCCTCGCGGGCTTCGCGCAGGGCGCGGCGCTGCTGGCGCACGGTCGCGAGGTGCGCGTACGACATGCCCGCGACCACGAGCCCCACGCCTGCGAACAGCGACGGACCGAGGGCGTCTCCGAGCACGAAGTGGGCGATGACCACGCCCCACACGGGCGTCGTCAGCGACAGCGCCGTGACTCCCGACGGCATGTAGTGCTTCAGCATCCACATGTTCGCGATGAAGCCGAAGCCCGCGATCACGAAGCCCTGGTAGAAGATCGACAGCGCGAGCGGGCCGGTTAGCCGCCACGGGTCGTCCTCGATCGTCGCGCCGAGCCCGAGGAAGACCACGACGCCGACGACGACCTGCGTCATCAGCAGCTTCGGCATCTCGACGTGCTGCGACGCGACCGAGGTGTAGACCAGGCGGCTGCCCAGGAGCGCCGCCGAGCCCACCATGAGCGCGTCGCCGAGGAGCGTCGCCTCGGGGTTTCCGAAGTCCCTTGCCACCACCAGCACGACGCCGGCGTAGGCCACGAGGGTGCCGAGGACGCGCGCGGGCGTGAGGCGGTCTCCGGGCACCGCGAAGTGCGCGACGACGCCCGTCCACAGCGGGAACGTCTGTCCGATCACCGAGGCATGCGAGGCCGTCGTCTGGTCCTGGCCGATGTTCATGAGCGCGATCTGCGCCGCGAACAGCACGGCGAGGCCGGCGAGCGCCGGCAAGTCGCGCCGGCGCGGCATCAGTGACTGCTTCGTCGCGAGCGCCCAGGCGATGGTGACGATGCCGCCTGCGATGAACCGATACCCGGCAAGCCGCAGGGGTGGGGCGTCATCCAGCCCGGCCTTGATCGCGACGGGGTTGCCGCCCCACAGCGCCGCGAGGAACAGCGCGAACCCGGTCGCGCCCGGCGTGAGCGGGCGCCGCACCGTGAGTCCGTCCGGCGTTGCCGCTGAGGTAGGCGGATCGCTGCGCTCCACGCTCACGGTTCCTGCCTCTCGGCGCCGGGTCGAAAGCCACGCACGTGCGATACTCGCGCGAACGGCCGTCTGACCCGCAACGCGTCTGCACCGCCCGGGCGCGATGCTCTCACACCCCTGGAAGGGGCTGTGCATGTCCAACGAACAGGCGCCTGAGCTCTGTGTCGAGGTGGGCGTCGATTCCTTCGCCGGTACCGCGTACGTCCAGAGGTGGTGGTCGCACCGCGAGCGCGCGGAGCTGCTGCGGTTCGGACGTGTTCCCGCCGAGGGCGGCCCGCCCCGCGAGGATGAACTGATCAGCGACGCCCAGCTCGTCGGCCTGCTTGACTCGGCCTGGACCACGGGCGTCCTCTCGGACTTCGCGAGGCGGCAGCTCTTCCACATGGTGCTGCGCCACTACGAGGCCGACCCCGCCTCGGTCTGGGCTGTGGGCGTGGACGATGGCGAGTAGCGCACCTCTGCGAAGGAGGCCGGACCGGTGACAGACCAGCCACACGACGACCCCTACCGAGACCTCCTCGAGCGGCTCTCCAACGCGTACGGGCCCACCGGCTTCGAGGGCGATGTCCGCGCGATCGTCCGCGAGCAGCTCGCGCCCGTGGCGGACAGCCTCGAGACGGACGGCGTCGGTTCACTCATCGCCCGCCTCGACGGCGGCGCGGAGCGTCCAAGGGTCATGTTCGCCGCGCACATGGACGAGCTGGGGCTGATGGTCCGGCGGATCACGCCCGAGGGCTTCCTCAAGTTCGTGCCGCTCGGCGGGTGGCTGGACCAGGCGATCATCAACCAGCGCTGGGCGGTCCTTACCCGGAACGGGCCGGTCCCCGGCCTCACCGGCATCAAGACCGTCCACGTGATGTCACCCGAGGATCGCGGCAAGGTGTTCAAGCGGGACGACATCTTCATCGATGTTGGCGCGACCTCGAAACAGGACGCGGAGGAGCGCCTGGGCATCCGGCCGGGCGATGCGGTCGCCCCCGACTCGCGCTTCCAGCCGCTCGCGGGTGGCGACCTCTACCTCGGCAAGGCATGGGACGACCGGGTCGGCGTGGCGGTGATGATCGAGACGCTGAAAGCCCTCAAGGCGTCCGGGCACCCGAACACGGTGTTTGGTGTCGCCACCGTGCAGGAGGAGGTCGGCCTGAGGGGCGCGCAGACGAGCGCGTGGGCCGTCGAGCCGGACATCGGCATCTCGCTCGAGTCCGGAGTCGCCTCGGACTACCCGGGCATCAACGAGGACGAGGCGCAGGAGCGCCTGGGCGGCGGTCCCGGCATCTTTCTGCACGACTCATCGATGCTCCCGAACAACCGCCTGCGGGACCTGGTGATGGACACGGCGAGGGACCTCGGCCAGCCGCTCCAGTTCAACGTGCTGTCCGGCTACGGGCAGGACGGGGCGATGATCCAGAAGGCACACGGCGGCGTCCCCGCCATCAACATCACGGTCCCCACGCGCTATCTGCACAGCCACACCGGTGTCATCCACCGGAACGACGTCGCCGGCGCGATCCGCCTCGTCGCCGAGGTGGTCCGCCGCCTGGACGCGGAGACGGTTGCCCGCCTCCGCGCCTTCGACTAGACCCGGGATCGCGGACGGCCCGGCTGCAGCATCGGCCCGGCTACAGCACCGGGGAGGTGCCGCCGTCCACGTTCACCGCGGTACCGGTGATGTAGCTCGCACGCGCCGAGGCGAGGAAGCAGATGAGGTCGCCGGCCTCGTGCGCCTCGCCGACGCGGCCCAGCGGCACGCGCGCGCCCATGGCGTCGTAGAACTCATCGAGCGTCTGGGACGGGTTCCGCTCCTGGGCCGCCTCGTAGCGACGCTCGTGTTGACCGCTCTTGATGAGGCCGATGCAGACGGAGTTCACGAGGATGTTGTCCGCGGCGTAGTCCTTCGACATCGCCTTGGTGAGCGCGAGCCCGGCGGCGCGTGCGAGCGAGGTCGGCAACGATCCTGCGCCCGGTGCCTTTCCGCCCGGCGTGGCGATGTTGATGATGCGGCCGCCGCCGGCCGCGCGCATCAGCGGTACGACCGCCCGCGCGCAGTAGATGGCGCCGTAGACCTTGATGCCCAGGTCGCCCTCCCAGGTGCCGTCGTCGACGTTCTCGAACTTCGCGGCCGCCGAGGTGCCGGCGTTGTTCACGAGGATGTCGACCGTCCCCCACTGCTCGACCACGCGCTGGACGAGCGTCTTCACCTGCGCCTCGTCGCGGACGTCCGCCGTGACGGCTAGGACCTCCCCGCCGGTCTCGCGGCGGATGCGCTCGGCGGCGGCCTCCAGCACGTCCTGGCGCCGCGCTGCGATGGCCACCCGAGCGCCCTCCCGCGACAGCGAGAGCGCGCTGGCGAACCCGATGCCCTCGCTGCCCCCCGTGATGATCGCGACCTTGCCGGTGAGTCCGAGATCCATTGCGCCTCCGCTGGAGCCTGTGCCCTCTGAGTTACTAGGGTGTGTGAATCGGTAGCGTGTGGTGCGACATAGAACGCTGGAATCACGGGCGAGGCAACATCATGGCGAAGGACGAGTCGTTCGACATCACCACCGGGTGTGACCTGCAGGAGGTCGACAACGCGGTGAACCAGGCCGTCCGCGAGATCACCGGGCGGTTCGACTTCAAGGGCGTCCTGGCGGAGGTGGAGTTCAACCGCGCCCAGGAGCAGATCGAGATCCACACCACGGACGAGTACAAGCTCGACGCGATCTGGCAGGTGCTGATCGCGCGGCTCATCTCCCGGCAGGTGCCGGTGAAGAACCTCAAGCGCGAGACCGTGGAACGTGCCGGCGGCGACACCGTGCGGCAGACGGTCAAGCTCGTGCAGTCCATCGACGGCGACACCGCGAAGAAGATCACCGCCCACATCCGCGACTTGAAGCTCAAGAAGGTGAAGGCGCAGCAGCAGGGCGACTCGGTCCGGGTCTCCAGCGCGAGCCGGGACGAGCTGCAGGCGGTCATCCGCTCGCTGAAGGAGCAGGACTGGGAGGTCGAGCTCTCCTTCGGCAACTACCGCTAGCGCGTCCCGCCTATCCTCCCCGCGACGCCCGACGGCGGGCGCGGACGGGAGGATGCGCATGACCACGACGACGGGCCTCGACATCGCGGCGTTCCTGGACGCGGAGCACCTGGGGGTGTTCCAGCGCATCCCGCCCCGCGACCTCCACGCCGATGACATCCCCGGCACCGTCGCGGTCCTCCGGGCAGCCGGCGCCGCCCGCCGCGCGGCGAGCGTCGCGCCCCTGCCGGCAACCGTGACCGTCGAGGATCGCGTCGCCTTCGGGCGGGATGGGCAGCCGGACGTCCCGGTGCGCCTCTACCGCCCGGCACGGGCGACGGCGCCCACGCCCGCGTTCTACTGGATCCATGGCGGCGGGATGGTCGGCGGCGCGGTGGACGCGAGCGACGGCTACTGCGCCTGGATCGCCGACGAGCTCGGCGTACTCGTCGCCTCCGTCGAGTACCGCCTCGCGCCGGAGCACCCCTACCCGGCACCGCTCGACGACTGCCACGCCGGGCTCCACTGGCTCCTGGCGAGCGCCGATGAGCTCGGCATCGATACCTCTCGTCTCGGGCTGGGCGGCGGCAGCGCCGGCGCCGGCCTCGCTGCCGGGCTCGCCCTGCGCCTCCGCGACGAGGGCGAGGTGACGCTCAGCTACCAGCACCTCGTCTATCCGATGCTCGACGACCGCAACGAAACGCCGAGCAGTCACGCGATCCTCGACAGCCGGGTGTGGAACCGCACCTGCAACCACGTTGGATGGAACGCCTACCTCGGCGGCCGTGCCGGCAGCGCCGAGGTCTCCCCGTATGCCGCGGCGGCGCGCGCGACCGACCTCGCTGGACTGCCGCCCACCTATATCTGCGTCGGGACGCTGGACCTCTTCCTGGACGAAGACATTGCCTACGCGCGGACCCTCCTTGCTGCGGGCGTCCCCACGGAGCTGCACGTGTACCCCGGCGCGTTCCACGGCTCAACGGGGACCGTGCCGAACGCCGCGCTCTCGCTGCGCTGGAGGGCGGACGAGCTCGCCTCGATCCGCAGGGCGCTGACGGCGTAGCAGACCGTGGCACGAGACCCGGACGCGCTGCTCCCGGTGATGCTCGGCGTCATGGCGGCAGGCCGTAGCCAGTCCGTCCCCGCGTTCATCGCGTGGCGCCGCGTCGAGCCTCGGGTCGGTGGGACGCTCGGGCGGGGCGTGACGGCGTGCTTCGCCGCCGGCGAGGTGATCATCGACAAGCTGCCGTGGACGCCGGATCGGACCGACCCCGGGCCACTGTTCGGCCGCGTCGTGTTCGGCGCCCTCGGCGGTGCGGCGATCGAGCGCTCCGAGGGCGGCAGTGTGCTGCGAGGTGCACTCCTCGGAGGGGGCACGGCGGCCGTCGCGACGTTCGCCCTCCACCGGATCCGCCGCTGGCTGACGTCGCATACGCCGCTGCCGCCGATCGCGTGGGGTATCGCCGAGGACGCGGCGATCGTGGCGCTTGGGGTCGCCGCCGCGCGGCGGCGCGATGGCTAGCCCCACGGTGTACTAGACCGCGCACATCGATTTGCGCTTCACTCGCGCAGCCCGACCGGGTGCGTTGCATTCGAGGAGTTCGTCATGGCGTTGCCGGAGTTCACCGACCTGGGGTTCACGATCGACGGGCACATCGCCACGCTCGAGATCCGGCGGCCCCCGCACAACTACCTCGACATCGCGCTCGTCGACAGCCTCGCGAGCGCCCTCGAATACATCGACCGCGAGACCGAGGCGCGGGCCGTGCTGCTCTGCTCGGAGGGCCGGTCGTTCTGTGCGGGCGCGAACCTCCGCGGTGACGGCCCCGCGACGCCGCCGATGGGCAACCGGCGCGGCCGCGAGCACCTCTACCGGGAGGCCGTGCGGCTGTTCGAGACGGGGACACCGATCGTTGCGGCGGTGCACGGGAACGCCATCGGTGCCGGGCTCGGGCTCGCGCTCGCGGCAGACTTCCGGGTTTGCACGCCAAACGCGCGGCTCACGGCATCCTTCTCCCGCCTCGGCTTCCACAACGGCTTCGGCACCACGGCCACCCTCCCGCGCGTGGTCGGGCAGCAGTGGGCCGCGCGCCTGCTGATGACCGGCATGGACGTCAGCGGCGAGAAGGCGCTGGAGATCGGCCTCGTGGACGAGCTGGCGTCCGAGGATGACCTGCGGGCAACGGCGCTGGAGCTGGCCAACCAGATCGCCTCGGCGGCCCCGCTCGCGGTGCGTTCCATCCGGCGGACCCTCCGCCGCGGGTACGCCGACGACGTGCGACGAGCCACCGACACCGAACAGGTGGAGCAGGACTGGCTGCGGCGCACCGCCGACTTCAAGGAGGGCGTCCGCGCGACCGCGGAGCGGCGCGCTCCCGAGTTCCGCGGCGAGTAGCAGTAACGACGGCGAGCAGCATCAGACCATGACCACACGCGAACCGGTCCAGAAGTTCTTCACCTCGCAACGCCTTCGGATCTCCTACTGGGACTGGGGGAACGAGGACGCCCCACCGCTCGTCCTCGTCCACGGCGGCAAGGACCACGCGCGTTCGTGGGATCAGATCGCCGAGGGCCTTCGCGACGACTACCACGTCGTCGCGCTCGACCTCCGTGGACACGGTGACTCGGAGTGGAGCCCGGGCGGGAACTATGGTCTGCCGGACAACGCGCTGGACGTCGTCCGCATGATCGAGACGGTGGGGTCGCCGGCGCGCGTGCTCGCGCATTCCTACGGCGGATCGGTCTGCCTCCTCGCAGCGGGGAGCTTCCCGGAGCATTTCGCCTCGATGGTGGTCATCGAAGGCACCCACTCGCTGAACCCCCGCGACGGCAAGCCGATGGGACCCGCCTGGGTGCGCGAGTGGGGTGAGAACCTCCGAAGGTTCGAGGGCTCAACGCAGCGCGTCTACCCCGACCTCGCCGCCGCCGAGGCGCGCGTGCGCGAGGCGAACCCGCGTCTGCCCGCCACGTTCACCCGCTACGGCTCGAGGCCCGTGGAGGGTGGGTACGTCTGGAAGTACGACTGGTGGGTGAACGGGCGCACTTCGATGGAGATCCGGCGCGACGAGCTGCCTCGCTTCTGGGAAGCGATCGAGTGCCCGATCCTCCTGCTGTTCGCCCGCCAGACGCGCGTGACTCAGCGCACGGATGCGGGCGACTTCATCCGCGGCTCTCGCACCGAGTACATCGAGGACGCCGGACACTGGCTGCACCACGACCAGCCAGCGGCGACACTCGCCGCCGTGCGTCCGTTCTTCGCCGAGCACCCCTCCTCCTGAGGGCCGCCGAACCCGGGCAAGGGTCTATTCGTCTGGCGTCGATCTGGCTAGATTCCGTCACGGTCGGACGACCGGACGGAGGTAGCGATGACAGACAGGCGATGGAGGCTAGCGCTCGCCGGCCTCGTGGCGGCAACGTTCGTGGTCGGCGCCGCGTGCAGCTCGGACGAGGGCGAAGACGAGGAACCCGAGGCGACCGCCACATCGACCGCCACGCCGACGGAAAGCGCAATGGGGACGGGCGAGGCCACGGCGGCCGCGGCCATGACCGAGACCGCGACGGCAACCGAGGCGACGGGAGTGGGGGCACTCGGCCTCGCCGACCTCGATGGGCTCGTGTGCTCTGGGCAGTGGACGAATCAGACGTTCGGCTCCACGGGATCGTTCGCGGCAACGTTCAGCACCGGCGACGGCGGTGGTTCCGTGAAGCTGGAGCTGGGCGGAAACGTCTTCGGCGGCCAGGGCGGGACGGTGGACGCGCCGTTCACGACTGACGGCGAGACCACGGTGTTCGACGCTGACCTCGGCTTCCTGGGCATGGCGATGATGAGCTTCGACGGGACGACTGTGGGAGAGGCCGTCCTCCAGAACCCGCCGGCGCTGGGCGAGGGTTCGAAGGCGACCGTGACGGACTTCGCGTTCGACGGGAAGACGCTCAACGCCGGGCTCGACATCGAGTTCGCGAACAACGGCGGCACGGCGCACTCCATCCTGGAGTCCACCTGCGAGTAGGGTTATCAGGGCCGATCAAGCGGCCGGTTGTGCTGACGCTGACAGAGCCCGCCACCTGGCGGGCTCTGTTCCGTCTGTGACGAATTTACCGGCGTTCTATTTAGCTGTTCCGTGCTGTACTTATGGGGTAATGTTTCTCGACAGGGCGCGTACCGGGTGACGCGCATGCACGTCGGGCGGCAGTGCACCTGGATTAGATCGGGTCATGCATGCCGTCCGCCGAGCAACTCGCACGCGATGCCGCCGCTCGCTACCCGCTTCCGCCCGTCCTCTATCGGCTGTTGAGCCTCAACGTGCCGGGTGTCGACGAGGCCCCCGAGGCGGGAACCATACTGACCGAGGTCGTGTCTCGCGACCCGGACCTGGCGCGGCGGCTGCGCTACATCTCCACGGCGTCGGGACCCTGGCGAGGGCGGACGGAGAACCGCTCGCTGGCGCAGGGCGTGCGCGACCTCGGTTTCCGTCGCGTCCACATGGCCGCCCTGGCGATCACGACCATCGGCGGGCTGCCGGTGACCACGACAGTGGTCGACTTCCTGCGCTTCTGGCGCTACTCGGTCGCGGTCGCGTTCCTCACGCAGAGCCTGGGCTACCGCCGCCGCGTGGAATGGGTGGAGTTCGGCACCTCCGCCGGCCTCTTCCACGACGTGGGCCGGCTGTTGATCGAGGACGCGGACCCCGTCGGCATGCAGCGAGTGCGCGACCGGCAGCTCGCGGGCGAGGGGCCGTGGCTCCAGCTCGAACGCGAGGAGTTCGGGTTTACCGCGTTCGAGCTCACCGTGGCGCTGCTGAAGGCGTGGCGCTTTCCCTCCCAGCTCGTCGACATCGTGGCCGGGCTCATCGAGGACGAGCCGCCGGCGCTGTCCGAGGCGCTCCGGGACGCGATCCTCACCGCGCGCGCCATGGACTTCGCGACGAAGACCGGGCGCCGCTACGAGCTCGTCCCGGACGCGATGGAGGTCATCGAACGCCACTTCGCCGGGCTCGAGGGGTTCACGGAGCGCGTCGACGCACTGCTCGCGGCGGCAATGGTCGCGATCTCGGAGTACCCCTCCGAACCGGGCGCTGCGCCGGACCAGTCCCGAGGTTAGCGGCGCGTGGCCTGCTCCCGGGAGTCGTAGACCGCAGTCAGCGCCAGGAGCACACGGTCGGCCAGCAGCGCAATCTGCTCGCGTGCGAGGGCGGATTCCTCGGTGGTCATATTGCTGCGGGCGGCCAGCTGCTTTGCCGTCTGGTCCAGCGCGCGTCGGAAGAACGTGAACGCCTGCACCGCCTGCGCCAGCGGCATCCCGCGTCGTCGTAGCTCGCCGCCGTAGGCGGTGCCGATTTCGGTGACCTCCCGCTCCAGCGGGGCGCGGTCGCCGCGACGGCCGACGTAGTCGTCGACGATCTGCACGAGACGGCGGCCCAGCGGGCGGAGGGCGTCCCGCTCGTCCTCGTCGGTGTCGCGGTACCACTCCGGTTCGGACTGGGTCGAATGCAGCTGGCGCCGGATGCGCGTCACCGTGGCCGATTCGATCTCGCGGTTCGGGCGCTGCGCGCCGCGCTCCATCAGGCCGAGGAGGTCGCCCTCGTCGAAGCGGCGGTGGCCGCCGGGCGTGCGGAACATCTGGATCTCGCCCGCGTCTGCCCAGCGACGGACGGTGGACTCGTTCACCCCGAGGATTTCGCAGGCGCGAGCGAGGCTTACCCAGCGCGAGCCTCGACGCCCCCGTGTCGTGTCACCGTTCGCGCCGTTCGGGGCCAGCGAGAACAGGTCAAGCGGGCCCGGCTGCGTTCCAGCCGGGGCTTCCCCGCCGCGGAGAAGTGGGGCCATCGCTACTCCGCTGATCCAGCGGCCGCGCCCAGTCCGAGCAGCGGCGCGACGTCGCCGAGGCCGAGGCGGCGGCAGGTGAACATCGGTGTATCGAACAGCGTGTAAGACGAGGCCTCGGATTCGCGTAGCTCACGCACGAGCGCGAGGAACTCGCCGGGGTCGTCGCCCTCGAACGCCACGACGAACTCCTGGTCGTCCAGGCCGTAGGAGTACGTCGTGTTGATCTTGATCGAGTGGTACTTGTGGCCGATCGCGATGTGCTCGTCCATCATGCGCTGGCGCTCGTCCGCGGACAGCGCGTACCACGGACGGGTCTTAGCCATCGGGTAAACAAAGAGGTACTTGTCCACGCCGCCATCGAGGCGCAGACGCTCCCGCTTCTCGACGCCCTCGTGCCAGTCGTTGTTGTACTGCGACCGCATCGTCATCGAGAGGTAGGAGTACGACTCCTCGAGCCAGGCGCCGAGGGGCGAGCGCCGGAGCGCCTCGTGCCAGTCGGTGATCACCTGCAGGTCGTCGTGGACCTGCCACAGCACGACGTCGGCGTCGGCGCGTGTCCCCACTGTGGAGTAGGCGCGCGTCAGCATCGCCTGCGTCGAGGCGTCAAGGAGGTTGGTCAGGGTCTCGCCCAGCGCCGCCCGCTCGGCCTCCGGCAGACGTCGTGCCTCGTGGTCCAGCCGGAAGAAGCTGAACTTGACGCTCTGCACACCCTTCGCCGGCCCGCGACGGTGCGGCGCACCGGCGGCTGCGGGAGCGCCGGAGGGCGGGCCGTGATGCGCGTGCGCGGCGTGCTCGGTCCGCTGTTCGCTCGTGGTCACGAAAGCACCTCGTCCCGGGCATCCACCGCGGCGCCCTCGCGGGCAGCGGCGGCGCAGAGCTCCTCCCAGCGGTCGTACTCGGGCACGAAGTAGGGGAGGCGGATCTTCTTGAACTCGGTCGTGGAGTAGAGGACGCGGTAGTCCTCGATGCCGGTCTCTGCCACAATGGCGCGGGCGGTCTCCTCGACGCCCGCCACCTTCGGGTGGTGGATCATCGAGAACACCGAGTACGGCCAGTCCGCGTAGGTTGGGCGCTGGTAGCAGTGCGAGATGTTTCGGTAGCCGGCGACGAACTGCCCGAACTCGCTGACACGCGCCTCCGGCACATTCCACACGGCCATGCCATTCGCGCGGAATCCCGCCGTGCGGTGGTTGAGGATGCCGGCGAAGCGGCGGAGGTGCCCGCTCTCCTGCATCCTGCGCGCGTGCGCGAACACCTCGTCCGTGGTCCAGCCAAGAGCGTTGGCGATGGGCGCGAATGGCTCCTCGAGGTCGGGGAGGTCGACCTGCGTCGCCTTGATGTATGCGATATCAGTCTCGGAGAGGCCGAAGGCAGCGGCGGCGTTGCGACGCTCCTCGGTATATTCGGGAGCGCCGCGCGCGGTCATCTCGCGGTCGCCGGACATGTCCAGCGTCACACCGATCTTGAACAGCTTCAGCGTCGGCATCGGCCGCGTGGACTCGGCGCCGGCGAGGATGTGGAGCCGCCCGATCACCGCGTCGAGGTCGGCGCCGGGCGGCATCGCGACGGTGAACCACATGTTGAACTCGTGGTTGCGCTTGTAGTTGTGGGACACGCCGGGGTGCGCGTTGATGACGGCCGCTGCCCGCGCCAGGCGCTCCGATTCGACTCTCATCGCGACCAGCGCGGAGGAGTACCCGAGCGCCTTCGTGTCGTAGATCGCGCAGATCTGGCGCACCACGCCCGCTGCGCGGGCCTCGCGCAGCCGCTCTAGCGCCTCGGCTTCCGAGATCCCGAGCCGCTCGCCGAGGACGGCGTACGGCCGGTCGACGAGCGGGAAGTCCTCCTGAATCAGGTCCAGCAGGTGGCGAGACGTCGCGTCGAACTCGACTCCAGTGGCCTTCGGCAGCTGGGTCGTCATCGGTTGGCCGTTCGTGTTTCCTCGCGCGCCTTCAGGTGATCCGACGTGACGTTGACGGCGGGCGTTGCCTCGAGGCCGTAGTTGGTCTCGAACAGGCGCTCGATCTCGGCGGCCTGGGCGTCGGTGATCGGGAGCTGGTCGGCTGCCGCCGCGAACTCGTCGACCTGGTCCGCGTCGTAGATGTTGGGGAGGGCGCTCACGATGGTGGGCGAGTGCAGCACGAACTGCAGCGCCGCCTGGCCGAGCGTGCAGCCGTTCTCGCGCTCCAGGAAGCGGAGCTGCTCGACCTTGTGTACGCCCTCGAGCAGCCACGAACGCGGGCGGTGACGACGGTGGTCGTGCTCGGGAAAGACGGTGTCCTCGGTGTAGCGGCCCTCGAGCATGCCCGAGGAGTGCGGCACGCGGACCAGGAGGCTGACGCCGGTCTCCTCCGCGGTGCGGATGAGGGCGCGGCCCGGGTCCAGCTCAAGGGCGTTGTAGATCATCTGGACGGACTGGATCGGGAGGTTCCGCATCGCGTAGTGGCCCTCGTCCTCCCAGCCGATCGCCGGGCCGAGGGCGACGCCCGCGGAGCGGATCTTGCCCTCGCGCTGGAGCCGCTCCACCCAGGTCCAGACCTCGTCGTTCTGGAGGTGGGCCATGCGCGGGTTGTGCATCGCGAAGACGTCGATGCGGTCGGTGCCGAGCCGCTTGAGAGAAGCGTCCAGGGACGCCTCGAGGAACGGGATGTCGAAGCGGTGCGGCGATTCGAGCTGGCCGGAGGTCTTCGGGTCACGCGACTGCCAGTCGTAGCCGAACTTCGCGCCGATGGTGATCCGGTCTCGCTCGGCGCCGGGGAACGCCTGGGCGAGGACGGTCTCGCCGCGGCCTCGGCCGTACGCGTCGGCGGTGTCGAAGAACGTGACGCCACGGTCCAGCGCCCGACGAAGCAGAGCCACGGCGTCGTCGTCGGAGTAGTCACCCCACCACCCGGCGGAGACCGTCCAGACTCCGAACCCGACCTCCGACACCTCCACCTCGGTCTTCGCGATCCGCCGGTACCGCATGCTCTCGCCCTCCCTGATCCTGCGTAGTCGCGAGACTCGACCGAGAGGTGATCACGGACAATGCGGGGATTGAGGGCATTCGCGAGGATTCACGCGGTTCGCGCAGGTAAGAGACCCCACCGAAGTTCCTACCGTGCGAGGAGAAACGAGAGGTTCTTCGAGGATCAGGGGCTTCTCCAGCCCCCCGCGCCACGGCGATCGCGGCACCCACGCGAGGTTCTCGATGAGGTAGTTTCCGTTCTCCCCGCAGGCCGCCGGTCACCCGGCTGGGAGGCTCGTCCGATGTCCCAACTCCCACTCGAGGGCTACCGCATCCTCGACCTGTCGATCTGGCAGCAGGGCACCTACGCGACCGCGATGCTGGCCGACATGGGCGCCGACGTGATCAAGATCGAGTCCTACTCGAACCCCGATCCGGGCCGCGGGCTGCGCATCCCGGATGGTCGCAGCGCCTACTTCCACTCCCTGAACCGCGGCAAGCGCTCGATCCTGCTCGACCTGAAGAACGAGGCCGGGCAGGAGACCTTCTGGCGGCTGATCAAGACCGCCGACGTCTTTCACAACAACATGCGGTACGGCGTGATGGAGCGGCTCGGCGTCACGTTCGCGAAGATCCAGGAGGTCAACCCCGCCTGCATCCTCTCGAACGCGAGCGGCTGGGGGCACCTGGGCCCCGACGCCTACGACGGCGCGATGGACACGCTCGCGCAGGCGCGCGGCGGGTTCATGTCCGTCACCGGCGAGGGCGAGGACGGGATGCCGCAGATGGCCGGCTTTCCGCAGGCGGACCACGTCGGCGCCCTCGTGAGCGGGTACTCGATCGTTCTCGCGCTCCTCCACCGAGAGCGGACCGGAGAGGCGCAGGAGGTGAACACCTCCCTGTACGGCTCCCAGATCAACATCCAGTCGTTCAACATCACCTCGTCGATGTGGTCCGGCGAGCGTCGCACGCGCCTCCGCCACGACGAGCGCCAGCCGACCTGGAACCACTACCAGGCAGGCGACGGGCAGTGGTTCATGATCGGCGCGCTGCCGCCTGACAAGTGGTGGCGGGAGTTCTGCGAGGTCATGGGGCTGCCCGAGCTCGCCGAGGGCGACTTCGCGAACGTGCTCACGCGCACGCCTCGGAACAAGGAGGTCATCGCGAAGATGGACGCCGTGTTCAAGACGAAGACGCGCGATGAGTGGGTGGCGGCCTTCCAGGCGCGGAACCTGCTCGTCCAGCCCGTGATGAACTACCAGGAGATCGCGGCCGACCCGCAGGCGTGGGCCAATGGCTACCTCGTCAACGTCGAGGACCCCGAACATGGCACGGTGCCGGTGGTCGGCTCGCCGGTGCACCTGTCGAAGACGCCGGCCCGGATCGACCGGCTCGGCCCCGAGTTCGGCCAGCACACCGAGGAGGTCCTCCTCGAGTCCGGCTTTACGTGGGAGGAGATCGCCGACCTCCAGCAACGTGGCGCATTTGGCTTCCCGCCAGCCTGAAGCCAGCCAGGGAGAGACATCTATGCGTGCAGCTCGTGTTACCGCGTTCGGTCCCGTCGAGGACATCACCGTGGCCGAGGTCGACCGGCCCGTCCCCGGCGATGGGCAGGTACTCGTCCGCATCAGGGCGGCGGGTGTGAACTTCGCCGACACCGGCATGGTGCGCGGCACCGCCCGCCGAAGCGAGCCGCCGTTCTCGCCGGGCGTCGAGGCGGTGGGGGTGGTCGAGGAGGCCAACGGCGTCGCCGCCGCGGACCTCGTGCCCGGCACGCGCGTCGTCTACTGGGACCCCGTCCCGGCGGCCTTCGCCGAGTACGCCGTCGTCGACGGCTGGCGCTGCGTCCCCGTGCCCGACGGTGTTCCGGACGAAGTCGCCGTGGCGCTGATGGTGCAGGGCGCGACCGCGCACTACCTCACGCATGACGTCTCGCACCTCGCCGCCGGACAGTCGTGCCTCGTCTACTCCGCCGCCGGAGGCGTTGGCCACCTCATCGTGCAGATTGCGCGAATGCTCGGCGCACGGCCCCTGGCCGTGGTCGGTTCGGACGACAAGGCCGCGCTCGTACGGGAGCTCGGTGCGGACACCGTGATCAACCGCACGACGCAGGACGTCGCGGAGGCCACCCGCGCGGCCACCGGCGGCGAGGGCGCGGATGCCGTGTTCGACGCCGTCGGCGCCGCGACGATCGAGGCGAGCCTCCGCGCGACGCGGAAGGGTGGCACCTGCGTTCTCTACGGTGGCGCGTCGGGGCCCGTGACCGAGATTCCCCCCGAGCTCACGTCCGGGATCACCTACCAGCGCACCGGCCTGGCGACGTACCTCGCGGACGCCGAGGCGTTCCGCGGCCGGATGGCCCAGCTCTTCGACTGGTACCGCGCCGGCAAGGTCGTACCGCGGATCGGCGGGACGTACTCACTCGACCAGGCGGGCTCGGCGCTGGCCGCGATTGGCAGCGGGCGGACCACTGGGAAGCTGATCGTCAAGCCCTAATCAGAATGCGGAGCGCGGGATCGCCTCCGCGAGCTTCTCGGGGTCTGTCTCGTCGGGCGTCGCCGCCCGCCTGGCGCCGGGCCGCAGCCGCTCACGCGGCCGGGACGGAAGGTCCGTGTCGGACTCCGGCTGGGCCGGCGCGAAGGTGGCGAGGAGTTCGTCGGCGTCGGTCTCGAGCTCCTCCTCGGTGTCGCCCACGAGCCGCTTCGCCTGGGCTTCGTTCAGGCCCTTGCGCAGCGCGACACGCAGGCGGGAGGCTTCGCGCTCGGCACCGTGGGCACGATCTTCGGCTGCCTGGCGCGCCTCGGCGAAGCGTTCCTGCTCGCTCTCGCCGGACTCCTCGATGTCAGCGAGGCGTCGGGCGGCGTCGGCGTTCTCCTCCGCCGCCTTTTCGTGCTTACGGGCGAGCGCCTTCCACTTGGTGGCCTCGGCCTCCCAGTCCCTGACGGGCTGGTCGGCTTCGGATTCGTCGGAGGTCAGTTCGTCGTCTGCCATGAGGGGATTGTGGCAGGGCGTGAGGGGCGGAGGTAAGGGAAGTTGTCAGGGGCGATTCCGGAGGCCGAGGTGACCTGCTCGGGTCGATCCGTTGCGGTGGATAGGGACCGCACGAAGGGCTTCGCCAGACTCGCACTCACGTTGTGCGATCCAGGCTGGCTTTGAACGTGTGTCCTTCCATTATCTGGAGTTAACCAGGGTCTGGACGAGCGCCAGAACTATCAGCAATGCCCCCACAATGAGCCCGATCCGCCAGCCCCTTCGTTCAGAGCCCTGAAGCGCGGTCCGCTTCGCGGGCGGCGATCGGCGGATGACCCGTGAGAGGGCGATGGCTCCAATGAAGGTGGCACCGATCCTCCAGACGAGATATCCCGAGACAGGGAGATCAAGTTCTGTTGCTGCCACGGCGAGCACAACCACAATCGGCAGTCCGAGCCAGATTTCCGGCAAACTCCGGATCTGAGAAACCGCCTCAAGCCAGCGGCTGATCACGCATTACTCCTTCGGGTTCACAAGCCCGGCCCCGACGACGAAGGCATCGACGACAACCTCTGCTCCGAATCTCGTGGCCAAGAACCGATGCGTCTGGCCAACGGCATATTCAGATGCAGCTCCCAGCGCCGTGCCCCCATACTTCACTGCCTGCCGCCAAGTCGTCGACCCGTAAGCCCAAGGCTTGATGGCGGCGGAAGCACCCCTCAATGCTGGGGCCGCTGCAAGCGATACGGCTGCACCGGCGCAGGCCGAAGTGTCAGCTCCTCGCGTCCGCAAGCATTGTGCGCCGTCAAGTGCGGCACTCGTAGCGCCGGAGGCTCCGTAGCCCGCAGCCGGCCCCAGAGCAATCCCTGTCGCTACACCTGTGACAATGGCAGCTCCCTGGCGACATGCCCCTGAGGCCAAGAAGTCGCCCGTTACGCAATCGAGCGCCCCGTCCGCGACACCCGAAACGACGTCGACGACCTCGTCGCGGCAGTTCCAGGGGTCTGCCCAGCCACAGAGCCCAAGGGGATCTACAAGGAGCACTGGGTTCGCCCCGGCGTATCCGTAGCGCTGCGCAAATCCCAATGAATCGCGCGAGATGAACCGCCCTGTGGCCGGGTCGTAGTAGCGCGCACGGAGGAAGTACAGGTCCGGCCCGGCGAGCGCCTCGCCGGTCGCCACCCACTCCACCGCGCCCACCTCGACCGAGCGGTCGCCCGAGGCATGCCCGACGACCCGCACCTCGACGGCCGAGCCGTCAGCAGTGCCCAGGCTCGTCGCGTCCCAGGTCACGGAGACCACCACGCCAGCCTCCGAGGACAGCGTCGCCCCTGACACGAGCGTCGCGATGGCGGAACCGCCGCCCGACTCCCACAGCTCGATGTCGTACGTCGGGTCCGTGCCGCCCGCGCGGTTCTAGGCGCCGCCATGTTCGGCTGCGTCCAGGCGTCGCTTCGCCTCGGCGTACACGTCCGCCGGCAGCGGGCCCTTGCGCGCCACCTCGCAGTTGGCGCGGAGGTGGTCGAGGTTCGCGGTGCCGACGATCGTCGTGTGCAGGTCCGGGTGCGACAGCGTGAACCGGAGCATGAACTCCATGCGGCTCATGCCGCCGAGGAGGTCGTCGAGGCCGGCCCGTTCCCACGTCGCCTTCGGGCGCTCAGGCGCGACCTCGGGCAGGCGCCGGACATCCCAGCCCTTGTCTTGCGCGGGGCCGCCACGGGCGACGCCGCCGCGGATCACCGTGCCGGCGCCGGCTCGTGCGGCGGTCGAGATGATCTCCTCGTGCTCGCGCTGGAGGGCCGAGTAGGGGATCTGGAACTCCTCGAACACACCCATCGCGAGCTGACCCTCGAGGTTCGGGATGGTCCCGGAGCAACCGATGAACCGGACCTTCCCCTCCGCGCGAAGCTCCTCGAGGGCCGCGATCGCGCCGCTCTCCTCCAGTACCTCGCGCGACGGGCTGCCGTGGAACTGCACGATGTCGAGGACGTCCGTGCGCATGCGCCGGAGGCTCTGCTCGACGGCGGCGCGGATGTTCCTCGGCGTGTACACGTGGCCGGTCGTGCCAGGGTCGACGTCCACGGGACAGCCGACCTTCGTCGCGAGGACGTACTCCTGCCGCCGATGGGCGATTGCCTGGCCGATGAACTCCTCGCTGGGGCCGTAGTCAGGGGACGTGTCGATGAAGTTGATCCCGGCGTCCAGCACGGCGTTGAGGACGGCCGATGCCTCCTCGGGCGAGACCGTGCGCCCGAAGCGATCGTCGAGCGACATCGCGCCGTAGCCGAGCGAGGTGACCTCGAGGGCGGTGCGGCCCAGGGTGCGTGTGGGGAGTCCAGTCTCAGTCATGACGCGACCTCCTCGTGCTGGTCGCGTGCATGGTACGAGCATCGGCCTGCCGCACCGCCGCCGCGTCCAGTCGACCGTCGGCGCGTGACGCGACCGTCGGGCTGAGGGGCTGAGGGAGGGGCCGGGGGACGTGGGCGGTCAGGCGCCCCGGGCGAGGCGGAAGGACTCGGCGGCCGCCTCGACGGTGCGGTCGACCAGCGCCTCGTCGTGGGCCGTCGAGAGGAACCAGCCCTCGTACTGGGAGGGGGCCAGGTGGATGCCGCGGTCGAGCATGGCGGCGTGGAAGCGCGCGAAGGCCTTCGTGTCGGCGTGCTTCGCCTCGTCGTAGTTCGTCGGCGCATGGTCGAGGAAGAACGGCGTCACCACCGACGCGGACCGCGTCACGGTCAGCGGCACCCCGGCGTCCTTCGCGGCGCGGGTCAGGCCGTCGGCGAGACGGCGAGCGAGCGCCTCCAGGCGTTCGTACTGGCCGAGGTCCTCCCGGAGCGACGCCAGCGTCGCGGTACCGGCGGCCATGGCGAGCGGGTTTCCCGAGAGCGTTCCCGCCTGGTAGACCGGGCCGCTCGGCGCCATCCGCTCCATCAGCTCCCGGCGGCCGCCGTACGCCCCCACGGGGAGCCCGCCGCCGATGATCTTCCCGAGCGCGGTGAGGTCGGGCGTGACGTCGTAGACCTGCTGAGCGCCCCCGTATGCGGCGCGGAAGCCGGTGATCACCTCGTCGAACACGAGCAGCGCACCGTCTGCGTCACATATCGCGCGGAGGCCCTGCAGGAAGCCCTCGGCGGGCGGCACCACGCCCATGTTCCCGGCGACCGGCTCGACGATGACCGCGGCGATCTGGCCAGGGTGTGCGTCGAATTGCGCGCGGACTGAATCGAGGTCGTTGTACCTCGCAAGGAGCGTCTGCTGGGCGTACGCCTTCGGGACGCCGGGCGAGTCGGGAAGGGCGAGGGTGGCCGCGCCCGATCCGGCGGCGACCAGGAGGCCGTCGGCGTGGCCGTGGTAGCAGCCCTCGAACTTGAGGATCAGGTCCCGCTGGGTGGCGGCGCGGGCCAGGCGGAGGACGCTCATCGTCGCCTCGGTCCCCGAGGAGACGAAGCGCACCATCTCGATCGAGGGCACCGCGTCGACGACGCATTCCCCGAGGACAGCCTCGGCCTCGGTCGGTGCGCCGAACGAGGTGCCGAGCCGGGCGGCGTCCACGATGGCCGCGACGACGCGCGGGTAGGCATGGCCGAGGATCAGGGGGCCGTACGAGCAGACGTAGTCGATGTACTCGAGACCGTCGACGTCCCACACGCGAGCGCCCTCGCCGCGGGCGAGGACGACCGGATCGCCGCCGACCGCGCCGTAGGCGCGGACGGGCGAGTCGACGCCGCCCGGGAGCACACGCCGGGCACGCTCCATCGCGGCCCTCGAGCCCGGGCGCGCGCCGTCGCGCGTCACGCGCGGCCCTCGCGGAGCCAGCGTGCGGCGTCCTTCGCGTGGTAGGTGATGATGATCCCGGCGCCGGCTCGGGCGATCCCGGTGAGGGCCTCGAGGACCACCCGGCGCTCGTCGAGCCAGCCGTTCTGGACGGCCGCCTTCACCATCGCGTACTCCCCGGAGACGTTGTACGCGGCCAGGGGCAGGTCGGTGCGGTCGCGGACGGCTCGGATCACGTCGAGGTACGGGAGCGCCGGCTTGACCATGACGATGTCGGCGTCCTCCTCGACGTCGGCGTCGACCTCACGCAGCGCCTCGAGGGCATTCGCGGGGTCCATCTGGTAGCCCCGGCGGTCGCCGAACTGCGGCGTGGAGTCGGCGGCTTCGCGGAACGGCCCGTAGAACGCCGACGCGTATTTCGCGCTGTACGCCATGATCGGGGTCGACGTGTACCCGGCGTCGTCGAGGGCGTCGCGGATGGCGCCCACGCGGCCGTCCATCATGTCGGACGGCGCGACGATGTCCGCGCCCGCCTCGACCATTGAGAGCGACATGCGCGCGAGGAGGTCCAGCGAGGGGTCGTTGTCGACCTCGCCGGTCGCGGTCAGCAGGCCACAGTGACCGTGGTCCGTGTACTCGCAGAGGCAGATGTCCGCGATCGTGACGAGGTCGGGGTCGACGCGCTTCAGCTCGCGGATGGCCTGCTGCACGATGCCGTCGCCCGCATACGCCTCGGAACCCTCGGGGTCCTTCGACGCTGGCAGGCCGAAGAGCAACACCGCGCGGATGCCCAGCTCCCGGAGCTCGACGGCCTCGCGTTCGAGCTGGTCGACGGACAGCTGGTACTGGCCGGGCATCGACGAGATCTCGTTGCGGACGCCCGATCCGTGCGTCACGAAGAGGGGATACACGAACATCGAGGCGTCGAGGCGCGTCTCCCGCACCAGGCTGCGGAGGGCCTCGGTGCGCCGGGTGCGGCGTGTGCGCGTGAAGTCACGGAAGCGGGTGACGGCGACCATTACGGCACCTCCACGGGGCTCGGTTGCGCGTGCAAATACGAACGTAGCGCACTCACCAGGCCCTCGATCGTGTGGGTCTCGGCGGACACGTGGACGGTGAGGCCGGCCTCGCGCGCCGTCTCGGCGGTGGCCGGGCCGATGCAGGCGACCGTCGCACCCGCGAGGGGAGAGAGGTCGCCGCCCAGCAGGTCCGCCAGGTTCCGCACCGTCGAGGACGAGGTGAAGGTCACCACGTCGATGTGGCCCCCCCGTACGAGGGCGAGCGCCTCCGCGGGCGGCTCGGCCGGGGGTGCGGCGAGGTAGAGCGGGAGGTCGTCGACCTCTGCTCCCGCGCCGCGGAGCGTGTCCGGAATCACGTCGCGGGCCAGCTCGGCACGCGGAAGGAGGACGCGTGCGCCCTCCAGGCCGCCGCGCGCGACCAGCGCGCGGGCGACGTCCTCGCCGATGGCCTCCGCAGGGACGAGGTCCGGCCGGAGGCCCCGGGTCACGAGCGCCTGTGCGGTCGCCGGGCCGATCGCACAGATGCGGGTGTCGCCGAAGGCACGCAGGTCGCGCTGCTGCATCAGCGCGTCGAGGAACACCTCCACGGCGTTGGCGGAGGTGAAGACCACCCAGCGGTACCCGCTCGCGTCGAGCAGGCTGATGGCGTCTCGGAGCGCCTCGTCGTCCACGCGCTGCTGGACCTCGATGGCGGGAAGCTCGACCGGGAACGCGCCCTCCAGGCGCAGGGCGGAGACCAGCGAGGACGCCTGCGACCGTGAGCGCGTCACGAGGACGCGCTTCCCGGCGAGCGGGGCAAGCCGGGCCGGGTCCAGGAATGGCTGGAGGGCGGCGACCTCGCCGACGACGAAGAGCGCGGGGTTGGTGATGCCCTCGCTCCGGGCGACGTCGGCGATCGTCGCCAGCGTGCCGGTCACCGTCCGCTGGTGCGGCGTCGTGGCTTCCTGCACGAGCGCGGCTGGCGTCGAGGCGTCCCGACCGGCCTGCACGATCGCCGCGGCGATCGCCTCCAACCGTTCGACGCCCATCAGGACCACCAGTGTCTCCGAGGCGTGTGCGAGGGCGTCCCAGCGCACCTGCGCCTCGGGCTTCGAGGGGTCCTCGTGGCCGGTGACCACCGTGAACGAGGTCGCGATGCCGCGGTGAGTGACCGGCACGCCGCCCGCGGCGAGGCCGCCGATCGCCGAGGTCACGCCCGGGATGACGGTGCAGGGGACTCTCGCCTCGGCGAGCGCCATCGCCTCCTCGCCGCCCCGGCCGAACACATACGGATCGCCGCCCTTGAGCCGTACGACGCGCTTCCCGGCGCCTCCGTGCTCGATCAGCGCGGCGTTGATCTGCTCCTGTGTCATCCGCTGGTTGTCCGGCGACTTGCCGGCGTCGAGGATGAGCGCCTCCTCGGGCGCCTCGCGCAGCAGCTCGGGGGGCGACAGCCGGTCGTGGACGACGACCTCCGCGCGCCGGATCGCCTCGAGGCCCGCGACCGTGATGAGACCGGGATCGCCCGGGCCGCCGCCGACGAGCCAGACATGCCCGAGCCGCTCCGACGGCGTCACGAGATCGCTCCGTACTTCGACTCGTACGCGTCCTTCAGCCGATCGCCCAGGCCGCGCCCCAGCTCCTCCGCAGAGCCCACGCCGCCGGTCGCCTCGCCGAACACCGGCTCGGTATCGTCGCGGTCGCCACCGAGCATCGCGCGCACGCTGAGCAGGTCCCCGTCGATACGCCCGTAGGCCCCGACCGCCAGGTCGCAGCCGGTGCCGAGGGCCGCGAGGACGCCGCGTTCCGCCTCGGCGGCGGCGCGGCTGGCGGCATGGTCGATGGCGCGCAGCAGCGCGAGCGTCGGCTCGTCGCCGGCGCGACACTCCAGGGCGATCACACCCTGTCCGGGCGACGGGAGGAACGCCTCCGCCTCAAAGAACTGCGTCGCTTCGCCGAGCCGGCCCAGGCGGGCGAGCCCGGCTGCGGCCAGGATCGCGCCGTCGTAGTCGCCGGCCACGACCTTCGCGATGCGGGTGTCCACGTTGCCGCGGATCTCGGCCACCTCGAGGTCAGGCCGCAGCGCCCGCACGAGCGCGACCCGTCTGCTGGCGCTCGTCCCGACGCGCGCACCGGGAGGCAGGTCGGCGAGGCGCCGTCCCTCGCGGCCGACGAACACGTCGCGTGGGTCGCCGCGCTCCAGCATCGCACCGAGCGTGAGGCCCGGCGCCGGGGTGGTCGGCACGTCCTTGAGCGAGTGGACGGCCGCATCGGCGCGGCCCTCCAGGAGCGCATCGCGCACGGCGCCGACGAAGATCCCCTGTCCGCCGAGGACGCGGAGCGAGGTGACGCGGTCCTGGTCGCCCCTCGTAGAGACCTCGACGATCTCGACCTCGACGGATGGGTCGGTGGCGCGGAGAGCATCCGCGGCCATGGTGGCCTGGGCGAGGGCGAGCGCGGAGCCGCGGGTGGCGAGACGGATGCGCGTCATCAGTCGTCGAGCGGGAGGTCGCCCGTGAGCTCGTCGGCTTCCGGTGCGTTCGGATTGTCCAGTCGGAAGAGGGCGCGCGTCGCCTCCAGCGTGAAGGAGCGGTCACCGCGCTCGCGCAGAACCTCGATGGGTGCGGCGAGGAGCCGCTTCACGAGGTGGCGCGTGACCTGGTCGGCCAGCGTCTCCAGGCGGGCGCGCTCGTCCGGGGTGACGCCGTTCGCGCGGAGCGTCCGCTCGATGACCTCGAGCCGTACCGCCTCGGCGCGGGCGGCGAGCGCGGTGATCGTTGGCTGGACGCGCTGCGTCTCGGCCCAGAGGACGAACTTGCACGCCTCCTCCTCCACGATCGTCTCGACGGCGGCCACCTCCGCGCGGCGCGCCTCGGCGTTGCGGTCCGCCACCTCGCGCAGGTCGTCGAGGTCGAAGTACGTGACACCCGGGAGGTCCCGGACGGCACTCTCGAAGTCACGCGGGACGCCGATGTCGATTGCGAGCAGCGCCTCCCCTTCCCGGCGCATCATGGCGTCGGCGAGCAGCTCGACGGACACGACCGGCGACGGCGCGCCGACGGCGGAGATCACGATGTGTGCTCGAGAGAGGGCGTCGGGGAGCGCCTCGAACGGGACGGCGCGGCCGCCGAGTTCGTTCGCGAGTCCCTCGGCGCGGCTCGCCGTCCGGTTCGCGACGACGACCTCATGCGCGCCGCTCGCGACGATCGCCTGTGCGGCGAGGCGTCCGGCCTCGCCGGCCCCGATCACGAGGACGGACACCCGCGAGAGGTCCGGGAAGGCGAGGCGCGCCTGGTGCGCGGCAATCGAGGAGACCGACAGCGCGCGCTCCGAGATCGCCGTCTCGCGTCTCGCGCGGCGCCCGGTGCGCAGCGCCGTGTGGAACAGCCGTGAGATGACGGCGTCGTCCGTGCCGGCCTTCACGGTCGAGGAGAATGCGGCGCGGACCTGGCCGAGCACCTCGGTCTCACCCAGCACCATCGAGTCGACACCGGACGCGACACCGTACAGGTGGCGCACGGCGTCCAGTCCGCGGCGGGTCTGAAAGTGCCGGGCGATGGTGGTGACGTCGGTGGAGAACTTAGCCGCGATGAATGCGTGGACGGTGTCCTCCGGCACCTCGTCGCCGACGTAGAGTTCGAGGCGATTGCAGGTGGAGAGGAGGGCGGCGCCCCGGCCGAAGGTCTGCCGCGCGGCGAGCAAGAGCGGGACGACCGCGTCGTCCGCCACGGTCAGCCGTTCGCGCACCTCGATCGGAGCGGTGCGATGACTGAGGCCCGTCTGGGTGATCACCGGACGCTCTCCCCCTCGGGCGTCCACCACGGGGCGGGGGTGAGCTCGGAACGCTGAAGCCGCTTCTTCAGCAGAGAGCGGGCCTCGTCCATCCTCCCCTCGCGCACGAGGTCGAACACGCCGCCGTTGATCGCGTCCTGCCAGCGGTCGGCGGGGATGCGGTTCGGGCAGTCCTCGCAGAGCAGCGGTGGCGGGGTCTTCGTGCGCGGGCAGCGGGCGGCGCAGGTGCGGTCCATCGCACGGATCTCCACGCGCATCTCGGCGAGGAGGTCCGCCAGAGCGACGACGTCGTCCGAGAGGAACTCCTCGAGGCGCTCGCGCAGCCACCGGGCCATCGCCGGGCTGCCGCCGCCGGTGGACGATGCGATCTGCAGCGAGCCCTTCTTCGCCAGCGAGGGCAGGATGAAGTCGCAGTTCGCAACGTCGTCCGCGGCGTTCACGAGAATCCCGTTCCGGTGCGCCTCGTCGGCGACCCTGCGGTTCACCTCGCCGTCGTCCGTGGCGACCATGACGAGCCCGTGCCCGGTGGTGTCGCCGGGCTCGAAGGCCCGAGGCATCCACTTCGCGCGGCCGGCGTCGATGAACTCGCGGACCTCGGGGATCAGATCGGGTGCGACGACCGTGACGCTGGCGCCGGCCTCGACGAGACGGCCGATCTTCTCGAGGGCGACGTGGCCGCCCCCCACCAGGATGACGGGCATCGCTTCGACTTCGAGAAGGATGGGGTAGTAGCCCACGGCTCCTCCCGGGTGGCGCGGGCGAGGAAGGATCCTCGAAGGATGGTCGGGGGCGGAGCCTATCGATCCGTTCTCTTGTAAACCTGATGCGCCGGGGCGGAGAAATCTACCGGATCTCGCTCAGAACATGGCAAGTGCCGGGAAAGCTACAGGCCGCGGAACGGGCGGAGAACGGCCGGTCTACCGGGACGGCGAACGCCGACTCGGGGGCATCCGCACCGTAGCCGGAGAGCGGGGTCATGCCCTCGTATCGGGGCGTGTCTCACGCCGGCGGGATGGTGAGACGCTGCCCGACGCGAATGCGATCGGGATCCTCGATGGCGTTCGCGCGGACGAGCGCAGCCACGCTGACTCCGAACCGCCGGCCGATGCGCGAAAGCGTGTCGCCCGACACGACGACGTACGTCCGCGGGGCGCGCGGGTCGCTGAGCGCGCGGAAGGCCGCCACGTCAGCCTCGATGAGTGCGCCGTAGTAGCGGGCGTGGCCCGCGCCGTTGTACGTCCTCGCGAACGCCACGTAGTCCTCGCGCCGGAGCGCGTCGACGGCCGGCGATGCGTTTCCGGTGCTGCGGATGAAGTCGAACATCGCCAGCAGGTGGTAGCGGACGTCCGAGGAGAGCGCCTCGAACATCGCTCGCGGAGTCCGGTGCCCGACGAGCGCGTGGTTGAACCCCATCACCTTTGCCAGCCCCATCGAGGTCGAGCGCAGGGCCAGGTCGTCCGCGATCCCGCGGGCGACGTCGAGCGCCTCCCACTCCGTCCGCTGCGCGCCGTGGAACGGCCGCCAGGCGCCGCCCGTCGCGGTGCGGAACGCATGGCCCTCCCAGGGCACGCGTCCTCGGAGGCGGAAGTGCGCCTCGAACTCGTGACGCCGTCCGGCCCCGAGGTAGCGCGCGAAGACGTGCGGTTCGAAGCGGACGATCATCCGCCCGTCGTCGCCGAACGCCCGTCCTCCCGACTCGACACTCACCACGGCGACCGCAGCAGCGACGTCGATGCCGATGCGCGCGGCGAGCGCGTCGAGCAGGCCACCGTACCGGTCCCACAGGCGCCCGAGGACCTCGCCGCGCCCGCTGGTGCCGGCCGCTGGAGTCAGCCGTCGCGAGGGCTCCAGCCGCACGGCGAGCAAGGCGGGATCGTCGAGGAGGAAGCGCGAGGCGCGGGTGCCAGGTGTGGCAGCGGTGTTCGTAGGCATGCGGGCAGCGTGGCCCTCCCGTCCGCGATCCCCGAGCCGGAACTGGCGCTGGTTGCCCACGAGGTGAGGCAGCCGTCACACTGGACGCGATGACCGCCCCGAAATCGTCCCCGTCCGCCGACCTGCCGAAGCGCCTCGCCGAACGCGGCCTCGTCGCGACGACCCAGCGCGTCGCGCTCCTCGACTTCATCCTCACGATGGGCCCGGAGCACCTCGGCGCCGAGGAGCTGCACCAGCGGCTGAAGGGGCGGTTCCCCGGCATCAGCCGCGCGACGATCTACAACAACCTCGCCGCCCTCGGTGAGGCGGGGCTGATCGAGAAGCTCGACCTCCCCGAGGGGGCGCGCTTCGGGGCTGTGCCGGAGCCTCATGTGAACCTCGTCTGTCAGCGGTGCGGGAGCATCTCCGACGTGCTCATCGGCGACCGCGCGCTGGCGGCGCTCGTGAAGCGTGCTACCGACGCCGGTTCGTTTGAGGCGCGCGCAGTCTCGATCAGCATCTCCGGCCACTGCTCGGAGTGCGGCGCGAGCTAGTCCTCCTGCCGGTCGCACCCATCGCGCCCGCCTGCGGCCGCCTCGATGTGCCATCATGCGCGCGCCGCGGCCCAGGGCGGGCCGTACGGGCGGGAGCGAGGAGTCGTGGGCGGGCTGCTGGACGGCGTGCGAGTGCTGGACATGGCGGGGGAGCTCGCGCTCTTCGCCGGCCGCATGCTCGCGGAGCTTGGCGCCGACGTCGTCCGCGTCGAGCCGCCCGGAGGCGACGCGGCGCGCGCACGGAGCCCGTTCGTCGAGGCGCTCTCGGGCGAGGCGGTCAGCCTCTACCACCTGCACTTCAACGCCGGGAAGCGTGCCGTCGAGCTCGACGCCGCCACGGAGGAGGGCCGCGCGCTGCTCGCGCGGCTCCTCGCCGCCGCCGACATCGTGCTGCTCACGGAGCCCCGCGGTCGCCTGGAGGCGCGGGGCCTCGACTACGCCACGCTCTCAGCGAGGAACCCGGGGCTCATCCACGTCGCGGTGACCCCGTTCGGTGACGGCCCGATGGCCGAGTATCGCGCGAACGATCTCGTCATCACGGCGATGAGCGGCCTGATGGGCCTCAACGGCTTCCCCGAGGATCCGCCGAACGTGCCCGGCGCCGAGCAGGGCTACCACATGGCCGGCCTCGTCGCGGCGTCGACCGCGCTCGTGGCGCTCGCCGGACGGGAGCGCGATCCCGAGCGCCGGGGACGGGAGGTCACGGTGTCGGCACAGGAGGCAGCCGCCATGTCCACCGTGCAGACGGCGAACGCGAACTACTACACGTGGCACGGCCAGGCGCCGAAGCGCGCCGGGATGAACTCGACGGGCGCGCGGAACCTCGCGCAGTGCGCGGACGGGAGGTGGATCTCGTTCACGATCCCCGTCGGGACGGGCCCGCTCTGGTGGCGCTTCGTCGAGTGGCTCGGCGAGCTCGGGGTCGAACACGAGTGCCACGGCGAGGAATGGGCCGATCCGCGCTACCGCACTCCTCGACTCGATACCGTGAACGCAGCGATCCGGGCACTCTGCGCCCGGCTGCCGCGCGACGACGTCTTCCACGAGGGGCAGCGTCGGCGGCTGCTCGTGATGCCGGTGAACGACACGGCGGACCTGTTCCGGGACGCCCAGCTGCGTGACCGCGGGTTCTTCCGCGAGGTCGCGCACCCCTCGCTCGGGCGCGTGCTCTCCCTCCCCGGCCCCGCTTACCACTTCACCCGCGGGGAGGCCGGGATCGCGCGCCCGGCGCCGGTGCCCGCCGAGCACACGCGCGACGTGCTGGCGGACTGGCTCGGGATCGAGGCGGCCTCGTGAGCCAGCTGCCGCTGGAGGGCGTCCGCGTGGCGGACTTCTGCTGGCTGATCGCCGGTCCGGCGACGACGCGCATCCTCGCCGACTACGGCGCCGACGTGATCAAGATCGAGTCGCAGGCACGCCTCGACGACATCCGCACGACCGGTGTCCAGCCGCCGGGGCCGGGGAGCGTGAACACGAACGGCGTGTTCAATGACGTGAACACCAACAAGCGGTCGGTCACCATCAACGTGAACTCCGACGCGGGGCTCGACCTTGTGAAGCGGCTGATCGCCTGCTCCGACGTCGTGACGAACAACTTCACCGGTGACCGGATGGATCGCTGGGGGCTGGGGTACGAGGAGCTTCGTCGGATCAAGCCCGACATCATCATGCTGACCATGCCGGTCATGGGGACGACGGGCCCGTATGTGCGCTACGGCTCATACGGCAACGGGGTCATCGGCTACGCCGGCATGCGGATGAACATGGGGTTCCCGGGCCGCCCGCCCGTCGGCATCTCACCGCTCTACTCCGACTTCTCGGTGCCCTACTTCGCGGTGAGCGCATTGATGGCAGCACTCTACCAGCGCGAACGGACGGGCGAGGGCCAGTTCATCGACCTGGCGCAGATGGAATCCTCCGTCGCCATGCTCGGGACGGACATCGTCGAGTACTCGGCGACGGGTGCGGCGCCCGGGCCGAACGGCAACCGCGCCCGCGACTTCGCCCCCCACGGTGCGTACCCGTGCGCGGGCGATGACCGATGGATCGCCATCGCCGTCCGCACGGACGACGAGTGGCAGGCGCTCGCGAGCGCCCTCGGCCACCCCGAGAGCGCCGAAGATCCCCGGTTCGTGACGTTCGAGGCGCGGAAGGCGAACGAGGACGACCTCGACGTGCTCGTCGGAAGCTGGACCGTGGCGCATGACGCGTGGGATCTCACGCACCGGCTCCAGGCCGCCGGCGTCATGGCAGGGCCGGTCGAGGACCTCGAGGACATGCTTGTGCGGGACCCGCACCTGTCGAGCCGGCACTTCGAGCGCGTCACGCGGGAGGGCGATGTCGACCCGGTCACGTTCACCACGCATCGCCAGCCCTCGCGCCTCGACGGGGAGTCGCCGGCGTTGCGCGTGTCGCCGCTGATGGGCGAGCACAACGAGGAGGTCCTCCAGGGCCTGCTCGGCCTCTCGCCGGACGAGTACGCTGCCCTCCTCGCCGAGGGCGTCATCTTCTGACACGCGAGCCACATGACATTCCGACGCTGATCTGCCGGGAGCGCTGCCGATGCCGGTGACGAAGATCCTCATTGCCAACCGCGGCGAGATCGCCGTCCGCATTGCTCGCGCCGCCGCGGAGCGAGGCATCCCGACCGTGGCGATGCACTCGGAAGACGACGCGGCCTCCCTGCACGTCCGCGTGGCGGACGAGGCGCAGCCGCTGCCGGGACAGGGCGTCCCCGCGTACCTCAACATCGACGCGGTGATCGAGGCGGCCCGCGCGTCTGGCGCCGACGCGATCCATCCCGGCTACGGGTTCCTCGCGGAGAACCCGGGCTTCGCGCGCCGCTGCGCCGAGGCCGGCCTCACGTTCATCGGCCCGACGCCGGAGCAGCTCGAGCTGTTCGGTGACAAGGTCTGCGCTCGTGCGCTCGCGGAGGCGTGCGGCGTCCCCGTCCTGCCTGGAACGGACGCTCCCACGTCGCTGGAGGAGGCCGAGGCATTCTTCCGCTCACTCGACGGCGCCGCCGCGATCGTGAAGGCCGTGGCAGGCGGCGGAGGGCGAGGGATGCGCGTGGTCCGTCGCATCGACGACCTCGAGGAGTCCCTCGAGCGGGCCAGCGCGGAGGCGCGCGCGGCGTTCGGCGACGGCTCTGTGTACCTCGAGCGACTGGTCGAGGCGCCCCGGCACATCGAGGTGCAGATCGTCGGCGACGGCGCGGGCGGCGTGATCCACCTGTGGGAGCGCGACTGCTCGATCCAGCGGCGTCACCAGAAGCTCGTCGAGATCGCGCCGAGTCCCGGCCTGCCGGCGGCGCTGCGCGACCGCATCGCCGAGGCTGCCGTCACGATGGCGCGGAGCGCAGGCTATCGCGGGCTCGGGACGTTCGAGTTCCTCGTCGAGTCGCGTGACCTGGGCGAGGGGTCGGCGTTCGCGTTCATCGAGGCCAATCCGCGCGTGCAGGTCGAGCACACGGTCACCGAGGAGGTCACCGGCCTCGACCTCGTCGACCTCCAGGTGCAGATCGCGTCGGGGCGGACGCTTGCCGACCTCGGGCTGACGCAGGACCGGGTGCCCGCGCCGCGCGGGTTCGCGATCCAGGCGCGCGTGAACATGGAGACGATGGGCGAGGACGGCTCGCCCAGGCCGGCCGGCGGAACCCTCCTCGCGTTCGAGCCGCCCACGGGGCCCGGCGTGAGGACGGATACGTTCGGCTACGCCGGCTACACCACGAGCCCGCGGTTCGACTCGCTGCTCGCGAAGGTGATCGCCCACAGCGCCGTGGACTTCCGGGGCGCCGCCGTCCGTGCATATCGCGCCCTCGCCGAGTTCCGCATCGAAGGCGTGCAGACCAACCTGCCGTTCCTCCAGAGCATCCTCGCCCACGAGGACTTCCTCGACGGCCGCTACTCGACGGACTTCATCGAGGAGCATCGGGACGCCCTCTTCGGCGCGCTGGAGGGACACCGACGTCTGCAGTTCGCGTCGGCGCCCGAAGCGCCGGCGCCTCGCCGTGCGGGCGCGCAGGTCGACCGGACGGACGTCCTCGCGGTGCTGACGCACGGCGCCGGCGGCCCGGCTGCCGCGGGCCCCTCCGCGCCGGACGGGTCGGGGGCCGCGGCCACGGAGGGTGCGGTCCGCTCGGCGCTGCAGGGCACCATCGTCAGCATCGAGGTCGCACCAGGCGACCAGGTGCGGGCCGGGCAGCTCCTGGTCGTCATGGAAGCGATGAAGATGCAGCACGAGGTGCGGGCGACGGTGTCCGGCACCGTCGAGCGCATCACCGTCGAGGAGGGCGACGCCATCTACGAGGGCGAGCCGCTCGTGTTCATCGAGCCGGGCGAGACCGCCGGCGATGCGCGGGCCGAGGAAGAGCACGTCGACCTCGACTACATCCGTCCGGACCTCGCCGAGGTTGAGCGGCGTCGGTCCTACACCTACGACGACGCGCCGGATCGCCGCGAGGCGGTCGAGAAGCGTCACACGCGCGGCCTCCGGACCGCCCGCGAGAACATCGAGGACCTGTGCGACCCGGGTACCTTCGTCGAGTACGGCGGGCTCGTCGTGCCGGGCGCGGGCGGGCCGGAAGTCGAGGAGCTCGCCCGCAAGTACCCGCACGACGGGATGGTGAACGGGCTCGGGTCGATCAACGGGAAATGGTTCGGCGATCCCGCCTCGCGCTGTGCCGTGATGTCGTACGACTACACCGTGCTCGCCGGGACGCAGGGCAGCCTGAACCACCGCAAGACCGACCGCATCCTGGAGGTCGCGCACGACCTCGCGATGCCCGTCGTGATCTTCACCGAGGGCGGCGGCGGCCGCGCGGGCGGACCGGGAGCGTCGTCGTCCGGGTTCCGCGTCGGCGGGCCGCTCGATACGCCCACGTGGCAGCGGCTGGGGGTCCTCAGCGGCCAGGTGCCGCTGATCGGCGTGAACTCCGGATTCTCGTTCGCGGGGAATGCTGCGCTCCTCGGCATGTGCGACGTCGTGATCGCGACGCAGAACTCGAGCATCGGCATGGGTGGTCCCGCGATGATCGAGGGCGGCAACCTCGGCGTGTTCCGGCCCGAGGAGGTCGGACCGATGAGCGTCCAGGTGCCGAACGGCGTCGTGGACATCGCGGTCGCGGACGAGGTCGAGGCGGTCGCTATGACCAGGCAGTACCTGTCCTACTTCCAGGGCGATCTCCCGGAGTGGCAGGAGCACGACCAGCGCCTCCTCCGTCATGCCGTCCCCGAGAACCGCCTCCGCGTGTACGACGTACGGAAGGTGCTGGAGACCGTCGCCGACGTGGGCTCCTACCTGGAGCTGAGGCCGCAGTTCGGCAAGGGGATGGTCACGGCGCTCATCCGCATCAAGGGCCGCCCGCTGGGCGTCATCGCGAACAACCCACAGCACCAGTCCGGAGCGATCGAGTCGGACGGAGCCGACAAGGCCGCGCGGTTCATGCAGCTGTGTGACGCGTTCGACCTTCCCATCGCCTCCTTCTGCGACACGCCCGGGATCATGGTGGGGCCCGAGGCGGAGAAGACCGCCCTGGTCCGGCACGCGTCCAGGATGTTCGTGATCAGCGCGAACATCACGGTGCCCCTCGTGACGGTCGTGCTGAGGAAGGCGTATGGCCTCGGCGCCATGACGATGGGCGCTGGCTCGTTCAAGTCGACGGCGATGGCCGTCTCCTGGCCGACGGGCGAGTTCGGCGGGATGGGCCTGGAGGGCCAGGTGAAGCTCGGCTTCCGCGCCGAGCTCGCGGCGATCGAGGACCCCGCGCAGCGGCTCGCCCGCTACGAGGAACTCGTCGCTCGCGCATACGAGCGGGGCAAGGCGTTGAACGCCGGCGTCTCCTTCGGCGTCGACGACGTCATCGACCCGGCGAGCACGCGCGATCTCATCGCCTCGGTGTTCTCGTCGTGGCGCAAACCCGAGCGCGTGGCCGGCACGAAGAAGCGCACGAACGTCGACACCTGGTAGGGGCCGCAGAGGATCGCCCGATGGAAGACGCGATCGCCCGCGCCTGCGCTGAGAGTGCGTCGCACCATGACCGGCTGTGCCCGCGGCAGGTGCTCGGCGTCCGGATGGGCCTCGCGGGCGCGTCGCACTTCGGCGTCGAGGTGCCCCGGCGCGACCGACGCCTGCTGGTGTTCGCCGAGACGGACGGTTGCTTCGCGGACGGCGTGATGGCCGCGACCGGCTGCGCGGTGGGGCATCGGACGTTACGAGTGCAGGACTACGGGCGCGTCGCGATCACCATGGTCGACAGCCAGACCCGGGAGGCGGTGCGGATCGCCCTCGCCCCCGGGGTCCGCGAGGCGGCGCTCGCGTACGCGCCGGACGAGCCGCGCCGGTACTACGCACAGATCGAGGGCTATCAGCGGATGCCGGAGCAGCAGCTCCTGGCAATCGAACCGGTCGCACTCGCGCTCGACCTCGACCGCCTCATGGGACGGCCGGGCGTGCGGGTGGACTGCGACGGCTGCGGCGAGGAAGTCCTGAATGCGCGCGAGGTCGTTCTCGACGGCCGCGTGCTCTGCCCGGCGTGCGCCGCGCCGACGTACTACCGGCCGCTCACCTAGCTTTCCGACTACGCGCGACCTCGTCGCGTGCCCGGTGCGACCCGGGCGAGCACGCCCTTGAACGCCGGCGTCTTCGAGCGCGGGTCGAGGTTGCGTGGCACCAGAACGTTCGCCTCGGGGTAGTACATCGCGAGGTTGCCCGGCCGGATGTCCACGAGCGAGACCACGACCTCCATGCGTCCCGCCTCGGTGGAGACCGTGACCCATTCGCCCTCCGAGACGCCGAGCCGCGCGGCGTCGTCGAACGCCATCATCACCACGTCACGGCGCGTGTTGCCGCGATAGAGGTCGGCCTCCTCGTAGACGACGGTGTTGAATTGGCCCTCCGATCGGAGGGTCATCAGGCGGAACTCACCCTCGAGGGGTTCGAGGGAGCGGAGCGGCGTGACGCTGAACCGCGCCCGGCCGTCCGGCGTCGCGAAGGCCGGATCGTGGAAGACGCGACCGGGGATCTGGAACTCCTGCCGTTTCGGGCCGATCTCGCCGATCGGGCCGTAGGCGGGCACGATCCGCGCGATCTCTTGCCGGAGTGCCTCGTGGGAGCGCAGGGCGCGCCAGTCGAAGCGGCCCTGCGGGAGTATCCGCTCAGCGATGCTGGCGAGGATGTCCGTCTCCGAGCGAAGCTCGCCCTTCACCGCGGCTCGCCCACCGTCCGAGAGCCGGACGTAGTTGAACATCGACTCCTGCGTGGTCGCCTCGGGCTCCTCGTCGCGCGCGAAGACGGGGAGGACCACCGAGACCTGGCCGCGGCCGTGGACGTGGCCCTCGTTGAGCTTCGTCGTGAGTGACACGGTGAAGGGGATGCGTCGCAGCGCCTCTCCGGCCCAGGTCCGGTCAGGGTTGCTCGCGAAGAGGTTGCCGCCCAGGAGGAGCGCCGCGTCCACGTCGCCTCGGTGGGCCGCCTCCATCGAGGCGTAGGTGTCCTGGCCGGGGTCGCGCGGGACGCTGATGTCGTACGCGGCCTCGAGGGCGGTCGCGAACGCCTCCCTCAGCGCCGGGGTGACGCCGACGGAGCCGACCCCCTGCACGTTCGAGTGCCCGCGGATCGGGAGGAGGCCGCAGCCCGGCCGGCCGAGCCAGCCGCGGGCGAGCGCGAGGTTGGCGAGCGCCGTGATGTTGTCGACGCCGTTGGCGTGGTGGGTCAGGCCCATCGCCCAGAGGAAGATGCCGCGCCTGGCCTCGACGAGCAGGCGCACGGCCTCGTCGATCTGCTCACGCGGGACCCCGCACGCCTCGGTAAGGTCGGCCCACGAGGTGCCCTGCACGTCCGCGAGCACGTGCTCGAAGCCGCTCGTGTGCTCGTCGATGAACACGCGGTCGAGTGCGCCGGCCTCGATGACGCCCTTCAACAGCGCCTTGGCGAGGGCTACGTCCGATCCGATGTGCGGCTGGAGGTACAGGTCCGAGACCTGAGAGCCGAACAGCAGGCTCTTCGGCTTCGAGGGCAGGCGGAACCGCGTCAACCCCAGCTCCTTCAGCGGGTTCACGATGATGACCTTGCCGCCGCGGGCACGGAGGTCGACCAGCTGCGTGATGAGCCTCGGGTGGTTGCTCGCGGGGTTCGCCCCGGCGACGAGCGCCAGGTCGGCCTGAGCGAGGTCCTCAAGCGAAACGGACGAGGTGCCCGATCCATACACGCTGGTGAGCGCGACGCCGGATGCCTGGTGGCAGTAGTAGGAGCAGTTGTGGATGTTCGCGCTGCCGTAGGCGCGCGCCATCAGCTGGAGGAGGAAGGCGGCCTCGTTGCTCGACCGGCCGGACGCATAGAAGAACGCGCGGTCGGGCGAGGTGTTCGCGAACGCGGCGACGGTGCGATCGATGACCTCGTCCCAGGACGCGCGTCGGAAATGCGTGTCCTCGGGGCCCGCGACGATCGGGAAGGCCAGGCGGCCGAGCTTCTCGAACTGCGCCGAGGTGAAGAAGCGCATCTCGTGCAGCGGCGTCCGGGCGAGGAACTCCTCGGTGATGACGCCTCCCATGTCGCCGGCGGTGGCCTGTACGGACTTCTTGCAGAACTCCGGGAAGTGGCCGGCCTCGTTCACCATGCCGCCGCGCTGCCCGCCCATGCCGAGCGCGCAGGTCTTGCACGCGTTCCGCGAGCGCATGCGTCGCACGAAGTCGACGGGGTGCCCGGTCAGCAGCCCCTTCTTGAGCGTGTAGAGGATCGCGGGGTAGCCGCCGCCGGCGGTTACGAGTGGCTTTGCCATGCGCGGAGGTTACGCGCGGGCCCCGGGCCGGACAACGCGCGCGGCAAGGGAGTTTGCAAGCCGCTCTGCTCCGAAACGGGGTCGAGGTTACGCATCCGCGAGCAGGCGGCTCCTACGGTCGCCCGTGGGGACGGTCTGGACACGCTGCAAGTACCTCACAGAGTCAGGAGCATCGTCGTGGCGTTGAACGCTGAACAACTGAAGGAACTCCTCTACCAGGGCCTTGAGACCGAGATCGGCGGCCAGCAGATCTACCAGAAGGCGATCGAGTGCGCGGAGAACGACGAGGTCCGCGAGGAGTGGCAGAAGTACCTGTCCGAGACGGAGGACCACGAGCGCATCCTGCGGGAGACGTTCGAGAAGATCGGCCTCGATCCGGAAGTCGAGACGCCGGGGCGCGAGGTGGTGCGGAGCAAGGCGGAGTCGCTCGTCTCCGCGATGGCGATGGCGCTCGACAAGGCCGGCAAGCCGGCCGCTCAGCTGGTGGCTGCCGAGTCGATCGTGGAGGCGGAGACCAAGGATCACCAGAACTGGGAGCTCCTGGGGCTCCTGGTCGAGCACATCGACGACAAGGACTGGCGGCGGGCGATCCAGGAGGCCTACGACCAGGTCGAAGAGCAGGAGGACGAGCACCTCTACCACACGATGGGCTGGTCCCGGGAGCTGTGGCTGGACACGCTTGGCGCGCCCGCCGTCCTGCCCCCACCCGAGGAGGAGAAGAGCGTCAAGACGATGATCGGCGCATCGCGCGCGAAGCAGCAGCGAGACCAGATGCTCTGACCCCCCGGCCGCGCTGAACGAAGGCCCACCAGGCACGAGACGAGGTCCGCTCCCAGCGGGCCTCGTCTCGTGTCCGGCGCATCGGATTGAGCAGGCCTTCGGCGAGCGACACGGCCGATTGGCCGCACAGCGACACGCCGATTGGCCGCACAGCGACACCCTCGACCAGTACAGTGCACGCGTACTGAGGGGGCTGTCATGGACTGGAACGATTCACCGGCACAGGCGGAGTTCCGCGCCCAGGTACGTGCGCTCATCGAGGAACACCTGCCGGAGCGGTACCGTCGCGGTGAAGGCCCCGAGGAGCGCGCGTGGGAGTTTGACCGGAAGTCGGATGACCCCGCCGTGCGACAGGCCGCGATCGCGTGGCAGCAGGCGTTGACGGCGCGGAAGTGGGTTGCCCCCGAGTGGCCGGCCGAGTTCGGAGGCGCCGGACTCACCCCCGATGAGCAGTTCGTCCTCAACCAGGAGTTCGCGGCCGCCGGCGCGCCGCCCGTCGGGGGGTCGGGTGTGCGGCTCCTCGGCCCCACGCTCATCGTGCATGGCTCGCAGGAGCAGAAGGCGAAGTACCTCCCGGCGATCCTCAACGGCGAGACCGCCTGGGCACAGGGTTACTCCGAGCCGGGGTCGGGATCGGACCTCGCGTCGCTGCAGACCGCCGCGAGGCGGGACGGGGACGAATACGTCGTGAACGGCCAGAAGATCTGGACGTCCGGCGCGCATACCGCGGACGCGATCTTCGCGCTTGTACGCACCAATCCCGAGGCGCCGAAGCACCGTGGAATCTCGTTCCTCCTGATCGACGACATCAAGACGCCCGGCCTGAGCGTCCGCCCGCTGATCGACATGGGCGAGCACCACTACTTCAACGAGACCTTCTTCGAGGACGTCCGCGTCCCCGCGAGCAACCTCGTCGGCGAGGAGAACCGCGGCTGGTACGTGGCCATGACGCTGCTCGACTTCGAGCGATCGAACATCGTCGCCGCCGTCGGCGCGCGGAAGACGATCGACGAGCTGATCGAGGACATCCGCGCGGCGGGCGTGACGCCCTCGTCCGCCATGAGAGCAGCGATCGCCGACCGTTACGTCGAGACTGAGGTGATGTTCAACTTCTCGTTCCGCATCATCTCGATGCAGAACCGCGGCATCATCCCGAACTACGAAGCGTCGACGTCGAAGCTGTTCGCAGCCGAGCTGAACCAGCGTCTCGCCCTGAGCGCCACGCGGGCCTTCGGGCTCGCGGCGATGCGCTGGGACGACGGGACGCCGGCGGGCCGCTACACGAACTCGTATATCCGGATGGTGCCAGCGACGATCCGCGGCGGCACGTCCGAGGTGCAGCGGAACGTGATCGCGACACGCGGCCTCGGTCTGCCCCGCGGCTAGGCAGCACCCCGATGTCGTCGATCGAGGAGACGAACGCGCTGCCCGGCGGGCCGCTCAGGGGCGTCCGCGTCCTGGAGTTCACGCAGATCATCGCGGGGCCAGTGGCCGGGATTCACCTTTCGGATCTCGGGGCGGACGTCGTGAAGGTCGAGCCGCCCGGCGGAGAGGATCGGCGGAACAGCGGCGCCGTGGTCCCGAACGAGGGGAAGTACTACCAGTCGCTGAACCGCGGGAAGCGCAGCCTGACGATCGACCTCGGCCGCCTCGAGGGCCGGGAGCTGGTGAAGCGGCTCGTCCCCCACTTCGACGTCGTCCTGAGCAACTACCGCTTCGGTGTCGCCGAGCGGCTCGGGATCGACTACGAGTCGCTCCGGACAATCCGCCCGGACATCATCGTGGCGACCATCACCGGGTTCGGGGACCGCGGTCCGCACGCAACCCGCGCCGGCTCGGACATCGCGACGCAGGCGTACTCCGGGATGATCGCCGCCGAGGGGAAGCTCGATGAGGATGGAGCTCCCTCCTGGCTCAACGCGACGCCGTTCATCGACCGCGCGTCGGCGTTCGCGGCGGCGATGGCGATCTGCGCGGCCCTCTTCGAGCGTCAGCGGACGGGGCGAGGACAGGCGATCCACCTCTCCCTGCTCCAGACCGCGCTCGAGCTGATGTCGAACAAGGTGATGCGCGAGCCCGTCCATGATGTGACGGTGCGCGACCCGCTGCTGCACCGGATGCAGGCCGCCCGGGCGGGCGGGGCGACGTTCGCGGACATGATCGGACTGCGGGACGGGACGGTCCGGCTCACCTCGCACCGGCTCTACTACCGCGGCTACCAGACCCGGCAGGGCGCGCTGATCCTCGGGGCGATCACTCAGCAGAACCGCGACCGCATCCGCCGCATCCTCGACATGCACGACTCCACGGATGCGCCTGACTTCGATGCCGCCGCCCCGGGCGCCGACGAGCAGGTGGAGGCGTGGCGTGCCGAGATCCAGGGCAAGCTGCTGGCCCGCACCGCGGATGAGTGGGAGGCAGTCTTTCTCGCCGAGGGCGTGCCGGCGTCGACGGTGAAGCTCGCCGAGGAGATGTCGGACGACGAGCAGGTGCTGGCGATGGGGATGATGACGCCGCTCGTCCACTCGGTGACCGGGCCGCAGCGCGTCGTCGGGCCCCTCGCCCGGATGTCCGAGACGCCGGCGGAGGCGCGCCTCCCCGCTCCGGCGCTGGGCGAGCACTCGCGCGAGGTGCTCCTGGAATGCGGCCTGGCCGACGCGGAGGTCGACGCCCTCCTCGCCGCGGGGATCGTTACGAGCCGCCAGCGCTAGCACCACCGCTGCGGGGCTGTGACGCCCCACCTGGCTGCCGCATCCCGCCACTCAACCGACGGTCAACCTGACTCATCCAACCTCCTTCCGGGGCGCGACCCGCGCCTGATCGGGCCGTGCGCGGCCGGGAAGGGCGGAGGAACGAATGGCACGAGTCCTCGTGACCGGGGCATCGGGCTACATCGGCAGCGTGCTGGTGCCCATGCTCCAGGAGCAGGGAGACGAGGCGGTCGGCCTCGATGTCGGGTACTTCGAGTCCTGCGTGCTTGGCCCCGAACCGCCCGCTATCGACCTCATCCGCAGGGACGTCCGCGACCTCTCGCGGGAGGACATCCCGGACGTGGACGCGGTGATCCACCTGGCCGCCCTTTCCAACGACGCGCTCGGCCACCTCGACCCCGCGATCACTCACGAGGTCAACACGCTCTCAACGTTGCGGACGGCCGAGCTGGCGCGTGAGCGCGGCGTGGAGCGCTTCCTGTTCTCCTCCTCGTGCAGTCTCTACGGCGCCGGCGAGGGCGACACCCCGCTCGACGAGAGCGCCTCGATGCATCCGCAGACGCCCTACGGCCGCTCGAAGCAGGACTCCGAGGCCGGCCTGACGAAGCTCGCGACCGACGACTTCAGCCCGGTCTACCTCCGCAACGCGACGGCCTACGGCTTCTCGCCCCGCCTGCGTGGAGACCTCGTGGTGAACGAACTCGTTGCGCGGGCGCGCGTTGACGGCAAGGTCCAGCTCAACAGCGACGGCACCGCCTGGCGGCCGCTGGTCCACGTCGAGGACATCTGTCGGGCGTTCCTCGCGGCGCTGCGCGCGCCTCGGGAGGTCGTCCACGACCAGGCGTTCAACGTGGGCACCACGGCCGAGAACTTCACCATCCGCGAGGTCGCCGAGATGATCTGTGAGGCCGTCCCCGGCAGCCAGGTCACCTTCGGCGAGGGAGCCGGGCCCGACACGCGGTCCTACCGCGTCTCGTTCGAGAAGCTCGCGAACGCCCTCCCGGACGCCGTCCCGCAGTGGACCCTGCGACAGGGCATCCAGCAGCTCGTCGACGCGTACGACGAGTACGGCATCACGATCGAGGACCTCGTGCGGGCGCGCTACTCACGCATCGCCTGGCTGCTGCGCGAGCGCGACGGCGGCCGGCTGGACGCGACGCTGCACCGGGTCACCGAGGCGGCCGCGTCATGACGAGCGAAGCCCCGGCCAGCGCCACGGGCGCCGCGCGCCCGACCTATGCCGAGCTCCAGCAGCGCCAGGCTCAGCAGCATCGCTGCACCGCCTGCGGCTCGCCGCTGGAACAGGTCTTCGCCGACCTCGGGATGCAGCCGCCCTGTGAGGCGTTCGTCTCGCCGGCGATCGGCTCGGCGATGGAGGCGTTCTACCCGCTCACGGCGTACGTCTGCTCGAACTGCTTCCTCGTGCAGGTGCCCTCGGCGCTCGCGCCCGAGGAGATCTTCACGGACTACGCCTACTTCTCCTCGTTCTCGACGAGCTGGCTGGACCACGCGGCGCGCTATGTGGGCATGGTCACCGACCGCTTCGGCCTGAACGGCGACTCGTACGTCATCGAGCTGGCGAGCAACGACGGCTACCTGCTCCGCGGCTTTGTTGAGCGCGGCATCCCCTGCCTCGGCATCGAGCCCGCGGTCAACGTGGCGGAAGCCGCTCGCCGGGTGGGTGTGCCAACGCTCACCGAGTTCTTCGGCGTCGAGCTGGGCCGCCGGCTGGCTGCCGACGGCGCATACGCGGACCTCATGATCGGCAACAACGTCCTGGCCCAGTGCCCGGACCTCGACGACTTCATCGGCGGCGTGGCTGAAGTGCTCAAGCCAGACGGGGTGCTCACCCTGGAGTTCCCGCACCTGATTCGGCTGATCGAGGGTCGCCAGTTCGACACGATCTACCACGAGCACTTCTACTACTTCTCCCTCATGACCGCGCAGGCGCTCCTCGAGCGCCACGGGCTCCGCGTCTTCGACGTGGAGGAGCTTCCGACGCACGGGGGATCGATCCGTGTGTACGGCTGCCGCGCGACGAGCTCGGCCCACGCGGTCAGCCCGCGCGTCGCCGCGCTGCAGGCCGAGGAACACGCCTACGGCCTCGACTCGATCGCGCGCTACCAGGACTTCGAGGATGAGGTCCGCCAGGCGAAGCGGTCGATCCTGCGCTTCCTGATCGATGCGAAGGAGGCCGGGAAGCGGGTGGTTGGGTACGGCGCCCCCGGGAAGGGGAACACCCTCCTCAACTACTGCGGCATCCGCACGGACTTCCTCGACTACCTCGTGGACCGCAACCCGCTGAAGCAGGGGATGTTCGCCCCGGGCTCGCGGATCCCGATCGTGGCCCCGGAGCGCCTCCGCGAGACCGAGCCGGACTACGTGGTCATCATGCCGTGGAACCTGAAGGAAGAGATCGCCGAGCAGCAGGCGTATATCCGCGAATGGGGTGGTCGGTTCGTCACGTTCCTCCCGGACGTCCGGGTCCTGGATGACGCCGGAGAATGGACCACCCGGTGAAGGTCGTGCTGTTCTGCGGCGGCTACGGCACACGCATTCGGGAGTACTCGGACCGCATCCCGAAGCCCCTGGTGCCGATCGGCAACCGGCCGATCCTCTGGCACGTGATGAAGTACTACGCCCACTTCGGGCACAAGGAGTTCATCCTCTGCCTGGGCTACCAGAGCGAGACCATCAAGCGGTACTTCCTCGACTACGAGGAGACGCTGTCCAACGACTTCGTCATGACCAATGGCGGGGCGGACGTGCAGCTCCTCGCGCGCGACATCAGCGACTGGAAGATCACCTTCATCGACACCGGTCTCGAATCCTCGATCGGTGAGCGGCTCTGGCGCGTGCGTCACATGGTCCAGGACGACGAGATGTTCATCGCGAACTACAGCGATGGGCTGACGGACCTCTACCTGCCCGCCCTCGAGTCACGCGTGCGGGAGACGGACGCGGTCGGTGGGTTCGTCAGCGTGCGACCTCCAGTGAGCTTCCACGCCGTGGAGAGCGACCCGGACGGGCGCGTGCGCAAGGTGCATGCGATCACCGGAACCGACCTTCGGGTGAACGGTGGGTACTTCGTTTTCAAACCGGAGCTGTTCGACTACATGCGCGAGGGCGAGGAGCTGGTCATCGAGCCGTTCCACCGGCTCATCGAGGCCGGACGGCTGATGTCCCTCCCGTACGACGGCTTCTGGATGTCGATGGATACGTTCAAGGAGAAGCAGCAGCTCGACGAGATGTACGCGCGCGGCGTGCGGCCGTGGGAGGTCTGGCGCCGCCCGGAGGACACGATCCTCGCGTCGGAGGGAGGCCAGCCATTCTTGGGTTGAGCCCGCGGCGCGCCGGCGCTCCGCTGCGCGTACTGGCGATCGGCGCTCACTGCGATGACATCGAGATCGGCATGGGCGGTACGCTCCTCGAGCTGGCGGCAGCGGACGTCCCCGCCGAGGTCGAATGGTTCGTCCTCGCCTCCACGCCGGAGCGCGCGGCGGAGACGCGCGCCAGCGCGGAGGCGTTCCTCGGCGCCGGGCCGGGATCGCGCGTCCGCATCCACGCGTTCCGCGACGGCTTCCTCCCGTACCAGGCGGTCGAGGTGAAGGAGGCGTTCGAGGCGCTGAAGGGCGAGGTGTCGCCCGACGTGATCTTCACCCACTCGCGCGACGACTCGCACCAGGACCACCGCTTCGTGGCCGAGCTGACCTGGAACACCTGGCGGAACCACGCTGTCCTCGAATACGAGATCCCCAAGTACGACGGTGACCTCCGTCCGCTGAACGCCTACGTCGAGGTGAGCGAGGCGCACGTCCGCGCGAAGTGGGAGCTCCTCCGCGAGCACTACCGGTCGCAGGCGTCCCGCCAGTGGTTCTCGGAGGACACCTTCCGCGGGCTGATGCGGCTCCGGGGCGTCGAGGCCAACGCGGCGAGCGGCTTCGCGGAGGCGTTCAGCGCCCGCAAGCTGCGGTTGGACTTCGGCACGAGCGCACCCGACGAGGAACGCGCGCGGACGCTGCTGTCGGCCGTGACCGGGATCCGTTGATGGCCGATGCCGGCCCGGTCGCGCCGTCGGACTCCCGGGCGGCGCGCGTGCCTCCGCGCGAACCTCGGTCCTGCCCGGCCTGCGGGCGCGCGTCGATGGACGTCTTCTTCCAGCAGCACCGCGTCCCCGTGACCAGCAACGTCTCGTTCCGCACCCGCGAGGAAGCCCTCGCGGTCCCCCGCGGCGACATGCGCCTCGCGTTCTGCCACGGCTGCGGATTGATCGCGAATGTCGCGTTCGAGGAGCAGCCGCTTGGAGACGAGGTCGAGACGAGCCAGGCGGCATCGCCGCGGTTCCAGGATTACGCGCGGACCCTCGCGCGGTCCTGGATCGAGCGATACGGGCTCGGCGGACAGACCGTGCTCGAGATCGGCTGCGCGCGGGGCGAGTTCCTCGAGATCCTCCTGGAGCAGGGTGCCGGCCGCGTGATCGGCGTCGACCCCGTGCTCGCGAGTCCGGATGCGCCGCGACCGCCGCAGGGAGCCAGCTTCGTCGGCGACGTCTTCCGCGCCGAACACCTGGACCCGTCCGTCCGGGCCATCGTCTGTCGCCACACACTCGAGCACGTCTACGCGACCGGCGCGTTCCTCGCGAGGCTGCGCGACGCGATCGGCGACCGCGACCTCGTGGTGCTCTTCGAGGTTCCGGACGCGGAACGCGTCCTCCGCACGGCCGAGTTCCATGACATCTACTACGAGCACTGCAGCTACTTCAGCGCCGGCTCACTCGGACGGCTCTTCCGACGCGCCGGTTTCGACGTCCTCCGCCTCGACCGCACCTACGCCGACCAGTACCTGGTGATCGAGGCCAGGCCGACCTCAGCGTCCCCGGCATCCCTTGAGCCGATCGACGACCGCTCGCGCCTGTGGCGCGCCACCCAGGAGCTGCGCGTGGGTTATGCCCGGCGGATCGATCGCATGGAGCGGATCCTTGGCGATGCGGCCGCGCGCGGCGAGCGCGTCGCGTTCTGGGGGGCGGGCTCGAAGGCCACGGCGTTCCTCACCTCGCTGTCGGACGGCGGTCGTGTCGCCTGCGTCGTGGACATCAACCCGCGGAAGTGGGGGACCTTCATCGCCGGCACTGGACACGAGGTCGTCGCGCCCGAGCGCCTGCGGACCGCGCCCCTGGGCGTTGTCGTGTTGATGAACCCCGCCTACCGAGCCGAGGTCGCCGCGATGCTCGATGAGCTGGGCGTGACGGCACGGCTCATCGGCCCTGACGGCGACGAGTAGCGCTCCGCCCTCCGACCACCGGTCTCGACCCCACCGCGCGAGCTGCCTCCCGACGTGTCGAGCGGGAGGGTGCGCCCTCCCGCCACCACGGGCCGCACAACACGAGCCCCGCCATCGGCGGGGCTCGTTGGGCCGCGGGTCGGGTCGGGATACCCCCGCGGCCGTCTGTTCGATGTGGCTCCTCGGAGCAGATGGGTGGGTCAGTGGCTGCCCGGGGAGATCAGGGATGACGGGCGGCGCTCCGCCCCGTAGTTGGCGCCCAGCTGCGCCACGCGTTGCTTTAGGCTGGAGATGTATGGCACGGGCGAAGGGTCGATGCCTTCGTCCACGGCGAGGTAGTAAGAGACCCAGTCACCGGCGAGACAGGCCTGCAGCAGCACGCTGAGCTGCGAGGAACCGCGGAGCGCGACGCGGGTCCATTCGATGCCGGAGTCGGAGAGCAACTCCTGCAGGGCGTCGATACGCGCGCGTGCGCGGTTCGACCGTGACTGGTCCTCCAGCAGCACGACGTGGAACGGGTAGTCGTCCACCTCGCTGCCGGCGCCGCGGGCGCCGACCGCCTCGACGAAGTTGTGGAGCGCCTCAGGGAGCGTGCCCGGGAATGCCCAGCGCTTGCTGTTCTCGTTGAGCTGCGTCTGCCAGCGGGCAGCCGCTCCCTGGAGCGAGGCGTCCGCCATGACCACGGGGATGCGGTGACGCAGCTGCCGCGCCAGCGAGAGCGTGGGGTTCGCCTGCGGGTCGGCGTCCGGGTGATAGCGGAGACAGGACGCCTCCACCTCGGCCAGCGCACGTTCGACCTCGGCGTCCTGCACGTTCAAGGTGCCAATGCGGCGGAGCACGCCGAGGAGGAGCATCGCGCCGTAGCCGAGTGCGGACCGGGGCTCCCCCTCGTACGTGTAGAGGAGGGCCGGGATATCGAGTGCGGCCGCCTCGCGGGCCAGGGAGCCGCCGCGCGTGATGACCATCTTCACGCCGGGGCGCGTCGCGATCGTCGGAAGGGCGCTGAGGACCTCCTCGGTCTCCCCGGAGAAGGACGCGACGGCGATGAGTGTCGCCTCATCGGTCTCGGGGACGTCCGAGTCGCGGACCACTTCCACGGCCACGGGCGAGCGATGCTCGACCACCTGGCCGGCGATCTGGCCGCCAATCGCCGAGCCGCCCATGCCGATGACCAGGATGCGACGAATGCCCGTCGCCTGGTCGATCCCGGTCCAGCGTGAGCCCATCTGCCAGGCATGCGCGGCCTGCTGTGGGAAGTCGACCAGTCGCCGCCAGAGGCCCGAAGGATCGGCCCGGTCGATGTTGATCTGCTCGTCGTCTTCGTCGCTGCTGTCGGTCGGCGTCGGCGCGTCAAGCACGTTTGAACGCGCGAAGTCGGGGGACATCGTCACTCCTTTCCCCACCCAGGTGCTCAGCAGCGTGCGTGCTATCGGTTGACCGGAGGTGGAGGCTGCGGGGCCCGGCGGGACGCAGCGAGGAGGGCTTCGGCGGCACGTGGTTTCTCGGGCTCGGCGGTTCGCGCGGGCGCTTCCGGGTGGTCGGTGAGCATCCAGCCGAGGAGCGCCGCCAGGACGTACGTGGGCGCGGTGTTGTACGAGACGTGGGTCACCAGGGCGTGCGTGCTGACTCCCGCGATGATCGCCAGCGTCGTCGTCGCCAGTGTGCGGTTCGGCCCGATCCGCGCGTAGAGCGTGAGCCGGTTCACGACGAGCAGGTACCCGCCTGCCAGGAGCGAGACGCCCACGGCGCCCGTTTCGACGAGGAACCGGATGGGTTCGCTGTGCGGTAGGTGCCCCAGAGGCTTGACGATGTCGACGGTGGTGCCAAGGCCGTGACCGAGGAGCTTCGCCTTCTCCCACTCCTCCAGGAAGAGCGCCCAGTTCACGAGGCGCCATTCGAACGAGTTCATGTTTTCGCCACCGGCTTCCACCGAGAAGCTCGTCGACTCGACCTCATCGACGCGGCTGATACCGAGCGGGTCCGCCACGAACAGCACGGCGATCCCGATCACGGCAGCGACGATTCCGACCCGGAAGATCGGGCGTCCGGTCTGGAGCGCGCCGAGCGCGAGCAGGCCGACCGTGGTCTGCGCGAGGCCGCCGAGGCTGCGCGTGAACAGGACCGCGATGACGAAGACGCCGGCGGCCGCCAGGTAGCGGCGCCCGGATGCATCGAACGTCGCCTTCCACATCGCCATCGGCGCGGCGATCCCGAAGAGCATCGCCGCCGCGTTCGGGTGGGACATCGTGCCGCGTGGCCGGAGCCCCCCGCCGACCATCTCCGGCCAGTGGCTCAGCGCCTCCCAGAGCACGAGCAGCGCTGGGATCAGCGCTGCCACGACGACGATCATCCCGAGCTTCGAGGCCGTGACGCTCCGGTCGCTGTTCGCCGCGATGAGCGCGACCGCGACGATCGAGAGCATCCGGACGATCTCTCGGATAAGCGACTGGTCGACGCCGTAGTGCAGCACGCCGATGCCGAACCAGTACACGATCGCTCCGCTCAGGATGATCGTCATCGGGAGCGCCTGTATCCGTGCGCCCTTCTCGCAGAGGCGCGCCACGACCAGCGCGCCGGCGCTGGCGACGAGGACGAGCCCCACCACCGCGCCAGCGTTCATACCCGCCACGATGGGAACCGTGGCGAAGCCGTCGGTCAGGCTGCGAATGGTGAGCACGCCGAGGAGCGCCAGCGCCGACGAGGAGAACGCCAGCGCCACCATGCCGCTGACCCCGACGGCCCCGACCATCGCGAGGCTCGGGCTTGCCGCGGCGAGCGCGCCTCCAGCCGTCGCAGCGGCCAAGCCTCCCAGCGCGAGCAGCATCGGCCAGAGGCGCCGCGGGATCGTGAGCGCGGCCGCCGCGGAGCGGCGGCCGAATGTCGTCGATGTCCTAGCGGAGGGGAACTGCATTCGTCATCTTTCGTCGAGGGTCGCCGGTCGCGGCCTCGCGCACTGCTCGGCCGAGCAGGCGGAGCCGCTCGAGCCGGTCGCCCGCGAGCAATGCGCTCACGAGTTCGCGCGCGACGACCTTCCCGACGCCGTCGATGACGGAATCCCGGTGGTACATGCGCCACATGAGCAGGCGGTTTCGGAGCACGTAGTAGCGGTGGCCGGGCGAGCCCGCCGGCACCTTTCGCGTACCGAGGAACCAGAAGCGCCGGTAATTCGTGGCGTGATGCCTCACTCGCAGGTTCGGCAAGTAGAAGACCTGGTACCCGTGGTCGGCCAGGCGGAGGCAGAACTCGACGTCGGGACCGCCGAAGAAGAGGTCCGCCCGCGGGCCGCCCGCAACACGGATCGCCTCGGCAGGGATCGTCAATGCGTGGAAGGCGAGGTTGCGGGTCGGGATCGGGTAGTCAGGGAGCGACGACGCGCTCGGGTAAGGCCGTCCGTTGGGCCGGTAGATGTCCCAGACCAGCGACTCGCCATCCTCGGTCACCACCGCCGGCCCGACGATCGCTCCCGGCACCTGTTCGGTCACCGCGCGCTCGATCCCGGCAAGCGTGTCCTCGCGGAGGATGCAGTCGTCGTCCACGAGGACGACATGGGTTGCGCCGCGTGCGAGGGCGACCTCGGTACCGATGCCGAACCCGCCGGCGGCGCCGGCGTTCCACCCGGTGTGGACGACCTCCACGGTGGCGGGGTCGTACACGCCGCGAAAATCCCAGTCAGGCGAGTTCTCCACGAGCACGATGCCGTCGGGCGGCCGTGTCTGGCGCAGCAGCGCCTCGATCGCCTCTCGCGCCACGGCGGGACGGCGGTAGGTGGCGACGACGGCGATCAGGCGAGCTGAACCCGGCGTTCTGTCGTGCTCGCCGGCGAGTTCAACGTCGGGGGTATCCGGGGCGTCGGGGGCCGGTGCAAGTGCGAGGTCTTCGGTCGCCGCTGCGGAGCTGGCCGCTGTCGTAGTCATGGCGCTCCTTGCGCTGGATAGGGGACGCGTTCCGGGCCGTCCGCAGCAGGTTCGACCGGCTCCGGTCAGCGGGGGTTGAGAAGAGGTGAGCACGTGTACGGCCGTGCGGAACTGCTCGAACCTGCCCGCAGACAGCGACTCAACGTTCGATCCACCGAGAAATGGCGCACTAGACACACCGCCGCGGAGGGGCGGGTGCTGATGAGCGACACGTTCGATGACCGCCTGCCCGACGACCGGCCTGGGGCTGCCGCCAGCAGCGCGATCGCCGAGGCCGGCCTCCTTGACTCGTCGAGTCGTCGTCGGCCACCCCGCGTCGCGGTCTGGGGGCACTACTACGGTCCCAACCTGGGCGACGAGCTGGTCACGAGCACCGTCATCGCCGCTGTTCGCCGCCGGCGACCCGAGGCCGAAGTCATCGGGATCTCGCTTGCGCCGGAGGACACGCGCGAGCGCCATGGCATCCCGGCGTATCACCTCGCCCCTCCCGGTCCCGGGAGGGGACAGCGCCGCTCTGGAATGATGCGCATCGTCGCCGGGCTTCGGCGTCGCGCGCTCTCCGTGGTTCGAGAGATTCCTCACCTGTGGCGTTCGTACTGGCTGCTGCGCGGCGTTGACCTGATCGTCGTCGCCGGGTCCGGGCAGCTCCTCGATCGGTGGAACGGTCCGTGGAGCCATCCGTACGCGCTCTTCAAGTGGTCGATCCTCGCGCGTCTCACCGGGACGAAGTTCGCCCTGCTGTCGGTGGGCGCCGGCCCGCTCGACGGCTGGCTCGCGCGGCGTTTCGTCCGACGAGCGGTCGAGGGTGCCGACGCCGCCTCCGTCAGAGACGAGCACTCTCGGCGTGTCCTGCAGGAGGCAGGTGTGCGTCGCGAGCTGCCGCTGTGTCCGGACATGGCCTTCGCACACGACGTCCCTGAACGCGAGTCGCCTGGCGACGGAAGCCGCGTGGTCGTTGGCGTGAATGCCATGGCGCATGCTCACCCGGACTACTGGGGCCGGGGCGACCTGTCGCGATACCGGGCATACATCGAGAAGTTCACGCGCGTCGTCCTCGAACTGTTGAGCCGGGGCGTCGCGGTCCGGCTCTTCTCGTCGCACTCGGCGGCCGACCAGAACGCTGCTAACGACATCGTGGCGGCCGTGTGGGCCGCAGAGCCGCGTCTTGCCGGACGGCTCGAGCGAGCGCTTCCGACCGAGGTCCAACAGCTCACGTCCTTCATCGCGGGATGCGATGTCGTGATCGGGACGCGCTACCACTCCACGGTGTTGCCCATGTTGATGGGCATCCCCACGGTTGGCGTCGCATACCACCCGAAGACCGTGGACGTGATGCGGATGACCGGCCAGTCGGAGTACTGCATCGTGGACATCGACGGCTTCCGGGCCGAGGAGCTGTCCCGGCTTGTCATCCGCGCGATCGACGACCGGGCGCGCATCAGCGCCGACCTCGTCGAGGGCGTGGCACCGCTACGTGCCCTGGTCGAGCGCCAGTTTGACGTCATCTTCGCGCCCGGCGCGGTTCCCGGTGATGCGACCGGGAAGCCCGGGGCGCGTCAATCTGAACGAGGTCGAAACGTTGCCTGAACAGACATACCTCAACCTGCTGCGGCGGTTTGGACTGATCCTGCTCGCGGCCGCCGTGCTTGGCGCGGCGAGCGGCTACCTCCTCTCGCGGTACATCACGCCGACGTACGAGTCGTCCACCACGCTGCTCATCACTGAGCAGCCGGGAGCCGGAGGGGTCGCCGACCTCGGATCCAGCGCGGAGGTGACGGCGGTCCTTGCCCAGCTCGTGAAGACCCAGCCGGTGCTCGACCGCGCCGAGCGCACCGGGATCACGGGCTACAGCGCGTCCCAGATTGCGCGCCGCGTGGAGGTGGACGCCCAGGCGGTGTTCATGCGCATCACCGGCTCCGCGACGACTCCCGAGGACGCCCACGCCATCGCGACGGTGATCGCCGACGCCTTCATCAGCACCGTGAACGAAGGTGTGGCCACCGGGCCCGTCGCGGTGACCGTGGTCGAGCCTGCCGTCGTGCCCTCCAGCCCCGCCGCGCCGAGGAAGACCCTGAACGCGGCCGCGGGCGGGATGTTCGGCCTGATCGCCGCAGCGGGCCTCGCGCTGGTGTACGTGCGGATGGACGACGTGGTGAAGGAGCCGGCGCAGGTCCGCGCGGCGACCGGCCTGCCGACGATGGGCGAGCTCCCGGCGCTCGGCAAGGCGGAGGGACGCGACCAGCTCCGCGCCGCGCAGATGTCCGGCTCGAAGTTCACCGAGGCGGTCCGCTCCGCCCGCGCCAACCTCGCGCTGGTCATGGGGGCTCGCGCCGACGGGGGCTTCGATCGGTCGGTGGTGCTGATCACGAGCGTGCGCGAGGGCGACGGCGCCAGCATCTCGGCGGCGAACCTGGCGCTCGCGTTCGGACGTTCTGGCTTCCGCACGCTGCTGGTGGACTGCAACTTCCGCCACCCATCGATCCAGGAGATCTTCGAGATCGCCGGGGACGCCGGCCTCGGGCCAATCCTTGACCGCCGGCTCGACCCCGGCCTCGCGATCCAGTCGACGCACTACGAGGACGTGTTCGTCCTTCCGGCCGGCTACACGAAGCCGTCGTCCGTGGATGCGCTCGGCTCCGTCGAGATGCGGGAGCTCGTCACGCGCCTCCGCAACGACTACGAGGTCATCCTCCTGGCCGCCCCCCCGACTCTCGAGGTGCCGGACGCGGCGACGCTTGGACCGATGTCGGACCTCGCGGTGCTCGTCGGCTGGGCTGGGCGCACCCGGGGGCGTGATCTGCAACTGGGCATCGAGGCCCTCGAGCGGTCCGGAGGGGTCCCCGTCGGGGTCATCCTCAACGGTGCTGGCAAGGAGACGGGCGGTCCGCCCTCCGGCGGCGAGCGCAGCCGGCAGCGCTCCTCGGCCCGCCTCCCCGTGGAGGTGGTCGCACCCAAGAACCCGTCCGACTAGCTGTGTTGTACCGAGAGGTTGGTACGGCTGACCGGCGGGAGTCCGCCGAGGGCGGTGTGTCCTCGGTGATGGTTATACCGGTGGAGCCACCTGTCCAGCGCACGGACGCGCTCCAGCTCTGAG